>OOCA01000032.1_pt1 | contig 139020 bp, 107 predicted proteins | sample 1671591 | NCBI WGS metagenome assembly OOCA01 (sample SAMN06348172, study PRJEB24527) | human gut metagenome | biome: human gut; feature: ankylosing spondylitis patient; material: feces | host: Homo sapiens | place: China | collected 2015-10 | reverse complement strand
TGTCCAGCATCAGGCCGATGCGGCTGGGGATGCCCTTGAAGTACCAGATGTGGCTCACAGGAGCGGCCAGCTCGATGTGGCCCATACGCTCACGGCGGACCTTGGCCTTGGTCACCTCGACGCCGCAGCGGTCGCAGATCTTGCCCTTATAACGGATGCGCTTATACTTGCCGCAGTGGCACTCCCAGTCCTTGGTAGGTCCAAAAATGCGCTCGCAGTACAGACCGTCGCGCTCCGGCTTCAGGGTGCGGTAGTTGATGGTCTCAGGCTTCTTCACCTCGCCATAGCTCCAGTTGCGGATCTGGTCAGGAGAGGCAAGGCCGATTTTGATCGAATCGAAGACGTTGTTTTCCATGAAACGAACCCTTTCTTAATCTTTATAGTCTCGATGATAACAGTTGACGTTGGAAGACCCGCTGCCCTCCCCTGCCTTGCGGCGGCAGCACGCGCACCGCGCAAGGGAACACAGCTTTCTCAAAGGGGCCTTATTATTCGTCGATGTTCACTTCGTCAGAAGCGGACTCTGCAGCGGCAGAGTTGTCATCCTCCAGCATGGAGGGATCATCGAAACCAGCATCGGCGTCCTTGATGGTGTAATCGTTCAGCAGCTCGTTCTCGTTGGCGACAGTCTCGGTGCCGGCAACATCACGCATATCGAAGCCGGTCTCTTCGTCGTCGAAGTTCTGGCGCATATCGATCTCGTTGCCTTCCTTGTCCTGGACCACGACGTCCAGACCCAGAGACTGCAGTTCCTTGAGCATGACGCGGAAGGACTCGGGGATGCCCGGCTGCGGGATGGGCTCGCCCTTGACGATGGCCTCGTAGGTCTTGACACGGCCCTCGACGTCATCGGACTTGACGGTCAGGATCTCCTGCAGGGTGTAAGCAGCACCGTAAGCCTCCAGAGCCCAGACCTCCATCTCGCCGAAGCGCTGGCCGCCGAACTGGGCCTTGCCGCCCAGAGGCTGCTGGGTGACCAGAGAGTAGGGGCCGGTGGAACGGGCATGGATCTTATCATCAACGAGGTGATGCAGCTTGAGGTAGTACATATAACCGACGGTAACGCGGTTATCGAACTTCTCACCGGTACGGCCATCGTAAACGGTGGTCTTGCCGTCGCGGTCCAGCTCGATCTTGGAGAAGTCGATGATGTGGCCCTTCTCGCCCATCAGCTTGGGGAGCTTGGTGGGATATGCAGGAGCATTCTCGCCGTGCCACATCTCGCGGGCGGTATCAAAGGTATCGCCGATGTCAGCCTCGCGGGCGGAGTCGAAGACGGGGGTCATGACCTTGATGCCGCAGGCCTTGGCAGCGTAGCCCAGGTTGACTTCCAGCACCTGACCGATGTTCATACGGGAAGGAACGCCCAGGGGGTTCAGCACGATGTCCAGCGGGGTGCCGTCGGGCAGGTAGGGCATATCCTCCTGCGGCAGGATGCGGGAAACGACACCCTTGTTGCCGTGACGGCCTGCCATCTTATCGCCGACGCTGATCTTGCGCTTCTGAGCGATGTAGCAGCGGACCACCTCGCGCACACCGGGCTGCAGCTCGTCGCTGTTCTCCGGGGTGAAGACCTTGACGTCCACGATGATGCCGTACTCGCCGTGAGGCACACGCAGAGAGGTGTCACGCACCTCGCGGGCCTTCTCGCCGAAGATGGCACGGAGCAGGCGCTCCTCAGCGGTCAGCTCGGTCTCGCCCTTCGGGGTGACCTTGCCGACCAGAATATCACCGCTCTTGACCTCGGCGCCGATGCGGATGATGCCGCGCTCGTCCAGGTCCTTCAGAGCATCCTCAGAGACGTTGGGGATGTCGCGGGTGATCTCTTCGGGTCCCAGCTTGGTGTCGCGGGACTCGGTCTCATATTCCTCAATGTGGATCGAGGTGTAAACGTCCTCACGGACGATCTTCTCGTTCAGCAGGACGGCGTCCTCGTAGTTGTAGCCCTCCCAGGTCATGAAGCCGATGAGGGCGTTCTTGCCCAGAGAGATCTCGCCGTTGCGCATTGCGGGGCCGTCGGCCAGCACCTGACCGGCCTTGACGTTCTCGCCCACCTCGACGATGGGGCGCTGGTTGATGCAGGTGCCTGCGTTGGAGCGGGCAAACTTGACCAGAGAATAGTTGTCCACGGCGCCCTGAGCGTTGCGCACCTCGACATGGTCAGCGTCCACCTTCTCAACGATACCGTCGTTCTTTGCCAGAACCGCGGTGCCGGAGTCGGTAGCAGCCTTGTACTCCATACCGGTGGCAACGATGGGCTGCTGGGTGACCATCAGAGGCACTGCCTGACGCTGCATGTTGGAGCCCATCAGAGCACGGTTACAGTCATCGTTCTCCAGGAAGGGGATGCAGGCGGTAGCGACAGAGACCATCATTCGGGGCGAGACGTCCATATAATCGACCTTCTCGGCGTCGATCTCCAGGATGTCGTCGCGGCGGCGGGCAGAAACGCGGGCGCGCTTGAAGTGCTTGGTCTCGTCCAGAGGCTCGTTGGCCTGAGCAACGACGTACTCGTCCTCGACGTCAGCGGTCATATACTCGACCTCGTCGGTGACGACCTGGTCGATGAGGCGGCCCTTCTCGTCGTAGGTCTTCTTGACCTTGCGGTAAGGAGCCTCAACGAAGCCGTACTCATTGATCTTGGCGTAGGATGCCAGATAGGAGATCAGACCGATGTTGGGGCCTTCAGGAGTCTCGATGGGGCACATACGGCCATAGTGGCTGTAGTGGACGTCGCGGACTTCGAAGCCTGCGCGGTCACGGCTCAGACCGCCGGGGCCCAGAGCAGACAGACGGCGCTTGTGGGTCAGCTCAGCCAGAGGATTGTTCTGGTCCATGAACTGGGACAGCGGAGAAGAACCGAAGAACTCCTTGATGGCGGCGACCACAGGACGGATATTGATGAGGGCCTGCGGAGTGATGACGCTCTGATCCTGGCTCTGCAGGGTCATGCGCTCACGGATGACGCGCTCCATGCGGGAGAAGCCGATGCGGAACTGGTTCTGCAGCAGCTCACCGACGCTGCGGATGCGGCGGTTGCCCAGATGGTCGATGTCATCGGTGGTGCCGATGCCGTGGCCCAGGCCGTTCAGATAGTTGATGGAAGACAGGATGTCGGTCACGGTGACAGTGCGGCCGATGAGCTGGTCGTGGTTGCGGCGCAGCAGCTCCTTCTGCTCTTCCACGTCCGAAGTGGTGTCGAGGATCTTCTTGATCTCCTCAAAGGAGCAGCGCTCGTTGATGCCGCACTCCTTGACGTCGAAGGAGAAGAAGCCCTGAGCGTCAACACAGCCATTGGTGATGACCTTGACCTTCTTGCCCTCGACGTTCAGCACGACGACATTGACGCCGGCGTTGTCAGCGGCCTCAGCCAGCTGACGGGTGATCTTGGCATCCTTCTCGATGAGCAGTTCGCCGGTCAGAGGAGCGACGACGTTCTCGGCGGCGATGTGGTTCATGATGCGGCGTGCCAGAGACAGCTTCTTGTTCATCTTATAACGACCGAACCGGGACAGGTCGTAGCGGCGGGGGTCGAAGAAGAGCATGTTGAGCTGGCTGGTAGCGGACTCCACCGTGGGAGGCTCACCGGGGCGCAGCTTACGGTAGACTTCCAGCAGGCCTTCCTCGGTGTTCTTGGTGGTATCCTTTTCCAGAGTGGCAAGGATGCGCTCATCCTCGCCGAAGTAGTTCAGGATGTCCTCGTTGGAAGACAGGCCCAGTGCGCGGCAGAGCACGGTGACGGGCAGCTTGCGGTTCTTATCGATACGGACATAGAACACGTTGGAAGCGTCGGTCTCGTACTCCAGCCAGGCACCGCGGTTGGGGTTCATGGTGGCGCTGTACAGGTCGTTGCCCACCTTATCGTGATCATGGCCGTAGAATACGCCGGGAGAACGGACCAGCTGGCTGACGATGGCGCGCTCTGCACCGTTGATAACAAAGGTGCCGGCGTCGGTCATCAGGGGGAAGTCGCCCATGAAGATCTCCTGGTCCTTCACCTCGCCGGTCTCCTTGTTCAGCAGACGGGCGGTGACGCGCAGGGGTGCTGCATAGGTCACGTCGCGCTCTTTGCACTCTTTGATGCTGTACTTGGGCTCTTTATCGAGACGGAAGTCCACGAAGCTCAGTGCCAGATTGCCGGTGTAGTCCTCAATGGTGCCGATGTCGTGGAAGACCTCTTTCAGGCCCTCGTCCAGGAACCACTGATAAGAGTTCTTCTGGACCTCGATGAGGTTCGGCATACTGATGACTTCGTCGATGTGGGAGAAGCTCATGCGCTCGGTCTTGCCGAGCTTGACGGGCTTGACTTTCATCATAAAATCAACCACTCCTTACTTTTATACTCTACGGATGTTGCAAAATGCAGGTCGAATTTGAGCAGACACACATAATTCGGCCTGCACCGCGCGCAGAAGTCCGGCGTTTTGCACAAACTTTTCGGTGGGACCCGTTCCGCTCATGCTGCGCAAACTCCCTTTTTGGCGCACTAGGCCATTATGTGATACTAATGCAGTATACACCCTGAAACCCCTGTTGTCAAGCCATTTTTCCGTTTTGAGGCAAAAAATTTCCCGGATGCCCTCTTTTATCGGACACCCGGGAACGTGTATGCTTTGCGTGATTTTGGGGTTGATTTTTTTGTTTTTTACGTTCCAGACAAAAACACCCTTGTGCATTTTGTCACCATTTACTCTTGCAATGCAGTTTATTCATCCAGATAATCCCGCAGGCGCTTGGCCCGGCTGGGGTGGCGGAGCTTGCGCAGGGCTTTGGCCTCGATCTGGCGCACCCGCTCCCGGGTGACGTTGAACTCCCGGCCCAGCTCTTCCAGCGTCCGGGCGCGGCCATCCTCCAGACCGAAGCGGAGGGCGATGACCCGCTCTTCCCGGGGCGTCAGGCTCTTGAGCACATTCATCAGCTCCCGGCGGAGCAGCTGCCGCCCGGCCTCGTCGGCGGGGACGCCTGCCTCATCGTCCTGGATGAAGTCCTCGAGGTGGGCGTCCTCTTCCTCCCCCACCGGCGTCTCGAGGCTGATGGGGTCCTGCGCCAGCTGGATCAGCTCCCGCACCCGGGCGGGCTCCATGTCCAGCTGGGCGGCGATCTCCTCGGCGGTGGGCTCCCGGCCTGTGCGGCGCAGCAGCTCTCCTGCCGTCTTCTTCACCCGGTTGATGCTCTCCACCAGATGCACCGGGATGCGGATGGTGCGGCCCTGGTCGGCGATGGCCCGGGTGATGGACTGGCGGATCCACCAGGTGGCGTAGGTCGAGAACTTGAAGCCCCGGTCCGGCTCGAACTTCTCCGCCGCCTTCATCAGGCCGAGGTTGCCTTCCTGGATCAGATCGAGGAAGGGCAGGCCCCGCCCGGCATACCGCTTTGCCACCGAGACGACGAGGCGGAGGTTCGCTTCGCTGAGACGGCGGCGGGCGTCCTCGTCCCCTGCCTGCGCAGCACGGGCAAGGGCGGCTTCCTCTTCCGCCGAGAGCAGCGGCACCCGGCCGATCTCTTTCAGATAGGTCTTCACCGGGTCGTCCAGCGCCACGCCTTCGGCAGACAGCTCATGCTCGAGCTTTCCGATCTGCTCTTCGTCCAGAAGCGGCAGCTCTGTCTCTTCCTCGGCCACCTGCACGCCCCGCATCTCCAGTGCGGCATACAGCTCATCCAGTCCCGCCGGGTCGAAGTCCTGTTCTTCCATGGCACGGCTCACCTGCTCGGGCGTCAGGACATGGCGGCGGGCGCGTCCCGCCAGCATCTTCGCCATTTCTTCCGTCTGTGACATTTTCTGCATCTGTGCTTCTCCTTCCGGCCCCAGCCGGTGGAGAGATCAGACCGAATCTTCTGCGTCAGCAGTTCCCTGCTTTTGTTCCCGCATCGACTGGAGATACTGTTCAATATCGTTGGTTGACATACTGGCGGCGCGGCTGGCCACGGGAGTCCCCCGGGCGATGCGTTCCAGATAGAGCTTGATGTCCTCCGGCGTACAGTTCACATCGCTGTATTGTGCCGCAAGACGGCTCAATTCATTCAGAGCTTCCTCGCTGACAAAGGCCCGCAGGGTGGCGAGGCTCACCTCCACCCCTTGCTCCCTGCAGCGGAGCATGGCTTCGTACAGCTCCTTCTGCTGGGGCTGCAAGAACTGTTCCGGCCTGAGCTGGGCGCTCACCTTATCGAGATAGCCCGGCTCCCGCAGCATGGCGGCAAGAAGCCGCTGCTCTGCGCTGGCCATGCCCAGTGCGCCCCGGCCTGCGCTGTAGGGGACTTTGATCTGGTTCATCTCACCCTCCTGCAGGCGGGCGCGGTCCTGCTCCCGGCGGCGCTTGCTGCCCGCTTTCTTCACGGCGTCGGCCAGCTGGGCCATGATGGCGGTCTTGGAGATGTTCGTTTCCTCGGCCAGACGTCCGGCGTAGACCTCCTGCTCGGTAGGGTTGGAGCGCTGCGCCAGCATCTCCACCGCTTCCTTGACGTACTCGAGGCGCTGAGCATCCTGTTTGAGGTCGTATTGACTGCGCAGACGGCCCAGCCGGAAGTCCAGCGCATTGCCCACGCCGTCCAGCAGGGCTTTGAAGCGGTCGGCACCGTATTTCTTGATGTACTCGTCCGGGTCTTTCGCGCCCGGGATCTGCAGCACGCCCACCCGCACCGGGCTGTTGCGGAACAGCTCCAGCGAGCGGAGGGTGGCCTTCTGGCCCGCCTCGTCGGAGTCGTAGCTGAGGATGACCTCATCGGCATACTGGCTGATGAGCTTGATCTGGTCGGGCGTCAGGGCCGTGCCGCAGGCGCAGACAGCGGTGTCGATGCCCGCCTGATGCATAGAGATGACATCCATGTAGCCCTCGCAGAGGATGTACCGATGGGAAGCGCTCCGCTTTGCGATCTGGAGCGCGAACACCGTGTCCGACTTGTGGTAGACCAGCGTCTCGGGGCTGTTGACGTACTTGGGCTTGGAGTCGTCCAGCACACGGCCGCCGAAGGCGATGATGTTGCCCCGCAGATCGAAGATGGGGGTCATGACCCGCCGCCAGAACAGGCAGTAGATGCGGCCCGACTGGCTCCGCTTGAACAGGCCGCTGGCGTCCAGCTCCTGCTGGTTGTAGCCCTTGTCGCGCAGGTACTGGTAAAGCGCCTGCCCGTCGTCGGGGGCGTAGCCTAGCCCGAAGCGGTTGATGGTCTTGTCGTCGAGGCCGCGCCGCCGCCAGTAGGCACGGGCCTGCCGGGCCTCCTCCACGGTGGAGTTGAGGCAGGCGTGGAAGAAGCGGGCCGCGTCCTTGTTCATGGTGAGGATGCGGCTGCGCAGACGGCCCGTCTTGTCGTCCTCGGTGGGCTCGGGCATACCGGCCCGCTGGGCCAGCAGCTTGACGGCCTCCACGTAGTCGATGCTGTTTATCTTTTTGGTAAAGGTCACTGCATCGCCGCCTGCACCGCAGCCAAAGCAATAGAAGCTCTGGGTGTCCGGATAGACGTAGAACGAGGGGGTCTTCTCGCTGTGGAAGGGACACAGACCGCCGTAGAGCCGGCCCTTCCGCTTGAGCTGGACATAGCCGCCCACCAGCTCCACGATGTCGGTGCGGCGGGTCAGCTCTTCAATATATTCGTGTGGGATCATAACGATGTTCGGCGCTCCTTTTTACAAAACGTGCCACTTGCGAGGCACAAAGACGTCCTCAAAGGTCCGGATGGCAAATTCGTCGCTCATGCCGCTGATATAGTCGGTGACGGCCCGCTCGGGGTCGTCCTGATAGGCCAGCTGGACGTAGAAGTTGGACATCTGGTCCACATGGGCCAGATAATACTCGTACAGCTCCCCGATGACCTTGTCCACCTTCTGCTCCTCGGCTTTGGCGGTCTTGTCCACATACACGGTGGCATACATGAAGTCCCGCAGGGCGAGGAAGGCTTCATTCTCTTCCGCGCCGACTGCCACATCCCCGTCGCTGTGGGCGAGGATGCTGTTTATCATGGTGGTGATGCGGGCGGACTTCGTCTGGCCCAGCACGGCGGTGCAGTCCTTCGGCAGGGTGGCCGGGTCCAGCACACCGGCCCGGACGGCGTCCTCGATGTCGTGGTTGACGTAGGCGATCTGGTCGGCCATCCGCACGATGCGGCCCTCGGGCGTCGCGGCCCAAGTGCCTTTTGTGTGGGTGACGATGCCGTTGCGCACCTCCCAGGTCAGGTTGAGGCCCTGCCCGTCCTTCTCGAGCTTGTCCACCACCCGCAGGCTCTGCATATAGTGCTTGAAGCCGCCGGGCGTGAGCTGATCCAGCGCCCGCTCTCCGGCGTGGCCGAAGGGGGTGTGGCCAAGGTCGTGGGCGAGGCTGATGGCCTCGGTCAGGTCCTCGTTGAGCCGCAGCGCCCGGGCGATGGTGCGGGCGATCTGGGAGACTTCCAGCGTGTGGGTCAGGCGGGTGCGGTAGAGGTCGCCCTCCGGCGAGAGGAAGACCTGCGTTTTCTGCTTGAGCCGCCGGAACGCCTTGCAGTGGAGCACCCGGTCGCGGTCCCGCTGGAACACAGGGCGGATGGGGTCCTGTTCCTCCGGTCTCTGCCTGCCCCGGCTTGCATCGCTGAACGTCGCCCACGGGGCCAGCGTCAGCCGCTCGATCTCTTCGGTGCGTGTGCGCACATCCATCCTGTGTCCCTCCTTTTTCTCTCGTTTTCCCTCCTCTCCGCGCGCGGCCGATCCCAATGCCGCGTCTGCGGCTATTGTAACCGATTCGCCCTGTCGAAGGGGGAAAATCCGTGTCTCTTCGTCAGAAAATGTTTCGACTTGTCATTTGGTAATTTTTGGTATTTATAATTTTTCTGTCTGGTTTCGACGCTGCCGTGGGCTGAACCTCTCCGTCTGCGCCTTTGGCGCAGCCACCTCCCCTATCGAGGGGAGGCTTTGGCATGTCGGTCAAGTTCCCACTGAACGAGCAAAGTTTATTCGTTTCGTGGGCTGTAGTGCTCCGCTGTCCAGGGCAGCGGCAGCTTGACAAGGTGCGTTGTCCAGAAGCTGCTGCCCTCTGTAGCAAGGCCCGCCCTTTTGCGCCATATCGGACCTCGGGCGTCCAGTAGGAAGTGGCCCGGCCTGCCAAGGGCTCTCCCTTTGGGAGAGGTGGCACGCCGCAGGCGTGACGGAGAGGGCAAGCCAGTTACGGCAAAGCCGCCACACAGCGATGAGCAGACTCTTTTGTCAGAACGATACTATCGCTGTGCTTTCGCTTCTCCGTCAGCGTCCTTGCCCTCTCAGGCGCTTCGCGCCAGCTCTCCCAAAGGGAGAGCCTTTCAGAACGCCGCATAGAACGGCTCACTCACTGCCACCTTCGCCGTGCCTCTTGTCAGCTCCTGCAGCTGCGTCAGCAGCGGCCCTTCGGTATGCTCCGGCATCTGCCAGCGGAGGGTGACTTTATCGGTGAACTCCGGTTCGGCCAGCTTGCCGCCCGCCGCCTTGATGAGCAGGTCTGCCCGCTCATAGAGGCCGTAGTCCACCGTCACATCCAGCGCCACCACGCTGCGCACCGTCACCACCTCGGCGGCTTCCAGTGCGCGGGACGTGGCTGTCGTATAGGCCCGGACGAGGCCGCCGGTTCCCAGCAGCACGCCGCCGAAGTATCGTGTGATGACCACGATGAGGTCGGTCAGTCCGCTGTGCTGCAAGACCTCCAGGGCAGGCGTCCCCGCTGTCTTGGCCGGTTCGCCGTCGTCGGAATAGCGCTCCCGGCTCCCCTCCCGCAGGCGGTAGGCATAGACATTGTGGCGGGCGGTGCGGTTGGCCGCGCGCACCTGCTCGAGGAAGGCCACGGCCTTCTCCTCGCTGTCTGCAAAGGAGAGCTGCGCAATGAAGCGGCTCTTCTTCTCTTCGTATTCTCCGATGGCTGTTCCCCGGATGGTGCGGTAATCCTCCACGCTGAATCCTCCTGCTGTGTTTCTATATAAGATAAGTATAGCATAAATCGGCATAAAGAAAAAGAAGCTGCTGCACAAAACACCGTGCAGCAGCTTCTCAGTCTTCATTTCCGGACGGGTGAAACAGTTTTAGCGGATCTCGATGCCCAGCTTGAACTTCAGGTTGCCCAGCACCTTCTTGACGGTGCGCTCCACCTGCTCGTTGGAGACTTCGGCAGCGGGGTCAGAGAGGGTCAGGGAGAAGGCCATGCTCTTCTTGCCCTCGCCGAGGTTTGCGCCGCGATAAATATCGAACAGCTTGACCTCCGTGATGAGGGGGCTTGCCTTCCTGATGGTCTCTTCGATGTCGCCGCAGGCCACAGCCTCGTCGCAGACCAGAGCCAGGTCACGCTTGACAGCGGCGTAGGGGCTGAGGGGCTTATAGCGCAGCTCACCCTCGACGCAGGACATCAGAGCCTCATAGTCCAGCTCGCCCAGATAGATGTTCTGGCTGTCCTTCTGCTCCTTGGCGATCTCCAGCTCCGCGTTGATCTCGTTGGCCAGCTTGCCGAAGACGCCCAGACGCTTGCCGTTGCAGTAGACGGCGGCGCTGATGCCGGGGTGGAGCCAGCTGGTGGTCTCACGCTGATAGGTGAAGGTCAGGTCAAAGCCCTCCGCCAGTGCTTCCAGAGCGCCCTTGACGGTGAAGAAGTCCTCTTCGGGGCCGAAAGCACCGATGCAGAGGGTCTGGCGCTCGTGGGGATGCTCGTTGATGGGCAGCTCCTTGGCGAGGTAGACGGGAGCCATCTCGAACAGACGGCCCTCAGCGTTGCCCTTCTTGAGGTTGTCCACGATGACGTTCAGCATGGAGGGTGCCAGCAGGGTGCGCATGACGGACAGGTTCTCGCTGATGGGGTTCAGGATGCGGATGGCCTTGCGGGCCTCATCCTCCGCCGGGATGTGGAGCATATCGAACTCGGCATTGGAATAGAAGGCCAGCGTGGAAGCCTCATAGAAGCCCTGAGCGGCCAGCAGACGCTTGGTCTTGAGCTGCTGCTTCTGCTCGTAGTTCAGACCGCCGTTGGTGACAGCGGCAGTGTTCAGGAAGGTGGGTACGATGTGGTCATAGCCGTACTCACGGATGACTTCCTCGGCCAGGTCGGGGAAGCTCTCCACATCCTCACGGTAGAGGGGTGCGGAGACGTCCCAGCTGCCGTCGGCCTGCACGTCCACGGTGAACTCAAGGCGCTTGAGGATGTCGATCATGGTCTGGTCCGGCACGGTGATGCCCAGCACGCCGCAGATCTTGGCCGGGGTGGTGACGATGTGCTTGCGCTCGAGAGGACGGCCATCGGTCAGATCGTATTCCAGTGTGGTGATGTCGCCGCAGTCCAGCTCCTGGATGAGGTGCAGGGCGCGGGCAAGGCCCAGCTCAGGAGAGTGGCGGTCAACGCCCTTCTCGTAGCGGGCGGAAGAGTCGCTGTTCTGGCCCAGAGCGCGGCTGGTCTTACGGACGGAGTCGCGGGCGAAGGTAGCGCACTCGAAGAGCAGGCTGGTGGTGTTGTCGTCCATGCCGGAGTTTGCACCGCCCATGATGCCGGCCAGAGCCACCGGCTTCTCTGCGTCGCAGATGACCAGATTGTTGGGGTTCAGGGTGAACTCCTTCTCATCGAGGGTGGTGATCTTCTCGCCTTCCACGGCACGGCGGACGGTGATGCTGCGGCCGGCGACCTTGTTCAAGTCGAAGGCGTGCATGGGCTGGCCCATCTCCAGCAGGGTGTGGTTGGTAATATCGACCACGTTGCTAATGGAGCGCAGGCCGCACAGGGCCAGATGGCGCTTCATCCAGCGGGGAGACTCGCTCATCCGGATATTGCGGACGTAGTGTGCCATGTAGCGGGGGCAGAGGTCCGGAGCCTCCACCTTCACGCTGATCGGCTCGTCGGCGTCGCAGACGGTGTTGTAGTCCATGGCGGGCATGTGCAGGGGCTTGCCGAGGATGGCGGCCACCTCGCGGGCGATGCCCAGCACCGACTGGCAGTCGGGACGGTTTGCGGTGATGGAGATGTCGAAGATGTAGTCATCCAGACCCACCACGGGGGCGATGTCGGTGCCGGGGACAGAGTCCTCGGGCAGGATGAGCAGGCCGTAGACCTCAGAGCCCGGGAACAGGTCATCGTTCAGGCCCAGCTCCTCGCCGGAGCAGAGCATGCCGTTGGACTCGACGCCCTGCATCTTGCGGGCCTTGATCTTGATGCCGCCGGGCAGGGTGGAGCCGTCCAGAGCGGCAGGCACGCAGTCGCCCAGCTTCATGTTCGCTGCACCGGTGCTGATGCGGATGTCGTGGCCATACTCGCCGCAGTCCACGACGCACTTGGTCAGATGGGTGCCTTCCTGAGGCTCCATCTCCACGATCCTGCCCACGACCACCTTGCTGATGCCGGCGTCCAGCGGGATGAGTTCCTCGACTTCAAAGCCGCAGGAGAAAAGCTTTTCTTCAAGCTCCTGTGCGGTAACGTCAATATCGACGAGTTCTTTTAACCAACTGAAAGGTACTTTCATTGTTTGCTCTCTCCCCTCTTATTCGTGGAACTGCTTGAGGAACTGCAGGTTGTTCTCAAACATCAGGCCGATGTTGTTGATGCCGTACTTCAGCATGGCGATGCGCTCGATGCCGATGCCGAAAGCGAAGCCGGAGTACTCGTCCGGGTCGATGCTGCAGTTCTCGAGGACTTTGCGGTTGACGACGCCGCCGCCCAGCACCTCGATCCAGCCGGTGTGCTTGCACAGGGGGCAGCCCTTGCCGTGGCACTCGAAGCAGCTCACGTCCACCTCGACGCTGGGCTCCGTGAAGGGGAAGTAGGAGGGACGCAGGCGGGTGCGGGTGTCGGCACCGAACAGCTTCTGCACGAAGGTGTTCAGAGCGCCCTGCAGATCGCCCAGCGTGATGCCCTTATCCACGACCAGACCCTCCATCTGGTGGAACATGGGGCTGTGGGTAGCGTCGGAGTCAGAGCGGAAGACGCGGCCCGGGATGAGCACCTTGATGGGAGGCTTCTGGCTGTCCATGGTGCGGATCTGGCCGCCGGAAGTCTGGGTGCGGAGCAGGAATTCATCGGACAGGTAGAAGGTGTCCTGCATATCGCGGGCGGGATGGTCCTTCGGAACGTTCAGGCGGGTGAAGTTGTGGTCGTCGTCCTCGATCTCGGGGGACTCCGCCACTGCAAAGCCCATGCCCGAGAAGACGTCGATGATCTGGTTGGTGACGAGGGTCAGGGGGTGCAGACCGCCCACGGCGCGGGTCTTGGCGGGCAGGGTGATGTCCACCGTCTCGGCGGCGTTGCGGGCAGCAAGCTCAGCCTGCTTCACCTTGTCGGCAGCGGCGTCATACTCGGCCTGGACCCTGGCCTTCAGTTCGTTGATGATCTTGCCCATGGCCGGCCGCTGGTCGGGGGCGACAGAGCGCAGCTCCTTCATCAGGGCGGGGATCTTGCCGTTCTTGCTCAGATATTCCTGCCAGAAAGTTGCCAGCGTTTCTTTGGAAGAGACCTGGCCCAGGCTCTCTTCGGCCTGCTTTGCCAGCTCGTCGATCATTGCTTGCATGGATGTTCTCTCCTTCTCATTCGTGTTGTTCAGCGGACAGCAAAAAAGCTCCGTCCCCTGCCCCGGCCTCCTGAAAGGCCCGGCAAAAGGGACGAAGCTCTAAACGTTCACAGCTCCGCGGTACCACCCGGTTTCCGCCCGGTTCTTTCGCAAGCCGTGCGGCGCTCAAAACGCCGTAACGGGGCGCACCGTCCGGCCCTACTGTCGTTCAGGCCGGCCGCTCGGGAGCGAACTTCAGCCTGCGCCCGCGCGGAAGCCCTCTCAGCCGGTGAAGCTTCTCTCTTTGCTGCGGTGCGCCTGCCTACTCTCTCCGTCGCTGCGTTTGGAGTATTCAGGTCGTGGTCATTTTGATAACCGAGAATCATCTTATCACATTTTGGGGCGGTTTGCAAGGGCATCCGCCATTTTTCTGCTTACGGCATCTGTTGACGCCGCCTCTTCCCACGATTATAATAAAGACAGAAAGGGGGCGATTTCATGAATACCCAGCAGGCACTTCTCAGCAACGAAGCCAATTATACTGTGTTCCGGTTTGGTGACAAGACCATCCGCTTCCGCGCCCCTTATTCTCTGGAACGCTACACCGGTATTCAGGAGTGGGACCACGGCTATCTGGTCGTCCTTGCAAAATATCGCCACGACCCGAACCCCGAGGAAGAATATATCGACCTTGTCCCTATCCTGAAAAATCTGTATTTTGACCCGGATGAATTTCTTGCCCCCATCAAAGGAGTGAAGCTTGCAGATGGTTAATGTTCAACAAGTGGCAGACGCCGCCGATATGATCGTGAACGGCTATGCATTCAGCCGCTGCCCGGAGGGCTTCCGGGTGCTGAATCTGAACCGCCCTGACCGGGCTGTTGTCTTTTCTCCTGCCGCCGAAGTCCTCGAAACCAGCATGGACGACATTGAGATCCAAATCGTCCGGGGCTATCTCGAGAAAAACCGTGCTTTGCTGGAGGACTGAGATGCCGAAATATTACGAGTTCAAGATCGCGGGATATTACCTGTACTTTACGTCATACTGCGTCATCGAGTGCATGCATGTCCACGCCAGCGACCGCAGACTTACCGAGGCCGGTTCCGCAAAGTTTTTTGTCCGGGACAATGGCGATACTGTCTTGCAGGAGCGCGGCATCCTGACCGACCGCGAAATCAGCAAGATTCAAAAATTCATCAAGCAGAACTATCAGGAGATGTACCTGAAATGGTCTGCTTACAGTGAGCAGGGATTTTACAACAAGAAATGACCCTTGTCTTTTCCCTGCTCCGATGTTATACTGAGCTCAACGCTTTACGGAAAGGAGGGTACACCTGCAATGGGTTGGAACGGCTGCGTTTTCTTCAAAAAAGGAAACCCCTAAGCTTTTCCGGCTCGAAGTGTACCCTTTTATACCTTTCAGCAGAGAGTGGAGCATGTTCTATGCGCCCCGCAGCTTTGCTATGGGGCGCTTTTGTTTTGCATAGACGCTTTCCCTTTGTCAAAGCCTCTCCCCTTGGGAGAGGTGTCACCGAAGGTGACGGAGAGGGCAAGGCCGCTGACGGAGAAGCTCCTATACAGCGATACTCTTACTCTGACAAAGAGACAACTTATCGCTGCACAAAGACTCTGCCATGCCGGGCTTGCCCTCTCAGGCGCTCACGCGCCAGCTCTCCCAAAGGGAGAGCCTCTTGGCCGAGGGAAGGCAGCAAACAGCCTACAAAGGGTACACATTTCTATCCATAATAATAGAAAGGGTGTTCCCCCATGAACCATAAACTCAACCTGAAAAAGCAGCTTGCCTGCATCTATACCAACAACTTCTTCTCCGGTCTGCGCATCACCGACGCGGTGTGGGTGGCGCTGCTGGCCGCGCGGGGCTTCTCGCTGTGGGAGATCGGCGTTGCCGAGAGCGTGTTCCACATGGTCAGCCTCACCTTCGAGGTGCCGAGCGGCATGGCGGCTGACCTGCTGGGCCGCAAAAAGACACTCGTGGCCGGCGGGGTCTGCATGGTGCTCTCCAACCTCCTGATGGCCTTTGCGCCGGACCTCTTTTTCATCTGCCTTGCGATGGCGCTGAGCGCACTGGCCAACGCCATGTTCTCCGGCACCGCCTCGGCCCTCACTTACGACAGCCTCAAGCAGTGCGGACGGACAGACGACTACCTCCGGGTCTCCGCCAACTGCTCCCAGCTCTCCATGCTGGCCACGGCCGTGGGGTCCCTCGCCAGCACGCTGGAACGGTTTCTCCGCTTTTCCGGTTTCTACCTGCTGAGCGCCGCCTTTGAAGGCACTGCCGCTGCCGCCACCGCCCTGATGACCGAGCCCATCGTCACCGAGACGCAGGCCCGCCGGGAGAAGCAGACCTTCCGCGACCTGCCCGGCCAGCTGGCGCGGCTGGCACGGGACAGCATCACCGCTCTTCGCGCCACCCCGCTGGCGGCAAAACTCATCGTCTCCGCCGCTGTCCTCTGCATCCCCAGCTACCTGACCAAGATGTTCGTCCAGCAGCGGCTCGTCGAGCTGGGCTGGCCCACAGCACTGCTGTTCGTGCCGATGCTGCTGAGCGGGTTTGCCTCCATGCTGGGCGTTGAAGCGGCCCGGCGGCTCCATCCGAAGAGCCTGCGGCGGTTTTACGCCGTCTGCGCCCTGCTCTGCGGCGGGGGCTGCGCGCTGGTGGGTGCCGCCCCGGTGCTGGGCTGCATCTTCGGCTGTATGCTGGTGCAGGGCGTCATCGACGCCTACCTCCTGCACGAGGACCAGAAGCTCAACGATGTCATCCCCAGCGACCAGCGTGCCACCCTCATCAGCGTGGACGGCATGGTCTACAGCCTGCTCATGATACCCGCCAGCCCCCTCGTGGGCGCGGTGGGCGACGCCTTCGGGCAGGCCGGTGCGGGCCTTGCCGTGCTGGGCGTCCTCGTGGCTCTGACCGGCGCGGCGGCGCTTGGCCGAAAGACGCGCGCCTCCTGAGCAAAAAACGCACTGCCGGGTTTCTTGACAGATGTCCGGCAATGCGCTATAATAACGATAGAAAAGGCACTGTGACAAGCGGTTTGGCCTCTTTCTAAGGATTTGGCTTTTTGAAAACCGTCACCTTGGCAGAGGTGGCGGTTTTACTTTTTGATTCGCAGTGTGAACGTGAGTCCAAACAAGTGAAACGTCAAAGTAATCGGCATCTTCTCACCTCCTTTCGGAAGTGAGAGACCAAACCGCCTGCCGTATGTACAGTGCCTTACCGCCTCGCGGCGGCAGTATCAGTGTATCATAAACGCTGACAGAAAACAAGAAAATCCCCCACGAAAGTGGGGGATTTTCTCATGTTCGCAATCTTTTACTTCGCCAGCAGCTCATCCACCAGTGCGTCCATCTGCGCCTCAGCGGCGGCGTTGGAAGCAGAGCGGAGGGTGACGACGGTGTCGCAGACGGTGATGTTCTTCATGCCGTCCAGCTCGGCGCGCATGAGCTTTGCAGCCATAGGCGCCCAGGTGCCGTTCTCCATCAGGGCGATGGTGCGGCTCTGGAAAGCCTTGGTCTTGAGGTGGGCCAGCAGGTTCTCCATCGGCGGGAAGAGGAAGCCGTCATAGGTGGCGCAGGCCAGCACGGTCTTGCCGCAGCGGAAGGCCTCGGTGACGGCGTAGGAGACATCGACCCGGGTCAGGTCGATCTCCACCACCTTCGCCCCCTTGGCGCGGAGCTTTTCGGCCAGGATGTGGGCGGCGGCGCGGGTGTGGCCGTGGATGGAGGCACTGGCGACCAGCACCTTCTCCGGCTCTTCGGCCTTATAGCTGGACCACAGATCGTAGTAGTTCAGGTACTTGCCAAGGTCGCCGGTGAGGACGGGGCCGTGGAGTGGGCAGATGGTCTTGATGTCCAGCGCAGCGGCCTTTTTCAGCAGAGCCTGCACCTGCGGGCCGTACTTGCCCACGATGTTCAGGTAGTAGCGGCGGGCCTCGCTGGCCCAGTCGGCCTTCTCGTCGAACTTTGCCACCGCGCCGAAGCGGCCAAAGCCGTCGGCGGAGAAGAGGACTTTTTCGGTGGACTCATAGCTCACCATGACCTCGGGCCAGTGGACCATGGGTGCGAACACGAAAGTCAGGGTGTGAGCGCCCAGCGAAAGGCTCTCGCCGTCCTTCACGACGACGCGGCGCTCCTTGGCGATGGCCTCCGGGCCGAAGAACTGCTCCATATACTGGAAGGTCTTGGCGTTGCCCACCACCTGCATCTCGGGGTAGAGGGCGGCGAGGCGGGCCACATTCGCGCCGTGGTCCGGCTCCATGTGGTGGACGACGAGGTAGGCGGGCTTCTCCCCTGCCAGCGCCTCGGTGACATTTGCCATCCACTCGTCGGTGGCACGCGCGTCCACCGTGTCGAGGATGGCGGTCTTCTCGTCCCGGATGACGTAGGAGTTGTAGCTGACGCCGGTGGGGACCGGGTACTGGCTCTCAAACAGATCGATGGTGGTATCGTCCACGCCCACGCCCAGAATGGCGCTGCTGATGTTCTTTACGCTCATAAGCACATTTCCTCTCTGTTATTGGTGTGTATGGTCTGCCATGGCCGGCAATTATTTTAAGAATCGTCTCAGTATAGCACAGTCTGCCGTCTTCGTCAACTATTTATCAGGCCGGATGGCCGAATGCCGTTCTACTGCGGTAGGTTATATGACCAAGTTCCAATATAACAGCATACTTACGTTTATTATTTGAAGTTGGTCAGTTTGACCAAGTTGCTTTTGCTGACCAAGTTCCAACTTGGTCAGGCAGGTCGAAGTTGGTCACGTTGGCCAAGTTCGTTTTATGCCGTATCAGCGTCATTATTTCCCAACTTGGTCAGATATTTCGCTGGTCTCAGAGAGTGCTTTCGGCAGCTCGTTCATGTCGTCTATCTCCAGAAGGGCGCTGGCGCTGGCCTCGTCGAGGCTCTGGACGCTGCGCAGCTTCCGGCTGATGGCCCGGCTGCGGACGCCGATGAGCTGGTCCAGCTCTTCGTCGGTCTGGCGCAGACGCTGCTGCATCTTGGCGAGGCCCTGCCCGAACTTGTCGAACTCCGTCTTCACCGCGCCCAGCAGCTGCCAGACCTCGCCGGAGCGCTTCTGGATGGCGAGGGTCTTGAAGCCCATCTGCAGGCTGTTCAGCAGGGCCGCCATGGTGCTGGGGCCTGCCACGTTGACCTGATAGTCCCGCTGCAGCACCTCCAGCAGCCCCGCGTTCACCACCTCGGCATACAGGCCCTCGAAGGGCAGGAACAGGATGCCGAACGCCGTGGTATAGGGCGGCTCGACGTACTTTTCCCGGATGTCTCTGGCCTCGCTGCGGAGCACCAGCTCGAGGGCGTGGCGGGCATCCTCCACGGCCTGCGCGTCGCCGGAAGCGTAGGCGTCCTGTAAGTGGGCGTAGGTGTCGCCGGGGAACTTGGAGTCGATGGGGAGCCAGACGCTGCCGCCGTCGGCGCCCGGCATCCGGATGGCGTATTCCACCCGCTGGGTGCTGCCCGGGATGGTGGCCACGTTGGTGTCGTACTGCTCCGGGGCGAGGATCTCTTCCAGGATCGCGCCCAGCTGGATCTCGCCGAGGATGCCGCGGGTCTTGACGCCCGAGAGCACCTGCTTCAGGCCGCCCACGTCGGCGGCGAGGGACTGCATCTCGCCAAGGCCCTTGTACACCTGCTCGAGCTGCTGATTGACGGCCTTGAAGCTTTCCGTCACCCGCTTCTGCAAAGCGTCCTGAAGCTGCTCGTCCACCGTGTGGCGTATCTCGTCCAGCTTGCGGGTGTTCTCAGCCTGCAATGCCGTCATGCTCTCGACCATGGCGCGGCGCAGCTGCTCCATCTGCTGGTTGTTGGCCTGCTCGAGGCTCTGCAGACGCCGCTCCAGGATGCGCTGCTGGCTGTCCTGCCCCTGACCGAGGGTGGTGCTCATGCTCTGCACAGCCGTCTGCAGCGTCTCGCTGACGCTGCGGATGGCGGCGTAGTTCTGCTGGGCGATGGCATCCTGACGGGCGTTGAACTCTTTGGCCTGAGCGGCCAGCTGCTCTTCGAGCCAGTCTTTCAGCTCTTCGCAGTCGGCTTCGTCCAACCCGCCGGTGGGGCGTCCGCTGCGGAAGAGCAGCACCGCCATCATCAGGCAGATGGCCACCAGCAGGACGGTATACAGCATTGCGAGAAATTCCATTTATTCTACTTCCTCAAACTTCAAAACTTCTTTGGTGGTCACGGTATCGTCACCGTACAGGCCCACGCCGTCGGCCTCCATCTCGCCGCTCTGGTTGTCGTAGGGGTCTCTGCGGAAGCCCAGCATCGGCGGGTCGAAGGGCGCTTCAAAGGCGCTGTTTGCCACCATGCGGCCCGTATCCAGACTGCCGAAATAGTGGCGGCGGAGCACTTCATCGCCCCGGCGGGCCATGGAGGCACCGTAGGAGCAGTCGGCATACATCCAGCCCCTGGGGGCGACGTAGAACCGCGCCCAGTCATGACAGCCCGCATCCCCCGGGGCCACTGCAAAGCCGCTCTCCCACCGGGCCGGGATGCCCGCGATGCGGCAGAGGGTGATGAAGGTCAGCGCCATGATGCCGCAGTCTCCCCGGCGGCTGCGGGCGCAGTTCTCGGCGATGGACTCATGGACGAAATAGGAGGGCTGGAAGTGATACCGGACATTCAGGGTAACATAATCGTAGATGCGCTTCGCCTTCTCCGCCGGGCTGGTGATGCCCTCGGTGAGCTGAGCCGCCAGCGCCCGCAGGTAGGGCGTAAAGACGATGTGGGGCGCTTCCTCGCCGGTGTAGAACTCCGGCTGCTCCGGGTCGGGCGTGAAGGAAAGCGGGTCGGCGTAGACCGCCGTCTCCCGGTAGCTGTACTCGGCCCCAAAGGTACGGTTCTCGGTCAAGTCGGCCTCCCAGCAGACGGTGCGCTGGGGCGCGTCCTCGGCGGCGATATGGGCGGGCGTCTCGGTGAAGCGGTCCAGCGTGATATGGCTCTGGGACGGGCAGGCGGCAGGCAGGGCCAGCCATGCCCGGACGTGGACGGCGTCTCTGCCCTCTGCCCTCGCCTTTTCCAGCGCGGCGGCGAAGGCTTCGTCGGACATCCGGATGCTGGTGCGGAGGGTGATGTCGGCGCTGGCGCTCCCCTCCCGCTCCATCTTCTCGTGGAGGCGGTGGCGCTCTTCGTTCTTGTTGTTGGGGGCGTCCGGCGTCAGCTTCCGGGCGGCGAGGTCGGCGTGGGTAGCCAGCAGCGTCTCGGCGAACCGGGCCTGATACCGCTTCTCCCCTTCCACGAACCGCCAGTCCATCCGGCCCTCCCAGTCGAGCTTCTTAAATTCTTCTGCCGTGAAGTCCCTGACCCGCTCCTGCATCCGGGCGATGGCCTCGGCTTCCGTCCAGCAGTATTCCCCGGGCAGCCGGCGCATGATCTCCTTCTGGACAGTCAGGGCCTCCCGCAGGGCGTCCACACCGTGGGGCGTGGGGTTCTCGGGCGGGACATACCCCTCCGGCGGGGCGATGCCGTTGGATGCCGGGCCGTTCTGGGTCTTTGTCCAGTCCTCGGCCAGCAGCCGGTCGATGCGGGCGATGGCCTCCTGATAATATCCGGCCGCTTTCAGCCGGGCGATGTCGTCGGGCAGGCCCACATTCAGGCTGCGGACAGCTTCATTCCAGTCGTACATATTCTTTCCCTCCTGTTATTCCGAAACGCTCTGCCAGAACTCGGCAGCACGTTCCACCCAGCCCTCGGCGTCCGTCCCCACGCCGATGCCGATGCCATGTTTGGCGTTGTCGTAAACTTCCACCCGGTTGGGGACGCCGCTGGCTTCCAGTGCCTTTGCAAGGGTCGGCCCCTGCAGGGGGTAGACGAAGGCTTTCAGCATGGTGTCATTCCTGCCGTACCACAGGAAGGTGGGCGGATAGTCCGGCGTCACCAGCTTCGAGACGGTGTAGGAATAGTAGCGTCTTTCCAGCCGGTCGGTATCCATCAGGAGATGGTAGGCAGGCTTTGCCCCAAGGAAGTTGTTGATGGGGTAGACCAGCAGCAATACGCCGGGCTTCGGCACACCATAGCGGCCCCAGCCCTTTTCCTCATTGCCGAAGACGCCTGCGATCTGTCCGCCGGAGGAGTAGCCCAGCAGGGCGTAGTCTTCCGTGGAGACGCCGAAGGTGTCGGCATTGTCCATCACGAAGCGGATGGCCCGGGCCAGGTCTTCCAGCGGAGCGTCGTCCCCGGCCTCCCATCCGATGCGGTAGCGCAGCGAGAAGACGGCATAGCCCTGCTCGTGCAGCTCCCACGCCGTGGACACGCCGCCCCGCAGCTCGCCGCTGTAGTAGAGCGCGTTGCCCGACAGCACGATGGCAAACTTAGCCCCCGGCTGCCGGGCCGGGCAGTAATACAGCTCCGCATGAGCGCGGGCAGGCACGGCGGCGATCTCCTCTTCCGAATAGAGCGGATAGGTCACCCGGGTGCCGTCGTGGTAGACCTGAGCCAGATAGTTGAGGCCCGCTGCGCAGGCTTCGGCGGAGGTCTTGCCGACCACCTCGGTCAGCGTCTCGTCGTCACGGCTGGTGGAGAGCGTTTCGCAGTCCCGCTCCCACACATAGGTGTATGTATAGAGGCCGCTGGCCTTGATGTCGGGGTCGTCGCGTATCTCCTTCATGGTGGTCTGGGGGGTGATGCTGGCTGCTGAGGCCGGGACGGCGAGGACACCGAGCATCAGCACAGAGGCAGCGATTCGTTTCCAATCCATCTTCATTTCTCCTTTTTCAGAGCAGCCTTCATTGCATTTTCCGGCAAAGAGGTCTATAATAGTCCCTGCCCCGAACGGGTATTTATATTCTATTGTATCACAACGGTGCTGATTGTCAAAAAATTTCTGCCCGGGAGGGAGCCCTGTCATGCTGACCAATTACCACACCCACACCACCCGCTGCGGCCACGCCGAAGGCACCGAGGAGGAATACATCCTCACGGCCCTGCGCTGCGGCTTCAAGGTGCTGGGGTTTTCTGACCACACCCCCTGGGCCTACGCGACGCCGGGCTTCGTCAGCCGCATCCGGATGCTGCCCTCCCAGCTGGACGATTACGTCCTGACCCTGCGCGGGCTGCGGGAGAAATATGCCGACAAGTTCCACATCCGCATCGGCCTCGAGGCGGAGTATTTCCCGGCCTATCTGGGCTGGCTCAGGGAAGAGACGGAGAGGCTGGACATCGAATATCTCATCCTCGGCTGTCACTACGACACCACCGACGAGCAGGACGCCAGAGCCAGCCGCTTCGGCGGCAGCCCCTCCACCGCCCACGGCAGACGGTATGCCGAACAGGTGGTGGAAGCGCTGGAAACGGGGCTTTACCGGTATCTGGCCCACCCCGACCTCTTTTTGAACCGGGTGACGGCCTTCGACGCCGACGCCGAGAAGGCCTGCCGGGACATCTGTGCCGCAGCGGCGCGGCTGGACATCCCCCTCGAGTACAACATGGCCGGACTGACCTTGCAGGACCGTCCCGACGGCTCTTTCGGCTACACCCGGGACGAGTTCTGGCACATCGCGGCGGAGTACCCCGTCAAGGCCATCGTGGGCTGCGACGCCCACGCCCCCTCGGAGCTGGACGTCGTCCCCGCCATCGAGGAAAAGAAAGCCTTCCTGCACAGCCTGGGCATCCCGGTGCTGGACACCCTGCCGGGGCTGGAATAAGCAGCCATTGCGCGGACGGGCTGCATCTGCTATACTGAGATACGAGGAATGATGCAGGGCGCATTGGGGCGCTCTGCCGGGGAAGAATATCATGAGCAATATCACCATCCGGCCCATGGAGCCGGAAGACTGGGACGCTGTGTCCGAGATCTATTCAGAGGGCATCGCCACGGAGCACGCCACCTTCCAGACCACCTGCCCGCCCTACACGGCGTGGGATGCCTTTCACATCAAAGAATGCCGCCTCGTCATTCTGGACGGCGGCGAGCTGGCCGGTTGGGCCGCACTGCGGCGGGTAGACCCCCGCTGGTGCTACCGGGGCGTGGCCGAGGTGAGCATCTACGTCGGCGAGAAGTTCCGGGGCCGGGGCCTCGGCTCCCGCCTGCTGACGGCCCTCTGCGACGAATCGGAAAAAGAGGGTTACTGGACCTTACACTCCACCGTTCTGCAGGACAACACCGCCAGCCTCGGCCTCCACACGAAGTGCGGCTTCCGGGTGGTGGGGCGGCGGGAGCGCATCGCCCGGGACTGTCATGGCCGCTGGCTGGACACCTACCTGATGGAGCGCCGCGCCAAAGCCGACGAGCCTGCGGGGTATAAGAAATTATAAAAAATGAGCTGCTGCACGTTACGTACAGCAGCTCATTTTCGTATCAGGCAAGGCCTTTACCACTCATTGTCCGCCGCGTCCGTATCGGCCACCCGGGTGCGCTGGAACATACTTTCCAGCACGGCGCAGTATTTGTCGGCCAGGCAGACGATGACCGCCTCCCGGCAGGTGGGGACATGGCGGAAGGTCAGGGGCCACATATGGCTCGAGATGATGTTCTGCTCTTTTCTGGTGATGGCGAAGCACCGCTCGGCATTGACGCAGGCAGAGCCGGGATGGGCAAAGCCGTGCATCTCGAACAGGCGGCGCAGGCCCCGGAAAGAGCTGCGCTTGTGCCAGTCGTAGAGATAGAAGTCATGGAGGAAAGCCCCCACAGCCAGCGACGTCTCATCCGCGCCCAGATGGAAGCGGCGGTTGAGCCAGAAGCTCACCAGCACCACATTCTTGCAGTGCTGGTAGGTGGTCACATCGCCGTGCTGGATAAATTCCCGCATCCGCTGCACTTCGGGGTGCTGGTCATATTGGGCCAGAATGGTGGTGAGGCACTGACGCTCCGTATCAGAAAGCTGCATTGAAAAGTTCCCTTTCATAACAAATAAACCTCTCAGTCTCGCTATCGCTCGACAGCTCCCCTACCGAGGGGAGCCTCTGGCGAAGAGGCGAAACTTTGCGCTATGCCAAAGCCTCCCCTCGATAGGGGAGGTGGCATTGCGAAGCAATGACGGAGAGGTTGAACCGATCAAGACCTCAGCTGCACCGGGTTGGAATTGCCGAAATTCTCGGCCTCGGTGGGGTTCGTGCGCTTGAGGCTCAGGTCCACGAGGTACTGCTTGCCGTCGCCCAGCTCCTCGAGCTGTGCCAGTTTTGCCTTGGCGGATGCTTCGTCCGGGTACCACTGGATGAGGAAGAAATTTTCCGCCTCCACGCCGTAATACAGCCACTGGCCGTCGGCCCGGAGCAGGTCGTCCAGATGGTCTACCTCGTCGCCGTCGGTCAGGCCGAGGCCCTCTTCCGCGTAGACGTTTTCCGGCTCCACCTGCAGCACTTCGATGACCTGAATGGCGCTCTGCAGATATTCGTCCTGAGCGATGCTCTTGTCGGAGAGCTCCCAGCCCGTCAGGAATGCCTGCATCAGCAGGTCTTTGACCGAGATCTTCTTTTCCATGTATGTTTCCTTCTTCCTCGTTTGTTTCCGCTGACCAGTATACGCTCAAATCTTGGGCAGGTCAACCATAAATTTATGAATTTTTTGTAGGAATGTCCAAATTCAACTCAATTTGAACCCAAACGTCTCCCCCAGCCACTCGAGGCAGAGAGCCACCCAATGGGCGCGGTGAGGGTCGGCAGCATCCACTTCGGCGGTGCTGATGCTGGTGCCGTGAGCGCCCTTCTCGAACAGATGCGCCTCGCACGGCACACCCGCCCTCCGCAGGGCGGCCAGCAGGAGAAGCGTGTTCTCCACCGGAACGGTCTTATCCTCCATGGTATGCCAGACGAAGACCGGCGGTGTGTCGGAGTTCACCTGATCCTCCAGGGTAAACACCTGCTGTGCGGCAGCATCCTCGCTGCCCGCCAGCTGGACGAAGCTGCCCCGGTGGGCAAACTCCCCTGCCGTGACGACCGGGTAGCCCAGGATCACTGCATTGGGCCTCTGCTGGGCCGTCTCGCCCGGAATGTCCAGCACCGCGGCGGACAGAGCCAGATGTCCGCCCGCCGAGAAGCCGCAGACGGCGATCTTATCCGGCAGGATGTGCCACTCTCCCGCATTCTGCCGCAGCAGAGCCAGCGCTTCGTTCAGCTGTCGAAGAGGCTGGTAGTTCTGCGCCCCCTCCCCCACGCTGTAGGTCAGCACGGCGGTGTGATAGCCCGCCGCCGCAAACTGCAGAGCCACCGGGTCGCCCTCCCGGGGGCTGACATGGTTGTAGCCGCCGCCCGGCACCACCAGCACCAAAGGCCGCTGCTTCACGGCGGGCATGGCGTCCAGCGACGCCCGCAGGGAAACCGTCAGCACACCGCCGCCTGCAAGTTCCAGCTCTATCTGCTGCATCCTTCATCCTCCTTATAAACAGGTCTGTCATTCCGGCCCATTATACGGCTTTGGCGCGGGAAAGTAAAGGCGGCTTTGGCCCCGAATGGAAAGTTTTTTGAACTTTTTATGAAACCCCTTGATTTTTGTCTCTCAGCGGTGTATATTAGCACTCGAAAGTTGTGAGTGCTAAGTTTTCACGAGTGGTTTTCCGCTCCGTGTGCCGGCACTCTCCACAGGCAGATCCTGATGCGACACGCGCCCGGGCAGTTCTGCCGCCGGGACGCTAAAATCTGATAAAAAGAGGTTTTGTATTATGGCGAAAAAAGAATTTCAGGCCGAGAGCAAAAAGCTGATGGACATGATGATCAACTCCATCTACACCAACAAGGAAATTTTCCTGCGCGAGCTGATCTCCAACGCTTCGGACGCCATCGACAAGCTGTATTATAAGAGCCTGACCGACACTTCTGTCGGCATGAACAAAGGCGATTTCCGCATCCTGCTCACCCGCGACAAGGACAGCCGCACCCTGACCATCTCCGATAACGGCATCGGCATGACCCGGGAAGAGCTGGAGCAGAACCTCGGCACCATCGCCCACTCCGGCTCCTTCGACTTCAAGAAGGACAACAAGGACGAGAACATCGACATCATCGGTCAGTTCGGTGTCGGCTTCTACTCCGCCTTCATGGTGGCCGACAAAGTGACGGTCATCTCCAAGGCTTACGGCTCCGACGAGGCCTGGCAGTGGGAGTCCAGCGGTGCTGACGGCTATGAGCTTGAGCCTGCTGAGAAGGAGACTGCCGGTACCGACATCATCCTCCACATCAAGCCCGACACGGAGACCGACAACTACGACAACTTCCTCGACGAGTACGGCATCGTGGCCATCGTCAAGAAGTACAGCGACTATGTGCGCTACCCCATCCAGATGGAGCGCGAAAAGAGCCGTCAGAAGCCCGAACCCGACCCCAAGCCCGACGACTACAAGCCCGAGTGGGAGACCTACACCGAGCTGGAAACTCTGAACAGCATGGTGCCTATCTGGAAGAAGCAGAAGAGCGAAGTCACCGACGAGGAGTATGCAAACTTCTACAAGGATAAGTTCAGCGACTACGCCGACCCCGCCCGCGTCATCGTGAGCCGCACCGAGGGTACTGCAAACTATAACGCCCTGCTCTTCGTGCCCAGCCACCGCCCCTATGACTTCTACACCAAGGACTACGAAAAGGGTCTGGCTCTGTACGCATCCGGCGTCCTCATCATGGAGAAGTGCGCCGACCTGCTGCCCGACTACTTCAGCTTCGTCAAGGGCATCGTGGACAGCCAGGACCTGAGCCTGAACATCAGCCGTGAGATGCTGCAGAAGGACAATCAGCTCAAGCTCATCCACAACGCTCTGGAAAAGAAGATCAAGAACGAGCTCCACGCCATGCTGGCCAACGACCGCGAGAAGTACGAGAGCTTCTGGAAGGAGTTTGGCCGTCAGCTGAAGTTCGGCGCATACTCCGACTACGGGATGCACGCCGAGCTGCTGCGCGACCTGCTGCTGTTCTGGTCTGCCAAGGAGCAGAAGATGGTCACTCTGCAGGAGTACGTGGACAAGATGCCCGCCGAGCAGAAGTACATCTACTTCGCCGCCGGTGACTCCACTGACCGTCTGACAAAGCTGCCTGCCGCTGAGCTGGTCATGGACAAGGGCTACGACGTTCTGCTCCTGACCGAGGATGTGGATGAGTTCTGCCTGCAGATCATGCGCACCTATCCCCGCAAGGATGCCGAGGGCAAGGACGGCACCGTCGAGTTCAAGAACGTCAACAGCGGCGATCTGGGCCTCGAGACCGAGGACGAGAAGAAGGCCGCCGAGGAGGCCACCACCGCCAACAAGGCTCTGTTTGACGCCATGAAGGACGCTCTGGACGGCAAGGTCAAGGAGGTCAAGGTCTCCACCCGCCTGAGGGACCACCCCGTCTGCCTGTCCGCCGACGGCCCGCTGTCCATCGAGATGGAGAAGGTGCTCTCCAAGCAGCCCGGCAGTGAGGGCGTCAAGAGCGACAAGGTGCTGGAGTTGAACGTCAACCACCCCGTCTTCGCTGTGCTGAAAGCCGCACAGGAGGCTGGCGATACCGAGAAGCTCAAGAAGTACAGCGCTCTGCTCTACGCACAGGCACAGCTCATCGAGGGCCTGCCCGTGGATGACCCCGCCGCTTACGCCGAGGCCGTCTGCAGCCTGATGCAGTGATTTTTCCCTGTGTTCCCGGGCCGGAGGGCGCTGCTCCCTCGCCTTCCGCCTGACATCATAATTTTCTTCCCTTAACAAGAAGGCCGCGCTCCGCTGGAAAAGTGGATCGCGGCCTTTTCTTTTGCACTGCCCGCCGCAGTAAGGTTTCTCCATGTCGCGGCCCTCTCCCCCGCCGGGACGCGGCAGCGGGAAGTTTTGGCGCAGTTACACAATGCTTTTCCGGTTTCGAAAAAACTTTTGTCTCAGCTGCACCTGATTCAAGTTTTCTGCTTTGCATCCCTGCCGGAGCTGTCCGGCGGGGATTTTTTGCAACTTTTCATTGAGATGCAACAATAACACATGGTTTTTTCCATGCAAATCCTTTACTATAGGAATAGAAGCGGGCTGTATCGCCCACACGAAATAAAAAAGTATCTGTCTGTCAGGAGGAAGATTCCATGATGAAGTCCATTCCCGTATGGAAGCAGGAGCTGTCCGACGGCGTCCACGCCGCACGCCTCGCCTCCCTGTATTGCTGTTCTCCCGCTGAGACGGCCTCCGAAGCCGCCCGTTACACCGCCGTGCTGGACGGGCTGGAAAAGACCTTCGGCTCCCACGCTGAGGCCGGCCTTTACAGCGCACCGGGCCGCACCGAGATCGGCGGCAATCACACCGACCATCAGCATGGCCGGGTACTGGCCGGCAGCGTGAACATCGACATGATCGCCGCTGCAGCCCCCAACGACAAGAACCAGCTCCGCGTCCAGAGCGAGGGCTATGATCTGTGCGTCATTGATCTGAACGACCTCGAGGCCCGCAAGGAAGAGGAGAACACCACCGCCGCCCTGCTGCGCGGCGAATGCGCCGCCTTCACCCAGCGGGGCGCAAAGCTGGCCGGTCTGGACGTCTACGTCTCTTCCAACGTGCCGAAGGGCAGCGGCGTTTCCTCTTCTGCCGCCTTTGAGGTGCTCATCGGCGTCATCCTGAACGACTGCTTCATGACCGAGAAGGTCTCCCCCATCGCCATCGCGCAGATCGGCCAGTGGGCTGAGAACGTCTACTTCGGCAAGCCCTGCGGCCTGATGGACCAGATGGCTTCCAGCGTGGGCAACATCATCACCATCGACTTCGCCAGCCCCGCAAAGCCTGTGGTAGAGCCTGTGGCTGTGGACTTCTCCAAGGCTGGTCTGGCCCTCTGCATCCTCGACTCCGGCGCAGACCACGCCGATCTGACCGACGAGTACGCCGCCATCCCGGCTGAGTGCCGCGCCGTGGCCGCTGTCTGCGGCGGCGAGGTGCTGCGGGATGTGCCGTTCGAGACCTTCCTTGCAAAGCTGCCCGAGTGCCGCAGGCAGTGCGGCGACCGCGCCGTCCTCCGCGCCTTCCACGTCTACGCCGACAATGACCGTGTGGCAAAGCAGGTGGCCGCACTCCACGATGGCGACTTCGACACCTTCCTCTGCCTCGTGAACGAGTCCGGCCGCAGCAGCTGGGAGTATCTGCAGAACGTCATCCCCGCAGGCTACAAGGAGCATCAGGAAGTGGGCGTGACCATCGCTGCCGCCAAGCATCTGCTGGGCGATAAGGGCGCTGTCCGCGTCCACGGCGGCGGTTTCGCCGGCACGGTGCAGGCTTTCGTGCCTGTGGAGATGCTGGACGAGTTCAAGGCCGGTATGGAAGCCATCCTCGGCGAGGGCCGCTGCCACGTCCTGTCCATCCGCCCGGAAGGAGGCGCTGTCCTGTGATCTCCACTGCCATCCAGCAGCTCGTCAACTACGGTCTGGACACCGGCCTCATCCTGCCTGACGACGAGATCTACATCCGCAACCAGCTGCTCATGACCATGCAGCTCGACAGCTTCACGGAGCCGGAGGGCGACGTCTGCTACGCCGACCTCGAGAGCATTCTGAAAACGCTGGTGGACGATGCCGTCGCCCGGGGCGTCTGCGACGACAGCCCCACGGCCCGCGACCTCTTCGACACCCGGCTCATGGGTGTGCTGACGCCCCGCCCCAGCATCGTCCGCGCCAACTTCGAAGAGCGGTACGAGACCGACGGCCCCCAGGCCGCCACCGACTGGTTCTACAAGTTCAGCCAGGACACCGATTACATCCGCCGCTACCGTATCAAGCGGGACGTCAAGTGGGTCACCAAGACCCCCTACGGCGACCTCGACATCACCATCAACCTGTCGAAGCCCGAAAAAGACCCCAAAGCCATCGCAGCCGCAAAGCTGGCTCCTCAGAGCGCCTACCCCAAGTGCCAGCTCTGCGTGGAGAACGAGGGCTATGCCGGTCGGCTGAACCATCCCGCCCGGGAAAATCACCGCATCATCCCGCTGACCATCAACGACAGTGCGTGGAATTTCCAGTACAGCCCCTATGTCTACTACAATGAGCACTGCATCGTCTTTAACAGCCAGCACACCCCCATGAAGATCGAGCGTGCCACCTTCCGCAAGCTGCTGGACTTCGTGGCCCTCTTCCCCCACTACTTCGTGGGCAGCAACGCCGACCTGCCCATCGTGGGCGGCAGCATCCTGAGCCACGACCACTTCCAGGGCGGCCATTACGAGTTCGCCATGGCCAAAGCGCCCATCGAGAAGAAGTGGGTCTTCCCCGGCTTTGAGGATGTGGATGCCGGCATCGTCCACTGGCCCATGAGCTGCATCCGCCTGACCTGTGCCGACGACGAGCGCCTTGTGGAGCTGGCCGATCAGATTTTGACCGCATGGCGGGGCTACACCGACGAGAGCTGCTTTGTCTACGCCGAGACCGACGGCGAACCCCACAACACCATCACCCCCATCGCCCGGATGCGGGACGGCAGGTTCCAGCTGGATCTGGTGCTGCGCAACAACATCACCACGCCGGAGCATCCGCTGGGCGTCTATCATCCCCACGCAAAGCTCCACCACATCAAAAAGGAGAATATCGGCCTCATCGAGGTCATGGGTCTGGCCGTTCTGCCCAGCCGCCTGAAGCAGGAGCTCTTTGACCTGGCCGACCTGCTGGTGGCCCGGGCTCCCACCGCCGGGTACCCCGAGGCCCTGCAGAAGCACGCGGAGTGGGCTCAGGACATCCTGGACCGCCACCCCGAGCTGAACGCCGACAACGTCCATCTGATCCTGCAGGACGAGGTGGGCCATGTGTTTGAGCAGGTGCTGGTGGATGCCGGTGTCTACAAGCTGGACGAGGCTGGCCGTGCCGGCTTTGAGCGATTCTTAGCAAGTATCTGAGCATAAAAAGGAATGCCTCCCCGCCGGGGAGGCATTCCTTTTTCGTTTATTGTTTGCCCAGCTGCCAGAACGCAACGGCGCTGGCGGCAGCGACATTCAGCGAATCCACGCCGTGGGACATGGGAATTTTGACCGTGTAGTCGCAGGAAGCGATGGTGCCGGCGGCGAGGCCGTCGCCCTCGGTGCCAAGCACGATGGCAAGCTTCGGCTCTTTTGCAAGCTGCTCGTCGTCGATGCTCACTGAGCGGTCGCTGAGGGCCATCGCGGCGGTCTTGAAGCCGAGGGAGTGGAGGATGTCCATCCCCTTCTCCGGCCAGTCTGCCGGGGTCTCGCCCAGCTGCCCCCAAGGCACCTGAAACACCGTACCCATGCTGACGCGGACGGCGCGGCGGCAGAGCGGGTCGCAGCAGGAAGGGTTGATGAGGACAGCGTCCATGTTCAGTGCCGCCGCCGAGCGGAAGATGGCGCCCACATTGGTGGAGTCCACGATGCCCTCCAGCACGGCCACCCGGCGGGCGTCCCGACACAGCTCCTCCACCGGGCGGGGTGCCGGGCGGTGGAAGGCGCAGAGGACGCCCCGGGTCAGCTCAAAGCCGGTGAGCGCCGCCAGCAGCTCCCGATCTGCCGTGTACACCGGCGCGTCGCCGCAGCGGCTCAGGATGCCCGCTGCCGGGCCGGTGATCTGCTTGCGCTCCATCAGCAGGGACACGGGCTTGTAGCCTGCGTCCAGCGCACGGTCGATGACCTTGGGGCTCTCGGCGATGAAGATGCCTTTCTCCGGCTCGAGGCGATTGCGCAGCTGGTTCTGGGTCAGCCGGGCATAAGGGTCCAGCTCCGGCGCGTGGAAATCCGTGATCTCGATGATATTGGGCATACAGAAAGCCCCTCCTTCTCCTGAAAAAAGCTGTTTTATGTATTCTACCACAGTCTACGCCGCATTGCAAAACAAAGCGCATCCTGCGATACCCGCCCGGAATCGTCATTATCTATAAAAAATATGGCGCAGTTTTTGACAAAACGCCGGTTTTGCGTTATAGTATGGCATGGAATTATTTTCTGGATACAAGGAGGAGCTTTTATGCCATCTCTCAAACCTCACGGACAGATGTCCGAAGCTTTTATCACCGCCCTGTTTCTCTCCGTCTCAGGCGGCTTACAGGATGTTTATACCTATTTATACCGCGGCAAGGTCTTCGCCAACGCCCAGACCGGCAACATCGTGCTGATGGCCGTCAAGCTGTTTGCGGGCGAGTGGGGCGAGGCCCTGCGCTACCTGATGCCCCTTTGCGCCTTTGCACTGGGCATTTTTGTGGCCGAGTTCATCCGCCTCAAGCTCAAGCGGATGCAGTGGCTCCACTGGCGTCAGCTGGTGGTGCTGTTCGAGATCCTGCTGCTCTTCGTCGTGGGCTTTTTGCCGCAGGAGCTGAATCTGCTGGCCAACTCCCTCGTTTCCTTCTCCTGCGCCATGCAGGTACAATCCTTCCGCAAGGTGAACGGCTATGCCTTCGCCAGCACCATGTGCATCGGCAATCTGCGCAGCGGCATGGACTCTCTCTGCGCATGGCTGGTGGGCGGCAGCACCAAAGCCTTCGGCAAGGCGCTTCACTACTTCGCCATCATCTTCCTGTTCGCGCTGGGCGCCGGCCTCGGCAGCCTTGCACTGGCCCCCATGGGCAGCCGGGCCATCTGGCTTTCCTGCCTGCTGCTCTTCATCAGCTTCTGCCTGATGTTCCTGAAAGAGGACATCGAGGAGCTGGAAGAATTTGAGCACCTGGAGCACGAGGAAGCTCTCAAAAAATAATTGCGCCGAGGCCTGTCGTATGCTATACTATAAGGTGTTTGTGTGATACTTCGGCCCGCCGCACCACCGACATGCCGGAGATGAAGTTGTAAGATCAGGAAGAGGAGCATTCCATGAAAAAAGGCTTTGACAACGCGAAATATCTTCAGATGCAGTCCCAGCACATCCGGGAGCGCATCGCACAGTTCGACAACAAGCTCTACCTCGAGTTTGGCGGCAAGCTGTTCGACGACTACCACGCCTCCCGCGTGCTGCCGGGCTTTGAGCCGGACTCCAAGCTGCAGATGCTGCTGCAGCTCAAGGAGCAGGCCGAGATCGTCATCGTCATCAGCGCGCAGGACATCATCAGCAGCAAGGTGCGCGGCGACTACGGCATCACCTACGACCTCGACGTTCTCCGCCTCATCGACGCCTTCCAGGGCATGGGCCTGTTCGTGGGCAGCGTCTGCGTGACCATGTACACCGCCGCCCCCGAGGTCGAAGCCTTTGAGCACAAGCTGAACAGCGTGGGCGTGCGCACCTTCCGCCACTATAAGATCCCCGGCTACCCCAACGACGTGGCCCGCATCGTCAGCGACGAGGGCTACGGCAAGAACGACTACATCGAGACCCAGCGTCCCCTCGTCGTCATCACGGCCCCCGGCCCCGGCAGCGGCAAGATGGCCACCTGCCTGTCCCAGCTCTACCACGAGCACAAGCGGGGCGTCAAGGCCGGTTATGCCAAGTTTGAGACCTTCCCCATCTGGAACCTGCCCCTCAAGCACCCGGTCAACCTCGCCTACGAGGCCGCTACCGCCGACCTGAACGACGTGAACATGATCGACCCCTTCCATCTGGAGGCCTACGGCGTCACCACCGTCAACTACAACCGCGACATCGAGATCTTCCCGGTGGTCAACGCGATGTTCGAGCTCATCGCGGGCAAGAGCCCCTACAAGTCCCCCACGGACATGGGTGTGAACATGGCCGGCAACTGCATCGTGGACGACGAAGCCTGCCGCGAGGCCTCCCGCAACGAGATCATCCGCCGCTACTTCAAGGCGCTCTGTGACCACAAGACCGGCAAGAACGTGGACAGTGAGATCTTCAAGCTGGAGCTGCTGCTGAATCAGGCCGGTCTGGCTGTCGGCGACCGTGCCGTGGAAAAGCAGGCTCACGCCGTGGCCGAGCGCACCGGCGGCGCACCCGCTGCCGCCATCGAGCTGCCGGACGGCACCGTCGTCACCGGCAAGAACGGTCCCCTGCTGGGCGCAGCCTCTTCTGCCCTGCTCAATGCCCTCAAGAAGCTGGCCGGCATCGACCATGAGATCGATCTGGTCTCCGCCCGCGCCATCGAGCCCATCCAGACCCTCAAGACCAACTACCTCGGCAGCCGGAATCCCCGCCTGCACACCGATGAGATCCTGATCGCGCTGTCCAGCTCTGCCGCCGAGAATGAGACGGCTGCTGCCGCTCTTCAGCAGCTCTCCAAGCTCAAGGGCTGCGATATGCACTCCACGGTCATCCTGTCCAGCGTGGATACGGACACCATCAAGCGTCTGGGAATGTACCTCACCTGCGAGCCCGCCTATGAGCAGGAAGACCGCAAGTATCACAAGAAATAAGCGCTCCGGCGCATAAGAAAAGCCGCACGGTACAGCGAAAAGCTGTACCGTGCGGCTTCTTTGTTTCTTCTGTAGTTTCTCAGACGTGAGACAGGCTGGGCGCACCGCCTGCGATCTCCTCGGCGGTCAGGGGCTTCGCCTCGGCAGGGGCGTTCAGACGCTCCTTTGCTACGGCCAGCATCAGTTTGATGCGGTTCTCCTGATTGACCCTGGTGGCGCTGGGGTCGTAGTCGATGGGGGTGATGTTGGCGCCGGGGTACATCGCGCGGATCTTGTTTACCATGCCCTTGCCCACGATGTGGTTCGGCAGGCAGCCAAAAGGCTGTGCGCAGACGATATTGCCGTAACCGCCCTGTACCAGCTCGATCATCTCAGCCGTCAGCAGCCAGCCCTCGCCCATCTTGGCACCCAGCGAGATGATGCCCTCGGGCTTTTCCACCAGCTCCTTGAAGGGGCCGGGAGCGTAGAAACCGGCGTCGGCCTCGGCCTTGAGCATGGAGCGCTCCACGCCGTCCAGCCAGTTGAGCAGCTGGTCGGTCCCCATCTTCATGGCCAGCTTGCCGCCGTAGAGGACATGGTCCTCGCCCATGTTGAAGATGCAGTACTGCACGAAGCCCATCAGACCCGGGAAGTTGACCTCGCAGTTCTGGCTCTCGAGGAACTTCTGCAGGTCGTTGTTGCCCAGCGGGCTGTACTTGACGTAAATTTCGCCCACGACGCCGACTTTGACCTTCGGCACACGGGTGACGGGAATGGACTTAAAGTCCTTTGCGATGAGGGGGAAGGTGTGCTTCATCTCACGGGAGGTGAAACCCTTGCCCGCCAGCAGCACACGGCCCAGACGCTGGACCCAGAGGTCTACCATCTTATCGGCAGCGCCTTTTTCGTTCTCATACGGAGCGACCTGATTGCGCAGGGCGCAGAGCATATCGCCGTAGAACACGCTGGCGATGGCCCGGCGGGCCAGAGGCAGAGTCATCTGGAAGCCGCTGTCCTTCTCGAGACCCGAGAAGTTCAGGCTGGCCACCGGGATGTTCGGATAGCCTGCCTTGACCAGCGCCTTGCGGAGCAGATGGATGTAGTTGGAGGCACGGCAGCCGCCGCCCGTCTGGGTGATGAGCAGGGCCGTGTGCTCGAGGTCGTACTTGCCGCTGTTCAGCGCGTCGAGGAACTGGCCAATGACCAGCAGTGCCGGATAGCAGGTGTCGTTGTGGACATATTTCAGGCCCAGCTGCGCCACAGCGCTGCCGCAGTTGCCCAGGATCTCGCACTTGTAGCCGTCGTAGCGCAGGGCGTATTCCAGCAGGCGGAACTGGGTGATGGCCATGTTGGGGATGAGGATGGTGTGAGTCTTCTTCATCTCCGGGGTGAATTTGGGGTAATTGTATTCCATAGGTTCCTCCTATGTTACTTCTTATCTTCGTCTCGCTCATCCAGCGCGGCGAACAGGCTGCGCAGGCGGATATTGACAGCACCCAGGTTTGTAATTTCGTCAATTTTCAGCTGGGTGTAGAGCTTGCCGCCCTCCTGCAGGATCTCGCGGGTCTCGTCGGTGGTGATGGCGTCCACGCCGCAGCCGAAGGACACCAGCTGCACCAGGTCCATATCGTTCTGGGTGGTGCAGTACTTGGCGGCGGCATACAGGCGGCTGTGGTAGGTCCACTGGTTCAGCACGCTGGTGGGGAACTTCTCCACGCGGTTGGAGATGCTGTCCTCGGTGACCACCGCCGCGCCGTGGCGGGTGATGAGGTGGTCGATGCCGTGGTTGATCTCCGGGTCCACATGGTAGGGGCGTCCGGCCAGCACGATGATCCGCCTGCCCTGACGGCGGGCCTCATCTATGATCTCGCTGCCCTTGACCCGGATCTGTGCCATGTGGGCTTCATACTCAGCGTAGGCAGCGTTGGCAGCCTCCTGCACTTCCTTCTCGGAGATGCCGCCGAAATACTTGGGCAGCACGTCCTTCGCCATCTTGTGGACGAAATCCTTCGGGCGATGGATGCCGACGTAGTCGTAGATGAACTTCTGGCCTTCCAGCTCGGGGCAGTTGCCGGCGAGGACTTCGGGGTAGTAGGCCACGACGGGGCAGTTGTAGTGGTTGTCGCCCAGACCCTCGTCGATGTTGTAGGTCAGGCAGGGGTAGAAGATGGCGTCCAGATGCATCTGGGTCAGGGCCTTGATGTGGCCGTGGCTGAGCTTGGCCGGGAAGCAGGCGGTGTCGCTGGGGATGGTAGCCTGACCGGCCAGATAGAGGCCGCGGCTGGACACCGGGCTGGTGTGGACGGCAAAGCCCAGCTTGGTCCAGAAGGCGTACCAGAACGGCAGCAGCTCGTACATATTCAGGCAGAGCGGGATGCCGATGGAGCCGCGCTTTCCGGCCACGGGCTTATAGCTGGCCAGAAGCTGCTGCTTGTAGGCATAGAGGTTGAGGCTGTTGTCCTCGCTCTTGCCGGTGACGGGCTTGTCGCAGCGGTTGCCGGAGATGAACTTGCGGCCATCGGCAAAGGTGTTGACGGTGAGCTGGCAATGGTTGCCGCAGCCGCCGCACTTGACGCTGACGACTTTCTGGTCGAAGCTCTCCAGCTCTTCCTCGCTCATCATGGCGGAGGTGGTCTGGCCGTTCTTGCGGCACTGGCGCAGGCCGAAGAGGGCCGCACCGTAAGCGCCCATCAGACCGGCGATGTCGGGGCGGATGACCTCGACGCCCATCTCCTTCTCGAAGGCGCGGAGGACGGCCTCATTGTAGAACGTGCCGCCCTGCACGACGATCTTCCGGCCCAGCTCTTCGGGGCTGGACGCACGGATGACCTTGTACAGCGCGTTCTTGACGACGCTGATGGACAGGCCCGCCGAGATATTCTCGATGGACGCGCCGTCCTTCTGGGCCTGCTTGACCGAGCTGTTCATAAAGACGGTGCAGCGGCTGCCCAGATCCACGGGGCGGTCGGCGAAGAGGCCGAGGGCTGCGAACTCCTTGACGTCGTAGCCCAGTGCCTGCGCGAAGGTCTGCAGGAAGCTGCCGCAGCCGGAAGAGCAGGCTTCGTTCAGGAAGATGTTGCTGATGGCACCATCCTCGATCTTGAAGCACTTCATATCCTGACCGCCGATGTCGATGATGAAGTCCACGTCCGGCATGAAGTATTTTGCTGCCGTGAAGTGGGCCACGGTCTCCACGAGGCCGAAGTCGCAGCGGAAGGCGTTCTTGACCAGCTCTTCGCCGTAGCCGGTGGTGGTCACACTGGCCACCTTGAGGCCGGGGTGCTCTTTATAGAGTTTCAGCAGCTGCTGCCGGATAAGGGGCAGCGGATTGCCGAGGTTCGGCTGATAGTTGGTGTAGAGGATCTGGCTCTGCTCGTCCACGACCACCAGCTTGACGGTGGTGGAGCCGGAGTCGATGCCGATATGCACCGGGCCGCACTGGGCGCTGAACGCCACCCGCGGCACACTGTGGGACATATGGCGGGCATGGAATACCTCGTACTCTTCCTTGCTGGCGAAAAGGGGCGGCTCGCTGGCGTAGGTGGCCGTGGCGGCGTACTCATCCAGCGCAGCGGCCACGTCCGAGAGGACGAACTCCTTGTCGGCGTAGAGGGCAGCGCCCAGCGCGACGTAGAGCAGGCTGTTCTCGGGGCAGGTACCGGTGACGCCCAGTGCCTCGTCGAAGCTCTTGCGCAGCACGGTGCTGAAAGTCAGCGGACCGCCCAGATAGAGGATATTGCCCTGGATGGGACGTCCCTGTGCCAGACCGGCGATGGTCTGGTTGACCACGGCCTTGTAGATGCTGGCTGCGATGTCCTCGGTCTTTGCGCCCTGATTGATGAGGGGCTGCACGTCGCTCTTGGCGAAAACGCCGCAGCGGGATGCGATGGTGTATGTACGGGTGGCCTGTTCGGCCGCCTTGTTCATCTCATCGGCACCCATCTTGAGCAGCGTCGCCATCTGGTCGATGAAAGCGCCCGTGCCGCCGGCGCAGCTGCCGTTCATGCGGACTTCGGTGCCGTTGGTCAGGAACAGGATCTTTGCATCCTCACCGCCCAGCTCGATGACGCAGTCCGTCGCAGGGACGAACTTTTTGACCGCCACGCGGGTGGAGAACACCTCCTGCACGAAAGGCACGCCGCAGCTGTCGGCCAGGCCCATGCCGGCGGAGCCGGAGATGCTGAGCAGCGCTTTCCGGCCATGCAGCTGCTCTGCGTCGATGCGGCGCAGCAGCTCCTGCGCCTTTTCCAGAATGTGGCTGTAGTGGCGCTCATACGTCGAATATAAAAGGGTATCGTTTTCATCCAGCACCACGCATTTGATGGTAGTGCTGCCGATGTCAAGACCTACTCTCACAGTTGTTTTTCCTCCTGAAGGACAATGCACTCTCCCTCTGCACACAGGGCTCTCCGGCCCGGGCAGAAGTTGTTTGCTAACGAATCAAATTTCAGACTCGCATACACGGGTATTATAAACCAAATCCGGCTGACAATCAATCATTCGGGATTATTTTACACCTTAAAAACAGTAAAATCACCTTTCAAAGTTAAACATTTTGTTAATTTCGCAAACTTTTCTGTGAATTTCGGGCTGTTTCTACTAAGATTCTTTACCGTCTGTCAATTTTTCCTGCTCTCTTCCCTGTCCCGCACACAAAGCAAAGGCATCTGCGCTGCGCCGTCCCGGCCGCATTGCAGATGCCTTTTTGTCTCGTTCAATATCTCCGCAGCAGAAGGATCTCCTGTGCCGCCCGGCTTGCGAACCGCGCTGCGCGGATGTCGTTCTCCTCGTCGGAGTGGAGTTCCATTTCCGGCGGGATGTCCTCGCAGGAGGCCAGCGGGAACACCACCTGCGCCCGGGTGCCGCCGCCCGGCCGGGCCGTCAGCGTCAGCTTCCAGCCTGCACGGCGGCAGATGAGCTTGCAGATGCGGAGGCCCAGCTTTGCGCCGCTGAGGAAGCGGCGGTTGTTCTCGACGGGGTCTTCCTCCATCAGGCCGCAGCCGTTGTCTTCTACCCGGAGCGCGACGCCCGTCTTTTTCTGTTTCAGGCTCACCCACACCCTGCCGCCTGCATCGCAGGCCCGCAGCGCGTTGGAGATGAGGTGGAGCAGCAGCTGTTCGGCCTCATCGGGGACGCCCATGACGGCGCAGTGCTCGATGCCCCCGCTCTCCGCCGTGAGCGTTATTTCCAGCGACCGCTGGATGTCCGGGGCCAGACGGCCCGCCTTTTCCAGCAGACCGCACAGGTCCAGAGGCTGCAGCTCGCTCAGCTCTTCATTTTCCAGCTGATAAAGTGTTATGGCATTGCGTACCGTGCGGTCCAGCCGGGCAGACTCTATCTGGATGTCTGAAAGTGCCTGCCGGGTGGGCAGGTCGGCCGACGCCAGCAGATGCATCTGCAGATACTCCCGGTTCTGGTCGATGATGCCAAGGGCATGGAAGCACACATCCCCAAACTCCTCCTGAGGGGAGACTCCTGCTCCATCGTTTCGCCTGCGCATTCTGCTCTACCTCCGCGTCGTGTGGTCAGCACCTCACTGCTGACTCAGTCTACTTTCCAGCGCATAAAGCAGGCGGCCGATGGTCACCTTCCTGCGCTCTAAGCCATACTCTTTTCGAAAATCCCGCCATGTCTGGGTACCGGTCTCGTCCAGCGTCTCCAGCAGCCGCCGGAGGGCGCTGTCCACAGCCGCAACGGTGAGACCGTATTCCTCCGCCACCGGCCCTAATATCTCCTTGCGGATGGCCAGACGGTGGTCGGAGCCCATCATCACCCGAAGCGCACCGGTCAGGTAGCGCTTGTTGGCGTCGCAGGTGCTCACGCCCCAGCTGCGATAGATGCGCTCGCAGCGCTTTTCCAGGCTTTCCGCCGGGCGGTGGGCCGGGGCGCGCAGCTCCTGCAGCATATCTTCCAGTGTGGCCTGACGGATGAGGTAGCATGCATCCTCCTGACTCAGGCTCTCCACAGCCGACTTCTCGTTGCGTCCGTCGTCCCGCAGAAGCACCAGAGGCTTGCGGGCAAGGCCGCGTATCCTGGGCAGAAACTGGATGCTGTCCATGTCCTCCAGTCTGCCGCCCAGCACCAGAACGTCCACATCGCCCTGCTCGAGCCGTTCCAGCAGCGGCCGGCTGCTGCGGTAGCCCGTGCAGCGGATGGCCGGGTTGCGCTCCTCGAGATAGCGTGTCCATACCCGCATCTCTCTGGGGTCATAGCTGGCCAGCGCTACGCGCCATATGACGTCCTGTTCCTCATAGCTCACACGACGCGCCTCCCTTCCTGCAGGCGTTCTGCCTGCTTCGCCTGCGGATACCAGCAGGAAATAACATCCTGCCACAGCTCCGGCTGGACCGAATTCTCATACAAAAACTGCAGCAGCCGTCCGCACTCCTCTTCCGGGGCCGGGACCCATGTACGGGCCGTGTCTGCCGGGTCGTCCGGAGCCTTTGTCCGGCTCACGGTCAGCCAGCAGCCCTGTCCCTCCGTCTCCAGAGAACAGGCAAGGGTATACGCCTCCTGATACGGTTCCAGCGTCGAAAATCTCCTCACCAACGGGGTATCCTGTTTCATTCTGCATCCTCCTCGCCCCATCTGTCCGGCCCTTCCACTTATGCCGGACAAATTACTTTATACTGTACTGTATAAAATTGTATGGAGCGTCGAAAGGAGTTACAACGACAAATTTGCGTCAGTTTTCGTCGAATTTTGGAACACTAAAGATATTAACATGGATACTGTCTCAAGAATACCATCAACCGCTCCAAAAATCAAGACACATCTGCCGCATTCTCCTGATTTGGGACGCTTTTCCGCGCAGGATGCAGCGCTTTTCCATCCTTCGGCAGAAAACACAGAACTTGGCACCCGTTACGACATAAATTGTTCATATTCTTCTGATAAAATCAAGCAGATACTATGTTTCCCTCTCCGTCCACAAATGCCGGGCGGAATAGGCCAGCAGACACTTCCCCGTTCTGCTGCCGGAAAGGCAGGCCAATGCTTCAGCTTATCAATATCGAAAAGAAATACACCACCGGCGATCTGACACAGGCAGCGCTCAACGGGGTCAGCCTCAACCTGCGCGACAGCGAATTTGTCGCCATCCTCGGCCCCAGCGGCTCGGGCAAGACCACGCTGCTCAACATCATCGGCGGCCTCGACCGCTACGACAGCGGCGAGCTCATCATCAACGGCATCTCCACCCGCCGCTACACCGACCGGGACTGGGACTCCTACCGCAACCACACCGTCGGCTTCGTGTTCCAGAGCTATAACCTCATCCCCCACCAGACCGTCCTCGCCAATGTCGAACTGGCCCTGACCATCTCGGGCGTGTCGGGCGCTGAGCGCCGCCGCCGTGCCGCCGAGGCGCTGCGGCAGGTGGGCCTCGGGGACCAGCTCCACAAGCGCCCCACCGAGATGTCGGGCGGCCAGATGCAGCGTGTGGCCATCGCCCGCGCCCTCGTCAACAACCCCGACATCCTGCTGGCCGACGAGCCCACCGGCGCACTGGACAGCGAGACGAGCATCCAGGTCATGGAGCTGCTGAAGGATGTGGCAAAAGACCGCCTCGTGGTCATGGTCACGCACAACCCCGAACTGGCGGAGCAGTATGCCAACCGCATCGTCCGTCTGCGGGACGGCGCTATCACCGACGATACCCGCCCCTTCGAGCCGGACGACACAAAGCTTGCCCCTCCCATCCATAAGAACATGGGCCGTTCGTCCATGTCGTGGCTCACCTCGCTGGCCCTGAGCTTCAACAACCTGCGCACCAAAAAGGCCCGCACCCTGCTCACAGCCTTTGCGGGCAGCATCGGCATCATCGGCATCGCCCTCATCATCTCGCTGTCCACCGGCGTCAATGCCTACATCGCCGACATGGAGCGCTCCACCCTGAGCGAATACCCGCTGCAGATCCTGAGCAGCGGCGTGGACATCACGAGCTTTCTGTCCTCGGGCAGCAGCGGCGGCACCACAGCCACCGGCCTGCCCACCGACGAGGACGGCAAAAAGGACACCTCCGGCGGCGTGGAGGGAATGGTCTCGGTCCGCCAGCTCATCACCAAGATGGTGTCGGGCCTGACGTCCAACGACCTCACTTCCTTAAAGAAATATCTCGACAGCGACGAGTCCACCATTGCGGATGACGCCACCTCCATCGAGTATTCCTACAGCGTCTCGCCCCAGATCTACCGGCAGGACGCCGACGGCAGTGTGCATCAGGTCAACCCGGACTCCACCCTCTCGATGCTGGGTCTGGGAAGCTCGGGTTCCGGCTCCACCTCCGTCACCAGCAGCCTGATGAACAGCATGGGCAGCAACACCAGCGTTTTCTATCAGCTGCCCGCCAACAGCGACCTTTATAAGTCCCAGTACGAAGTCAAGGCCGGCCGCTGGCCCGAAAAGCCCACCGAATGTGTCGCCGTGCTGAGCAAATACGGCACTGTGACCGACTACGCCCTCTATTCCATGGGTCTGCGGGACTCCGCCGAGCTGGACAAGATGATACAGCAGTTCGCCCAGAACCAGAACGTCGATGTCCCCAGCGACTTCCGCACCTACAGCTACGACGAGCTGATGGGCCTGAAGTTCAAGCTGGTGAACAGCGCCGACACCTACGTCTACGACGACACCTACGGCATCTGGAAGAGCAAGGCCGACGACAAGGACTATATGCAGCAGCTGGTGGAGAACGGCGAGGACATCACCATCGTGGGCATCGTCCAGCCGGACTACACCGCCTCCGCTTCCATGCTCACCTCCGGCATCGCCTACCCCGCCTCCCTGACCGAGAAGGTCATGAAGGACGCTGCCGACAGCGACATCGTGAAGCAGCAGATGGCCGACCCCGCCACCAACGTCCTCACCGGCGAGAGCTTCGGCAAGGCTGAGAGCCTCCGCGACTTCGATTTGACCAGCCTCTTCTCCATCGACACCAACGCCCTCAAGAATGCCTTTTCTTTTGATGCCAACGCCCTCGACTTCGATTTGAACGGTGCCTTCGACCTCAGCAGCGGCAGTTTCGATTTGAGCAGCCTCATCGACTTCTCGGATTTTTCCCTCGACATCGACGAGCTGCCCGACATCGACCTCAGCGACGCCTTTGCAGAGCTGGACCTCTCCGTCTCGCCGGAGGCGCTGCAGGAGCTCGTGCAGAAGATCTTCAAGGACTATAAAAAGTATATCATCGGCAACGGCATCCTCAACTTCAAGAAGTGGAGCTTCTCTGCCTACCTCAAGACCGAGCGGTTCCAGAAGCTGATGGCCGAGTCCATGAAAGACCTCGTTGACCCGGACAAGCTGCAGGGGCAGCTCTCGAGCGCTCTGCAGACCACCATCCGGACCGTGATGGAGACCTACTCCGACCAGATCACAGAGGTGCTGAAAAGCCAGCTGGACGCTGCCATCCAGAAGGGCATCGTCACCTTCCAGGACCAGATACAGTCCCAGCTCAAGACGGCCATCCAGCAGAACATCGGCAAGCTGAGCAGCCAGATGGAGAGCGCCATCAAGATCGACGCGTCGGCCTTCCAGAAGGCCATCCAGCTCAACATGACCGCCTCCGAGCTGACCGAGCTGATGCGCTCCACCCTCCGCTCCTCTTCCGCCACCTATGAAGCCAACCTGACGGCCTTCGGCTACGCGGACGAGGCCGCCCCCAGCCAGATCAAGATCTATCCGAAGGACTTTGCCAGCAAGGCCGTCATCCTGGAAAAGCTGGATGCCTACAACGCCGGGATGTCTGCAAAGGGTGAAGACGAAAAGATGGTGCAGTACACCGACCTCGTGGGTACCCTGATGACCAGCGTGACCGAGATCGTGGACATGATCAGCAGCATGATGGTGGCCTTCGTCTCCATCTCGCTGGCAGTCTCCTCCATCATGATCGGCGTCATCACCTATATCAGCGTCCTCGAGCGCCGGAAGGAGATCGGCATCCTGCGCGCCATCGGCGCTTCCAAGCGGAACGTCTCCGAGGTGTTCAACGCAGAGACCTTCATCATCGGCCTCTGCTCGGGCGTCATGGGCATCGTCCTCAGCGAGATACTGCTCATCCCCGGAAACATCATCATCCAGAAAGTCTCCGGCACTTCGACCCTCGTTGCCTCCCTGCCCGTGGATGCAGCCCTCTTCCTCGTGGCACTGGCTACCCTGCTCACCATTCTGGCCGGCATCATCCCGGCCCGCGGCGCAGCCAAGTGCAACCCCGTCAAAGCCCTGCGCGCCGAGTAAACCCCAGAGATCTCATTCCCGGTATCCTTTCCGCTCCGGCGGCAGGGATACCGGGATTTTTTCGGCTTATTTTTGCTCCGGCCCGTCGGTCAAGCTTGTATCCATCCTGCATGAGAACGCGCTTTTTTGCTCTAAAAGTTACAAAAGAGTACGGTCGTCCCGGGAGATTCTGACGTGTACCGGGAATTACCGGAAATCAATTTGCTTTTCGCTCTGCGGGCAAATCAACCTGCACAAAGGAGGGTCGATTTGTTATGCAATTCTGCCAAAAGTGTTTTGAGGTTATTGATTTATTCCACAAATTATGCCATACTATAGTCACTGAAACCGTTCCCGACATCGTTCCCGCACGATTTCAGTAAAAACCAGAACTTCGACCGAAAGAGAGGTGCTTCCCGGAATGCCGAACATGACCATCAAAGACATTGCCCGTCTGAGCGGCTGTTCCGTCAGCACCATCTCCCGCGTCATCAATGACCGGCCGGATGTGCGTCCCGAAACGAAAGAAAAGGTGCTTCAGATGATGCGGGAGTCGGGCTTCGTGCCGAACACCAACGCCCGGCAGCTGAAGATCCAGCAGTCCCGCAGCCTCGTCTTTGTGGTCAAGGGTACCCGGAACCTCTTCTTCTCGGACTTCCTCGTTCAGCTGCAGCGGGCCGCGACCCTCTACGGGTACAGCGGCATCGTCTCCTACCTGGACGAGAATGCCAACGAGATAGACGCCGCCCAAAAGATCCTGCGGGAGATAAAGCCCAAAGGCATGATATTCCTCGGCGGCAGCGTGGCGAACTTCCAGCAGGGCTTTGCGAACATCACCGTCCCCTCGGTGCTGACGACGCTGGTCTCCGACGAACTGGATTTCCCGAACCTCTCGATGGTGGGCGTGGATGACCGGGCTGCGGCCCGCACCGCCGTCTCCCACCTCATCGCGCAGGGCCACCGGAAGATCGCAGTTCTCGGCGGTCCGACCACCAGTTACCCCAGTCGGATGCGCCGCCTTGGCGCACAGGATGCCATGGAGGATGCCGGGCTCACCTTTGACGACCGGCTCTACGGCCTGTCCAACTACGATTTCGAGTCTGCCTATCACGCCATGAACAGCCTGCTGGCCCGCCGGGCCGAGTTTACCGCCCTGTTCGCCATGAGCGATGTCATCGCTTTCGGTGCCATCCGGGCGCTGGTGAGCGCCGGGTTCCGGGTGCCGGAAGATATATCGGTCATCGGCTTCGACGGCATCTCGATGTCCCGCTACTGTGTACCGGTGATGACCACCATCGTCCAGCCCGGCGAGCAGATCGCGCTCCAGAGCATCGAGCTGCTGGTGCGGCAGATCGAGCATGGCGCCCCGGCCCAGAAGATCACCCTCCAGCCTGAGCTGCAGGTCGGTGAGAGCGTAAGGGCTGTCTGATTTATTTCGTCTCATTTCCGCTGCCAGGCGGAATGTGTATATCACATGATGAAGAAGGAGAACAATTATGAAAAAAATGATTTCTCGTCGTAATTTCCTGAAAGTCGCCGGCGCTTCTGCTGCCGCCCTCGGTCTGGCTGCCTGCGGTGGTTCCTCCAGCAGCACCGCTGCTTCCACCGCCAGTTCTACCGCAGCTTCTGCCGCTCCCGCAGCTGCCGGCAAGGTCTACTACCTGAACTTCAAGCCCGAGCAGGATCAGGCCTGGCAGGACCTGGCTGCTTCCTACACCAAGCAGACCGGCGTGCCTGTCACTGTCGTGACCGCCGCTTCCGGCCAGTATGAGACCACCCTGATGAGCGAGATGGAGAAGAGCGAGGCTCCTACCCTGTTCCAGGTCAACGGCCCTGTGGGTCTGGCAAACTGGAAGGACTACTGCCTCGACCTGTCCGGCAGCGATGTCTACGGCCAGCTGACCAGCGACTCCTTCGCACTGAAGGACGGCGACGCCGTTACCAGTATCGCTTACGTCATCGAGACCTACGGCATCATCTACAACAAGGAACTGCTGACCGCCGCCGGCTACACTCAGGACGACATCAAGGGCTTCGATGACCTGAAGAAGGTCGCCGACGACATCCAGGCCCGCAAGGCTGAGCTGGGCGTCGATGGTGCTTTCACCTCCGCCGGCATGGACGGTTCTTCCGACTGGCGCTTCAAGACCCATCTGGCAAACCTGCCCATCTACTACGAGTACAAGGCTGACGGCATCGGCTCCACCGACGCCATCAAGGGTACCTACCTCGACAACTACAAGAAGATCTGGGACCTGTACATCACCGACTCTACCTGCGACCCCAAGCTGCTGGCTTCCAAGACCGGCAACGACGCTGTGGCTGAGTTCGTGGGCAAGAAGGCCGTCTTCTACCAGAACGGCACCTGGGCCTACAGCGATGTGAAGGATCTGGGCGACGACAATCTGGGCATGCTGCCCATCTACATCGGCGCTGAGGGCGAGGAGAACCAGGGCCTGTGCACCGGCTCCGAGAACTTCTGGTGCGTCAACAACACCTCCTCCGATGAGGACATCCAGGCTACTCTGGACTTCCTGAACTGGTGTGTCACCTCCGACGAGGGCACTTCCGCTATGGCCGATAACATGGGCTTCGTCATCCCCTTCAAGGCCGCCAAGGACTCCACCAACCCCCTCATCGCCATCGCCAACGATTACGTTGCCGCTGGCAAGACCAGCGTTGACTGGTGCTTCTCCACCATGCCTTCCGAGGAGTGGAAGAACGGCGTCGGCTCTGCACTGACTGCTTATGCAGCAGGCACCGGCAGCTGGGACGATGTGGTCACCGCCTTTGTGGACGGCTGGGCCAAGGAGTACAAGCTGGCCAACGGCTAAGCGTTCTCCTTCTTCCGCAATAGCTGGATAATGGGGAGGCGGGCGATGTGTTCGCCCGCCTCCCCTTCTTTTTCAGGAGGTATATCATGCAAAAGGCCATCAGTAAATATTGGCCGGTGTTCGTACTGCCCACCCTGCTGGCGTTCATCATCGGCTTCATCTGGCCCTTCATCTGGGGCATCTATCTTTCCTTCCAGCGTTTCACCACCGTGAGCAAGACCACCTTCGTGGGCCTGCAGAACTACATCAACGTCTTTTCGGATGAGACCTTCCTCCACGCCTTTGGGTTCACCGCTGCCTTTACGGTGGTAAGCACCGTGCTCATCAATGTGTGCGCCTTCGCCATCGCGCTGGTGCTCACCCGCGGCATCCGCGGCACCAACCTCTTCCGCACCGTCTACTTCATGCCGAACCTCATCGGCGGCATCCTGCTGGGCTACATCTGGCAGATCCTGCTCAACGGTGTGCTGGCCAACCTGCAGAAGCCTCTGCTGGCGCTGGACGCCAAGGCCGGTTTCGTCGGTCTGGTCATCCTGATGTGCTGGCAGCAGATCGGCTACATGATGATCATCTACGTTGCGGGCCTGCAGAGCGTCCCCGGCGACCTCATCGAGGCTGCGAAGATCGACGGCGCAAACGACCGTGAGATCCTGTTCAAGATCAAGATCCCGATGGTCATGCCCAGCGTCACCATCTGCACCTTCCTCACCCTGACCAACAGCTTCAAGCTGTTCGACCAGAACGTGGCCCTGACCGCCGGTGAGCCTGCCAACGCCAGTGAGATGCTGGCCCTGAACATCTACAACACCTTCTATGGCCGCTCCGGCGCTCAGTGGAAGGGCATCGGCCAGGCAAAGGCCGTGGTGTTCTTCCTCGTCGTCGTGGTCATCTCGCTCATCCAGCTCAAGTTTACCCGCTCCAAGGAGGTGCAGCAGTAATGCCGAAAGATAAAAAAATGTGGGACAACATCCTCACTGTCATTATGAGCCTGCTGTGCCTGCTCTGGATCTACCCCATCGTCCTGATCTTGCTGAACAGCCTGAAAATAGAAGGCACCTTCACCACTTCCACCGTCTTCAAGCTGCCTACGGCTGAGACCTTCGCGGGCCTTAGCAACTACATCTACGGCGTCACCAAGATGGGCTTTCTGTCCAGCCTGGGCTACAGCCTTGTCATCACCGTGTCCAGCGTGGCCCTCATCCTGCTGTGCTGCTCCATGACCGGCTGGTACCTTACCCGCGTGAACAACAAGCTGAGCAAGTTCATGAATCTGCTCATCGTCTTCTCCATGGTCGTCCCCTTCCAGATGGTCATGTTCACCCTGTCCAAGACCGCCGACACCCTCAATCTGAACACCCCCTGGAACATCTGCATCATCTATCTGGGCTTTGGTGCCGGTCTGGCCGTGTTCATGTTCACCGGTTTCATGAAGAGCGTCCCTATCGAGATTGAAGAGGCTGCCATGATCGACGGCTGCAACCCCATCCAGATCTTCTTCAAGATCGTCTTCCCCATCCTCAAGCCCACCATGATCTCCACTGCCATCCTTGAGACGATGTGGGTCTGGAACGACTACCTGCTGCCCACGCTGGTGCTGGACATCAAGAAGTACCGCACCATTCCCATGGCTATCCAGTATTTCCGCGGCGGCTATGGCCGCGTCGAGCTGGCCCCCATGATGGCCTGCATCATCATCGCCATCATCCCCATCATCATCCTTTACATGACCTGCCAGAAGTACATCATCGAGGGTGTCGTGGCAGGCGCTGTCAAGGGTTAAAACAAGGAGGTTCCAGCCATGCGTGCAAGCGGCATTCTGATGCCCGTCTTCAGCCTGCCGGGTCCTTACGGCATCGGCACGCTGGGAGATGAAGCCTTTGCCTTCGTCGATTTCCTTGCGGCCGCAAAGCAGACCTACTGGCAGATACTCCCCATCGGCCCTACGGGCTACGGGGACAGCCCCTACCAGAGCTTTTCTGCCTTTGCCGGCAACCCCTACTTTATCGATTTCCGTCTGCTGGCAGCGGACGGCCTCCTCACCGAGGCTGAGCTGCCCGCGCCCCAGCCGGTGGGTCCCGTCGATTACGGCGCACTCTACCAGCAGCGGCCCGTGGTGCTCCATAAAGCGGCTGACCGGCTGCTGGCTTCCCCTACCCCGGCCTATGAGGCTTTCTGTGAAGCCCAGAGCGGCTGGCTCGAAGATTATGCCCTCTTCATGGCCGTCAAGGCCGAGCAGGGGCAGGCCGGTCTCGCCGACTGGCCCGACGACCTGCGCACCCGGGAGCCTGCGGCCCTCGCCGCCGCCAAAAAGCGGCTGGCCGCCGAGGTGGACTACTACAAGGCCGTGCAGTTCTTCTTCTACACCCAGTGGAATGCCCTCAAGGCCTATGCCAACAGCCACGGCATCCAGCTGGTGGGCGACATTCCCATCTACGTCAGCCCCGATTCCAGCGACCTCTGGACCCACCCGGAGCTGTTCCAGACCGACGGTGCCGTCCACCTGACCAGCGTTGCCGGATGTCCGCCCGACGCCTTTGCCGCCGACGGTCAGCTCTGGGGCAACCCGCTCTACGACTGGCCCCGCCACGAGGCCGAGGACTTCCGCTGGTGGAAGCAGCGCATCAAGCACGCCACTTCCATCTACGACGTCGTCCGCATCGACCATTTCCGGGGCTTTGAGAGCTACTACTCCATCCCCGCCGGGAACAAGACCGCTGCGGGCGGTCACTGGGAGAAAGGCCCTGACCGCGCTTTCATCGACGCCATGCACAAGGCGCTGGGCGAGGGCGGCATCATCGCCGAGGATCTGGGCTATCTGACCCCCGAGGTCAAGGCCATGCTGGCCGCAAGCGGCTACCCGGGCATGAAGATCATGCAGTTCGCCTTTGACAGCCGCGAGCCGGGCAACTACCTGCCCTACACCTATCCCCGCAACAGCGTGGTCTACACCGGCACCCACGACAACGTGACCGCCGAGGGCTGGCGTCAGAGCGCCAGCGCCGAGGATGTGGCCTATGCCTGCCGCTACCTGCGCTGCGCACCGGAAGACCTCACGGAGGCCATGATCTGCGCCTGCCTTTCCTGCGTGTCGGACATGGCGGTCATCCCGCTGGCCGACTGGCTCCATCTGAACGCTGAGGCCCGCATCAACACCCCCAGCACCCAGGGTGCCAACTGGCAGTGGCGGCTCACCCAGCCGCTCACCCCGGCCCTCAGCGCTCACATCGCTGAGCTGACCGCACTGTACCACCGTGTGCCGGGCGAAGAACTTTAAGCTTTCCCCATTTTTCTCCGATTCATCCTGATAGCAGCAGCGCCCTGCCTGCCGTTCCCTCACCGGACAGCAGCCGGGGCGCTGCTGTTTTCCGCGCCTTTTGCCGAAATTTTAACACAACATTTTTTCGGAGCCTTTTCCGGGGCATTCCCTTTATATTTTAGCGTTTTTCCGTCCGTTTCGCTTGATTTTTGTGCTTTGGCGTCCCAAATCCCGTTCCGATTCTGTTTCTGCGCTCTCTTGTTGTTTTTCGGCAGTTATGCTATAATCCAGATAGTTTAGTCTCCGTCTCCGGCGGAGCGTATGTGTGAAAGGAGCATTCCCCTATGGAACTTACATATCAGAGTCCGATGATGCCGGCTGCTTATGCCGTCATCTCTGCCGACGAGATGACCTACATCGACGGCGGTGCCCTTCAGATCGGTTCTTACCTCATCGAATTTCACCCCGAGAACCTCCTCACTGCCGCTGTGAACTTCACGGTCAACTTCGCCCAGCTGATGGGCAAAGCTGCCCTTACGGCGGCTGTGGGCGGTCTGCTTCTGATGCACGAGGACGGCCTGACCCTGTCCCAGTCGGTCTCCTATTACTGGGACGGCCAGAACAAGGCCGGCAAAGCTGCCACTGTGGCGGTCGGCGCTCTCGCTGGCTGGTACGGCGCAATGCAGGCTATCCAGATCTATAACACGGTCAAGTCCATCTTCATCGAGCTCAAGAACGCTTACGCCCAGACCAAGGCAAATATTGCCGCGTCCCAGCAGCAGGATGTCGGCATCACCGACCCCATCGTGGCTGCAGCTGCCTGAGTCTGTTTGATTTGACGGAGTGATCGAAAGGAGTCGTTTATGAAACGCATCCAGATGCCTTCTTCCTATGCTGTTGTAACGGACGGAGAAAAAGCCCTTCTTGGCGGCGGCGGCGCATTTCGTGACGCATGGACCTCATTTACGGACCATCTCCGTTTCACTGATTTCTTCTTTCGAGGTGGACTGCTCTCTCTCTCCATCTCGTTCATTCCGAAGCTGCTGTTCAATGTGGTCAAGGCCGGCTTCAATGCCGTGGAAGGCGTCCATACCTTCATCTTCGGCGGACCGAGCAAGGCTGCAGAAGACCTTCAGACCTACAAGAACGATATGAGCGCTCTGCGTGCAGACGCAAAGTCTCAGCGCGGCTGACCTTTCCAAAAACAAAAGAATGCCCTGCGGCGGTGGATCCTCACCATGCCGCAGGGCATTCTTTTTGTGTTTTACATGACCCGCACGGCTCCCTGCTCCCGCAGCGAGAGCAGATAGCAGCAGCCCGGGCCGAACAGCGCTTCCATCGCGGCGCAGTAGCGCTTTACCAGCGCATCCGGTACAAAAGCCTGGATCGTTCCGGCAAAGCCGCCGCCCTGCATCCGCCATGCACCGCCGGTGCCTGCAAGGATGCTCTGGCTGATGGCCAGCGCCGCCGACAGCCCCTGATGCTTCGGCGAAGAAGCGCAGTAGACATTCTGGCAGCACTCAAAGGACGAGTGGCCGCTCTTCTCCACCAGCCGGGCAAAGGCGGCAAAGTCTCCCGCCGCAAGAGCAACTCTCTGGGCAAGGGTACGGGCATTCTCCTCAAAATAGTGGATGGCACGCAGCACGGCGCGGTCGCCGCATTGCTCCCGCAGGCGGGGCAGCTCCTGCCAGAAGCGTTTCTCGTCCACCTCGCCCAGCACCTTGCCGCCCAGACAGGCCGCCACGGCCTCCATCTCGTTCCGGATGGCCGCGAACTCGCCGGTCAGCTCGCTGTGGCTGGCACGGGTATCGGTGACGCAGAGGGTCATGCCCTCGGGCAGGACGCCGTCGGCATGTATCTTCTCGATCTTCGGTGCCGTCGGGTCGGCGAAATCCGCAAAGAGCACCCCGCCCACGGCGCTGGTCAGCTGGTCCAGCAGGCCGCTGGGCTTGCCGAAGTAGGTATTCTCCGCAAACTGGCAGATGCGGGCCAGCGCAGGGGCGTCCATGCCGCAGCCGTATTCCGTGTTGAGGATCATGGCCACGCCCATCTCAAAGGCTGCTGAGCTGGACAGTCCCGAGCCCCGCAGCACATCGCTGGCCGTGTAGGCATCGAAGCCGCCCACATCGCAGCCCTTTGCCCGGAAGCCCTCCGCGATGCCCCGGATGAGGCTGGCCGAGTGGGTGCTCTCCCCCTGCTGCGGCTCCTCTTCGGTCAGATCAATGACGTCCAGCTTGTTGAAGCCACGGGACTTGACCCGGATGAAGCCATCCTCGTTCCGGGATGCCACCGCCACAAGGTCCAGCGTGACCGCACCCGCAAGGCCGTAACCGTGCTGGTGGTCGGTGTGGTTGCCGCCAAGCTCTGTGCGGCCCGGGGCCGAATAGACCTGCACCTGCCGCCCCGGCCCATAGTAAAGCTCAAACTGCTCGAGGGCCGCACCATAACGGCTGCGCTGGCGGGCCAGGACCTCTTCGCTGCCGCCGTAAAGCGCGGCCAGCGCGGCGTCCCACCTCCCCGCTGCGATCTGTTCTCTGAGCTGCCTGCTGGTTGCCATCCAGAACCCCTCCCTGCGCTCTCTGCAATGTTCGGTTTGTTACCGCTATTGTAATGCATCCGCTGCCATTTTGCAATTTCAACCCGCAAAAAAAGTAATTTTCGGTGTCCAGCCCAAAGAATAAGATGTACTTTTGTTGAATTTGCGGGGGCAGATGTGGTATACTCAGGCTATAGAGCCAACAGGCAGGAGGGAACCGCAATGGCAGACGTCTACAAGCAGTCGTTCAAGCAGAACTACACCAACAACATCGAGCTGTCCATCTTCAACTGCGGTCTGGAGCGCTGTGCTCCGGGGCAGACTTGGGGTCCCGGCATCCGGGACCACTACCTTATCCATCTGGTCGTCTCGGGCAAGGGCGTGTTCGAGGTCGGCGGGCGCACCTACGAGGTCGTGCCGGGCGATCTGTTCTTTGCCCGCCCCAGCCAGCTCATCCGCTATACTGCCGACGAGGCCCAGCCGTGGGAGTACAGCTGGGTCGGCTTCAACGGTGCCTGCGCCCACAAGCTTGCGGCGCAGCTGCCTTTCACCGACGCTGCCCCCGTCCACCACACCCAGGACCTGGAGGGGATGCGGGCGGCTCTGAGCAGCATCTACTCTTCCCGCGGCCTGCAGCCCCAGGACGAGGCCGCGATGGTGGGCTATCTCTACCTGTTCATCGCCGCCCTGATGCGGGAGACCAGCGAGAGCCGCCCCCACAGCACCTCTTCTTCCAGCCAGTATGTCCTGAACGCCATCAAGTACATCCAGTTTAACTACTCCCACGACATCTCCATCGACGATGTCGCCAAGAGCGTCGGCGTCTCCCGGAGCCATCTGTACCGGGTGTTCATGCTCAATGTGGGCAAGAGCCCCATCGACTATCTGACCGAATACCGGGTCAACGAAGCCTGCAAGCTGCTGCGCAGCGGCACACTGTCCATCGCCGAGGTGGCGGCATCGGTGGGTTTCCTCGACCAGTTCTATTTTTCGCGGGTGTTCAAGCGCGCCAAAGGTGTGCCGCCCAGCAAGTATATGACTTCGCAGGCTGACGCAGACGTCCAGCCCGCCCCTGACGAGACATAAGGAGAGATCGTTCCATGCCCTTACAGAAAAACCAGCTTCTCACCCTCCGCATCGAGCGTCTTTCCAGCGACGGCAGCGGCGTTGCCCACTCGCCGGAGGGCGAGGCCGTCTTCGTCCCGGGTACTGCCCCCGGCGATGAGGCTCAGGTGCGTATCGTCAAGGACTGCGGCCGGTATGCCTTCGGCATTCTGGACAAACTGCTCACCCCTTCGCCTGACCGCATCCCGGTGGACTGTGCTGTCGCCGGCCCCTGCGGCGGCTGCAGCCTGCGGCACATGGACTACGCCGCCGAGCTGCGGTCCAAGCAGGAGAGCGTCGCCGACGCCTTCCGCCGCATCGGCGGACTGGATGTGCCGGTGCTGGATGCCCTTCCCTCCCCCGAGGTGGACCGCTACCGCAACAAGGTACAGTTCCCGGTGGGCCGCGACAAAAACGGTGCGCCCTGCATCGGCTTTTACGCCGGCCGCACCCACCGCATCGTCCCCTGCCCCGATTGCAGATTACAGCCCGGCGTCCTGAACGACATCGGCAACGCGCTCTGCAGCTTCTTCGCCGCCCATGGCATCCAGCCCTACGACGAGGAGAGCGGCAAGGGCCTTGTTCGGCATATCTTCCTGCGCCGGGGTACCCACAGCGGCCAGATCATGGTCTGCCTCGTCTGCACCCGCCCGAAGTTCCCCCACAGCGAGGAGCTCGTGACCGCGCTGCGGGAGCAGTTCAGCGATATTGCGTCCGTCCTCATCAACGTCAACGCCAAGAAGACCAATGTCATCCTCGGCGAGGAGACCGTCTCGCTCTACGGCCCGGGCTACATCGAGGATACTCTTTGCGGTGTGCCGGTCCGACTCGGCCCCCTCTCCTTCTATCAGGTCAACACACTGGCCGCTGAGCGGCTCTACGGCATCGCTGCCGAGTACGCCCAGCTGGAGCCCTCGGACGTTCTGCTCGATCTCTACTGCGGCATGGGTACCATCGGTCTCTCCATGGCCGACCGCTGCCGTGAGCTCATCGGCGTGGAGATCGTGCCTGAGGCTATTGACAGCGCCAAGGCCAACGCCGCCCGGATGGGCGACGCCGTCGCCGCCAAGAGCCGCTTCTTCTGCGCCGACGCCGGTCAGGCTGCGGCCCGCCTCGCCGCTGAGGGCCTGCGGCCTGATGTCATCATGCTCGACCCGCCCCGCAAGGGCTGCGACGAGACGACCCTTTCCGCCGTCGTCCAGATGTCCCCCCGCCGGGTGGTCTACGTCAGCTGCAACCCGTCCACCGCCGCAAGAGATGCCGCATGGCTCGAAGAGCATGGGTATCATGCGGAGAAGGTGCAGCCGGTGGACCTTTTTCCACGAACACGGCATTGCGAAGCGGTTTTCCTTTTGACCAAACTCAATGTCGAGCGGCACATCGAAGTGGACGTCAGCATGGATGAACTGGATGTGACTGCTGCGGAAAGCAAGGCGACTTACAACGAGATTCGGGATTATGTGTGGGAACACCATCAGTTGAAGGTATCCAATCTCTATATCGCACAGGTGAAGCAGAAACACGGCATTATTGAGCGAGAGAATTACCATAAAGCGAAAAATGAAAATGCGAAGCAGCCCAAGTGTCCGAAGGAAAAAGAGGATGCGATTGTGGAGGCATTGAAGCATTTTAAGATGATTTGATACGCAATCACCCCAGAGAGAATAGCCTCTTGTGCGTTCTCTCTGGGGTGATTTTTGCGTTATGCTACTTCCGGGTAGCGCATATATACATACTCGTAGATTTTCTTCTGGTAGGTCTGGATATCGCTTACATCATAGCTATTGGGAAGTTCTTGCCAAAGGGTATTGCGAATCAGGTTATCCACAATCGCCTTAGTTTCCTGCTTGTCCGTCCAATGGTCGAGTTTGGCAATCTGCTGTTTGATTTTTGTCAACAAGTCCACAGACACCTTCTTGATCGTTTCAATTTCCTGCTTCGTGAGGTTCTCCGAAAACAGCAAATCGTACACTGAAAGTTCCTCATCGCTGGAAAAGCCCTCACGCACATAGCGCTGCTGCTCCGTGTCCAGTGAATTTGCAAGTTCCATCAGATCCATGAAGGTTTTCTCAATGGTTGCCCGGTTCTGCTCTGCATTATAGGCATCTATGATCTCCTGATAGCGGTCATAATAATCCATGCGGTGCGGGTTTGCAAACAGCATTTTCGCCAATTGCTGATTCACCAGTTCATCCAGATCGCGCAGCAAGAGATTCTTCCGCCGGGTGTGGGCAAACTCCCGGCTCAGCAGGTCAAAATCAATTTTGCTGATGTCAAACTGCCGGGATGGTACAGCCTCCTGATCCGGCTTTTCCACATGGATGTACTCGTTGACGATGCCGTTGATCTGCACCATCAGGTCGGTATTGTCCGCGTGTTTCCGCTTCTGCTGCAAGCCCTCGTAGATGGCGAGAATTGCGTTTTTCCGGGCGCGCACGGCATCGTCCACATCGTCACGGTCTGCGTAGCGGAACAGCCGCGCCAGTTCAGACGCATAGGTCTGGAAGGTTTTCTTGGTTTCCAACGTCTCGCACATCGCGTTGACTGCATCCTGTACAAGGCTCATCTTCTCAAAGTCCTGTGCGTCCACCAATTCCTGCAGCCGGAACCCATGTTCTGCCAGAAAACCGTCCGTTTCTCCGATGACCGTACGGATACGCTGAATCAGCTCCGTTTTGTCCACCGTTGGGTCAATGCCCGCCGGGCTGTTCTTGCTGACCGTATAGTCCGCCAGAGCCTTGCGCAGCGCCTTTACGATACCAATATAGTCCACGATCAGGCCGTTGCTCTTGCCCTCCGAAACACGGTTTGCACGAGCGATGGTCTGCATCAGGGTATGGGCTTTCAACGGCTTGTCCAGATACAGGCAGGACAGACACTTTACATCAAAGCCTGTCAGCCACATGGCACAGACGAACACCACCCGGAACGGATTCTTGCTGTCCTTGAATTCTTTATCCAGCTCCCGCTTTTCCATTTTGGCACGGTGCGGCAGAATATCCAGCCCCCACTTTTTGAAGGTCTGCACCTCGTTCTGCTCCTGACTGATCACCACTGCCATTTCGGTTTCTTTCATCCATGCCAGTTTGCGGGCAAGCTCCTGTGCTTCCTGCTGGGTCGCTGTACCCTGCCGGGCTTCCAGTTCCCTGATCTTTGCCCGCCAGTATTCCTGCACATAGTTGTACATCCGCACACAGGTGACCTTATTCAGGCAGACGAACATCGCCTTGCCGCTGGTCCAAAGGTCAGAGTAATGCTCCACAAAATCCTTTGCAATGGAGCGCAGCCGTTCATCTGCGGTGAGAATATGGATTTCCTTTGCAAACTCGCGTTCCAGCTTTTCCTCCTGCGAAGGATCAAGATCGGCTGCTTCAATGGCATCCAGGATCCGCCCGGTGATCTCCGGCTTGTCCAACTGGGCGATCTTATCCGCACGGTTCTCATAGTACAGCGGCACCGTTGCGCCGTCCTCCACTGCCCGCTTGAAATCATACACCGACAGATACCCGCCAAAGGTGCGTTCCGTGATATGGTCATCTGCCAGAAGCGGCGTACCGGTAAAGCCGATGCGGGACGCCGTGGGCAGCAGGTGCATCATGTTGTCTGCAAAAATGCCGTACTGGCTACGGTGGGCTTCATCCGACAAAATCAGAATGTCGTGATCCGGGTAGATGGGCGGTTCCTTGGGCAGGTTGAACTTCTGGATCAGGGTAAACACAAAGCTGGGGTTGCCCTGCAGCTTTTTTACAAGGTCTGTACCGCTGGATGCAATGAACTGTGAAGCCTTTGTCTTGCCCAGCAGACCGCAGTTTTCAAAGGTATCGCTGATCTGCCGGTTCAGCTCGTCACGGTCGGTCAGCACCACAATGGTGGGCGAGCCTGCAAACTTGCGCCGGATCTTCTGCGCCAGAAAGACCATGGAGTAGCTTTTTCCTGACCCCTGCGTGTGCCAGAACACACCCAGCCTGCCGTCTTTCAGCTTGCGGTTCTCGTAAGCACTGACGGCCTCGTTGACGCCGAGATACTGGTGGTTGCGGGCCAGAATCTTGGTGGTGCGCCCACCGGAATGGTCGTAAAGGATGAAGTTTTCCAGCAGATCGAGGAAGGTCTTTTTCTCGCAGATGCCCCACAGCATGGTTTCCAGTTCCACGCTGCCTGCATCGCTTTCCTTCAGACGCTTCCACTCGTGGAAAAACTCGTACTTGCTGCCAAGCGTGCCCACCTTGGCTTCCAATCCATTGGACAGCATAAGAAAGGCATTGTAATAGAACAGCTGCGGAATGGTATCGAGGTAATCCCGATAGTTGTCTATGTAGGCGTTCTGCACATCCACGGTGGGCTTTTTCAGCTCGATGAACAGCAGCGGAATGCCATTGACAAAGCCCACAATGTCTGTCCGGCGGCGGTACAGCTGCGAGTGGATCTTCATTTCTTTTACGGCGAGGAAGTGGTTGTTTTCCGGGTTTTTGAAGTCAATCACCGCCGCGCTTCGGATTTCGGTGCGGCCATCCGGCCGCTTGACCGTCACCGGGATGCCATCCCGCAGCAGAAAATACTTTTCCTCATTGATCTGCATCAGGGATGCAGTGGAAACGTGCGCCGTAAATTTCTTCTGCACCTCGTCCAGCTGGTTCGGGGTGAGCCACGGGTTCAGCCGCAAAAGCGCCTGCCGAAAATACCGGGTCAGCAACACTTCCCCATAGCTGGTGCGGCCCAACGTCCCGTCCGGCCCCAGCTTTTCGGAGTTGTAAGCCAGCACCACCTCCCAGCCCAGAACATTTTGCAGCAGGTTGCCCGCACTGTTCTGAACAAGGACATTTTCGGAGTATTCGCGGCTCATAGGATCACCCCCATACTTTATCTGCTACAATTTCTATAAATTTATCTCCAAATTCTGTTATTGTAAATGATGCCAATTCATTCTTTATAACAGTATAATCGCCATCAGGAAACAACGGACTGTCCTGTTGATACATTAAACCTAACGACAATAATCGAAGCAGTTCTGCACATTGCGATTGTTTCCGCACCATATGACGTTCTTCCAGCAATTTCAAATCACCTGGAATAAGTTGCTTTACCATTGATGCGTACTCGGCGAACTCTGCCCATGTAATTGTCCCTTCTAGGTAAGCAATATACAATTTTGCCAGCATTTGTGATTTTTCATATTCGAGATAGTTATCCAGCACAACCAGAATATATTCAATTTCCTGTTTACTCTTCCGTGTATCACTATTCAGTTTTTCAAGCAGTTGCTTTCTTTTGCTTTCGTCTGTGCAGCCTCTATTCAGTTCTGCCACAAACAATGCAAGTTGTTTGATTTCATGCCTCTCTCGAATCGTGTGACCAATCCTATAGAGTCCAACTACAGTTGAAAGAATCGGAATATCCTTTAGTATTCCATCATCCATTACTGCATCAAGTCCGACTTCTACTAAATCTCCCACAGTATCGCAAATATCGCTTGAGAGCGAATTTTCAAGCGAGACCACTAATTCTTCTGTATTTTCTCCCATAAAATCACGCCCTTGTTTTTTTCTCCAAGATACCTTTTATTTTCCAAAGCTCGCCTTCAGTTGGGCCACTTTCTTTGTTCTTTCCACATTGTCCAATTCCAAAAATGCCAGCAAGCACAGCTGATATATTTCATCGTACCAATTTTCAAGTTCATCCTGTGTCATTTTTGCAACTACTTCTCTATAGTGTTTATCGCCTTCTGTGCTGTTGTTATGACGGATATTCATATTGTTAAACATAAAGAACACATTATTTGCCAGTTCTTTATTTATCGACGCTAGTTCTATACGCCTTGGTTCTAACTGGTCAGCCAATATACGAAGAGTTTCTCTTTTTCGCGCAATATCACCATTCATCGTATAGTGATTATATTCAAGTACCTTATAGGAAATTTCAGGTGCTACAATTTCTGATACAGAAATCGCTCCTCTGTCTTTAGGAACAAAGATTGATATTCCCTCTTGAATTGCTCTCGTATATCCAATCATTTCCATCACATTTTGTACCTGTTGCAGATAGAATTGGCTTTGTTGAGCATTTCCAAACACACACAACGGATTTCCAGGGGTTATCCAAATTGACAAATTAAATGTATACTCGCAAAAAGATAGCAAATAATTCAAATCAAAATCATGTGGGATTTTCTCAAAGTGATAGTTATATGTATCATCAAAATCCTCTAATGATAAACAAGTCCTTCTAAAAGGGACATTCAAAAAGTTGCCTTCACAAAAATCTTTCAGTGTGTAACAAATCCCCTGCATATCTGGAGCTTTTTGAATATAGAATAATTCATATAGCCGTTGATATTCACGTTTCAGATCAACATTCTTTTCCTGTAATACCTGCAAAAAATTTCGTCTTACCATATACTTACACCTCCACTTCCCCGCTCATCAATTTGGGCAGTAATCGATTTCTCATATCTACAAGGCTTTTTATCATTTCCGTCCTACAATATATTTCATCAAAAATATCATGGACATTTTTCTGATATTCTGCAAGCACCTCATCTTTAGGTAATATGATTTTCAATTCACGAAACACCGTTTTACTAATTTCCAGATATGTTGAACCGCCTGCCTTTTGTCGAATCTCCTCTACTCGGCTTTTCAAATTAAACAGCAGATACATTTGCAAGTTTTCCCTTTTGGGAATGCACGAAATAAATCCTTGGTTTGTACACACTTCATATTTGCACATTCCAAAGAACCCAACACTCGCTCTACTTGTCATTAAGATAGTTTCTGCCGGCAACATCTTTGCAGAACTATTTTTTAACCCTTCTGGTGTTATCTTCTTTTCCGTGTCCAATAACGCCAGCGAGAAATTTCGCGTAATATCTGTGGGGGTCACCCACAAAATATCACCCTTTTCATAATAGCTTTGAATTTTGGTAGAAGGTGTACCTCCACCAACTGTATCGCATATATCTGCAATACTAGCCACTCGCCACCCCTCCGGCACACCATCCACAATTTTCGTGTTTTCATGCCCCGGAAAGCGCAAATCCACAAACCACTCTTTATAAAACCGCTGAGCCGCTTCTTCCAGCAACTTGATTTGTTTCTGGTTGTTTTCAATTAGGTCATCATAAGCGGAGAGAATATCCGCAATGCGGTGCTGTGTTTCTATATCAGGTACATTACAATCATGATTTGATAATCTTGCCTGACTCAAATTCTGAATATTTGCGCCTACTGCTGTTCCTGAAACCGCTCTTCTAAAGGCTTTACTTTTAAAATAGTAGGTAAAATAAACTGGATCATATCTGTCTGTGTCATTCAATCTCGCGCGAATACAAAATCCCGAATATGTGACTCGCTCAGTTGGATTTTTAACGAGCATACACCTTCCAACAAGTTCTTTGTTTCCATTTGAACGAACAAATACAATATCCCCATTCCGCAGACAATCTTCTGGTCGCACTATATCTTTTTTCACTTCCTGAAGCTGTAAATAGTCAGGATAAAATCTGTCTCCAAAATTTGAAACACCAATTAGCTTTACGCCTTTTTCATACGCTGTTTTATTAAAATTGATGCCATTGCTGAAAGACGCAATATCTCCCAGTTTCACTTTTTCCCACATCATACCCCCATCTCCTCCAGGTTCTTCGAGATGGTTTCCATCAGGCGGTTGGACTCTGCCTGCAATTCCAGCAGCTCCTTGTGGATCTCCTTCATCCGCTGGGTAAAATCCACACCGTCATCCTCCACGGGTGCAACGCCCACATAGGCACCGGGCGTCAGGGATGCGCCTTTCTCGTTGAGGATGGTGTCTCGGCTGGCCACCTTGCACAGACCGGGGATATCCTGATAAACGCCCTCGCCAAACTTTTCGATGAGCCAGACGGCCTCCTTGGCAACGGTCAGCTTCTCGTTGAGGGCTTCCAGTTCCTTGTCGAACTTTTCCTGCGTGGCCTTGCGCTCTTTGCGGGGTGCTGCCTCCACCGCGGCTTTGGCTTCTTCCTGCTTGGCCTGCACGTTTTGTTCCAGTGCGGCCTGAATCTCTGCAAAGGGGCGGTCGTCCGCCAGTTCTGCGTGATACTCCGCCAGAAGCACCTTGTACTTGTCCACCTCGCCGCGATAGAGCCAGACAATGGCGTTGAGGTTCTTCAGCTGCCAGTCGCTCCACTCGTTCTGAGTGCGGTCCACCACGGTATAATAGTTGCGGGCGTCGATGAACAATACGGTGTCCAGCAGATGTTCCGGTTTGCCCTTATCCAGAAACCACAGCGAACAGGGCAGGCTTTTGGTGTAGAAGAAATTGTTGCCCACGCTCATCATCACGTCCACATGGCCGGTCTGGATGAGCTTTTCACGGATGTCCTTGTCTTTGCCCTGACTGTCGGTAGCCGAGGACGCCATCACAAAACCCGCACGGCCATGCTCGTTCAGGTAGGAGTAGAAATAGGACACCCACAGATAGTTTGCGTTGCCGATCTCCTTGGCCTTGTTCACGCCGGGTAGGCCAAAGGGCAACCGCCCGGCACTCTGCGCCGACTCCGACTTGACCTTATCCACATTAAACGGCGGATTTGCCATCACATAGTCGCAGCAGCCGTTCAGGTTGTGGGCATCGTGATAGAAGGTATTGGCTTCATCGCCGGACTTGATCACGCCGGTCAGGCCATGCACGGCCATGTTCATCAGGCAGAGTTTGGCGTTGTACTCCACCTTTTCCTGTCCGTAGAAAGTCATGGTGTTGTTGGCGATCATGCCCGCATGGTTTACAAAGTCGCCGGTCTGCACAAACATACCGCCGCTGCCGCAAGCCGGGTCCAACAGAACGCCGTGGGCAGGCTCCAGCACATTGACGATCATTTTCACCAGCGATTTCGGCGTAAAGAACACGCCGTCATCCTGTGCCACGTTCTTGGCAAACTTATTCAAAAAGTACTCGTAGATACGGCCGATCACATCGCCGCCCACATCGTCCAACGCATCATTGTTGAAGATGCGCAGCAGTTCCCCCAGCAGTTCATCCGAGAAGATGGTGTAGTCCTTCGGCAGAACGCCCTGCAGCTGCTCGCTCTGCTGCTCCACCAGTTCCATGGCGTTGTTCACCACTTCGCCCAGACTGTTCAGAGGATTGCCCTCGATGCCGGTCAGCCCCTGCTCCGGGATGTTGGCAGGCAAATTGACTAAGTAATTGTACTGCGCCTCCTTGGGCAGAAACAGTGCACTCTTTTCGGCAAAGTCGCTTTGCTCCACCGGCAGCACCCGACCGCCGCGCACGGGACGATCTTTCAGGATCTCCCGCTCCACCAGTTTGAAGCGGCTGTACGCATACCGCAGAAAAATCAGTCCCAACACCGGCATACAGTATTGGTTCGAGGTGAGTTTAGAGCCTGCACGCAGCAGATCTGCCGACTCCCACAGGTCAGCTTCCAGTTTTTTGACGTTCACGTTGTTGGCCACGAGGGGATTCCTCCTGTTGTTTGGATTTTCATTTTCTATTGTATCACATTTTTCTGCAATGTTCATCTCAATTCATCGCTATTTTCTTTTTTGGCTGGAAAAAGTTGTTTACCAATGGCTGACAATGTGTTAGAGCCATAAACTTTCTCATTTAGAGACGCTAAGTCTGCATCCATCGGATGCAGTTCACGGGTTTGGGTGTTCCCAACAAGTATTTTGCAGAGCAAAATAAGCAGATGTATATACGTCTGCATTGCTTGCGGGTGCTATGACCCCCCTCAATGTGCTTTCCAAATTTGAAAATCATTTTGCAATCAGGACCGTCCGTTTTCAAGTTCAACTTGAAGTGGACGGTTATTTTTCTGCACAAAAATTTTCGCATTTGCAACCGCCGCAAGCAGGGCGAGTTGGTACCAACTTGCAATTTTTGAATCCGATTTTACAAATCCAGCTTCAAAACACTTGTTGGGCTTCGCCCAAACCAGATGTTCAGCACAAGAATGCGCTAGTTTCGCACCTTAACGACCGCTGAATAAGCAAATTTCTTGGAGAAAAATTTGTTTTATGAAAATCGTCGTTGATAAATTCAATATCGCACAAAACCGGAACTATTGCTTCCGGTTTTGAAGGCAAAAAGCGGAAGTATCACCTCCTAAAAATTTGAGTGTTATTATGATATGCTCTATCCAGAGCTGTTCACAAGAACCGGACCTCCTAAGTCCGGTTTTCTCCCTCAAAACCGGACCTGATACGTCCTAAAAACGCTTGTATGATTGTGATATGCTTTCTACAGCTCCTCATCGAACCTTGAAAACCTCATGACCGTCTGCATGGGATACCCGGCGATGACCAGAAGGAGAGCCGGAAAACGCCGCCGAGAGGGGGCAGGAAGTCCATGCAGAGAGAACGGCATCCAAAATTTGAACTTACGTTGATACGCAAAACCAGAACCAATAGTTCCGATTTTGCCTTGAAATTCACTTCGTATTTTTTAAAACCGGAACTACCAGTTCCTAAAAATAAAATTTACGATGTGATACACTAAGCCCACAGAAGCACATTCTTCATTGCTTTCTCGCAAGTGCTGACAAAGAATGTCCGATTTTTAGTAGAAATTCAACTCGATTTTCGTGAAAGTCGGACGTAATATGTCCTAAAAAATCTTCTATGAACGTGCTAATCTAGTTTTAAGTCTCTCATCGAACCTTGAAAACCGCATGACCGTCTGCATGGGATACCCGGCGAAGATCCTGAAAAGGAGAGCCGGAAAACGCCGCTGGAAGGGGGCAGGAAATCCATGCGGGGATAACGGCTGAACTACCAATAAATTTTTGAAAGGAGATTTTGCCTATGAAGAAAAACAAGTTTGAATTTATCATTGATTCCGAATTTCAATCTCAGATTCCTGCATTGACCGATGAAGAATTTCAGCAACTGGAAGAAAACATCCTTTCAGAGGGCGAAGTCCTGTCTCCCCTGATCGTCTGGGGCAACATTCTTGTTGATGGTCATAATCGCTATAAGATTCTCCAGCAGCACCCGGAAATTCCTTATATCACCCGTTCGATTTCCTGCACCTGCGAAACCCGTGAAGATGTTCTGGCATGGATCTGCAAACATCAGCTGGGTCGTCGGAATCTGACACCCGAGCAGAAAAAGTTTCTGATTGGAAAGCAGTATCACTCTGAAAAATCCACTCGTGGGGGAAACCATGGCAATCAGTACACACAGGTGGCAAACTGTCAAATTGACAATTTGCCACCTGTAGAAAACACAACTGAACGAATCGCCAAAGAAAATAATGTAAGTCCCTCTTTTGTAATTCGTGCCGAGCAGTTCATGAAAACCGTTGAGCTGATGGAAAAATACTGCCCCGGCATTCAGGAAGAAATCTTATCCGGCAAACTTAAGCTATCCCAGCGAGAGGCTGCCATTATCCGTGGAACTCCCACGGAAGCATTGCCCACCGTGGTATCAACATGGCGAGAGAAAAAGCTGAACGGTAAACCAGACGATAGTGCAGACACCTATGAGAATTTAGAATTACTTTCCAAGGTCACCGAAAACAATTTTTCTACTGCTGCCACATCGAAGATCCAAACGGCTGATCCGCTCTCGGAGAATCGACCTTTTATTTCATCGAGAAAGCGCAGCACCGAACTCCAGACCATTCGTGAGCTAGGAGAAAAGATGGCAACGGTTGATCATGTCGCCGATGCCGAAGGAATGTTCAGTGAAATCAACAGTGCCTCTGATAGCTTTATTTTCCGTCTCGAACAATGCTTTGCTCTGTATCCCGACTTTCTAACAAATGTAGAGATTGAAGCAAAAGTTATTGCTGCTTTGCAAAAGGCAGAAAGCTATATTGTGCATCTGAAAGAGCAGCATCGGCAGCATCTTCTGGAGACTACCAACAGCCAGTAAAATGCTTTTCAAAAATTTGTTTGATGAAAAAACACTGGAGGTGAATTTTATTTCCGACTACCTGACTGTCACTACACCTTTGCCGCAATATCTGCCCTATCCCCGCTTTCTGCTGGATACCGACTTGAGCCACACAGCGAAGTTGCTCTACACCCTGCTGCTTGACCGGGCAACTCTTTCTCAAAAGAACAACTGGGTGGATGAGCGCGGCTTCGTCTATGTAATTTTTCCCATTTCATCATTGAGCGAAGCCCTGCGATGCAGTACCATGAGCATTAAACGTGCATTGCGCTCGCTGGAAGATGCTGATCTGATCAAGCGCAGAAGAGGTCGCATTACTGTGCCCAACAGCATCTTTGTAAAAGTCCCGACAGAACAAAAATGTTCCTTTGCATGGAACGATTCTGCCCTATGCGATGGAACAGAAATGATACCTTCCACGGAACAAAAGTGTTCCACTAACCAACGTAATAAGAACAACCTGAAAGATAACCACCTGATAAAAACAACAGATGCCTATTTGACCTTTGGAGAATATCAGAATGTCTTTCTGACGGAAAAAGAGTACAAGCGACTCAAGGCTGACTTTGCAGGGCTTGATGGTTTGATCGAGCAGCTTTCGGCTTATATCCAGTCCACCGGCAGAAAGTACGCCGACCATGCTGCCACCCTGCGCATCTGGGCGAAACGGCAAAGACCAGAACAGAAGCAAGCACCGGGTATCCCGGACTACACATTCACGGAAGGAGAAAGCCTATAAAGACGATTGAAAAAATTTTTGAACAGTCCGTTTCCAGTATTCCCGAAAATCCCGAAGATTATTATGGCAAGGACGGTCTGCTTTATTGCGGAAAATGTCATACCCCAAAAGAAGCGTTCTTTACAAAGGGCATTGCCCTGATGGGTAAGAACAAGCACCCCGTCGAATGCAGCTGCCAGCACACGGAAAGAGAAAAACAGGAAGCCCTTATCAGCCGGCAAAAGCACAGCGACCTTGTGCGGCGGCTGAAAGCTGAGGGGTTTTCTAATCCGGCAATGCTCAACTGGACCTTTGAAAACGACAATGGCCGCAGCCCGCAGATGCACCATGCACATCGCTATGTGGAGCAGTGGCAGACCATGCGTGCAGAGAACCTTGGATTGCTTCTCTGGGGCGGTGTAGGCACCGGCAAGAGTTTCCTTGCCGGGTGCATTGCAAACGCTCTGATGGAGCAGGAGGTGCCTGTGCGTATGACGAACTTTGCCCGAATCCTGAACGAGCTGAACCGCAGCTTTTCCGGGCGAAATGAGGTCGTGGACAAGCTCTGCCGCTATCTCCTGCTCATCATTGACGACTTCGGCATGGAGCGTGGCACCGAGTACGCACTGGAACAGATCTACAACATCGTGGACAGCCGATACCGCAGCCGGAAGCCGCTGATCGTCACCACCAACCTGATGCTGGACGAACTGCGGCATCCACAGGATACCGCCCATGCCCGCATCTATGACCGCTGCTGGAAATGTGCGTTCCTTTTTCCTGCATTGGGGTCAGCTTCCGGAAGGAGAACGCACAGGAAAAGCTGGAACGCTTAAAAATTTTAATCGGATAGATCAGAAACATTTCTGAAGGAATCTGCAGGACGTCCTAAGTTCTGCTACAAGGAAATGTAGTTGCCTATTGAATAATTGCCACCGTACAGAAACCAGCCCTGTCCCTTCGAAATACTCTGCGCCCACACTCGATGAATGGAGCGCATTCGCAACCTTTCTAGCCGATGTGATTGAGAAGTACGCACCGGTCTTGGGAATAGACAACGCCGTATCCTCAACCAACAACGAAAATCAACAAGATACGGTTGATGCCGCTCTTGCAGCATGATATAATTTTCTTGTAATATTTGTCCCAACACAATGGTAGGATCTTCCCCTCCACTGTATTACATACACGGAACGAGGTGCTTAAAATGAATCGACCAGATGACTCTCCCAAAAATTCTATCATCATCTACACCACAGAAGATGGCCTGACCAAAATCGATACTACCTTTGACGGTGACACTGTCTGGCTTTCCATTGACCAGATGGCTGAGTTGTTCCAACGTGACAAATCCACAATTTCCCGTCACATCAAAAACATTTTTGCAGAGGGTGAGCTTGAACGAGCTTCAGTTGTTGCAAAATTTGCAACAACTGCCGCAGACGGAAAGACCTATCAGGTCGAATTCTACAATCTTGACGTCATTATTTCTGTTGGTTATCGTGTCAAATCCAAACGAGGCACACAGTTCCGTATCTGGGCAACTGGCATCCTGAAGGAATATATGCGCAAGGGATTTGCGCTGGATGACGAACGCCTGAAAAATCTGGGCGGCGGTGGATATTTCAAAGAGCTGTTAGAACGCATCCGTGACATCCGTGCTTCCGAAAAAGTGTTTTATCGTCAGGTTCTGGAAATCTATGCAACCAGCATTGACTACGACCCAAAAGCAGAAATCTCCGTCCAGTTCTTCAAAAAAGTCCAGAATAAAATTCATTATGCCATCCACGGACAGACTGCCGCAGAAGTCATTTACAACCGTGCAGATGCCGAAAAGGAATTTATGGGTCTGACCACTTTCGCAGGAAACCAGCCCACTTTACGAGAAGCCACTATCGCCAAAAACTATCTGAACGAGAAAGAGCTTCGTGCTATGGGGCAGTTGGTTTCCGGTTATCTGGATTTTGCCGAGCGTCAGGCAGAACGTGAACAGCCCATGACCATGCAGGATTGGGCAAACCACCTTGACCGTATTCTGACTATGAGCGGCGAGCAGCTGCTTATTGGCAATGGCAGTGTGACCCACAAGCAGGCAGTGGACAAAGCTACTACCGAATATCGGAAATACAAGGCTAAAACCCTCAGCGACGTGGAACAAGACTATCTGGATTCCATCCAGTTCTTAGAGCAAAAAATCGACAAGAAATAACGGTATCTGTGAGGATTTCTTATGTCACAGGGAAAGACAAAGGTTTACATTTACACCCGTGTTTCCACGACCATGCAGATTGATGGATACTCGCTGGATGCACAGAAAGCCCGCATGAAAGCCTATGCAGACTTCAATGACTACCAGATCGTCGGCGAATACGAGGATGCAGGCAAATCGGGCAAATCCATTGAAGGCCGTGCTTCTTTCTGCCGGATGATGGAGGACATCAAATCCGGCAAGGATGGTGTTGCCTATGTGCTGGTGTTCAAGCTCTCCCGTTTTGGCCGCAATGCCGCCGATGTGTTGTCTACCTTGCAGGTCATGCAGGATTTCGGGGTCAACCTCATCTGCGTGGAGGACGGCATTGATTCTTCTAAAGACGCTGGCAAGCTGATGATTTCCGTTTTGTCTGCTGTCGCTGAGATCGAGCGTGAGAATATCCGTGTCCAAACTATGGAAGGTCGTATCCAGAAAGCAAGGGAAGGTCGCTGGAACGGCGGTTTTGCGCCTTATGGCTATCGTTTGGTTGACGGTGTGCTGCAAATCAATGAGGATGAAGCCCCTGCCATTCGCACGATTTTTGAGCAATATGTAAACACCGACACAGGTGCAAATGGTCTTTCCAAATATCTGGAGACCCACGGCTTTCAGAAACTTGCTCGTCAAAATGGCACCTCTCCCCTTTTCAGCGCAACATTGATTCGGGCCATCCTGAAGAACCCCGTCTACTGCGGAAAAATCGCCTTTGGTCGCCGCAAACTCGAAAAGATTCACGGCACCCGGAACGAATATCATCAGGTTCCACAGGAGAATTATTTGCTGGTGGACGGCCTGCACGAGGGCATCGTATCAGAAGAATTGTGGAACGCCGCACAGATTAAGCTACTGGCGCAGTCCAAACGATACGAACCAGTCAACCGCAGCAAGACGGAACAGGCGCATTTATTATCCGCCCTTGTCAAGTGCCCCATTTGCGGTGCTGGAATGTACAGCAACAAATGCACCAAACGAAAGAAAGATGGCACACCCTATAAATCTTTCTCTTATTACAGTTGCAAGCACCGCAAGATGCAACGTGGGCAAAAATGCGATTTTAACAAGCAAATTCAGGAAGAAGTTCTGGACAACGCCGTGGTGGAGGTTATCATCAAACTAGTCAGCAATCCAAAGTTTGCCGCCATGATGCAGGAGAAGATCAATAGCAAAGTGGACACCACTGCCATTGAACAGGAAATTACTGCCGCTGAAAAGCAGTTGCGGCAGTATTACTCCGTCAAATCCAAAATCATGGAGGAGATCGACACACTTGATCCGGATGACCGCCACTACATCATCCGCAAATCTGACCTTGACGAGCGGCTTTACAAGATGTACGATAAAATCGAGGAAGCCGAAAACAATCTGATGGATGCCCGTGCAAAGAAGCAGGCTATCGAAGCGGATAAAATCACAGGCGATAACATTTACAAAGTTCTCATCTGCTTTGAAAAGCTCTACAATGTGATGAATCCCCTTGAACGCAAAAAGCTGATGGAACATCTGATTTCTGAAATTCAGATCTACCCGGAGCGTCAGCCCAACGGTCAGTGGCTCAAATCCATCAAATTCCGACTGCCTATCGTTGAAAGCGACATTGATCTGTGTTTGGACAATGAAAGTCATACTGAATGTGTCATCGCACTTTCCAAGGGCGAGATCGACTCCTGACTTTAAGATGATATAAATTCAAACCACGGTTCGTCGGAGCATTATGTTCTCTGCAAGCCGTGGTTTTCCCTCGCTCAAGCTGCCCAATAACAAGAAACGGTCGGAGTTACTCGTCAGGCAACTCCGGCCGTTTTATTTCTCTTCTTATTCCTCTTCGTCCCTGGCCCAGTGATAGGCGCAGCGGACAGCCTTATTCCAGCCCTTGATGCGCCTGGTGCGTTCCTCTTCCGAGATGGCCGGGCAGAACACACGGTCCACCGACCAGTTGCGGGTGATGTCCTCGGCAGACTGCCAGTAGCCTACGGCGAGGCCGGCCAGATAGGCCGCACCCAGCGCCGTCGTTTCCACGCAGCGGGGGCGCTTGACTTCGAGGTCGCTGATGTCGGCCATGGTCTGCATGAGGTAGTTGTTGGCCGACGCACCGCCGTCCACCCGGAGAGACTTCATGGCGATGCCGGAGTCCGCCGCCATGGCGCGGAGGACGTCGTTGACCTGATAGCAGATGCTGTCCAGCGTGGCGCGGATGATGTGGTACTTGTTGCAGCCCCGGGTGAGGCCCACGATGGTGCCGCGGGCGTACTGGTCCCAGTGGGGCGCGCCGAGGCCGGTGAAGGCCGGCACGACGTAACAGCCGTTTGTGTCCTTGACCTTCTGGGCCATATACTCGGAGTCGCGGGCCTCTTCCAGCAGGCGCAGCTCATCGCGGAGCCACTGGATGGCCGCACCGGCCACGAAAATAGAGCCTTCCAGCGCATAATTCACCTTGCCGTCGGGGCCGCAGGCGATGGTGGTGACAAGGCCATTCTGAGAAGTGACCGGCGTCTCACCGGTATTCATGAGCAAAAAGCCGCCGGTGCCGAAGGTGTTTTTCGCCTCGCCGGAGGCAAAGCAGGTCTGGCCGAAGAGGGCCGCCTGCTGGTCGCCTGCCGCACCGGCAATTTTTATCTCGCCGCCGAAGTGCATCGGGTCAGCGTACTCATAAAAGCCGCTGGACGGCACCGGCTTCGGGAGCATACATTTCGGGATGTTCAGCTCCTGCAGGATCTCGTCGTCCCATTCCAGCGTGTGGATGTTGAACATCATGGTGCGGCTGGCGTTGGTATAGTCGGTGACGTGCAGTTTTCCGCAGGTCAGCTTCCAGATGAGCCAGGTCTCCACGGTACCGAAGAGCAGTTCTCCCCGCTCGGCCCTTTCGCGGGCGCCGGGGATATGATCCAGTATCCACTTGAGCTTGGTGGCCGAGAAATAGGCGTCGATGATGAGGCCGGTCTTCTGCCGAAATTTCTCCGTCAGGCCCCGGGCTTTCAGCTCGTCGCAGTATTCGCTGGTGCGGCGGCACTGCCAGACGATGGCGTGGCAGATGGGTTCCCCGGTCTCCCTGTCCCAGACGATGGTGGTCTCCCGCTGGTTGGTGATACCGATGGCGGCGATGTCCTCGGCCCGGGCGCCGACTTTGTTCATGGCCGAGAGGGCCACGCCCAGCTGGGTGGCCCAGATCTCGTTGGCGTCGTGTTCCACCCAGCCGGGTCTCGGGTAATACTGGGCAAATTCCTTCTGCGCGACGCTGCAGATCTCACCCGCTTTGTTGAACAGGATGCAGCGGTTCGAGGTGGTTCCGGCGTCCAGCGCCATGATGTACGACATAGGCTCTTTTCTCCTTTTCCTGCTCTGGTTTTATAGTGTCAGAACGCCAGCGCGGGGCTCACTTCGTTCCGCCGCTGGGTCTGGACGATACAGTCCTTATCCGGCACGACGCCCGCCGCACCGAGGGTGGAAAAGACGGTCTGCAGCGCCAGCATAGGGGTGTTGTTCTCCTGCGAGAGGTGACAGAGGGCAAACTTCTTGCAGCCCTCCTGGATGAGTTCCAGCAGCTTTGCCGCGCACTCGTCGTTGGAGAGGTGGCCCCGGACCGACTCGATGCGGGCGCGCAGATAGTAGGGGTACGGCCCGCTGCGGAGCATGTGCAGGTCGTAGTTGCTCTCGAGGGCCACAAGGTCGCAGCCGGAGAGGGCTTCATGTACAGCAGGCGTCAGCACGCCGAGGTCGGTGGCGATGGTCATGGTCTTCTCGTCGGGGGTGTGGATGCGGTAGCCCACACAGGGGACGTCGTGGCTGGTGGGGAAAGCTTTGACCCCAAAGACACCGATGTCCTCTTCCCTGCCCGGCGTCAGGGCCGTCAGGTCGCAGCTGGCGGGAACGACCCCGTTTGTGTCCAGAAATTCCAGCGTTTCCTCTGCACCGTACACCGGCAGCGGATATTTTTTCAGGAAGGTGGAAAGGCCCTTCACATGGTCGCTGTGCTCATGGGTGACAAGAATGCCGTCGCAGTCGGAGATGTTCAGCTCCAGCTCCTTGAGAGCTGCGCCGGTGGTGCGGACGCCTTTGCCCATATCCACGATGAGATACCGCTCCCCACAGCGCACGACGCTGCTGTTGCCGGAGGAACCGGAATAAAGAGAGATGAATTCAGACATGATAAACCTCAAAAGACCTCTCCATCCCTGCCGGGCAGGGTCAGAGAGGTCTCATTCTTCAAAAATCAGAGAGCCTGTTCCAGTGCAGCGGGCATCCGCTCCACCTTCCTGATGTCAGCACCGAGGCCGCGCAGCTTCTCCACGATGTTCTCGTAGCCGCGCTCGATATGACCGATCTCCTCGATCTCGCTGGTGCCGTCGGCCATCAGGGCTGCAACGACCATCGCTGCACCGGCGCGCAGGTCGGAAGCGCGGAGCGGAGCGGGAGAAAGCTTCTCCACGCCCTCGAACACGGCCACCTGACCGTCCACCTGGACATTCGCGCCCATCTTGCGCAGCTCGTCCACATAGCGGAAGCGGTTGTCCCACACGCTCTCGGTGACGGTGGAAGTACCCTTTGCCACGCTGAGCAGAACGCCCATCAGGGGCTGCATATCGGTGGGGAAGCCCGGGTGGGGCATGGTGTTGATCTTGAGGGGCAGGATGTCGCCGGTGCGGCGAACCCGCACAGCATCGTCAAACTCCTCCACCTCAATGCCCGCACGGCGGAGCTTTGCGGTGATAGGCTCGAGGTGCTTGGGGGTGACGTTCTTCACCAGCACATCGCCGCCGGTGGCCGCTGCAGCCACCATGTAGCTGCCGGCCTCGATCTGGTCGGGGATGATGCTGTAGGTGCAGCCGTGCATCTGCTCGACGCCGCGCACCTTGATGACATCGGTGCCTGCGCCGCGCACATCAGCGCCGCACATATTCAGGAAGTTGGCCAGATCGACCACATGGGGCTCCTTGGCACAGTTTTCCAGAATGGTCTGACCCTTGGCCATGACAGCGGAGAGCATACCGTTCATGGTAGCGCCCACGCTCACCTTATCAAAAAAGATATGAGCGCCGTTCAGCTCGTCGGCGTGGACGGTGATCATGCCGTAGTCCACACTGTCCTCTGCGCCCAGAGCGCTGAACACCTTCAGGTGCTGGTCGATGGGGCGGGGGCCGAGGTTGCAGCCGCCGGGCATGGCCACCTCGGCCTTGCCGAAGCGGGACAGCAGTGCGCCGAGGAAATAGTAGCTGGCGCGCATCTGGCGGGACAGGTCGTCGGGGACGTTGGTGCCGGTCAGATGGGTGGTGTCGATCTCGTAGGTGTTCTTGTTCAGCATCCGGACCTTAGCGCCCAGCACGCTGAGGATCTTGAGGCTCACCGCCACATCGCTGATGTCCGGCAGGTTCTCGATGACGCAGACGTCCGCTGCCAGAATGGTAGCGGGCAGGATGCCCACAGCCGCATTTTTCGCGCCGGAGATGATGACTTCGCCGTGCAGGGGCTTACCGCCCGTAATAACAAACTTTTCCAATTTTATGATCTCCTTGTCACAGGCCCGCTCCCCGCAGGCCCAAAAGGTCAGTTCAAGGTACGTTATTCCTTCTCGCTGTACAAAGCTCACAACCAGTTGACACAATTACAGCTACTTTATTATACACAACTTCCAGCAAAAAGCAAAGCCCCAATGCACGCTCGTCGATTATTTTCTGTTTTGCCCAGTTTCTTTTCTATTATTCTCGGGTTTTGTCTCTTATTTTCAGGAAAATTTTACATTTGCCGCTGATTACCACACACTGTCGTCGCAGCGGGTCTCCTTGATCCAGCCCAGCTGATAGGCCCGGACCAGCTGTTTGAGGTCGTGGACCTTCTCCCGCAGGATCTCGCCCTCGTCCGTCTCCTCCACGAGGATGCGGTGGTTCTCCGTCTCGAGGATGTTCTTCTGGGAGAGGATGTCCAGATTCTCGTTCACGGCCTTTTCGGCGCTCTCGAAGGGCTGGTGGGTGCGCAGGGACATGGTGCGGCTGGAATAGACCAGCGTGTAGCCCGCGATGCCGGTCTTTTCGTGGTAGGCGCGGCAGAAACCGCCGTCGATGACCACGAGGCGTCCGCCGCCCTTGATGGGGCTCTCGCCCTTCTTCTCCTGCACGGGGACATGGCCGTTGACGATGTGGCTGGTGCCGGGCAGGCCGAACTCGGCGAGGATGCGGCGGCAGACGGCTTCCTCATTATACCATGTATAATAGGGGTCCTTCACCTCGGTATGGGTGGAAGTGTCTTCGACATACAGCCGCTCGAAGGTGGTCATGGCGCTGCGGCCATACAGGGGCGACAGCTTGCCGCACCACAGATACCACAGGAAATCCTGTCCGCTCTGGCGGGCGGCGCTGCCCTCGGGGGCGAAGTAGCCCCGGCGGGCGCGCTCGTCGCAGTAGTCCATGAGGGCGCGGCCCGAGTAGGCGTGGCCCTCGAACCGCTCCACAGCGAAGGTGCCTTTCTTCGTCATCGGCACAGCGCCGTGGTAGAGCAGGTTGCCGTTCTCAATGTGGTAGACACTGCCCTTGGCGTACAGGAACTCGACGTGCTGCTGTAATTTCTCGCTCTGGCGGAAGGACTGCACCAGCTTTTGAAGCACCACCTTCTCATCGCTGTTCAGCGCGGTGGGGTCGGCGGGGTCTACCGTCGGGAAAGACATATCCCGCATGGGGTACTCCCTGCCGTTCACCATGACGGTCCTCTTCTCCCAGTTGATGCGGCGCAGGAAGTCGCGGTCCTGCATCTCGAAATCCGGGTTGCGGTCGATGACCTGACACTCGAGCTTGAGCATCAGGATGGTGATGGCCTTATGCATGACGGCGCAGCGATGGAGCATACCGGGGGTGTAGGGGCCGCGGGCCGTGTCGGTGTGAGGCATCCAGATGGTCAAGTCGTCGTCGCCGTAGAACTGCTCTGCCATCCGCTGCAGGTGGCGGAGGTTGATGCCGTAGCAGTCCTCCACCATGCCGTGGTTGTGGTAAGCGAGGGTGGTCTTCAGCACCGTGCAGATGCAGATGGGACTGCCGGCAGCCGCGCCCATCCAGACCACGTCGTGGTTGCCCCACTGGATGTCCACATCGTGGTGGCGCATCAGCAGGTCAAGGATGACGTCGGGGCGGGGGCCGCGGTCGAACAGGTCGCCCACGATGTGGAGCTTGTCCACGGCCAGCCGCTTGATGAGCTCGCAGAGACGGACGATGAACTTATCGGCGCGGCCATTCTCAATGATGCTGCCGACGATCTGGCCGTAGTAGAGGTCTTTGTCGTGGTCCTCGAAGTGGGCGTGGAGCAGCTCATCCAGAATGTAACCGCAACTGGACGGCAGGCAGGCCCGGACATGCTCCCGGGTGTGCTTGGAAGAGACGAGGCGGCAGATGTCGATGAGCCGCAGCAGCGTCTCACTGTACCACTGTTCCAGCGCTTCCTCGTCGGCGCAGCGCTCCTTGAGCTGGGGCAGCTTCTCGTTCGGATAATAGATCAGAGTCGCCAGCTCGGCCCGCGTCCCCTCCGGCACGGTATCCCCCAGCACAATGTCCACCTTTTCGCGGATGACGCCGGAAGCGGAGTTCAGGATATGTACGAACGCCTCGTTCTCACCGTGCAGGTCGCTCATGAAGTGCTCGGTGCCTTTGGGCAGCTTGAGCAGTGCCTGTGTGCTGATGATCTCGCTGGCGGCCGCTGCCTGCGAGGGATAGTCCCGGGCCAGAAGGCTCAGATATTTCAGGTTGTCCCGGATCTCTTCGGTCTCTGTACGCATGGTGTCCTCCAGATCATGTAGTATTCTTGCATGACATGCAATATTCAATCTTAGTATACCACTTCCGGGGGCAAAAATGATATAATAGCCTCGGATAATTTAATATGATTCTTTCTCATAGGAGTTGGACAATATGTCTAAAAACATTTCCACAACGCCGCCTGTCTCCTGTACCCTCTGCCCCCGCCGCTGCGGCGCAGACCGTGCCGCCGGGCAGACAGGCTTCTGCGGGGCGGGCGGCACCCTGAAAGCCGCCCGCGCGGCCCTGCACTTCTGGGAAGAGCCCTGCATCAGCGGCACCCGGGGCAGCGGCACCGTGTTTTTCTCGGGCTGCACCCTCAAGTGTTGTTTCTGCCAGAATTACCCCATCAGCGCCGAGGGTCTTGGCAAAGAGATCACGATAGAGCATCTGGCCGAAATTTTCCTCGGTCTGCAGGAGCAGGGCGCCCACAACATCAACCTCGTCACCCCCGGCCAGTGGCGGCCCTGGATCATCGCGGCGCTGGACATTGCCCGGGCCGAGGGGCTGCGTCTGCCCATCGTCTGCAACACCGGCGGCTACGAGACGGTGGAGAGCGTGGAGGCGTGGCGCGGCTATATCGACATCTGGCTGGCCGATTTGAAGTACGTCTCCTCTTCCCTCTCCGCCGAGCTTTCCTCTGCGCCGGACTACTTCGCCCAGGCCAGACCCGCCATCGAGGCCATGATGGCGCAGGCGGGCCATCCGGTGTTCGACAGCGAGGGCATCTTACAGAAGGGCGTCATCCTGCGGCATCTGGCCCTGCCCGGCCACATCGACGACAGTTTTGCCGTCCTCGACCAGATGGCCGCATGGAACGAGGCCGACCCCGGCTGCTTCATCCCCAGTGTCATGAGCCAGTACACCCCCTTTTACAAGGCCGCAGAGCACGACATCGGGCGGCGCATCACCACCTACGAGTACCGCCGGGTGGTCAATCATGCCATGGATCTGGGGCTGACCGCCGGCTATATGCAGCAGAAGAGCAGCGCCCGGGAGGAATATACGCCCAGCTTTGATTTGACGGGCATTTGACCAGCCGGTAAACCTATCAGAGGCAGGTGGAGGGGAGTTTCCCAAGCAAATGTCCAGAGAAGTGGGGCCCCGGCGCGAAGCGTTGGGGCGAAACCGTGGGTTTCGGGTCCCATTTGCGGGGAAACTACCGGACGGCCTGCCGATACACTTTCCGTCACAATCCACAAAAATCCCACCAAATTTTCTCTCACAGTGTTTTTCTTTTCCTTGCAAATCCTCTCCGAAAGCACTATAATGGATACAACGATGTGCGTCATGTGGGGTCTGGCTGCCCTGCTGAGCACCAAACGCCCCGTCTCAAGAATGGTATAGGAGAGGCGGCGGCTCAAATGCCCGAGAAGAGCAACAGGAGGACCGTTATGGAACATTTCAACCCCATTCTGGGCTACGAGACCACCGGACCGAAATTCATCACCTGCGGCGAGATCATGCTGCGCCTGACCCCGCCGAACTACGAAAAGCTCCGCATGGCCACCAACTTTGAGGCCAGCTACGGCGGCAGCGAGGCCAACATCGCCCTCGCACTGGCAAACCTCGGCGTGGACAGCACCTTCTTCAGCGTCGTGCCGAACAACAGCCTCGGCAAAAGCGCCGTGCGCTGGCTGCGCTCCAACGACGTCCACTGCACCCCCATGATCCTCACCGAGCCGGATGAGACGCCCTCCAACCGTCTGGGTACATACTACCTCGAGACCGGCTACGGCATCCGCCCCTCCAAGGTCATCTATGACCGCAAGCACAGCGCCATCACCGAGTACGATTTCTCCCAGGTCGATCTGAACGAGCTGCTGGAGGGCTTCGACTGGCTGCACCTGAGCGGCATTACCCCGGCTCTGGCTCCCAACTGCCGCGGCCTCATCATCGATATGCTCAAGGAGGCCAAGAAGAAGGGCCTGACCGTCAGCTTCGACGGCAACTTCCGCTCCACCCTCTGGACCTGGGACGAGGCCCGCGACTTCTGCACCGAGTGCCTGCCCTATGTGGACGTACTGCTGGGCATCGAGCCCTACCACCTGTGGAAGGACGAGAACGACCACTCCAAGGGCGACTGGAAGGACGGCGTGCCTCTGCAGCCCAGCTATGAGCAGCAGGACGAAATTTTCCAGCACTTCATCGAGCGCTACCCCAGCCTGAAGTGCATCGCCCGCCACGTCCGCTATGCCCACAGCGGCAGCGAGAACAGCCTGAAAGCCTTTATGTGGTATGACGGCCACACCTTCGAGAGCAAGCTGTTCACCTTCAACATCCTCGACCGCGTGGGCGGCGGCGACGCCTTCGCCAGCGGCCTCATCTACGCCATGCTCCACAACTACAAGGCCATGGACATGATAAACTTTGCGGTGGCAAGCAGCGCCATCAAGCACACCATCCACGGCGATGCCAACATCACCGACGATGTCAGCTCCATCCGCAACCTCATGAACATGAACTACGACATCAAGCGCTAAAAGCAAACCAAAACGGCTCCGGTACGTCCAGACTGCGTACCGGGGCCGTTCTTTTTATGTTATGCCGCGCCGGCACTTCCTGCCGGATGACGATAAGTATGACTCCTGAAGGATTTTTCGAGTTTTTTCCTGTCAAATCATTGACAAATCGCTTTTTGCGTGATAAAATCACACACGATTTTGAGAGACGAAGCGTGTCGAAGTCTTTTCAAAGCAATTTAACTAGGACCGCCCATCGGGGCTAAGGCCATACGGACAGCCGGGTCCACTGCCGACCGGCGGCGCAAGCTGCCATTATTGATTGAGCGTTATAGTTCAAATTTTATAAGTTGGTTCCTTTACAACCATGAAATTGCGCAGAGCGTGCGCAGACTTGTGAAACGGTCAATAAGAGTAGTAAAAGTGTAATTGCTATATAGACTCTCGTCATCCCGTCCTTTTGAATCCTGATGAATCATGCTGCGATACGGCTCTGGCGTCTTTGCCCCGGAGGCTTTGTCCGCGCATTCAAACGGTTTTTCAAAGCGCAAGCCTGCATTTCTGTGCAGGGCTTGTGCTTTTTTGTTTGCCCGCATGGTTTGCAGCAGGAGTCAGGGACGGAGGAAAAAACATGAGTGAGAACCGTACACGGTTCCGGCTGGACCAGCGCCGCGCACCGATCTACGAGGCTCTGGAGCAGTTCCGACAGATGCGGGTGGTCCCCTTCGATGTGCCGGGCCACAAGCGCGGCCGGGGCAACCCGGAGTTAACGGCCTTTCTGGGCCAGCAGTGCGTGGGTGTGGACGTCAACAGCATGAAACCGCTGGACAATCTCTGCCACCCGGTATCGGTCATCCGGGAGGCCGAGGAGCTGGCCGCCGACGCTTTCGGCGCAGCACACGCTTTTCTGATGGTGGGCGGCACCACCAGCTCGGTGCAGAGCATGGTGCTGACGGTCTGCAAGCGGGGCGACGAGATCATTCTCCCCCGCAACGTCCACCGCAGCGTGCTGAACGCACTGGTGCTCTGCGGCGCAGTGCCGGTCTATGTCAATCCCGAAGTGGACAAGCGCCTCGGCATCTCGCTGGGCATGAAGCGGGAGCAGGTGGCAAAAGCCATCAAGGAGCACCCCAACGCCGTGGCCGTGCTGGTGAACAACCCCACCTATTACGGCATCTGCTCTGATCTGCGCGCCATCGTCAAGATGGCCCACGACGCCGGGATGCTCTGCCTCGCCGACGAGGCCCACGGCACCCACTTCTACTTCGGCGGCGGCAGTCTGCCCGTCTCTGCCATGGCGGCAGGCGCGGACATGGCGTCCGTCTCCATGCATAAGAGCGGCGGAAGCTTAACGCAGTCGAGCCTGCTGCTCATCGGCCCCAACGTCCACCCCGGCTATGTGCGCCAGATCATCAACCTGACCCAGACGACCTCCGGCAGCTACCTGCTCATGTCCAGCCTCGACATCTCCCGGCGGAACCTCGCGCTGCGGGGCCGGCAGGTGTTCCATCAGGTGGCTGACATGGCCGAGTATGCCCGCGAAGAGATCAACGCCGTGGGCGGCTACTACGCCTTCGGCAAGGAGCTGTGCAACGGCAACTCGGTCTTCGACTTCGACACCACAAAGCTCAGCGTCCACACGCTGGACATCGGCCTCGCCGGCATCGAGGTCTACGACATCCTGCGGGATGAGTATGACATCCAGATCGAGTTCGGCGACATCGGCAACATCCTCGCCTACCTCTCCATCGGCGACCGCCCGCAGGAGATCGAGCGTCTGGTGAGCGCTCTGGCCGAGATAAAGCGCCGCTACCACACCGACGGCGCCGGCCTGCTGAGCCAGGAATACATCGACCCCGTCGTTGCCGCCAGCCCGCAGGAGGCCTTCTACGCCCCCAAAAAGAGCCTGCCCCTCCGGGAGACCGAGGGCATGGTGTGCAGCGAGTTCGTCATGTGCTACCCGCCGGGCATCCCCATCCTGGCCCCCGGCGAGCGCATCACCAAAGAGATACTGAACTATATCGAGTACGCCAAGGCCAAAGGCTGCAGCATGACCGGCCCGGAAGACCCGGACATCCTGCACCTGAATGTTCTGGCATAAGGAGAAGCAGATGGAATTTTGGTTTTCGGAATTTCACACCCCGGACGTCAAGCACAGCATCCGGGTGAACAAGCAGCTCTACTCCAAGCAGAGCGACTATCAGCGCATCGACATTTTTGAGACGCCTGAGTTTGGCCGGGTGCTGACGCTGGACGGCAACGTGATGCTCACCGAGCGGGACGAGTTCATCTACGACGAGATGATCGTCCATGTTCCCATGGCCGTCCACAAGGAGGCAAAAGACATCCTTGTCATCGGTGCAGGCGACGGCGGTGTGGTGCGGGAGCTGACCCGCTACGACCGGGTCGAGCGCATCGACCTCGTGGAGATGGACCCCCAGGTCGTGGAAGCCTGCCGCGCCTATCTGCCCGGCAACGCCTGCCGGATGGACGACCGCCGGGTCCACATCTACTTCGAGAACGCTCTGAAATACATCCGCCGCTGCGAGGAGGAATATGACCTCATCATCGTGGACTCCTCCGACCCCTTCGGCCCCTCCGAGGGCCTGTTCACCCGGGAGTTCTACGGCAGCTGCTTCAACGCCCTGAAAGAGGACGGCATCATGGTCAACCAGCAGGGCAGCCCCTTCTACACCGAGGACGCCAGCGCCATGCAGCGCAGCCACAAGCGCATCGCGTCCACCTTCCCCGTCAGCCGGGTCTATCAGGCACACATCCCGACCTTCGCCGCCGGCTACTGGCTCTTCGGCTTTGCCAGCAAGAAGTACCACCCCATCGACGACCTGGACGCCGACGCATGGAAGGCGCTCAATCTGCGCACCCGCTACTATACCACCCGGCTCCACGTCGGAGCTTTCTATCTGCCGGCATTCCTCGAGGAGATGCTGCGCGAAGTGGAGGAACCCAAATGATCTCACCCAATGTTGAAACCTTTATCGGCTGCGACAGCAGCTACCGCGCCGCCGACATCGTGCTTTACGGCGCACCGTTCGACTCCACCACCAGCTACCGCCCCGGCGCACGGTTCGGCCCGTCGGCCATCCGGCACGAGAGCTTTGGCCTCGAGACTTACAGCCCCTACCAGAACGCCGATCTGACCGACTTCGACATCTTCGACAGCGGCGACCTCGAGCTCTGCTTCGGCTCCAGCGAAGCCGCCCTTGCCGACATCGAGGCCCGGGCGGCAGAGATCCTGCACGACGGCAAGCTTCCGCTCCTGCTGGGCGGTGAGCATCTGGTGACGCTGGGTGCGGTGCGGGCCGTGGCGGAGAAATACCCCGGCCTCCACATCATCCACTTCGACGCCCACGCCGACCTGCGGGACGACTACCTCGGTGCAAAGCTGAGCCATGCCTGTGTGCTGCGCCGCTGCCACGAGATCGTGGGCGACGGCCGCATCCACCAGTTCTGCATCCGCAGCGGCGAGCGGGCCGAGTTCGAGTTTGCGGCCCAGCATACCGAGATGCACAAGTTCGACTTCACCGGCCTTGCCGCGCTCACCGAACAGCTCTGCGCCACCAAAGAGCCGGTCTACCTCACCATCGACCTCGACTGCCTCGACCCCTCCTGCTTCCCCGGCACCGGCACCCCCGAGGCCGGCGGCGTGAGCTTTTTGCAGCTGCTGGACGCCATCCGCACCGTGTCCAAAGCCAACATCGTGGGCGCCGACCTCAACGAGCTGGCTCCCATGCTGGACATCTCCGGCGTTTCTACGGCCACGGCCTGCAAGGTGCTGCGGGAGCTGCTGATCGCCCTCGACAAGGGCTGGCCCGGGTTTCAGGTCTGACAAAAAAATAATTTGATATAAAGGAGAAACCATCATGAGCAAAGTTCTGATCATCGGCTGCGGCGGCGTGGCCTCCGTCGCCATCCACAAGTGCTGCCAGGTCCCCGAAGTGTTCACCGACATCTGCATTGCCAGCCGCACCAAGTCCAAGTGCGACAAGCTGGCCGCAGAGCTTGCCCCCAAGACCACCACCAACATCACTACCGCACAGGTGGATGCCGACCATGTGGACGAGGTCATCGCCCTCATCAAGAGCTATCAGCCCGACCTCGTGATGAACATCGCCCTGCCCTATCAGGACCTGACCATCATGGACGCCTGCCTCGCCTGCGGCGTCAACTACATGGACACCGCCAACTACGAGCCGGAGAACACCGACGACCCCGCGTGGCGTGCCATCTATGAGAAGCGCTGCAAGGAGGCAGGCTTCTCCGCCTACTTCGACTACAGCTGGCAGTGGGCCTACGCCAAAAAGTTTGAGGAAGCCGGCCTCACCGCCCTGCTGGGCAGCGGCTTCGACCCGGGCGTGACCCAGGCTTACTGCGCCTACGCCAAGAAGCACGAGTTCGACACCATCGACACTATCGACATCCTCGACTGCAACGGCGGCGACCACGGCTATGCTTTCGCCACCAACTTCAACCCCGAGATCAACCTCCGCGAAGTCTCCGCCCCCGGCAGCTACTGGGAGAACGGCCACTGGGTCGAGATCCCGGCCATGAGCATCAAGCGGGAGTACGACTTCGACAAGGTGGGCCAGAAGGATATGTACCTGCTCCACCACGAGGAGATCGAGTCTCTGGCAAAGAACATCCCGGAGGCAAAGCGCATCCGCTTCTTCATGACCTTCGGCCAGAGCTATCTCGACCATATGCGCTGCCTCGAGGACGTGGGGATGCTCTCCACCACCCCCATCAACTTCAACGGTCAGGAGATCGTCCCCATCCAGTTCCTGAAGGCCCTCCTGCCTGATCCCGCCAGCCTCGGCCCCCGCACCAAGGGCAAGACCAACATCGGCTGCATCTTCACGGGCAAAAAGGACGGCAAGGAAAAGACCTACTACATTTACAATGTCTGCGACCATCAGGAGTGCTACAAGGAAGTCGGCTCTCAGGCCATCAGCTACACCACCGGCGTTCCGGCCATGTGCGGCGCACTGATGCTGCTGACCGGCAAGTGGACCACCAAGGGCGTCCACACCGTGGAAGAGTTCGACCCGGACCCCTATCTGGACGCACTGGACAAGTACGGCCTGCCCCGCTCTGAGAGCCACAGCCCGGCTCTGGTGGACTGATGCGGCTGGTCGATACGCGCCCGCCCTTCGCGGGGCTGGCAGACCTCTCGGAGGGCGCACTCGCTTCCCTGCCCACCCCCTGCTATCTGCTGGACGAAGCCCAGCTGCGCCGCAACGGCGAAATTCTGTTGGGGGTCCAGCAGCGGACGGGCTGCAAGATCCTGCTGGCGCAGAAAGCTTTCTCCAACTTCGATCTCTACCCGCTTCTCGCACCCTGCCTCGCAGGCACTGAGGCCAGCGGCCTCTACGAGAGCCGTCTGGGCAAGGAAGAGCTGCCCGAGAAGGAGAACCACGTCTTCTGCGCCGCCTACCGGGTGGACGAGTTCAACGAGCTTCTGGATTACGCCGACCACATCGTGTTCAACTCCCCGGCCCAGCTGGCAAAGTTCGGCCCTGCGGCCAAGGCGGCGGGCAAGAGCGTCGGTCTGCGCATCAATCCGGAGCGCTCCACGCAGGAAGGCCACGCCATCTATGACCCCTGCGCCCCGGGCAGCCGTCTCGGCACCACCCGCGCCCAGTGGGACGCGGCTCTGGCAAAACAGCCGGGCCTCGCCGCCCTGCTGGACGGCCTGCACTTCCACACCCTCTGTGAGCAGGACGCCGACGCGCTGGCCCTGACGCTGGACGCTGTGGAAGAGAAATTCGGCGACCTGCTGCCGGGGCTGAAATGGCTCAATTTTGGCGGCGGACACCACATCACCCGCCCGGGCTATGACCTTGCCACGCTGGAAGCCTGCATCGCCCGGATGCAGGAGAAGTACGGCGTACAGGTCTACCTGGAGCCGGGCGAGGCGTGGGCGCTGAACGCGGGTTATCTCGTCACCACAGTGCTGGACACTCTGCAGAATGGTGACACCAGCCTCGCCATCCTCGATATGTCGGCCGCCTGCCACACCCCGGACGTCATCGAGATGCCCTACCGCCCGCCCCTGCTGGACGCGGGCGAGCCGGGCGAAAAGCCCTGCACCATCCGCCTCGGCGGGCCGACCTGCCTCGCGGGCGATGTCGTGGGAGACTACAGCTTCGACGCCCCGCTTGCCGAGGGCGACCGGCTCATCTTCGGCGACATGGCCATCTACACCACCTGCAAGAACAACACCTTCAACGGAATGCCCCTGCCGCCCATCTGGGCGCTGGCTGAGGACGGCACCTGCCGGGAGCTGGTCCGCTTCGGCTACAACGACTTCAAGATGCGGCTGGGTCACCGCGCATAAAACGAAAGCCATCGGCTGTCTGGGCCGATGGCTTTTTTGTTTACTTGAGTTTCTTTTTGGCTTCGTACTCCCGCAGGGCGGTCAGTGCCTCGCCCGACAGCGGGTAGAGGGCCAGCATATTGAATATGGTCATCAGGCCGATGCCCACATCGCCGAGGTCCCACACCACGGTGTAGGCCTGCATACCGCCGACGACCAGCATCACCAGCGCCAGCACCTTGTAGGCCGTCTGCCAGAACCAGCTGTCACCGAAAAGATAGGCCACGTTGCAGCGGGCGTAGTAGAGGATGCCGATAAAAGTAGAGAAGCTGAACAGTGCCAGCGTCACTGCGATGAAGACGACGCCGAAGCTGCCCAGATGGTACTGCATCGCCGCCTGCAGAAGGTCCATGCCCTGCCGCCCGCCGGTGACGCTCCCGGGAGCCAGCAGCATCACGAAGGCCGTGCAGCTGCAGATGACGATGGTGTCGATGAGGACGCCCAGCGCCTGCACGAGGCCCATCTTCACGGGGTCGTCGCACTCAGCGGCAGCAGCGGCGCAGGGGGCCGAACCGGAACCGGCCTCGTTGGAAAAAAGGCCCCGCTTGATGCCGTTCATCACCACCGCGCCAAAGCCGCCGCCCACGGCCTGACGCAGGCCCAGCGCCTCCGAGAAAATGCGGACAAAGACATCGGGCAACTGGGGCAGATGGGTGAGGATGATCCAGAGGGTCATGACGAAGTAGCAGCCCGCCATGATGGGGACTATGACGTCGAGGCTCTTGACGGTGGCCTCCTTCCGCAGGACGATGACCGCCGCAAGCGCCGTCAGCACCAGCGTCGTGACCAGCGGCGGGATGGAGAACGCATTCTGGAACGCCTCGCTCACCGAGTTGCTGACCACCTGACTGATGCCGCACCAGCAGATGAGGCCCGACACGGCGAACAGGCAGGCCGCCACCGAGCGGCGGAGCTTCCTGCCCCGTTTGCGCTCCGCGAGGGTGTGGAGATAGTAGGCCGGGCCGCCCCGCCAGCCGCCGTAAAGGGGGTCGGGCTGCTTGTATTTCTGGGCCAGCGTGGACTCCACAAAGGAGGTGGAGGCACCCAGCAGAGCCGTCACCCACATCCAGAACACCGCGCCTGCACCGCCCACAGACAGCGCCGCCACGACGCCCACCAGATTGCCCATGCCCACCCGGGTGGCCGTGGACACCACCAGCGTCTGGAAGGACGAGAGGCCGCTGCCCTTGTCGTTCTTCTCGCAGACCGCCGCCAGCATATCCCGGAACAGCCGCACCGGCAGAAGCCTTGTGCGCAGGGTGAAGAACACCCCCGCCGTCAGCAGCAGGATGACCATAAACGAAAGACTGAGGGTCACATTTCCCAGATGCAGGGTGAGCAGGTCGCCCCACAACAGACGGTAGACGCCCTCGATGATTTGAATGAGCACAGCATTTCCTCCCAGTGCTTGGATTTGGCCGTTTTTGCACAAAAACAGGCCGTCGTCCTTTATTATAGACGATTCGGCCTGTTTTGTAAATCAGGAAAGTGAAGTTCAGGAGAAAAAAGCAACAGCGACGACCGCCGCCAGTGGCGGAAACAGGGAGGAGCTGTTGGGGCCGCGGCCAGCAGGATGCGAGCGGCAGCGAAGCAGACGCTGGGAGCCGCAACCCGGGCTCCTTATTAGGACAAGATCATTCTGTCATTCGCAAACTCACCGCCGCTGGCGATCTGGAACTTTGCCAGCAGGTCGGAGACCTGCAGGTTCTTCTTCTCCTCGCCGGAGACGTCGTAGATGATGTGACCCTCGTGCATCATGATGAGGCGGTTGCCGTACTTGATGGCGTCCTTCATGTTGTGGGTGATCATCATGGTGGTCAGGTGGTTCTCCTCAACGATCTTCGCCGAGAGGGTCAGCACCTTGAGGGCGGTCTTGGGGTCGAGGGCGGCGGTGTGCTCGTCCAGCAGCAGGAGCTTGGGCTTGTTCATGGTGGCCATCAGGAGGGTCAGCGCCTGACGCTGGCCGCCGGACAGCAGGCCCACACGGGCGGTCAGACGGTTCTCGAGGCCCAGATCGAGGCTCTTGAGCAGTTCACGGTACTGCTCCCGCTCCGCCCTGGTGATGCCGATGCGGAGGGTACGGGGCTTGCCGCGGCGGGCGGCAAGGGCGAGGTTCTCTTCGATCTGCATGGTGGCGGCAGTGCCGGTCATGGGGTCCTGAAAGACGCGGCCAATGTAGGCGGCGCGCTGATGCTCGCCCAGACGGGTGACGTCCACGCCGTCGATGATGATCTTGCCGCAGTCCACGGGCCAGACGCCGGCGACGGCGTTCAGCATGGTGGACTTGCCTGCGCCGTTGCCGCCGATGACAGTGACGAAGTCGCCCTCATTCAGCTTCAGGTTCAGGCCGTTCAGGGCCGTCTTCTCGTTGACGGTGCCTGCGTTGAAGGTCTTGGAAACATTTTGTATCTCAAGCATTGTTTGTGCCCTCCTTGTTTGCCTTTTTGGCCGCAGGCTTTGCGAAGTATCTGCCCTTCCAGTACGGCACGGCGAGGAAGACAGCCACGACAGATGCGCTCAGCAGCTTTAACAGGTTTGCGTCAAAGCCGAGGGTCAGCACCAGCTGGATGACGATGTAGTAGATGATGGCACCCAGAGAGACAGACACCATCTTGAGGGCGAAGTTGTGGAAGATGCGGCCAAACACAGCCTCACCGATGATGACAGCTGCCAGACCGATGACGATGGCGCCGCGGCCCATGCCGACATCCGCAAAGCCCTGATACTGGCTCAGCAGAGCGCCGGACAGCGCCACCAGAGCGTTGGAGACGGCCAGACCCAGCACGATGTTGAAGTTGGTGTTGATGCCCTGTGCGCGGGACATGGCGGGGTTGGAGCCGGTGGCGCGGATGCCGCAGCCCAGCTCGGTGCCGAAGAACCAGTACAGCACGGCGATGACCACAGCCGACACCAGAATGACCATGATGATGGGGTTGTGGAGCGCGAACTCCTTGACCCAGCGCAGGGAGATGAGCAGGTCATACTTGTCCACGTTGATGGACTGGTTGGCCTTGCCCATGATCTTCAGGTTGATGGAGTAGAGGGCCAGCTGGGTCAGGATGCCGGACAGGATGGCCGGGATGCCCATAAAGGTGTGGAGCAGGCCGGTGACGAAGCCGGTGGCGAGGCCCGCCAGCACGGCAGCCAGCAGGGACACCCAGACGTTCTGGCCCGAGAGCAGGCACATGACGCAGACTGCGCCGCCGGTGCCGAAGGAGCCGTCCACGGTCAGGTCCGCCACATCAAGGATGCGGTAGGTGAGGTAAACGCCGATGGCCATGATGCCCCAGATGAGGCCCTGTGCGCACGCACCCGGCAGAGCACCGGGCAGGTTCGCCAGTCTTGCAAGCATTTCCAAAATGATTCCTCCTAAATTACACTTTTTTACAGCCCCGTTTGATACGGGAAAGCGGAGAAGGGCAAGGAACCGCTCTTCTCCGCTGTTTTTTTAGTAGTTTACTCCTCCAGTCTCGCTTCGCTCGCCAGCCCCCTCAGAGAGGGAGCCTTTGGAGAAACGGAAAATCTTCCGTTTAAGGACGAGACCTTGCAGAATACTAATGCCTCCCTCCTAGAGGGAGGTGGCGCGGCGGTAGCCGTGACGGAAGGAGTTTTTACCCCTCAATGGCCTCATAGCCCTCGGGAGCGGTCAGGCCCAGGTCGTCGCAGATGGTCTTGTTGTACTTCTTGGTCACATCGGTGTACTCGATGGGCATATCAGAGACATTGGACTCGCCCTTCAGGATCTTGACAGCCATCTCGCCGGTGGTGTAGCCCAGGTCGTAGTAGCTGATGGACAGGGTGGCCACGCCGCAGCCGGAGCAGATGCCCTCCTCACCGGCGAAGACGGGCTTCTTGGCCGGGCGGCAGATGCCGTCCACGATGCCGGTGTTGGCAGCGACGGTGTTGTCGGTGGGGACATACAGAGCGTCGTTCTCGTCAGCGGCCTTCTGGCAGACGGAAGACAGGTCGTTGGAGTCGGAGAAAGCGTACTGGGTCGCGGTGACGCCCTTGGCCTCCAGATACTTCTGGACCTCGTCCACCTGATACTGGCTGTTGGCCTCAGCGGAGCAGTACAGCAGGCCGACCTTCTTGGCATCGGGCATCCACTCCACGATCATATCAGCCTGCTGGTCCAGCGGAGCCAGATCAGAGGTGCCGGAGATGTTGCCGCCGACAGTGCCGGAGAAGTCGGTCAGGCCCAGAGCCACGCCGTACTCGGTGACGGAAGTACCCAGAACGGGGATCTCGTTGGTGGCAGACTGTGCAGCCTGCAGAGCGGGGGTGGCGTTTGCCATGATGAGGTCAACGCCGGAGGAAACGAAGCCGTTGGCGATGGTGGCGCAGGTAGCGGAGTCACCCTGTGCGTTCTGGAAGTCGAACTTCACGTTGTCGCCGAACTCTGCGGTCAGAGCGTCCTCAAAGCCCTGCGTTGCAGCGTCCAGAGCGGCGTGCTGCACCAGCTGGCAGATGCCGATGGTGTAGGTGTCGCCGGAAGCGGCAGCGGAGCCGGAAGCGGCAGAAGATGCCACAGAAGAAGCAGCCGTGGAGGATGCAGAAGAGCCGCCGCAGGCGGTCAGGGCAGCAGCAGCGCCGCAGACAGCGGCAGCAGCCAGAAACGAACGACGAGTGATTTTACGCATAATGATTACTCCCTCATTTTTCCATCTACGCGGCAGCAGGACACCGCGCCGAAAAGCATTTGAATGTCCAGCAGAGAGCCTCTGCTTTACACTCGTGAAGTATAGCACGATTTCCGTCCGATGGCAACGCCGTTTCGGTTCTAATTATCTATTAAAGTGAATATATCTATCACTTTTTTCGATAGGTGTTTCTTCTCTGCTGATAGTCCGTCAGTTTTTGGAGCTCTGCGCCCAGCCAGACGAGGTTTTCTTCCAGCTGAGGGAGGTACTCTTTCTCATAGTCGAACTTAAAATAGAGTGCCTGCCAGAGCTTCGCCTGCATCCGGCGGCGCAGGGGCGGCTCGAGGGCGGCGTCCAGCGGCTCCACCATGTCTTCCAGGTCCATGCAGGTCTGCGCCCAGCGGACGTCGGTCTTTTCCCGGGCAGGGATGTCGTAGCGGGCCAGATAGTCCTCCACCTTGGCCTCGATGACACGCCCTCCGCAGCCGGTGGGCTGCAAAAAGTAGCTCACCTCCCCTTCCCTGCTGATCTCCTGCGCCAGCGGGTAGAGGGCGCAGACCAGCGGTTCGGCGTCGTGGATGTCGCAGTGGTTCTCGGTGAGGAAGGGGCAGTTGTTCCGCTCCTCCTTCACGGGGGCCAGCCGCAGCACCGGCAGATGGCTCACCTGCCCGATGGACGCGCGGCAGAAGGCCCGGGCCACGGTCTGGGGCGGCAGGCGCAGCCGGGCCGCGATGCGCCAGAGGTCGAAGCCCGACAGCACGATGTCCTCCCGCCCCCGGCAGCAGCCGCCGCAGCCTGCGCAGGCAAACGAGAACGCCTCGTCCCGCGCCAGCAGCGGTGTCGTGCGGGCAAAATCCACCCGTCCGCAGAGGTCGAGCTGTGAATCCTTGAGCATGTATGTTTCTCCTGTATACTGTAGTAAATTATGTGGCCAAGTGACCATTTAATAATATAGTTACGTTATATTTTGCCAGTTGGCCAGTTTGGCCAAGTGACCCCCATTGGCCAAGTGAGTCACTTGGTCAGCATCGCCCATTTGGCCACCTTGGCCAAGTGACTTTCTTGCCGATGCATCGTCGATAATTTGTCACTTGGCCAGATAATATGCGGGTCTCAGAGAGGGGAAGGAAAACCTCTCCCTCACTCAAACCTCTTCGCCGGTATCACGATCGCCCCGAACAGCGAGGCGATATACACCACCAGCACCGCGCCCAACACCTGCCAGCCGGTGGCGCGTTCAAGCAGGACAGCCCCCGCCGTGCAGGGCGGCACCAGCACCAGCGACACCATCGACCAGACCCTGAACGCCCGCAGGATATGCTTCCAGTTTCGGTTGTTGTAGTACACCCCCGGGATGTGGATGTGGAACGCACCCTGTGCAAAATTGCAGATGCGGTTCTCGTCGTAGTAGCGGGGCAGGGTCTCGGCCATCCAGAACATGGCATAGGCCCCGTAGACGACGCCGAAAACCACATCGACGATGAGCAGAGCCAGCGCTCCCTCGGTGTCGGCCAGTCCCGCCGCCCAGACGGCCAGCGCTCCGGCGAGGCCCAGCACGCAGCAGATGACATACACCGGCAGATACTTCCTCGTCCGCGCCTGACGGCGCTCCGGCGGCTCTGCCGAAAAGGTCAGCGCCTTGCGGATGAGGTCTTCGGTCTCCTCGCGGGTGAAGCGCTGTTCCTCCTCTACCCGGCGTCCCTGCAGAAGCTCGGCCACCGTCACGTTCAGCTGCTCGGCCAGCGGCACCAACAGCGAGATGTCCGGCACACTCAGTCCCGTTTCCCTTAATTAAAGATATTGTTGGGTAAAAAAGAAAGGTCAGTCGATTTTGCCGATGAAGCGGTAGTAGATTTCTACTTCCTGCTCACGACTTCCGTCCTCGCCCTTGACAGCTTCGTGGACGGTTATTTTTTCAATTAGAGTGTTCAGAAGTTCGGCGGTCAGCTCCACAGGGTTGACATACTGTTTCATTAGGGCAATCCACTTTTCAGCATCCGCTGCGGTCTGTACGGCGGCTTCCATCGTTTCGTGAAGCTGTCTTATTTTTGTTTCAAGTTCCTTTTGCTCGTTCTGGTACTTCTCGGACAGCATATTGAAGTTATACTCGGTTATGCGTCCGGCAGACCAGTCCTCATACATTTTAGCAAACAGCCCGTCAACCTCGGCTTTACGCTTCTCTGCCTTTTTCAGCTCCGCAGCCTGCTTTTTCTTCGCAGAGTTTCTTTCCCTGTCGCTGGCATTGAGCAGCCGTTTCAGCAGCTTGTCCTCGTCTTTCTGTACCATCATAGACCAGTATTGCAGTCTTGCAAGCACATAGGCATACAGTACATCATAGCGGATATAGTGCATGGAACACTGGCGTAATCCCTGTCCGTACTTACTGCAATGGTAGTGTGCATAGGGATTTTTGTTCTGGCTGTTTACACCATAAGCCAATGACCATCCGCAGTCCGCACATTTTACCAGCCCGGAAAATATCTGCGTTGTGCCATTCTTCTGTCGCCTGCGTCTGCTTGCAATCAGCTCCTGAACTTTTTGGAACACTTCTTCGGAAATGATGGCTTCGTGGGTATTTTCCACACGATACCATTCTTCCTGCGGCTTCCGCACCTTTTTCTTGTTCTTGAATGAAATGTTGCTCTGCTTGTTGTGAACGCTGTGACCGATGTAGGTTTCCTCTTTCAAAATGCTCTTGACCTGTGCTATCGTCCACGCATAGGCTTTTTCTGCGGGCGCACCGGCGTAGATATTGGCGAAAGTCCCATATCTTTCATAGTTCAGCCAGCCGGGGGTAGGTACTTTTTCTTCCACCAGAATCCGTGTAATGCTGGCGGCACCCCTCCCGTGTACGGCAAGGTCAAAAATCTTCTCTACAATCCAGCGTGTTTCCGGGTCGATCAGAAGATGACCTTTTTTGTCCGGGTCTTTTACATAGCCCAGCGGTGCATAGGCTCCATAGTGTGCGCCATTGGCAAATCTTGTGTGCATGGCAGCCTTGACCTTTTTGCTGGTCTGTCGGGCGTGCATTTCATTCAGGATGTTTAAGAACGGGGCAAGCTCGCTTTCTCCGTTGATGGTGTCCACATTGTCATTGATGGCAATGTAGCGTACTCCCTTGCTGGGGAAATAGATTTCCGTGTACTGACCGGTCAGGATATAGTTTCTTCCCAGACGGGATAAATCCTTTGTGACAACGCAGTTGATTTTCCCGTCCTCGATGTCATCAATCATCCTTTGGAAACTTGGACGCTCGAAATTTGTCCCGCTCCATCCATCGTCAATGTACTCGTCTACAACGGTCAGCCCATGCTCTGCGGCATACTGCCTAAGCATCATGCGCTGGGTCTGGATACTGCCGCTTTCCCCCTGTAATTCATCGTCACGGCTCAATCTCAAATATAGTGCAGTGTTATAAATCGTTGTATTGTATGGTTGTTTCACGGTTAAAAATCCTCCTTCTAAAAGAAACAACCCACGCTTATACAATACTCGCTGGTACAAGTATATCATAAGCGTGGGCTGATTGACAGTCGTTATTCCGTATTTTTTCAGGAAGCGGCGGCAGCGTGCTGGATCACATCTTCCAGCAGACTGTCAAGCGGCTTCCCATCCTGTGCGAAATGCTCCGATACTTTGATACGGACTTTCCCCATGACAAAATACTGGGTGCCGTCTTTTTCGGTAAGCAGGGTGCCGCTGTTTTTGTTATTGCTCTCGTTTTTGCTTTTTGCCATAGGCAGTTACCTCCATAAATGAAATATGCCCGACAAGGGAATGTCAGGCAGGTGTACAGCCGCAGACTGTCTCCATGTCAACCAAACTGTGTCAACCGGCAGAAAAGACTTTGAAAACAATCCATAGGCGCTCTATGATTACTTTTTACTTTTTCTTTGATTTCTTGGTTGACATGGTTGACAAAGGAGAGAAATGCCCCAAATATCAGGCTTTTCCCCGTCAACCGGCTGTCAACCGAAGCGTTAACCAAACTGTCAACCGGTGGCTTTTCAGAATGGCAGTTCCATTTGCCGGGCTTCTTCTTCCGTGATTTCCTGAAAACCGTCCCCCTCCGGCGGGTCTTGGTTGACACGCTCCCAGCCTTTTTGAGAACCGTATTTCTTATACCGCTTCGGGCTTTTGTAGGCTGCCCAGCCCTGTATGATGCCGCCCGCAATGCCGGTATTCATAATCTCGCAGATTGCCCGTGTCTCCCAGTCTGCCGGGGAATTTAAGTTCCCCAGCGCTTCCTCATAAAGCTGCTTGGAACATACCCTGTCGCCGGTGTAGTCCTCCAAATAGGCGTAGATCATGCCAGCCTGTGTGTCCTCCTGCATGAAGTCCTGCTGATGGGCGTTCAGGTATCGGTTCATTTCCATGCTGAATGACAGCTTATACTTCCCACTGCGGTAAACCGTCATGGCTTCCGCCCACATCTGTTCGATATACGCCCTCGCCGCCGCTTCATCGTCCAGTATGTGAACCTCCGCCCGTTCCGGGTACACCGTCACGGGGAGAAAGCGCCGGTTGCCGGTGCGGTCACGGGGTAAAAAGTCCTGCCGGTTGGTCGTCCCTCCAAATACACATTGCCGCAGCCGGTCTGCCGGATGTGTCTCATACGGCACTTTGTAGGTTTCTTTCTGGCGGCTTAAGAATGACTTGATTTCCTCAATACTCTTGGCGTTGGCTGTGGCGATCATCTCCGACATCTCGATAATCCAATGCCCTTGCAGCTTGCGGTACACATTTTCATCGTCCAGCTTCTTCAAATCGTCTGAAAACCATTCGTCCCTGCCTGCCAGCAGCCGGAAAAAGGTAGATTTCCCGGCTCCCTGACCACCAACCAGACAGAGCATGACCTCAAACTTGCTCCCCGGTCTGAATACCCGCCGGATGGCTCCCATCAGGAACAGTTTCAAGGCTTCATAAGTGTATTCGTCCGTATCGGCTCCCAGAAAGTGATGCAGGGCGTAACGGATGCGCTCTGTGCCGTCCCATTGCAGGTTGTTCAGGTAATCCCTGACCGGATGGTAGCGGTTTTCATTGGCAACAATCTTGATGGCGCTCTGCACCTTTTTCTCGCTGGTAAGCCCGTAATTTTCTTCCAGATACAAAAGCAGGTAGTTCATGTCCATGTCGGTCAGCGTGGTACTGGTGCGCTCCCAGCCCAGCGGCTTCACAATGTCAATCTGCTCCGTCAAAAGGTTCAGACGCAGTGCCCCACGAAACAGCGGGTCACGCTGGAACACCGTCAGGCAGTTTCGGATGCTGTTCTTCACGCCGCCTTTCTGCGTCCCCTCTAACGTCTCCCGGATTTCTTCCGGTGTCTGCGCCGGTTCCATTGTGTCCATCGTCCTTTTGACCGCTTCCTGCGTTTCCGGCGGCAAGCTCTGAAATTCGCTGTTCAAGCCGCAGCACCTCCTTTCCCTGTGCGGCGATCAATGCCGCTTTTTCTTCTATTTCTCCGTATAACAAAATATCCAAAAGGTATTCTGTGTAGCTTATCCTCTGCAACGCTTCCACAAAAAGAGGATGCCAGATGGCATCCTGCGGCTGTGGGGCGTATGCTGTTTTCCAATGCTCCAGCAGGCGCAGATAATCGCATAGCACCCGGAAACAATACCGTTCCGTTTCCCGAAATCTCTGCTCCGCTGATTTTTGTCGGGGCTGTGACCTGTTGTGACGCTTCCTATCTGGCGGCGCATTGCCGGATTTCTCATAGGAAACACCGAAGTCCTCCGCAAGCCTGACCGCAGCTTCCCGTTTCCCCAATCCATGCAGCAAAGCGGCAAAGTCGATCACATCCCCGGAAGCCCCGCAGCCGAAGCAGTAAAAGCGGCTGTCCACTTTCATGCTGGGCGTGCGGTCATTGTGGAATGGACAGCAGACCATGCCGTTTCTTCCCACCCGGATTCCATAGAATGAAGCAGCCTGCCGGGTGGTAACAGACTGTTTCACCGCTTCAAATACATTCAAATGCTCCCTCCATAAAAATGCCGGTAGCGGTAAAGCTGCCGGTTATGTCATAGCTCCATCTCGTGTTTCTTTCTCTGTACTTCCTGTGGCTGCTCTCTCCGGCGCAGTGCGGTATCTACGGCGTTCTGTACCTGCCGCAGCCGTATCACTTCCTCTCGGAGCGGCTTGTGCTGCGGAGACAGTTCGGCATACTCTGTTTTTAACTGTGCGTATTCCTGTTTCCATGCTTTCAAGGCAATGGGTTTTCCGTCCAGTTTTTCTTTCAAAATACGGCGGGCGGCATAAAACAGCCGTAACTCCGCATCGTGGGATGTTTCAAATTTCTCCCTCTGTTTCTTAAACTTGATATTGTTCAATTCCGTATAAACAGGTTTTAGCCGCTGGTAATTCTCGCCCTCCCGTATCAATTCCTGCAATTCCTTTATCCGGGCAGATTTCTTTTTCATGGAGCCGCTTAATGCTTCAAATTCTTCACTGACAGAGGAAAGACGCTCCTGCAAATCCTCTAATGTGAGCAGCTTGTTTTCCGTCAGATAATTGACGACTTCGGCAAACTGCTTTAAGTTTCCGGTTCTGGCTTTATTGCTCCATGCCCCTGCGTTGCGCTGGTTGTAATAAGCGATCAGCAGGTCGGCAAGGCTCGGTGTCTGGGGTTTGGAAAGTTCTTCTTTTACCTCTGCCATCCAGACAAACAGAGCTTTGATCTTCTTCCTCACATCCTGCATGAGCCGGTTGGTGGCTTTAATCCAGCGGTTCAGTTCCCCTTTCTCGGTGCGGATGCCCTTTGCTTCCATCTGCCGGACATTAGCTCCCTCGTGGACAGTAGGTATCAGGTCAAGCCCCTGCCGCACATAGGAACGGTGGTCGATACGCACATCCAGCCCTTTTTCCTCAAATTTTGTATTAACGGCAGCCGCCCACTGCTCCCGCCAGTGTTCCAGCGTTTCCGGCTCATGCCAGTCTGTTGTATGGACAGCGTTAAACATATAATCGCCGTTTTTATCCCGGATTCGGTTTCCATCTTCATCAAGAAGATATTCCCGCCGCTGTTTTTGTCCCCATGTGCCATCCGGGTTCAAAGGGCGCATTGTTGTCATCACATGGAAATGCGGGTTTGGGATACCGCCGTCCTCTTTCTCCGGACTGTGAAAAGCAAGATCGGCAATCATGCCTTTTGCCACAAACTGCTCCTGCACGAACTTCCTCGCCAGCTCCATGTTTTCTTCCAGCGTCAATTCATTCTGCATGGCAATATCAAATGAATAGGCAAGCTGTGCTTTTGGATGTTTCTCGCAGTTCTCCACAGCATTCCAGAGGGTCGCCCGGTCAAGATATATTTCCGGCGCATGGGGCGGCAGCATGATTTCCGAAGCGATCACGCCGCCCTTTTTGGTGTAGTCGCTGACTTCTCCATAGTAGCTGCTGTAAAGACGCTCCCCGGCTCGGTAGGCTGCGCTGGCAATGGCGCTCTGACCGGCGCTGCGCTTTATCTGTGCGATTGAAAAATGATAAAGTGCTATCCTTAGTCACCGCCTTTCTCCTGCCCGGAAATACGGGCGTGGTTTTCTGCGGCAGACCGGATGAAAGGCTCCGCCTGCGGCAGATTCAAAATGCTTTCCATGAGGGAATAAAATTCCGTTTCGGTCAGCTCCTTTGTCTGTGGCACAATGCTCTCAACGGCTGCCCCACGGGTAATCAGCCGGTGCGTCCTCTGTTTCCGGGAACCGCTTTCCAGATACGCCTGCCGGTTTTTCAAACGCTGCATTTTCCGTTTTTCCCGTTCCAGCAGGACAGTGGTTTTTTCATATTCCTGCTTTAACTGTTCCAAAGATTTTTCCATGTTCTCACATCCTTTGCTTATAAGATAAAGAAAGACCATCCGCAGACAGTCTGTGTGTCAGTGCTTCTATAAAACCCGATGAAAAGGGAAAAACGCAGAGCGGATTTCTCTTTGCGGCGGGTACACAGGGGATAGCCGCTTTAGCGGCGCAAGGGGGTGTAGCCACCTTGTCGGAGCAAAGCGAACGCAGACCTCGGATTGCTGATTTTATCAGCGGCAGAGGTAAGCTCCGCAGGACGCACGATACATGGTCTTTAGACTATGTATAGAAGTGCGCCCTTAGTTCCTAAGGGATTTTGCCGTTTCCGGCAGTCTTGTCCTTTTTCTTGGAACGCTTGGAAAGATACTTCGGGCAGTCAACCACAACCGCCCGGAAGCTCTGTTTACATTCGTGCTGGCATTTCCGGCACAGTTCGTTGTAAGTGATACGGCTGCGGTCATTTAAGAAGAAAGACCATTCCAGCCGTCGCTTGTTGCTCATTCTTGCCATAACCGGCTCCTTTCTCCGTTTCTATCTGATGTACGCAGATAGGCTGTTTTGGTGTAGCGTCTCGGTATCATTTTTAAGGTTTTTCCCTCTGTATGCCCCTTTGGAAAGTGCGGCAGTATTGCAGTCAGGGAATGATACCTCACGCTTATTTGTCACTTCCCGGTACGGTTTCGGAGCCTTTTGCCATCCATTCAAAGAAAGCAATCTTGCTGACCTTGATAAGCCTGCCCCTGCGGAACGCCGGAAAGCCGGGGGTGTGTACCAGCTCATAGGCGCTCGCTCTTGAAATTCCCATAATCCGCTGGATGTCCGCCACATCCAGAACCAGCGGTAAATCCTCGTAGCTGTTCAATCTCTTTTTATCGTTCATTCTGTTCCTCCCATAAATCAAATAGGTTAAAATGCTTCCTGTTGCCGTTCTCCCCAAAAGCCGTTTTCCTGCCCCATTCCTGCGGTGTTTCCCTGCATTGGTGCGCCGGATGCGTCACTTCTCCTGCCGGTCATATCCTTTTTGGACGGTCATTCACTTGTCAAAGTACTGTTTGGTACGAAATTACCAACTGCAATCATCATAGCGGACTATCCTTGACAAAACAATGCTTCTGCGATACCATGAGTGTAATGGATATAACTAAATTATATAATTACCATAAACAAAGGCAGGGGATAGGGATGGAGAATCAATTTATACGGCATGAGCCATGTTTTGAAAGGATTTTGTTTGTCCTGACGCTGGACAGGAAGAAAATGAAAGAACGGATTTTGATTGGGGAAGAACAGCAGATCCGCTTCCGTTTGAACGGGAGCCAAAACGCAGAGGTGCTTTGTGATATGACACGCCCACTGGGAACTTTTTTGATAAACTTTGAGCGTGACACGGACAGAGACTGGAACTTATACGGGCTTTCTCCGCTGCGGCAAGCCCTCCACTCCAACCGATGGGAACAGCCGGAGCTGGAGCAGGCGGCAAGCGAATTTCTTTGGGAGAAATATCTTAGCAACGACCCTCTGAAAATGTATGTGGCGTTCCGTATCTGGAACAGCTATCTGCTTGCCAGAGAACCCCGTGACCGTAACGCTGCCTGTGACCGCTTCATGGATAAAATGAGCAGCCTGACCGGGGTATTCCATAACGAAACCATGAGCTTTGACAGGGAGACAGGAAAACCGAAACATTTTCAAGCTGGCAGCCTTTATTTCAAAGGCGCACCGTCAGAAGATACCCGGCTTGACCTCTGGTTCCCGGACAACCGGCGCACAGAAGAATGTGTGTCTGCCTATGCGTCCCTCTACCCGTTGATTACCTATTATCTGAACAGGCTGAATGACTGGGGGCTTTGCTTCCGGCGGTGCAAGGTTTGTGGAAAATATTTTCTGGCAAAGAGCCAGCGGTATGAGCTGTGCAGCGACAATTGCCGAAAAGCACAGGCGCTTCAAAACAAGCGGGAATTTGACGAGAGGGCAAGAGAAAACAACTATGACCTGCTTTATAAAAATGAATGCCAGAACTGGCGCAACAAAATAAACCGAGTAAAAAATACCGCAGGCTTTCCGGCTGACCGTCTGGAAAAAATACAGGTTGCCTTTTCCGACTTTAAGAAAGAAGCCTTGCAGAGAAAAAAGGCTGTAAAAACAGGAACAGCCAGCCCGAAAGAATTTACGGACTGGCTGTATCTGCAAAGTAATGTAATTGTGGAACTGACAGAATACTAAATTTTTTTCTCGTTGTGAGGTTTCTGTGACATTTTGCTGATACTATAAAAAGAAAAAGGATGTGATACTATGCGAATACTGGTTGTTGAAGATGACCAGCTTTTGAATAAGACATTAAGCTATAATCTGTCGGCTGTCGGATATTCCGTGGATGGGGCTATGTCAAAGGCTGTTGCCATAAGATTTCTTGAAAAACAGGATTATGATTTAATCGTTTTGGATGTCAATCTGCCAGATGGGAACGGGTTTGATATATGCCGTGAGGTAAAAGAACGCCGTCCTGATACCGCCGTGATTTTTCTAACCGCAAATGATATGGAAAGCGATATGCTGAAAGGATTTGAATTGGGCGCAGATGATTATGTAACAAAGCCCTTTCCTATCAGCGTGTTCCAAAAGAAAGTATCTGCTTTACTGAACCGCATTTCAGCACAATCCGGCGGAGATTTCTACGATGATGGGAATTTGTATATCAATTTTTCCGAATTATCAGCGTGTCTTGCAGGACAGCCGATTACCCTTACATCATTGGAATATCGTTTACTAAAAGTGCTGACAAGAAATTCTCAAACTGTCCTGACCCGGCAGGTATTGCTTGAAAAGCTGTGGGATATAGATGAAAATTATGTGGATGAACACGCACTTACCACAACGATCAGCCGCATCCGCAGTAAAATTGAAACGAACCAGCATTCCTACATCAAAACCGTTTACGGTATGGGCTATATGTGGATTGGAGGAGCGCAAAAATGATTTCAAAAAAACTCTCCTTAAATAAAGTCTGCATAATACTGGCAACTACCATTTTACTTTTATCCGTGGTCATGTTTTCGGTTCTATATATCCTGACAAAAGAAATGTCTGTGGTATTTTGTAGCATGGCGTTCTGTCTGCTTTTTCTGCTTTGTGTTACTGTTTTTGTGATACTGATACGGCGAAAGCTGACTTTGTTTTCTGAAATACTTTGCTGCACCTTAGACGAAATGATGAATGGAAAAATAGATATATCACAGGTTGCCGAAGAAGAAAACCTATTTTATAAAATCAATCATCGGCTGGTGCGTCTTTATGAGGTTATGCAGGAAAGCAAAAACAGCGTTGCCAGTGAACGAGCTGACTTACAGGAATTGATTTCCGATATTTCTCATCAGGTAAAGACACCGATAGCAAACTTAAAAATGGTAAATGCCACCTTATTAGAACAAGAAGTGCCATCGGATAAACAGCGGGAATTTCTGCTTGCCAGTGGCACACAGCTTGATAAACTGGATTTCTTAATGCAGGCTATGATAAAAACATCCCGGCTTGAAACGGGTGTTATCTCACTTGAAAAGAAACAGCAGCCCATTTATGATACTCTTGCTATGGCTCTGGGTGGTATCTTTCTGAACGCTGAAAGGAAGCACATACAAGTTGAAGTAAACTGCCCGGAAACATTGGTTGTTTCCCATGACCGCAAATGGACGGCAGAAGCCCTATTTAACATATTGGATAATGCAGTTAAGTACACGCCGGAGTACGGTTCTATCCGTGTTTGCGTTGAAAGCTGGGAAATGCACCTGAAAGTCAGCATCACTGATACCGGCAAAGGTATTCCCGAAAACCAACAGGGAGCAATTTTTAGGCGCTTTTATCGGGAAGAAAATGTCCACGATATAGAGGGAATCGGCATTGGGCTGTATCTCGCAAGGGAAATTATTAGCTTGCAGAACGGTTATATACAAGTAACTTCTCAAGTAGGAACAGGCTCAACATTCTCCGTTTTTCTTCCCCATGAATAACCTGTTTTTTTGAAATGTCACAGGATTGTGACATTTCAGGGCAATTTATTATGTCGGCTGTGACATTTCTGTGAGGATTGCCCTTTATAATGAAGCCATCACAAGAAAGGATGGTGTTCTCTATGAGCATTTTAGAAACAAAAAACTTGAAAAAATACTATGGCACCGAGCCGAATATCACAAAAGCTCTGGATGGTGTAACTCTCACTGTCGAACAGGGAGAATTTGTTGCCATTGTGGGAACTTCCGGCAGCGGAAAATCCACATTGCTCAATATGATGGGGGGCTTGGATGTTCCCACTTCCGGTAATGTAAAGGTCAAGGGAAAAGATTTGTCAGGGCTGAACGATGAACAGCTTACGATTTTCCGCAGACGCAATATCGGTTTTATTTTCCAGAACTATAACCTTGTTCCCGTTCTCAATGTATATGAAAACATTGTTTTGCCCGTAGAATTGGATGGCGATACAGTAGATAAAAATTTCATGGACGAAGTTGTGCAAATGCTGGCACTCGGCGATAAGCTGCAAAATATGCCGAACAACTTATCCGGCGGTCAGCAACAGCGTGTAGCGATTGCTCGCGCCCTTGTCTCAAAGCCTGCCATTATATTAGCCGATGAACCAACGGGCAATCTTGACAGTAAAACAAGCAGCGATGTATTGGGACTGTTGAAAGTAACAAGCCAGAAATTTCATCAAACGATTGTGATGATTACCCACAATAGCGAGATCGCCCAGCTTGCAGACCGTATTGTCCGCATTGAGGACGGGAAAATTGCAGAATAAGGGGGGCAAAAACTATGAATGATATTTTATTTGGAAATAGCAATCGCCCTGTTATCAAAAAATTATCCAACCGTTATTTCAAAGCAGGAAAGAGTAGAAATATCATTGCAATTATTGCAATCGCTCTAACTACTATACTCTTTACAACCATTTTTACATTAGGCTCTGGTTTGATAGATACCGTTCACGACCAAAATATCAGAAAACAAGGTGGCGACGGTCAAGCGGTTTTGAATTATATAAGCGATGAGGTTTTTGATAATATAAAAGGCAATGAGATGATTGAACAGATTGCCTATACAAAGGCAGTGTCTTATCATATCAATAATCCCGGACTGGAAAAATGGCGTGCTGATATGTGGTTTATGGACGATACTGCTTTGAAGTTTGCACGGTATGAGCCAACAACGGGACACCGTCCTGAAGCAGAGAATGAAATTATGGCTGATACCAAAACGCTGGACGCACTTGGTATTCCTGCTGAAATCGGAGCAACCGTAACTTTGGACTATCAAATTAAAGGGATTTCATATTCAAAGAATTTTGTACTATGCGGATTTTGGGAAACAGACAGCCTAAGTAATATTGGACGACTTATTGTTTCTAAAGCCTTTGTTGACAATAATTCTGAACTTTTAACATACACCTATCCCGAAGATAATGACTATTCCGGCGTAGTCGCCGCTTATGTTATGTTTCATGGAAACGGAGCTATCGAATCAAAATTACATCAGCTTCTTGCTGAAACGGGCTATACTTGTGATACTATGGGCGGAAGTCCATCAGATGACAATTATGTGATCGCTCGTGTTAGTCCTGCATATCAAGGCAGTAACTTTTTAGAAAATCCAGCTTTATTGATTTCGGGGATTGTTGGCATACTTTTAATTATGATAACAGGGTATTTGATTATATATAATATTTTCCAAATCTCTGTCATTCAAGATATTCAATCCTACGGACAGCTTAAAACTTTAGGCACAACAAAACGACAAATAAAGAAACTTATCAGCAAACAGGCTATGTTACTTTCCTTTATCGGTATTCCATTCGGCTTGCTAATTGGTTTCTTTGTTGGACGAGCATTAGTACCATTTTTAATGAACGGCACAGTTTATGCTTCGGACGCAGGAGTAAAAGTAACTGCTAATCCAATTATTTTTATCGGAGCTGCTTTATTTGCACTTGTTACAGTAATTATTAGCGTAAATAAGCCTGCCAAAATAGCAGGTTCAGTATCGCCTATTGAAGCAATCCGCTATACCGAAAATGACGCAACAGCATTTCAAGGCAAAAAGACGTCTAATAAAAAGTCTATACATGGAGCCAAAATTCATCGCATGGCATTATCAAATCTTGGTCGGAACAAGAAACGTACAATTTTGGTTATTATTTCTATGACTTTGAGTTTGGTATTATTCAACACTGTATTCACACTTGCAAGCGGCTTTGATGTGGAAAAATATGTAGAGAAATTTGTAAACAAGGATTTCATCATCTCTACTGCGGATTACTTCAATTTTAAGTTTGGAAATAGCGACAGCAAAAATGACCTTTCCACTTCTTTTATTGAAGCAGTTAAGCAAAATCCGGCATTTGATGAGGGTGGCGAGTTATATACTACAAAGATTTTGGAAGAAGCATTTTCTGTCGAGAATGGAGTTACCTCAAATTATAACAAAGACGCTGAGGGAAATCCTTTGGTTCAATTATATGGAGCAGATGATTTTTTACTGAACTCAATGGATGTTATAGAGGGAACGATTGATTGGGAAGCATTAAAATCCGGGAACTATGTACTGTATGCCCTGACCGCTGATTACAATGGAAACATTATTGATGACCCTAATATTCATGTTGGCGATACACTTCACTTCAATCATGTACAAATGAACGGACTTTCCAGTAGTATAGATAATAACTTTGACTGCAAGGTTATGGCAAAGGTGCTAATCAATGAAAACACCGATACGATAAGAAGTACCGGATTTGCAAAGTTCTATATGCCGACGGATGTTTTCTTACCTCTTTGCGAGCAACCTCATTTGGTTAGCTTCCCATTCAATGTAGTTGACGGTATGGAAGCTGATATGGAGGAATTTTTGAGCAGCTATGTTGAGGACATTGAGCCGAGTATGAATTACGACTCTAAACAAACGTATATCAATTCCTTTAATGATTTAACCTCTCTGATTATTACCATAGGGGGAGCGTTAAGCATTATCATTGGCTTAATAGGAATTACAAATTTTGTAAACTCTGTTCTTACCAGCATTATTACACGAAGAAAAGAACTTGCCATGCTTCAAAGTATTGGTATGACAGGAAAACAGCTAAAGAAAATGCTGTCATTTGAGGGCTTATACTATGCTGCGGGAACAGTTGTTGCGTCAATCGTATTTGGTTCTCTGGTATCGGTTATCATTGTAAGAGCAATTTCAAATAGCATTTGGTTTTTCACTTATAAATTTGTTATTTTCCCTATGTTTGTTATCTATCCATTTTTGATTGCGCTAACGGTTATTATTCCGGCAATCATATATCGAAAGATCGCAAAAACAAGTATTATAGAACGGCTTCATCAAAACTAAATAATATAGAAAAGCTGGAAGCAAAATTAAGTCTGCTTCCAGCTTTTTTGTATTTGCTATTGTATGTGGTTGACTAAGGAATATTGTTTAAGCGTGAGTTTGTGATATTGGGTGTGGTATCTTTAACTATGGGAAACTCCCCGTTCCCACTTGCTGACGGCCTTGTCGGACACGTACAGCGTCGCGGCAAGCTCCTTCTAGGTCATCCCCTTTTCTCTGCGCAGCTGGGCCAGAAAGCGGCCAAATGCAGCCTTATCCAATTCGTACATATCTTCTGCCTCCTTGCGGGCGTCTGCCGCCCCTTTCTGGCCTTATTATACCGGGCCGCGCCCTCCCGCGCAACCGACGGGCGGTAGAATCAGCGCCCCTTCGTTTCTTTTATGAAAAAACGCCGCACAGTTTCCCGTGCGGCGCTTCGCCGTTCTATATCGATCGTCCGAAAGGCCGAGCAACCCGATAAAATAGCCTTTCATTCCCCGGCAGAGGACCTGCTCGATCAGGCCCGCCCGCCGGAAGGGATCAAGTTCAGGACTCGAAGACCTTCCTGACCGCCGGGCTTGCCTCGATGATGCGGACCAGCAGGACGCCCAGCACGGTGCAGCTGATGAGCTCACCGATGCCCACGGAGATGCCGTTGGTGACGCAGGCCAGCCAGAGGGGTGCGCTGGAAGAGGGGTCCGGGAACATCACCGCGATCTCGATGCCGATGATGACGGCATTGAAGACCACCGGGGGCAGCGAGGCCGCAAGGGCCAGACCCTTGAAGCGGATGTTCCGCAGCTTGTAGGTCACGAGGCAGGCCAACAGGGTGGCCAGAGTGCCGAAGATGACGTCCACGATGGTGGAGCCCAGCAGGTTTGCCAGGAAGCAGCCCAGCACCACGCCGAAAATGTACTCGGCACCAAACACGGGCAGCAGGCAGAGCGCCTCGGCCACACGCACCTGCACCGCGCCGTAAGAGAACGGCTGCAGTGCCATGCAGAGCACGACGTAAAGGGCTGCGACCATGCCGCAGCGGGCCAGTTTACGGACGGAAAGGTTCTGATTTTTCATCGTATAACTCCAGCGGTTTGATTTTGACCGCACGGGGACCGCCAGCCCCCGTGGGTTTGGCCCGGCATGGTTCGAGACACGCCGGGGAGCCTAAAATCCTAAGTTGCTCTTTAAGGAGCCGTACCCGCAGGCACAGCGTGAAGAATTATACCATAGTTTGGGCCGGAATGCAACGGCGATACGAAAAAAGACTGCCGCACAGCAGCAGTCTTTCCGTGATATGCTCAGTCTCGGGGCTTGCCCACATAGACCAGCGCAAGGGTGTCGGGGCCGGTGTTGGCCGAGACGACGCCGCCCAGATTGAAGGTAGTGAGCGGAGCCTTGCCGAAGGCTTTGCGGCAGGCTTTTTCCAGCTCAGCGGCCTGAGGGATGGAGGTGTGGCCGATCATATAATCGAAGTCCTCCACGCCCTCGGTGCGCTTTTTGCACAGGTCGATCATGGCAGGGATGACCTTGTCGTCGCCGCGCACCTTGCTCTCCACCCTGGTCTTGCCGTCGATGAGGGTGATGATGGGACGAATGCCCATCAGCTCGCCCATGACCGCGGCGGCGGCAGAGATGCGGCCGCTCTTCTTCATCTGCTTGAGGCTGTAGGGTCCGAGGATGACCTCCATCTTGTTCATCTGGGTCTCAAACTCGCTGATGACGTGGCGGAGCTCCGCACCGTTCTGCAGCTTGCGGGCCATCTCGCACAGATACCAGCCGAACACCATCGAGTAGGTGTGGGGGTCGAGCAGATGGATGTTCAGGTGATGTTCCGGGCGCTCCTCCCGCAGCATCCCCTGGGCCATGACGGCGTTGTTGTAGGTGGAAGAACCGGAGCGGTTGATGGGGACATGGATGACATCGGTGTAGCCCTCGTCCACATACTGGCAGTATTTCTCACAGAACTGGATGGGGGTGATGGCAGCCGTGGAGGGGATGCCCTTGGCGGCGCGCATCTTGTCGTAGAACTCCTCGGGGGTGTACTTTTCACGCTCCACGATGTCTTCGTCGTCCAGCAGGATGTGGAAGCCCATAATGTCGATGCCGTATTTCTCGGCCAGCTCCTGCGGGATGTCGCAGGAGGAGTCGGTCAAAATTGCGATTTTGCTCATAGTGTTCCTCATTTCCATTCGTAGTCTCGCAGGTGGCCGTGGTCCAGCAGCTCCGGGAAGTCCCACTGGCGCAGTACCTCGTATACGCCCACGGCGACGCTGTTGGACAGGTTCAGGCTGCGGCAGGTGTCCCGCATGGGCATCCGGATGCAGTGCTCCTGATTAGCTGCCAGCAGCGCCTCCGGCAGACCAGCATCTTCCCGTCCGAACACGAGGTATGCCCCGTCCGGGTAGGCGATGTCGGTGTAGCGCTGGGGCGCTTTGGTCGTAAAGTAGTAGAAAGGCCCGTCGTTCTTCGAGAAGAAGTCATCCAGACTGTCGTAATAGCTGATGTCCAGATAGTGCCAGTAATCCAGCCCGGCGTGCTTGAGCTTCTTGTCGTCGATGGCAAAGCCCATCGGCCCCACCAGATGGAGGCGGCAGGCCGTGCAGGCACAGGTGCGGGCCACGTTGCCGGTGTTCTGAGGGATGCGCGGCTCCACCAGAACGATGTTCAGGGTCGGTTTTTCTCTCATCGCTGTTTATTCCTCCCCCATCGGACACAGGCGGGGCAGCAGCGGCTCGAACCAGACGCCGAAGCGGGTGTCCTGGTCGCAGGGCGTTTTCTGGATGGCCAGCGCCACGAACTCTGCCGCGTTGTCTGCCGCCGCGCTCAGGGCGTTGCCCTGGATGAGCGAGCCGATGAGCACCGCACCGTAGAGGTCGCCCGTGCCGGGGAAGCTGCGGGCAATATGCAGCTTCTTGACCACGAAGCGGTCGCGGCCTGCACCGGCGCAGGCGATGTACTTGTCCAGCTGCAGGCCGGTGACCACCACGTTGGGGGTCAGCGACGCCGCCAGCTCATCGGCCAGCGCCCGGGCGCTTTCCTCGTCCAGCTGGGCGGGCAGCTCTTTTTCCAGCAGCAGGCCGGCCTCGGTGGCGTTGGGCAGGATGAGGTCGGCCCGGCGGCAGAGCTGCCGCATCCGGTCGATGAAGGCCGGGGTCACGGTAGAGTAAGCCTTGCCGTTGTCGCCCATCACGGGGTCTACCACCTTATAGGCCGAGGGCCAGAGGTCAAAGGCCTTTTCGGCCAGCGCGGCCTGCTCCTCGCCTCCGAGGTAGCCGGTGTAAATGCAATCGAAGCTCAGCCCCAGCTCCCGGTAATGTTCCAGTGCGGCCTCGCCGTAGGCGCAGCCGTCCAGACGAGCCGGTGTCCCGAAGCCGCCGGTGTGGGTGGAGAGCACCACCGTGGGCAGCGCCACCGGCTGGACGCCCATGACGCTGAGCACCGGCAGGATGACCGCCAGACTACAGCGCCCCATACCGGAAAGGTCATGGATGCAGAGAACTTTTTTCGGTTCCGTTATCTTCAGCAAAAAAGAAACCTCCTTCGCAGAATATGCCTTTTCCCATAAACCAAGCCAGCCCATAACCGGCCCAGTTTATCAGCATATCATACAGTATACCACATTTTCCTGCACAAAAAAAGCGTATAGTGAATCCTTTGGCGGAAATACTATCCTCGCAGCCCAAAAATTTTGATTCGAAGGGAGTGCCTCCTATGAAAAACGAACACACAAGCTCCACTGCCCCGCTCCTGATCGGCATGGCCGCCGGTGCCGCACTGGGTGCCGCCGGCGTCATGGCCACCAACACGAGCCAGCGCCAGATGCGCCGCACCGCCCGCAAGATCGCCAAGGGCGCCGAGCACGCCGTGAGCCAGCTGGACAAGATGGTGGGCGACTTCGTGGAGCACAAGATGGAGGGCTGACGGCCCCCGCATCGCGCAGAAAGGCCGGGACAGAGGGTTCTCCCCTGCCCCGGCCTTTTGTTGCAGCAAAAAAGCCAGCAGATAAATCTGCTGGCTCTTGGTCCAGCAAGACTGGACAAATCCGAACTTTTTTCCTCTGCCGAATCGGCGGTCAAAGTGTCCTCAAATCGGACGGTTTGGGTGCCATCCTTGTAGTTGAACGTGATCAAGATTCGGTCATCATACAGGAAAATGGCATTCACAAAAATTTCAATCAGAGCTTTCCGCTGCTTTTGCTGCGATATATCGAACTTTCTAAATTTCAGCAACCAGAATCGAATAAAATCTTCGTTGAAGCTGGGCTTCTTCAACTTTTCATCTGCAATTTTTGCAGTCAACTCATCTTTCTGAATTTCCAGCGCTTCCAGACGCTCTTTCGTTGTCCGGGTGTACAAGCCATCCTCGATGGCCTTCATCAGGTTGTCCAGCTTTTTGTTGACCTCTCGCAGTTGCTTTTCCAGCAGCGGGATCGTTGTGTTCTCCTGATTCTGTACATCCATGACCAGTTGAACGATCTTGTCGATCACCACATCGTCCTGAATCAGCTTCATGGTCTCCCGGACGACCAGATCTTCCAGCCATTCTTTCTGCACGGTCTTTTTGTTGCAGCCCTTGCGCCGCTTGACGTTGGCGCACTTGTAATAATAGTAGGTGCGCCCAGTGGCACTGGTTCCGCTTTCGCCGAACATCAGTGCACCGCACTTGCCGCAGAACAGCTTGGTGGTCAACAGGTATTCTTCGTCGGCTTTGCCGCAGGCAGGGGCGCGCTTGTTCTTGTCCATACGCTTCTGCACCCGGTCAAACAGGTCTTTCGGAACGATAGCCGGAATCGCATCCGGCACAACGATATCCCGGAAAGACAGTTCTCCAATGTACCGGCGGTTCTTCAACATGGTGTTCACACTGCTGTGAGTCATTTTGCCGCCCTGCATATTGCGGACACCCTTGTCGTTAAGGAAGTTTACGATTTCCACCATCTTCTCGCCGTTGTCATACCGTTGAAAGGCTTCCAGCACCAGCGGCGAGGTCAGCGGGTCAAGGTGATAAAACTTGTCCTCGTCGATTTTGTAGCCGATGGTTCCTGTGCCGCCAGTGCATTTCCCTTTCAGGGCGTTCTCGGTCTGACCACGGATCACCTTTTCGGACAGCTCTGCGGAATAGTATTCCGCCATACCTTCCAACAGTGTTTCCACCAGAATGCCCTGTGAGCCCTCGGCAATGGGTTCCATAACGGAAATCAGGTGGACACCGTTCTTTTTCAGGATCATCTTGTAGTTTGCGCTATCAAAACGATTCCGTGCAAAGCGGTCAAATTTCCAGACGAGAACAACGTCAAATAGTTTCTTGCCGCTGTCTTTGATCATCTGCTGGAACTCCGGGCGGTTGTCCGTTTTGGCAGAGAATGCACGATCAATGTAGTGTTTGATGACCGTGATGCCGTTCTTTTCGGCGTAGGCGGTGCATTCCCGAATCTGGCCTTCAATGGATTCTTCACGCTGGTTGTCCGAGGAATAGCGGGCATAGATTACGGCGGTCATAGACTCACTTCCTTTTTCTTATCGAACAGATGGGTAGCTTTTTGCATACTTGTAGATTTGGCGCGCACAGTCAAGGCTCATTTTGCTGGAATCGTTGTGTTTGAGCCATGCATTCACATTGCCCGGATTCAGCTTCAAGTCTGTGTAGAGACGATAATTCGTCAGTTTCTTTTTCCGCTGAAGTTCCAATACTCGGCGATGAATCAACGCTTTCGTATCATTGTCCGCAAGAGAGGTATCCCGCACCGAGCAATAGCTGCGCCAGACTTTCAAATAGCCCTCTGTCAGTTCCGGTGACTGGTTTTCCAGAAGCAGCAGCATTTGCGCCAGCGAATAGCGATTGGAAAGCTGCTCATACTCCGCAGCAACAGCCCTGTTTACGGTATAGCGGAGCAACAAATCCACTTTATCAAAGGCCAGCGCATAGAGATACAGTGGCTCTTTCAGGCGGGGATTTTCTGTCATGCAATCTGCCAGCTTATGGACACTTGCCGTCTGAACCCCGGAAAGTTCTACCACATACTGCTTCAAAAAGCCTTCAAATGTCAGCTTTCTCACGGTCTCCACCTCTCCACATACTCCTGATAACGGATATAAAAATCTCGATACCGCCAGTCGTTCAAAATGCTGGCTTTCAGCTCATCCTCATCGGTTGCAAGGTGTTCCAGCAAATTCCAGTCCAAAGAGTTCCGCACAGCCTCGCTCTCTACGTCTGCCTTGTCAGTGTCACGGAAAGAGCAGAGCTTTGCGATTACCAGATCTTCCAGACTGGGTGTGTAGAACTGTACCTTTGTACCACCGAAAGGCAGCGGCTGAAGCCGATCTTGGAAGTTGTACGGAAAATTATCAATATAGGCTTCCACATCCGTGTTGATGTCGTACTTGCCAAGTAGTCCGTACAGCTCTTTCGGGACGCTCAAGGCATCAATGTCATGGGTGGAACGGGTCAGCTTGCCCAGCAGAATAAACGCACTTCCGCCAACAATTACCATCTGGTAACGGTCGTCGTTGTCGATCATCAGGTCGGCATCTTCGTCCAGCCGTTCCAGACGCTTGTGGAGGTCGTCTAAAATCATCTTTCCCATAAAGCAGCCTTTCGTATTTTCAATAATAGTATTCTCTAAAATCATTTTAAGAGCTGGACTGTGTATTGTCAAGAGGAAATCAACAATATTTCTCGCATTTTACGCTGTCATGTTATCTGTCCACATCTCGCACTGGCTGATAACCGTGCTGATTGCTGTGTCGTAATCTTCCGGGGGATACTTATACTTTTTCAGAAGATGCTTCACCATCTTCCGCATACTGGCACGCGCTGTTTCTTTTTTCTGCCAGTCTATCGTCCGATTTTTACGCAGCATCTCGGTTAGTTCTCTGGTAAGGTCGATCAGTTCGTTGTTCTGGTAAAAATCTTTGATGTTCTCCGGCTTGGTCAGAGCATCGTAAAACGCCAGCTCTTCCTGCGTCAGCCCCAGTTTCTCACCATTATTGTACAACTCTGTGATTTCCTGTGCCGTTTTCAGAAGTTCCTTGATAACTTCCTCGTTTGTAATCAGCCCATTGTAATAGGAGTTCATCAGCTGCGCAATTTTCTCCGAGAACTTCTGCGACTGCACAACATTTGTCCGCTTGTAAAGTGATACCTGTTCTGCCATCAACTTTTTCAAAATTTCCACAGCGATGTTCTTTTCTTTCATTTTTGATATTTCGTCCAATACCGCCGGGTCAAACAAGCTGATATTTTCATCTGCCTGCTTGCTGTCAAACAGACTGATTACACCTTGGCTCTGGATACTCGCTTTCAGAAGTTCATTGATTTGAGTGTTGATTTCTTTCAGCGAGAGCGTCTTTCCGCCGCTGCCGCCGTAAGTAATTTTCACCACGGTAGAACGCACAGCTTCCATGTAGGCGGCTTCATGACGCTCCTGTTCTGTGGTCATGCTGGAGCATAGGGAGTGCGACTGTTTCAGCAGCATTGCTTCTCGCAGGAACAAGTCCTTGCGCTTGGGTGCTTTGGCATCCAGCACAAAGTTCACACCACCCGTTACCAGCTTTGCCATAACCAGCGGCGAACCGTCAATAAAACTGCTGAAATCAAACCCGTGCAGCAAATCCTTGCACACCTGAAGCTTTTCCTGAAACTTCGGATATGCAACTTTGGAAATATCCATATCGCCATACCGGGACTGGTCGCGCTTGGTATATTCCTTCATGGCAGCTTTGAGGGCAGATGCAATGCCCACATAGTCCACGATCAAGCCGCCCTCTTTGTCCTTGAACACACGGTTCACATGAGCAATCGCCTGCATCAGATTATAACCGTGCATCGGCTTGTAGATGTACATTGTCACCAGCGAGGGAACATCAAAACCGGTCAGCCACATATCCACCACGATAGCGATCTTCATTGGATCATCGTTATCTTTGAACTTTCGCGCCAGCTCCTCCTTGTGCGATTTTGTCCCAATAATCGCTTTCCAGTCCTCCGGGTCGTTGTTACCGCTGGTCATGACCACACCGATTTTCTCTTTCCATGCCGGACGCAGTTCCAGCAGCTTCCGATAGATTTTCATGGCAATCGGGCGCGAATAGGCAACAATCATCGCCTTACCGGTCAGCAGGTTGGCACGGTATTTCTCGTAGTGGGTGACAATATCCTCGCACAGCGATTGCACCGTAGAATCTGCGCCCAACACGCTTTCCATCTGTCCCAACATTTTCTTGCTTTTTTCAATGGTCGCTGTGTCCGATTGCTGCTCCAATGCGTCATAAGTCGCATCAATCAGAGCCAGCGTGTCCTTATCCAGATGCAGCTTGATGACGCGGCTTTCGTAGTAGACAGGGCGCGTTGCGCCATCCTCCACCGCCTGCGTCATGTCGTAAATATCAATGCACCTCCTTGCCAGAGCCGATTTTTCGAACCGCAAGCAGATCGTGCACGAGATTCTGCACCCGGAGGACCGCCCTGCTCCGCAGAAACGAATCTACGGAATCAACTATTCTGCACTGGAAGCTGCCGTCCGGCGAATCCAGCAGGATGTTGATTTCCTGATGAAGTATCTCCCCAAGGTGCCTGATGATGCCTATGTGAAAGTGGAGACCACGAAGATTCGAAATTTTAACTGTTGACTTTTCTCCTCAATTTCGATATGCTGTTCTTGCTTTATCCGTTTCATTTTTGCACTGTTAACGTTAAAGCAAAAGACCAGAGTTGTAAAGCCTTTTGGCTAAATAACTCTGGCCTTTTTGTTGGGCTTGTGCAACAGCCCCATGCAAATTAAAATAATAATTCCGCTATCTATGCGCAGAGCAACGCGGAGCGCATTTTTGATCGTTGTACGGTCGGATAAGCTGTGAAACCAACGCCGCCGTGCAGGGGGGCTGCGCGGCGGCGTTGGTTATGAAAAGGAGAATAATATGAGGAAGCAGAAAAAGTCGGTTTAACCCATAGTTACCTGCACCGTTACCTCGGTCCCGGCGGCAGCCAGCGGCAGCACATTGCCGCAGATGGCCTTGCCGTCTACGGTAACCGCCTTGACGCCGTGCTGAACCCCGGCGGCGTTGTCCACCGTGATGCGATACTCTGCGCCACGGAAGCGGCGGGTGACCGTGTAGCCGGTCAGGGTGTGGGGGATGCAGGGGTCCACCCGCAGGCCGTCCAAGGTGGGCTGGATGCCCAGAATGTACTGACTGATGTTAAAGAAGGTCCATGCTGCCGTGCCGGTCAGCCAGCTGTTTTTGGCTTCGCCGAAGGTGGGGGCGTCCTTGCCTGCCACCATCTGGCTGTAAACGTAGGGTTCGGTGCGGTGGATCTCAGAGATGTCCTCGATGTAGGCGGGGCAGGTCTTGCGGTAGACCGCAAAGGCGCGGTCGCCGTGACCCAGCGTTGCCTCGGCGCAGCTGATCCACGGGTTGTTGTGGCAGAAGATACCGGCGTTCTCCTTGTATCCCGGAGGATAGCTGGAGATCTCGCCCAGATTCAGCTGATAGCCGGTGTAGGCGGGCTGCAGCAGCACCACACCGTATTTGGTGTCCAGCCGCTCCTCCACGCTGGCAAGCGCCTGCGCGGCCTGTCCGGTCTCCCTGCCGATGCCCGCCATGACGCACATGCCCTGCGGCTCGATAAAGATCTGACCCTCGGCGCACTCCTTGCTGCCGATGGGGTTGCCGAAAGCATCGTAGGCACGGCGGAACCACGCGCCATCCCAGCCTGCAGTCAGGACGGCCTGCTCCACCGCGTCAATGCTCTGGCGGGCGGCGGAAGCCTCGGTGTCAAGGCCCAGATGGTCGCACAGCTCGGCGTATTCGTGGCCGTACTTGACGAACATGCCCGCAATGAACACGCTCTCCGCCACAGGACCCTCGCTGGGCCCGGTGATCTGGAAACTCTCGCCCGGGTGCTCGGAGAAGCAGTTCAGGTTCAGGCAGTCGTTCCAGTCCGCACGCCCGATGAGCGGCAGACCGTGGGGACCCAGATGGGTGCAGGTAAAGTTGAAGCTGCGGCGCAGGTGCTCCATCAGGGGCTGCGCCTTGGCGGCATCGTTGTCAAAGGGAACCTGCTCCTCCAGAATGGACCAGTCGCCGGTCTCCCGCAGGTAGGCGGCGGTACCGGCAATGAGCCACAGCGGGTCATCGTTGAAGCCGGTGCCGATGTCCCGATTGCCCTTTTTGGTCAGGGGCTGGTACTGGTGGTAGGCGCTGCCGTCCTCGAACTGGGTGGCGGCGATATCCAGAATGCGCTCCCGGGCACGGGAGGGGATGATGTGCACAAAGCCCAAAAGATCCTGACAGCTGTCCCGGAAGCCCATGCCGCGTCCGGTGCCGCTTTCGTAATAGCTGGCAGAGCGGCTCATGTTAAAGGTGACCATGCACTGGTACTGATGCCAGATATTGACCATGCGGTTCAGCTTTTCCTCGCCGGATTCCAGATGGTAGGTGGACAGCAGCTCCTCCCAGTGGGTGCGCAGGGCGATGCGGGCGGCATCGATCTGTGCGTCGGTGGCGTAGCGCGCCATCATGGCGTGGGCGCGGGTCTTGTTGATGACACCCGGCGCGATGAACTTTTCCTGCTGCGGGTTTTCGATGTAGCCCAGACCGAACAGGATGCTGCGGCTTTCGCCGGGAGCAAGGCTCAGGTGGATGTGCAGCGCACCCACCGGTGCCCAGCCGTGAGCAATGCTGCCGGAACAGTGCCCGGCGCGGACGGCTTGCGGGTCTGCCGGGCCGCCGTATACCCCGCAGAAGGCATCCCGGGTGGTGTCGAAGCTGTCCACCGGGCAGTTTGCCCAGAAAACGGCGTAGTGGTTGCGGCGTTCGCGGTACTCGGTCTTGTGGTAGATGACGCTGCCTTCCACCTCCACCTCGCCAGTGGAGTAGTTGCGCTGGAAGTTGGAGCTGTCGTCCACGGCATCCCACAGGCAGAACTCTACATAGCTGAACAGGTCCAGCTCCTTGACGGCGGCGCTTTCGTTGCACACCGTCACCCGATCCAGCTCGCAGGCGTCGCCCTTGGGGACGAACAACTCCTGCCGGGCGGTCACACCGTCCTTTTTGCCCTCCACAACGGTGTAGCCCAGACCGTGGCGGCAGCTGTAACTGTCCAGCGGGGTCTTGGTGGGCTGCCAACCCGGGTTCCACACGGTGTCGCCGTCCTTGATGTAGATGCGGTGACCGTCCATGTCCAGCGGAGAGTTATTGTAGCGGTAGCGGGTCAGGCGGCGCATCCGAGCATCCCGGTAAAAGCTGTAACCGCCCGCCGTGTTGGAGACCAGACTGAAGAAGTCCTCGCTGCCAAGGTAGTTGATCCAGGGCAGGGGCGTCTGCGGGGTGGTGATGACGTATTCCTTGTTCCGGTCATCAAAATATCCGAACTTCATAATGCTTCCTCCTTAAAACTGCGCCTTGTAGGGTGGGCAGCACATCGATGGGCGAAAACGATTAAGGCACTGTGAAAGAAGCAATCTTATCACGTTAAGCATACCGTATCTCGCAAAAAAATGCAAGGGCTTTTTGCAAAAATCCGGGAAGATTTTTAAAAATAATCTGCGAAGTCCCGGTAGTTTTTGGCGTAATTTTGGGGCGTGCACACCGGCAGAGTACAGAACCAAAGCCCCGAAACCCCATTTTAAAAGTAATATATACATACGACCTTTTTCACCGAAAAACATAACGAAACTGCAACGAAATTTTTTCGGTTTTAATCGAAATGTAACGAAAGTAAATCGAGATGCACAATTTCTACAGGTCGCATTGGAACAAAATGCCGAAAGTGATGCAGTCAGACTAAAACTTTTACATTAACGCTTGATTTTTGGTGCAGAATGCGCTATATTGAAGTTGCGAAAACGATTAAGTGACTTGCGAGAAACATCCCGCAGCTCCTTTCATCGGAAGGAGGCTACAAGATGCCATCCCTGAAGGATCTGGCAAAAGAGTGCGGCGTATCCGTCGCAACTGTCAGTAAAGCTTTGAACGACCAGCCGGACATTGCTCAGGCTACGCGGGAGCGGATCCACGCAGCGGCCCGCCGCATGGGCTACCTGCCCAATGCAGCGGCTCGGGCGCTGAAGACCAACCGCACCTACAACCTTGGCGTTCTGTTTGTGGATGAAAAACAGAGCGGCCTGACCCACGAGTACTTCTCCGCAGTGCTGGACAGCTTCAAGGTTGAAGCAGAAAAGCGCGGCTATGATATCACCTTTATCAACCACAACATCAGCGGCAGATCCATGAGCTATCTGGAGCATTGCCACTACCGGGGTGTGGACGGCGTGGTGATCGCCTGTGTGAACTTTTACGATCCGCAGGTGGTGGAGCTGGTCAACGGCGATGTGCCGGTGGTGACCATCGACCATGTGTTCAACAACCGGATGGCGATCCTTTCGGACAACGTGGTGGGCACAAAGGCCTTGGTGCAGCAGGCATGGGCCTGCGGACACCGGCGCATCGCCTTTATCCATGGCGAAAAGACCGCCGTTACCGAGAACCGTCTGGCAGGCTTCTATCAGGCCTGCGAGGAGCTGGGGTTGAAGGTGCCGGAGCAGTACGTCCGCTGCGGCGTGTACCACGACGTGGATCGCTGCGCTGAAGAGACCCGGGCGTTGCTGGCGCTGCCGCAGCGCCCCACCTGCATCATCTTCCCGGATGACTTTTCCGCACTGGGCGGCTACAACGCCCTGGCCGAGGCGGGCTTGAGCATCCCGGAGGATATCTCAGTGATGGGATACGATGGCATCTATCTCTCTCGGGTGGTCAAACCCTCGCTGGTAACCTACCAGCAGAACACCAAAGCCCTTGGCAGGCTGGCGGCGGATAAGCTGATCGAGCTGATCGAGCATCCGCGTGTGACCCTGCCGGAGCAGATCCGGGTGTCCGGCAAGCTGCTGGACGGCGGCTCCGTCCGCATCCTTTGACAAAGGCCCACAACTCCCAGCGCGGAGTTTTTTGAGAATGATTTTTATTTGATGGAAAACCATGAAGGAGGTTTACCCTTATGAAAAAGATCTCTCGTCGTAATTTCCTGCTCGCTTCCGGTGTCGTGACGATCGGTGCTGCTCTGGCAGCCTGCGGCGGCAGTTCTTCTACCAGTGCTGCTGCTTCCTCCGCTCCCGCATCCTCTGCAGCCGCTTCCGGTGCGCCTGCTTCCGCAGAGGGCAAGGTGCTGAATATCTGGTGCTGGAACGATGAATTCCAGAGCCGCTTCAACGACTACTACCCCGAGGTCAAGGAGATCGCAGCCGACAAGTCTACCACCACCCTGAAGGACGGCACCCTTGTAAAGTGGACCATCAACGCCAACGAGAACAACAACTACCAGAACAAGCTGGACGAGGCGCTGCTGAATCAGGATTCCGCCGCCGATGACAGCAAGATCGATATCTTCCTGATCGAGGCTGACTACGCCCTGAAGTATGTGGACTCCGACTACGTTCTGGATGTCAAGAAGGATATCGGTCTGACCGACTCCGATCTGGCCGGGCAGTACCAGTACACCAAGGATATCGTTTCGGTGGACGGCAGCCAGCGCGGCACTACATGGCAGGCAACGCCGGGTCTGTTTGCATACCGCCGCAGTATTGCAAAGGCAGTGCTGGGCACCGACGACCCCACCGAGGTGCAGAGCTGCCTGTCCGACTGGGATAAGTTCAACGATGTAGCGGCCAAGGCTGCTGCCAAGGGCTACAAGATGCTGTCCGGCTTTGACGATGCTTATCGCACCTTCTCCAATAACGTGTCCGCACCTTGGGTCAGCGGCACTACCGTTACCGTCGATCCCAACCTGATGAAGTGGGTGGACCAGACCAAGGAGTATACAGACAAGGGCTACAACAACAAGTCCAGCCTGTGGGACAGCCAGTGGGCTTCCGATCAGGGCCCCACCGGTAAGGTGTTCGGCTTCTTCTACTCCACTTGGGGCATCAACTTCACCCTGCTGGGCAACTCTCTGGCAACGCCTACCTCCGAGGGTGGCAAGGAAGAGGTTGGAAACGGCATCTACGGCGACTACGCTGTGTGCGAAGGCCCTCAGCCCTACTACTGGGGCGGAACCTGGATCTGCGGCGCAGCCGGCAGCGACAACCTTGAGACCATCAAGGACGTCATGCTGAAACTGACCTGCGATGAAGCCATCATGAAGCAGATCACCATGGATACGCAGGACTACACCAACAACGAGAAGGCTATGAACGAGATTGCCAACAGCGATTTCAAGTCCGACTTCCTCGGTGGCCAGAACCACATCGCGCTGTTTGCAGAGGCTGCAGCCAAGATCGATATGTCCAACGCCGGCCCCTACGATCAGGGCCTGAACGAGAGCTTCCAGACCGCCTTCAAGGATTACTTCACCGGCAACGTGAAGGAGGATGCCGCCAAGGCAAACTTCGAGACCGCCATCAAGGAGAAGTACCCCGAGCTGACCGAGGTGGTCTGGCCCGCATAAGCGGTTTTACTCCGAACTGAAAATCAAAGCAAAGGGGCGGGCGGCGTATCTCGCCCGCCCCTTTGCTTTTGCTGTGACCCGGCAGGAGGGAGGATCTCATGGGAGAGAAAACAAAAAAGAAAGGGTCGATCAGCTACGCGAAATGGGGCTATATCTTCATTGCACCGTTCTTTATCATCTTCGCGGTATTCCAGCTGGTCCCTCTGGCATCCACCATCTATTACAGCTTTTTTGAGTATTACCGCAGCGGCCTGAAGATCATCGGACCCAATTTTGTGGGCCTGAAAAACTACATCACCCTGTTAGCCACCGACCTGCCCAAGTATTTTGGCAACACGCTGATCCTGTGGATCATCGGTTTCGTCCCGCAGATCATCGTCTCGCTGCTGCTGGCGGCATGGTTCACCGACCTGCGGCTGAAGCTGAAGGGGCAGACCTTCTTCAAGACGGTCATCTATATGCCCAACCTGATCATGGCTTCGGCCTTCGCCATGCTGTTCTTCGCCCTGTTCTCGGATAACGGCCCGGTGAACGCGGTGCTGCTGAGCATGGGCTGGATCAAGACACCCATCAGCTTTTTGAATACCGTGTGGGGCAACCGTGGTCTTGTGGGCCTGATGAACTTCCTGATGTGGTTTGGCAACACCACCATCATGCTGATGGCAGCCATCATGGGTGTGGACCCCACCCTGTACGAGGCTGCGGAGCTGGACGGCTGCACCCCGAACCAGATGTTCTGGAAGATCACCCTGCCGCTCATCCGTCCCATTCTGGTCTATGTCATGATCACCTCCATGATCGGCGGCCTGCAGATGTTCGATGTGCCGCAGATCCTGACCAACGGTAAGGGCGGCCCCGACCGCACATCCACCACCATGATCATGTACCTGAATAACCACCTGTTCAGCAAGAACTACGGCATGGCGGGTGCGGTGTCTGTGGTGCTGTTCCTTGTGTGTGCGGTGCTGTGCGTCATCGTGTACTTCTCGCTGACCAAGGAGGATGACGGCCTGACAAAGGTGCAGCGCAAGGAACTGAAGGCAGCCAAAAAGGCTGCTGCCAAAGGAGGGAATAAGTATGGCACATACGCCTAAAAACCAGTCCGAAAAGGCGATCCTGACCGCCCGCCGTGCATGGTGCTATCTGGTGCTGGTGCTGATCAGCTTTCTGTGCCTGTTCTTCTTCTATGTGCTGGTCATCAACTCCACCCGCACCCATTTCGAGATCCAGAAGGGGTTCTCGCTTGTGCCGGGCAAGTCCATCGTCACAAACCTCCGCAACGTGCTTACGGATGCCAACATCCCCGTGATGAGCGGTATCCGCAACAGCCTGCTGGTGTCCGCCTGCTCGGCAGCGCTCAGCGTTTACTTCTCGGCACTGACGGCTTACGGCATCTACGCCTATAACTTCAAGTTCAAAAAGGCCGCCTTTGCTCTGATTTTGCTCATCATGACCATGCCCACACAGGTGTCCGCACTGGGCTTTCTGCAGTTGATCTCCAAGATGGGGCTGAAAAACAGCTTCATCCCTCTGATCGTTCCCAGCATTGCGGCACCCACCGTGTTCTTCTTCATGAAGCAGTATCTGGATGCCTCCCTTCCCATGGAGATCGTGGAGGCTGCCCGCATTGACGGCGCAGGCGAATTTTATACCTTTAATAAGATCGTGCTGCCCATCATGAAGCCGGCGCTGGCTGTGCAGGCTATCTTCTCCTTCGTGGCAAGCTGGAACAACTACTTCATTCCGGCGCTTGTACTGGACACCGCCGACAAAAAGACCCTGCCCATCCTGATCGCCCAGCTGCGCAGCGCGGACTTCCTGAAGTTCGATATGGGCAAGGTGTACATGATGGTAGCCATCGCCATTCTGCCGGTCATCATCGTCTACCTGCTGCTGTCCAAGTTCATCGTCCGCGGCGTGGCTCTGGGCGGCGTCAAGGGCTGAAATTACGACCGGCGCCAAAGCCCCTCCTGTGAAAATGCAATGGGGCTGTTGCACAAGCCCAACAAAAAGACCAGAGTTATTTAGTCAAAAGGCTTTACAACTCTGGTCTTTTGCTTTAACGTTAACAGTGCAAAAATGAAACGGATAAAGCAAGAACAGCATATCGAAATTGAGGAGAAAAGTCAACAGTTAAAATTTCGAATGCAGACAGAAATTCAAATCAACAAACATCATGCGCTCTGTCAGGCAAGCGACCAGCTTGAGGAACTGGACTATACAAAATTGTATTTCGCTTATTCGGGGATCCGAAAATCGCAGATCGAGCCGCAACCGCATCCTCATGCCGCACCATCTTCATGACCTCTGCACTGAAAGAGGAATTGAAGAAATGGTTGAATCGGCTGGCGGCAGACGAGATGAAAGACCCGACACGCTACCATGACAGTGGAATGCCTGTGCACACAAGTTTGAATGACAGAAAGGAAAACTATTATGGCTGAATTTCCAAAAGAATTTGTCTGGGGTGCTGCAACAGCGGCCTATCAGATCGAAGGCGGTGCCACAGAGGGCGGTAAGGGACTGAGCATCTGGGATGTTTTTTCCCACACACCGGGCTGCACCTACCGGGGCGAGACCGGTGACGTTGCCTGCGACAGCTACCACCGCTGGAAAGAGGACCTTGCACTGCTGCAGTCCATGCACCTGAAAGCCTACCGCTTTTCCGTGGCATGGACCCGCATTGCCCCCAACGGCGGCACAGACTGGAACGAGGAAGGCTTTGCCTATTACGATACCCTTGTGGATGCCTTGCTGGAAGCCGGGATCGAGCCTTATGTAACTTTGTATCACTGGGACCTGCCCCAGGCGCTGGAAGAAAAGGGCGGCTGGCGCAGTGAGGAAACGGCACGCGCGTTTGCAAGCTATGCCGCAAAGATGGCAGAGCACTTCAAAGGCCGGGTACATCAGTGGTTCACCTTCAACGAGCCTGCCTGCATCGTAAAAATGGGCTACGGCACCGGAGAGCACGCCCCGGGTCTGAAACTGCCGCTGGAAGGTCAGTTTACCTGCTGGCGGAACGTTATCTACGCCCACTGCCTTGCCGCACAGGAGCTGCGCCATGCAGACCCGGAAAACAAGGTGGGCTTTGTTTCCACCGGCCGCATCTGCTATCCGGTGTCGGAGGCAAAAACAGACGTGGACGCTGCCCGGGTCCTGACCTTCGCCTGCCCGGATGACGACTGGGCCTTCACCCACACCATGGCACTGGACCCGGTCTGTCTGGGCCGTTGGCCGGAACCGGACATCTGCGGACCGAGACTTGCCGCCAGCATCGCCGCTGTGCCGCAGTACATCAACGATGCCCTGCCTCTGGGCAAGCCGGACATGGTGGGGCTGAACATCTACAACGCTGCCCCGGCGCAGATGGGCGAAAACGGTCCCAGCTATGTAGAGCGCCCCGCCGGGTACGCCCATACCGCCATGAACTGGCCGGTGGAGCCGGAATGCCTGAACTGGGGTCCCCGCCAGATGCAGGAGCGGTACGGTCTGCCCATGTTCATCACCGAAAACGGCTTGTCCTGTACGGATAAGGTCTACCGGGACGGCAAGGTGCACGATGCAGACCGCATCGATTTTCTGGCACGGTATCTGGAAAAGCTGTCGGAGGGCATCCATGCCGGTGCAGATGTGCGGGGATATTTCCAGTGGAGTCTGCTGGACAACTTCGAGTGGCACAGCGGCTACCGGGAGCGGTTCGGTCTGGTGTATGTGGATTACGCCACCGGGCAGCGCATCCCGAAAGACAGCGCATTCTGGTACGGTGAAGTTGCCGCCACCAATGGACAGTCCATCTGAGCCGTAAACGCAGAAATTCCCGGACGGTATTTCACTGTCCGGGAATTGTGTTATAATAGAATCAACGCAAATTTTACCAGAGCGGCGAGAATCTGTTTTCCGAGTATGACCAGAAGCACAAAGACTACCGGAAAAAGGAAGGTGTTGTCTACACGGAAGTCATGTTGCCATCCCATCCTCCCGGACACAATCCCCATTGCCATATCATGTTGACCATGAGAGCCATTGATGAAAATGGAAAGTGGCTGCCTAAGAGCCGCAAGGTTTATGACCTTGACGAAAACGGAGAGCGTATCAGACTTCCCTCAGGCAACCGGAAAAGCCACAAGGAGAATAAGTCTTACTATCGCCACTTTACCGTGATAAATTTTGCAAAACCATATTAACGCGCCTACACTTCCATGGTACCTTTTATTCCAAATCCTGCTGACAAAAGTGGTAGTTCTCACCGTGATAACCACCACTTTCAGCGGATGACTGCCCAGAAAGAACGTACCGCCCCGCAACACACCCGATTCATTTTGCCGTCTGTTTCACCCGACAAAATCCTTCGCCTGTACTGCGTGAGCGGTATTTTTCTTTTTTACAAATAAAATCTTATGTAGTTGTGCAAATCTCCGAAATTCATTTTTGGTTGTTGACTGCACAACTTCAAAGTGTTATTCTTGTGCTTGAAAGAAGCAAGACGTAGTGTCCGCACTGCGCCCGACTTTCTTCATACCGAACCTTGAATCCTTCATAAGCCGTCTGAACGAAATACTGCGCCATGACCTCACACTTTCTGTGGGTGAGCCGGACAACGCCGCTGCACAAACAGGGGCAGGAACTTCGTTCGGAGCAAACGGTGACTCCCATACATGAGCAGAGACCTTTTACTTATTTTTTGCGTCTTAACAATTCGGAAACATTTGTTGAAAATGCGTTTTGAGCGCAGCGGTAGAGGGCAAGAACCGTCCCGTGGCCACAAATTTTCAATTCTTGAAAATGTTGTGTTCCACCGGGACTTCACTTCTGCAATGCGTCTGCATTTCCGAAGTGATCTTGTTGGGGCGTGCCTGCCCCAAACCCTGCTCATGGTTCGCACCTGATGGTGCGAACCGCAACGGCGTGTCGTGCTTTACATAACTTCACCGAGGAGTTATCGAACAGACAGGAGGTACAATGACCAAAACGAATGTTCAACCGATTCCTAGCAATTTTCAGCGCCACGACACGCCGAACAACAAAACGCACGTCATCAAGTTCCGTGTGACAGCGGAGGAAAAAGCGTCACTGGAACTCACTTGCAAACTCCTGAATCTCTCCCTCTCCACCTTTATCCGCCGTGCCATCCACAACGTCAAGATTGAGAAAACAGTCATCGTTGCAGGCGGTGGAGAAGAAACCCTGACCGCTGTTTCCACCCTGCTTGCCCAGTGCAGCAAGGTGGGCACCAACCTCAACCAGCTTGCAAGGCACTTCAATTCCGGCGGTGCGGACACCGAGCAGATACGAGCGAAAATTCTTGACGAACTTGCAGACCTGACCGCATTTCGGCTGCACGCCGAGAAAGTTCTGGGTGAACTGTATGGCAACGCTCAAGCATATCGCCTCTAAGAACTCGGACTACACCGCCATCGAAGCGTACCTCGTTTACCAGCACGATGCGTTCACCGGAAAGCAACTTCTGGATGAACAAGGCAAGCCGAAGCTGCGGGATTCGTATCTGCTCGGCACCCTTGAGTGCGGCGATTTCTCGTTTGCAACGGCCTGTCTGCTGGCGAACCGCAAGTATGGCAAGAACACCCAGCATGGTGATATTAAGAGCCATCAATATATCATCAGCTTTGACCCACGAGATGCAGCCGACAATGGCTTGACCATGGAAAAGGCACAGGCACTTGGCTTGAAATTCTGCGAAGAAAACTTTCCCGGTCATCCTGCCATCGTCTGCACTCACCCGGATGGGCACAACCATTCGGGAAACATCCACGTCCACATTGTGATCGGCAGTATCCGCACACGAGAGGTGGAACGTAAGCCCTATATGCAAAAGCCCCGTGACTGGCGTGAGGGTATGAAGCACTCCAGCACAGCCCAGACCATGCGGCACTTGCGTGTTGAGGTCATGGAACTGTGCGAGGGTGCCGGACTGTACCAGATCGACCTGCTCAACGGCTCGAAAGAGCACGTGAGCGAAGCTGAGTATTGGGCGCGCAGGCGTGGTCAGCAGAAGCTCGACCTTGCAAACGCAGCCCTTGCCGCAGCTGGACAACAGCTCAAGCAAAAGAAGTTTGAAACTGTGAAGGATACTTTACGGAGACAGATTTCGTCTGTATTGTACCGCGCTACGAGCTTTGAAGATTTTTCTGACAGGCTCATGCAGCAGTACGGCATTGCCGTCAAGGAAAGCCGTGGGCAGCTCAGCTATCTGCCCGCTGGCAGAACGAAGTTCATCCGGGCGAAACATCTCGGTGACAAGTTCGATAAGGCGGCAGTGCTTGCCACGTTGCAGGCAAACGCCGAACGCAAACCCAAGGCGCAGTTCAAGCAGGATGCCATCGGGAAACTGATCGACATCCAGTCGAGGATGACCGAGGGCAAGGGCATCGGCTATAAGCGTTGGCTCACGAAACACAATCTCAAAGTCATGGCGCAGACCGTGAAGCTTCTGCAGGAAAAGGGCTTAACCGACGAGGACGCCCTGAACCAGCGCATCACCGAACTGGAAACCAAGTATCACGACTCGCTGGCGGTGGTGAAAGACCTCGAAGGTCGCATGAAAGCCAACAAAGAGCTGCGCTATCACATCGCAGCCTACACCAGCACCAAGAATGTCGCACAGCAGTTAAAGACTGCCAAACGACCCGCAGCCTTTGAGGAGCAGCACCGTGCAGAGCTGACAGCGTACCGGGCGGCAGTGGCCTATTTCAAGGCAATCGACATCACCAAGCTGCCCAGCCCGAAAAAGCTGGAAGCCGAGTACAATGCAATGGCATCCGAAAAGGCAAGGTTCTACGAGCAGTACAAGGAAGTCAAGGAAGAACTGCTCAAACTGAAAGCCGCAAAGCAGAATGTTGCGTCCTTTTTCCGGGAGGAAGAACAGACGCAGCAGGAGAGATAAAGGAGTGTGCGTATGATCAACCTGAAAATTGACCCGGAGTTCCAGTCCCAGATTCCCCCTCTGACCGATGATGAATTTAAGCAGCTTGAAGAAAATATCCTCAAGGAAGGCAAGCTGCTTTCTCCTTTGATCGTTTGGAATAACATCCTTGTTGACGGACACAATCGTTATGAGATCGTTCAGGAACATCCCGAAATCTCTTTCTCCACGATGCCACTCCCGTTTGAAAGCCGAGAAGAAGTTCTCGCTTGGATTTGTAAGAACCAGTTGGGGCGGCGCAACCTCACCCCGGAGCAGAAGTACTACCTGATGGGCAAACAGTATGAAGCCGAAAAAGCCGCGCACGGCGGTGATCGCAAGAGCAGCGATGCAAAATCAAGTTCGCTAAATGCGAACTTGATCGACAGCACCAAAACCTGCGACCGAATCGCAGAAGAAAACGGTGTGAGCAAGGACACCGTTATCCGCGCCTCGAAGTATATGAAAGGCGTGGAGATTGCGGAAGAACTGATGCCGGGCTTAAAGCAGAGCATCCTGTCCGGACAGATGAAAGTGTCCAAAGCGGATATGCACCGCCTTGCCAGGGCGGCCTACAATGACCGTGCACAGACCTTGCAGGATATTCTGCACCCGGAGCTGAAGGTGGAACCGAAGCCTGACGCTGACGGTGTGATTCGTGTTCCGGGCAAAGCTCCTGTCATGCCATTCCGAAAGTTTGAATCGATTTACGACAGCGATGCTTACCCGGAAGATCTGCGGTACAGGTATGTAGCATTGGAAGATGTGACCACTCGTTTCCGCATTGCGTTCAACTATCAGTTGGAGCAAATGCCCGATAATGCACAGCGTGATGTGATTCTGGAGATCATTCACAAGCACAAGGACTACCTTGCTTCTCTGGAAGCCGCACTCGCAGATGTTAAAGACCAGACAGCATAACATCAGGCACATGGTATGCTGTTCACAGATGTCCAAAGGAGCGTGCGTTTGAACAAAAAGAAAAAGTCCACAAACACTTCCCCCTATCCCGATGAAGTCATTGACCGTCTGGCACGTGCATTCTACCCGGCCATCCTTGCCTGCTGGAACAGCGAGGAAGGCCAGCGGGAGTTTGCCGCGTGGCAGGCGGAGCAGGCTCATCACACCACCAGTAAAGAGAAACAGAGCGTTCCCGACGGGGAACGCCCTGTTGTACATATCGTTATCGTCTGTGGCTTTTGGCAGGGTGCGTCCTTCGGGGCGCACCCTGTTTTTGTTTTGCCCTCAATCTTCTAACCCGTGACTTCCTGCTACATTCCGAAGATATTTCTCCGGTTCGCCGTTCAGGATCAGTTCAGCATACGCCAGCGGGTCATTGTAGATGAGATAGTCCAATTCAAACCGCTGCGCCATAGTGACATCCAGCGCATCCTCGACCCCGGTACAGTTGATAGAGATCATTCTCCCATCCCGGAGCAGCAGCTCCACGCAGCCGGTGTCCATGTTGAAATGGCAAGCTCTTGCATCGTACTTCATGTTCATGTCCTCCTGAAATCATGTCGTAGCTTATATCGGTCGATCTATGATTTCGGATTTCATCTTCCACGGACACCTGCGTTGAATTTTCCGAAGAAAACAAATAATCCGAACCCATCTCCTATCGGAAACAAGTTCGGATTATTTTTGTTTGGTCCGAGTGGCGAGAATCGAACTCACGGCCTCTTGAACCCCATCGTGCTTCTCTCGAAAACACAATGTACAATCCGATACTGCCTAGACTCAGTATCGTTAAATTTCAAATGTATTATATCGTTCTGTTTCATTTTCCAACTTGGGTATACTCCTGTTGTGTCCGACATGAATAAAATCGTTCAGAAAACTGCCGCATCGTCTTTCCCCACATGGACGTTAGCCGTATGGAATATGGACACTGCAACATTATATAGGGTCAAATACGACAGAAGTCATTGATTTTCTTTGTTTATCTGTGATACCATTCGTTACAAGACCAACGGCGTTGCTCTCTTCGCTTATGGTTGAGACTCCGGCACTCAAAGAAACTTTCCGAAAAACACAACGAGGTGACCATTTTTGAAACGTCGAACTTTTCTTGTCTGCACCGCTGCACTCTTTTGCGGTGCGCTTCTGGCAGGAGGCTGCACTCAAAAAGCTTCTCAGCCCGTCCTTCAGCAAATTGAATACTCCAATTTGGCAGATTCGGATACACAAGCTCTTCTTTCCAAGCTTTTGCAGGATGCCGGCGTATCCGACCTGCGGATACAGACCTTCTTCGATCATGTGCAGAAGTTCAACAATGCTGTGGACCCGGCATGGCTCACCACAGGGTTTGAAAACGCCAAGCCTTTGGATCTGAAATACGATCCTTACTCCATGCAGGACGCATGGACGGAAAAATATGACACCTTCCCCGGCTGGAACTGTCGGATCACCGCTTGTGGGCTGTTCGGTGATTTTATCACTGTCACGGGCAAGGCAGACCTTAACTCAGCTGAGGACACCCTGTTTATGGACTATGAAACACTGGATTCTGACCCGGAATCCCTTTGCGGCGACGAACGGCAAAAGTTTGATGCGCTGTTCGCCCCAGTTAAAACCACTAATACGACCGATATTCCTACCCATTTGAAAACGATTCAGCAGGAATGGAAGAAACGCGGTCTCTCCTTCGTGGACGATGATAAGATCCGTCTTGTCTCCGTAGTCCTGCACGATCAGTTCTCTGAAACGGACAATTCTCTTATGATCGGTCATGTCGGCGTTATGCTTCCTACATCGGATGCAGTATATTTCGTCGAAAAGGTCGCTTTTCAGGAGCCGTATCGCTTGTTGAAGTTCAAAAATCGAACCGAGTTAAGCGATTATCTGATGCTGAAATACGACAACTCGTGGGGACAGGACACCGCCCACACCTTTATTATGGAAAATTCAGACCTGATGGACGGCTGGCACATTCTTGACGAACAGGAAAATGCAAGCTGAAAGTATCCATGCAAAGTTCCTGCTCTGCCATGATGGAATCATCCGTTGGGTCGTAGACTTGTTGGCTGTGGATCGCATTTTTTATCGGCATGGCGTTACTCTCCTTATTTATAAGGAATTCTTCTCATTTTTCAGTAGATTCTTCCAGATTCTTTCGGTACTGTGCCGGACTGACGCCATACTCTTTCTTGAATACCCGGCTAAAATAGAGTGGGTTATCATACCCTACGATCTCTGCAATTTCTCCAATATTGTATTCGGTGTTCTCCAATAAGCTCTGTGCATTTACCATCCGAAGGGACAGGATGTATTGTGCAGGGCTTATTTTCATGTACTGCTTAAAATTACGGATAAACCAGTTCGTACTGATATGCAGCGATTCTGCGTAATCGTCCACACTGACCTTTGTGTTATAGTTCTCGTTAAAGTAGGCAACGGCGGCTTCGATTTCTTCGGGGATGCTTGTAGTTGTTTTCTCGCTTTCCTGCTGTTGCCTGCTTACTAAAAGCAGAATGATGTTGAAGAGAGAAGCAATATAGTCTTCATAGCCATATTCACATTGTTGCAGTTCCCGGATGATCTTTCGGAACAGCATTTTGTAATCCGGCAGTGTGCCGCTGTAAAAAACGTGCTTGTCCAAGGGTATTCCGTGATAGTTCAGGATGTTTTTGACATCATATCCTGTAAAGTGAATCCAGAACACCTCTGGATGATCTTCTACATAGTAGACATACTTCTGGATTTCTTTCGGCTGATAAAGCACCATGTGTCCAGAAGTCACCACTTCCTCAACACCATCGAACCAGAAGTGTGCTTTACCAGATGCCACATAGAGGATTTGATAGTCTCTGCGACCCTTTGCCCAAAAAGTAGGCAGCTTAGGGCGTTTTTTCAAGCGATAAGTGCCGCAGCTGCCTACGACCAGCGGCTTTGAGTAGTCTTTGAAATCCAAACGGGAGTTGTTCAAATATCCTGAGTTGAAATATATTCCTGCGTCCTCCTCATCTTCAGAGATTTTACAGTGATTTGGGAAATGTTCTATCAAAAAATTACAAACTCTTTGATTTTGTGCATATTTTGTTCCATCTTGTCTATATCTTTTCGTTCCATTAGATTCTATAATATTTTCAGACGAAACGCAAGAGATTTGGGCAACTTGCGTAATGAGAATTCCAGTCTGAAGTGCGCAGCAGATTGGTCGCGCCCACACAAAACAAGCAAGATGGGAGAAAGCACAATGACTGAGAAGCGTTATCTAAAGTGGTATAATAAAGTCGGCTATGGTTCAGGCGATATTGCAGGCAACGTGGTGTATGCATTCCTGTCCTCCTTCGTCATGATCTATCTGACCAACACCGTTGGCCTGAACCCCGGTATTGTCGGCACTCTGATTGCAGTTTCCAAACTGCTGGACGGTGTGACGGACATTTTCTTCGGCTCTCTGATTGACAAAACTCACTCCAAGATGGGCAAAGCCCGTCCTTGGATGCTGTACGGCTACATTGGCTGTGCCATTACGCTGGTGGCAATTTTCGCCATCCCGACCAATCTGGGACAGTTTGCACAGTACGCATGGTTCCTGATCGCATATACTCTGCTGAACGCTGTATTCTACACTGCCAACAACATTGCTTACTCTGCACTGACTGCTCTCGTCACGAAGAACAGTGCCGAACAGGTCGAGATGGGTTCTTGGCGTTTCATGTTCGCCTTTGCCACCAGCCTGCTCATCCAGTCCATCACGCTGGGTGCTGTTACGGCATTGGGCGGTGGTGCTGCCGGTTGGCGCACTGTTGCAATCATCTACGCCATCATCGGTCTGCTTGTCAACACCCTCTCCGTTTTCTCCGTGAAGGAACTGCCGGAAGGCGAATTGGTGGATACCACCGACAAAAAGGAAATCGAGCAGGACGAAAAGTACAATCTGGTTCAGGCTGCAAAGCTGCTTGCTGGTAACAAATATTATATGATGATTTGCGTCACCTACATTTTGCAGCAGATCTACGGTGCCATGATCAGCATGGGCACCTACTATGCAACCTACATCCTTGGCAACCAGAATCTGTTCGGTGTATTCTCTTGGGCAATCAACATCCCTCTGATCATCGCACTGGTGTTCACCCCGACCTTGGTTGCAAAGTGGAATGGAATGTATAAGCTGAATGTAATGAGCTATACTCTGGCAACGATTTCTCGTGCACTGGTTGCTGTAGCTGGTTACATGGGCAGCGGCAATGTGACCTTGATGCTGCTCTTTACTGCAATCGCAGCTCTTGGTCAGGGTCCTTGGCAGGGCGATATGAACGCTGTGATCGCAGCTTGCTCTGAATATACTTGGCTGACGAAGCATAAGCGTGTGGACGGAACGATGTACTCCTGCACTTCTCTGGGCGTAAAACTTGGCGGCGGTCTGGGTACTGCCATCACCGGCTGGCTGCTGGCAGCAAGCCATTTTGACAGCGCTCTGACCGTTCAGCCGGATTCCTGCATCAATATGCTGAAGATCATGTATCTGGTGATCCCGTTTGCTCTGGATGCCATCATCACCTTCATTCTCTCTCGTATGAAGGTCGAAGAAGCAAATGAAAAGCTGCGTGCAGCAGACTGATAACAAGCCATTATCATTTCTCCTTCATCTGCTGTTCCCCGGAGGAATCCAGCGATTCCTCCGGGGAGGCTGGAGAAATATTATAAAATTATAAAAGGTAAATGAGGAAATACTATGGCTGCATTTGATTTTGCAAAAGTAAAAGACCCCACCTTTTTCAAGGAAAACGTGCTGAATGCTCATGCAGGTTTCCGTACTTACGCTTCCCGCGAAGAATATCGGACAGGCTCCTCTTCTTTGGCGCTGAAGCTGGACGGCATCTGGAAATTCGCCTACGCAAAGAACTACACCAGTGCCATCCCCGGCTTTGAAAAGACAGATTACGATTGCAGCGGCTGGGATGACATTCATGTTCCGGCACACATCCAGATGGAAGGCTACGACATCCCCCAGTATGCCAACATCCAGTATCCGTGGGATGGTCGTGAGGATGTCAAGCTGGGTGAGATTCCCCAGCGGTTCAATCCGGTGGCAAGCTATATAAAATACTTCGAGCTGCCGGAATCCATGCAGGGCAAGCCCGTCCACATCGAGTTCGAGGGTGTGGAAAGCGGCATGGCTCTTTGGCTGAACGGGTCTTATGTGGGTTACACCGAGGACAGCTTCTCCGCACACGCATTCGATCTGACTCCCTATCTCCAGCCGGGCGTGAACAAACTTGCCGTGCAGGTGTTCAAGTGGACTTCCTCCAGCTGGTGCGAAGATCAGGACTTCTTCCGCTTCTCCGGCATCTTCCGCAGCGTGTGGCTGTACGCCATCCCCACCGTGCATCTGGAAGATGTATCCGTCAAAACGCTGTTTGCCGGGGATGATTTCGCTCATTCCACGCTGGAAGTTGCACTGCAGGTGGAGGGCAAGGGCGCAGCCCGTCTGACCCTGCGCCGCAGTGAACTGGAAGTGTTCTCCGAAAAAATCGCACTAAACGGCGGTTCTGCTCTGTTCAGCCATGCGGTGGAGAACCCCCACCTGTGGAGTGCAGAGGACCCAGCTCTGTATGAACTGGAAATCGAGCTGCTGGACGATGCAGGCCATCCGGTAGAGGTGACCGGGCAGAAAGTCGGTTTCCGCAAGTTCGAGTTGAAGAACGATCGGATGCTGCTTAACGGCAAGCGCATCGTGTTCAAGGGTGCCAACCGTCATGAGTTCAGCTCCATTACGGGTCGTGCTGTGGGCGTACACACCCATGAGGAACTGCTTCGGGACATCATCACCATGAAGCAGAACAACATCAATGCCATCCGTACCAGCCATTACCAGAATCAGGATGCGCTGTACGACCTGTGCGACGAGTATGGTCTGTACCTGATCGCAGAGAACAATCTGGAATCCCATGGCACATGGGACATCCATCAGGCGGGCATTCGCGGCATCGAGGGCGTTTTGCCCAATGATAAGCCGGAGTGGAAAGCTGTCTTGTTTGACCGCATGAATTCCACTTACCAGCGTGACAAAAATCATCCTGCTGTTCTGATTTGGTCTCTGGGCAACGAATCGTTTGGCGGTGAGACCCTGCTCCAGATGGCAGAGATGGTCCACCGCTTTGATGACACCCGTCTGGTGCATTACGAAGGTGTGGTCAATGATCCCCGCTTCCTCGAAACCACCGATATCGAGAGCCATATGTACAGCACGGTCAAGGACATTAAAGAGTATCTGGCACAGGGCGATAAGCGGCCTTATATCGAGTGCGAATACTCTCATGCTATGGGCAACTCCAACGGTGCTTTGCACAAGTACACGGAACTTGCCGACCAGAAGGACTGCGGCTATCAGGGCGGCTTCATCTGGGATTACATCGACCAGTCCATCTGGAAAAAAGACCGCTACGGCAAGTGGTTCCAAGCCTACGGCGGCGACTTCGGCGAGCGTCCTACCGACTATAATTTCAGCGGAAACGGCATTGCCTACGGTGGTGATCGTGCTCCTTCTCCCAAGATGCAGGAGGTCAAGTTCTGCTATCAGAACATCGCCGTTTCCATCGACAACTCTGGATTTGAAGTCTGGAATAAGAACCTGTTCACCTCTACGGATGCTTTCGACTGCGTTGCTCTGCTGCATCGTGATGGAAAGCTGTATCAGCAGCAGGAACTAGCCAATATTGATGTTGCTCCCGAAGAGCGTTCCAGCTTCCCGCTGCCGTTTATGGTTCCTGCGCTCCCCAGTGAATATGCAGTGACCATCAGCTTCCGTTTGAAGGAGGACACCAGCTGGGCAAAGAAGGGCCATGAAGTCGCCTTTGGACAGGGTGTCATCGCTGTGGTTCGTTCCATTCCCAGCAAGAAGGTCACGCCGTTTACCGTTACGCACGGTACACACAACATCGGTGTCCGTGGTGAGAATTTCGATGTTTTGTTCTCCGATCTGAACGGCGGTCTGACTTCCTACCGCTATGCCGGCAAGGAGATGATCCAGGAGATTCCCCGTCCCAACTTCTGGCGCGCTCCCACCGACAACGACTGCGGCAACAACATGGGCGGCGTTCGCGGTCAGTGGAAGCTGGCAAGCCTGTACGCTACCGCCAAGGGCATCGGCAAGGAGATCCCGTCTGTTCATGGCGGCACCATCCTTCAGAACCCCACCTGCGAGGTGGAAACCGACAGCGTGGTCGTGACCTATCTCTATAACCTTCAGACCAGCCCCGCAGCAGAGTGCAGCCTGCAGTACCGTGTGTTCGGTGATGGCCGCATTCAGACCACCCTGCACTATGACCCGGTGGAAGGACTTGCAGCAATGCCGGAGTTCGGCGTACTGTTCAAGATCGACGCTGACTACGACACGGTGGAGTGGTACGGAAACGGCCCTGCGGAGACCTACTGGGATCGCCAGCATGGTGCCAAGCTGGGCATTTACCAGAACAAGGTTGCAGACAACATGGCACAGTACCTTGTGCCGCAGGAGTGCGGTGCAAAGACCGCTGTGCGCTGGGCCAAGGTAGTGGACCGCAAGGGTCGCGGGCTGCTGTTTACCGCAGATGCCGCAAAGCCCATGTTCTTCTCTGCGCTGCCCTACACTCCCCATGAAATGGAGAGTGCCAAGCACCCCTACGAGCTGCCCCCGGTCCATTACACGGTCATCCGTGCTATGGGCGAGCAGATGGGCGTTGGCGGCGATGACAGCTGGGGTGCCAATGTCCACCCGGAGTATATTTCTGATGTAACCAAGCCCGTGGAGTTCACCTTTACGTTCCGTGGCATCTGATGATTGGCCGCAAATGAGGTGTTCTCCAAACTTTCTTTAACGTATTGAAGTATACAAAAATAATAAATCGGGTGCATTGCACCCTGAATATGGACTGTTCGCACCGAGCAACGGGCCGTCACCTCCGGGTGATGTATGAAACGTAGCACCAAATAGCCGGGCAGCAGCTTGATTGAAAGATCTTCAATCTTTCAGTCTGTTGTTGTCCGGCTATTTTTTATAGCTTCAGGAAGCCTGCTCCCGAAAAGGAGCAGGTTTTATGTTTGCCCTCTTTTCATGGCTGCCCCACGCGGCGAAATATCCGTAGCGTCTCCAGATTTTCGGCATTTCACGTTTTATCGAAAATTTGGAGGTTACACATGGGCTTTAATTATGGTTTGGAAAAGAAGAACTTTGACCGTCAGTGGGCTATCATGCGCAAGCAGTATGAGGACGCTGGCATGAGTATTGAAGTGATTCAGGCAATGTACGAGTATGACTGGTCTGTTTTCAATGCCGCACGTTCTTACCAGAACCACACACAGGAAATCGCTGCCCCGTCCTTTGAGCAGGGCGAAGAATCCTACTCGTCCCTTATGAACAAGTATCAGGAAGCTATTTCCGTTACCGAACACTACCGTGAAACCAAGAGCCGCTTCACATGGATTGGTGAGATCGAGGACGAGCATCTTCTGTCGGCACTTGAAAAGCTGTCCGATGACGACCTTGGGCTCTTAACACTTTACATCTATGAGGGTTATAGCACAGTTGCATTATCTAAAGTTTATAGTATTTCTCACCAGAATATTAGTAAGCGCATGTAGGCGTTGGGCGTGGACATTCAGACCATCCAGAGCATCGTAGGTCATGCTGATACCGAGATGACTGAGCATTATCTCCCTGTTCAGGAATCCATTCGGCAGAGTGCGATCCAGTTGTTCAGCGAGGCGTTTTCGGCCTGAAAATTGGACGGAACGACACTAATTAGACCAGATAAAATCGTTGGCATTGTGGTCAAAACCAGATGAGGTCAGCCCACAAACAAAAAAATCCAACGATTTCTAACGTGAAATCGTTGGATTTATGATCCAGCAGAACTGGACAAATCCGAACTATTTCCTTCTACCCCATCAGCCGTCAAAGTGTCCTCAAAACGGACGGTTTGGGTGCCATCCTTGTAGTTGAACGTAATCAGCATCCGGTCATCGTACAGGAAAATGGCATTTACAAAAATTTCAATCAGCGCTTTCCGCTGTTTTTTCTGCGAAATATCGAACTTTCTAAATTTCATCAGCCAGAATCGGATGAAATCCTCATTGAAGCGGGGCCTCTTCAATTTTTCATCTGCGATTTTTACAGTCAGCTCATCTTTCTGGCTTTCCAGCGCTTCCAGACGCTCTTTCGTTGTCCGGGTGTACAAGCCGTCCTCGATCGCCTTCATCAGGTTGTCCAGCTTTTTGTTGACCTCTCGCAGTTGCTTTTCCAGCAGCGGGATCGTTGTGTTCTCCTGATTCTGGACATCCATGACCAGTTGAACGATCTTGTCGATCACCGCATCGTCCTGAATCAGCTTCATGGTCTCCCGAACAACCAGATCTTCCAGCCAGTCCTTCTGCACGGTCTTTTTGTTGCAGCCCTTACGCCGCTTGACGTTGGCGCATTTATAATAATAGTAGGTGCGCCCGGTGGCACTGGTTCCGCTTTCGCCGAACATCAGCGCACCGCATTTGCCGCAGAACAGCTTGGTGGTCAGCAGATATTCCTCGTCTGCCTTGCCACAGGCAGGGGCACGCTTGTTCTTATCCAGACGCTTCTGCACCCGGTCAAACAGGTCTTTCGGAACAATAACCGGAATTGCATCCGGCACAACGATATCCCGGAAAGACAGTTCGCCAATGTACCGGCGGTTCTTGAGCATGGTGTTCACGCTGCTGTGGGTCATTTTGCCGCCCAGCATATTGCGGACACCCTTGTCGTTGAGGAAGTTTACGATCTCCACCATCTTATCGCCGTTGTCATACCGCTGAAAGGCTTCCAGTACCAACGGAGCGGTCAGCGGGTCAAGATGATAGAACTTGTCATCGTCGATTTTATAGCCGATGGTTCCCGTACCGCCAGTGCACTTTCCCTTCAAAGCATTCTCCGTCTGGCCACGAATCACCTTTTCGGACAGCTCTGCGGAATAGTATTCCGCCATACCTTCCAGAAGGGTTTCCACCAGAATGCCCTGTGAACCCTCGGCAATGGGTTCCATAACGGAAATCAGGTGGACGCCGTTCTTTTTCAGGATCATCTTATAGTTTGCGCTATCAAAACGATTCCGGGCAAAGCGGTCAAATTTCCAGACGAGAACAACATCAAACAGCTTTTTGCCGCTGTCTTTGATCATCTGCTGGAATTCCGGGCGATTGTCCGTTTTGGCAGAGAATGCACGGTCAATGTAGTGCTTGATGACCGTGATGCCGTTCTTTTCCGCATAAGCCGTGCATTCCCGAATCTGGCCTTCAATGGATTCTTCACGCTGGTTATCCGATGAATAGCGGGCATAGATTACGGCGGTCATAGACTCACTCCCTTTTTCTTATCGAACAGACGGGTAGCTTTTTGCATACTTGTAGATCTGCCGTGCACAGTCAAGGCTCATTTTGCTGGAATCGTTGTGTTTGAGCCATGCATTCACATTGCCCGGATTCAGCTTCAAGTCCTTGTAAAGACGGTAATTCGTCAATTTCTTTTTTTGCTGAAGTTCCAATACCCGGCAATGGATCAGTTCTTTCGTGTCATTGTCCGCAAGGGCGGCATCCCGCACCGAACAATAGCTGCGCCAGACTTTCCGATAGCCTTCTGGCAGTTCAGGTGACTGTTTTTCCAGAAGCAGCAGCATTTGCGCCAGCGAGTAGCGATTGGAAAGCTGCTCATATTCCGCAGCAACCGTGCTGTTTACGGTATAGCGGAGCAACAAATCCACTTTATCAAAGGTCAGCGCATAGAGGAACAGCGGTTCTTTCAGGCGAGGATTTTCGTTCAGACAATCCGCCAGCTTATGGACGCTTGCCGTCTGAACCCCGGAAAGCTCTGCCACATACTGCTTCAAAAAACCTTC
>OOCA01000004.1_pt1 | contig 243045 bp, 207 predicted proteins | sample 1671591 | NCBI WGS metagenome assembly OOCA01 (sample SAMN06348172, study PRJEB24527) | human gut metagenome | biome: human gut; feature: ankylosing spondylitis patient; material: feces | host: Homo sapiens | place: China | collected 2015-10 | reverse complement strand
TCAGGGTGTACTTCAGGTAGTTGACCACAGAGGGGTCCAGGTCGCCGCAGCGGGTACCCATCATCAGGCCGGCCAGCGGGGTCATGCCCATGGAGGTATCAACGACCTTGCCCTGGTCGACAGCGGCGATGGAGGAGCCGTTGCCCAGATGACAGGTGATGAGCTTCAGGCGCTCAATGGGCTCCTCGAGGTACTCAGCAGCCTTGTGAGCGACATACTTGTGGCTGGTGCCGTGGAAGCCGTAGCGGCGGACGCCGTACTTCTCATAGTACTCATAGGGGATGGCGTACATATAAGCCTTCGGGGGCATGGTGCTGTGGAAAGCGGTGTCGAAAACAGCGACCATCGGGACGTTGCCGAAGACCTTGCGGGCTGCCTCGATGCCGAGGATGCCTGCGGGGTTGTGCAGAGGAGCCAGGGGGCTCAGCTCACGGATGGTGTTGATGACCTCGTCGGTGATCAGGCAGCTGGCCTTGAACTTCTCACCGCCGTGGACGACGCGGTGGCCGATGGCGGTGATCTCGCTGACATCGTCGATGCACTTGCCCTCGCCGGTGGTCATCTTCTTCACGACCTCAGCAAAAGCCTCGGTGTGGGTGGGGAAGATCGCGGGAGTGGTAGCCTTGTGGCCGTTGGCGTCATGGGTGATCATGCTGCTCTCCATGCCGATGCGCTCGCACAGGCCCTTGCACAGCACCTTCTCACCGTCCATATCGATGAGCTGATATTTCAGGGAAGAAGAACCACAGTTGATAACCAGAATTTTCATCTTCTTGTTTCCTCCAGATATGTTTTTGTCCACCCCCGAGAGGGCAGAATTTTACAGATTCCTAGAATTATTATATAATAGGGTCGGCCGGTTTTCAAGCCGCAATGGCGGCAAAGCCTGCCACGAAGTCCCCGGGCTTTTTTGTACATCCTGCCCAGAATCCTGTCATTCTGCCCCAGTTCTCCATGCAGTATGACAGATATTTCACAAACTTTTGAGGTCACGCCATGAAATTTGCCGGTATCATCGCCGAATACGACCCCTTCCACAACGGCCACGCATGGCAGCTGGCGCAGGCAAAAGCGCTGGGTGCAGAGCGCGTCGCCGTCGCCATGAGCTGTTCGCTGGTGCAGCGGGGGGCGCTGCCCCTCCTGCCTGAAGCTGTCCGCACCCGGTCCGCCCTCACCTGCGGGGCTGACCTTGTGTTCGCCCTGCCTGCTCCCTGTGCCTGCGCGGGGGCAGAGGCCTTCGCCCGGGCGGGCGTGGCGCTGCTTGCCGCCGCTGGGTGCGACGGTCTGGTGTTCGGTGCCGAGACGCCCGACGCGGCCCTTCTGATGGAGGCCGCCGAGCTTCTTGACAGCGGCTCCTACCGCGCCGCCCTGAAAGCCCAGCTTGCGGGCGGCGCACGGAGCTTTGCCGCCGCGCGGCAGGCCGCCGCGGCTCAGCTTGCATCTGACGAGCGGGTCGCCGCCCTGCTGGACAAGCCCAACAACAACCTCGCTGTCGAATACTGCCGGGCCATCCGCAGCCTTGCGCCTCGGATGGAGGCTTATCCCCTGCCCCGGCAAGGCGCGAACCACGGTGAGGCGCTCCAGTCTGCCCACGGGCAGTTCTCCAGCGCCAGCGCACTTCGCAAGCTCTGGGCCGAGGGTGGAGCGGACGCCGTCGCACCTTACGTTCCCGAGGCGGTCTTCCCGCTTTATCAGGAGGCTTACGCCGCCGGGCAGTACACCGATTTTTCCGCCGCCGGGCGGTGTGAGCTGGCCCTTCTCCGGTCTGCCTGCCGGGGCAAAGCGCCCTTTGCAGACATCCGCGGCGTCTCCGAAGGACTGGAGCACCGTCTGGAAGCCGCGGTCCGTACCAGCACCACCTACGACGAACTGCTGGACGCTCTCACCACCGTCCGCTACCCCCGGGCGCGGATGCGCCGCCTCGCCATGGACGCCGCGCTGGGCTTCACCGCCGACAGTCTCCCCGCCCTTCCGCCCTATCTCCACCTGCTGGGAGGAAAGAAGGATGCTCTTCCTTTCTTAAAAAATTGCACCCTCCCTGTCTCCCACTCGCTGGCCCGTCTGCGGGGATCAGGCGGTGCCTGCACCCAGATGGCCGAGGCGCAGCTTGCCGCCGCCGATTTTGGTACGCTCTGCCGCGTTTCGCCGGAGGCCATGGGCGGTCTACTTCGTCAAAAAAATATCTTTTTGACGTAATGACAGAAAATTTTCTGCAAATTTTGTCATTTCGGCACTTGTATGCCGAGACAGTTTCGGTGTATTATAGTAAAGATACTTGGATACAACACCGCCTGTTCGACAGGTACAAGGAGGAACCATGGCACTTCACGTTCTGGACGAAGCCAACCGCTGCCTCGGCTGCAAAAAGCCGATGTGCCAGCAGGGCTGCCCCATCCACACCAACATCCCCGAGGTCATCCGCCTGCTCAAGGACAATCACCTCGACGACGCCGGCCGGATGCTGTTTGAAAACAATCCCCTGACCACTGTGTGCAGCCTCGTGTGCAACCACGAGAACCAGTGCGAGGGCCACTGCATCCGCAACCGGATGCCCAGCCACGACCCCGTCCACTTCTCCATCATCGAGGACTACATTTCCACCACCTACGCCAACAAGATGACTTCCGGCCCCGCCCCCAGGAACGGCATGAAGGCCGCTGTCGTCGGCTCCGGCCCTGCGGGCCTGACCGTCGCCGTCCTGCTGGCACGCTGGGGTTACGATGTCACCATCTTCGACGCCCGCGACAAGATCGGCGGCGTCATGCGGTACGGCATCCCCAACTACCGCCTGCCCGACAGCGTGCTGGACGACTTCCAGTACCGCCACCTCGAGCTGAAGGGCATCCACGTCCGCCCCAATACCGCCATCGGCAAGACCATCACCATCGATGACCTCTTCCGGGACGGCTACAAGAGCGTCTTTATCGGCGCCGGTCTGTGGAAGGCCAACGCCATGCACATCAAGGGCGAGACGCTGGGCAACGTGGCCTTCGGCATCGACTACCTCGCCAACTCCAAGGCCTTTCAGCTGGGCGACGACATCGCCGTCATCGGCGTGGGCAACTCCGCCATGGACTGCGCCCGCACTGCCATCCGCAACGGCGCACGCCACGTCACCTGCTACGCCCGCCGCGATGAGGAGTGCATCAGCGCTTCCGAGCATGAAGTGCGGTACGCCAAGCTCGAGGGCGTGGGCTTCCGCTTCTGCAAGGCTCCGGTGGAGATCCGTGAGAACGGCATCATCTGCCGCAACACCGTGAAGGGCGAGGACGGCAAGTTCACCCAGGTAGAGGGCAGCGAGACCTTCTACCCCCACACCGGCGTCATCGTCTCGGTGAGCCAGGGTTCTGAGAACTCTCTCGTCAAGACCACCACCGGCATCGAGACCAACCAGCGCGGCCTGCTCACCGTCAACGAGGACGGCAGCACCACCCGCGAGGGCGTGTTCGCCGGCGGCGACGCCGTTATGGGCGCACGCACCGTCGTGGAGGCCGTAGCCATCGCCAAAAAGGTGGCCGAGTCCATGGACGCCTACATGAAGTCCCTGCCCGCCGACAACACTCCCGACCCCTATGCCGGTATTCCGGTGTTCTCCACCCCGACTTCTGACGTTCTGGCAAAGCAGGGTGTCTAAATTCTGATCTTCAAGGCTGCTGTGCAAAAGCGCGGCAGCCTTTTCTTTTTGTAACATTTCTGTTTCTTTGCCAATCTTAGCCGCTCTTCTGTTGACGGACTTTTGTCTGTTTTTGTATACTTAATAAGGAAATATCTCTCGATTCCAACGCCCGGCGGCACTGCTTCCGGGCGGGAAAGGCTGGTGGACATCATTATCAGATCATCCCTCCCCAAGCTCCGGGAAAAGCTGCTGGAGGCGCTGCAGGCCGTCCTGCCCATCGCGGCCATCGTGCTGATCCTCTGTTTCAGCATCGCCCCCGTTTCCCCGAGCATCCTGCTCTGCTTTCTGCTGGGCGCAGCCATGATCATCGTCGGCATCATGTTCTTCACTCTGGGTGCCGAGATGAGCATGACCCCCATGGGCGAGCGGGTCGGCTCCATGCTCACCCGGAGCCAGAAACTCTTCCTCATCATCGGCGTAGGTTTCCTGCTGGGCTTCCTCATCACCATCTCGGAGCCGGACCTGCAGGTGCTTGCGAACCAAGTGCCCTCCATCCCCAACATGACCCTCATCCTCTCGGTGGCTGCGGGCGTGGGCATCTTCCTCGTCATGGCCTTCCTGCGTATGCTGCTGGGCATCCCGCTGCCCCGGCTGCTGGTCATCTTTTACGCTGCCATCTTCCTTCTGGCTGCATTTGTGCCGAAAGAGTTTCTGGCCGTGGCCTTCGACTCCGGCGGCGTCACCACCGGCCCCATGACCGTCCCCTTCATCATGGCGCTGGGCGTCGGTGTGTCGGCCATCCGTTCCGACCGCCATGCAGCGGACGACAGCTTCGGCCTCGTAGCCCTCTGCTCCGTGGGTCCCATCCTCGCCGTCCTCATCCTCGGCATCGTCTTCAATGCCAGCGAGAGCAGCTACCTGCCGCCGATCATCCCCGAAGTGGGCGACTCGGTGGAGCTGTGGCAGCTGTTCAGCGAGGGCCTGCCCACCTATCTGCACGAGATCGCCACTTCCCTGCTGCCCATCGTCGTGATGTTCGGCATCTTCCAGCTCGCCGCCCTTCACATCGACCGGCGGACGCTGGGCCGCATCGGCGTAGGCCTCGTCTATACTTACATCGGCCTCGTGCTCTTCCTCACCGGGGCGAACATCGGCTTCATGCCCGCCGGCAACTACCTCGGTCAGGTCCTGGGCGGCCAGAGCAGCCGGTGGCTGCTCATCCCCATCGGGATGCTCATCGGCTACTTCATCGTCCGGGCCGAGCCTGCGGTCTACGTCCTCAACAAACAGGTCGAAGAAGTCACCGACGGTGCCATCTCCGCCGGGACGATGGGCGCAGCCCTCTCGGCCGGCGTCGCCCTCTCGGTGGGCCTTGCGATGGTGCGCGTCCTCACCGGCATCTCGATCCTGTGGTTCCTCATCCCGGGCTACCTCTTCGCCATCAGCATCTCCTTTGTGGTGCCGAAGCTCTACACCGCCATCGCCTTTGACGCCGGCGGCGTGGCCTCCGGCCCCATGACGGCCACCTTCCTGCTGCCGCTGGCGCAAGGTGCCTGCATCGCCGTAGGCGGCAACATCGTCACCGATGCCTTCGGCGTGGTGGCCATGGTCGCCATGACGCCCCTCATCACCGTCCAGCTCATGGGCCTTGTGGCCCAGCTCAAGACCCGCAAGGCTCGCAGCGCCCAGCCCCTGCTGGATCCTGCCGCCCTGCTGGCCGAACTGCCGGACGACGCCATCATCGAGCTGTAAGGAGGGCTTGCCGTGAATACGCTTTACTGGCTGGTCACCATCACCGACCGCCCCACGACAGACGCCTTTCTGAAGCTGTATAAGAGCTTCGGCGTCGATGTCAGCCTCCGCACTGTGGGTGCCGGCACTGCCGTTCAGGAGACGCTTTCCACCCTCGGGCTGGAAAAGACCGAAAAAGCCGTGCTCTTTGCCATCATCACAGCGGACAGCTGGCCCCGCATCCAGAAAGCCCTGCGCCGCCAGATGCGCATTGATGTGCCGGGTACCGGCATCGCATTCATCGTTCCGGTAAGCAGCATCGGCGGCAAGCGCGCCCTGCTGTTCCTCACCGAACACCAGACCCTTGAGCTGAAGGAGGAAAGCACCTTGAAAGATACCCGTTACGACCTGCTGCTGGTCATCGCCAATCAGGGCTACACCGGCTCTATCATGGACGCGGCCCGGGCCGCAGGAGCCGGCGGCGGCACCGTCATCCACGCCAAAGGCACCGGCATGGAGGGCGCGGCCAAGTTCATGGGCATCGACCTCGTGAACGAAAAAGAGCTGGTGCTCATCGTCAGCCGCACTTCCGAGAAGAACGCCATCATGAAAGCCATCATGGACAACGCCGACAAAAAGGCCGGCTCCATCGTCTTCTCGCTGCCCGTCACCGACACCGCCGGCCTGCGCCTGCTGGACGAAGAGTAAAAAATCAAACTTTCATCTGTCAAATGAACAAAAATCCACGCTCCGGCAGGCCGCCGGGCGTGGATTTTTTTGCCGTTTTCCGGTATGATAGAAGGGATATGGGAGGAAACGCTATGAATCAGAATCCGCACTGGAAGCAGCTTATCTGGAACTGGGCTTCCATCATCTTCGGCAACGCGCTCTACTCGCTGGCCGTTGCCCTGTTCCTCGAGCCGGCGGGCCTCATCACCGGCGGCGCGACCGGCATCGCACTGGCCATCGGACGATCGACGGGCCTGTCCGTCTCGGGGCTGCTGTTCTTCATCAACCTCGCCATGCTGGTCTGGGGCTGGGTGGTCCTGGGCCGGGCCTTCGCCCTCAATACGCTGGCCAGCAGTGTTCTCAGCCCCGCCTTCCTCGCCCTGTTCGAGGGGATGGCGAATGGCCGGGTGCTGACGGAGGACATCTTCCTCTGCACCGTCTTCGCGGGCCTCGGCATCGGCGTGGCGCTGGGCATCGTCATCCGCTCCGGCGCATCCACCGGCGGCCTCGACATCCCGCCGCTGGTGCTCAACAAATGGTTCAAGCTGCCGGTGTCGGCCACCATGCTGGCCTTCGACATCATGGTCCTGCTGATGCAGGCTGTGTTCAGCCCGATGCCGCAGGTGCTGTACGGCATTGTGATGGTGCTCATCCACACCATCGTCATGGATAAGATGCTGATGATGGGTGCCAGCCGCACCGAGGTAAAGATCATCAGCAGTCAGTCCGACGCCATCTGTGCCGCCATCCTCGAGCAGCTGGACCGGGGCGTGACCATCCTCCACGGCGAGGGCGGCTACACCCACGAGTCCAGCGCCGTGCTGCTGAGCATCGTGTCCAACCGGGAACTGCCCCGGCTGGAAAAGCTGGCTCACAGCATCGACCCCACCTGCTTCCTCATCGTGAGCCATGTCACCGAGGTCAGCGGCCGGGGCTTCTCGATGGATAAGGATTATTTGTAAACCAAAGGGGAATGCCGAACGGCATTCCCCTTTGGTTTACAGTAATGGTGCAATAACTTTCAGTAAAATTCCTGCCAGATGGAGCAGCACGTTGCCCTCCCAGATGCTCTCCCGGGTGGGCTCGACGTCGCGGCAGAATTCCAGCGTCTTCTGGAAATCCTTCTCGATGGCGGGGATGCAGGTGGTATCCTTCATCCAGACTGCATTCTCGAAGTGGTGGTAGAGGCTGCGGTAGTCGAGGTTTATGGTACCCACCACGGCCTCGCTGTCGTCCACCACAAAGACCTTCGCGTGGACAAAGCCGGGCAGCCACTCGCTGATCTTCACGCCCGAGTCCAGCAGAGACTTGTAGTGCGTCTTCGCCAGCGCATAGGCAAACTTCTTATCCGGCACATGGGGCAGGATGAGGTGGACGTCCACACCCCGCTCTGCCGCGAACTTGAGGGCCGTTTCCAGCTCGCCGTCGAGGATGAGGTAGGGCGTCATGATGTGGATGTAGCGCTTGGCGCGGTTGAGCAGGTCGATATAGACCATCTCTCCCACCCGCTCACCGTCCAGCGGGCAGTCGCCGTAAGGGGCCGCGAACCCCTTCGCCGGGACAGAGTGGGGCGGCACGGAGAGGAACTTCTCAAACTCCGGCTCCCGGAGGATGCTCCACATCTCGAGGAAGAGGATGGTCAGCGGCCGGACAGCCTCGCCTTCCAGCATGACGGCGGCGTCCTTCCAGCGGCCATACTTCTCGATGTGGTTGATGTACTCGTCGGCAAGGTTCACGCCGCCGGTAAAACCCACCTTGCCGTCAATGACGAGAATTTTCCGGTGGTCGCGGTAATTATAATGGGTCGAGACAAAGGGCTGCACCGGCGAGAACACCTGGCACTGGATGCCCAGCTTTTCGAGGCGGCTGGGGTAATCCCGGGGCAGGGTGGCGAACTCACAGGTGCCGTCGTACATCACCCGGACGTCCACGCCCTCGGCGGCCTTGCGGGCCAGCACCTCGAGAATTTTGCCCCACATGAGGCCCTCGTCGATGATGAAGTACTCGAGGAAGATATACTCCTCGGCCTTTTCCAGTTGGCGAAGCAGCTCTTCGAACTTGGCCTCGCCGCCGGGGAAGTAGGTAACTTCCGTGTTCCTGTAGACCGAGAAGCCGCCGCCCTTTCCGTGGAGATACCGCGCCAGCGAGGCCGCGCCGGGGTCGGCTTCTGCCAGCTCCTTGGCCGCGGCCAGCGGCTGGGGCTGTAAGCCCCGGGCCTCCTCAGTGAGGTGGGTCACCCGCTTTTTCAGGGCGTTGTGGCCGATGTTGCTCTTAACGTAGAAAAACAGCGGTACGCCCACGACCGGCAGGATGGCGATGGTGACCATCCATGTGATCTTGGCACTGTTATCCATCTCGCTGTTGAGGATGTAGACCACCATGAAGGCCGACATGGCCACGCTGCCGCCGAAGTAATGGGGCAGCAGTCCGCCGAACCACCGGAACACGCTCCACAGTACACCGACCTGCAACAGCATGAGCAGCAGCACCAGCCCGAAGCGGCTGAAGATCGCGTGGACGATGCCCTTCTGACCCTTTTTCAGGAGCCGGAGGCCGCCGTCCTCGAACTGCTGCATCCTGTCTTTCATGTTCTGCTGAAATTCTTCTTTTTTCATACTTCTCCTTTCGGGCGGAGGGTGACTGCGAACAGCCCCTGGGCCGCATGGCAGTCCTCCACCAGCTGTTTCGGCTGCGGGCAGACGCCGTGGTCATGCCACGGGTCGTTGAACCAGTAGTTTTCGTCATCGTAGCCCACCAGCAGCAGGCAGTGCTCGTTGCACTTCCACGCAAAGTCAGTGCCATCGGCCAGCAGCCAGTGGTCGCGCTTTTCCGGCACAGGCTGGAAATCCAGCGTCGCCCAGAACACCACCGGCATCCCGGCGTCGATATAAGAGCAAAGCTCTGCCGCCGTCTTGCCACTCTCGTCCACGACTTCGAACTTGTCGGCTGCGCCCTCGTGCTCCAGAGCGCTGTTCAGGGCCTTGACGATGCAGGGCGAATAGCAGCCGTAGCCGGTGTGGTCGTGGGGGTCGCCGGGGTAGACCTGCCACGGGTCAGGGCCGTAGAGTTTTCCGTCCTGCTCCCAGTAAGGGGCGTGGGGCAGGTCGCGGGCGATGAAGGTATCCGGGTCGATGTCGATGCCCACGGCCTGGAGCAGCATGACGCTGCTGATGCTCTCGCAGCCGTTGACCCAGCGCTCAGTCTGGTCGATGTACGGGGCAGGAACGATTTTTTTCATCAAAATGCCTCCCAGCGGAGATTCGGCCCTGTCAAAACAGAGCGAAGTGTGTTATTATGTAGGATAAGAATATTATACCCTACTCTGGGGATTTTTTCTACAACAATCGGCACGCGGAGGTTTTTGGAACATGAACAATCTGATCATCGGCATCGCAGGCGGCTCCGGCAGCGGCAAGACCACACTGGCCTGTCGGCTCAAGGCGCTTTTCGGGGAGGACGAGGTGCGCCTCATCTCCCACGACAGCTACTACAAACGCCACGACGAGCTGCCCTTTGAAGAACGCTGCAAGCTGAACTATGACCACCCGGACGCCTTCGACAACGCCCTGCTCATCTACCACTTACAGGAGCTGAAGGCAGGCCGCGCCATCGACTGCCCGGTGTACGACTACGCCGACCTCAACCGCAGCAACGAGGTGCAGCACATCGAACCGGCCCCTGTCCTCATCGTGGAAGGCATCCTCCCCTTCGTGGAGCCGGAGCTGTGTGCCATGTTCGACTACAAGATCTTCGTGGACACCGACGCTGACGAGCGCATCCTGCGCCGTCTGGTGCGGGACGTCAAAGAGCGCGGCCGCTCCCTCGACAGCGTCATCAACCAGTACCTCACCACCGTCAAGCCCATGCATGAGGCTTTCGTTGAGCCCAGCAAGCGGAACGCTGACATCATCGTCCCCAACGGCGGCGAGAACACCACCGCCATCGAGATGCTGGCCCACCACATCCGCAGCCTCATTGAGAAGGCAAATATGCTCTAAAAGCTTCTGAGACAGCAAAAACCGGAGTCCCTGCGGGGGCTCCGGTTTTTGTTTCAGCTGTTAATCCTTGATGGAAGTGCGCACCAGCGCGCGCTTGAGGCGGGCCTGTGCCATCTCGTACTCGCGGCGGTCGAGGTCTTTGCGGGCCAGGATCTCTTCGGCGCGCTTTTTTGCGGCCTCGGCGCGGGTGTGGTCGATCTGCTCAGCCCACTCCCATGTGGTGGCTACCAGACGCACCTCACCGTCCAGCACGGTGAGCATCCCGCCCATGCAGGCGGCACGGCGGCGGCTGCCCTCGGCATCAACAATGTGGGCCTCGCCCATGCCCAGCGCGGTGCAGTAGTCGCCGTGCTTGGCCAGAATGGCAAGGTCACCGTCGATGGCGCGGCAGACCACACGCTCGGCCTGCCCCTCAAAGGCGCAGCCGTCCGGTGTGACCACCGTCAGATGAAAGGTCGTCATGGTTTACCCCTTCTTCGCCTTAGCGAACACATCGTCGATGGTGCCTGCGAACAGGAAGGCGCTCTCGGGCAGGTCGTCGCACTCGCCGTTCAGGATCATGCGGAAGCCGCGCAGCGTCTCTTTCAGCGGGACGTACTGGCCGGGCATACCGGTGAACTGCTCTGCAACGTGGAAGCTCTGGCTCAGGAAGCGCTGCACCTTGCGGGCGCGGCTGACGGTGCGCTTGTCATCCTCGCTCAGCTCGTCCATGCCCATGATGGCGATGATGTCCTGCAGCTCCTTGTAGCGCTGCAGCACCTTCTGGACGGCACGGGCGATCTCATAATGCTCCTGACCCACGACCTCCGGGCTGAGGATACGGCTGGTGGAGTCCAGCGGGTCCACAGCGGGGTAGATGCCCTGAGAGGCGATGTCACGGCTCAGGACCGTGGTAGCGTCCAGATGGGTGAACGTCGTTGCAGGGGCCGGGTCGGTCAGGTCGTCGGCGGGGACGTAGACAGCCTGCACCGAGGTGATGGAGCCCTTGCGGGTGGAGGTGATGCGCTCCTGCAGAGCGCCCATCTCGGTAGCCAGCGTAGGCTGGTAGCCGACGGCGGAGGGCATACGGCCCAGCAGAGCCGACACCTCAGAGCCTGCCTGGGTGAAGCGGAAGATGTTGTCGATGAAGAGCAGCACGTCCTGATTCTTGACGTCGCGGAAATACTCCGCCATAGTCAGGCCGGACAGTGCCACGCGCATACGGGCTCCTGGGGGCTCGTTCATCTGGCCGTAGACCAGCGCCGTCTTGTTGATGACGCCGCTCTCGGTCATTTCACCGTAAAGGTCGTTGCCCTCACGGGTGCGCTCGCCGACACCGGTGAACACCGAGTAGCCGTTGTGCTCGGTGGCGATGTTGTAGATCAGCTCCTGGATCAGGACGGTCTTGCCGACACCGGCGCCGCCGAACAGGCCGATCTTGCCGCCCTTGGCGTAGGGGCAGATGAGGTCAACGACCTTGATGCCGGTCTCCAGAATTTCGGTGGTAGACTGCTGCTCCTCATAGCTGGGAGCGGGGCGGTGGATGGGCCAGTAAGCCTCCGGGGTGGGGGCGGGCTTATTGTCCACCGGCTCACCCAGCAGGTTGAACACGCGGCCCAGACACTGGTCGCCGACGGGGACCTTGATGGACTCGCCGGTGTCCACGGCCTCGGTGCCGCGCACCAGGCCGTCGGTGCTGCTCATGGCGATGCAGCGGGCGACGTTGTCACCGGTCAGCTGCGCCACCTCGACCACCAGCTTCTGGCCGTGGTTGTCGATCTCGATGGCGTTGAGCAGATCCGGCAGCTCTCCATCCTTGAACTGGATGTCCAGCACCGGGCCGATGACTTGGATCACCTTGCCGATGTGTTTTTCGGACATAGGCTACAACTCCTTCTCTTTTAATGGAATGCTCTTTGTCAGCGTCCTTGCCCTCTCAGGCCGCTTCGCGTCCAGCTCTCCCAGAGGGAGAGCCTGAAACGTATCGGTCAGCTTTAAGCCTCTCCCTTTGGGAGAGGTGGCATTGCGCAAGCAATGCCGGAGAGGGCAAGCCGCCTTAATTTTCCGCACCAGCCACGATCTCGGTGATCTCCTGCGTGATGGCGGCCTGACGGGCGCGGTTGTAATACAGATTCAGATGCTCTATCATCTCGCCGGCATTCTTGGTGGCGGCATCCATGGCGGTGCGGCGGGCGGCCAGCTCACTGGCCACGCTCTCGCACACGGCGCCGTAGAGGACACCCGCCACATACTCGGGGATGATAGCGCCGAACACTTCCTCGCAGCTGGGTTTGTACAGGATCTGGCTCCGACGGGCCTCGGCCTTCTGGGCCTCGGTGGGCTCGATGGTCAGGGGCAGCACCTCGAGGGTGGTGGCCGTCTGGGTCATCATGGAGTCAAAGCGGGTGTAGCAGAGCTTCACCGCGTCGTACTCGCCCTTGAGGAAGCCTTCCGTTATCTGGTGGGACAGGGTGAAGCACTCGCTCACCGACACATCCGCCGCCATCAGCACCTCGGGGGTGAAGAGACCGGCCCCGTGGTGGGCGAAATACTCTGCGGAGCGCTTGCCGATGGGCAGCACGGTGACGGGGCCTTCGGCGGCGTCGGCCTGCTTGAACACATTGGCGTTATAGCCGCCGGCCAGACCGCGGTCGCCCGCGATGACCACCAGCAGGGTCCGCTTGATGTCGTCCCGGCGCAGATAGGGATTGCGGGCGCGGGGGTCTGCCGCCGCGATCTTGGTCAGCGATTCGTACAGCGTCTCAAAGTAGGGGCGGCTGTGCTCCACCCGCTCCTTGGCACGGCGCATTTTGGAGGAAGCCACCAGCTCCATAGCCTTGGTGATCTGCATGGTACTCTCTACGCTTTTGATGCGCAGCTTGATGTCCTTCATGGAACCTGCCATGCGTTACGCCTCCTTCCTGTCAGTGTGCCTTGATAAAGTTCTCGGTGTAAGCGGACAGCACACCCTTCAGAGCTTCCTCGGCGTCCTTTTCCAGCTTGCCGGTGGTGCGGATGGTCTCCATCACGGAGGCACCGGCTGCGTCGGTATCGAGATACTCGTACAGGCCCTTCTCGTACTCGGCCACGGCAGGCACCTTGATGTTCACGAGGTAGTCGTGGATGGTCGCGTAAAGGATGGCCACCTGTTTTTCGACCGCAACGGGAGCGGAGCGGTTCTGCTTGAGCACCTCAACGATACGCTCACCCTGTGCCAGACGGGCCTTGGTGTCGGCGTCCAGATCGGAGCCGAACTGCGCGAAGGACTGCAGCTCACGGTACTGAGAATAGATCAGCTTCAACGTACCGGCGACCTTCTTCATGGCCTTGATCTGGGCGTTGCCGCCGACACGGGAGACCGAGATGCCGGGGTTGACGGCCGGCATGACGCCCGAGTGGAACAGCTCCGTCTCAAGGAAGATCTGGCCGTCGGTGATGGAGATGACATTCGTGGGGATGTAGGCGGACACATCGCCCGCCTGCGTCTCGATGATGGGCAGTGCCGTCAGGCTGCCGCCGCCCAGCTCGTCGGAGAGCTTGGCCGCACGTTCCAGCAGACGGGAGTGCAGATAGAAGACGTCGCCGGGGTAAGCCTCACGTCCCGGGGGACGGCGGATCAGCAGCGACAGGGCGCGGTAAGCGACAGCGTGCTTGGACAGGTCGTCGTAGATGATAAGGACGTGCTTGCCCTTGTGCATGAAGTATTCGCCCATGGCACAGCCGGAGTAGGGAGCGATATACTGCAGGGGCGACAGCTCGGATGCCGTTGCCGACACCACGATGGTGTAGCTCATGGCACCGGCCTCGGTGAGGCTCTGCACGAGGTTTGCCACGGTAGAGCGCTTCTGGCCGATGGCGACGTAGATGCAGATAACGTCCTTGCCCTTCTGGTTGATGATGGTATCGGACGCGATGGTGGTCTTGCCGGTCTGGCGGTCGCCGATGATGAGCTCACGCTGGCCGCGGCCGATGGGGATCATGGAGTCGATGGCCTTGATGCCGGTCTGCAGCGGCTCCTTGACGGGCTGGCGCTCGATGATGCCGGGAGCAGGGCTCTCGATGGGGCGGAACTCCGTCGTCTCGATGGGGCCTGCGCCGTCGATGGGCTGGCCCAGTGCGTTGACGACACGGCCGATCAGTGCCTCGCCCACAGGGACGGACACGACCTTGCCGGTGCGCTTGACGGTGCTGCCCTCTTTGATTCCGACGTCGGAGCCCAGCAGAACGATGGAGACGGTGTTCTCCTCGAGGTTCTGGGCCATGCCGTATTCGCCGTTCTCAAACTGGAGCAGCTCGCCTGCCATGCACTTTTCCAGACCGCTGGCGCGGGCGATGCCGTCGCCCACCAGAATGACCGTGCCGACCTCGCTCTGCTCGATGACATTTTCGTAATGCTTGATCTGAGCACGGATGATCTTGGAGATCTCTTCAGGTTTCAGTTGCATTGTTGTGTCTTCACCACTCAATTCTTTGTAAACTTTCGGGTGGATAGCCCTCTCAGTCAAAGCCTGATGGCTTTGCCAGCTCTCCCGTGGGGAGAGCCCTTGGCAGGCCGGTCTTGCCGCATCTCATCGCCTTACGGCTCTGAGAGCTGCCGGGCTTCGCGTTGGCCGGAGGGCTTCGTATGATTTACAGCGTCGCTGCTGCGATGCTGCTGCGCAGGCCGGCGAGGCGGCTGCGGACGGTGCCGTCCAGCTCGGTGCCTTCGATGTCCAGCCGGATGCCGCCCAGCACAGCAGGCTCGACCTTCGTTTTGAGGTCGATGTGCCTGCCGGTGACTTTTTCCAGCTTTTCGTGCAGGCGCCCGGTCTGCTCTGCCGTGAGAGGCACAGCAGAAACAGCGGTAGCCTCCAGAATGCCGTGAGCCTCATTGTAGCGCAGACGGTAAGCCCGGGCGCAGCCCGGCAGCTCCCGCAGAGCGCCTTTTTCGCACAGCAGCTTCATAAAGTTGAGCACATAGAGGTGGACCTGCCCGCGGAAGGCTTCGTCCAACAGCGCACAGCGCTCTTTCTTGGGGATGCTGGGGATGCTGAGCAGATGCAGATACTCGGTGTCCCCGTTCAGCAGAGCCGTCACGCCATCCAGTTCGCCCAGAATGCGCTCGTCCAGCCCTTCCTCCGCGGCCAGGTCGTACAGGCTTCCGCCGTACATCCTTGCAGTCTCGGTCATGATGCTTCACCCACGTTTTTGATAAATTCGTCGATCAGGTCCTGATGGTCAGCCTCTTTGATCTCGCGCTCGACCACCTTGGAGGCGATCTCCATCGCCATACCGCCGATCTCGTCCTTGACCTCGTTGACAGCCTTCTTGCGCTCCTGCGCAATGTCGGCCTCGGCCTTCTGCTTGAGGGCAGCGGCCTGTGCGCGGGCCTCGCCCAGCAGCTCTTCGCTGCGGGCAGCAGCCGTCTTCTGGGCGGCGGCCACGATCTGGTTGGCCTCGGTGCGGGCATTCTGCAGGTTCTGCTCGTACTCCGCCTTCATGGCCTCAGCCTCGGTGCGCAGCTTTTCGGCGTCCGCGATCTGGCTGTCCGCCTTGGCCTTGCGCTCGGCGATGACTTTTTTGACCGGGTTCAGCAGCAGCTTTTTGAAGATCACCAGCTGGATCATCAGGTTGCAGATCTGGGCCAGAAACGTCCAGCCATCCAGCGTGATCAATGCCTGATAAAGTTGCATAAGCGTCTCCCCTTTCTCTTGAAATCAAGCTCTGAAAGGAGCGCTTACTGCAGGTAGTTCATGAACATGCCGGGTGCGAGGAAGATGAGCAGCAGGCCGGTGACGAAGCCGTAGATACCGGTGGTCTCAGACAGTGCGACGCCGAGGATGAGGGTGCTGGTCACGTCGCTCTTGCACTCGGGCTGACGACCGACAGCCTCACAGGCAGCAGCGGCAGCGTTGCCTTCGCCGATACCAGGGCCGATACCTGCGATCAGTGCGCAGCCTGCGCCGATGCCGCAGCCAGCCAGAGCGATACCACGAGCAAGGAATTGAAAGTCAGTCATAGTTTGTGTCCTCCTGAAAATGTTTGTTTTTGGGGGATGCCGGGGCGGGAGGCTTACTCCTCACCGGCAGCACGTTTGATGAAGATGGTGGTCAGGGTACAGAAGATGAACGCCTGAATGCAGCCGCCGAACCAGTCGAAATACAGGCCCGTGAAGGCCGGGATGCCGATCTGGAACAGCTGGAGCTGGCTCAGGAAGCCGGGCAGCCAGCCAAAAATGACGTGGCTCAGGCTCGCCAGCGCCCAGTACAGCAGGGTGGAGATAACGGTACCGGACAGGATGTTGCCGAAGTGACGGAAGGCCATGCTGACAGGGGTGGACACCTCCGACAGCACATTGATGGGCGCCATCAGGAAGATGGGGTCCAGCAGGCCCTTCAGATAGGCGAGGATGCCGTTGGTCTTTATCTTGTAGTACATGATGATGATGAACACCACGATGGCCCAGGCCGCCTCGGTGTTCAGGTCTGCCGTGGGGCTCCACAGGCCCACCACACTGATCAGGTTGCAGCCGATGCTGAGTGCGAAGATCGCACCCACCAGCGGGATGAACTGATCGAAGTGCCAGCCCATGTTGTCGTGGACGAACTGGTCCAGCCGTTCCACGATGAACTCGGCGGCGGCCTGCCGTTTGGAGACGTTTTCCAGTTTGAGGTCACGCCCCAGCCAGAAGGCCAGAGCCGAGAGCAGCGCCATGACGATCCATGTGCTCACAAGAGTCTGGGTGATCTTGAAGTCGCCCAGCACAGGGATATTGGTATGGATGGTATACAGGATCTTTGCGCCGTTCAGTTCCATTTGTTACGTTTCACCCCCTTTTTCATCGGGTGCGGACTGCTGCGCGTCGGCAGGTTCGGGGTCGTCCTCCACCGAGACGTCCACCGGCTCTGCCTTCGGCGTGAGCGGTTTGTACTTGCCCGTTATTTGCAGGTAATAAATGGTGACACGGGGGAAAAACAGCGGCAGCACACTGGCAAAGGGCTGGAAGCAGGGGGCCGCGACGGCCACCACCACCCACAGCGCCTGCAGCAGCATCCGGCTGTTGTAGGAAAGCTGTAATGTTGCCTTGCGGCGCTTCTCATCCGGCTCGTCGATGATCTTCTGGACCACGAAGCAGATGCCCGCAAAGTTGCCGATGGCGACGGCTGCGCCCACGAGGCTGCCGAGGACGACCGTATAGTCGAACTTCACCCAGCCCACCAGATGCAGCGCCGCGAAAAGCACCCACATGATCGCGGTGCAGAATGCCGTGCCGCCCGCGATGCGGAGCAGCTCCTTTTTGGATTCCGGCTGTAATTTCATAGGTGTAACTCTCCCTTATCTCATAAATGCGAGTTAAAGCCTGTCCGGCGGGGCTTGTCCTTTTTGGAGCGGTCGAGCCGCTCTTTGACGAAGACCCAGAAGTTCTGCGCCCCGGCGGCAAGCCCCAGCAGCACAGCGGGCAGGTACACCCACATGGGCCAGCCCCAATGGCTGACGGCCCACCAGCAGCCGCCCAGACACATCACCAGCGGCAGCAGCATATTCAGCCCCAGCTGGGTCAGCCAGACCAGATCTTCCAGTGCCTTGTACCAGCCCTTCACGGTCCGGCTCCCCTCCCTCTGTGTGCGCTCCGGGCCGCTCTGTCTTTTTTGCCCGATCTGCACGTTAAACTTTGAACAAAGGCTCTTTACTCTCCATTATACTCAAAACGGCTGTAAAATTCAATCAATTTTCCACTGCTTTTTAGCAAAATTCTATAAACGCAGAGAAGTCCGTCGTTTCTAACCAAAAGTTTTCCGATTCTTGCCCTCATCTTCTCTGTGTCATTTATCATTCTGCCCCGTTTGAGAAAGAAAAAGCGTTTCCTTTTGGGACGATTTTGCTGAAAGGCACAAAAAGCCCCGGCGGGCAAACTCCCCCAGTCTGCTTCGCAGCCAGCCCCCTCGGAGAGGGGGCCTTGAAGCCTCCCTCCTAGAGGGAGGTGGCATCGCGCAGCGATGACGGAGGGAGTTCCCCCACGCAAAAAGCCCCGCCGGGCTCGTGTGACCGAACCCGGCGGGGTGAAAAAGAATTTTAATTTTTCGGCTTACCAGAGGTTTGCAGTCTCATTGTAGAGGCCCTCATAGCTCTTGGCAGAGACATCCCAGCTGAAGTCGCACTCCATGTCGTACTTGACGAGGTTATGCCAGTCTTCCTTGCTGTAGTAGCGGTCCTGTGCGCGGCAGCAGGCGTCGTACAGCTCGTGGGCGCTGTAGCCCGCGAAGGTGAAGCCATTGCCCTCGCCGAGGGTGCAGTCGTGGATGGAGTCGCGCAGACCGCCGGTCTCGCGGATGATGGGAGGCGTGCCGTAACGGCAGGCGACCATCTGGGCCAGACCGCAGGGCTCGCTCTTGGACGGCATGATGAAGGCGTCTGCGCCGGCATAGATCTCCTGCGACAGGGCAGGCTCGAAGCCGATGTAGGTGCCTACACGGCCCGGATGACGGCCGCACAGGTCGGAGAAGAAGTTCTCGTACTGGCTCTCGCCGCTGCCCAGGATGACCAGCTCGATGCCGCGGTCCACGAGGCCGTCGGCCACGCTCTGCACGAGATCGAAGCCCTTCATGCCGACCATGCGGCTGACCATTGCAAAGACGGGGCTGCCGTCCTTGTTGAGGCCGAACTTATCCTGCAGAGCCTCCTTGCACTTTGCCTTGCCCTCTTCGAAGTTGTTGACATCGTAGTTGAAGGCGATGTGGGGGTCGGTGGCAGGGTTGTTGGCCTCCATGTCGATACCGTTCAGGATGCCGCAGAGCTTGTACTGCTTCTCGCGCAGCAGAGCGTCCAGACCGTAGCTGAACCACGGGTCGAGGATCTCCTGTGCATAGGTGGGGCTGACGGTGGTGATCTTGTCTGCCGTCTCGATGGCACCCTTCATGAAGTTGGCGCAGCCATCGTACTCCACGATATGCTGGTCACGGCGGCCGATGCCGCAGGTGTCTTCCAAAATATCGGTTCCGTACTTGCCCTGATAGGCAATGTTGTGGATGGTGAAGATGGTCTTGATGCGGTTGAACTTGTCCAGATGACGATAGTACAGGTTCAGGTACACCGGCACCAGAGCGGTCTGCCAGTCGTTGCAGTTGATGATGTCGGGGGTAAAGTCGATGTAGAACAGGGTCTCCAGCACTGCGCGAGAGAAGAAGGCGAAGCGCTCGCCGTCGTCGTAGAAGCCGTAGAGGCCGCGGCGCTTGAAGTAATACTCGTTGTCGAGGAAGTAGTAGGTCACACCATTGACCTCAGCCTTGAACAGGCCGCAGTACTGGCTGCGCCAGCCCACGGGGACCGAGTAGTTGGTAACGTATTCCAGCCTATCGCGGAACTTCAGGTCGCCATACAGCGGCATGATGACGCGGGCATCCACGCCGTCCTTGACCAGCGCTTTGGGCAGGGAGCCGGCCACATCGGCCAGACCGCCGGATTTTGCAAAGGGGGTTGCTTCCGAAGCAGCATACAGGATCTTCATAAGATTCGCTCCTTCCTGATAAAAGGGATTCATATCTCCTCCCGCTGCGGCAAAAAGAGCGGGCGGGGGTACACACAGTACCCCCGCCCCTCTTTAAGAGGGGCTACCGGGGAGGGAGCCGCCCCTATGGAAGATTCTCAAACGGTTCAGACGATGTGGTTCTTCTGAACGTAAACAGGGAAGCTCTTGGTGCCGCTCAGCTTCTTCTCTGCGGTGATGCGGACGTTCTTGTCCGTCACGACGCAGTCCAGCTCAGCGCCAGGCTCCACCACGGTGTCCTGCATCAGGACGCAGTTCTTGACGACGGCACCCTTCTTGACCTTGACGCCGCGGAACAGCACGCAGTTCTCCACGGTACCCTCGATAACGCAGCCATCAGCCAGCAGAGAGTTGCTGACGCTGGAACCGGTGACGTAACGGGTGGGGTTGTCGTCGCGGATCTTGGTGTAAACGGGGTTCTTCTTGGGGAAGAGGGCGTTCAGATTCTTCTCATCAATGAGCTTCAGGTTCTCGTCGAAGTAGCTCTTCATGTCGCAGACATGAGCCACATAGCCGGTGTACTCCAGCGCATGGATGTTCAGGATGTTGACGTTGTGAGCCAGGATGTCGCGCTCGAAGTAGATGAGGCCGCGGGCGGTAGCGTCCTTGACCAGCTTGATGAGGGTCTGGCGCTCCATGACATAGATGTCCAAATCGAGGTTCTGCTTGCCGGGGCGGTAATCGTTGAACAGCAGCTCGGTCACACGGCCATCGGCATCGACGGTCAGGGTGTAGTTGTCGTTCTTGCGGCCCTCGGGGATCTCGGTCTTCTGGTAGGCCACGGTGACGTCTGCGCCGCTGGCCTGATGGGCAGCCAGCAGGGCGTTGAAGTCATAGTTGATGGCGATGTTGGCATCGCTCATGACCACATAGCGCTCCTTCTGGTTCTCGAGGAAACTCAGGATAGAGCCAAGAGCCTCGACGCGGCCGGAGTAGATGCGCACGCCCTTCTCAGCAAAGGGAGGGACGATGTTCAGACCGCCGTGACGGCGGGCCATATCCCACTCGCGGCCGGTACCCAGATGGTCCATCAGGGAGTGGTAGTTCTTACGCACCACGACAGACACGTTGGAGATGCCGCAGTTGGCCATGCTGGACAGGACAAAGTCCACCATGCGGTAACGGCCTGCGAAGGGGATCGAGGCCATTGCGCGCTCGGTCACCAGCTCAGGCACGGTGTTATCATAGCTGTTGGGGAAAATGATGCCCAACGCATTGTTGTTCTGGCTCAGCATACTTCCTCGCCCTCCTTGACGGAATCAAATACTTTGGCACCCTCTTTGACGGTAGCGCCTGCGCCGATGGTCAGACCGGTGCCGACATGTGCGATGGGGCCGTCGCCGCCGATCTTGGCGCCTGCGCCCACCACGACGTTCTCAGCGAGGATGCAGCGCTTGACCACTGCGCCTGCCTTGACCACGACGCCATCCATCAGGACGGCATCCTCGACCGTTGCGCCCTCTTCCACGACGATGCCTGCGCTCAGCACAGAGTGCTTGACGCAGCCGTAGATCTGGCAGCCCTCCGTGACCAGCGAATCCTGCACCACAGCGCGGGGGCCGATCTTCTGGGCGGGCAGCACGGGGTTGCGGCTGTAGATCTTCCACTTCTCGTCGAAGATGTCGATGCCGGAGTTCTCGGGGTCCAGGACCTCCATGTTGGCTTCCCACAGGCTGTCGATGGTACCCACATCACGCCAGTAGCCGTTGAAGTGGTACGCATACATCTTGCGGCCGTCGCGCAGCAGCGCGGGGATGATGTTCATGCCGAAGTCGTTCTTGGAGTTGGGGTCTGCCTCGTCCTCTTCCAGATACTTCTTGAGGATATCCCAGTTGAAGATGTAGATGCCCATGGAAGCCAGATTGGACTTCGGCACAGGGGGCTTCTCCTGGAACTCGGTGATCCTGTCGTCCTCGTCTGCGACCATCAGGCCGAAACGGGAAGCTTCTTTCCAGTCAACTTCCATGACGGCCACAGAGAACTCTGCGCCCTTCTCCTTGTGGAAGCGGAGGAAGTCGGCGTAATCCTGCTTGCAGATCTGGTCGCCGGACAGGATGATGACGTACTCCGGGTCATAGCTGTCGATGAAGCTGATGTTCTGGTAGATGGCGTTTGCAGTGCCTTTGTACCAGTCGGTACCCTTTGCCTGCTCATAAGGAGGCAGGGTATGGACGCCGCCGTACAGACGGTCCAGGTCCCAGGGCTGGCCGTTGCCGATGTACTCATTCAGCTTCTGGGGCTGATACTGCGTTGCGATGCCAACGGTATCGATGTTGGAGTTGACGCAGTTGGACAGCGGGAAGTCCACGATACGGTATTTGCCGCCAAAGGACACCGCCGGTTTTGCCGTTTTCTGTGTCAGCGCGTACAAACGCGAGCCACGTCCGCCGGCAAGGATCATTGCCACGATTTCTTTTGCCATAGCTTTATTCTCCCCTTTAACATTTCCTGATATTTGGTGGAAATGGTTCAACAATGTTGATTCGGCCCGGCCTTATTTTTCGGCCTTGTCCGCCTTCTTGGCGCAGGGCTTGCGGGCGGGCTTTTCAGCCGGCTCCGCTGCCTTTTCTGCCTTGGACTTACGGCCCCGTTTTGCAGGAGCCTTTTCTTCCGCAGGTGCGGCTTCTGCCTTCGGCTTGCGGCCGCGCTTTGCGGGGGCTTTTTCCTCCGCAGGTGCAGCTTCTGCCTTGGGTTTGCGGCCGCGCTTTGCGGGGGCCTTTTCCTCAACCTTTTTGGCCTTTGCGGTCTTGGAAGCCTTCTTGGGTGCAGCCTTTTCCGCTGCCTTCTCCTCGGCGGTCTTGCGGGTGCGCTTTGCAGGCACCTCGAAATAAAGCACGCTCATGGGAGGCAGCGTGATGGTGATGCTCTGCTCGAAGCCGTGGAGCGGCTTCTTCTTGGAGCGGACAGCCTTGTTATGGACCGTGCCGGCACCGCCGAACGCCTCGTCGTCGCTGTTCAGGATCTCCTTGTAGGTGCCGGAGTTCGGTGCGCCCAGGGCGTAGCCCTCGCGCAGGACGGGGTTGAAGTTGCAGACCACGAGGATCTGCTTGCCGTTTGCATCCTTGCGCAGGAAGGCCACGACGCTCTGACGGGAGTCGTCGGGGACGATCCACTGGAAGCCCTCCCAGCTGTAGTCGATCTGCCAGAAGGCGGGATGGTCCTTGTAGAACTTGTTCAGGGTCTTGACGTAGGTCTGCAGCTCGGTGTGCTTGTCGTAGCCCAGCAGCATCCAGTCCAGAGACTTGGTCTCGTTCCACTCGGTGAACTGGCCGAACTCCTGACCCATGAACAGCAGCTTCTTGCCGGGGTGAGCCATCATGTAGCCAAAGAAGGTGCGCAGGTTTGCAAACTTGTCCTCATAGTCACCGGGCATCTTGTTGATGAGGCTGCCCTTGCCGTGGACGACTTCGTCGTGGCTGATGGGCAGCACGAAGTTCTCGCTGAAGGCGTAGAAGAAGCTGAACGTGACCTTGTTGTGGTTGCCCGAACGGAAGAGCGGGTCCGTCTTCATGTAGCTGAGCATATCGTTCATCCAGCCCATGTTCCACTTGAAATTGAAGCCCAGGCCGCCGTCGGAAGCGGGTTTCGTGACCATTGGCCAGGCGGTGGACTCCTCTGCGATCATGTACTTGTGGGGGTGACGGCCCAGAATCGTATCGTTGAGCTTGCGCAGGAATGCCACAGCCTCAAGGTTCTCCTTGCCGCCGTTCTTGTTGGGCTCCCACTCGCCCTGCTTGCGGTTGTAGTCCAGATAGAGCATGGAAGCCACAGCGTCCACACGCAGGCCGTCGATGTGGTACTGCTCCAGCCAGTAGAGCGCGCTGGAGATCAGGAAGCTCTGCACCTCGCTGCGGCCAAAGTCGAACACCATGGTGCCCCACTCTTTGTGCTCGCCGCGCTTGGGGTTCGGGTCTTCGTAGCAGGCTTCGCCATCGAAGTTGTACAGGCCGAACTGGTCTTTCGGGAAGTGAGCCGGCACCCAGTCCATGATGACGCCGATGCCCGCCTCATGCATCTTGTCCACGAAAGCCATCAGGTCCTTCGGGGTGCCGTAGCGGCTGGTGGGGGCGAAATAGCCCGTCACCTGATAGCCCCAGCTGCCATCGAAGGGGTACTCCATGACGGGCAGCAGCTCCACGTGGGTGTAGCCCATCTCGGTGATGTACGGGATGAGCTCGTCGGCCAGCTCGGAGTAATTGTAGGGCAGGCCGCCCTCTTTCTGCTTCCAGCTGCCGGCGTGCATCTCGTAGATGTTCATGGGGCCGTTGATGACATCGGCCTTCTTCTGGGCGTTCTGCCACGCCTCGTCGTGCCAGACAAAGCCGTTCAGATCGTAGACCTTGCTGCCGTTCGAGGGGCGGGTCTCCGCGTGGAACGCATAGGGGTCAGCCTTGTAGACAAGGTCGCCTGCCCGGGTGGTCACGCAATATTTGTAAACGTCGTATTCCTTCATGCCCGGGATGAACAGCTCCCACACAGAGTCATTGTCCACCTTGCGCATCGGGTGGCTGCCCGGTTTCCAGCTATTGAAATCGCCTACTACGCTGATGGCCGTCGCGTGCGGTGCCCAGACGCGGAACACCACGCCTGTCTCCCCGGCCCGCTGCTCGATGTGTGCGCCAAAATAGCGGTACGCTTCACAGTTATTGCCCTGCTTGAACAAATACACCGGAAGATCCGATGGATTGCTGCGGGTCTTTTCCTCAGTCGGTTTCATAAACAGCTCCTCCCCGCACAGGCCGCATGGGCAGTCCTGTGCCTTTTACTCTCTTATATTAAAGAATTTCGTCGGATTTTTCAAGAGTTTTCTTGTAGAATATACCATAATCTTTTCGTCGATATTTTTCTTATATATACAACATCCCTAATTTTAGACAAGAAATATCGGCAGACTTAACAGAATAAAGGCAAAAAAGAAACATCCGCCCCGAATTTTGCACATTTGGCAAAAAATCAGAGCGGATGTTTTTTCACTAGTTTACTTCAGTTTTTCAAAGGCGCATCAGCCCACGACATAGACGTTGACGTTGATGGCGCCGTTGATGACAGACTCCGCATAGGTCTCATAGAACAGGTCCACGAGGATGCGGCCATCCTGCACGGCGATGCCGGTGTCGGTGGCTACCGCGTAGCCATAGACGAAGCTGCCGTCGGTGGAGGTGATATACAGCAGGGTGCCGTAGGGGATGACATCGGGGTCAACGGCCACGGTACCGTAACCCAGACCCAGACCGGAAGAGCCCTTGCCCGACTTGGAATAATAGCCGGTGGCCTTGCCGGTAAGGACCTTGCTGTAGCTGGCGGGGGCGTTGGTGGTGCCGTCCGGGCCGGTCAGGGGCGAGACGGGTGCACCGGCGCCATAGGTCTTGACCACATGGTCGGTAGGCTCCACGGTGGTGGTCACATCGGTGACGACGCTGTTTTCCAGCTCGCCGTCCACCCAGCGCTCCCGGGTGGTGACGGTCTGCTGGCCCTCAGAGCCATGCTGCAGGGTGGTAGCACGGTTGGTGTTGCGGAAGTAGAGGCTGGTGTAGACGTACTCCGTGTCGTAGGGGACAGCCTGCGTCTCCACCTTGTCCTGATACTCGACGCGGTGGACTTCGATCTTGCTGCCAGCCGTGACCATCGCGCTGAGGGCGGGCTCGGTGTAGTCGTCCCCCTCCAGAGTGATGCCGGCACGTTCCAGAGCATCGGCGACGGTACCCACCACCATCTTGACAGGGTACTCCTGGCCTTCAGCCTCAATGGTGACGCTGAAGGCGCGCTCGATGTTCAGGGATGCCAGACTGCCGGCAAAGGCAGTGTAATAGACTTCGTCTCCCTCCTCGGCCTCGATGCCGGAAAGGCTCATAACGCGGGCAGGGTCGCTCTCGGAAGTGAGGACCACCTGCCGCGCACCGTGGGAGTCTGTGACGTAGGTCAGCCGCAGATTCGCGGCGGTCACAGCCAGCGTGAACACGAGACACGCAGCCATGACGCAGAACGCCAGCACACGGGATGAGGCTGCACGGGTGCAGCCGGGCAATGCTTTCTTAAATTTGACGGAAGCGATACGAGACAACTCCTCTCTTTTCAGATTTTGGAATGGACAGCGGGTCTGTATCTCAAGGCCCGTCAGACTGTGCGTAAATGCCCCGCACAGCGGGTGCCGCAAAAGCGGCTTTTCACTTCACCGTGATGAATTTTATGCGCTGCAACGTGTGTTGAGCGGACGTTATTTTAGCAGACTGAGGCCGTTTTGTCAAATCGAAGGTCAGGCGCTCGTCAATTCCTTCACATAGTTTTTTGTGCATTCTGTACATAGTTTACTCTCGATTTCATGAAATTCAATGATTTCTCTCCGATTTTTTCGCAAAAATAAAGTCATACTTGTTCATATATTTTTAACATTTAAGTTGGCATTTCCGGGGTGTTTTTTGCAGTATCTCCAGCCCGCTTTGCGGCGTCAAACCGGCCATAACAGGCTCATTTTCGACACAAATCACGGACTGTTTTCGGACTGTTTTCAAGCGAAAATCAGGGGGTCATTTCTCTCCGAAAAAGGCCGTTTGGCAAAATGCCTAACCCGCCAAATTCTCAATAAAAAAGTATGTACTTCCGCCCACTGCCGTTCTGCGCTACAATCGGGCCAGATGCAAACGCAAAACCAAACGAAAGGAGTTTTTACCATGCAGATCAACATCACAGCCCGGGACTTCGGCGGCACGGAATTCCTCGCCCAGCCCCACCGGCTGCATCTGGGCGCACAGAAAGCCGAGGGTGTGGACCGGCTGGAATTCAGCCTGCCGGAGCAGTGGAACGGGTGTGTCGTCACCCTCCACATCCGGCACACGGACGGCACGCTGGCCGAGCCGCTGGCGCTGGACGAAACAGGCTGCATCAGCGTGGGCCGGAGTTTTACCGGCTGGGCCAGCGGTGAGTGGATGCTGGCCGCTGCCAACGGCGAGGGCTACATCGCCTACACCCGGCCCGGCCAGTACGACGTCCACGGCATCCTCCCCACCGAGGGCGCGGGCGAAGAGCTGACCCCCTCGGTCTACGAGCAGTTCATCGCCCGGGTGATGGCCAGCGCCAACGCCGCCGCAGAGGCCGCCAAACGCGCCGCCTCCGGCGAGGCAAACGCCAGGCAGAGCGCCAGCGAGGCCGCTTCTTCTGCCCAGCAGACCGCCGCCAGCGCCACCCTGGCTTCCGGCTATGCCGAGCAGGCCAAAGCCGCTGCTGACCGTGCCGCCGCCTATGCCCCCTCGGAGGGCGCTGTGCTGAGCGTCAACGGCAAAGGCGGTACCGTCCGGCTGAACGCACTGGACGTCTGGGCATTGCCCCGCCCTGTCTCGCCGAAAGTCGGCCAGCTGGTGCGGGTGGTGAAGGTCGATGCCTCCACCGGCGCACTGACCGCCGACACCATCAGCATCGACAGCCTCAGCGGGCTGGGCAGCGAAGAAAAAGCTCTTCTGCTCAAGCTGCTGAGTTCTGCCAGCTACACCGACAGCAGCGCCAACGATGACCTCGAAGCCCTTAAAAAACTGTGGGATACCACGCCGCCCACTCCCCTGCCCGACCCGGACATCATCCCGGTGGAGAAGGTGACTCTGAGCCAGCACACGCTGGGACTGAGCCGGGGCAGCACTGCCGACCTCAGCGCCTCCATCGCGCCCCCGGATGCCACCGACCAGACGGTATTGTGGAGCGTTTCGTCGACGGACATCGTCTCGGTGGATGCGGGCCGCGTCACTGCCCTCAAGAAAGGTTCTGCCGTCGTCACTGCCATCTCCGACAGCAAGAGCGACAGCTGCACCGTCACGGTGACGCCCGCCGTCTACCGCATCGAGACGGCCCACACCGACAGCGGCGACATCCCCGCGTGGGACACTTATCCCGCCAAGTACGAATTCTTCATGCCGCTGACGGCCAAGAAAGCGGGCCTGCTGCTCCGCTCGCTGGAATTCCGCGTCAAGGGCTATGTGCCGGGTACGATGCGCACCGTCCTGCGCAAATACGGCTCCACGACCGCCCTGGCAGACAAGTTCACCGACATTGTCCGCGGCTACAACGACGTGGTGCTGGACATGGGCAGCATCGCACTGGAAAAGGGCGTCGAATACCAGCTCTATTTCGCCGCCTCCAACAACTTCTACCCGCCCTCTGTCCAGCCCTCCTGGGTCGCAGCAAACGACTGCATCGACATCGCCCAGGGCAGCGCCTACTATGGCGACGACACCACCCTCATCTTCTCCGGCACCGTCGTGCTGCAGGAGACCTGAACCACACCGAACACATATCTTGAAACAGAAAGAGAGGTACTGACTATGACCCATCACAAAATTTCCGCATCCACCCTGGCCCGCACCGCTGCGCTGGCGCTGGCCCTGACCAATCAGGTGCTCAGCGCCGTGGGCAAGCCCATGCTGCCCATCGAGAGCGCCCAGCTGGAGCAGCTCATTTCCAGCGGCCTGACCGTTGCCGCCGCCCTCGCCAGCTGGTGGAACAACAACAGCTTCACCCCTGAGGCCATCGAGGCCGACGACTTCATGACCCGCCTGAAGCAGCAGAAGCGATAAACGCATAAACGAACACAGCGCCCCGGAGCCAGTTGCTCCGGGGCGCTGTGTTGTGTTTGAAGAAAAGTTTATCTCAGGCGTTCCACTGAACATCCTCTGCGGCCACATGGCCGTCCTGCACACTGATGACAGCGGCGTGGGTGTCAGCGGTCTTCGCAGATGCCTTCGGGAAAAGGCCCGTATAGATGGTCATGCCAGCCATCATCAGGACAGCCAGTGCAAGACCGACCAAACGAATCATCATACTGTCAACATTCTCGTTCATGATACCTTCTCCTTTTCCTCTTTGCGGCCCGGCAGACACCTTTCTGCCGCGGTCCACATCCCAGTTTTCTTCGTTGCGGACCCCCTCTATCGGCCCGCAGCGATGCATTTCCCAAGACTTTCCAAAGAAAAAAGCCTAGGGTGAACACACCCCAGGCTCCATTGTCTGTCTGCTTAGTATAATAGTCTCTTTTGCAGTTTTTGTCAAGAGGGAGATGAAGGAATCTCAAGCGCCGGATATGCGCAGTCGTGCTCCCCAGTCCGCTGGGAAACTTCTGCTAAACAAAAACGGCTCTGCCGAAGCAGAGCCGTAAAAGCCGTAATACGGTAAAATCAGCGCTTGCTGAACTGGGGAGCACGACGTGCAGCCTTCAGACCGTACTTCTTGCGCTCCTTCATACGAGGATCGCGGGTCAGGAAGCCAGCCTTCTTCAGAGCAGTGCGGTTCTCATCGCTCTGCTGCAGCAGGGCGCGGCTCAGGCCGTGGCGGATAGCGCCAGCCTGGCCGGAAACACCGCCGCCGGAAACGCGGACGACGACGTCATACTTGCCCTCGAGGCCCAGCAGGACCAGCGGAGAGCGGACGATCAGCTTCAGGGTCTCCAGACCGAAGTAGTTGTCGATGTCACGGTCGTTGATGGTGACCTTGCCAGTGCCCTGGTAGACGCGCACGCGGGCAACGGAATCCTTACGACGACCAGTGCCGTAGAAATAAGGTTTGGTTTCGTACATGTTCGATTGCCTCCTTCTTAGAACTCGATCTTCTCGGGCTTCTGAGCTGCGTGAGCGTGCTCGGCACCCTGGTAGCAGTGCAGGCGGGTCAGAGCCTTAGCACCGATGGTGTTGGAAGGGATCATGCCCTTGACAGCGTAGGTCATAGCCAGATCGCTGTTCTCAGCCATCAGCTTGCTGTACTGGACCTTCTTCAGGCCGCCGATGAACTTGCTGTGGGTGATGTGGAACTTCTGCTCAGCCTTCTTGCCGGTCAGAACAGCCTTGTCGCAGTTGATGACGACGACGAAATCGCCGCAGTCAACATTGGGGGTATAATCGACCTTCTGCTTGCCGCGCAGCAGAACAGCAGCCTCAGCAGCGACGTGGCCCAGGCTCTTGCCGGCAGCGTCGAGCAGATACCACTTGCGCTCGACTTCAGCGGGCTTGACGAGAGTAGTGCTCATATCTATTTCCTCCTGATAAGTGTTTCAACGGTTCAATGCGCCTTTTGGAGCGCGAGTGTCAGTATACATCACAAGAACGTCCCTGTCAACATCATTTTTCGATTTTTTCGGCTCAGTTTTTTGAATCTCTCGTTTTCTCTTGTTTTCTCTTGAAATCTCTCGTTTTCTGAAATCGCATTTTCATTTCTGTTTTTGCAGCAGAGCGCTACAATTTCAGCCCCGAGTATGTTATACTAATAAAGATACAGCCCCACCCCGGGGCTGAGCCTTACATTTATGAGGAGGGCATTCCTTCATGCCGAAAGACATCCACCAGCGCGACACCGCGCAGCAGCGCTCTTCCCGCCTGCTGCTGGCCATGGGCATCATCGTCCTGCTGGGCGCACTGGCCTATTTTGTACTGACCCTCGTGGTCAACCGCCGCACCCCCGCTTCGCCTGACACCCGCTACACCGCCGAGAACGGCATCTCCGTCTACTACGAGTCCGCCGTCTGGCCGGTGTGCGAGATGACCGAGGACGCCACCCTTGGCCGTGCGCTGGAACTGGCCTCTGCCGAGAGCAGCGACGACGCCAACTATCAGGTCGTGCTCTTCCAGAAAGGCACGAAAGACACCTATGAGGACTTCATCGGCCAGTCGGAAAAAGAGCTCCAGCAGGCTTACGGCGTCATCAGCCCCCGAAAAGTCAACCTGAACATCGACGGTGCCGCCGTCACCGCCGTGCGCTGTGATATTCAGGCTTACTACGCCGTGCTGGCCACCATCGAGTACGACAGCGGCGACGTCATCTATGTCTCCGGCCTGACCAAGCTGGCCTCCATCAGCGACATCGTCAACCTCGTGGAGAGCGTGAGCCTGTCATGAGCGACACGAAAGCGATGCAGCGGCTCTGCGGCCTGATGCGCAAAGCCGTCCAGCAGTACGAGATGCTGGCCCCCGGCGACCAGGTTCTGGTGGGCGTTTCGGGCGGCAAGGACAGCGTAGCGCTGACCATCGGTCTCGCGCGGCTGCGGCAGTACCTCGGCTTTCCGTTCGAAGTCGTGGCCGTCACCCTCGACCCCCAGTTCGGGGGACAGCCGGTGGACTACTCCGCGCTGGAAGCGCTGTTCCGGCAGTACGGAGTGCCTTACGAGGTGCGCCGCACCCTCATCGGCCCCATCGTCTTCGACTACCGGAACGAGAAGAATCCCTGCTCCCTCTGCGCCAAGATGCGCCGGGGCGCGCTCCACGCCGCTGCCGAAGAGCTGGACTGCAACAAGGTGGCGCTGGGACATCATCTGGACGACGCCATCGAGACGTTTTACATGAACCTCTGGCGGGAGGGCCGCATCGGCTGCTTCTCGCCGGTGACAGAGCTGTCCGACCGGGGGCTGACCCTCATCCGGCCTCTCCTGCTCGCCACAGAGCAGGAGGTGCGCTGTGCAGTGAAGGAAGAAGGATTTCCTATCGTCAAGAGCCGCTGCCCGGCCGACGGCGTGACCACCCGGGAGGACACGAAAAACTTTGTCCGGGAGCGGTGCCGCACCGACCGTGCTTTCCGGCAGAAGACCCTTCACGCTCTGCAGGAGAGCGGCATCGACGGCTGGCGTCCTTTGCACCCGGCCCGTACATCAAAAAAGGAGGACACCGCCCATGCAGATGCCCGCATTTGAAAAACACGTCTGGGCCGAGATAGACCTTGACGCCCTGCGCCACAATTTCCGCGCCGTGAAGGCCCGGGCCGGGGAGATGCCCCTGTGCGCTGTCGTCAAAGCCGACAGCTACGGCCACGGTGCGGTCGAGTGCGCCAAGGTCTTTGCCGAAGAGGGGGCCGCGTGGCTGGCTGTGAGCTGTCTGGCGGAAGCCCGTCAGCTGCGCAAAGCCGGGCTGACGCTGCCCATCCTCATTCTGGGCCATGTGGAGCCGGGCCGTGTACCCGTCCTCATCCAGGAGGACATCACCGCCGCCTGCTACTCCCTGCCCCAGGCCAAGGCCCTCAGCGAGGCTGCCTGCACTGTCGGCGGAAAAGTCAAAGTCCACCTCAAGGCCGACACCGGCATGGGCCGCATCGGTTTTGCGCTCCGCACCGACTTTGACGCGGCGCTGGCTGGGATGCTGGAAGCCTGCCGCCTGCCGGGGCTGGACGTGACCGGCCTGTTCCAGCACTTCGCTGTGGCCGACGATGACAGCGCCGACAGCGTGGCTTATACCAGCCAGCAGCACGAGCTCTTCGTCCGGGCCTGTCAGGGCCTTGCCAAGGCCGGTTTTGAGCCTGCCGTCGTCCACTGCGACAACTCCGCCGGGGTGATGCTCCACCCCGACTGGCCCGCCGGACTGCCCCGCACCCGCTGCATGGCACGCCCCGGCATCATCCTCTACGGCTTCGACCCCAGCGACGAGGTGCGTTTTGGCATCTTCCGCCCGGTGATGAAGCTCAAGACCATCGTCAGCATGGTCAAGGAGATGGAGCCCGGCCAGTCGGCCAGCTACGGACGCCGCTTCACCGCGGAAAAGCCCACCAAGGTCGCCACTCTCTGCGCCGGTTACGCCGACGGCTACCCCCGCCTTTTGAGCTGCGGCAAGGGCATCGTGGAGATAAAGGGTATGCCCTGCCCCGTTCTGGGCCGGGTCTGCATGGACCAGATCATGGTGGATGTCTCGGCTCTGCCCGACGTGCAGGAAGGGGACGAAGCCATCCTGTGGGGCGGCGAAGTGAGCGACAGCGCCGAGACCATCGCCCACAAGACCGATACCATTTCTTACGAGGTGCTCTGCGGCGTTTCCCGCCGGGTACCCCGCGTTTACCTGGAAAACGGCGGCATCAAAGCCGTCGAGGACTGGATCCTATAAATTTCGGAGGAACTACATGGCAAGAGACAACATCCGCAACTTCTGCATCATCGCGCACATCGACCACGGCAAATCCACCCTCTCCGACCGCATCCTCGAGCTGACCAAGAGCGTGGACGAGCGGACGATGGAGGACCAGATCCTCGACAACATGGACATCGAGCGGGAACGCGGCATCACCATCAAGGCCCGCGCCGTCACCATGAACTACACCGCCAAGGACGGCAAGGTGTACGAGTTCAACCTCATCGACACCCCGGGCCACGTGGACTTCGCTTACGAAGTCAGCCGCAGCCTTGCCGCCTGCGAGGGCGCTATCCTCGTGGTGGACGCCACCCAGGGCGTGGAGGCCCAGACCCTCGCCAATACCTATATGGCGCTGGAACACGACCTCGAGCTGGTGCCTATCCTGAACAAGATCGACCTGCCTTCCGCCCATCCGGACGAGGTGGCGCAGGAAGTGGAGGACGTCATCGGCCTGCCCTGTCTCGACGCGCCCCGCGTCTCGGCCAAGACCGGCCTGAACATCGATCAGGTGCTGGAGCGTGTGGTCAGCGACATCCCCGCCCCCACCGGCGACCCGGACGCCCCCCTCAAGGCCCTCATCTTCGACAGCATCTACGACAGCTACAAGGGCGTCATCGTCTATATCCGCGTCTTTGAAGGTACGGTCAAGCCCGGCGACACCATCCGCCTGATGGCCACCGGCGCACAGTTCACGCTGGTGGAAGTGGGCCACATGGGCGCTACCAGCCTGACCCCCTGCGACCAGCTGCAGGCCGGTGAGGTCGGCTATCTGACCGCCAGCATCAAGACCGTGCAGGACACCCGCGTCGGCGACACCGTCACCCTGGCGAATAACCCCACCCCCGAGGCTCTGCCCGGCTACCGTCAGGTCAAGCCCATGGTCTTCTGCGGCATCTACCCCGCCGACGGCGCAAAGTACCCAGATTTGAAGGACGCGCTGGAAAAGCTGCAGCTCAACGACGCCTCCCTGACCTTTGAGCTGGAAACCAGTGCTGCGCTGGGCTTTGGCTTCCGCTGCGGCTTCCTTGGCCTGCTCCACATGGAGATCATCACCGAGCGTCTGGAACGCGAGTTCGACCTCGACCTCATCACCACCACGCCCAGCGTCCGCTATCGTCTGACCCTGACCGACGGCACCGTGGAGATGATCGACAACCCGTCCAGCTACCCCGACCCCTCCAACATCGTCAAGCAGGAGGAGCCCTTCGTGGACGTCCACCTCTACACCCCCAACGAATACGTCGGCAGCCTGATGGACCTGTGCCAGAACAAGCGCGGCGTCCTCATCGACATGAAGTATATGGATGATGTGCGTGTGGACCTGCACTACGCCCTGCCTCTGGGCGAGATCGTCTACGACTTCTTCGACGCCATCAAGAGCCGGAGCCGCGGCTACGCCAGCTACGACTACGAGTTCAAGGAGTACCGCGAGAGCGACCTGGTGAAGCTGGATTTCCTGCTCAACGGCGACCCCGTGGATGCTCTGTCCATGATCGTCTTCCGCGACAACGCCTACGCCAAGGGCCGCCGCATCTGCGAGAAGCTGCGGGACAACATCCCGCGCAACCTCTTCGAGATCCCTGTTCAGGCGGCCATCGGCGGCAAGATCATCGCCCGTGAGACGGTCAAGGCCATGCGCAAGGATGTGCTGGCCAAGTGCTACGGCGGCGACATCTCCCGCAAGAAAAAGCTGCTGGAAAAGCAAAAAGAGGGCAAAAAGAAGATGCGCCAGCTGGGCAGCGTCTCCCTGCCCAGCGAGGCGTTCACCGCCGTGCTCAAGCTCGACAGCGACGACGATTGATCTTGGTTTTTCCGCTCCCCTCCCGTCCGGAGGGGATTTTTTTCATATCTATCGCAAGTCAAGAAAATAACGCAATAGGATAACAGCATATTTGCGATATGCAATTCAACGCTGTTGCTGTTGCATTAAAAAGTTGAATTGCTATGTCTGGCGGCTAAGAATCTTAACTCAAATCTTGACCTTTCTTCCGATCTTCCCGCCCCAAAAAGGACAAAAAAGCCCCCGCCTCCGGGAGTACCGGAGGCGGGGGCTTCGCCGAACTGTGGCTTATGAAGAAGGTTTTCGGAAGGGCTACTTATCAGGCAGGCTGTGCCTTGTTGGCGTTCTTCTTGCCCGTCATGAAGCAGTAAGCCATGATGAGCACGCATCCAGCAATGCCGATAATATCAGACATGGAGCTGGGCAGGATGAAGATGAAGGCCACAACATAGCAGGCGATGCGCTCCCACATCTTCAGGGGACGGAACAGGTAGCCAGCGATGCCGCAGGCCAGCAGATAGGTGGCTGCAATGACGATGCAGTATGCAATGATGATCTCCACCGCAGTGCCTTCCAGCAGGATAGCGGGACGATACACGAATGCAAAGGGGACGATGAAAGCGGTGATGGCGAAGGAGAATGCCTTCCAGCCGGTCTTCCATGCGCTTGCACCCGCGATGCCGGCCGCAGTAAAGGATGCCAGACAGACGGGAGGAGTGATCTGAGCCACGACACCGAAGTAGAAGATGAACATATTGGTGACCAGAGCGGAGATGCCCAGACCCTGGATAGCCGATGCGAACAGAGTGACAGCGATCAGGTAAGCGGCCACGGTAGGCAGTGCCATGCCCAGCAGCAGGCAGCCCAGAGCGGCGATGAGCAGTGCGATGAACAGGCTGCCCTCACCAGAGGTACCGATGAGCTTTGCGATCTTGACGGCAACGCCGGAGTTGACCACGATGCCGATCATGATGCCGCAGGCAGCGGTGGGGATTGCAATGTTTGCGGCCTGACGGACGCCGTCCATCAGAGTCTGGAGCAGCTTGCGGGGGCTCATGCGGGTCTCAGGAGAGATTGCTGCGATGATGATGGAGAAGATGGTGCAGTAGATCGCGGAACGGGGCAGAGAGTAGCCCATGATGATCATGACGACCAGAACGACGATGGGCAGCAGACGGTACACGCGGGGCAGGATGGGCTTGCCTTCGTAATGTACGCCGGAGTCTTTGCCCAGACCCTTCTTCTTTGCGATCATGTGGACAAGGATGAAGACGGCGAGGAAGTAGGCCACAGCGGGCAGGACGGCTGCTGCCGCGATCTGCGCATACTGCACACCGATGATCTCGGCCATGATGAATGCGCCAGCGCCCATGATGGGGGGCATGATCTGGCCGCCGGTGGAAGCAACAGACTCGACTGCTGCTGCCTCTTCGGGGTCATAACCGGTCTTTTTCATCAGGGGGATGGTCAGAACGCCGGTAGTGGAAACATTTGCGATCGCAGAACCAGAAACCATGCCCAGCAGGCCGGAAGAGATGACAGCTGCCTTTGCGGGGCCGCCGACGGTCTTATCGCTGAGCTTCATGCCGCCGTCGATCAGGACACCGCCGCCGCCGCAGTTGGAGAAGAAGGTGCCGAAAACGAGGAAGTAGAACAGGGTGCTCAGAGAAGTGACCAGCGGAGAGCCGAAGATGCCATTCTCGCCGTACATCAGGACTTCCATCAGTTTGGGGAAGCTGATGCCGGAGAAGCGGAACAGGCCGGGGATATACTGGCCGAACCATGCATAAGCAAGGAAGAAGCAGATGACCCAGAACAGGGACATACTGACCACGCGGCGGACAGCCTCCATGACATTGATGACCAGAAGCACCGCCACGATGACCTCGGTGGTGGTCATAACGTCAACATTGAAGATGCGGTAGTTGAGCTGCTCTGCGTGGCTCAGGAAGAACCAGCAGATGAAGCAACTGGACGCGATGAGGAAGATGTCGTAGATCCACCACAGCTTATTGTGGCTCTTGGATTTCTCGACCATCGGATTGTACAGCCACACCACGACCAGTGCAAGGCACATATGGAGCGGCAGCTGGAACCACGGGTCAAGGGGCTTGACCAGCTTGATGTAGAGCTGGAACACCGTCCAGATAACGGTAAGAACTGCCAGCGAATAGAAGCGCCATTTCGGCATATTCTTCAGCAGCTTGGCGATTTTGGTATCTTCGTCCTCTTCGCTTGCCAGAGCCTTGGCCTTGGCGTCGAGAGCCGATACCTTGGTTTCTTTTTCGTTGCTCATATTTCCCTCCGTATTATCCCTTGTGAAAGCAGAGGCCGGACACCGCAAAGCGTCCGGCCTCTGCCTACGGTCAAAGGATAGATCTGATGTCGTGCGGAGCGCCTCCGCCGAAAGCTTTCACAGCCGGAACTTACTTCATGTAGCCTGCTTCCTTGTAGTACTTCTCAGCACCGGGATGCAGCGGGCAGCCGCCGCGCTTCATCTCTTCCCAAGCGGTCTCAGGCTCCCACGGAGACAGGGAATTGTACTCGGCCACCAGAGCGTCGCGGTTCTCGCTCAGGCTCTTGGTGATGGCGTAGACGACATCCTCGCTCAGGCTCTCTTTGCAGAAGACGCAGTCGGGAGTGCCGGGCAGCGTCAGCTCCTTATCCTGACCCTTGAAGGAGTTGGCCGGGATGGTGATGAGGTCGAAGCCCTTTTCGCTGACGAACCAGCTGCACAGGTCATCGCCCCACTGCAGGAAGGTGACATCCACGCTGGTAGCGATCTGAGCCATGGTGGAAGAAGCAGAAGAGGTGTGGTCGATGTAGAAGTCGATCTGGCCGTCCGAGATGGCGTCTGCGTTGGCATCGCCGCCCTGGTTGGTGATGGAGCCGCCCCAGCTCTTCAGGTCGTCCTCGGTCACGCCGAAGTACTCGAGCAGCAGGTAAGCGCCCTCAGCATCCATGGAGCCCTTTGCGGAGCAGCCGATGCGCAGGGGCAGCTTCTGCTCGAAGATCTCCTCGATGGTGGAGACATTGTACTTCTGCAGGAATGCGTTGGACACGCAGTTGATGTAGCAGACAGCAGTCAGGCCGCCGATGATCGCTGCATAGCCGCTGGTAGCAGGCTTGCCCAGAGTGCCTTCCTCCATTGCCCACTTTGCAGGAGCACCGTTGATGAAGGCCAGATCGGTGTTGCCGGAAGCAAACAGATAAGGAGCACCCATACCGCCAGGAGAGTCAGGGTTGACGTTGACAGTCTGGAAACCGCCAGCCTTCTCCAGCACCTTGGACATTGCAACGATCATATTGTAAGAGCCAGAACCGACCTTATCGGAGCTGAAGTTCAGAGTCTCTTTGCTCATATCGGGCAGACCGTCCACAGCCTTTGCCTCAACGGAAGGAGCTGCCTCACTGGAAGCTGCAGTGCTGGTGGAGGAAGAGCCGCCGCAGGCTGCCAGAGCACCAGCCGCTGCCATAGTACCAGAAACCTTCAGAAAGCTGCGACGAGAAATCTTTTTCATAATCTTGTTCTCCTTTTCTCTTGGGGTTCTCGTGTAGCGAACCGGACTGTGTACTTCATGCCTTCTTCTGCGGCGTCGCCGCTTTTCACAGTCTTTGTTCGTTTTTGTTGTCTAAATTATATTCAAAATGGCAGACCCTTACAACGGCTAAACCGCCTTGTTTCCGTTTTATTCTGAAACATTTCCAGGATATTTCATGAATGTTCTATTAAAACCGTAACATTTTAGAACGCTTTAACCGTCTTACTCAAATCCACACGTTTCAGGATAGAACTTTTCTTTCCGTCCGTTAAGTTAAAAAACGCCCGCCTTTGCAGCAGAAACTGCAAAAGCGGGCGTGTAAGGAGCGATTGGAAGCTTTACGCCTCGCGGCCGGTCATCTTGACGGCATACTTGATGGCGTTGACAAGGCTCAGCTCATTGCCGTTGCCCTTGCCTGCATGGTAGAAGTCGGTGCCATGGTCCACGCTGGCGCGGATGATGGGCAGGCCCAGCGTGACATTGACGCCCTCCACAGCCTTCCACTCCTGCTTCTCACGGTCGTAGACGAAGCCCACGGTCTTGAGGGGGATATGGCCCTGATCGTGGTACATGCAGACCACGATGTCGTACCAGCCGCCGATGGCCTGAGAGAAAACGCTGTCCGGCGGGCAGGGACCCACAACGCCGGTGATGCCCTCGGCCTTGGCAGCCTCGATGGCCGGGGTGATCTCCTCGATCTCCTCGCGGCCGAACAGGCCGTTCTCGCCGCAGTGGGGGTTCAGGCCGGCCACGGCGATGCGGGGGTTCTCGATGCCCATATCCTTGCAGGCCTTATTGGCGATCTCGATGACTTCCAGCACACGCTCTTTCTTGACCCGGTCGCAGGCTTCGCGCAGGGACACATGAGTAGAGACGTGGACCACGCGCAGGTCGTGGTGGGCCAGCATCATGGTATACTTCTTGGTGTGGGTGTAGGTGGCGTAAATCTCGGTGTGGCCGTCGAAATGGGTGTAGCCGTCCGACTTCTCGCCGTGATAGTATTCCAGAGCCTTGTTCATGGCTTCCTTGTTCAGGGCGTTGGTGCAGGTAGCATCCACCTCACCGGCCATGGCCAGCTCGATGACCTTCTTGACACACTGGAAAGCGGCGTTGCCGCCCTCCACGCTCACCTTTGCCATCTCGAACTTGTTGATGTCCTCGATGAGGTCGAGGTGCAGCACGTCGATGGTCCCGGGGGTGAACAGGGCATCCGACACCTTGTCGCAGCGGTGGATGACGATGTCCTCACGGCCAACGAACTTCCTGGCCTGCTCGAACACCTTCACGTCACCCACAACGATGGGGCGGCAGTAGGTATACTGCTCCGGATCTGCCAGAGCCTTGATGGTGATCTCCGGGCCGGAGCCGGCGGGATCGCCCATCGTAATGCCAACGATCGGTTTATTCATAGCAGTGCTCTCCTTGCTCTTCTCAGTTCAGGCCCTTGGCAGCGTTCTCGGCCAGAACCTTCTTGATAGCATCCAGACCCTCTTCGGGGACGTAGTTGAAGGGAGCGCGGCACTTGCCGACGTTGTGGCCCTGCAGGGCGACAGCAGTCTTGATGATGGTGTTGGGGTTGCCGTACTTGAAGGTCTGCTGCAGGATGGCGATCGCGTCCTGAGCAGCCTGTGCGCCCTCGAGGTCGCCAGCCTTGAAGCAGTCGTAGATCTTTGCAACAGTGGCAGGCCAGATATTGGCGCGGCCCGCAATGCCGCCTGCGCCGCCCTCTTTCAGGCAGGTCAGGATCGCGCCGTCGTTGCCGGCGAGGATGGCCACATCCTTGTCCAGCTCACGGGTCAGGCGGATGTAAGCTTTCAGGTTCTCGATGTCGCCGCTGGAATCCTTTGCGCCGACGATGACGTCCACGTCACGGCAGAGAGCCTGCACGGTCTCGGGCAGGAGCTTGTTGCCGGTGCGGGGCGGGATGTTGTAGAGGATGATGGGGATGTTGACCTGCTTTGCCACGGCCACATAGTGGTCGTACAGCTCCTTCTGGGAGGCCAGTGCGAAGCTGGGGGTGATGATGGACAGTGCATCTGCGCCCATCTCCTCGGCGCGCTTGCTCAGGCGGATGGTCTCGGCGGTGGTGATGCAGCCGGTGCCTGCGTAAACGGGGACGCGGCCCTTGACCTGGTCGATGACGGTAGCCAGGATCTCTTCCTTCTCCTTAAAGGAGAGGGCGTAAGCCTCGCCGTTGGTGCCCATGGGGAAGATGCCATGCACGCCGCCTGCCAGCAGACGCTCCACCTGCTGACGCAGAGCCTCGTGGTTGACAGTCTGCTCGTCATCGTTGTTCATAGGGGTGATTACCGGAGGGATAATGCCTTTGATGTCGCTGGTCTTCATAACGTGTTCTCCTTTTCTATTACATGATCTCCTGATACAGTTTGCGGGCGTCGTCAGCGGTGACGGGGCGCATATTGTTCACCAGCAGACGCTGCACCTGCATACCGGACTCGACCAGACCCTCGAGGTCCTCAGCGGGGACGCCGAACTCCTTCAGACTGGTGGGGATGTCCAGATGCTTGACGATCGCTTCGAGGCGGGCGATCATCCATGCAGCCTTCTCCTCCACGGTGGTGCAGGTCTTGTTCTCGTGGCAGCAGCGGTCATAAGCCACAGCCAGACGCTCCTTGACAGCCGGATGCTCGCTGTTGAAGCGCATGACAGGAGCCAGCAGAATGGCGTTGGAGACGCCGTGTGCGATGTGGTACTTGCCGCCCAGAGGATAGCTCAGAGCGTGGACTGCGGTGGTGCCGGAAGCGGTGATGGCCAGACCGCCGTAGTAAGCTGCGATCTGCATCCGGTTCTTCTCGGCCATGGCCTCGGGGTCATCGCAGGCTTTCTCAATGTTGTTCAGGATGAGGTCGAGGCCCTCCAGAGCGTACAGGTCGCTGAAGGGGTTGGCCTTGTTGCCGGTGAAGCACTCGATGCAGTGTGCCAGAGCATCAACGCCGGTAGCAGCTGCGATCTTGCGGGGCAGGTTCTTGATCATGCGGGCGTCGAGGATGACGTAGTCCGCGATCATGTTCTCGTTGACGATGCCGACCTTCAGCTCCTTCTCGGGGACAGCGACGATGGCGTTGGGAGTGACCTCAGCGCCGGTGCCGGCGGTGGTTGGGATGAGGACAATGGGGACGCACTTCTGAGCCATACCGGGGTTGTCCAGCAGCTCCTTGACGCCGTAGTCATCGGTCACCAGCACGCTTGCCAGCTTGGCTGCGTCCATGACGGAGCCGCCGCCGCAGGCCACGATGAGGTCGGCGCCGGAAGCCTTGAACTCATCCACCAGCTTCTGGACAGCCATGTAGCTGGGTTCGGGGGGCAGCTCGTCCAGAACATAATACTCTGCGCCGGAAGCCTTCACAGCCTCCTCGGGCAGGGCGAACAGGCCAGCGCCCTCAATGCCCTTGTCGGTGAACATTGCCACCTTCTTTGCCCCACGGGCCTTGATGATGGCGGTGATGTTGTCCATTGCGTTCTCGCCGCCGTAAACTGCGTGCGGCATCTTCAGATTGTACTGGGTCAGCATAACAAATTTCCTCCTTCAAAAAAATCAGTGGGTCTGGGCGGCGGTGGGCAGCAGAGCCTCCGGCGTACCCATCTCTTCGTTTTCGTGGATCATATTCCCAGGTCAGGCCGGGAAGTTTCTGACAGGCCATGGTTTTCTCCGAAACCATCGTCTGTCTCAATTTTATTTGGCTGCAATGCGGTCTGCAAGGTCGAGCAGCAGTTTTTCGTGGCCGAAGCCGCCCGACTTGGTGATAACGTAGCGGGTGCAGCCGCGGTAGGTAAAGCGGGCCAGCACGACGCCCTTTTCCATCTCGCACACCGGCTCAAGCTCCTTGATGCCCACGCAGTTCATGCACTGTAACAGCGTGTCGCCGCCGGTGAGCAGCAGGGTCCCAAGCGCGGGGCTGGTGAACAGTTTGCCCAGCATATGACCGATGCTGCTGGCGATGCCGACCCGCAGGCCCTCGAGGTCGAGGCCCCGGGCGGCGGCGTAATCCGCCGTGGGCTGGTTGCCGCCCTCGTCGTTGGTCTCGATGATGCAACGGGGGGTCGCGGCCAGCATCTCGTTGATGCCCTGCAGGGCCTCTTTGCCGTTTTCGCTCTCCCAATAGCCGGGGTCGAGCTTCTGGCGGGGGGTCAGGCGCAGGCGGGAGAAGCCGTTCTGTTCGGCCACATCCAGCTGGCGCAGGGTGATGGAGTTGACGCTTCCGCAGACCACCAGCAGACGGGGGTCCAGCTTCGGCATGGTGACCGTCCTGCGCTCGGTCATCTTCATCAGGTCGGGCAGCAGCGCTGCAAAGCCGGCACAGCCTGCCATCAGGCGGGGCCTGCCATTCCGGAACAGGGCGCGGCCTGTGGAAGCGAGGTCGTCGAGGCTCCCGGCGTCAAAGACCAGGATGCCCTCCTGCTCCGGCACAGCCTCACCCTCTTTCAGGGTCGGGAAGCTGTGGGCAGGCACATCGGTCTGTTCCCCGATGAGCTCCGTCACCCTGGCGTGGCGCACCGGCTCGAAGGGGTCGATGCCGAAGGGGCTCTCGGTCACAGGCACGCCGCTGATATAATGTACTCCGTCCCGGGTCACACGGTCGATCTGGGGGAAGGCCGGCAGGAACGGCAGCCGGCGCTCCCCGCTGGTTTTGAGCAGGGCCGAAAGCTCTGCGCCGATGTTTCCGCGCAGAGCGGAGTCTGTCTTTTTATAGATGCTGAAAACGCCCGCACTCATCGCATCCCGGGTCAGTTTTGCAATGACGGCATAGGCCTCTGCAGCGGGCAGATGGCGTGTCTCGGTGTCCACCACCAGCACAGCGGCGTCACTGGCTGCAAGATCCACCTGCTCTCCGACCACGACGCGGGTGGGGATGCCGCAGGCGGCGAACTGGACGCCCGTGTCCAGCGCACCTGTAAAGTCATCTGCAAGGATCAGCAGAAGCAGCATAGGTTGCTCCTCCTCTCATGATTTATTCTCGTGATACCATTATGCCTCATTTTGACACAGCGTGCATGGAAACGAGCGGTCTTTTCCGTTTTAATTTGAAACGTCAATTAAGTTTTTTGCTTATAAAGTCTCAAACCGTTTCAAATCAGAACAGTCTTTGTTTGATTTTCGGGAGTTTGTTTGCTAGAATAGTAGCAAATATGAACGGAGGTGTCTGTTGTGATAGAGACTCACACCCGTATTCTGGGCATCGCCCCCTACGACGGAATGCGCACTGCGATGGAGCAGGCGGCACAGGCTTATCCCAATGTTGAAATGGACATTTACACCGGCGACCTGGAAGACGGGCAGGCCATCGTGCAGCAGATGCCCCCCAACTCCTACGACTGCATCATCTCCCGCGGCGGCACTGCAGCCCTCATCCGGCAGGTGACCGACCTGCCGGTGGTGGACATCCACATCTCGGTGTACGACGTGCTGCGCACCATGAAGCTGGCCGAGAATTATTCCAGCCTCTACGCCATCGTGGGCTTCCCCTCCATCACCGAGCCGGCCCACACCCTGTGCAGCCTGCTGGACTTCAACCTCGACATCCTCACCGTGAACAACGCTGCTGAGGTGCGCCACACTCTGGAACGCCTGCAGCAGGGCGGCTACCGGATGGTGGTCTGTGACATGGTCACCCACACCATCGCCCGGGAGATGGGTTTTGACGCTTTCCTCATCACCTCCGGCGTCGAAAGTCTCCACGCCGCCATCGACCAGGCCGTGAGCATCAGCTCCTGGTTCGGCCAGCTGCGGCAGGAGAACCTCTTCCTCCGCAGCATCACTCAGGGCCAGAATGGCCGCGTCATCGTCATGGAGTCCAACGGCGACCTCTTCTACAGCAGCATCTCCGAAGTCCCGGCGGAGCTGAGCAGCGTCCTTCAGTCCCACATCCGGGAGATCCCGGCCAGCGGCAACCTCCGCTTTTACTACACCGAGCGGGACCAGCTCTACAGCATCACCGCCCAGCAGCTGCTGATGAACAACATCCAGCGGTGTTTGTTCTACTGTGTTCCGGCCCGCATCCCGCTCCATTCCAGCCGTCCCGGCCTGCGCACCCTGAACAAGGGCGAGTGCGAATACCTTTTCGCCAACAGCTTCTACAGCCTCAGCGGCGCGATGGGTACCCAGGCGGCCGAGATACGCTCCCTCGCCCTGCTGCGCCAGCCGGTATTCATCTACGGCGAGCCCGGCACCGGCAAAGAGCAGATCGCACGCTATCTCTATCTGCACAGCTCCCTTGCCAACCACCCCTTCATCGTGGTGAACTGTGCGCTGCTGAATGAGAAGACCTGGGATTTCCTGCTCAACCACTACAACTCCCCTCTCAGCGCCACCGGAAACACCATCTACTTCCAGAATTTTGAGTCCATCCCGCCCCAGTGGAGTTCAGAGCTTCTTGCCGCCATTGAAGAAACCGGTCTTGCCCGCCGGGTACGGCTCATCTTCTCCTGCTCCATCGTCGAGGGGGAGCCGGTGCCGGAAGTGCTGCGGCATTTCAGTGAGCGGCTGGGCTCACTGGCCCTTCCCCTGCCCTCCCTGCGCAGCCGCTCCGACGAGATCCCGTCTCTGTCCAGCCTCTACCTCAACAGCCTGAACCTCGAGCTGGGCAAGCAGCTCTCGGGCTTCGAGCCCCGGGCCATCGAGATGCTCCGCCAGTACCCCTGGCCCAACAATTACACCCAGTTCAAGAACGTCCTGCGCGCCCTCGCCGCCCTGTCGGACGGCCCCTACATCCGGGCCGGGACGGTGGCCGATATGCTTTCCAAAGAGCGGACCCTGCGGGCCGTGCCGCAGCCGGCTTCTGTCCGCAAGCCCAGTGAGCAGACCCTCGAAGAGGTCATCCGCGATGTCGTCCAGCAGACCGTCGCCGCCCACGGCGGCAACCGCGCCGCCGCTGCCCGTCAGCTGGGCATCAGCCGCACGACCCTCTGGCGCTATATGGAAAAAATCGAGCAGAAACAACAGAATGTAGAAAAAGAGTCCTGAAAAGCACAAAAAAGCTCCGGCTTTCGTACGAAAGCCGGAGCTTTTTCTTGTGTTTTTACACGCCCGAATAGGCGGAGAAGCCGCCATCGATGGGCAGGCAGATGCCGGTGATGAAACCGGCAGCGTCATTGTTCAGCAGGAACAGCAGCGCGCCCACAAGGTCCTTTTTGCTGTCTCCGAAGCGGCCCATGGGGGTCGCGGCGAGGATCTTGTTGGTACGGGCCGTCGGGGTGCCGTCCTCATTGTAGAGGAGGCTGGCGTTCTGCTCGCTGGCGAAGAAGCCCGGAGCGATGGCGTTCACCCGGATGCCGACCTTGCTGAAATGGACGGCCAGCCACTGGGTGAAGTTGGTCACAGCAGCCTTGGAGCCGGAGTAGGCCGGTATCTTGGTCAGGGGCAGGTAAGCGTTCATGCTGGAGATGTTGAGGATGTTGCAGCCCGGGCGGCCCACCATCTGGCGGGCGAAGGCCTGGGTGGGCAGCAAGGTGCCGATGAAGTTCAGGTCGAACACCATCTCTACGCCGCTCTCGTCGAGGTCGAAGAAGGTCACGGTATCGTCCTCGAGGTCGGCCATCTCGAAATACTCTTTGTCGGTGTTGGCGCGGGCGTTGTTGCCGCCGGCACCGTTCACCAGAATATCGCAGGGGCCAAGCTCTGCCATCACGTCCTCAGCCACCTGCAGGCAGTTGGCCTTGTTCATGACGTTGCAGGTGTAGCCCCTGGCGATGCCGCCTTCGGCCTCGATCTCGTCGGCCAGAGCCTTGAGCTTCTCCATATTGCGGCCCAGCAGGGCGACTTTCGCGCCCGCCCGGGCCAGAGCCCTGGCGAAAATGGAGCACAGGGTGCCGCTTGCGCCCGTGACGACGGCCACCTTGCCGGTCAGGTCAGTGTTCAGTACATTCTGTTCCATGTTCTTCCTCTTTACAGGCTCAGCTGCGGTACTCGGCGGGCAGCTGGTCCATGCTCTGCCACTTGGTCATGGCCTCTTCCAGCTTCATGCCGCTTGCCACAGCGTCGCGGCGGCAGGCGTTGACCGCCTGGATCTCCTTCATCTTCTCGCCGGTCAGGGTGTAGCCCTTCATGGCGATAAGGGTAGCGGCCCAGGCCACCATCGGGATGATGCAGAACAGCACGATGACCACCCAGTTCATACCGGGGGTGTAGGAGTCGTACTGGGTGGGCAGGCTCTCGAGGCCGATGAAGCTCACAGCGATGCCGACGACGGTAGCGGACAGGCTGGACACCAGCTTATCCACCAGGCTGAACAGCGTACCCATGATGCCGGGGATGTAGTTGCCGCTGCGGTAAGTCTCGTAGTCGGAGCAGTCGGCGACCATGGGGATGGGCATATCGGCAGTGGCGTAGTATGCGCCGTAGCCGATGCCGAAGAATGCGATGAAGAGGATGGTGTAGAGGTTGATGGACAGGCCGTTGTCACCCATGATGGACAGGGTGAAGGCGTCGCTGCGGCCCCAGAACAGCAGCAGCACCAGCACGCCGATGTAGCAGATGAATGCCACGCTGACGTACTTCATCAGGCTGGCCTTCTGGCCCTCCTTCTGGCTGGTGCGGACGGTGAGCAGGAAGAAGGGTACGCTGAAGACGTAGCCCAGCACCATCATGGGCAGGTACAGGCCGTCATAGTTGCCCATCATGCAGCCGTACAGCATACACAGGACGGTGGTGTTGGTGGCGATGGAGAGAGCCAGCTTGCAGCCGGCACCAGCCACCATCAGGCGCTGCATGGGGTTATTGTTCTTGATGATCTGGACGTACTCGTGCAGCTTGACCTTCTCGCTGACCTCGCCGCCGATGCCGAAGTACTTGGGCTGGTCCTTCTCCCAGATGCCGATGATGGCCAGAATGGTGAGGAGGATGGAGATGACGATGCCCACAGGAGCCAGGGTGCGGAAGAAACCGGCAGAGGCGTAGCCGCCCTCATAGTTTTTGGCGAGGATGGGGGCGAAGAACTGCATCGCACCCATGCCCAGCAGAGAGCCGACGGTGTTGAAGATGGTGAACAGGGGGCGCTGCTTGGGGTCGTTGGTCAGAACGGTCTGGCCGGAACGGGTGCAGCTGGTCTGGAAGGTGTAGCCGATGACCCAGACTGCGTACAGAGCCACGAAAGCCGCATAGCGCAGGCCCATCGAGCTGGCGGGGATGAGCGGGGTCAGGCAGTACAGCACGAGGATGCTGGCTGCCATGATGAGGTTGCCGATGACCATGAAGGGCCGGAACTTGCCGAACTTGCCGTTGGTGCGGTCCATCAGGGCGCCGATGATGGGGTCGGTGATGGCGTCGAACAGGCGCATACCGGTGACCATGACCGAAGCGAAGATCATGGACAGGGCCAGCACCTTGCTGCCGAAGGTGGCGATGTAGGAAAGCACCAGCACATAGTACACGTTCGTTGCGCCGTTGTTCAGCGGGAACAGCACCAGCTGGTAGGTCTTGGCGCGGTTCAGGCCCGGCGCCTTTGCGGTTTGTTCACCCATTTGCGGTGTCTCCTTTTTTTCTTACAAAAAACGGCAGCCTGCCCGCCGTTCTGGGGGACAGGCTGCCATTTGTTCTTAACAGTTGCGGAAATCTGCGCCGGAATTACTTCTGGTCAGCTGCGGGAGCGGTATCGACCATGCTCTTCTTCGCCTTGAGGGCCTTGCTCAGCTGCCATGCGCACAGGATGGTCAGAACGGCCAGCACTGCGATGAGCGCATAGATGGCGGTCTGCCACCACGGGGTGATGGTCTTCAGGGTATCGGTGGAAGCCCAGCCGTTCATGGCGTTGGAGTTGACCACGGTGTAGAGGATGTGGTGCATCGCATTGCGCATCTGGGTGACGATGTAGGCATCGTTCTCATAGTTTGCGGCCTTGGTGGTGTGGATCTTGGGCGTCGGGCTGTCCCAGATGTCGGAGCCGGCGATGAGGCCGTCCACCAGGTCCATGTACTGGCTGGAACCGGAGTAGTCGGTGATGCACATGCCGCGCATCCCCAGCTCGCCGCGCAGGAAGCCGGTCAGCAGGTTGGCGTTCGCGCCGCACCAGGTAGCGCCCCAGCGGTTGAAGCCGGTCATGACGCTCCAGGCGCCGCCATCGGTGATGGCCTTGTCTGCGACTTCCAGATAGATCTCACGAGCGGTCTGCTCGTTCAGCCAGGTGTTGACACCGCGGCGGCTGGTCTCGGAGTCGTTCAGGGCGACGTGCTTCAGGTAGACGTAGACGCCCTTGGACTGGATGCCCTGCACCTCAGCAGCGCAGATGGTGCCAGCCACGAACGGGTCCTCAGAGTAGTACTCGAAGTTACGGCCGGAGTAAGCGGTGCGGTGCATATTGATGCCGGGGCCGTACAGGCCGGAGTAACCCATGGCCAGGCAGTCCTCGCCGATGCACCGGCCGACCTCATTGATGAGGTCAACATTGAAGGTAGCCGCCATGACATCCTCGGAGGTGTAGCACATTGCGGATGCACCACCGGTCAGGGCAGCGGTCAGACCCTGAGGGCCGTTCTCGTCCTTGGTAGCAGTCTTGCCGATGGAGGCAGCGGCTGCGGTGTTGTGGAAGCCGAGGGTGATGGTGTTGACCATCTCGCTGTAGGTCAGCTGGTCCAGCAGGGTATCCCACTCGGGATCATCGAAGTCCTTGCCGATCATGGAAGCGAGGGTCAGGCCGTTCTTGGCGCCCAGAGTGGGCATCTCGACGCTGTTGGCCTCAGAGCCGTCGTACTGGGTGAAGGCGAGGCTTGCAGCCAGAGTCTCGTTGGCGGTCAGCTGTGCGGGAGCGGTGGGGATGGTGCCGGTCCAGTCGGAGCGGCTCATCCAGGTCACACTGCCGGGAGCATCGCTGCTCTTGTTGGGGTCGGACTCGTCAAACAGGTTGGTGATGGCGGTGCCATTTGCGCCGGTGGAGAAGGTGGTGGTGTCGAGGGTGTCGTTGGTCCACTTCCAGACGAGGTCGGTGCTGCCGTTCTCGGTCATGCGGCCATTGGTGTTCTCGACGGTGTAGCCCTTGGCAGCCAGGATGTTGTTGACTGCGTTGTGGGAATCGGTGGCAGCGGTGAAGTAGTAGTCACCGGCGTCCACGATGTAGGTCTTGGCGTTGTTTGCGTCGTAGGTGCGCAGCTCGCTCTTCGGGACAGTGATGGTCACGTCCTCAGAAGCGCCGGGAGCCAGCACGTCGGTCTTTGCGAAGCCGCACAGCTCAGCAGCAGCCTTCTCGATGCCGTTTGCCTTGTCGTAAGCGGTGTAGGGAGACTGGAAGTAGATCTGGACGGTCTCCTTGCCGGAGAAGGTCTTGCCGGTGTTGGTGACCTTCAGGGTGACGGTGAAGGCATCGTCAGACTCGGTCACATTGAAGTTGGAGTATGCGAAGGTGGTGTAGCTGTCGCCGTAGCCGAAGGGGTAAGCGACGGTGGTCGCCCAGTTGTAATCGCCAGCCTTGGCGGTACCCATGACGACATCCTCGTAACGGGTCTCGAAGTAACGGTAGCCTAGGTAGATGCCTTCCTGGTAGACACTGTACATACCCTGCACGTCAGCACCCTCGGTCAGCAGGTTGTACTCTGCTGCGTTGGGGTAAGCCTGGGTGTAGAAGTTGTACATAGCGGGGTTTGCCATGTTGTCGTACAGATAGGTATCGACCAGAGAGCCGGAGGGGGTGACAGCGCCGGACAGCAGCTGGCCCACACCGTTGATGCCGGTCTGGCCCACGTCGCCGATCCACATCGCAGCGTCGATGCCGTAGTCCTCACCGCAGATCTCGGGGTTGAGGAAGTCCAGCTCGATGGCGTTGGAGCTGTTGATGAGGACGACGATGTTCTTGAAGGTACCGTTGTCCTTCAGAGCCTTCAGGTTCTGGAGCAGCTCGATCTCTTCCGCAGACAGAGCGAGGTAGTTGCCGTCGCCCTCCTGACCGGAGATCCAGCTGTCGCTGGTGCCATTCTCGCCGCTGGGAAGGTCTGCGCCCTCACCGCCGGAGCGGGAGAGGACCACGATGGCAGCGTCGCCGTACTCAGCAAAGCTGGACTCAGCGCTGGACAGAGCGCTCCAGGGAGCCTCGTTGACAGCGTACTGGGTGTTGGCCTCCAGAGTATCGGAGATGGAAGCGGGGGTCATGCGGCTGTACTTGCTCATCATGGAGTCAGAGCTGTACAGGTCCCACAGGGTCTGGTTGATGGTGATGCCCTGAGCTTCCAGAGCCTGCTTGAGGTTGGGTGCCTTGCTGGTATCGACAGAGCCGGAGCCGGTGCCGCCGTACATCAGGTCCACAGAGCCGTGGCCGAACAGGCTGACCTTAGCGCCGCTGGCCAGAGGCAGGGCATTGTTCTCGTTCTTCAGCAGAGCTGCGCCCTCGGCCTCGACCGTCGCGCACAGTTCGGCCTCGTAAGCCTCGCGCTCCTCATCGGAAGCAAAGCCCTTCTTGAAGTATTCGGTATCGCCGGTATTCTCGCCGTGGATGATCTTATAGGTAGATGCATTCAGAGCGACGTTGAGGGTGGTAGCGTACTGGTTTGCGATGATGTTGCCCACGATGGCAGCGACGGTCAGGATCGCCGTCAGGCCGGTGAGAACAGACCACAGCCGTACTTTCGGTTTGGTGTTTTTCACGGATTCTCCTCCTTTTTTCTATAACAACCGCCGGTCGGCGGAATGTTTCACAGATCAGACCCAGTTTGCACTTTTGGACTTGGTCTTGACCAGCTTGTAGCTGGGATTCGGGGTGTCCACATGACGGAAGGAAGCGGTGTCGGTGCAGTCACCGGCCACAGCCCTGACTTCGATCTCGCCGGTCAGCGGCACACGGAAGCTGAAGACGTGCTCGCCGGTCTGCTCGCCGGCCTTCTCGCCGTTGACGTAGAGGACGACGGACTTCTGGTTGGAGTAGACCTTCACTTCCATCTCCCTCTCCGTGCGGTCGGTGAACCGCTTGGAGCAGATGTGGACAAAGTTCTCGTCGCTCCACCATGCCTTGTAGAGGTAGAAGCTGTCCTTCCGGGTCTTCCGGTCGAAGGTGACGAGGCCCTTATGGTTCATGCCCGGCTCGCCGCCCTGGTCGCGGGCGTCGGCTGCAAAGTCGAACATATTCCAGACGTGGGTCGCCCACATCCACTTATGCCGGTCGAAGCAGCGGAGCATGTACTCGTGATACTTTGCCTGATACTCTTCGGTGTGGTCGCCGCGGCGGGGCTTCGAGCTGTGGAGGTTCGGCATACCCTCGGCACCGTACTCGGAGAAGCCCAGAGGACGGCCCGGGTAGACCAGATGGAAGAAGTCCATCCACAGGTCGTTCAGGAACAGGCCCGGCACATACCAGCCGAGGTAGAGGTTCCAGCTGACGAGGTCGGTGATGTGGGCCACCGGGTTGAAGGGGCCGCACATGGCGTAGCAGGCCAGCGTGGTCAGGCGGGTGGAGTCCATCTTGTGGCACAGGTCGTTCAGCTCGCGGTGATTGTCGAGCATATCGGCCTTGTCCCTGGTGGAGATGGTGATCTCATTGGAGACGCCCCAGCAGACGATGCAGGGGTGGTTGTAGTTCTGGCAGATGAGCTCCTTCATCTGGCTGATGGTGTTGGCGCGGCCATTGGGCAGGTGCTCGGAGATGTAGGGGATCTCAGCCCAGACCACCATGCCGTACCGGTCACAGAGGTCGTAGAAGTACTGGTCGTGCTGGTAGTGGGCCAGCCGGACGGTGTTGGCACCCAGCTCCCGGATGAGGGCCATATCCTCGTCGTGCATCTCGCGGGTGATGGCGTTGCCCACGCCCTTGCGGTCCTGATGGCGGGAGACGCCGTGGAGCGGATAGGGACGGCCATTGAGGAAGAAGCCGTTCCTGGAGTCCACCGAGAAGGTGCGCAGACCCACGCGGGTGGAAACTTCGTCCACCACGGTGCCGTCGCTGCTCAGGCGGACGACACAGGTGTAGAGATAGGGGTCCTTCACGCCGTCCCAGAGGTGGGGAGCGTCCAGGTGGAGCTGAGCGTCTGCGCCCTCAGCCCTGGCCACGATGCTGCCGGCTGCGTCCTGCAGCTCGACGGAGACAGCGCCCTCGCCTTCCACGAGGGTCTCGACCCGGATGTCAGCCTTGCCGTCCTTGAGGGCGGGGGTGATCTTGACGCCGGTGTCGCCGAAGTGGCCCAGCGCGATGTGGTTTTTGCTGACCACCATCAGGCTGATGTCGCGGTAGATGCCGCCGTAGAATGTAAAGTCGGCCTTCTGGGGGTAGATGCGGTCGTTGATGCTGTTGTCCACCTCGACGGTGAGCTGGTTGTCCTTTGCCAGCAGGTCGGAGACATGGACACGGAAGGTGGAGTAGCCGCCGTCGTGGGTGCAGATGTTCCTGCCGTTCAGCAGAACTTTGGCGCTGGAATTGACGCCCTCGAACTGCAGCCAGACTTCCTGCGAAGCTGCGTCGAACGCCGGAGCGGCAAAGGTGGTGCTGTAGGTGCAGGTGCCGCGCCAGTAATCGTTGCCGCCGTCCTGGCCGTCTTTTGCGTTCCACGTGTGGGGCAGCTCCACCAGAGTGGTCTTGCCGTCCGGCCCGGTGAACTGCCAGTCCTGCATGAGCTTGGCGATGCTTCGCATTCGTTTTCCTCCCGTGTATCTGTAGCGTTTTCTCTGTTGTGCGGTCGTTTTTCTGTCTTTCGCTATTATTTTATCAAAGACTTTTCCTTTCGCAAGACCGTTGCGATAATCGGTCGAATGGTGTGGATATTCGGTTTTGCTCTCACAAATCGAAGCCGATATATTTGTGCATCTCTCACAAACAGTTGGATACAACGAGAGTCAAGTGAAAGCTTGCGGGACAACAAAAAAGCCTCTCCCTTTGGGAGAGGTGGCAATGCTTGCATTGACGGAGAGGGCAAGCCTGTTGTAAAAGAGTCTCGATACAGCGATGAGCAAAAGCCTTTGGCAGAGGGAGAGCATCACTGCGCACTATGCTCACGGGCGGCGGCCTTGCCCTCTCAGGCGCTCACGCGCCAGCTCTCCCAAAGGGAGAGCCTTTACGAGAGGGCGCTCGGAAAAATAATCTTCACCGCAAAGAACCCGTTCTGGCTCTCTGTGGTCAGGGTACCTTTATACTTCTGAACGATGCGGTTGGTTACTTTGACGGCGTAGTGGGCGGCACGGGTGTCGGCAGACTCCGCCGGGCGGTCGGGGCTGATGACGTTCACCACCACGAAGCTCTGCCGGGTGCAGACCAGCAGGTCGATGCAGCGGCGCTCCGGTTCCGGCACCTTCACCGCGCTTTCAATGGCGTGGTCCAGCATATTGGCAAAAAGGGCGTAGAGGTCGCCGGCCTCAAAAAAGCTCAGACAGCTGCCGTCCGTCACCGCGTCGAGCTGGATGCGGCGGGACTCGCAGAGCAGGCTCTTTTCCGTGAGCACCACGTCCAGCACCTCATTGCCGGTGTTTCGGCTGGCGTCGTAGAGCTGAGCGGCCTTTTCGGCCTCGTCGATGTGGGCTTTCAGCTCCGGATCTGCCGGGGTGTCCGACATCTGGCGGAGCGCGGCGATCTGAAGCTTCAGCTCGTGGCAGCGCTTGTTGATGATCTGGACGTTCTGCCGCGCCACCTGGTACTGCTCCCGCTGGCGCTCATATAAAAGGTTGAGGGTGTCCATCTCCTTCTGCACGGCCGAGAGCTTGAACACCTCGGTCTGGAAGTAGAGCAGGGTCAGGAAGTAAAACTGCCCGACAAGCATCGTCATGACGAGACTGCGATCCAGCACCACCACCTGCCCGCTGCTGAGCAGCGCAGCCTGGAACATGAAGAGGATGCCGATGAAAAAGGCGCTGGTCAGCTGGCGCGGGCCGATGTTATACGCTCCTTTATAAGACATCTTCCGGGAGAGGGTGGTGCAGATAACAAAATAAAAGAATGCACCAGCGGCCAGCTGTGCCAGCATGACCGGCAGGCTTCTGAGGTCGAGGGGCGTTCCCCGCCGCTCGAAGAATACTTCCACCAGATGCCAGCACTCGTAAGCGGTCTGGGAGGCCAGCAGGCTCCATACGGCACAGTAGAGCGCACTCTTTTTGTCTATCTCAACGCAGGCGTAGATCATCATGCCCAGCAGAACGAAAAACGCGACATAGAGCGTCAGCAGAGAGAATTGCAGCTCGTGGAGGCTGGTGCTCTGGGCCGCGGGGTCGAGCACATAGGTCAGCCCCAGCAGGGGCAGCAGCATCCCCAGCGCCCGCAGGCGGGCGTGAGGCCGGTGCTTGAGCGGGATGCAGAACGCCACCGCGGCAGTCCACCGCAGCAATGCCCGGAAGATGACATGGCGTGCAAGAAGATTCACAGCACACCTCCGATGTAGGACGCCACCGCCGTCAGGAAAGCCGCACGCTGGCGGCGGCTGATCTCCAGGTGGTCGGTGTTGACATGGACAAAGTCGTTCTCCACGGCCTTTACATATTTCAGGTTGACCAGATAGCACTGGTTGCAGCGGGAGAAATGGTACTGCGCCAGCTGCTTTTCGGCGCTGGCGAGGCTGGCACGGACGGAAAACTCACCCTTGGTGGTGTGATACCAGAGCAGCCGGTCATGGGTCTCGAGATAGTAGATGTCGCCGGTGGAGAGCACCTGCATCCCGCCTCCGGCCAGCTGTAAAACGACCTGTCCGCCCCGGCGGCGCTGCACCCGCTGGACAGCCCGGGAGAGCTTGGTGCAGAACTGGTAGTAGTTCACCGGCTTGAGGACATAGTCCAGTGCGTCCACCTCGTAGCCCTTGATGGCGTACTGCGCCATGTTGGTCACGAACACCAGCACGGCGTCTGCGTCCACGGCCCGTATCTTCTCCGCCGCGCCGAAGCCGTCCAGTCCCGGCATCTCCACATCCATAAAGATGATGTCATACCCCGGCTCGTAGTGCTCCGCGATGACGGCCCCATCCTCGACGGGCATCACCTCGACCTGCAGGCTGTTCTCGGCGGCGTACTGCCGGATGAACTGGCACAGCTCGTCCCGTACCTCCTGCTGGTCTTCGACGACAGCAATTTTCAGCATCCCGCAGTCTCCCCCTTCTCCGTTCCATTCCATTTGCTGCTTTTTATTGAAACATACTTTGGTGCGAAATGCAACGGAGAAGTTCGAAATCGTTTCCTTCCCATCTGCAAAAACAGCAAAACCGCCCCGGTTTCCGCAACAGGAAGCCGGGGCGGCTCGTTATGCTATTATAAAAGCGTCGGCACTTCCTTTGCCAGCAGATCCGCCAGCTGTGCGTGGCCCTTACGGGTCAGATGCATGAAGTCCACCTGATTGAACTCGCAGTCGGCAGCATTGAGGAAATGGACGTTCTGACGTTCCGCGACGATACGGAACTGCTCGGCCACACCCTTCGACTTTTCCACGCAGCCCTCGCCCATGACGGCATCATGGAAACCATCGCCGATGCAGGGCGGGGCCACGACGAGGATGTTGGGAGCCCTGGTCCCCCAGCAGTCCACGCTTTTGGCCTTGAGGATCAGCCGTTCCATCCCCGCGCCGATGCAGGCGGCATTGGCATTGAACCGCTCTTTGACGTCGTTGGTACCCAGCATGATGATGAGCAGATCGATGACTTCATGGCTCTTGAGGAGCGAATAAGCCACGCTCAGAGCGTCCATCGACTCATGGATGGGGTCTACGAAAACGGTCGTCCGGCCCGAAAGACCCTCTTCCGTCACGAGATAGTCGCTGCCAAGCGCCGTCTGCAGGCGGCAGGTCCAGCGCTCGTCCTCATTGAAGCGGATGCCGTGGTCGGCACAGTCCGCCGGGTCGGCGCAGTAGCCGTGGGTGTTGGAGTCGCCCAGACAAAGGATATGTTTTTTCATCGTCTCTTCCCCTTTCAGATCTCGCCCCGCGACTGGCGGAAATAGTAGACTGCGCCCACCATGCCGGCGTCGTTGTGGAGCTGGGCGGCGCGGATCTCCAGTCCTTCCGCAAAAGCGGGCATCACGGAGGCACGCACTTTCCTGGCGACGGGGTCTATCAGCAGCTCCTGCTGTGCGCTGACGCCGCCGCCGATGAGGATGAGCTGCGGGTTGAAGATATGCACCATGCCCGCAAGGCCCTGGGCGATCTCATCCGTCCAGTCGTCCAGAAGCGCCAGGATGGTGGGGTCGCCTGCATGGGCCGACTCAAAGATAGCGCGGCCATCCTTCCACTTCGGGTTCCGGGGCTGTGCGCCCCGCACCAGAGCGGTGGTTGCGGCGTACCGCTCCCAGCAGCCCGACGCGCCGCAGGTGCAGAGCACGCCATCCAGCGCGTGGGTGCGGAAGTGTCCCAGCTCACCGCCGAGACCCCGCGCACCTTCCAGCAGGCGGCCTCCGGTGAGGATGCCGCCGCCGACGCCGGTCCCCAGCGTGACACCGATGACGTCCGTGTAGCCCTTCGCGCCGCCGACCCAGACTTCACCCAGCGTCATGCAGTTGGCGTCGTTGGCGACAGTGGTCGGCAGACCGAACTTCGCTTCCAGCTCCGCTTTAATGGGGCTTCCGATGTAGTTGGGCAGGCTGCCGCAGGTCCCGGCCACGATGCCCTTTCTGGTGTCGATCTGTCCTGCGGCGGAAACGCCGATGCCCGCAAGGCCCTGCGGTCCAACAGCCTGCTCCTTGAGGAACTGTTCGGCAGCAGACAGCACCGTGGTGAGGATGGGCGTCTCGTAGTTGTCGAAGCAGACGCTCTGCTCCGTTTTGGAGAGCACACGGCCCTCTTCGTCCACGATGCCCAGTTTGACGGCAGTGCCGCCAATATCAATGGCAAGATACTGTTTCATAGTCGTATCTCCGTATTATTTGTGCATAGCGTTGATGGCACCGGTGAAGCGGGCGGTGATCTCCGCCGGGCGGGTGATGGCACCGCCGACGACGAGGGCGAAAGCTCCGGCTTCCAGCGCCTTGACAGCCTGCTCAGGGTAATGGATATGACCCTCGGCGATGATCTTTGCCGGGCATTCCGCGGCCAGCTTGTGGACAAACTCAAAATCAATATCGTTGATCCCCTGCGTCTCGGGGGTGTAGCCGCGCATGGTGGTGCCCACAAAATCAGCACCGGCCTCGGCGCAGAGCATGGCGTTCTCGAAATTGTCGCAGTCGGCCATGAGCAGCTGGTCGGGATATTTCGCCTTGATGGCGCGGATGAACTGGGCCGAAGTAGAGCCGTCGGGGCGCAGCGCACCCGTACCCTGCACGGCAAGGATGTCCACGCCGCAGGCCACCAGCTCGTCCACCTCCTTCATGGTGACGGTGATGTACATGGGGGTGCCGGGGTAATCCTTTTTGATGATGCCGATGACCGGCAGGTCCACCACCTGCTTGATCTGGGTGATGTCGCGGACGGTGTTGGCGCGGATGCCCACGGCTCCGCTCATGGCGGCGGCTTTCGCCATCAGAGGCATGACGCCGCCCTCTTTGGTGTAAAGAGGCTCCGTCTCAAGTGCCTGACAGGAGACGATGAGGCCGCCTTTGATCTGCTCAAACAGTATTTCTTTCTCCATATCCATCAATCCTCCATCCTGATCTTGATGACCGCTTTGCGCACATGAGCACAGCCGGGGCGTGCCACGCCGGGCTTGTGCAGCTCGCCGGGGAAAAACAGGACGAACCGCCCCTCGCCCAGCGTGCCGCTGACGGCATCCGGACTGGTCCTGAAACCAATATCTCCCGTAAACTCCCCCGCCTCTTCGCCGGGCAGAGTCGTATAGCCCCAGCCCTCGCCGCCGGTCAAATCGATTTGAAGGTCAGCGTACTTTTTGTGGTATTCGAGGCGGGTGCTGTCGGGGCTCAAATCGGCCTCCATCACGTTGATGAAGACGTTCTCGCCGTCCACCTCGGTGCGGCCCAGCGGCAGATCGCTCAAATCGTGGGCCACATGGTAGGCGGTAAGATAGTCGATGGCGGTGTCAAGATTCCGGTGGAGCCCGCGATAACGGTTCAGGTGCTCCAGTGCGTCGCAGATCATGTTGATTTTCTCCTAACCAAGTGTTTTTTAACAGAAGCACAAAGAGCGCCTGCCCTCTCCCCCTCATTGAGAGACGGAGAGGGGGCGCTTTTTGATTTTTCAGAGCTTTGCGATGGCGGCTTCGATCATGGCCTGTGCTTCGGCGACGATGGGCTCATCTTCCGGGATAAGGCCGGGCATCGGCTCGCGGACGCCGCCCAGCTCAAGGCCGTACATCCGGCGCAGGATCTCCTTCTGCACCGCGTAGAGATTGCCGTGGGCTTCGCACATCTTATAAATGATGCGGTCGGCGTCGTACTGAATGGCGCGGGCAGCTTTGATCTCGCCCTTGTTGATGTGCTCGTTCATGGCAAGATACAGCTCCGGCATGACGGCATAGGTGCCGCCGATGCCGCCGTCCGCGCCGATGACGCGGCCGGAGACGAACTGCTCATCCGGGCCGTTGAAGACCACGAAATTGCCCTCGCCACGGGCGGCAATGCCGGCATCCTTGAACATCTGGATGTCCTGGGTGGGCATGGAGCTGTTCTTGACGGCAACGACGTTGGGGTTCTTGAGCATCTCGCGCAGCAGGCTCATGGTCAGGCCGGTGCCGGCCAGCTGGGGGATGTTGTAGATGACGAACTCGGTGTTGGGAGCCGCCGCCGACATCTCGTTCCAATACTTGGCGATGGCGTACTCCGGCAGATGGAAGTAGATGGGCGGGATCGATGCAATGGCGTCCACGCCCACGCTCTCGGCGTGGCGGGCCAGCTCGACGCTGTCGGCGGTGTTGTTGCAGCCGACGTGTGCGATGACGGTCAGTTTGCCTTTGGCTTCACTCATGACGGCTTCCAGCACGGCCTTGCGCTCATCGACGTGCTGATAGATGCACTCACCGGAGGAGCCGCCCACATACACGCCCTTGACGCCCTTTGCGATCAGATGGCGGGTCAGCGCCTTGACGCCCTCGGTGGAGATATTGCCCTCTGCGTCGTAGCAGGCATAGAAGGCCGGGATAACGCCCTGATACTTGGTAATGTCTTTCATTTGTCCATGTCCTTTCTGATGATTCAAGCCCTGCACGCTCTCCGTTCGGGAAACGGCAGCAGCGCCCTCTTGCGGTTCCCAGCGTCTGCTTCGGCCCTTGGGCGGGCCTCGCATCCTGCTGACCGCGGCGCCAAAAATTTCTCCCTGTTTCCTGAATCTTCAAGCCCTACACGCTCTCCGTTCGGGAAACGGCAGTAGCGCCCTCTTGCGGTTCCCAGCGTCCGCTTCGTGCCTTGGTGCGGCACTCGCGTCCTGCTGACCGCGGTGCCAAAAATCCCTCCCTGTTTCCGCCGCAGGCGGCGGTCGGGATTTTAGCCTTTGACCGCACCCATTGCGATGCCCTTGGTGAAGTACTTCTGGAAGATCAGGAAGATGATGATGATCGGCACAGCGGCCAGAGCGGCGCCTGCCATGATAAGGCCGAAGTCGGTGCTGTTCTCCGCCTGCAGCTTTGCGATGCCCAGCGAGATCGTCAGGTTGCTGGTACTGGACAGCATGATGAGCTGCATGAAGTAATCGTTCCAGCTGTTGATGAAGGTGAAGATGGCCAGCGCGCCGATGCCCGGCTTGACCATCGGGAGCACGATGCTGACGAAGGTGCGCGCCTCGCTGGCGCCGTCGATACGGGCCGCTTCCAGCATCTCGGTGGGGATGCCCTCACTGAACTGCTTCATCAAAAAGACGCCGAAGGGCCAGCCCACGATGGGGAAAATGACGGCCCAGATGGTATTGTAAAGGTTCAGTGCGCTCATCTCACGCAGCAGCGGGATGAGGATGACCTGCTTGGGCAGGGCCATTGCGCAGACGATGAGGGTGAAGAGCAGCCTGCGGCCGACGAAGCGCTTTTTTGCCAGCGCATAGCCTGCCATTGCGGCGGTGACGCAGGTGAGGATCATGGACATGACGGCCATGAACACGGTGTTGATCATCCAGCGCAGGGCGGCCGGAGCAGTCGGGCCGACGGAGAAATAGATCGGCTCTCCATCCGCGCTGAAAGAGCGGCTGAAGGGCACGGCCAGCTGCCACAGGGGTGCGCTCTTGCCTGCGAAAAGCTTCTGGTAGTTGGTCAGCACCCACTGGCTGGGCCACCACTCGGGGGTCGTGGAGTTGATGGCCGCGCCGGTCTTGAAGGAACCGGTGATGATCCAGTACAGCGGGAACGCGAACAGCACGGCCACGATGCTGATAAGAATGAACGTCAGTATCATGTAAGCGCTCATCTTTTTCAGCTTGCTGGGGTGACGCTTCAACGGTTTCTGTTTTTTTGCAGTTGCAGTCATTGCCCGGCACCTCCTTTAATTATCCTGACTGCCAAACCTGAACTGGACAGCCGACAGGATGGCGATGATAACGGCCAGCACAACGCCCATTGCGTTGCCGTAACCATAGCGGTAGAGCTTGAATGCAGTGTAGTAGATGTAGTACATGATGGTATCGGTGCTGTGGTTGGGGCCGCCGGAGGTCAGCAGCTGGATCAGCGCGAAGCACTGGAAGGAGTTGATGGTCGTGATGACCAGGATGTACAGGGTGGTGGGCATGATGGCGGGCCACTTGATGCGCCAGAAGCACTGGAAATCGGTGGCACCATCCACTTCAGCGGCTTCCACGATGGACTGGTCTACGTTGCCCAGTGCGGAAACGTACAGCACGATGGGCTGGCCGACAGAAGTAGTCAGCAGGATGAGGATGATGCAGCCCAGAGCGTATTTTTCATCGCCCAGCCAGTTGATGTTCTTGTCGATGAGGCCCACAGCCTTGCCCAAATAGTTGAAGATGCCGTAGTAATTGTTGTACATCCACTTCCACACGACGGTGACAGCCACCGAGCCGGTGACGACCGGCAGGTAGAACACGCAGCGGAAGAGGCTGGTGGCCCACTCGGGCAGATCGACGATGGCCGAGCTGACCCACAGCGAGAACGCACAGGTCACAGGCACCGAGACGACCACGATGATGAAGGTGTTGCGCAAAGCGCCGATGAAGATGGGGTCTGCGAACAGCTCTGCGTAGTTGGCAAGACCCACAAAGACGTCGGCACGGTTCATGGTCGAGTCAAAAAAGCTCGTGACCACGCAGAGTATCATGGGGTAAATGACGAAGCCGAGAAAAAAGATGAGGCTGGGCAGAAGGAACAGGTAGGAAGCGATGGTCTCCTGCCGAACCAGTGCGCTGCTGCGCTTCGGCTCTTTGATGCTTGCAGTCTTTGCAGCCAAAGAAATCACCAGACCTTTCGTTCTGATTGGGTGCTTATCTCACACAAAATGCCCCTCCCTCGCCGGGATGTTCGAGGGAGGGGCCGTCATTACTTATTTGCCCTCAGGCAGAAAAGCTCAGGCTTTGGCGGCTGCGTTGGCGTTCTGGACAAAGGTTGCAACGGAAGTGGCAACGTCTTCGCCAGTGCCTACACGCTGAAGCATGTTCCACCACTCGGTGCGGGCAGTTGCCCAGCCCGGAGTGATCTGGTAGTAGTCGCCCAGATAGGCCATGAACTTGGTGTACTCGCTCATGATGGCGTTGTCGGCGTAGATGTCGCCCACGCTGGCGCGGACCGGGAAGTAGGTGGAAGCCAGAACGCTGTCCTTCACCTGGTCAGGGTCAGCAGCGATGAACTCGATGAAGGTCTTGGCTGCCTTGATCTTTGCCTCATCGCCGTTGTCGAAGACGCCAAAGCCCCAGATGCCGCCGCAGAGCTTCGGGTCGCCGCTCTCGGTCGGGAATGCCATGGGCATGATCTCGTCGCCGTCGTTGGTCAGGCCGGCGTCGTTGTTGTCGCTGTTGAGCTGCTGGGCAATGTTCCAGCAGAAAGCCATCTGCAGGGTGCCGTTGCGGAACAGGGTGATCTCGTCGCCGCCTGCGATGGAAGCGTCGAAGTTGATGCCATCGGTGTCGTACAGGGTCTGGATGGCCTTGATGTTCTCGGCAGAGTCTGCAGTGTACTTGGTGTGAGCGTCGTCGGTGAAGGTGCCGCCGTACATATTATTGATAATAGCGCGGGTACCCTGGTCGCCGCCCTGACCGCCGCAGTAGACGGCTGCCACATTCTCGTAGCCGCCCTTGTACAGAGCGTCAACGGTGTTCAGGAAGCCTTCGGTGCTCCAGGTGTGCTTATCGGTGTCGAGATACTTGTCAGCGCCCACTTCCTTGACCTTGGTCATGTTGACGGCCATGCAGTGTGCGGTCATGCACAAGGGGTACTCGTAGTAGTCGCCCTTGTCGTTGTGGCAGGCGGAGTTGACGGACTCGTAAATGTCCTTCTTGGCGTCGTCGGTCCACAAATCGTTCAGCGGAGCCATGACACCCTTTGCGCCCCAGTTGGCCACCAGACGCTCGGGGCCTTCCATGATGAGGTCGGGTGCGCTGCCGCCCTCGATGGCGGTGTTCACCTGGTCATCGCCGTTGGTGTAGTCGAGATACTCAACGGCCACTTTAATGTCAGGATACTTTGCGTTGAAGCTGGCGATGAGCTCCTGCACGGTCTCGTCCTTGCCCCAGCCGCCGATGGGGTATGTCCACAGCTTGATGCTTGCGCCGGATGCAGAGCCGGAAGCGGCAGTGGAAGCAGCAGCAGAAGCTGCCGTGCTGGTAGATGCGGACTTGCCGCCGCAGGCAGCCAGCGCACCCGCTGCGCTCATAATACCAACGGCCTTCAAGAAGGAGCGACGAGAAATAGCATTCTTCATAATAAGTTCTCCTTACCTATCATCATATCGGCGGTCCTTCATCCCTGACCGCTCTTGTCGGCCTTATTATAGAAAACTTCTTTCATTTTGTCCATCGGTCGCATACACAATTTTCAGAAAGTTTTCTTGTATATTCCGCACAAATATCTGGGATACCAGCCAGATTTTGGCCACTTTCACTAGTTTTGCCGCCAGCTGTAGCCGTTTTGTAATCATTTCTGCGCCGTTTGTCATTTTCGGTTTGAAAATCATTTTCGTTCTCCTTGCCGCAGTTTTGAAATTTATTTTCAGTAATAAGTCATACTTTTCCTCGATTTTTAGATGCTCTGCACAGCTTTTTCTTCCGAATTATGGCGAAAGGCACACTTGTCAAGCGGCCAAACTTCTTTTATACTTTTTATAAAGATGCCCCCTTCCCTGTGCAGCGGAAGGGGGCAAAAGAAGGTATAAGGAATAGTGCGGGCCTTGCGGCCCGCTCGAAGGAGCTTGACCATGGGTACAAATTTTTGGGAATTGCTGCATCAACGACAGGACCAGCTGACCAGATCCGGCCACGCGGTCGCTGACTACCTGCTGCAGCATGCGGACGAAGCGCAGTATCTCTCCATTTCCTCGCTGGCCCGGGAGTGCAACGTCGCCGAGGCGACCGTGTTCCGGTTCTGCCGGGCTTTGGGGTTCGACGGCTACCATGAGATGCGCATTGCGCTGGCGCAGGCCAACGCCACCGGCACACCCTCCAGCCAGAGGGAGCTGCAGCCCGGCGCCACCACCGCAGAACTTTGCGAGCACGCATACGCCCGTTTCCTCACCGCCATCAACGGCACCCAGAACGCCCTCTCTACCGAGGCCGTGGACGAGGCCGTACACCTGATGCAGGAGGCCCGGCAGGTGTTCTGCCTCGGACAGGGCGGCAGTATGCTCCTGGCAAACGACATCTGCGCCCGCTTCGCCAGCCTTTCCACCAAGTTCCGCACCGCAGGCGACAGCCATTTACAGCTGCTGACTGCCAGTCTGATGAACGAGGCCGACGTTGTGCTCTTCGTCTCCTACTCCGGCGCGACCCGCGACATGATGGAGACACTGCGCACCGCCAAGGCCGCCGGGGCAAAGATCATCCTGCTGACCCATTACGAGGACTCCCCCGGCGCATTGCTCGCGGATGTCGTCCTTCTCTGCGGCGCACAGGAAAGCCCGCTGGACTCCGGCAGCATCCCCATCAAGGCAGCATTCCTCTATGTAGGCGAAGTTCTGGTGCTGCGGTATATGCTGGATGACCCTGCCCATAGCAACACCGCGCAGGGCCTCACCAGCGAGGCTATGACCGTGAAAATGCTGTAAAAAGTTCTTTTCCATGTACTGCCAAAACTGCCCGGAACGACCTTTTCCTATCGTTCCGGGCAGTTTTTTGTGTTATGCAATAAAAATGACAGCAGCACGCCCGTTGACTCATCTGATTCAAGGCATTATAATCGAAGTATGGCAAAGTTTGTCGAAGAGCAGGAGCGAAAAAAGTATGGATCATAGTCACCACGATCGCACCTACAAAAAGAGCCGCTTTCAGCAGGAGCTGGAACAGAGCGTCTCCCGTAAGCTGATCTCAAGCCTGCTGCTGGGATGTCTTTTGTTCTGCATTGCGATCGCTGTTGTGAATGCTCTCAACCAGAACGCCCGGCGGGAAGACCATCTGGAGAGTGTCGCCTCCACCTTCCATGAGGTGTACAATAACACGTCAGCCTTTCTGCTGGACGCCGGACACACCGAGCTGTTCCTCTCCGAGCTGCGGAAGGATCAGGACAACCTGCGTTATCTTATCAGCCATTACAACGTCTCGGCTCTTGTGGAGATACAGCTCATCCTTACCGACTCCAAGGGAAAGGTTCGGTTCACGACCTTTTCGGAGGGAGAGATGAATCTCCACCGGCAGGAATTCAACTGCATCGCCGTGGACAACGCCTGCCATCTTATGCGGGCCGTCTACACCACGGTCTATCACTTCCGGGCCAACAGCTCAGAATACGTTATGATCCATCCGCTCTACCGGGATGGCGAATATCAGGGTGCTGCGGCAGTTTATCTGAATGAGAACGACTGGACAAAACTGTTCAGCCAGTACCAGTACGACGCCATCCTCACCAAACCCAACGGTGATGTCATCGCCTGTTCAAATTCCTCCTTCCTCTCCCAGAAGAACGCCAACAAGTATCTGCCCGCTGATGCGGCGCAGTATGTGCGAGTGAACGGGAACCGCTATCTGCGCAGCAGCCGCTCGCTGGAAAACGGCACGGTGTTGGCTTACTCCTTCATCTACTCGCCCACGAATTACAGTTATCTCTTGGTGGGTCTGCTCCTGATCGTACTGCTGGGGCTGAGCTGGGCAGCAATGTTCGTCCGTATCATGCACGCTATGACTGAGCAGATGGTAAAGTCGGTGGACACCCTCGTGCGGCAGATCCGCATCATCCGCAAGGAGGACCCTGATCACATCATCGAGATCGACACCGGCGATGAGATCGAGGAGATCGCCCGTCAGGTCAACAAGATGGTCCGCAGCATTCAGGAGCTGAGCCAGCGCAACATCGCTCTTGCCGAAGTGAACAACCGGATGGAGATGCAGAATCTTCAGGCGCAGATCAATCCCCACTTTATTTATAATACGCTGGACAATATCCGCTATCTTATCCCGACAGACCCCCAGCGAGCCCAGCAGCTGATCGGGCGGTTTATCGGCATCCTGCGCTACAGCATCAACAACACAAAGCACAATGTCACCGTTAAAGATGATCTGAAATATCTGCAGGATTACCTTGTGATCCAGTCCACCCGCTTCGGTGCGAATTTCTCCTACGAGATCGACATCGACGACGCCTGCATGGAGTTCATCATCCCGAAGCTGCTTTTACAGCCCCTGCTGGAAAACAGCATCAAATACGGATTCCAGAAAAAGCCCTGCATCCATATAAGGGTACGGGGCTGGCTGGGGGAGGATGCGCTCTATTTCACGGTAGAGGACAACGGCGGAGGCGTGGACGAGACCATGCTGGAACAGCTGCGAGACATCCTGCGCTCGGATGAAGTGAACATCGAGCACAATGGTCTGCAGAACATCAACCGCCGCATCTGGCTGGGCTACGGCGGTGACAGCGGACTGACCATCGACAGCACCGAGGGCGAAGGCTTCACGGTGAAACTCAAGCTCCGGCTGGGAGGAATGTAAACCATGTATCGCGTTCTGCTTGTAGAAGATGAAGAGATCATCCGCAAGGGCATTCGCTACTCGGTACCGTGGGAGGAGTACGGCTGCTCGGTGGTGGGCGAGGCAGAGAATGGGGCAGCAGGTGAAGAAAAGATCGCTGAACTGCAGCCTGACATCGTCATTACCGACATTACCATGCCGGTAAAAAACGGTCTTGAGATGATCGCCGACACCCGGGAGAAATTCAACTATATCGCCATCATCCTGACAGGCTACTCGGAGTTTGAGTACGCCCAGCAGGCTATCCGGAGCGGCGTATCGGATTATGTGCTCAAGCCTCTCGACATGGACGAGATGCGTACTGCGCTGGAGAAGGCTGTCCGCCTTGCGGGGGATAACCAGTACCTCCAACAGCGGGAGGACGAGGCAGAGGCCGTCCGCAGCCGGACAGCTCTGCCGCCATTAAGCGAAGATAAGGTCACTGACCCGCTGGTGCTGCGCATCGTAGCCTATCTGAAAGAGAATTACCGGAGCAAGATAACACTTGCTGACCTTCAGGAACAGTTCCACTACTCGGAACGGTACATCAACCAGAAGTTTCAGAAAGAGCTTGGCACAACGGTCATTGACTACCTCAACCGCTGCCGTATTCAGAACGCTCTGGAACTCATCCGGAAGGGAAAACTGCCCATCTCCCAAATCGGCTGGGAGTGCGGCATTGGTGAGTACAAATATTTTAACCACGTTTTCAAAAAATACATAGGCTGCTCGGTGCGGGAGTACCAGAGCACCTTGAAATAAGTGTCTATGAAAAAATACCGAACAGCCGCTGTTCGGTATTTTTTCCATTTGTTCTGCAATTTGAGTATTATTTTTGTGCTAGAAGCATTAAAATGGGACTATCGAAAGGTTTCAGGTAAAAAATGGAGGTTTTTACTATGAAAAAGATTTCTCGTCGTTCGTTCCTGATGGCTACCGGTGTTATCGCAGCTTCTGCTGCTCTGAGCGCTTGCGGCGGCTCCTCCGCCAGCACCTCTTCTGCCGGTTCTACCGCTGCTTCCACTGCCGCTTCTGGTTCTGCTGCACAGGGCGGCGGCGACCTCGTGATCTACTCGCCCAACTCTGAGGGCCTGCTGAACGCCACCATTCCTCTGTTTGAGGAGAAATACGGCGTCAATGTCGAGCTGATTCAGGCCGGCACCGGCGAACTGGTCAAGCGTATCCAGTCCGAAAAGAACGATCCCTACGCAGATGTCCTGTTCGGCGGCTCCTGGTCGCAGATGTACACCAACGAGGACCTGTGGGAGCCGTATGTTTCCGCCAACGATGCAAACGTCATCGACGCCTACAAGAACAAGTGCGGCTTCATCACCGGCAATGTGCTGGACGGCAGCGTCCTCATCGTCAACACCGACCTCATCGGTGACATCAAGATCGAGGGCTACGAGGATCTGCTGAACCCGGCCCTGAAGGGCAAGATCGCCACTGCCGACCCCGCCAACTCCTCTTCCGCTTTCGCACACCTGACCAATATGCTGCTTGCAATGGGCGGCTACGAGGACGACAAGGCATGGCAGTACGTCCACGACCTGTTTGAGAATGTGGACGGCAAGATCTGCGAAAGCTCCAGCGGCGTTTACAAGGGAGTTGCCGATGGCGAGTATGTGGTGGGTCTGTCCTATGAGGACCCCTGTGCTCAGCTGGTTCTGGACGGCGCACCTGTCAAGATCGTTTACATGAAGGAAGGTACTGTCTTCCTTCCTGCTTCTGCCACCATCATCAAGGGCGCAAAGAACATGGACAATGCCAAGCTGTTCATTGACTTCATCCTGAGCGAGGAAGTCCAGAACATCTGGGGCAGCACCCTGACCAACCGTCCTGTTATGAAGGACGCTGCCACCAACGATGCCATGACCCCGATGGCAGACATCAATGTCATCGAAGAGGACATTCCCTACGTCAGCGCCCACAAGTCGGAGCTGGTGGACAAGTACACTGAGATCTTCACCGATCTGCAGAGCAAGTAATTCAAAGGGCAGCAGGAGGCTAGTATGAGCAGAATATCAGTCAAAGACGCAGTAAAGCGCTACGGGAATAATACGGTCATCCCGGACCTGGATCTGGAGATCGGAGATGGTGAGCTGTTCACCCTGCTGGGTCCCTCCGGCTGCGGCAAGACCACTCTTCTCCGTATGATCGCAGGCTTCAACTCCATTGAGGGCGGCGACATCTTCTTCAACGAAAAGCGCATCAACGATATGGACCCCAGCAAGCGCAACATCGGCATGGTGTTTCAGAACTATGCCATCTTCCCGAACCTCTCCGTCCGTGACAATGTGGCATTCGGTCTGAAAAACCGCAAGGTGGACAAGGCTGAGATCAAGAAGCGGACGGATGAGTTTCTGAACCTGATGCAGATCATGCAGTATGCCGACCGTATGCCCAACCAGCTTTCCGGCGGTCAGCAGCAGCGTATCGCACTGGCTCGCGCACTGGTTATCTCGCCGGATGTGCTGCTGATGGACGAGCCGCTTTCCAATCTGGACGCAAAGCTCCGTGTCGAGATGCGCAGCGTCATCCGCCACACCCAGAAGAGCGTTGGCATCACCACCGTGTACGTCACCCACGATCAGGAAGAGGCAATGGCCATCAGCGACCGTATCGCCGTTATGAAGGACGGCGTCATCCAGCACGTTGGCACTCCCCGCGACATCTACCAGCGCCCGAAGAATGTCTTCGTTGCCACCTTTATCGGCCGCACCAACATCGTGAATGCCCACGTCAAGGACGGCATCATCACCTTTGCCGACGGCTACCATGAGCACATCGACGCTCTGGACAAGGCTGCCGAGCAGGATGTGCGCTGTTCCATCCGCCCGGAGGAGTTCATTATCTGCAAGGACGGCACCGATGGCATCCACGGCACCGTGCAGGAATGCACCTACCTCGGTCTCAACACCCACTACACCATTGACACCGATCAGGGCGACTCGGTGGAGATCGTAGAGGAGTCCTCCATTGGCGAGGGCCTCAAGAAGGGCGAGAAGGTGCTGCTGAAGGTCAAGAAAGAGAAGATCAACGTCTTTACCAAGGACGGTGGTACCAATCTCATCAGGAGCGACGCTTATGAAAAACAATAATAAGTTCCGTCTTGATGTCTGGGGAGCCATTACGCTGGGGACCATCGCACTCTATGCACTGTTCCTGCTTTACCCGATGGCATACCTGATCCGCCAGTCTGTGCTGGACCCCGACACCGGCGGTTTCACGCTGGCTTATTTCACGAAGTTCTTTTCCAAGAGCTACTATTTCGATACCCTGATCAACAGCTTCAAGGTGTCCATCACAGCGACGGTGCTCTCCATCGCCATTGGCACCCCACTGGCATACCTGTTCACGATCTTTAAGATCAAAGGCAAGTCGGTGCTGAATATCCTCATTGTGGTGGCATCCATGTCGGCTCCCTTCATCGGTGCCTACTCATGGATCCTGCTGCTGGGTCGCAGCGGTGTCATCACCGCTTTCTTCAAAAACCTCGGCATCGCCATCCCGGACATCTACGGCTTCGGCGGCATCGTGCTGGTCATGACGCTCCAGCTGTTCCCGCTGGTCTTCCTCTACGCCAAGGGTGCATTGAAGAACATCGACAACTCCCTCATCGAGGCGGCTGAGAACCTCGGATGCTCTGGCATTGTCTGCTTCTTCAAAGTGGTCGTGCCCCTGATCATGCCCACCCTGCTGGCTGCGGCTCTGCTGGTGTTCATGCGATCCTTTGCAGACTTCGGCACCCCGATGCTGATCGGTGAGGGCTACCGTACCTTCCCTGTTGTCCTTTACACTGAGTTCATCAACGAGGTGGGCGGCAGCGACGGCTTTGCAGCCGCTATCGCCGTCATCGCTATCGTCGTCACCACGCTGGTGTTCCTCGTCCAGAAGTACGTTTCCAACAAGAACGCCTTCGCTCTGAACAGTATGCACCCCGTGGAGGAGCGGGAGGCTCGCAAGGGCATCAACGCTCTGGTGCATCTGGTCGTCTACCTTGTAGTGGGCATCGCCATCATGCCGCAGGCCTACGTCATCTACACCTCGTTCAAGAACACGCAGGGTAAGATCTTTGTGGACGGCTACTCGCTGCAGAGCTACCAGACCGCCATCGGCAAGCTGGGTCGCAGCATTCAGAATACCATCATCATCCCCCTGCTGGCACTGGTCGTCATCGTGCTGCTGGCTGTTCTCATCGCTTATCTGGTGGTGCGCCGCCGCAATGCCCTGACCAACGTGGTGGACGTCCTCTCGATGATCCCCTACATCGTGCCCGGCACGGTCCTTGGCATTGCACTGCTCATCGGCTTCAATAAGCCCCCGCTCCTCATCAGCGGCACCATGCTCATCATGGTAGTAGCCCTCATCATCCGGCGTCTGCCCTATACCATCCGCTCGTCGGTGGCTATCCTGCAGCAGATCCCCATGAGCATTGAGGAAGCTGCTATCTCGCTGGGCGCTTCCAAGATGAAGGCATTCTTCCGCATCACGGTTCCCATGATGGCTTCCGGCATCATCTCTGGTGCTATCCTGAGCTGGGTCACCATGATCAGTGAACTGTCCACCGCAATCATCCTGTATACCGGCAAGACCAAGACCCTGACGGTAGCGATCTATACCGAAGTCATCCGCGGCAACTACGGCACTGCAGCCGCATTGTCCACCATCATGACCATCCTGACCGTCATTTCCCTGCTGGCCTTCAGCAAGCTCAACGGCGGAAAGGATATCAGCCTTTAAGTAATCCCCCGTTCTCCTTCGATCACTGAGTTTCCAAACCGGGCTGTTGCTCAGCAATGCAAATGGCCCCCAACGGAAAAATGAGACAGGCTTCCCGAAAGGTGGGTCGCCTGTCTCATTTTTGTTGTAAGTTGGACGCTTGGAGACTTTAGACCTTTGCGATCCCGTCCATTCCTTCGCTTGTAAAGATCTGCGATGCTTTTCAGATCACGCTTTCCGAGTTTTTTGCAAAGGCAGAGGGAAGTGAGTCTGCCCCAGTAGTACTTACGCCCCAGCAGGAAGCCGTTTTGAATTTACTGAATACAATTCCCTGATTCTACATATGATGCACACTCTCCGTGCATCGGTATTAAACACAATTCATCACCCAGATGAACAAACAAGGCCCACTGCCAAAATTGACGGTGGGCCTTGTTTTATACTTGATTTTTAACGGAGAGCCGTTGCAAGATCCTTACGCTCTCGGATTCTTAATCGCAGCCTGAGCGGGTGCCAAAATTGCAGAGCGTTGGGAGCAGCGATGATACGTTATTTGTGAATTTTCAGTGTGTTTTACCCCATCTCCGCAATGATCTTCTCCAAATTTTCTTCCTGCAAATAGAATTCCGGCAGTTTTGCCTTGTCATATAGAACGAATGGGCGGCGTTTGCAAGGAGCAGTCATACACAAAACGCCCCCGGCTTCCTACTATGGAAACCGGGGCGGTTCGTTTACTTTATGGGTGCTTTTTTCAGGCACTCAATACCTACCAACTGGCATTCAGTTTTTGAAGTTTTAGTCATATCTGTATTTAGAGGACTTTCCGTACACTTTTCGGAGCGACTTTTTCAGGCTGACCACCGTTTCTTTGATGATCTTTGCCTCATCGGCAGAGCAATCTGCAAGCTGTTCGCTCATCCAGCTGTCGAACACCGGCTTTGCCTTTTTGATCTCAATGCACAGCAACTCGTCTGCCGAGCAGTCCAGCGCGTTGATGATGTCGATCAGCGTTTTCAGACTGGGCACGGAGTTGCCTGTCTCAATATGGCTGATGTGCGTGACCACCACGCCGACCTCATTGGCCAGCTGCTCCTGCGTCATGCCCTTTGCAAGGCGGCAGGCACGGATGCGTTTTCCGATGTCGGCGTAGTCCACCATAGTACAAGTACCCTCCGTTTTGTGAAGTGATACTTGTATTGTATGTGCAATCGACCAAGATTGTAATAACCTGAAAGTGCAGTAGACCTTTTATATCACCCTTTTCTCTACGCTTTCAGTTATATTTATATCAACTTCTGCTCATCCGCAGCTGTTTTTCGAACTCACGTCGCAACTCTTCCATTCCTTCCTTGCTGGTTAGATCTGCAAAGCTTATATCGCCGCTGGCAACTCTAGTCAGGATAGCAATATAAGCTTCACCCAGCGCACCCGTCAGCGTAGCTGCCGTTGTACCAGAGATCACCGCGCCGACAATAGTGCCTGCACCGGGGATCATCTTAACCAGATTAGCCACGACCGTTTTACCTAGGACCGTTGTGCCCGCCGTGCCGATGGTCGCCGTAACGATGCTCGTCAGGGCCGATTTTCCCAGCGGAAGGCCAAAAACAGCCGTGATGCCGGCCAGCATAGACACCTGCGTCGGCACCAGAATAGCGGCATCCGAGAATGGGATAGGCGCTGCGCCTGTCAGGGCAGCTGCACCAGCAGCACCTGTGACCACTGCGCGCGCACGCGCACGTTTCAGGTCGATGCTGACAATCTGCAGTGCCACAAATGTATCTCTCACCGTATCCGGCAGCAGTTTGTTCATCACTTCGACCAGCTTATCGATGCCGAACGCCGGGATTTTCGGAAAGACTTCGCTGATTTCATAGTCCTGTGCCAGAACGGGAACGACCTCACGGACCGGAAGATTTGCTTTCCGGATGACCATGACCATTTCTTCCGTCTTTTTGGGGGAGAATGCTTGTGTCAGGACCAGAATGACCGGAACATTGCATCTCTTGGTATTTTCTCCCAGTTTGCGCAGGAAATCCATCTCCGTCGGTTCAATGCGACTCGAAGTCGTATTGATGCAATACCAGATGCAGTGGATCGCCTGGTTGACGTCATTGTGCCGGATGCCCTCATTGATGAGCTCGCTGACTTCTTCCAGCAAATTTTCGGTAGAATGGTTTCCCTGAAGTTCCAGACCCGGAGTATCGTAGATTGCAAGAGGCACTCCCTCTTTTTCAAGCTTTCGGATCGCCTGCGTAACAGGCGTTCCAATACCAACTTCTGCCACACTGTCACCAAACACAGTATTGATCAGGGTGCTCTTGCCCACACCCGTCTTGCCGATGACCACAACATTCAGCGTGTTAAAATCGTTGTATCTTTCCTGAATCTCATCCTTGATCATCTGCGCCGCCTGCGCTGCATCGTAAATATTGAACTCAGCCATTTTTCTTTTCCTCCTCAGCTTCCGCTTCCGCCTGTCTCCGGTTCAGAATTTCCTGCGTCCAATCGTCGTCACCCTGCTTTTTCAGGCTTTCTGTGTAGATTTTCTGGCCCACTTTGCCCATCACCTTCGGCATCACAGCCGCCATACCAACCGTGACAGCAGCACTTCCCAACAGATACAGAGCAACGCTTTTTGCTTTTTTCTTCTTTTGTGGGATGAGCAGTTTATGTTCACCCTGCTTCTTTTGCTGCTTCTTCCTGAATTTTTTCTTATCTTTGTCCATTTCAGTTCCTCCCGTGTTATTATTCCAGAGCCTGCACCCTCTTGATGCCGACCCCAAACGCCATTAAGTTGCAGTCAGCCTTTTCCTGCCTTCATCTGCGCCTTGAATTCCCGTTTAAACGTTTCCTGACCTTCCTTTGTCGAAAGGTCCGTTGTCTTCATCTCACCCTTTGCGATTTTGGTCATCAAACCGATGTATGTATTTCCCAGTGCAGTGGTCAGCGCCGCTGCCGTTGTTGCAGAGATGGCTCCGCCAGCGACTGTGCCAACGCCTGGGATGAATTTCAGAGCATTGGATACGATGGTCTTTCCCAAGATGGTCGTTCCCACTGTACCGACTGCTGCCGTGGCAATGGTCGTCAGCGCAGCCTTCTGGATAGGTATCCGGTAAATGGCAGTGATGCGCATCAGCATCGCCACCTGCGCAGGAACCAAAAGTGCCGCATCCGAGAACGGAATGGGCGCCGCTCCCGTTGCTGCGGCCGCAAGGGCTGCTGCGGCGACGGTCTTTTTTGCACTGGCGTGTTTGGCGTCAAGATTTACGATTTGAATCGCGACAAACGTATCCCGCACTGCCTCCGGCAACACATCACTCATCACATCGACAAGCTTGTCAAGGCCATAAGCCTTTATGGTCGGAAAGCCTCCACCGATTTCGTAGTCCTGTGCCAGAACGGGGATAATTCCACGAATCGGAAGTCTGATATTTCGGAGCATCGCCGTCATCTCTCCTGTTTTTTTCTCGGAGAACGCCTGCGTCAGCACTAGAATAACCGGCGTGTTACACTGACTGGTGCTTTCCGTCAGCTTTTGCAGGAAATCCATCTCTGCCTTTTCGATTCGGCTAGATGCGGCATTAATGCAGTAAAGGACACAGTGGATAGCCTGCTCAGTGTCATTGCACTGCATCATCTTCTGTATTTGTCCGGTAATGTCATTCAGCAGATTCTCTGCTGAATGTTTTCCATCCAACTCCATGCCAGGGGTATCGTAGATGGAAATTGGGAAGCCCTCCGTCTCAAACTTATGGATTTTTTCGGTGATAGGCTCACCACTGCCCGTAAGAGCCAGATTTTCTCCGAACAGACTGTTGAGCAGGGTGCTTTTGCCCACGCCCGTTTTGCCGACTATCATAATATTCAGCTTCGGGAGCTTATTATTTTCCGCCATTTTATCTTCCTCACTTTCTAAAGATTCCAAAGAATCCTTTTCGTTCCCGATTACCAAATTGCTCATCCAGTTCTTTGGTCGAGTGGATGATTTTCTCCTTTCTCACACCGCTGGATTCAGCCAGCCGGACAGAAGCCGCCGCCTTTGCTGTCTGCCTTGTCCAGATGCTGTCCATCGTCCTTACCTGACCGGAAAAGCGCCGGTATTCTTCTTCCACGCTGGCGCAGTAACTGCAGTACAGCTCGTCCAGTCGGGCCTGATGATTTTGCAGCCGCAAGTCCATCTGCCGGAGATACGCCTGTTCCTCCGGGGTAGAACTCCGTAAAATCTCATTATAGAACTTCTTGAGTTTCTCTTCCAGCACAGCGCCCAGCCGGATGTCGATCTCCTTCAGCACCAGATAGGCCAGCCGCAGCGCCGCCGCAAAATTGAAATGCAGGCAGAAGGTCAGCGCGTTGCCGCCGCTTCTCAGGGCGGCATCGCCCGTATCGATGAGGCAGAGCGTCCCGTTGGAGACGAGCTGCATCATCCGATAGCTGCCGTAGTTGTCCGAGGGGACGCAGTCCGCCCAAGGCTTCTTATCCACCAGATGCCGCTTGATGGCCCAGCACGCACTGGTTGCCAATTGCTGGAAGAGCACCGGTCCCATTGTCGCCGCGCCGAAACGGGCATCGTAGCCGTTCTGGAAAGTCCGTACCATAAGATCGGCGAAGTTCTGACGGTCTTTGCCTATCTGGAACCGGCCAAATTTACAGAACTGTGTCAGCTCCATAAAAGGCATCGGCACACCGGTGCCGCGACCTCCATTGCCCCGGCTGCCAGTGCTGCCGGCGGCGTCCGACATAATATGGCCCAGCCAGTTTGCAAAGCCCGAAAAGAGCTTTGCGGGGAAGTTTCCGCCTTTCAGCTCAAAATCCCCTCCGCTGGTATCGACGCGGATGATCTTTCCGTTGTCGAGGAAGGACGATTTGCCCTGAAACTGGTCCAGAATGGAGAAGAACAGGCCTACCACGTCCGGCGAATGTGCCAGTGACTTGATGTGATGGTTCTTGGTCGAGAGTTTGACCGCACCGCCCACCTCTACACTGTTCTTCTGGTCGTAGTTGACCCGAAACGTCCGCTCCAGATAGCCGATGGCAGAGGCCACATTGTTCTCGTTGCCAGCTCTAGGCTTCCAGCCCGTGAACCGCGCAAACTTCTTCACCATCTCATCTGCTGCGGCATCCGAGAGTCCCAGCAATGAAGTCTTTGCTGCCGGCGACTGCACAAAAAAGACATCAATGAAGCCCGCCATCGCACCGCAGAACGCCGCCAGACCGAACTCGTACTTATCGCACCAGTCCATCCGGGCATCCAGTTTTTTCACCTCAGCGTGATACCGCGACATTTCCAGCTGTTTTTGCATCCTGCTTTCCTCCTGTCACCGGCCCAGCGGAATGATTTCGACGACCTTTTCCTTCAGGGACTGCCCATTGTTCATCATCGTTGCCAGCTTCTTAGCCTCTGTGCCGGAAAAGCTGCTGTACTCCTGCTTTTTCAGGGCTTTCAACTCATCCAGTTCCTTCTTCACCAGTCGGTTCAGGGATGCCGTCTCAGCCTGCAGGGCCTCTACTCGTTTTTTCACACCCCGCAGCAGGGTGATCTCGCTCTTGAGCGCCGCAGTATCCACCTCTACCTGCTGTGCTTTTCTCTTGTTGGCCGCCGTAAAAAGTCCCGCTGCCGCAGAGCAGCTCGCAGCCACCGCAATGCCGACCGGGCCAGCCAGTGCGAGAAGTGCCTGACCGCCCAGGATGCCCGCGCCGCCCGCCGTAAGTGCGCCGCCGCCCAGCCATGCAAAAGCCGCATTGACTGCCGCTGCGCCGCCCAGAGAGCTGATAGCTGCGCCGGTCGAGGCCGTGCCGAAGGTTGTTGCCGCCGCCAGCATCACATTCGGCCCCAGCACTGCGACGCCGGTGCCGAGCAGAAAGCCTGCTCCGCTTTTGTGCTCCTTATAATTTTTGAGCTTCTTTTCAAGCTCCTGAAAGTCCTTATTGACCTTGCGGCTTTTCAGGTCGTACTTGTAGGGATGGTCCGTGACCTTCTGAAGATACGCCTCGCATTCATGCAGAATCTGGACCGCCTCATGCCGGATGTCGAGCAATGCTTCCGCGCTACTCAGCGCCTCCTGATAGCATTTTCTGTATTCGACCTGTTCACGGTTCAGGCTCTTTTCCGCCTGCCCTTTCGCATTCACAAAAAGCATATTTACTCTTTTTCCTTCACCTTTTTAGTTTTTCGCTTTAGCAGCAGAGCTCCCTTCTCACATGCAACGAGCTCATAATACTTTAGCGGTTCTCCAATTTCCAATAGCCGTGCCGCAGCAGCCATCTCAACGCCCAATGCCGGCAATACAGCTATACCGGGCAGCAAAAATGTAGCCGCACATGCACCCAGCATTACTCCCCAATGCTTTCCATCCGAGGTCTTTCGCTCTTTCGTCTCAATATCATACTTTTTGATGAGCTCTTCCGCATAACTGCCTTTAAGCCATATCTCATCCACCTTATCTTTCAAGGCTTTTTCAAAGCCCTCTTGGGTAGTGACAACGCGTGTGCAAAGCATGTTTTTTCCTCCTCAAAAATTCTGACGCTGTTATTGACTAGGGAACACCCGAATATAGTCCCCCTGACTTCTCACCCACATATCGATGCCCGTCCCGAACACCTCGGCTTCCACAATCCAGCCCTTTTCTGTTACACGCAAAACCTTTGCGGTGGGCAGACGGTCAAGTACAGATTCCAGACTCGGCCCGGTATACTCGAACCGGATGGTCTGCAATTCACCGCCGTACATAAACTGGATGCGCTTGCGCATCTCGCCCTCCTGAAAACGATTCGTGTATCTTTGAGCAAAATGCCTGTCGAGGGTCTTATAGTTCTGGATGCGGTCAATGCGATAAATGGTCGGAGAATTATCCTGTGGATTTTTGAAGTGCTTGTCCTTGTCGATGCCTTCGATGAACGCCGCCAGATAGAAATAATACTCGCTGAACAGGATGCCCACCGGCTCAATGGTGCGCACACGAGTCTCGCCGTCGTGGGTGCGGCAGTAGGTAATTTCCATGACATTGTGATTTTCTATTGCCGTACCGATTTCCCACAGGCTCTCGATAAACTTCCGGCCATGCTGCGGCTCGACGTAATGGAAGCGCTCATTGCTGATGAGGTCTTTGACCTGATTCAGCCTGTCCAGCGGCGTACAGGCCAGAATAAGCTTGTCCAGAATCGGGAACATCTCCTCCTTGACCATGGAGCGGCTTTCCAGCAGGATCTTGCACACTGCCAGAATCTCGCTGCTGGTGAGGAAGCGCGAAAGCGTATCATCCAGCAGATAGCCGCCCTTTGCGGAGTTATACAGGATCTCCCGGCGCGGCTCGCTGTCTGCAAAATGATTGCGCAGGGTGTCAAGGTCGCGCTGGATGGTTTTCTCACTGACACCGAAGCGGTCAGCCGTCTGCTGTTTGTTCAGCACACCGCCCTGTACCAGCACCTGTTGGATATAGAGTATACGGTCCAATCTACTATTACGCACAGTCCATTCTCCTTCTCTGCTCATTGTAACACAACACAACTATCCCTGCAATTCTTTGTGTGAACTTTTGTCGTTTTACAGAATTACAAAAAAATTTTGTCTCTTTTGCACAACCCCAGTATACAAAAAAAGATGGACAGCCTGTCTGTCCATCTTCTATAGCAGTTTGCGTTTTTAATGCACAAGCAACATCCGCAAACTGCATATCGCAAATATGCCGTTTTGATTGGCGCTATTTTTGAAAATTGCGATAAAAAGTCAAGGTAGACTATTCTTAAATTGCCAACCTCTTTTGAAGCGATAGGCACTGTTCATCAACTCGTCTGTGATGGTGTAAAGCGCCCGCCGTGGTGAACCATATCCGCCAATCAGCCCAATCACAATCGCAAGATTCAGCACAAATGCAATGCTCAACAGTACCATCAAAAATTTTCTCATACGTTTTTCTCCCATTTGACTTATTTTTCTGCCCCCATTATACAGATTGGGCTGGACGGTATGGTTGTCCATCCTACACAAGCCACAAAAAAAAGGAACACTGCATTCTCATTTTGAATGTACCGTGTTCCTATGGATACGGATTTTCTCTTTGGCCAACGCCATCAGATACTCGTTGATGCCCTTCAAGCTGAAGTCTACATTTGTCCCTGTCATGGCAATGCTGCCGGACAGGGCTTTTTTGTAGGTCTCGGTATCGATGTGGTGCTCTTTCAAGAACACCAGTCGGATGCCCTTGTGGTAGAGGTCTTCGTACAGAGCAAAACCTTCTTCTGCATTTCTGGACATCCGGGATACTGAATCGAATACCACCACATCTCCAGCTCTCAGAATCCGGTAGAGCTTCAGCCATTCCGGGCGGGTGGTGGATGTGCCGGTGTAATCTATCTTCTCCTTATATAAAGAAGCAGGACAATCCACACGGACTGCCCCGCAAAAGTAAAGGAGAGCATCCGAAGACGCTCCCCCAGTTGTACATAATAATCCTCCAAATCACGACCCTGCCGCATGGCCCTCCGTCCCTCTCCCCCGCCCGGGGGAGAGGGGTTCCGGTGCATGGCGCAAAACCGCCCCGGCTTCCTGTTACGGAAACCGGAGGCGCTGCGGTTTTATGGGAAACGCCTCAGGCGCTGCAAAGCCTCAGTGCAGCAAAGAGCTGACCCATGCCCGGGCGGCCGTCTTGGCCTGGAGCTTATTGTACATCTTCAGGGTGGTGTTGTACACCTTCTGGCTCATGGCATTGCTGGCGTTGGTGGCGGCAGCCTGCTTGGCCTCCAGCGTGTCGGCGGCGGCAACGGCGGCCTTCATATCGGCGTAGTCGGCCATGATCTCCTGCTGGAGCGCGGCATAGCTGGCCTTGGCTGCTGCCCGATCCTTTGCGGTGACCTGATTGCCATTGCTGCCGTAGGTCAGCAGGTTGGAGAGGGCGTCACGCACGCCGTAGAAGGAGTCGGTCCAGTCGTCCGGGTAGGTATAGTAGCGGCCCTTGGCATCCTGATACCAGACGCCCTCGGTGGGCTGCTCGTCGGAACGGGTGACCTTATGGACCGAGACCTTGTAGACATCTGCGGTGTCGGTGGTCAGCATCGGATAGTAAGGGACGAAGGCGTTGTACACGTCGTCGTCAAAAGCGGTCCACTCGGTAATGGCGGTGTTCAGATCGCCGGTGGCGCTCACCTGGAACAGATGAGTCTCCACATTGCCCGTCTTGCCGATGGGCTCGGTCTGAAAGAAGTGGATGGAATCCTCCACCGAGAACTTCTTGGTCAGCTGGATGTTGGAGTAGACCGGGACGATGGCACCGTTCTCGCCGACGTTGCTGATAGCAAAGTCGGTCTCGCTGTAGTTGTCCTTCGTAAAGGTGTCGGTGCCGTACAGGTAGTTCAGGCCTGCTGCCATGCGGTCCGATGCGATGTCGCCGTTGTAGGAGGCATCCAGATCGATGACATTGGCAGCGGCGTCGCCCACAAAGGTACCGGCCTTCTGGGCCACGGAGATCAGGTTGGCAGAGGCCACCACATGGTCGGTGTCATCCAGATCGATCTTGCCCATAGCGGCGATGTTGGGCTGCATGAAGACCACGCTGGAGGAGAGCTTCAAGGCAAGGTAGGTGTGGCCCGTCAGGTTCTCCACGAACCAGGTCTCGTTCTGGTCGGCAATGAACACGCCGGAGCCGCCGGCTGCACCGGCGTTGTCGTAGATGGAGGTCAGCAGGGCAACACCCTCGCGGGCCGTGGAAGCTTCGCTCAGCAGCACCGTGGTGATCTCGGCTTCCTCAATGCCGTTGTCCACATAGGGGTCTACGCTCAGCACGGCATCGGTGCCGTAGAGAGACTCGGTGGCAGAGACCATGACGCCCTTCTCGTTGGTGCCAGCCTCCTCATAGGGGGTGTGCTCGTGGGTGCTGTCGCAGTCCGGGCAGACACCCAGACCGTTGTCGTCCCGGCGGGCGGTGTAGCGGTAGCTGTCGTGGGTGAAGGTGTAGGTAAAGCCGTAGCAGCCCTCGTACACCTCGCCCGCGGTGTGCTTCCCGGCGGGGCTGATGTTGAACAGCTTGTTGTAATCGTTGGTGCCCAGATCCTCGATCCGGCCAAACATGGTGGTGCCATCCTCGGTGAGGTCGCTGCCGACATAGAGTGCCGTGCAGGCAAAAGCGGAAGGAACCACGGCAAGCGTCATCGCACAGGCGATGAAAGCCGCAGCAATTTTCTTCTTCAAAGACATAATAGTATCGATCCCTCTCTTGTTGATTGTCGGCATTTCGTCGGCAGGTGTTATAATACACCCATTTTGATGAAAATGCAAGTATTCCCCCGAAATTTTAGCATATATTCATTTTTATACGGTATATATTCATGCCGCGTTTTTCATCTGTCCCTCCGTGAGCGCAAAAACCGCCCCGGCTTCCTGTTACGGAAACCGGGGCGGCTCATATACTTTATTGGTGCTCTCTCAAGCTCTCACGCAATTACTTGCGGGGGTTCTTGATCGCAGCCTGAGCGGGTGCCAAAATTACAGGGCGTTCGCAACAGTAATATGCCGTTTCTTTAACACGCTGTATCTCCAAAGAACGGCTTCACTGTACTAAGAGAAACTCCGTTACGCTTTGCTTTTTCCCGTTCATAAGTCACACGGGTAACTTCCTCAATAAAAGCTCGGACTTCCGGTGTTGCTGTTGACCATGTGACATTAAAGCGTCTGCAAATTTGATAAAATGTGCGATAAAATGTCTCTCGCTCTGCATCACGCTGAAAATATTCTTTTGCACTCATCAAACACACCTCATTTCAAGTAAGTTACAAAGATGTTCATTGCCGCCTCACCAGAAAGTTCATAACGCGGTGCTCCGCCAAAACTCGGCAATGGACAAGCTCCATAGTCCCGGACATAATGCTCTGCCAGCTCCGGAGCCTTTGCCTCGAACGTGACCGTCCCGCCGCATTCATGGTCAATCGACAGCTTGATTCCGTACGCAATCAACACCCGGCCAATGCCCTGATACTTTTTAGAATGCCCGACAATTGTCGGATTGCTTTCCGGCTGGCTCTCAATGTAGGTAATATGAACCATCACGTCATTTTCCAATATTTCGTATGCAGCCAGCGCAACCAATTCGCCATTACTCGTCTTTAAGGCATACTTTTCAAAGGCATCATCCTGAATATAATCTGACAACCAGCTTGTTTGCCAGACGGGTTCTTTTTCAGTCTGTACCGCATCAGACTTTTTCATGCGCACGATTTTCACACTGATATTCTGACTGCCGTCTGTTTTTATAATAAATGGTACAAACTTTGCCATACAGACCTCTTTTCCTGAATAAAGCATTTTACAGTCTTATTATACTCAGTCGCTCTTAAATTTTCAACCAGTCACCGCCCTCCTCTCTTAAAATATTTTTGTGTAAATATGTAAAATAAATATTGACAATTTTGGAAAATCGACGTATACTTGCATTAAAGGAGGCGATAGCCATGTATGACATGAATGATTTGTTTAATTCCCGTGATGTGGTAGGATGCAAGCTAAACCAAATCATTGGCAGTCCCAAATATACTAAAAGCAATGTATGCACTGGTGCAGGTATCTCTCGCCCAACACTTGATAAACTCTTAAATGGCGAAGTAACCAACAAAACCAATTTTGAAAAGCACATTTCAAAGCTGCTTGCATTTCTTTCCCTCACGCCCAGTGAACTGATGGGTGGCATCGCCAACCCTTTCACTGACTCTAAAACATTGCGTGATGCACTCCACCTCGATCTTCAACAATTGAGCCAACGATGTGGACTTTCCATTGATGAACTGCAAAAAATTGAAGCTGGCGAAGATGTCCCCCTCGCAGAACTGCGAGATGTCGCCTATTGCCTTGGAACCGGCGTAACTGGTGTACTGGGCGACGGTTATTTTCAAACTTCGGTCAGCAGCATGGACTACTTTGTCAAAAACGATCCAACAACAATCCATTCTCCCGGTGGATTTTGGGGACACTTAGGCATCTTAGTCCAAGGTCAGCCAAAATATTTGTGGTTTCCGATAACGGCCTATACCCGGCAGCTAGTTTATAAAAATAGCACTGAAAAATATATGGCCATTCCTTGTATGGACAACTCTCTTTTGCTGATCAACTGCGATAAAATTGAAGAGCTGGTGCTTCTTGATGAGGCCTGCGGCTCTCCTGTTGACATGGATTGGGACAGCACTGTAAGTGAGGGCGAAATTCCGGCGGTCGTGTATGAAGCGTTTGATGATTATATGACATACAAAGACGTCGGAGACACTCCTTCCCACTACGATCTTTCCGCATTACTGGTAGAGGCCATCGACCACATTATTGATATTTGTAAAATCGATTCTGAAGCGTTCGCTTCTAAACTGAACACCGCCACTATTATATTCTCGAACGGTCGAATTCAGCACCTCTCTTTGTCCTACGATGTCTCGGACTCTTTAGCCACTGCTGTGCAGCAAATTTATGAAATGGGCGAATTACTTGATAATAGCATTGTAACGATTGAGGCCTGCGATGAAGTCGAGACTCTGATCAACTTCAAGAACATATCAATGATTCAACTTCCACTTGCAAAAATTGAGTGCGACATTAAGAGATCCCTGTCCGAGACGGATGATGCGTAACTGGGAATCAATTCATTGATAATCCACGATATAAAAACCGCCCCGGCTTCCTGTCATGGAAACCGGGGCGGCTCATTATGCTTTATTCGTGCTTTCTCAAGCCCTCACGCAATTACTTGCGGGGGTTCTTGATGGCAGCCTGAGCAGCAGCCAGACGTGCGATAGGCACACGGAAGGGAGAGCAGCTGACGTAGTCCAGACCAACATTGTGGCAGAACTCGACGCTGGAAGGATCGCCGCCGTGCTCGCCGCAGATGCCCAGACCCAGGTCGGGACGGGTCTCACGGCCGTCATGTGCAGCCATCTTGACCAGCTTGCCGACGCCGACCTGGTCCAGATGCTGGAACGGATCGCTCTCGTAGATCTTGTTCTCGTAGTAAGCGCCCAGGAACTTGGCAGCATCGTCACGGCTGAAGCCGAAGGTCATCTGAGTCAGGTCGTTGGTGCCGAAGCTGAAGAACTCAGCCTCCTTGGCGATCTCGCCGGCAGTCAGAGCTGCACGGGGGATCTCGATCATGGTACCGACCAGATACTTCATGTCAACGCCGGAAGCCTTGATGAGCTCGTCTGCGACCTTGACGACAACGTCCTTGACGAACTTCAGCTCCTTGACCTCGCCGACCAGCGGGATCATGATGTGCGGAGTGATGACATAACCGGTCTCAGCAGAGACGTTCAGGGCTGCCTTGATAACAGCGCGGGTCTGCATTGCTGCGATCTCGGGGTAGGTGACAGCCAGACGGCAGCCACGATGGCCCATCATGGGGTTGAACTCATGCAGAGAAGCAACGACGTTCTTCAGGTCATCGAAGGTCATGCCCATGTCGGCAGCCAGCTCCTTGATGTCCTCGTCCTTGCTGGGCAGGAACTCGTGGAGAGGCGGGTCCAGATAACGGATGGTCATCGGGCGCTCACCCATGATGCGGTACATCGCCTCGAAGTCACCCTGCTGGAACGGCTCGACCTTGGCCAGAGCAGCCTCGCGCTCTTCCACGGTACGTGCGCAGATCATCTCACGGACAGCCTTGATGCGGTCCTCAGCGAAGAACATATGCTCGGTACGGCACAGGCCGATGCCCTCAGCACCCAGGTCAACTGCCTGCTGTGCGTCGCGCGGGTTATCGGCGTTGGTCATGACCAGCAGCTGACGAGCAGCATCTGCCCAGCCCATGAAGCGGTTGAAGTTCTTGTTGCCGGTGGCGGCGACGGTAGCGACCTGCTCGCCGTAGATGTTACCAGTGGAGCCGTCGATGGAGATCCAGTCGCCCTCGACGAACTTGTGGCCGTTGAGCTCGAAGGTCTTAGCCTCTTCGTCGATCTTCACGTCGTTGTCGTTGCCGCAGCCGGAGACACAGCAGGTACCCATACCACGAGCAACAACAGCTGCGTGGCTGGTCATGCCGCCGCGGACGGTCAGGATGCCCTGAGACACCTGCATACCGACGATGTCCTCGGGAGAGGTCTCCAGACGGACCAGAACGACCTTCTTCATCTTGCCGGACTTGACCATCTCCTCAGCCTCTTCGGCGGTGAAGACGATCTGGCCGCAGGCAGAACCGGGAGAAGCTGCCAGGCCCTTGCCGACGACCTCAGCAGCCTTCAGGGCAGCTGCGTCGAACTGGGGATGCAGCAGGGTATCCAGCTGCTTGGGCTCCACGCGCAGGACAGCCTCCTGCTCGGTGATCATGCCCTCGTCCACCAGGTCACATGCGATCTGCAGAGCAGCCTGAGCGGTACGCTTGCCGTTACGGGTCTGCAGCATATACAGGTGGCCGTCCTCAATGGTGAACTCCATATCCTGCATATCGCGGAAGTAGTTCTCCAGACGGGTAGCGATCTCAACGAACTGGTCGTAGACCTCAGGCATCTGCTCGTGCAGGTGGCTGATGGGAGACGGAGTGCGGACACCAGCAACGACGTCCTCGCCCTGTGCATTGATGAGGTACTCGCCCATCAGCTTCTTAGCGCCGGTGGCGGGGTCACGGGTGAATGCAACGCCGGTGCCGGAGCGGTCGCCGGAGTTACCGAAAGCCATCTGCTGGACGTTGACAGCGGTGCCCCACTCGTAGGGGATCTCGTTCATCTTACGATAGACGTTTGCACGGGGGTTGTCCCAGCTGCGGAAGACGGCCTTGACAGCCTCGATCAGCTGATCCTTGGGGTCCTGGGGGAAGGGTCTGCCCTCGTTGTCCTCATAGATCTTCTTGAAGGTGCCGACCAGTTCCTTCAGGTCGTCAGCAGTCAGGTCAACGTCGTTCTTGACGCCCTTGGCTTCCTTCATCTTATCGATCTCGACCTCGAACAGGCTCTTCGGGACCATCATGACGACGTCGGCGAACATCTGCACGAAGCGGCGGTAGCAGTCGTATGCGAAACGGGCGTTGTTGGTCTTCTTTGCCAGACCCTCGACAGCCTCGTCGTTCAGGCCGAGGTTCAGGATGGTGTCCATCATGCCGGGCATGGACTGACGTGCGCCGGAACGGACGGAGACCAGCAGCGGGTTCTCGTTGTCGCCGAAGGTCTTGCCGGTGATCTTCTCGAGGCCCTTGACGTGCTCGAAGATGTCAGCGGTGATCTCGTCGTTGATCTGACGGCCGTCTGCGTAATACTGGGTGCAGGCCTCGGTGGTGATGGTGAAGCCCTGCGGCACCGGCATACCGGCTGCAGTCATCTCAGCCAGACCAGCGCCCTTGCCGCCCAGAATGTTCTTCATGGTGACCTTGTCGCCGCCAAAGGCATCGTTGCCTTCGCTGAAGTAGTACAGATACTTTTTGCTCATGCGTGTTTACCTCCCAAATGATGGCCCCCGGCGCGATGCTCCGGCGGTCTTATCGATGCTCTGTCTTGTCATACGATAAACATTTCTCTGTGAATGCTAAACCATTATACCAGAATTTCACGTCTATTCCATCGGGCAAATCACCGAATTTGTTTGATATTTTTTGTGCAAACTCTTGCATTTTACTTACTTTTTCGGTAATATAAAATGGGAAAGATTTCGAGAGGTTTTTTAAGGTTTTAAGCCATTTTTAGGGCGATGGATACAACTTTCCATCCATCAAACCCTTTACCCTGTTTTTCCGGGGTGATTGCTCCCGAGTTTGTTCTGTCTTGGATACAACAAAACCCTTCTCCGCAGGGGCTCCGCCGCCGCTGCGGAGGCCGTTTTGGGAGGAGGTTTTTTATTTATGCAAAACATTGACACATCCGCACTGGCTGCCGCAAAGGCAAAGCTCGACGCTGCCGAGGCCCAGCGCGAAGAGGTGCTGCTGCGCCACATCGCAAACGGCGTGGACATCCGCAGCCGCAATGTGGAGATCGGCTCCGAAGTGGTCATTGCCCCGGGAGCCGTCATCCTCGCCGGCACCATCCTGCGCGGCAAGACCACCATCGGCGCAGGCTGCGTCATCGGCCCCAACACCCTCATCGAGGACAGCACCGTGGACGAAGGCACCACCGTCAACGCCAGTCAGGTCTACAGCAGCCACCTCGGCCCCCACAACAATATCGGCCCCTTCACCCATGTGCGCATCAACACCGTCACCGGCTACGGTGTGCATCTGGGCGCTTATGTCGAGACGAAGAACTCCAACTTCGCCCGGGGCAACACCGTCAGCCACCTGACCTACATCGGCGACAGCGACGTGGGCAAGTACTGCAACTTCGGCTGCGGCACCGTCACCTGCAACTACGACGGCAAGGACAAGTTCCGCACTCAGATCGGCGACTACTGCTTCATCGGCTGCAACACCAACCTTGTCGCCCCCGTCACCATCGGCGACGGGGCCTACACCGCCGCCGGCAGCACCATCACCAAGGACGTCCCCCCGCAGGCTCTTGGCATCGCCCGGGAGCGTCAGACCAACCTCGACGGCTGGGCTGAACCGAAAATGGAGGCGTACATTATAAAGAAGCAGAAACTGGAACAGGAGCAGGGCTGACCCCCGCTCCCCACGCCGCCGTGCCGCCCGCACGGCGGCTTTTTGTATCATGAAAACCACTCGCCTAGCGGGTGGTTTTCATGATACAAAAAAGGGGCCGCCCCGGGTGATTCCCCAAGGCGGCCCCTGTAAGGGGTCTGTATTTTTTAGTGCCTCCAGCACTTCAGGCTCTCGGCCTGAGCTGCGCTCAGCCGCCGGCTCCCAAGGCCGTCGTGCTCCAGAGCAAACCAGCTGCCCCCCTCTGTCAGCAGGTCTTCCACCGACAGGGTGGTCGTTTTGAGGGTGGTAACAAACTGGATCTGCTCCACCCCCTGCTCCTGCAGGGTCTCCAGCGCCTGCCGGGTGCCATGGAGCCGGGCGGACAGATTGTCGGTCGTCACCCGCAGGGTGCTGCCTTGCTGCCGGGTGTTAAAAAGCAGTGGGGCGCCCTTCAGCGTCTCCACATGGAGGTCCAGGCTCTCCCCGTCCGGGATGGGCTTGGGGAGCGCAAACTCCCACCACTCCTTCAGGATGCCGTCCGGTTTGCCGTCCAAGTCCAGGTCCGGGTTGTAGATGATGTGGTGGATGTAGCCGGTGGTCAGGTGGCTGATGTCTGCCTGGATCTCCTTGCCGTCGACAGGTCCATCCGGCGTCTTACTGCCGCCGTTACCGATGGTAGCACCGGTGCCGACACCGGACCAGTCAGGGCCGCTGCCGGTCGCCGTCGCCGTCACCTGAGCGGCTCCGCTCACGGTGACCTTGCTGCCGATGCCATTGACACCGCCGCCGATGCCGGCACCACCGTAGGCACCGGAAGCGTTTACCTTGCCGCCGTTGATGGTGATGTCTTCGCCGTTGCCGTTCTCACCGCCGCCGATGCCAGCACCACCATCGGTGCCGGTAGCGTTCACCGTGCCGCCGTTGATGGTGATGTTTTTGCCGCTGCCGCTCTCACCGCCCCAAAAGCCGACGCTGCCGCCGCCGATGCCAGCAGCATAACTGCCACCGGTAGCGGTCACGCTGCCGCCGTTGATGGTGATGTTTTCGCCGTCGCTGCCGTTGCCGCCGCCGATGCCGGCACCACAGTCGTCCCAGTTGTCGCCACCGGAGGCCGTCACCTCGCCGCCGTTGATGGTGATGTTTTCGCCGCTGCCGGAGCTGCCGCCGCCGATGCCGGCACCATCCTCGTTACCGGTAGCGTTCACTGTGCCGCCGGTGATGGTGATGTTTTCGCCCTTGCCCTGGAAACCGCCGCCGATGCCGGCAGCAGAAGCCCCGCCGGTGGCCGTCAGGCTGCCGGCTTCGTTATTATCGTCCTTCAGGGTCAGCTTGCCTGTGGAGGTTTTTTCAAGGCCCGCCTTGGAAGCGCCGCTTTTCAGCTCGTTATTGCCGTCCAACTCGATCTCCACATTGCCTTTTCCCTCAACACTCAGGGCAGCCTTTCCTATTTGATCATCCTCAAACTCAAAGTTGTCACCTCCGGTGTCGCTCACATCGATCTTTACGTCTTTCAGGGTGAGGTTCAGCACCTTATCGGCAATGTTGTTGATCACCGTAATGGTGTTGCCCCAAAAGCCATCATCCTTTGGGTTCACCGGAGTAGCGCCTGCAGGGGCAGCAGCCGGGGCTGCCTGCTGGTCTGCACTCTCCTGCCGGTCTGAGCTTTTCGGTTCCTCAGCGCTCTCCGGCTGGTCTGCATCTTTCGGTTCCTCAGCGTCCTCCGGCTGGGCAGACTGGTAGTTGTCCTCTACCACAGGGCCAAAGTCGGAATCCTCTGCTGCGGGGCCTTCCAGGTCGCTCTCCAGCGTGGTGATGACCGTATTAGAGGTGGTGATGACGGTCTCCTCCCCGGCCTTGTCCGTCCATTTATCTCCGCCCTGTTCGATGGTCTGGCTGCCATCCTCATTTTTGGTGATGGTAATATCGCCGTAGTCGATGTAGTAGGTATCTGCAAAGGCCGGAGCCGCCAGAGACACCGTAATACTCAATGCTGCCATCAGAGCTGCTGCCCGGCGGAATGCGTTGTTCTTCTTCATCGTAGTAATCTCCTCTCTTTTTTACGTTTTTTGTACTTTTTACACTTTTTATTTTTTGAAAAGGCATGTGCCGCTTTTCACTATCCCTCTATGGGGGGTGGGGGGAAAAAACAAATATTTACAAACTGTCATCATAAAGCTTCCTTATCCAATCATTTTAAGCATCAGGCTCATGCAAACCGGTACCCATGCTCAATGAGCCCATTGATGTAAACCGCATACAAAGTTTCTGTACGAAACTCCATCATTACACCTATATCGGTCTTATGGAAATATGCGATTTTCTTCTTCGTATCCACCTAAGCTCTCCACATACAACACTTCTCAGAACACGCAACCGTGTTTCCGCACTCTGAGAGGTGGGTGGAACTGCTTCCTCCGCATTCTGTTTCAGAATCTCATGCTGCATACACAGCAGACTACATCAAAGACGCAATTGTCTTACCGGAAAACGCTTCATCCACAAATGTCTGCATCTCCTTATAGAACTTTCTGACCGGGCATGTCTCCGTTGCATGCCGCGAGCAGAAGCAATCTTCTTCCAAGCAACGGTTGATCCTGGTAGTTCCTTCCACCGCATTGAATATATCAGCCAAACTGATGTCTTCCGGTTTTCGGTTTAAACTAAAGCCTCCGCCAACGCCGCGCTTTGTCGCAATGATCCCCGCATCGCGCAGAGGCTTTGCGATCTGAGCAATCATTTGTTTCGGGATTCCCATCTGCTTGCTGATATCCTCACTCCCCATAGGCGTTCCAAGGATTGCAAGAAATAGTGTCATCCTGATTGCATAGTCAGTTGTTACATTTAACTGCATAAAACCTCCCCGTCATAAATAGATTAGTTAATCGCTCATCTCATCAATTCCGTCAAAAAAATAGTCGCAGCGGGAACAACCGATAATTTCAAAAAGTCAACCTTGTGATCTCCTTTCTTTTTCTACGTTTTCTTGTGCTTTTTGCACTTCTTTGTTGAGGGTATTTCTCATTTTTTATTATACCCCCCCCCCCTACAGTTTTGGCAATAGGGAAAGACAGCGAAATTTCGGGCTTAAAATCCTCTATTTTGCGGCAATATGCAACAAAATACGGCAAACTTCCTCCCTGCCCCGGCGGGTGCTTCCCTCGGGCATAAATAAATATCCCCCGGCGGAGCCGGGGGATATTTATTTGCTTTTTGTGTATCTTTTTGCGCGCGCGTATGTTATAATAACATATTGTTCGAAAACAGATTCAACGCAGAAAAAGGCAGAATATATCATATGAACACCAATGACATCTGGCTCATTGCCGGCCTCGGCAATCCGGAGCCGAAATACGACGGCACCCGTCACAACACAGGCTTTGCCGCGCTGGACTATCTGGCCGGCAAGTGGGGCATCTCCGTCTCCAAGACCAAGTTTCAGGGCCTGTGGGGGCAGGGCGAGGTGGACGGCCACAAGGTCGTGCTCCTGAAGCCCCTGACTTATATGAACCTCTCGGGCGACTCCATCGGCCCGCTGGCGGGCTTCTTCAAGATCCCTGCCGACCACGTCATCGTCCTGTGCGACGACATCACCCAGGACCCCGGCAAGCTGCGCATCCGGCCCTCCGGCTCTGCGGGCGGCCACAACGGCCTCAAGAGCATCATCGCCCGCCTCGGCGGCGAGAACTTCCCCCGCATCCGCATTGGCGTGGGCGCAAAGCCCCGCCCGGACTACGATTTGGCCGACTGGGTGCTGGGCAAGTTCCCGCCCGACGACGCCAAGGCCCTCGCCGACCGCTGCCCCGACATCGCAGCCGCCGCAAAGCTCATCATGGACGGCAAGCTGGGTCTGGCGCAGAGCAAGTATAACGGGTAAGGCTCCCCCTTTGGGGGAGCTGGCGCGAAGCGCCTGAGAGGGCAAGGCCGCTGACAAAAAGCACAGACACAGCGATAACATCCCTCTGACAAAGAGTCTGCTTATCGCTGTATGGCAGCTCTTTCGCCCCGAGCTTGCCCTCTCCGTCACCTGCGGTGACACCTCTCCCAAAGGGAGAGGCTATTACGTCCATCTTCACTAGAAAGGAGGTCCACCATGTACGAAGCACTCCTGAAAAACACCCCCGAATACCAGAAGACAGCGGCCAGCCTCGCCTCCCCCGGCCCGGCGGCGCTGTTCGGTCTGCCTCCGGCAGGCCGGGCATTGCTCTACGCCGCGCTCCAGAAGGACACGGGCCGCATCCTCTGCGTCGTCACGCCCGGCGAGGCCGAGGCCACCCATTTTGCCGACGACCTCAAGACGCTGGGGCTCTCGGCGGCGGTGTTCCCGCCCCGGGACTTCATGCTCCGCCCCGTCGAGGGCGCGGGCCGCGAGTACGAGTACCGGCGTCTGTCGGTGCTGGGCGCACTGGCGGGCGGACGGCTGAACGCCGTCTGCGTCCCCGCCGAGGCCCTGCTCCAATACACTGTGCCGCAGGACGAGTTCCAGAAGAACACCCTCACCCTCAAGCCCGGCATGGTCTACAACCGCGAAGCGCTGGTGGAGCGGCTCTTCGCCGCCGGATACGTGCGGCGAAGTCAGGTGGACGGCCCGGGACAGTTCAGCGTCCGGGGCGACATCGTGGACATCTACGCCCCCGATATGCGCCAGCCCGCCCGTGTGGAGTACTGGGACGACGAGATAGACTCTCTCGCCTCCTTCGACCTGCTGACCCAGCGGCGGGACGGTGCGCTGGAAAAGATCTATCTTTCCCCCGCCCGTGAGGTGCTGTTCGGCAGCACCGCCGACACGGCGGAGGCCCTCTGCGCCGCCCAGAAGAAAGCCCGCGGCAAGCGCCGCACCGCCCTCGAAAAGGCCATGGAGTCCGACCTCGCCCAGCTGGACAGCGGCGTCATGCCCGAGGCCATGGACAAATACTACGGTCTGCGGTACGAGACGCCCGCCACCCTGCTGGACCACCTGAGCAGCCCCATCTTCATCCTCGACGAGGTGGGCGGCATCCGGGACGCCCAGAAAGCCACCGAGTTCCGCCGCAGCGAAGAGCTGACCGGCCTGCTCGAGGAGGGCGTCATCTGCCCCGGCCTCGATGTGCTCTACCAGACGATGGACGACCTCGCCATTGCGGCGCAGGACCAGAGCACTCTGCTCTGCGAGAACTTCCTGCGGGGCATGAACGAGTTCAAGCTGAAAGACCTCATCAACGCCGAGGCGTTCGCGGCCCCCAACTGGGGCGGCGACCTCGCTTCCCTGCGGGAAGACCTCGACCCGCTGATCCAGCAGGGATACGCCGTGACCCTTTTCGCCGGCACGCCCAAGGGTGCAGCGGCCCTTACCCGCGATTTGGCTGACAAGGGCTATGCCGTCAGCATGAGCCGGGATGTCCGGCCCGCGAAAGGTCTGGTCCAGGTACTGCCCGGCCACCTCACGGCGGGCTGCACCTTCCCGTTCGCCCGCGTGGCGGTCATCTCGTCCCGGCGTCACGGTCTGGACGACGAGGCCGCCGAGAACAAAAAGCGCAAGAAGAACAAAAACGCCCTGTCCAGCCTCTCGGACATCAAGCCCGGCGACTATGTGGTTCACCAGAGCCACGGCATCGGTATGTATGCGGGCATCCAGCGTCTCGAGGTGCAGGGCGCGATAAAAGATTACCTGAAGATCCAGTATTCCGGCTCCGACGTGCTGTATGTGCCGGTCACTCAGCTCGATCTGCTGAGCCGCTACACCGCCCCCGGCGACGAGGAAAAGGTGAAGCTTGCAAAGCTGGGCGGCACCGAGTGGCAGCGCACCCGCGCCAAGGTCAAAAAGGCCACCGAAGAGATGGCCCAGGAGCTCATCGAGCTCTACGCCCGCCGCCGTCAGGCCACAGGCTACGCCTTCCCCGCCGACGGCGAGTGGCAGAGCGATTTCGAGTCCCGCTTCGAGTACGACGAGACGGACGACCAGCTCACTGCCACCGCCGAGATCAAGAAGGACATGGAAAAGGGCTGGCCCATGGACCGTCTGCTCTGCGGCGACGTAGGCGTCGGCAAAACGGAGGTCGCCTTCCGTGCAGCCTTCAAGTGTGTCATGGGCGGCAAGCAGTGCGCCATTCTGGCCCCCACCACCCTGCTGGCGTGGCAGCACTACAACAGCATCATCTCCCGCATGGAGGCGTTCCCGGTGAAAGTCGGGCTGCTCTCCCGCTTCCGCACCGCCAAGCAGCAGAAAGAGACCCTGCGGGGCCTGCAGGCCGGCAGCGTGGACATCGTCATCGGCACCCACCGCCTCCTCTCCAAGGACGTCCGGTTCCACGACCTGGGCCTTGTCATCATCGACGAGGAGCAGCGTTTCGGCGTCAAGCACAAGGAGAAGCTGAAAGAGAGCTTCATCGGCGTGGACATGCTGACCCTCTCGGCCACCCCCATCCCCCGCACCCTGAACATGGCCATGAGCGGCATCCGCGACCTCTCCACCATCGAGCAGCCGCCCATCGAGCGCCAGCCGGTGGAGACGTTCGTGCTCGAGTACAATGACGTCATCCTCGCCGAAGCCATGAAGAAGGAGCTGGCCCGGGGCGGTCAGGTCTACTACCTGCACAACCGGGTGGACAACATCGAGTCCTGTGCCGCCCACGTCAGCCAGATGGTACCCGGGGCGCGGGTGGGCATCGCCCACGGCAAGATGACTGAGGAAGAGCTGAACCCTGTCTGGCAGCACCTGCTGAACGGCGAGATCGACATCCTCGTCTGCACCACCCTCATCGAGACGGGCATTGACGTGCGCAACTGCAACACCCTCATCATCGAGGACGCCGACCGGATGGGTCTGGCCCAGCTGTACCAGATCCGGGGCCGCGTGGGCCGCTCGGGCCGGAAAGCCTACGCCTATTTCACCTTCCGGCGGGACAAAACCCTCACCGACATCGCCCAGAAGCGGCTTTCGGCTATCCAGGAGTTCACGGCCTTCGGCTCCGGCTTCCGCATCGCCATGCGCGACTTACAAATTCGCGGCGCGGGCAGTCTGCTGGGCCACAGCCAGCACGGCCACATGGAGGCCGTGGGCTATGACCTTTATGTCAAGATGCTGGGTCAGGCCATCGCCCGGGCCAAGGGTGAGCCCATCCAGCGGGACAAGAGCGAATGCCTCGTGGACCTGCGGGTGGACGCCTTCATCCCGGAGAAGTATATCGCCGACGGCCCGGGCCGCATCGAGGCCTACAAACGCATTGCCGCTATCCAGACCCCCGAGGACGCCGCCGACGTGCTGGACGAACTCATCGACCGCTACGGCGACCCGCCGCCCTCCGTCAGCGACCTCGTGAACGTCTCGCTGGTGCGCGTCCAGGCTGCCGCCGTGGGCGTCTACGAAGTCACCCAGAAGAAGGACACCCTGCTGTTACAGGTGGAGACGCTGGACGTGGCCATGATACGCGGCCTGCTCATCGCTTTCAATGGCCGGGTGACGGCAGGAGCCGGCACCAAGCCCTACCTCTCGGTGACTCTCCAACCCGACGAAAAGCCGCTGGAACTGCTGCAAAGCATCCTCAAGGCGATGGCCGACATCCTTGCTGCCCCGCCGGAAGAAAACACCGGCAAAAAATAAATTTCACTAGGAGTACACTTATGAAGAAGAAACTCATCGCACTCGTCTGCGCCCTCGCTCTGGCCGTCGGCCTCGTGGGCTGCAGCCTCTCCACCCCGGATTCTGTAGGCACCATCGGTAACGTGGACATCTCTTCCGGCCTCTATCTGCTGGCCCAGTTCGATGCCTACCAGACCGCCGCCGACCTCGCTTCCGACGACCAGGACGCCACCAAGGTGTCCAGCTTCCTCAAGGCCACCATCACCGTCGATGATGCCACCGGCGAGACCGCCGTGGTCAGCGACTATGTGGCCCAGAAGACACTGGAAAACCTCGAATCCTACGCCGCCATCGAGACCCGTTTCGATGAGCTGGGCGGCGTTCTGACCCCCGACGAGGAGATGCAGGCCGACAGCTACGCCTCCCAGCTGATGGAGCAGAACGGCGACCTCTACAAGGCCAACGGCATCGGCCTCGACACCCTCAAGCGGTTTGAGCGCATCCTCATCAAGAGCAACGACCTGCTCGAGATGTGCTACGGCACCGACGGCGAGACTCCCGTCTCCGACGCAGAGCTGACCAGCCACCTCGAGGACGAGATGGTCTACATCCGCTATGTGGTCGTGCCGCTCTACAACACCAGCACCTTCGCTTTTGCTGATGACGCCCAGAGCGCCCAGATGCTCGAGCTGGCCCAGACCGCCGCCGAGAACTGCAACGCTGCCATCCCCGATGGGGCCAGCGCCCAGACCTCCGCTTTCAGCGCCGCCGTCGCCGCTGCCCTGCCCGACATCTACGCGGTGCTGGATGGCGAGCCCTCTTCCGACGCTTCTTCTCTCTCCACTGCCCTGCTGGGCTCTGACAACATCGATTCCACCTTCTCCGAGGAAGGTACCGCCGACGCCGTCCGCGCCCTCAAGCCCGGCGAGGCCGCTGCGGTGCAGTATTCCAGCTATGCGCTGATGATGCTCGTCCGTCTCGACCCGCTGGACGCTGACACGCTGGACAGCCTCCGCGCACAGGCCCTCTCCGACATGAAGAGCGGCGAGCTGCAGGACAGCCTTCAGTCCTATGGCGCCCAGCTGCCCCACGCTCTGGATTCTGCCGCCATGAAGAAGATGCCGGCTTCCAAGATCAAGAACGAGCAGTAATTTTCCTCAAAAATAATACAAAAGCTCCGGGAAACTATTGGTTCCCGGAGCTTTTCTGTACTCATACTGCTTTTCAGATCCCGCTTCCAGCGCCGCGCGGATATGCATCGTACGGCGTTGCTTTTTGTCAGTTTTTATGGTATTCTCTTAGCAGAAAGGCGCTGTCCAACCAAACGCAGGCGGCTATTGCTCCTCACCGGTCTCGCTGTCTTGCTCTTCGGAGCAAAGCAAGCGCGGGAGGGCAACTTTTTGGAGTTCCGCTCCCGACGCTCAAGGCGAAGGGAGGGATGCCTTATGACTACATCGGAAATTCTATTGCTTTTCCAGACGATCATCGCACTGTTGGCGCTTCTCGTAAGTGTTGTACATCTGATGGACGACCGGAAAAAGGATGATTCTTATGGCAGCAAAAGGAAAAAGCACAAAAAGAAATGACCGCCCACAGTTCCCCAACTCGGTGGCGGTCATTACTTTTGTAATGCTTGACTGGTGAGGCGCTAGCCGTTTGCACGGATAGCGCCTTTCCTTATTTTTATTATAGACAGCCGTGCGCGGATTGTCAAGCACAAGCGTACAAAGGAAAAAGCACAAAAAGAAATGACCGCCCAACGCTTCCAACCGGTGGCGGTCATTACTTTTGTAATGCTTGACTGGTGAGGAGCCAGCCGTTTGCACGGTCAGCGCCTTTCCTTATCTTTATTATAGGCAGTCGTACGCGGATTGTCAAGCGCCAGAACTTCCAGAATACAAAAGATAAAAACGGACCACCCGCTTCGGCCTTCTCAGGCTGTGGCGGGCGGCCCGACATTTTCTAACGCATTCTGATGCGATCCGACGTTTTTATCCATTCTCTCAAAAACAATGCAGATACATCATTTTTCTTATATTTCGGCGTTATTTTCGCCTTTTAGAGCATCTCAGAATGGGCAGTTTTTGCGTTTTTGAGTTCCCATAATTTTCCAGTCCATACCTCTTCGGCTGGTCTGCACCTCGATTATAGATGAATCGCTCTCCAATGTCAATAGCCCAGCGCCTATAAAAAGCCCAAGGGCGAGGTCCCTTGCGGAACCTCGCCCTCAGACTATGTGAGATAAATCACTACATGCGCGAACATATAATGTTTATCATTACAGGCCGTGTGCCTGTAATACCTGTTTTATAGCAATTCAACTTTTTAACGCAACAGCAGCAGCGTTGAATTGCATATCGCAAATATGCTGTTACCTCGAACATTTTCATATACAAGGACTTCGTGGTCTGCCTCGATGGGTCCAGTATAGTGCATTTTTACAGGATTGTCAATATATGGTATTATTTTCGACATTTTAGCCAATCAGGAGCCGTGAAAAACAGCAAAATGCTCTGCCTGCACAGGGACAGATGGCCGTGAGCCCGTTCATGCTTTTACTGCCTTTTCAAACTCCGCTTCCAGTGCCTCGTTGACGGCGCGGACGGCGGCGGCATCGGGTTTGATAGCCGTGCGGTCGTAGGTGAACAGGCCGTTCACCTCGTCCTCCACGTCGGTCAGCTGGGTGTACACCAGCGCCGACAAGCCCTTTTTCAGCTGCGGGAGGATCGTCTTGCGCTGCAAATCGCAGTAGCGCTCGGTCAGCTCTGCCCGGCTCTTTGCCGTGCCGTAGCCGTAGGTCTTGCGGGGCGGCTCATGGCCGGGCATGGGCCATGCAATGCCGCCGTACTCGCTGAGGGCCACCGTGCGCACCTTCGGGCGGATGCGGAGCGGATAGAAGTAGTTGTGGATGGAATGCACATCTCCCCCGCCCCGGTCGAACCAGCCGCTGGCCTCGTCCACCGGACGGGACGGGTCGAGGGCGCGGAGGGTCTCGGTGGCTTTCCGCGCATCGAACTGCCCCCACCCCTCGTTGAACGGCACCCAGCACCCGATGCAGGGGTGCCGGCGCAGGGCGGCTACCGTGTCGGCCAGCTCACGGGCGTACTCCTCCCGGCTGTGGGCGCTGCCCCGGCCCAGAAAGCCCCACAGCAGCTTCCCGTCCGGGGCATGGCGCATCAGGGGCTGTAAGGCGTTGGTCAGGTAGGTGACGTACCACATCGGGTAGGCCCCGCCGCCGTTGACCATATCCTGCCAGACGATGATGCCCAGTTTATCGCAGTGGTAGTACCAGCGCTCCGGCTCGATTTTGGCGTGCTTGCGCAGCAGGTTGAAGCCCAGTTCCCGCACGGTGTGCAGTTCGTGCTCCACGGCGGCGTCGGAGGGTGGGGTGTAGAGGCCGTCGGGCCAATAGCCCTGGTCCAGCAGGCCGTTGAGCAGGATGGGCCTGCCGTTCAGAAAAAACCGCCGGATGCCCTTTGCATCCTCTTTGCACTCCCACTTGCGGAGGGCGAAATAGCTGTGGACGGTGTCGAAGCCCTCTTCTTCGCCCTGGGTCGTGCCGACCGTCAGATCATAGAGGAAGGGGCTGTCGGGGCTCCACGGGAAGAAATGCTCTTCGGCGATGTTCAGGGTCACTTCGCCGTCCCGGTCGGCCTCGTCGCTGCCCCAGTCCTCGGCGATGGTCACGCCGCCGGCCCGCACCACGGCCCAGAGGTTCACCGCGCCGCCTGGCTTCGAGGTATGGACTTTCACCGTCACGGTCCGGGCGTCGTAGTCCGGGGTGACGGTCAGCGTATCAATGTAATTTTCCGGCACCCGCTCCAGCCAGACCGTCTGCCAGATGCCGCTCTGGGCCGGGTAGAACATCCCGCCGGGCCGGAGAGTCTGCTTTCCCCTCGCCTGCGTGCCGGTGCCGGTGGGGTCCTGCACGGCCACCCAGAGGGTGTTGCGGCCCTGCGGGCGAAGCAGGTCGGTGATGTCCAGCGTGAAGGGCCAGTAGCCGCCTCGGTGTCCTCCGGCCAGACGGCCATTGACCTCCACCGCGCAGGCGTAGTCCACAGCCCCGAAGTGGAGCAGGACGCGCCCGCCCTCGCCCGCCGGGGGCGTGAAGGTGCGGTGGTAGTGGAGCCACTGGCCGGGCTGCAGCGTCCGGCCCACGCCGGAGGCTTTCGCCTCGGGCGAATAGGGTACGAGGATAGCGCCGTCCCACTTTGCCGGGAACTCCGAGCTCTGGGTGATGGCGTAGTCCCACGGGCCATTCAGGTTGACATAGCTGTCCCGGCGCATACTCGGGCGGGGATATTCGGGGAGCGGATGCATGGAACTACCTCACATTCACTTTTTATAGGCTGCGGCCAGCTTTTCCAGTGCGGGCAGGCTGCGCTTCACCTTCTCGGTGTCGATGCAGTAGGCAAAGCGGACATAGCCCTTGACGCCGAAGGTGTCGCTGGGGACCAGCAGCAGATCGAACTCCCGGGCCTTGAGGCAGAAGGCGTTGGCGTCCTCTTCCAGCGCCTTCGGGAAGATATAAAATGTACCGCCGGGGCGCTCCACCTCAAAGCCCAGCTCGGTGAGCTTATCGTACAGCAGGTTCATGTTCGTCTCGTAGACGGACAGATCGCTGGTGACGTCGAGGCACTCGGCAGCGGCTTTCTGGATGATGCTGGGCGGGCAGTTGTGGCCGGTGAAGCGGGAGATCTGGGCCATCATGTCCACCAGCACGTCTTCGCCCTCGCAGCCGGTCCGGACGGCCACATAGCCCAGACGTTCGCCGGGCAGGCTCAGGCTCTTGGAGAAGGAGAAGCAGGTCAGGGTGTGGGGGTAGAACGCTGCCGGATACGGCACCTTTCTGCCGTCGAAGGCGATGTCGCGGTAGGGCTCGTCGCTGACGAGGAAGATGTTGTGGCCGAAAGCCTTGCTCTTTTCGGTCAGGATGTCGGCCAGGCGGCTCAGGGTCTCGGCGGAGTAGACGACGCCGGTGGGGTTGTTCGGGGTGTTGATGAGGACGCAGGTGACGTTCTCGGTCAGCATCTCTTCAAAGGCGTCGAGATTCGGCTGGAAAGCCGGTGCCTGAGGCGGCACGACCTTCAGCACAGCGCCGGTCCCCTCCACATAAGGGCCGTACTCGGGGAAGTAGGGGGCGAAGGTCAGCACCTCGTCGCCGGGCTTGGTCACAGCGCGGATGGCGTGGGCGATAGCTCCCGCCGCACCGGTGGTGGGGAAAATATCCTTCTGCTCATAGGGCAGGCCGAAGGTCTTTGCCAGATGGGCCGCCACGGCGGTGCGGAAGCCCGGGTCGCCCTGACTGGGGCAGTAGCCGTGGAGGGCGACAGGCTCTTCCTCGGCCAGCAGGGTCTGCATGGCTTTGGTGAACTTGTCCGGGCAGGGGACGCTGGGGTTGCCCAGCGAGTAGTCGAACACGTTCTCATAGCCGATCTCGGCGGCGCGCTGTTTGCCGTACATGAAAGTCTCGCGGATGACGCTCTTATGGCCCAGCATGGCGCGGTAAGTCTCGTTCAGCATAATACTTTCCCTCTTTTTCTTATTGATCCTCTTCCGGCAGAGCGGAGGCATAGCTCTGCTCCACCTTCACCATACAGCAGTATCTCGGGTCCTGCTCCTTGACGAAATTGCACATCTCAGCCAGCCGCGCGTCCTTGTCGCCGGTGTAGCCCGCCGGGAACACGAGGTCGAACAGCACGTTGGTGTGGCTGTCCCCCGGCACGATGCGCAGGTCATGGATGGACAGACGAGGGTCCATCTGGCGGGCTTTTTCCATCAAACGGCTCCGCAGGACGCCTACGGCGGCGTCCGACGTCACGATGGGGTCGTAGTGGATGGTGACCTGTAAGTGGTCTTTTTTCAGGAAATCCCGCTCGATATTGTCGATGATGTCGTGGGCTTCCAGCGGGTCGGCCTCGGCGGGGAACTCGATGTGGAGCGATGCGAACTGATGCCCCGGGCCGTAGTCGTGGACCATCAGATCGTGGACGCCCAGCACCCCCGGGTAGCTCATGACGGTGTGCTCGATGTGCTCCACCAGCTCCGGCGAGGGGCTCTCGCCCAGCAGGGGGCTGAGGGTGTCCATCATAAGCCCCCAGCCCGACCAGAGGATGAACGCCGCCACGGCCACGCCCATGAGGCCGTCCAGCACGTCCCAGCCCGTCAGGTGGGAGAGGACGGTGGACAGGAGCACGGCGCTGGTGGTCAGCACATCGTTCCGGCTGTCGGCGGCGGTGGCCATCAGAGTCTCGGAGTTGATGCGCTGGCCGATGGTCTTGTTGAAGCGGCTCATCCAGAGCTTGACGCCGATGGACGCCGCCAGCACCCCCACACTGAGCCAGCTGAACACCACTGCCGTCGGATGCAGCACTTTGAGCGCAGATTCTTTCAGCAGCGAAAGCCCGATGGCGAGGATGGTGACGCAGACCACGAGGCCCGCCAGATATTCGTACCGGGCGTGGCCGTAGGGGTGCTTTTCGTCCGGGCCTTTGGCCGCCAGCCGGAAGCCCACCAGGCTCACCACGTTGGACGAGGCGTCCGAAAGGTTGTTCAGGGCGTCGGCCATGATGGCGATGGAGCCGAACAGCGTCCCCGCCGCCAGCTTGCCCAGACAGAGCAGGAGATTGCAGGCCATGCCCACGAGGCTGGCCAGATTGCCGTAGGCCGTGCGGACGGCGGCGTTCTTGGTATCGTCCGGGTGCCGGACGAACAGGCGGATGAGCAGTTGTGTCATAAAATTCCCTCTTCAGCAGGTATTTCGATGCTACCAGTATAGCACTGCACTTTATGGTTTTGAAGTATTTCGGTAAAATTTTTCGGGTATGCAAAGCCCCCGGCGGGGAAGTTCCCTGCCGGGGGCGGCGTTTTTGGGGGTCAAGCGCTCCTTACTTATCGGAAGGCTTGCTCAGGTCGATGCTGCGGATGATCTTGCGCACGGGCAGCACGCTCTTGGCGTTCATGGACAGCTCGTCCACGCCCATCCGCAGGAAGGTCTCGGTGAGAGCAGTGTCTGCGCCCAGCTCGCCGCAGATGCCCACCCAGATGCCGTGGCGGTGGCCCGCGTCGATGGTCATCTTGATGGCCCGGAGCACAGCGGGGTGGTGCGGGTTGAAGAAGGGCTCCAGCTTTGCGTTCTGGCGGTCCAGAGCGCAGGTGTACTGGGTCAGATCGTTGGTGCCGATGGAGAAGAAGTCGCACTCCTCGGCCAGCTCGTCGGCGATGAGGACAGCGGCGGGCGTCTCGATCATGGTGCCCACTTCCAGCTTCTCGTCAAACTTCTTGCCCTCAGCCCGCAGTTCCGCGCGGCACTCGTTCAGCACGGCCTTGGCGTCCTGCAGCTCCCGCAGGCTGGTGATCATGGGGAACATGATGCTCATGTTGCCGTAAGCGGAAGCGCGGAGCAGAGCGCGCAGCTGGGTCTTGAAGAAGTCCTTCCGGGTCAGGCAGATGCGGATGGCGCGGTAGCCCAGCGCGGGGTTTTCCTCGTGGTCGAGCTTCATGTAGTCCACGGTCTTGTCTGCGCCGATGTCGCAGGTGCGGACGACCACCTTGCGGGGTGCAAGGCTCTCGAGCACCTGCTTGTATGCCTCGAACTGGTAGTCCTCCGTCGGGAAGTCCTTGCAGTTGAGATAGACGAACTCGGTGCGGAAGAGGCCGACGCCGCCGGCGTCGTTCTGCTGCACAGCGCCCACGTCGCCCATGCCGCCGATGTTGGCAAAGACGTTGATGGTCTTGCCGTCGAGGGTGGTGTTGGGCTTGCCTTTGAGCTCCTGCAGCAGGGCCTGCTTTTTCTGGTCTTCCTGCTGGCGCTTTTTCAGGCTCTTGAGCAGGTCGGGGGTGGGGTCAACGTAGACACAGGCGTTGTAGCCGTCCACGACCGCCATCTTGCCGTCCCAGTCGTCCTGGATGTCCTTGCACTGGATGAGGGCGGGGATGTTCATGCTGCGGGCGAGGATGGCGGTGTGGCTGTTGGAGCTGCCCTCCCGGGTGATGAAGCCCAGCAGCAGGCTCTTGTCCATGCGGACCGTCTCGGACGGGGCCAGGTCCTCAGCCACGAGGATGCTGGGCTCAGTCCCCTGCAAAGTAGCATTGTCCACGCCCTGCAGGATGTCGAGGATGGCCTGTGCAATGTCGATGACGTCGGCGCTGCGGGCCTGCAAATAGGGGTCATCCATGGCGGCGAAGACGGCGGCCTGATTGTCGCCGGCGGTCTTGACGGCGTACTCAGCGCACTTGCGCTGGCCGTTGATGATCTCCTTGATGGCGTCCACGAAGTCGTCGTCATCCAGCATCATGGCGTGGATGTTGAACACCTCGGCGATGTCTTCGCCGGCCTCAGCCAGGGCCTTCTCGTACAGAGCGGTCTGCTGGTCGATGGCCTTGGCGCGGGCGTCCTCAAAACGGGCCTCTTCAGCGGCGGTGTCGGCCACTTCGGCGGCAGAGATGACGGTATCTTTTTTCTTATAGATCTTCAGCTTTCCGATGGCAATGCCATTCAGGATGCTTTTACCGGTACCTACCTGCATTGCAATTTCTCCTTATTCTTGCTGTTTTGTGTTCTGCAACAAAAAGCCCCCGCAGGACATTCCCCGCAAGGGCTTCTCATCACACTGGGCGATCAGACGTTCTCGCTCAGGAATTTCTGGATAGCTTCGGCGCAGGCGGCTTCGTCGTCGCCCTCCACCTTGATGGTAACGGTGTCGCCCTGCTTGACGCCCATGCCCATCAGGGCCATCAGCTTGCGCAGGTCGCAGGTCTTGCCGCCCTTCTCGAGGGTGGCGGTGCTGGCAAAGCCCTTGGCCACCTTGACGAGCAGACCGGCGGGACGGGCGTGGATGCCGCAGGCATCCTTAACGGTGTACTGGAATTCCTTCATGATCATTTTCTCCTTACTTCATCCGGTCCTCCTGGGCAGCTCACCCTGCCCCTCGGGACGCAGCACTTGAACCTTCTGGCTGCTGGATGTCTACTTTTATTATAAACCTTAGTCGTTCTTTTTTCACCCTTTCATATTGCCGATTTTTTATCAAAAATTTTAGTAACATTTAACAGAATCTTTCTGCAAAAATACCACTACTGCACAATTATTCTGTTTCATCGCACTTTTTCGTACAGAATGACGGTTATTCGACGGGGTAGCCCTCGGCGTCCAGCGGCAGGTCGGTATACTGCACGGGCTGCTCCTGTGCAGCGTCCGGCTCGCCGGAAGTCTGCTGGGCCTGACCCTCTGCGCCCAGCTCGCCATCGTGGCGCTCTCCCCAGTCCCCGCTGAAATCTTCGCCCGAGGTCTGCTGGGCCTGCCCGTCGGTCAGTTCATCCTCGTGCCGTTCGCCCCAGTCCCCGCTGAAGTCCTCGCCGGACACCTGTTCGGCCTCCTGCAGGGCCATTGCGGTCTGGGCGTCTTTCAGCCCGGTGACGGTGCCGGAGGGCTTTTCCAACAGATACGCACCCACGGCCTTTTTCTTGTAGACCAGCAGCACACCGTAGCTGCTCACATCGCCCCGGCTGGCCGCCGGGATGAGCGCCGTCCACTTCTCCACCGTCTTGCCCTTGTAGCGGGTCAGGTCCATGCCGCTCTGCTGCACCACCCCGTTAAAGGCCGAAAAGCTGTCGTCCCACTTGCGGGGGATCTTCACCTTATCGGCGGTGATGGACGCGCCGTCCACGTCCAGCCCGTAGCCCGTGAACCAGGTCTGGATGTCCTGCGCACTCTCGATCTTATTACCTGCCGCCGCGACAGCCACCGATCGGGTGCTGATGTACCGCCCCAGCATGGCGCTGAACACCACCAGCGCACAGCACATCGCCCCCACGCCCAGCTTCTTGACGCTTGCCTTACTCAGTGTGACCACAAACATACCCTTGCCTCCCACCCATTCAGATTTGTCCGTACAGCATATGCGGGAGGCGGCGGTATCATGCAAAAACGGGACCGCTTTCCAGCAGTCCCGTCTCGTTTTTCTGATTCACGTTCCAGTGGCAGGCGTCTGGCGATAGATGCCCAGACTGTTGTCCGGCATTGGCATCTCCACCCGGGAGGCGCGGTCGTTCACGGCCACCATCATCGCGGCCATTGCGGCCAGCACCACGGCAATGATGAGCCACTTTACAAAATTCGGCAGTTTTTTCATTTGTTACATCCTCAGTTGGTTTTCGGTCGGCAGAGGGTGCGGGCGTGGGCCAGCAGTTCCGCCGCCTCCGGCCCGGAAAGCTGTTTCACCCACGCCGGGCGCTCTGCTGCGCCCGGGCCGGTGCTGTCAGCTTCCGCAAAGCTGGCAAGGCCGGTATCGGTGCGGTCATTCCATGCGATAAACCCTTCCGGCGCGATGTGGGCACCGAGACGGCAGTCCAGCACCGCCGTCTTGCCCTCGGGACGCCACGGACGCCCCAGATAGACACTGCCCGGCGGGCAGTCGGAGACGAGATTGCAGTTCCAGAACACAAAGCCCAGTCCATCGGCTTTGCCCGAAGGAGCTGTGACATAGCTGTGAGGGATGCGGTTGTCCACCGTGCGGATGACGCAGTTTTCGAAGAGGGCGTCGCCGCCGCCAAAGATGAAATCAATGTCGCCTGCGATCTCACAGTCGGCGTAGTACTGGGCGGTCGGTTTGCGGGGCGCAAGACTGCGCGGGCCGAGAAAGCCGTCCTTCTCCCGCGCCTTTTCGGGCAGCGGGGCGCAGAAGAGGGTGTCCTGACTGCCCAGCAGCTTGACCCGGCGAAACACCGCCCGGGTGCTGTCCACATAGGCTGCGACGGCCTGCCCGGCTTTCGCGCCCGGGCCGGCGTCGTTTTCGATCGTCATGTCCTCCACCCAGAGCGTTTCGCCGCTGAAAAAGGCGGTGTAGCTGCGGAAGGTATGGGTGGGCCGCCCGTCCTTGTGAGGCAGCTTGCCGCCGTCGCCCCACACGAGTTTTGTCTTATCTGCACCCGCCCCCCGCAGGGTGATGCAGCGCTTTTCGCAGACCAGCTTTTCCCGGTAAATGCCGGGGCCGACCTGCACCAGTGCTTCTTCCTTATAGGGTACAGCCAGCACCGCCTCCGCGATGGACGCGAAGTCGCCGCTGCCGTCCTGTGCAACTGTAACTGTCAGCATATATGTCTCTCCTATGATCGTTCCAGATACTGACAAGTATACCCTCTCGCCGCCCAAAAAGCAACTCAGCTGTTTTCGAGCCGGAGGACAGCGGCGGTAATGTCGTCGGGACGGCCTCGCTGGACGGCCCGGGCGCGGGCGGCTTCCACCAGCTTTTTCGCCAGAACGTCGGGCTGTTCTGCCTTGGCAGCGGAGAGTTCCAGCTGCTGCATCACCCAGCCGGGGCCGTCCACCAGGAGGCCGTCCGACACCAGCACCACATAGTCCCCCGCCGCCAGATGCACCACCCGGCTCTGCCCGCTGACGCCGCCGAGAATGCCCATGGGCAGGCTGGCTTCGCCCACAGCCCGGGCCTTGCCTCCATGCACGAGAAAGCCCGGGGCCGCACCGGCCTTGAAGAGCCGGGCTGTGCCGGTATAGAGGTCTACGCTCACGAGGTCGAGGGTCGCGCCGCTCTCCTCGTCGCTCTTGAGGGCCAGCGCCACGTTCACGAGCCGGGCCGCAAGCTCTGCGGTAAAGCCCGCTTTGAGCAGGCGTGCCGTCAGCTCTGCGGCAAGGTTGCCGTCTACTGCCGCCGGACGTCCGGTCCCCATGCCGTCGCAGAGGATCATCTGGGCCGCTGCCGCACTGCAGAACTGCTGGACCGCGTCACCGGAGATCTCGCCCCGCGCCGCCGCGCCCGCCGTCCCGAATACGGCCCGGAGCAGGGGCTTTTCGGCAAAGAGCAGGGTGGTCATCCCCTTGCAGGAGAGCACCTGCGGCGGTTCGAGGCTGCGGCGGCAGATATGCCCCACCTCCCCGGCCAGAGCGGCCAGCTCTTTTTCATTGAAGCGGGTGCGGGGCAGCGTCACCGCCGCCCGGGTGCGGCCCAGATCGTCCAGCGTCACAGCACATTCCAGCGGCGGCGTCCCTAGCTGAGCGAACAGCGCCGACACCCGGCCAGACTTGTAGGGCTCCGGGCTTCCGGGACGCCCCAGCTGTTCGCTGAGGACGCCCAGTGCATCGGCCACGGCGCTGTACTGCTCCGTGAGGGCCGTCCGCATGGCCTCGGAGTGGACGCGGGCCTCCCGGCGGCTGCGGTAGAGTGCAAACGCCTTGTCCCCCGCCGCGCAGAGCGCCGCCGGGTGGATGCACCGCGCCAGCTGACCGGGCAGAAGCGCCGCTTCCAGATGGCCTTTTTCTTCCAGAATGGGGCGCAGGGCCTCCATTCCTTCCAGCGTGGAGGCGTGCTCCTGCTTCCAGCAGACTTCCCGCCGTCCGCAGTTGGCACAAAGGCCGTCGTGGATGTTGTCGATGACCCAGCGGAACCCCTCGCACCGGCGCGGAAAAGCGTCGTACACCTCGTTCACCGTCTCCGCCAGCGAGGAGAGGCTTTCGGCCACCGCTTCCAGCCGGGTCGCGGCGGCAGAGAGGCGCGGCCGCTCGTCGCCGGGCGGGTCGTCCTCTTTGAGGGCAGGCATCAGCCAGCCCGCAGGCAGCAGGGTGCAGAGCCCCGCACCCGCCCCGGCACTGAGCAAAAAGCTGAACGCCCCCGCCAGCGGCTGGATGCAGAGCACCCCCGCCACGCAGCCGCCCGCATAGGCCGCAAGCCCCTCCACCCGTCGCGCCGGGGCAAGCACCGCCGCAGCGGCACACCCACAGGCAAGCCCGGCGGCGGCAGGCGCAAGGGCAGGGTCTGACGCGGCCAGAGCCGCACCCGTCACCCCGCTGAAAGCCAATGCCTCCAGCGGCAGGCCCTTGCAGCAGAGGGCCAGCTCTGCCGCCGCACAGGCCATCACCCCGGGCAGGAAGAAGCCAAAGCTCATCCCGCCCAGTGCGGCGGCCACAGCGGCAGACAAGATCAGGCTGCCCATGCCCGGTTTTTCGGGCGGGAAGCGCCGCAGGCCGTATCCCGCCGCCGCTGCCAGCAGGGCGTCGCCGCCGCAGAACAGGATGGTCTGAACGCCGTTTTCCTCCCCCGCCGCGAAGCAGACTGCGCTTCCCACCAGTGTGCCGCAGCCCGCTGCCACCGCCGGGACGGATCGGCCGGGCCAGAGCCATCGTGCCGCTACCGCCGCACCCAGTGCGCAGAGCAGGCAGACGCTCTCCACGGTCAGCGTGCCGAAACTCCGGGCCAGCACCCCCAGTGCGGCCCCGGCGGCTCCCACAGCGAAGCAGTCCTCCGCAAAGCCCAGCGTCAGCCCCAGCCCGAAAGGCATCAGCGCACCGTACAGCACGGCCCAGCCTCCGGCCAGCCCCAGCAGGAACGCGCTCCCCTGCCGCAGGGCGGGCCGCACCGCCGCCCGCGCCCGAAGCGCACCGTTCACCCGCTTTTTCCCGTCCGTGAGCTGTATCGTCCGAAAAGACACCTGCATGAAAAAATCCCCGCTTTCCGGCGGGGATCTTTTGCAATATCACGCTGTGCTGTTCTGTTTCCCGCGCCTTCTGCGTATACTGTAGCGCAGAGTGCGCGCAGTTTTTGGCGCAAGGTATGGAACCGCCGTAAATGTCCCCAAAAATGTAAAAAAGTCCTACAACACTCAAAAGCGCCGCAGGACTTTGAAGTTTTATAATGAATATCAGCTGCTCAGCAATAAAAATGCACCTCGTGGAAATCATTTTTCCACCGGTCGATTATATCACTTCTATTTTTTTCGATTTCTTTTTGAATTTTCTTCAATTCTTTTTGGGGAATCCGGGAATTATTATGCGCTATGACGCACTTTCCCTCTCGAGTTATCTAAATTTTAGTGGCATGTTCACTCGGGGTGCCCTCTGCCACATGCAGATGCACAGGCTCTACGGGAGTTCCCTCATTCATCTAGTAATATACATTAAATGCTCCAACTTTCAATACTTTGGGCATACATTCTCCTTTCAAAAATCAACATACTTTTTTCTTAATGATTTCCTTGTAACGTGCCATTTCCTCCGGGGTAAAGCCGTTGATGTCTTCCCATTTGTAGTCCGGAAGATAGCAGACAGCAGAATGGAAGCAGTCTTTTGCATCCGGCTTTTCAAAATAGACCTTCACGCGGCCATCCGGGAGCATCTCCGAATGGACGACCTCGGTGTTATCGTCCAGCGTCATAAACGGATACATCATACAGACTGCCTCCTCACTTTTTTATTATAAGGTATTTCAGCCATTCAGCTTCTCGATAGCGGCCTTCACCCGCTCGAGGGCCGTTTCGCGGCCCATCATGCAGGCGAGGTCGGTGCCGCCGCCGGGGGTGCGCTGCTTGCCGGAGAGGGCGATGCCCAGCGGGTAGAGCAGCCAGCCATTCTTCTTGCCCAGCTCCTCGGCCTTGGCCTTGCAGGCGTCGAAGACGGTGTCACGGTCATTGAAGTCCAGTGCCTCGTCGCTCAGCACGGGCAGCAGGGCTTCCAGCGCCTCCTTTGCGGACTCCGGGGTAGTCTTCTGCTTCTTGTTGGCGTAGAGGCTCACGTCATACTCGGGCATGGCGTCGAAGAAGTCCAGCTGCTCGGGGATCTCGCCCAGGACCTCGCAGCGGGGCTGCAGATTTGCACAGAGCAGCTTCTTGTTGATGGGGGTATGGACGGCGCTGTCGATCCAGGGCTCGGCCTTGGCCAGGAACTCCTCGGGGGACAGGCGGCGGATATACTCGGCGTTGATGGCCCGCAGCTTGAGAGGGTCGAAGATGGCGGGAGACTTGGAGATGCCGTCCGGCGTCCAGATCCTGACCAGATCAGCCAGCGAGAAGATCTCCTGCTCGGCGTACTCGCCCTTGGGGCTCCAGCCCAGCAGGCAGATGTAGTTCAGGATCGCCTCGGTCAGGTAGCCCTTTGCAACGAGATCCTGATAGCTGGCGTCGCCGTTGCGCTTGGACAGCTTGTTCTGAGCGTCCTTCATGACCGGCGGGCAGTGGATGTAGTTGGGGATGTTCCAGCCGAAAGCCTGGTACAGCAGGTTATACTTCGGGGTGGAGGACAGATACTCGCTGCCGCGGATGACGTGGGTGATGCCCATGAGGTGGTCGTCCACGACATTTGCGAAGTTGTAGGTGGGCATACCGTCGGTCTTGATGAGGATCTGGTCGTCCATCTCGCTGTTGTTGACCTCGATGTGGCCGTAGACCATATCGTCGAAGCCGGTCACGCCCTCGCGGGGGATCTTCTGGCGGATGACGTAAGGCTCACCGGCGGCGAGGCGCTTTTCCACCTCTTCCCTGGGCAGGTCGCGGCAGCAGCCATCGTAGTGGGTCATCTCACCGTGGGCGCGCTGCTCGGCGTGGAGGGCTTCCAGACGCTCCTCGGTGCAGAAGCAGTAATAGGCCTTGCCCTCAGCCACCAGCTGCTCGGCATACTGCTTGAACATCCCCATGCGCTCGCTCTGGACGTAGGGGCCGACGGGGCCGCCGATGTCCGGGCCTTCGTCCCACAGCAGACCGGTCTCCCGCAGGGTGTTGTAGATGACATCCACAGCGCCCTCCACGTAGCGGCCCTGGTCGGTGTCCTCGATGCGGAGGATGAAGGTGCCGTCATCGTGCTTGGCCATCAGGTAGGTGTACAGGGCCGTGCGCAGGTTGCCAACGTGCATATAACCCGTAGGCGAGGGAGCAAAACGGGTGCGGATATTATTGTTCGGCATAATGATTTCTCCTTTTAATCTATCATAGGTTTTAATCTATCATAGGCAAATGAATTGCAAATATCTCTGCCTAAGTTTACCCTCTCCGGCCCTGTTTGTCAACGGAGACAGCAAAGAGGAGCGGCCTTGGCCGCCACTCTTTGCTTCTTTGAGAAGTTTTTGTCGAATCTGCCCGTTTAGATTGACGAATGACTCAACTTTTTGTATACTGAACAGGAACAAGTTGACAGAATTTTCCTGTTTTTCCTGCACGGGAACATTTTTTGCGTTGTGTCGGCGTAAAAGACGCTCATTCTGCCATCTTTCCGGACACACTGAAAAGGAGAAATGAATATGAAAACAACTGGCATCGTTCGGGGCATCGATTCTCTGGGCCGCATCGTCCTCCCCAAGGAGCTGCGCACCACTATGCACATCGACAAGGACTCGAAGCTCGAGATCTTCGTGGAGGGCGATCAGATCATCCTCAAAAAGCACCGTCCCGCCGGCAGCTGCGATTTCTGCGGTGAGCTGGCGGCCGACATGGCCCAGTATGAGGGTTACTGCATCTGCCCCGCCTGCCGGGCCAAGATCGCTGCCCTGTAAACGGAAAAGGAGAATCACATGAGTCAGATGATCGACTTCACCCTGCCCTCCTGCGTACCGGGCCGGACGCTCCATGCATTCCGCTGTGTGCCGGAGGGTGAGGTGCGGGCCATCCTGCAGCTCTCCCACGGCATGGTGGAGTTCATCGACCGGTACAAGCCTCTGGCCGAGTATCTGGCCGCCCGGGGCATCCTCGTCACCGGCCACGACCATCTGGGCCACGGCGGCTCCATCCGCACCAGAGCAGATTACGGCTATTTCGCCCAGCCCGACGGCAACCGCGCCGTCCTCGACGACCTCCACGCTGTCACTGCGCTGACGAAGCAGCTCTATCCCGGCGTCCCCTATTTTCTGCTGGGCCACAGCATGGGCTCGTTCTACGCCCGGCAGTACCTTTGCGAGTGGGGCGGTGAGCTTGACGGAGCCATCATCATGGGTACCGGCTTCCAGCCCAAAGCGCTGGTCGCCACAGCCCGGGCGCTCTGCCGGGTGCTGGCCGTCTTTTTCGGCTGGGAGCACCGCAGCAAGCTGGTGGCGAACCTCTCCTTCCTCGGCTATAACAGGGGCCTCGAGGGCCGCACGCCTCAGGACTGGCTCAACCGTGACCAGGCCGAAGTGGACAAGTACCGCGCCGACGAGCGCTGCACGTTCACCTTCACCCTGAACGCCTACTACAGCATGTTCACAGGCATCCTGCGGCTGTACGACCCCGCCGTTCTGGCCGGGGTGCCGAAGGACCTGCCCCTTCTCTTCCTCGCCGGTGACGCCGACCCTGTGGGCGAGCGCACCGCCGGAGTCCGGCGGGCCATCCAGAGCCTCCGGGACGCCGGTGTCGGGAACATCGAGTCGAAGTTCTACCCCGGCGCCCGCCATGAACTGCTGGTGGAGACGAACAAATCCGAGGTGTTTGCGGACATCGCCGACTGGCTCGAAAAACAACTGCATCCTTGAATCCAAAGCTCCTTCATCGGCCTGACGATGTGGGGGCTTTTTCTTCTGGAATATGGAAAAGCGCCCCGCCGGGCGGCTTTCGAGCCATCCAGCGGGACACTTTTCTGTCTTATTTATCTTTCAGGTCTTGAACCTTCGTCTTCACATTGACACCCTTATAGTTCAGTACACCCATCAACTTCTTAGGGGCTGCATCGCTTCCTCCAATCACTGTTGTGTGGAGGTCAACAGTGACCGTTTCCTCTCTAACGGTGACCTTAGTACTGTCGGCCGGAGAATCTGCGAAGGCAATGCCCATCTGCTCCGGCTTCTTGCCATCCACTTCGATCCAGAGACTGTCTTTGTCCAGCTCCAGCGTGTATCCCTTCGCAGCCGTTATCTCTGCATTGCAGTTAACGAACCACTGCTCAGGATTATGATTCACGGTGTCTGCTTCATTGAAGGCTCTGTAGCACTTCGTAAATTTGATCGTGCCGATGCTCGTTCTGCCCTCTTCGTTGAAATCAATGATTTTTGATGTTGTGACAACGTGGCTGCTGTCGCATCCGCTCAGTGCTCCCGTCATGCCCACGGCAAACACTGCCGCGCCGGAAAGCCGCAAAAAGTCTCTTCTGCTCAGATTTTTCATGTTGATATTCCTCCTGTTTTTTATTTTCCGCAAGTGCCCGGACACCCACCGGGCAATTTTATTGTAGCCTTTGCATCTGGCAGAAGTCAATTCTTTTCACAATTCTTGGAGCTTTGACGAAGAACGTCGTTTTCTTCTGCACAGAATCACGAAAAAACACACTGATGCAAAAAGCGCCCCGCCGGGCGGCTGAAGAAGCCATCGGCGGGGCGCTGTTGTTTTCTGCTCTTATTTTTGGGCGAGGATTCCATCCACGACAGCCACGAGGGCCTTGCCCCGGCGGCCCAGGATTTTAGGCAGCAGGATGCGGGCCATGGCCCAGACACCGGAGAAGTTGTACAGGATGATGAGGGCGGTAATGATGCCCGTCCAGAGGCCGTACAGCGGCGTATCGGCCAGCAGCACGAAAGCCTCGAACACCAGCGCGGCGGCGTTGACGAGAACACGGCCCGGGTGGACGCGCATCCCGATCATGCCGTGGGCATCCATGGCGCGGAGAGTGAACACCAGACCGAGGCCGAGGAAGGACGCATAGGTCGCACCCACAGGACCCCACCACTTGATGAAGAAGTAGTTCATGAGGCAGTTGCTGATGGCACCGGCCATCATGGTGACCATGCTGCGCTGGGACTTCTTATTCACGACATAGACGCTGTTCATGAACTGGTTGAAGCAGCTGCAGGTAGACGCCAGCACGAGGAACGGCACGAAGTGCCATGCGTAATAGTAGTTGGACTTCATGACGTGCATGACCGGGCGGCAGAGCCAGATGATGCCCGCTGCACAGCAGAACAGCACGCTGGAATAGGTGCGGAAGATCTGGGTAAAGAACTTGGCTCTCCCCTCTTCCTCGGTGACAGCCGACAGCTGCCATGCATCGTAGAAGATAAGGCCCAGCGTCGTGAGGATGGTGGGCAGGAAGTAGCCGGTGGAGAGCAGGCCGCTCCATGCGTCGCCGCTGTGGCCGTCGAGGCCGTCGCACATCTCACGCACAAAGAACAGATCGGAGGCGTTGATGATCCAGAAGCTGATCTGGGCCGGTATCATGGGCAGAGAGAAGCGGAGCATCTGCTTCCAGAGGGTCTTGTTGATGCCCTTCAGCTCGATGAAATCCCAGAGCTTTCCGGTGAACATCAGGAAGAGCACGCTCACGAGGTCGCCGCTGATGATGGCCAGCAGATAGCCGTTGGCCCCCCACTTGAAACCCACCAGATAGAGCACATAAAACGCCATGGTCGCCACGGTGCAGAGCACACCGTCCACGGCCACCAGCTTGTTCCACTGGCGGCTGCGCACGAACTGGGTGCAGAGGGTGCGCAGGCAGCTCATCAGGACGTAAATATAAATGAGCAGGCCGTACTGGGCCATATCGGGCAAAAACTGCGCCGCCGGCCAGCAGAGCACGAGGATGCCGAAGCCGCCGAGGATGGTGAGCAGGCCGTTGGTGAACACCTGCTTTTCGCTGTTGCCCTTGTCGAGGCCGAAGCGGATGATGGCGTTGGACATCCCCATCGACACAAAGGGGATGAGCAGATTGGCGTACTGGCTCAAAATCTTCGACAGGCCGAGGTCGGAGATCTCGGCCATCGCGTAGGTCAGGAAGGGCTGGACGATGAGCGTCAGCAGCTTGGACGAAAAGCTGCTGATGGCAAAGATGATGGTATTGCCGGCGAGCTTCGAATATTTATCGCCGCCGGAGGTCTTTTCGCTTTCCAAAAGATTTTCTCTCCTATTTTTTACTGGCTTGCCCTCTCAGTCAGACCCTTTCGGGTCTGCCAGCTCCCCCAAAGGGGGGAGCCTTTTTGCCTCTCCCTTTGGGAGAGGTGTCACCGAAGGTGACGGAGAGGGCAAGGCCGTTATCCTTTTAATAAGTCTCTTCGGGCTTTCCAGTCCGGCATCAGCTTCGCCACTTCGGCCCAGAAAGCCGGGCTGTGGTTGGGCTGCAAAAAGTGGCAGTACTCATGCACTACCACATAGATCTGTGCCGCCTCGGGCATATTGTAGAGCTGGAGCGCGAAGGTGATCTGGCGCTTCGCCATGTGGCAGACGCCCCAGCGGCTGGTCATGCTGCGCACTTTGATGGTGGGCTTCTGCCCGCCCAGCACCCCGGCAAAGGCCGGGTAGACCTTGTCGCTCATGGCCGTGAAGTGGGCCAGGGCGGCCGCCTTGTCGGGCAGCTTCTCCTGCCGCTTTTCGCGGGCGGCCTGCCGGGCCTGTGCGGCCCGTATCCACTCCGCCTCGGCGATGACGTAGGCGTCGGCGGCCTCCAGCGTCGTGCGCAGGGGGATGCTGAGGGCCACGGTGCCGTCCCGCCGGACGTGGAGGTTGAGCCGCTTGACCCGCCCCCGCGTCAGCTCATAGGGGATGCCCCCGGCCACTCGCAGCATCACGCGCTCTTTTTGCATCTGCGCAGCTCCGCAAGGGGCAGCTGAGACAGCACGACGGCGGCGAAGATGAGGGCGCAGCCTGCGCTCTCCCGCATCGAAAGGTTCTGGCCCAGCAGCAGCCAGCCGCCCAGCGCACTGAATACGCTTTCCAAACACATGATAAGGCTGGCGATGGCGGGGTTCAGCTCTTTCTGGCCCAGGATCTGAAGCGTATAGCCCGCGCCGCTGGACATGACGCCGCAGTAGACCACCGGCAGAAGGTTTGCGCCGTACTCCGCCAGCGTGGGCGTCTCGAAGATCAGCGCCGCCGCAGAGCTTTCCACAGCCACCACGATGAACTGGATGAGGCTCAGCCGCACACCGTCCACAAGCGGCGAAAAGTGGTCGATGGACATGATCTGGAAGCTGAACAGCACGGCGCAGCTGAGAAGTATCCAGTCGCTGGTCTCAATGCCGCCGAAGCCGTTCTTCATGCAGAGCATATACAGGCCCGCCACGGCGATGACCATGCTGACCCAGAGCTGAGCGCTGCCCTTCCGGCCCAGAAAGAGGCCGAACACCGGCACCAGCACAACGTACATGGCCGTCAGGAACGCGGCCTTGGCCGTGGACGGGTTGATGGTGATGCCGATCTGCTGAGCCGCAGAGGCCGCGAACAGGAAGGTGCCGCAGACGAGGCCCGCCGCCAGCAGGGTCTTTCGCTCCGGCTTCTCTTTTGGCCAGCCGTAGGGCTGGCCCTGTTTTTTGCGCACGGCATCGAAAGCGAACACGGTGGGGATCAGCACAAGGACAGCCAGCCAGCTGCGCCCTGCGAGGAAGGAATAGGCCCCCATGCCGGAGCCTGCGCTCTGAGCTACGAAAGCCGTACCCCAGATAAAGGCACAGAGCATCAGCATGAGCGAATGTCTGGTCTGTGTCTTCATCCTGCAATGCCCTCCACCTTGAGTCCGCCGTAGAGGTAGTAGCGGCTGGAATCGTAGGAGATGGTCAGGCGGTAGCTGGCCGCCGGGTCCAGCCCGGAGATGACGCAGCGGTAGTTCTGACCATCGGTCTTGATATAATAGGTGCTTCCGTTGACGTACTGTGCGCCGCCGGCCACCTTCTGCCAGACGGACACCTTGTACCGCTGGGTACCCTCGGCGGTGCCGTAGCCGGTGATGGTCAGGCTGCCGCCCGGGACGGTGAAGTAATCGGTCTGGCGGCTCCAGATGCCGTTGAACACGATATTCAGGCTCCCGTTCACCGCCGCCGAGGCGTACTTGGCCGAGGCGTCAGCAATGCCCTCGAGGTTCAGCGGGTTGCTGGTCGGTTCGGCCCAGCGGGTGCTGTCCTCTTCCTGCACCTCATTGTCCGCGCTGTTCTTCATGTCCAGCACAGTCTTGACGCCGGATGCAGCCACAAGCAGCACCAGCACCGCCACGACGAGCAGGGCGATTCGCTTTATCTTTTTCATGATCTTTTATCCTCAAATTTTGTTTTAACACGAGGTTTTACACGATTCTTAAAAGTTATTTTCGCAAGCAGGGTGCGCCGAATGACGAGGATTTTTGTCGGCAGACAAGGCGGTTTTCCGAAGCAATCCTAGGCGGATTGCGAGGAAAATCAACGCAGTATGCAGGCAAAAAGACCGCTCAGGCGGTGTGCAGCGCTTACGAAAATAGCTTTTAATAGTATACCGCATTTTGCTTTTCCATACAAGAGTTCAGGCCGTAGTCAGAGCGGCCAGCGCCGCACGTTCGGCGTCGGCAAGCTCCGGCCGGGCTGACCGGAACAGCGAATCGTACCGGTAGAGCGCCCAGCCGCCCGCGCCGAGGCTGTGCAGATGTTCCACCTGCCGGGCAAGAGCGCTGCCCGTACACCACTGGCTCTGGCTGTCCTCGTTGGCACCGCCGTCTCCCTCGCCGATGCGATAGGCCCCCAGCCCGAAGTAGAGGGCCGTGGATGCCGCCCGGGGCATGGCCAGCCACTCCGGCACGATGTTCTCAAAGGCGAAGCGGGTGCTGCCCGACTGGAGGGTATAGCCGCAGCCCCAGTATATCTGCGGGCAGAGGTAGTCCACCACGGCGTTTTTGCCCTCGGCAGCCAGCCATGCTTTCACGTCGCTGTACTGCTGGCCGAGGTCGTTGTCGGGGTTGCCCTGCGGGCTGACGCCGAAGCGGAGGGTAGCGTCGGCGGCTTTGACGGCATCGTGGGCCGCTTTCACCAGCGCGGTGACGTTCTGCCGCCGCCATGCGGCCAGATCCCCCGCGCCGCTGGCGGCGAACTGGGCCGCGTCCAGCGCAGCATCTGTCGTGGGGTAAAAATAGTCGTCGAAGTGGATGCCGTCCACAGCGTAGTTCTGCACCAGCTCGGCCACGCCCTGCACCACATAGTCTGCGGCTTCCGGGATGGCCGGGTTCAGGTACAGCCCCTCGCCCACGGCGCAGACCCATTCGGGATGTACATTGGCAAGGTTATTTTCCGCCAGTGCGGGCGGCATCTTCGCCGAGGAGCGGAGGCGGTAGGGGTTCACCCACGCTTCCAGCGAAAGGCCCCGGCTGTGTGCTTCGGTGATGAGGACGTCCAGCGGGTCGAAGCCGGGGTCCTGCCCCTGTACGCCGGTGCAGAGATGGCTCCACGGGAAGAGGTTGCTCCTGTAAAGCGCGTCCCCGAAAGGCCGCACCTGCGCGATGACGGTGTTCAGCCCGATGGACAGACAGTTGTCCATCAGCTCCGCCGCACCGGCACGGAAGGCTTCTTCGGAGGAAAAGTCCATCCCGGCCCATTCCAGATAGCTCACCCAGACGGCCCGCCATTCACCCGTGGGCAGGGCGGCGTTTGGCTCTGCTTCGTCCGTCGGCGGCACCGACGACGCCGAGGCCGTCTGGCCCCGGCCCAGCAGCACCGCTGCCCCGGCCAGCGCGGCACAGCCGACCCCGGCCAGGAACGCCCGCCGCCCGAACCGGCCCCGCCGGGCGCGGCGTCTTCTCCGCCGCTGGGTCATGCGTCCTCCTGCATCTTATAGAGGCTCAGCGCTGCCCAGCCCCGGGCGCAGGCCAGCAGCACCCAGAGCAGGTTCGTCCAGAAGCCCAGCGCGGCCATGCCGCCGTATTTCGCCATCAGCAGGAAGAACAGGTGGAGCGCTTCGGCGGCACCCACCAGCTGCAGCTGGCGCTGGACGGCCATGCCGCGCTTATACTCGGTGCTGAGCAGCAGCGGCCAGGCCAGCGCAGAGCAGAGGTAGCCCGCCCAGCCGTTGACCATGTAGCTCACCATCAGCAGCACGAACACGCCGGTGAAGTTGCGTTTTTCCCAGCTTGTAGAGCCTTTTTCCGCCGCGAGGAAAAGGGCCGCGATGCCCGCCGCGGCGAATGCGATCTGCTCGATGAGGCTAAAGCTGGTGCCGCTCAGGACGGCAAAGCCGTTGAGCATGGAGGCCGCTGCGGAAGCCAGCAGCAGGAAATACCAGGTCTTGCGCGTGAATTTGAGTTTCATATCGTCCCTCCCGCCCGCAGAAAGGGCGCAGGCTCCCCATCAGTTTTTGGAATTTTTCAAATATTATAACACATTTTGGAGCGTGTTGTGTTACAATAAGGAAAACTCGACACAAATTCCATGGGGAGGCGCACATGAACGCTGTTTTTTCCATCCTTCTTCTCGCGGCCATTCTGGGCTTTATCGTATTTCTGCTGTCTAAGAAAGACCAGAACCGCCGCAGCCAGTACGGCCCCAGCGGCCTGTCCGAGTTTCGCACCGACCTGCCGCTGGACGACTGCTTCGACCGGCTGGACCAGCACAGCCCGGACGATGTCTTCGCCTACGAGTGCCGCCGGGAGAACGACGGCGGCTTCACCCTCCACCTGACGCTCCATCAGCCCACCCAGCAGCCGCTGGATACCCTCTACACCCTCCGGTTCGACCCGGGCCGCCAGACCATCGTGACCCTCATCTTCATCCGGGAAGCTTTTGGCTACAAAGAGCCGCTGTTCCAGCCCGCGATGCTGGACGAGTTCATGCTGCGCAAGTTCGACGCCCGCCGCACAAAATAATTCCGGCAAAGGGATTTGCTTTTTTCTGATTTTTTGGTATACTTATAGTTAGTCCATGTGCGGCAGACCGCCGTCTTCGTGGGCCAGTAGCTCAGTTGGTCAGAGCTGGCGGCTCATAACCGCTTGGTCGCGGGTTCAAGTCCTGCCTGGCCCATAACAAAAACAGCACCCCAGACGGGGTGCTGTTTTTGTTATGGGTGCAAAAGTAAATCATCCGCCCCGAAAATTCACAAAAGTGTGCAATAATGGAAAAAGCCCGGTGGTTTCAACGAACCATCGAGCTTTTTCTTGGCGGAGTAGGAGGGATTTGAACCCTCGCGCCGTTGTTTAGACGACCTACGCCCTTAGCAGGGGCGCCTCTTCGGCCTCTTGAGTACTACTCCAGAGCAAAGTGCGTTACACTTATTCAAAAAAATGGCGGAGAGAGTGGGATTCGAACCCACGGTACGTTGCCGTACGGCAGTTTTCAAGACTGCTTCCTTAAACCACTCGGACATCTCTCCTCGTGGACACTCGCACACGCCGTACCGAATGCCTATTTAATTTACCAGATTTCCGGCCTTCTGTCAAGCCCAAATTGAAAGTTTTTCGTCCAGCCCTGCAGATCCCTCTCACGCGACAACCTTTTTTTGGCTGGCCGCTCACTTTTCTCTTTACAAAAACATCTTTTTGTTGTACAATAAAAGCATAAAATATTGACCTCGGAGTAAAGGAGTGTACGACCATGTCGTTTTCAGAGCTTTTGAAGCAGTGCCGCAAGCAGAAGGGGATCAGTCAGGCTGAGCTGGCATCCAAACTGGGGGTGACCCAGCAGGCCGTCGGCAAGTGGGAAAGCGGCAAATCCTCTCCCGACCCCGCCACGGTGGCCCGCATCGCTGAGATCCTGAGCACCACAGCCGATTTCCTGCTGGGGCTCTACCGTCCGGTGTCCAACGTGACCACCCCCGAGGAGCGCTTTTTCGGCAACTACGCCGAGAGCCTCATCCCGGTCATCGGCACCGTGAAGGCCGGGTACGGCGCACTGGCCTTTGAGGAGGACTACGGGCAGGAGTATGCCCGCGTCAAGGACCCCTCCAATTACTTCTACCTCGTCGTGCGCGGCGACAGCATGGAGCCCCGCATCCAGGACGGCGACCTCGCCCTTGTCCACAAGCAGGACACGCTGGAAAACGGCGACCTGGGCGTGCTGGTCTACGGCGACGAGGGCGAAGGCACCCTCAAGCGGTATATCCAGCGGGGCAACTGCGTCGTTCTGCAGCCCTTCAACCCCGCTTACAACGAGCTGGTCATCAAGGGTGAGGACCTGAACCGCCTGCACATCGCGGGCCGTGTGGTCGAGACGAAGGCCAAGTGGTGAGTCTCTCCCCTGCCCCACGGCGCTTCTGATCAGCAGCTGTGGGGGTAAGGGGGAGATATACCCTTCTGGGAGGTATCTTTCTATGGAACAGTCCCTGATGGACAAACTCACCATCTTGGCCGACAGCGCAAAATATGACGTGGCCTGTACGTCCAGCGGCGCGTCCCATCCGGCGAAGCGCGGCACCATCGGCAGCTGCTATGCGCCGGGCTGCTGCCACGCCTTTACCGCTGATGGCCGCTGCGTCAGCCTGCTGAAAGTCCTGATGAGCAACTGCTGCGCCTTCGACTGCAGCTACTGCGTCAATCGGAAGTCCAACGACGTTCCCCGGGCCACTTTTTCGCCCCGGGAGCTGGCAGAACTGACCATCGAGTTCTACCGCCGCAACTACATCGAGGGACTTTTCCTCTCCAGCGCCGTGCTGGGGACCCCCGACTACACCACCGAGCGGATGCTCACCGTTCTGCGGCTGCTGCGGAACGAATATCACTTCGGCGGCTACATCCACGCCAAGACCATCCCCGGCACCAGCCCCGAGCTCATCCAGCAGATGGGCTACCTCGCCGACCGCCTCAGCGTCAACGTCGAGCTGCCCAGCGAACAGAGCCTCCATCTTCTCGCCCCCGACAAGGGCCGCCACTCCATCTTCCGGCCCATGAAGCAGATCTCGGTGGCAGGCGAAGAGAGCAGGCAGGAGCTGACCCTCTACCGCCACGCGCCCAAGTTCGCTCCCGCCGGCCAGAGCACCCAGATGATCGTCGGTGCGTCGCCCGAGACGGACTACCACATTTTGCAGCTGTCCGAGGGGATGTACCAGAAATACGGCCTCAAGCGGGTGTTCTACTCGGCCTATATCCCGGTGTCGGACGACACCCGCCTGCCTGCGCTGGACACGAAGCCGCCGCTCCTGCGGGAACACCGGCTCTATCAGGCCGACTGGCTGCTGCGGTTCTACCAGTTCAAGGCCGACGAGATACTGGATCAGGACAACCAGAGCTTCAACCCCTATCTCGACCCGAAATGCAACTGGGCCGTCCAGCACTACGGGCTGTTCCCGGTGGACGTGAACCGCGCCCCCTTCGAGATGCTGCTGCGGGTGCCGGGCATCGGCCCCAAGAGCGCCCGCCGCATCCGGGACGCCCGGCGGCTGTCGGCCCTCGGCCTCGACGAGCTCAAGCGGATGGGCGTCGTGCTCAAGCGGGCGCAGTATTTCATCACCTGCCGGGGCTTTTCCGGGGCGCACCCGGGCCGGGGCAGCGCCGGACGGGAGCGCATCACCCGGGCGCTCATCGATCCCAACGTCTTCAGTGCCGGGGCCGAGCAGATGAGTATGTTCGCACCGCCCGCCGTTGACCGGCTGGTGGAGCAGGGCGTGCCGCCCCGGGCGGCCCAGCGGATGGTGCGGGAGGAGGCGGTGCAATGTCTGGCGAGAGCACTGTGATGCCGCCCCGGAAGCTCCACGACGCCGATGTGGTCTACCTCTACGATGGCAGCTTTGAGGGCTTTCTGTGCTGTGTATTCGAGAGTTTCGCCCAGCATGAGATCCCCTTCGCCGTCTGGACGCCCCAGCGGGAGACGGCCACCCTCTACCCCGTCCGGGACATCGGGACGGACTCTGCCAGAGCGCAGCGGGTCTTTTCGGCCCTTGGCCGGAAACTGGGCCGGGAGACGGAATATCTCGTCAGCCGGGATTTCCTCTCCGGGCAGGAGGACAAAGAGCTTCTGCTCATCCGCTTCCTGCATCTGGCCTTCGCCCTCGGCCCCGGCACGGTCAAGCGGATGGGCCACCCGGATGTGGCCCCGCTCTACGAGATGAAAAAGAGTCTCGACTGGGAGGTGGACAAGTTTCAGGGCTTCGTCCGCTTTGAAGAGCACGACGGGATGCTGGGTGCGGTCATCCACCCCAAAAACTATATCCTGCCTCTGCTGCGGGGGCATTTCTGCTCCCGCTTTCCGGAAGAGAACTTCATGATATACGACGCGGTCCATCAGGCGGTATTGCTTTATCAGGAGCACAAGGCCCAGCTTCTGGAGCTGGCCGCGCCGCTGGAGCTGCCCCCGCCCAGCGCCCGGGAACAGGAGTTCCAGGCACTCTGGAAGCAGTTCTACGACACGCTGGAGATCAAGGCCCGCCACAACGAAAAGGGCCGGATGACCCACTGTCCCAAGCGTTTCTGGCAGGATATGGTAGAAATGCGGTGATTCTTTACAAAAAGGTTGCATCTGCGCCGTTGCGCTCTGCAAAAGGTATGGTATACTAAAGGGGAGCTTCGGCAGAGCATCTGCCGCACCCACCCCGAAACGGGCTATGATAAAAGGAGCATTGTTAAAACTATGGTTCGCATTACTATGGAAGACGGCGGCATCATCGACATCGAGCTGAACGAGGAAGCTGCCCCCATCACCTGTGAGAATTTCAAGAAGCTGGTCGGTCAGGGCTTCTACAACGGCCTGACCTTCCACCGCGTCATCCCCAACTTCATGATCCAGGGCGGCTGCCCGCTGGGCAACGGCACCGGCGGCCCCGGCTGGAACATCAAGGGCGAGTTTGCCGCCAACGGCGTCAACAACCCCATCAAGCACGTCCGCGGCGTCATCAGCATGGCCCGTAGCATGAACCCCAACAGCGCCGGCAGCCAGTTCTTCATCATGCATAAGGACGCACCCCATCTGGACGGCCAGTACGCCGCTTTCGGCAAGGTCGTTGCCGGCATGGACGTCGTGGACAAGATCGCATCCGTCCCCACCGACTGGAACGACAAGCCCAAGACCCCCGTCAAGATGAAGACCGTCGAGCTCATCGAGGGCTGATCTTCTGCACCTATGGCTTTCCCTTTGGGGAAAGCCTTTTTTGCATCCACAGGAGGAACTTCCATGAAGTACGATTTCACCACCCTGCCCGACCGCCATGGCCGGGACTCCATCGCCGTGGACGGGCTGGGCAAAGGCTTTGCGCCCGACGCACCGCAGCCCGGCTTCGATGCCATCCCCATGTGGGTGGCGGACATGAACTTTGTCTGCCTGCCCACCATCCAGCAGGCCGTCATCGAGCGGGTCCAGCACCCGGCTTTCGGCTATTTTGACCCGACGCCCGAATACTACAGCTCCATCATCCGCTGGCAGGAGACTCGCAACGACGTCACGGGTCTGACCGCCGAGGCCATCGGTTACGAGAACGGTGTGCTGGGCGGCGTCATCAGCGCACTGAACTGCGTCTGCTCCCGGGGCGACAAGGTGCTGGTCCACAGCCCCACCTACATCGGCTTCACCCGCTGCCTGACCGACAACGGCTATGACATCGTCCACTCCCCGCTGGTGCAGGACGAGAATGGCATCTGGCGGATGGACTACGCCGACATGGAAAAGCACCTCGCCGAAGAGCACATCCACGCCGCCATCCTGTGCAGCCCCCACAACCCCTGCGGCCGCGTCTGGGAGCGGTGGGAGCTGGAAAAGGCCATGGAGTTGTACAAAAAGTATAATGTCTACGTCGTTTCCGACGAGATCTGGTCGGACATCATCCTCTCCGGCCACAAGCACATCCCCACCCAGTCCATCAGTGAGGACGCCCGGATGCGCACTGCCGCCCTCTACGCCCCCTCCAAGACCTTCAACCTCGCCGGTCTCATCGGCAGCTATCACATCGTTTATGACCCGTGGTGGCGTGACCGCATCAAGAAGGAATCCTCCCTCTGCCACTATAACTCCATGAACGTCCTCTCGATGCACGCCCTCATCGGTGCCTACCGCCCCGAGGGCTATGAGTGGGCCGACGAGCTCTGTGAGACGCTGACCGGCAATGTGGATTTCGCCTGTGACTACATCGCAAAGCACTTCGAGGGTGTCCATGTGACAAAGCCCGAAGGCACCTATATGCTCTTTGTGGACTGCACCGACTGGTGCGCCGCCCACGGCAAGACCATTCAGGACGTGGAGAAAGCCTGCTGGGCCGTCGGTGCTGCCGTGCAGGACGGCGTGATGTTCCACGGCCCCTGCCATCTGCGCATCAATCTGGCCTCGCCCCGCGCCCGCATTGAAGAGGCGTTCCACCGGATGGACCGGTATGTGTTCAACGCAAAGTAATTTCAAATAATATTTATACAATAAAAGGCCCTGAATCTGACGATTCAGGGCCTTTTGTTTCATTATTGATGCATTTTTACCAGCCGCTCGTTCAGCGCCCGCAGGCCGTCCCGCACCTCGGCGGGCGAGACGACTTCTATCTTGCCGCCAAAGCCGCAGACCCAGCCGTAGAACTGGTCGCTGACACAGACGGGGATGTCGAAATGGAAGTGCTCCTTCCCTTCCGGCACGAAGATGGGCGAAGCGCCGAAGCGCTCCCGCATGGCTGATTCAAGGTCGGAGGTGCACCGCAGGGTGACTCTATACTCCGGCCCGCCGAACATCTGGAAGTGCTTTTTCAGGTAGGCGGGCAGGTCGAGATCCGCGAACTGCTCTTTGCCGCGGCGGGGCTCGTCCAGCACCGTGACCCCGGCCATTTTATCCACCCGGTAATGGCGGATGCCCACCGGCTCCTTCTCGTCCTGATAGGCGATGAGGTAGTAGCAGCCGTTCTCCCACGCCATCTGCCAGGGGCTGATGGTGTAAGGCGCGGGGCGTCCCGCCTTTTTGTAGCGGAAGCGCACCATCCTGCCGGTGTTGATGGCCGTAAAGAGGGCATCCACGCTGTAGGGCAGGTCTTTGTTGGCGCTCTTGGGGCGGCCATCGACATAGACCTGACGCTGGAGCTGACTGCCCTCATACTGGGAGGCCAGCCCTTCCAGCTTATGGATGAGCTTATCACTGGACGCTTTCGAGATGACCCGGCTGGACTGGACAGCGTCCACCAGAAGCTTCAGCTCTGCCAGCTCGAAAGGCCGCGTCGCCATCCAATAGCCGCCGCTGCGGCCCCGGCGCAGCCGGATGTCATAGCCCAGCGCGTTCAGCGCGTCGATGTCGCTGTAGACGCTCTTTCGCTCGCAGAGGATGCCCTGCCGGGCCAGCAGCTCCACCAGCTGAGGCACATTCAGCAGATGCTCCTCGTCGGTCTGCTGCTCAAAGATATGCAGCAGCGCCAACAGTTTGGATTTTTGTCCCTCCTGCTTGGGCATGGGCGGCCTCCTTTCCGGTCACGAGTCCTTTTTGTCGAATGCGGCGCGGCGCTGGGTGGACAGACGGAACATCTCTTCCAGCTTGTCCCGGTCATCGGCCACGAGGGCGTCCCGCAGCTGGTCCAGAGCAGAATCGAACTGGTCGATCTCGGCAATGAGGTTCTCCTTGTTCCAGAGGAACAGCTCGGCCCACATCTTCTCGTTGATGCGGGCGATGCGGGTCAGATCGCGGAAGGAGTCGCCCGTGTACTCGCAGAGAGAAGAGTTGTCGTTTGCACACATGAGGCTGACGGCGATGGCGTGGCAGAGCTGGCTGACGTAGCCGATCATCTTGTCGTGCTCCTGCACCGTCAGGGTGCAGATGTGGCGGAAGCCCAGCACCTCGGCCAGCTCTTTCGCCCACTGGACGGCCTCGGGGGTGTTCTTCTCGGTGGGGGTGATGATGAAGTTGGCCGGGGCAAAGCTGACCTCGGCGGCGTGCTCGACGCTGGAAGTCTCACGGCCTGCCATCGGGTGGCTGGCGATGAACTCCACGCCCTCCGGACACATGGCCTGCACCGGCTCCACAAGGCCGGTCTTGACGCCGGAGACGTCGGTAAAGATGCAGCCGGGCTTGATGAGATGGCCGTAGGTCTTGAACCAGTCGATGAGGGCCGTGGGGTAGAGGCCGAAGATGATGTGGTCGGCCTGCGAGACGAGGTCCTCGAAATCGTGGGTCTTGCCGCTGGCGATATAGCCGTGGTCGAGGGCGTACTGTAAGTGGCCCTCGCTGCGGTTGATGCCGTCCACATGGAATCCGGCTTTGGAAAGCTCGAGGGCGTATTTGCCGCCCAGCAGTCCGAGGCCCACGATCAGATAACGCTTTGTTTTATCCAGCATATTCTACCTCCGCGCCTAACGGCTTGATGGCTTCAAAGAAATGGGGCCAGCTCTTCTGCACGGCCTCGGCGTCGTCGATGGAAAGTTCCAGCCCGGAAGCCAGCGCCAGCACCGCAAGGCTCATCACCACACGGTGGTCGTTGTGGCCATGGAGCGGCGCGGCGGGGGCGTGGAGGCTGTCTGCACAGCCGTGGATGGTGATGGTGCCGCCCTCGCTCTCGAGGACGCCGCCGCAGGCCCGCAGTTCGGCTTCCATGGCTGCAATGCGGTCGCTCTCCTTGATCCGGAGACGTTCCGCGTTGCGGATGGTGGTGGTCCCTTCGCAAAGCAGGCCCAGGACCATCAGCACGGGGCCGAGGTCGGGGCAGTCGGCAAGGTCAATGTCCACACCGTGGAGAGGTGCTTTCTCGAACACGATGCCTGCATCGGTGGTGCGGAAGCTTGCACCACAGCGGCGCAGAATGTCGAGGATCGCGGCGTCGCCCTGCAGGGTGTCGGCAGATAATCCTTTGAGGGTCACGCCGCCCTGCACCGCTCCCAGCACCGCCGGGAAGGCCGCCTGACTGTAATCGCCCTCCACGGTGTAATCGCAAGGCCGGTATTTCTGCCCGCCCGGGATGAAGAGGGTGGTTTCGTCCTGCCAGCGGCTCTCGACGCCGAAACGGCGCTGGGCCGCCCGGGTCATCTCGATATAACTGCGGCTCTCTACCGGCGGGATAAGGTGGAGGGTGCTGTCGCCTGCCAGCAGCGGCAGGGCGAACAGCAGCCCGCTGATGAACTGGCTGGACACATTGCCCGCCAGCTCATACTCGCCGCTTTTCAGAGTCCCCTCGATGGTCAGGCCCGCCGAAGACTGTTCAAAGCGGAGAGACTGCTCCTGATACAACTTCTCGTATACTGTCTGAGGGCGTTCCATCAGCCGTCCGCGGCCAACAAAGGTCACTTTCTGCCCGGTGAGGCTGGCAATGGGGATGAGAAAGCGCAGGGTGCTTCCACTCTCACAGCAGTCCACCGGAGCGCTGACGGGCAGAAAGCTCCCCAGACCCTCCACGGCGGCACGATCCGCACCGGTGCGCACTTTGGCGCAGAGCTGCCCGGCGGCGGAGAGGGTGGCAGAAATATCCTTGCTGAATTCAAGGTTTTTGATGTGGGAAGTCCCCTCGGCCAGTGCCGAGCAGAGCACCGCGCGGTGCGCCATGCTCTTGCTGGGCGGTGCGGTGATGGTTCCGCCGATGCCGCCGGGGGCGCGTTTTATCGTAGCATTCATATCACATATCCCGGCCGATGGCCCATGCGACCTGACGGCACTTTGCCATAGCCTGCGCGAAGGCGTCGGGGGTCAGACACTGTGCGCCGTCGCTCCATGCGTGGCGGGGGTCGTAGTGGACTTCCACCTCAAGGCCGTCGGCACCGGCGGCGACAGCGGCGATCATCATGGGCTCCACAAGGTTTGCCTTGCCGGTGGCGTGGCTGGGGTCCACGATGACGGGCAGATGGGTCTTCTCGTGGATGATCGGCACAGCGGAGAGGTCGAGGGTGTTGCGGGTGTACTTCTCGAAGGTGCGGATACCGCGCTCACAGAGGATGACCTGCTCATTGCCACCGGCCATGATGTACTCGGCGCTCATGATCCACTCTTCGATGGTGTTGCAGAGGCCGCGCTTGAGCAGAACGGGCTTGTGCATCTTGCCCACAGCCTTGAGCAGCTGGAAGTTCTGCATATTGCGGGCGCCGATCTGCACCACGTCCACATATTCCTCGAACTCGGGGATGCGCTCCTCGCTCATCAGCTCGGAGACGATGGGCATACCGGTGGCCTCCCGGGCCTTTACCATGTCGAGGATGCCCTCAGTCTCGAGGCCCTGGAAGGAGTAGGGAGAGGTGCGGGGCTTGTAAGCGCCGCCGCGGAAGAGGGTCGCGCCGCCGGCCTTGACGCCCTGTGCGATGCGGAGGGCCTGCTCTTCGCTCTCGATGCTGCAGGGGCCGGCCATGACAGCGATCTTCTCCTTGCCGCCGATCTTGACGCCGCCGCAGTCGATGACGGAATCTGCCGGGTGGAAGAGGCGGTTGGCACGCTTATAGGGAGCGGAAACACGGGTCACGTTGTCGATCCAGGGGTTGGCGAGGACGTCGCGCTCGTCGATCTTGGTGGTATCGCCCACGAGGCCAAAGACATTGTAGTCCTTGCCGGTGATGAGGGTGACGTCGAGGCCCTGCTTTTCGAAGCGGTCAACGATTTTCTCGAGTTCTTCCTTCGGGGTACCCTTTTTGGTGGAGATGATCATAAAATTTTTCCTTTCTATCCTTCTTTTCCACGTCCTCTTTGCTCCGCTTTCCAGCGGAAGAGAGTCGATTTCTTACATCACTAAATGGGTGTGCGCACTGCCGTCCAGCCGCAGCAGCTGGGCCAGATAGGCGGCAGCGTGGAGATAGCCGTTGATGCCCTCGCCGATGAAGTGGCCCTGACAGCCGAACGAGACGATGTCCGTCTTGCGGAAGGGCTCGTGCTCGTCAGGCTCGCTGAGCAGCACTTCCACGGCAGGCACACCGCAGAGGCGCAGCGCGTCGAGGATGGCGACGCTGTAGTGGGCGTAGCCGCCCGGGTTCAGGATGATGCCGTCGGCCCGGCCTGCGGCAGACTGGATCTCGTCGATGAGGTCGCCCTCGTGGTTGGACTGGAAAAATTCCACTTCCATGCCCATCTGGGTGCAGCACAGCTCGAGGTAATCCAGCAAGCCGTTGTAATCCAGCTGACCGGCCACGCCCGGCTCGGTGAAGTGCATCATGTTGAGGTTGGGGCCGTTAATGACTAAAAATTTCATCCAGTGCCTCCATTGCGGCGGTCACGGCGTCCTCCACCGTGCCGCTGTTCGGGATAACGGCGTCTGCCGCCGCGAGATACAGGGGGCGGCGCTCCGCCTCCATCTTTTTCAGCGCCTCGGTGCTGGACGAGAGCGGACGTCCGCCGCCCACCGTCAGCGCATCCAGGGGCCGGTCGAGGAAGAGCAGGACGCCGTTCTGATGCAGCGCCCGCAGATTCTCGCCCCGCTTGATGATGCCGCCGCCGCAGGAGAGCAGCTGTCGGCCCTCTTTGGCAAAGCGGGCGGTCTGGGCGGATTCCTTCGCACGGAAGCCGTCCTCGCCCTCGGCGGCAAAAATGTCGGGGATGCTGCGGCCGTCGGCCTTGACGATCTCCTCGTCGAGGTCGATGAACTTTTTGCCCAGCTTTTCGGCCAATGCACGGCCCACGGTAGATTTTCCGCTGGAGGGCATTCCGATGAGGGCCACGTTGAGCATATCGCGGCGGAGTGCGGCAGTGATGCGGCCGATCTCCCCTGCCGCGTCGTCGAACTTCCGGCTGAGGAAGTATTCGGCGGCGTACACGGCCTGCGCCACCAGCATCTCGAGGCCGCCCACAGCCACCGGGACTCCGGCCTCTTCGGCCCGGAGGATGAGCTCCGTCTTATCGGGGTTGTACACCACGTCCAGCACAGCTTCCAGCCCGGGCATTTTTGCCACGTCCAGACTGCACACGCCCACGTTGGGGTACATTCCGGCGGGGGTGGTGTTGATGACGATCTGTGCGCCGCTGAACACAGCCTCTTCATAGGAGAGCTGGCCTTTGGCGGCGTCGGGCGTCCGGCTGACGGTGAGCACTCTGGCCGCGCCCTTGTCGCGGGCGACGGCGCTGGTGGTGTTGTGGGTGCCGCCGGTGCCGAGGATGAGGACGGTCCTGCCCGCAAAATCGACGCCGTGGGCGTCGCACAGGTGGGCAAAGCCGAGATAATCGGTGTTGTAGCCGTAGAGCAGGCCGTTCTTGTTGACCACGGTGTTCACCGCTCCGATGGCCTTGGCACGGGGGTCGATGTAGGTGCAGTATTCCATCACCAGCCGCTTATAGGGGATGGTGACATTGATGGCCTTGAACTGCCGTCTGGTCAGGAAAGCCCGGGCTTCCTCTTCGGTGGGAAGCGGGCAGAGGTCGTAGTGGTAGCCGCAGAGCATCTCATGGATGATCTTCGAGTAGGAATGGCCCAGTTTCGAGCCGATGAGTCCATATTCCATCACAGTCCCTCCCTGCGGTAGCCGGTGGGCCGCTCCATCCATGCGGTGCCGTAGCGGGCGGTCATCAAATCGCCCACAGCCAGCGCGGCGGCGCAGGTCTGGACGATGGCGGCGCGAGGCACGATGCAGGGGTCATGACGGCCCTGAATGGAGAGGGGCGCATCCTGCTTTGCAATGTAATCCACCGTCTCCTGCTCTTTGTAGATGCTGGGCGTCGGCTTGACAGCGGTGCGGAAGACGACAGGCATCCCGTTGGTGATGCCGCCGTTGATGCCCGCGTTGTGGTTGGTGGCCGTTACCACCGAATCGCCCTTCATGCGGAAGGCATCGTTGGCCTCAGAGCCTTTCAGGTCGGCGAAGCCGAAGCCGGTGCCGAACTCAATGCCCTTCACGGCAGGCACTGAAAACGCCATGTGGGAAATAAGGCTCTCCACGCTGTCAAAATACGGCTCGCCCACACCGGCGGGCAGGCCGAGAATGGCTGTTTCAAGGATGCCGCCCACGCTGTCGCCCTCCGAACCGGCGGCACGGATGGCCGTTTTCATCGGCTCTTCGACGGAAGCATCCAGCAGGGCGAAGCCCTCGTCCCTGCTTTCCAGCACGCTCACCTGAGCGGCCAGTGCGGCGGCATCGTCCAGCGCAAAGGGCGTATCGGAAATGCCGGCACAGCGGGCGATGTGGGTGGTGATGTCAATGCCGGCGCGGTTCAGCGCACCCAGCACGATGGCACCGCCTGCCACCAGCGCGGCAGTGATGCGGCCCGAAAAGTGTCCACCGCCCCGGGCGTCCTGAAAGCCGTGGTATTTGGCGTAGGCGGTATAGTCCGCGTGGCCGGGGCGGAGAAGGTCAGCCGTCTTGGCGTAGTCGCCGCTGCGGGTGTTCTGGTTCTCGATCATCAGGGCGATGGCCGTGCCGGTGGTGTGACCGTTCACGACACCGGAGAGCAGCTGTACGTTATCAGCCTCCACGCGGGGCGTCGAAAGCCCGTCGCCCCGGGCGCGGCGCTTATCCATGCAGGCGGCAATGAATTCCTCATCCACCGGCACACCAGCGGCCATGCCGTCCAGCACACCGCCGATGGCCCTGCCGTGGCTCTCGCCGAAGATGGTCAGCGCCAATGCGCTGCCAAAGGTGTTTTTCATGGCTTTAGTCCTCCATGCCCAGCAGGGGGCGCAGACCCTCCACCGGGATGGTCTCCGCGCGCCAGCAGCCCAGGCCCGGCACCTTGATGACGGTGATCTGGCCGCCCTGTGCCTTTTTGTCGTGGAGCATCTCGGCGTAGACCTTGTCCTTGTTGTAGGCGGTACGCAGGGGCAGGCCCAGACGGCGGTAGACCGCACGGACGCGCTTCTGCAGTGCCTTGGACTCGATCATCGGCAGCATCCCCAGAGCCACGCACTCGCCGTGGTAGAGGCCCACGGTGCGGCGCCCCTTGACGCCCTTGACGGCCTCGATGCCGTGGCCGATGGTGTGGCCGAAATTGAGGGCCTTGCGCACCCCATGCTCCGTCTCGTCCTGCTCGACGATGCTCTTTTTGAAACGGAGGCTGCGGTAGATGATCTCGCCGATCTGCTCGTCGATGTCGCCCTTTTCAAAGATGGCGAACAGTTCCGGGTCGGCCAGCAGACTGGCCTTCACCGACTCGGCCAGACCGTTGATGTACTGGCGGCGGGGCAGGGTGGCGAGGGTGCTGGGGTCTACGATGACCAGCCTGGGCTGCCAGAAGGAGCCGACGATGTTCTTCGTCTCCCCCAGATCCACAGCGGTCTTGCCGCCGATAGAGGAATCGATCATCGAGAGGGTGGTGGTGGGGCAGTTGATGAAGTCGATGCCGCGCATATAGATGGAAGCGGCAAAACCCGCCAGATCGCCCACGACGCCGCCGCCCACGGCGATGACGAGGTCGCCGCGGCCCATGTTGAACTCCAGCATCTGGCGCAGGACGCTTTCGAGGATCTTCATGCTCTTGCTGGCCTCGCCCTGCGGGACAGTAATAATTTTTGCGTCGCGGCACTGGTCGGCCACACGCTGTGCGTACTCGGCGGGAACGCCTGCGTCCGTCACCACCGCCACCCGGCGGTCGAGGCGGGCAAACTGGTACAGATTTTCCAGTGCGCCGTTTTTCAGGATGATGTCATAGCTGCGCTCACCCAGATTCATGGTGAGCTTGGTGCCGATAAATCCACTCATTTTGTATACACTCCTAACAGCCGCACCGTGCGGCAGGTATGGTCCAGCTCACGCAGCAGCGCGGCGGTCTCGTCGGCGGAGGGGTCGCCCACCAGCTCGACGTAAAAATAATAATCAAAGGGGACATGGGGCAGCGGACGGCTCTTGATGGACTCCATGTCGTAGCCGAAGCGGCCGATGACCTGGATGACCTCGGCCAGCTTGCCGGGTTTGTTGTCCAGTGTGAACAGCAGCGAGAAGCGGTTGCCCACGGTGGGCTTTTCGCGGCTGAGGACGATGAAGCGGGTGGTGTTGTCGCCGTCGGTGTTGATGCTGGGGACGAGGACTTCCAGCCCGTAGAGGGCGGCTGTCTCGGCGCTGGCGATGGCGGCTTTGGACGGGTCGCCCGACTCGGCCACGAACTTTGCGGCCATGGCCGTGTTGGGCATGGCCGTGGCGGGCAGACGGAACTGCTTTAAGAACGTCTCACTCTGGGCGATGGCCTGCTGATGGCTGTAAACGTGCCTGAGCTGGGCCAGCTGGGTGCCGGGCAGGACGAGCAGGTTCTGGGAGATAGGCAGGTCGTAGACGTCCACCACCCACAGCTCGGGGTGGTTGTAGCACAAGTCGAGGACAGCGGAGACATCGCCTGCGTGGCTGTTCTCAAACGGCACAACGCCGTGGGCGGTGTCGCCCCGGCTGACGGCATCGAACACCTCGTCCCACGTCGGGCAGCTGACGGCCTCCGCGTGGGGGAAGAGCGCCCGCAGCGCGATGTGGGCGAAAGCGCCTTCCACGCCCTGATAGGCGGCGCGGTTCCGGCCCAGCACCTCGGCTTCGTACTGCTTGGCGACATCCATCATGTTCTGGACATGGTCTTTATAGTAAGGCCGGAGGGCAGCGTTCTGGATGCGGGCCGCAGCCTTTTCCAGCACCACCGCCTCCCGCGCGGCGTCAAAAATCGGCAGGCCGTGGGCCTGTTTGTATTGGGCGACGCTGAGCACAGCGGCCATCCGCCGCTCAAACAGGGCGGCTAGCTGCGCGTCCACCGCGTCGATCTCGGCGCGGGCTTGTTCCAGTGTGTCCATCCTTCCACATCCTTTGGGTAAAATTTCAGTTCTTACAGTGATGATACTTAGTAAGTATACCATAACCCGGATGAGGAAACAACAAGCCCGGCTCTCTTTGAGGGTAGATAATATTTCAAATCCGGGGCCGTCAACGCGAAGAGATTGCAACCAAAACGCCCCCTCCGGCATTGCCGGAGAGGGCGTTCTTGCTTATTTGCGCAGGTCTTCCCTGCTGCGGGGGGGGCCGAACACCCGGCCATAGGGATTGTCGAGGTCGGCAGCCTTCAGAGATGCAGTTTTTTCGGCAGGCTTTTCAGGGATGCTGAGATGCTTTGCCTTTCCCCTGGAGAGAACACGGTACCGCATGGCTCAGCCCTCCGGGGCTGCCGTGGAGACAGCGCCTTCGGTCAGCTTCTGCCAGAATTCTTCGCCTCCTGCGAGGTTATCCGCAGTGCCGCTGTTCCACGCGCCCCGCATTCCCACATAGAACCGGGACATATACTCCTGACTGGAACCACTCCTGCTCTGGGTGGTGTCGGGGCCGTAGTCACCGAGGTCGAGGCCAGCCAGGACCGGGCAGTCGTCCCACTTGTACACCATGTTCCACCAGTCCTCGTCGCTGTCGGCGGCGGGCAGAGTGCCGTCGAGATACCGCAGCGAGCCGGTGCTCTCCTCAAAGCCCGCCGGGTCCCAGAGCAGGAAAACAGAGCTGAGGCCGCCCTGTACGTCGGCGGCCAGCTTGGTAGTGCCGGCCATGGTCAGGTAGGCAGCACTCTCGGTCTGGGTCTCAGTGTCGGAGTAGTCGAGGGTGTAGACGTTGAGGGTCACGACCACCTTGCCGTCGCCGTTGCGGTCTTCGCCGCAGGCGGCCAGTGCATCCTGCAAAGCGTTCACGGTGTCCTCGGGCAGATAGTAGGGAGCCACCACGGCCACGTTATAATCGGGCTTGGTGACGAAGAAATACTGTCCGATGAAGTTGTAGGCCACAAAGGCCGCGGCGATGCCGATGATGATGATCCATTTCAGGTTATAGTCCCACCAGTTGGCCCAGCGCTCTTTGCGGGTGTACTGTCTTTCCTTGCGGGGGGCAATGTCTTTCGGGTCGATGTCGCGCTCGTAACGGTAGCTTGCCATGAGGCAGTGTCCTCCAAAGTCTTAAAGCTCTGCCAGAATGGTCTGGCGGACGGCGTCGGGCAGCTGCTTCTGCTCGGCCCGGCTCATGCCTGCCGTCTGGATGGGCGGCAGCACCCGGACGTATACCGTGCCGGGGGTGGCCCGGTTGCCGTGGGCCTCGAACAGGCCCCGTGCGCCGGAGATGGCCACCGGCACCACCGGTGCGCCGGTCTTGACCGCAATGCGGAAGGCACCGGCCTTGAACTCACCGGCGCCGCCCTCTTCGCCCTTGTAGCGGGTGCCTTCCGGGAAGATGATGAAGCTCCTGCCGCTCTCCACGATGGCGGTGGCGTCGTTCAACGCGCGCACCGAGGCGCGGACATCGTCGCGCTGGACGAAAACGCAGCCCAGCAGCTTCATCCAGCGGTTGAGCAGAGGAATTTTTCCCAGCTCTTCCTTGGCGAGGATGCCATAGGGCTCATCGAGGCCGGCCAGCAGCAGCGGGATGTCATAATAGCTGCGGTGGTTCGCCACAAAGACGCAGGGGCCATCCTTCGGGATGTTGTCCAGTCCCTCGACGCTGAGCCGGACGCCGGTGACGTTCAGGATGCCTTTGCTCCAATGGGGGATGTGCTTTTTTACCAGCCGGCGCACCGTCTCGGTGTCGCCTGCGGCCAGCGCACGCTCGGCTTTGCACAGCACACTGTAATGGACGATCATGTACCCGAACAGATAAACGAATAACGCAATGGTGCGGAAAATGCTCACAGAGCGATACCTCCTTCTGGCTCAAAAAGCCGTCTCTATTGTATCACACTCCGCCCCAAAAAGGGAGAGGAAATACTTTTTTTACATTTGGAGGGCTTTGCGGCTTGCAAAATCCACAAAATCCGGGTATATTTATAATCAGAAAGCCAGCACAATGGCGCTCCCTGCCAAAACCGTGCTGTGCAATGTAAGCCGTCTTTCGGGACAGCGAGAGAGGATATTCACACAACATGAGTCTGTTCCCTTCTGCAAACGATTTCAAGTCCGGGCCGGGCGTCGAAAAGGACGCCCCCCGCAAGACCGGCGTAGGCCGCTTCTTCGAGCTGGTGGGCCGGGATATGAGCGGGATGTTCCTTGCAAACCTGCTCACCTGTCTGGGCTTTCTGCCCGTCATCTGTCTGGTGTACATCGGCTTCCTGATGAACAGCCTGCCCGTCATGGTGCTCAGCGCCGCCGTGGGCGGCATCCTGGCCGGTCCGGTGCTGGCAGGCATGTACGACACTGTCCTGCGCGCTCTGCGCGATGAGGCCGGTTACTGGTGGACCACCTACCGCAAGGCCTTCAAGCAGAACTTCAAAGCCAGCATCCTGCCGGGCGTGCTCTACTGCGTCGTGGTCACGGTGCAGGTCTTCCTCGTGTACTTCTGCTTCAATCTGCTCTACCACGGCACCAACGTCGGCGTGGGGATGTGGGTGGCCACGGTGCTCAACCTCGTCATCTTCCACATGCTGTTCTCCTACATGTGGCCCCAGGTGGTCCTGCTGGACCAGCCTTTCGGCCAGACGCTCAAGAACAGCGTCAACTGCATGATCGCTTTCCTGCCCCACGCACTGGCTGCGTCCCTCGTGACGGTACTGTTCTGGGGCCTCGTCATCCTCTGTATGCCGCTGGGCCTGCTGCTCATGCTGGTGTTCGGCTTCTGGTTCCAGGTGGAGATCACCAGCCAGATCGTCTACAGCGACCTCGACCGGGTGTTCCACATCGAGGAGAACATCCGCAGGCTCCACGACGCCGAGTATGAAGCCGAGATGGCCGAGGAGCGCAGCGACGACGAGGAATAAACGACACACCGACGCGGAAAGGGGATGCGTGCAATGGAACAACGGAACAATCTGGTGCTGCAGGGCACGGAGACATTTTCCCGCGGACAGCTCGATAATGTGGCGCTGGACAACGGCAGCGTCGTGCTGGACAGCGTGGCCGGGCGGTACCTGCAATACGGCAGCTACACGACGCCCGAGTTCGCCATGCCGGCCTTCTGCAACCTGAACGTCAGCTGGAACGCCCATGCGCCCCAGAACACGATGGTGGAGGTGCGCTGCCGCGTCTATGCAGGCGGCAGCTGGACGGGCTGGATGAGCTTTGGCAAGTGGGCGCCGGATTACCCCCGGGCCAGCATCAGCACCCACAGCGACGACGGCCTCATCTTCCTGATGGGCGACACCGTGACGGTGGCGCTGCCCGGCGGCGGCACCGGCGTCCAGCTTCAGGTCAATCTTTCGACCAACGACGACAAAGTCACCCCGGCGCTCCGGCTGCTGGCGGCGGCGGTCCGCCCCCTTGCGTGGGATAAGCAGAGCGGCCACCCCATCAACCGCCGCCTGTACTTACCGGAATACTGCCTCTCGGCCCATGACCCCAGCTTTGGCCGGGACATGGACCTGCCGCTGGTGATGGCGGCCCTGATGAACCGCTGGGGCGAAGACATCCTGCCCGAAGAGGTGGCCTACGTCATGGAGGACAAGACCACCGGCAGCACCAGCAACGGCGCTTTCGCCGCCGCGGCAGCGGGCTGCTGCGGTTTTCCCTGCTGGCAGGCGTGGATGGACCTGCAGGATCTGCGGGAGCAGATACACGACGGCTGTTCTGTGGCCGTGCGCATCGAGCGCCGCATCCGGGGCCAGCGGGACCCCATCGGAGTCTGGATGGGTCTGCGGGGCTTCGGCCACGACGACGCGGTCCTCGCCGATTATGTCCTGCTCAACGACCCCACCGCCGACAGCGACGGGGCCGTGAACTGCACGATGGCGGTGACGGATTTTGCCCGCTACTTCACCGGGCGGGCCATCGCTCTCCGCCCCAAGCCCCGGGACACCGAGGCCAACCGCCCCCGGCGGGTCTCCTGCGACTTTGTGTACAGTGCCGAGGATGACTGCTGGTATCTGGCCCAGAAGGGTCAGCGGCAGCTGCTCCCGGCCGAATTTTCCGGCTGGGCGGCCTGCAGCCCCCACGACGGAGTAGCCCACGCCACCACAGCCCACCGCACCTTCCGGCGGATGGAGCGGACACGGACCGGCGGCTTCCGCTTCCCGCCCGAGCAGACCGCCGCAGGCGGGCGGTGCAGCGTTTACATCGTGGACCATACCGGCACCATGCAGTTTGCAGAGGTGCGCCTGCCTGCGCCTCCGCCGCCCGCGCTGCCGCTATCGGAAGCAAACCAAAGCACCGCGCCTTCTGTCTCCTGAGAGGCAGCACAGCCAAGAGCTTTTTGGGATAAATCATCAACATGGGAGGAACATATTATGGCAAAGACGATCATCACTTTGGGCCGTGAGTACTGCACCGGCGGACGCTACATCGCCAAGGACGTGGCGCGCGCACTGGGCATCAAGCTCTACGACAAGGAACTGATCACGATGGCCGCCAAGAATTCCGGACTGTCCGAGGAGGCCGTGGCCGCCAGCGAGAAGCGGCACACCCACAGCCTGCTGTACAGCCTGTATACGATGGGCAATGACCTTCCGCTGGGCGATCAGGTCTTCATCCTGCAGAGCCGCATCATCAAGCAGCTGGCCGACGAAGGCCCCTGCGTCATCGTGGGCCGCTGCGGCGACTACGTCCTGCGCGACCGCAAAGACGTGCTGCGCGTCTTCGTCTACGCCCCCAAGGAGTGGCGTCTGGCTTACGGCAAGGAGAACAATATGCTACAGGCCAAGGACGAGAAGGGCATCAAGGACGAGATCGACAAGACCGACCGCAACCGTGCCGCCTACTACAACTACTACACCCAGAACCGCTGGGGCGACGCCCACAACTATGACCTCGCCATCAACGCCGCACTGGGCCATGACGCCTGTGTGCAGATGATCCTTGCCGCCGCAGAGGCCAAGGAGAAGGCCATGGAGGGCTGATGCCCGCCGCCCCGGAGGGGGCAAAATAAATAATGATGCTGCGTGGGTGGGGTGCTTTTGCGCTCTGCCCACGTTTGCGGCATAGAAGAACTCTGCATCCCCAAGTCATCAACATCAAAAGGAGAAATCGTGGAAAACAAGCATCCCTCATCCTCTCCCGCCGGTGAGCGGGAAAACATCATGGGTACCATGGACATCAACCCTCTGCTCATCAAGCTCAGCGTGCCGATGATGGTATCCATGCTGGTGCAGGCCCTCTACAACGTGGTGGACTCGATTTTCGTGTCCCACGTCAGCGAGAGCGCCCTGACCGCCGTTTCGCTGGCGTTCTCTTTGCAGAACGTCATGATCGCCGTGGGCGTCGGCACCGGCGTGGGCGTCAATGCCCTGCTGTCCAAGAGCCTCGGCGAAAAGAACCAGGAACGGGCCAATCAGACCGCCGAGAACGGCATCTTCCTGTCCCTGTGCAGCTACGCCGTCTTCCTCGTCATCGGCCTCACCTGCATGAAACCCTACTTCTACGCACAGACTTCGGACATGGACATCGCCCGGCAGGGCATCCAGTATCTGCAGCTCTGCTGCGTGCTCAGCCTCGGCCTCTTTACCCAGACCATGGGCGAGAAGCTGCTGGCCGCCACCGGCCGCACCCATCTGAGCATGATAAGCCAGCTGGTGGGCGCTGTCGTGAATATCGTTCTCGACCCCATCTTCATCTTCGGCTACTGCGGCGAGGCCCTGTCCGGCACTACCGGCGCTGCCGCGGCCACCGTCATCGGCCAGTTCTGCGGCGCGGGCATGACGCTGTACTTCAACCTCAATAAGAACCCCGACATCCAGATCAGCTTCCGGGGCTTCCGGCCCAGCGCCAAGGCCATCGGCCGCATCTACACCGTCGGCCTGCCCAGCATCGCCATGCAGTGCGTGGGCAGCGTGATGACCTTCTTCATGAACCAGATCCTGATGGCCTTCTCGGCCACGGCTGTCGCCGTCTTCGGCGTCTACTTCAAGCTGCAGAGCTTCGTGTTCATGCCCATCTTCGGCATGAACAACGGCATGGTCCCCATCATCAGCTACAACTACGGCGCACGGAAGCCGGAGCGGGTCAAAAAGACCATCCGCCTCGCAGTCTTCTACGCCGAGTGCATCATGCTGGTGGGCTTCTGCATCTTCCAGTTCCTGCCGGATAAGCTGCTGGGCCTCTTCGCCGCCAGCGACGCCATGCTGGCCATCGGCGTCCCGGCGCTGCGCATCATCTGCCCCCACTTCCTGCTGGCGGGTGCCGGCATCGTGCTGAGCTCGGTGTTCCAGGCGCTGGGCAACGGCGTGTTCAGCCTGACCGTCTCCATCTGCCGTCAGCTGGTGGTGCTCATCCCCGCTGCATGGCTGCTGAGCCGCACCGGCGAGGTGAACATGGTCTGGTGGGCCTTCATCATCGCGGAGGTGGCCAGCCTTGCGCTGAGCCTCGTTTTCATGGCCCGCATCAACCGTACCGTCATCGTCCCGCTCTCCGAAAAGCAGGACGCGGCCGTATAACCTGAAAGGAACGTGAACTCTATGGCAAAAAAGCTGAAGTGGAACCTTATCCTCATGAGCCTGCTCTATCTGGCGCTGGGCATCTTCCTGCTGATGGTGCCCGGCACGGCTCTCAATGTGGTCTGCTACGCGCTGGGCGGCGTGGTGCTGGCCTGCGCGGCAGTGCAGCTGGTGCGGTATTTTGTCGTAGAGCGCGGCGTGTTCCAGAGCCAGCTCACCCTCATCTCGGGGCTGGTCTGTCTGGCGCTGGGCGCATTCCTCATCATCCGCAGCGACGTGGTGGTGCGGGTGCTGCCCATCGTGTTCGGCCTGTTCGTCATCTTTGACAGTCTGGGCCGCATCCAGAACGCTCTCGAGCTGCGCCGGTGCGGGTATCCGAGCTGGAAGATCTTTCTGCTGCTGGCCGTGCTCAGCGTCGTGCTGGGCATCGTGATGGTGGTGGACCCCTTTGGCACCATGGAGACGCTGGTGATGGCCATCGGCCTCATCCTCATCCTGGAAGGCGCACTGAACCTGCTGAGCGCCCTGTACACCATGCTGGCCGTCCGGCGCTTTATAAAGCTGCATCCGGAGACCCAGTCCATGCTGGAAGCCATTACCGGCCAGGATCTGAACGGCGACGGCGTCATCGCCCCGGATGTCTCCCACGCAGATGTGGAGTCCACCGCTGTGGAGCTCGACTATGTGGATGAGAGCGCCGAGGTGGAGCAGGAGAACAAATAACGTTAGCGGGCTTGCCCTCTCCGTCTGCTCCCGATAGGCGAAGGCTAACCCTCTGCCGAAAAACGAAACCCAAAATCAATTCAACATAAAGGATAAAAAGAGTTATGGAAAAGTACGATCTCATCATCGTTGGTGCCGGCCCCGCCGGCATCTTCACCGCTGTGGAGCTGCTGCGCCGCGGCAGCAAGAAGCACATCCTGCTGGTGGAAAAAGGCAAGCCGGTGGAAAAGCGCCACTGCCCCAAGGCCGAGATCGGCCACTGCGTCAACTGCCGCCCCACCTGCGCCATCACCACCGGCTTCTCCGGTGCAGGCGCCTTCTCCGACGGCAAGCTGAGCCTCTCCTATGAGGTCGGCGGCGACCTGCCCAGCCTCATCGGCGAAGAATTTGCACAGGAGCTCATCGACTACACCGACAAGATCTACCTCGAGTTCGGCGCTGACCCCCATGTGGAGGGCATCTACACCGGCGAGGACATCAAGGAGATCCGCAAGAACGCCATCCACGCCGGTCTGAAGCTGGTGGACTGCCCCATCCGCCACCTCGGCACCGAGAAGGCACAGCAGCTCTATCTCGCCATCCAGAACTATCTGGCTGACAACGGCGTGGAGATGCTCTTCTCCACCGAGTGCGAGAACATCATCCTCGAAGACGAGGAGTGCAAGGGCGTGCTGCTGCGTCAGGGCAACGGGGAGCCCCGCGCCGTCTACGGCGACACCGTGGTCATCGGCACCGGCCGCCGCGGCGCAGACTGGCTTGAGAAAATTTGTGCAGAGCACCATATCGCCCACAAGCCCGGCACCGTGGACATCGGTGTCCGCGTCGAGTGCCGCAACGAGGTCATGGAAAAGGTGAACAAGGTGCTGTATGAGTCCAAGCTCATCGGCTACCCGAAGCCCTGGAAGAACAAGGTCCGCACCTTCTGCCAGAACCCCGGCGGCTTCGTGGCACAGGAGAACTATGACAACGACCTGGCCGTGGTCAATGGCCACAGCTTCAAGGAGAAGAAGAGCGAGAACACCAACCTCGCCATCCTCGTCTCCCACAACTTTACCGAGCCCTTCAACCAGCCCATCGCCTACGCCCAGAAGGTGGGCGAGCTGACCAATATGCTGGGCGCAGGCCACATCATGGTGCAGCGCTACGGCGACATCCTCGACGGCAAGCGCACCTGGGCGAAGGAGCTGGCCCAGTCCAACGTCAAGCCCACCCTGAAGGACGCCGTGGCCGGAGACATCACCGCCGCCATGCCCTATCGCGCCATGACCAACATCATCGAGTTCATCAAGATGCTGGACATGGTCGTCCCCGGCTTTGCCGCCAACGAGACCCTGCTGTACAGCCCTGAGCTGAAGTTCTACTCCAACAAGGTCAAGATGGACTCGAACCTCGACACCAACATCAAGGGCCTGCACTGCCTCGGCGACTCTTCCGGCTGGACCCGCGGCCTGATGATGGCCTCCGTCATGGGCGTGCTGATGGGCCGCAAGCTGGCTGAGAAGGAAGGCTGCTGAAACGCCTTTCTGCACTAAGCTGCGCTGAATATTTGGTTCCCGATGCCTCTCCGCACTCCGCGGAGGGGCATTTTTTGCGCTTTGTGCGGCAAAACCGTGCAGGATACAAAAATCGGCAGAAAAAGTCAATTTCCGTCAACCCCGAAAATTTATGGGAATTTGAATTGATTTTCTTCGTTCAAACTGCTACAATCTCAAGTAGAACTCAAGAATAAATTGTATCTTGCGCATAATGCGAGGAGGGATCACTTATGTGCGAAGCCCCCGGAAGCGTAGTAACGCTGCTATGTTCCGGCATCCAGCTTTACAGCGCCGAGAGGCGCATTGCGGACTGCATCCTTGCAGATGTAAAGCGGGCGTCGATGTGTACGTCAGCAGAACTGGCCCGGCTGAGCTGTTCGTCCGAGGCCACCGTCACCCGGCTGTGCCACAAACTGGGATTCGAGAACTACCGCAAATTCCAGCTGGCGCTGGCACGGGACGCCATGGAGCAGCAGGAAGCCCAGCGTATGCGGGACGAAGGGCAGGACGAGCTGCATCAGGCACTTCTGAACATTCTGGCAAACCGCGAAGAGGAGCTGCGGGCCACCATTCAGGCCATTGACACCCGCCAGCTGCGGCAGATCCTCTCTCTGCTGCGCAGCTGCGAGGTCATGGAGGTGGTCTCCGAGGGCGGCGGCCTGCCGGTGGCCTTCGATGCCTCCATCCGGTTCAGCCACCTGGGCAAGCGGTGCGTTTCCAGCGCAGTCCACGAGAAGAACCTTGCCTTTGCTCAGACGCTGACCCCCAAAGACATCCTCATCGTGCTCTCGGCCTCCGGGCAGAGCGCCAGGCTGGAAGAGGTGTCCGCTGCCGCCAAAGGGCGGGATGTACCGGTGCTGCTCATCACCTGTGACAGCCACGGCCCGCTGGCCCAGCTGGCCGACTATGTGATGACGGCTTCCAACCGCGAACAGCGGCTCATCGAGGGCAGCCATGCGGCATCGCTGCTCTCGCCGAACGTCCTTATCGAGGTGCTCTACTACCTGCTGCGGATGGAAAATCTGTAAAAAACAAACGCTGGCACGAAGGTGCCAGCGTTTGTTTTTATCATCAGAGCTCCAGATCACCGGGCAGGATGACATCCAGCTCCGCCGCAGGCTCTGCCACGAGGCGGCGGCTCTGGTTGAAGATGGCCTTTTCCAGCGTATTGCGGGCGAGACGTCCGTTGCCCGCCGTGCGGGCATCCTCTGCCTGCCGGCGCTCGTAGTAGCCCCGCAGCGGTTCCGTGCAGCTCTCGGCCAGCCTGTAGCCCTTGCCCCTCGCCAGCACATTCGTGATGTCCAGCAGCTCATCGGCGGTGTAGTCCGGGAACTCTATCCTGTTCGGGAAGCGGCTGGCAAGGCCGCTGTTGGCGGTCAGGAACGTCTCCATCTCTTTGGTGTAGCCCGCAAGGATGACCACCAGCTCGTCGCGGTGGTCTTCCATCCCCTTCACCAGCGTGTCGATGGCCTCAAGGCCGAAGCTGTCCTGCTCGCCCCGGTAGAGGCTGTAGGCCTCGTCGATGAAGAGGACGCCGCCCAGCGCGCTCTGGATGACGCTGTTGGTCAGGGGGGCGGTGTGGCCGGTGTAGCGGCCCACAAGGTCTCCCCGGCTCACCTCCACCAGCTGCCCGCCCTTGAGGGCGCCGATGGCCTTGAGGTACTTTGCCACGAGCCGGGCGATGGTGGTCTTGCCGGTGCCGGGGTTGCCGGTGAAGATCATATGCATCGAGAGGCTGGCGGTCTTGAGGCCCGCCGCCGCACGGCGCTGCTGCACCTGAATGTTATCGGCAAGACCGAAGACGTATTCCTTCACCGGTGCAAGGCCCACGAGGTCGTTCAGCTCTTTCCTGATCTCTTCCACTGCGCCGGTATAGGCGGCGGGCAGCAGGTCGAAGAGCTTCTGGGGTCCGGCGTCGTTGAGGGCAAAGTCCAGGCCGCCCTCCCGGGCAGTCAGTGTGATCGTTCCGGTAAGCGCGGCATCTGTTTGCAGACAGTATTCGCTCAGAGCGCGGAATATCTTATCGCAGCAGGCCGAAAGCCCCGCTGCACCCTGCTTCGGGCTGCACTGGGCCGCCACATAGTCCCGCACATCCGCGCCCGCCGACAGGGTCAGGCCGAGGCGGGTCTTCACTTTTGCGGCCAGCGCGTTGAGCTGCTGGGCTGCCAGCGCGGCGAGGGCTTCCCGCGCAAAGACGCTGGTCTCACAGACATCGCCCAGCGCCGAGACGAAGGCCGCACCGAACTTGTCGGCCAGCGCCTCCCGGCCCTTCTGGGAGAAGAAGACAAGGTACTTGCCGCAGGGGGTGATGCGGCTCACCGCCCCGGGGGCCAGCGCCGTTCCGGCGTCCACGAGGATGCCCTCCTTGTTGACGAGATACCGGCTGGACAGGGGCGCACTGCCCTTGACGGCCAGGTCTGCCAGCGTCTTCAAAAAGCCCGGGTAGCAGCTCTCGTGGTGCTCAAAGACCAGGATCTCGCCCGGCGCGTGGAGGGCGGCGTACAGATCCTGCAAAAAGAGCTTTTCAGCCCCCGGGTCGGGGTAAAGCGCCAGATCCATAACGGCCAGCTTATCGCTCTGCAAAAGACCCCGGGCGGCCATGCAGCGGGCCGTCTCCGTCAGAGCGAAATGCCGCCCCGTGCCGGGCGCACCGCAGAGCAGGATGACGTTCCGGGCCGTGGGGGCCTCCGTCCCCAGCACGAAGGGCCGGCGCATGGCCCGCACGACGCCGTCCACGAAGGCGTCCTGCCCCAGCACTGTCTTTTTCACCTCAGCGGCCAGCCCTTCGAAGCTGCCCAGATGCTCCTGTCTGACTTCGGTGGTTCCTTTGGCCAGCAGGCCGTCAGCCTCCATGTCCTCGAGCATCTTCCGGCTCTGGGCCAGCGCCTCCTGTGTGGTGTCTCTGCGCAGCTCGGCGTTCTGTTTTTTCAGCATTTCGTCCAGCTTTTTCTGCTGCTCGAGCAGGGCTGCGTTCATATCGGGCAGACCGGTCTTTTCCGGCGGCGTTTTCTGCGTATCAAAGCGCAGTTTTCCTCCCGGGCCGAACACTCCGTTCATCAAGTTCTCCCAATCGTCGGTGTATGCCATCTGCCTGCCTCCGTCCTGCGTTTTTTTCCAGTATAGTGTACTTTGCCCCCTTTTGCAAGAAAAGTCTTGAAAATCCACGGGCAGGCGGGTACACTAATTTTATATTGATTTGATATGCGAAGGGAATGGAACGAAATGAAAACGCCCGCAGAGTGGAAAACGCTGTTCGAGAGCAGCGCCTTTGCACGGCAGACAAACTACAGCGGCCCTCTGGGGCCGGAATATAACCCCTCCGGCACCCGGCTCCGGCTCTGGGCGCCCACGGCGCAGAAGGTATCGGTCAACCTCTACCGCCGGGGCGACGGCGGGGCCTGCATGGGGACCCTGCCGCTGGAACAGCACGGGCAGGGCGTCTGGTCGGTCTATCTGCCCGGCGACCAGCACGGACATTACTATACCTTTACCGTCGAGGTGGACGGCACAGCATACGAGACGGGCGACCCCTACGCCCGGACGGCAGGCGTCAACGGCCTGCGGAGCATGATCTTAGACGCGCCCCGCATCGACCCGCCCGACTGGAACCACGACCACCGGGTCATTGTCCCGGCCTCCCGCCGGACAGTGTGGGAGGTCAGCGTCCGCGACTTCTCGCAAGACCCGGCCTGCGGCGTTCGGAATGCATGGCGGGGCAAATTCATGGCCTTTACCCAGAAGGGGACCACCCTTTCTTCCGCCGGCACCTTCCCCACCTGCCTCGACTACCTCAAGCGGCTGGGAGTGGGCTATGTGCAGCTGATGCCCATCTTCGACTTCGGCAGTGTGGACGAAAGCCGCCCCCTCACCCGGCAGTACAACTGGGGCTACGACCCCACCAACTACAACGTCCCCGAGGGCAGCTACTCCACCGACCCCACGAAAGGCGAAGTCCGGGTGCGGGAATGCAAGGAGATGATAGCCGCCCTCCACGCGGCGGGCATCGGCGTCATCATGGACGTGGTGTACAATCATATGTACCGCAGCGAGAACCCGCTGAACCGCACGGTGCCTTATTATTTCTTCCGGCAGAACCCGGACGGCAGCTTCTCCAACGGCAGCGGCTGCGGCAACGAGTTTGCCAGTGAGCGGCCCATGGCCCGGAAATACCTCATCGACTCGGTGCTCTACTGGGCGCAGGAATATCACATCGACGGCTTCCGCTTCGACCTCATGGGCCTCTATGACGTGGACACCATGAACGAACTGCGGGCCGCGCTGGACGCTCTGCCGTGCGGCAGAAACATCCTGATGTACGGTGAGCCGTGGCAGGGCGGCGGAAGCCAACTCCACCGGTACGAGGCCAATAAGGCGAACCTCGCCATGCTGTCCGAGCGCATCGGCATCTTCTGCGACAACACCCGCGACGTCATCAAGGGCGGCTGTTTTGACGCCCGGGAGCCGGGTTACGTCGAGGGCAGGCCGGGCAGCTTCTGGGACATCGGCGGGGCCGTGGCCGCGTGGTGCCGCAGCGACAAGCTGCCCACCCATTCGCCCTCTCAGATCGTCAGTTATGTCTCTGCCCACGACAATTTCACTCTCTGGGATAAGCTGATGCTCGTCCGGTACGCCCGTCCCGAGTACACTGCCGCCGACTCGGCGGCGCTGGCCCAGAACCGGCTGGCGGCGGGCATCTATCTCACCTGCATGGGGATGCCCTTCCTGCAGGCCGGCGAGGAGTTCGCCCGCACCAAAAAAGGTCAGGGCAACACCTACCGCTCTTCGCCCTCCCTCAACCGTCTGGACTGGAAGCGGGCCGCGCAGTTCCACGGACTGGTGGACTATTACCGGGGGCTTCTGGGCCTGCGGGCGCAGTTCCCCCGCCTGAGCGCCTCGGACGCGGCCAGCCCGGCGGCTATCCGATTTTTCTCGCTGGAACATCCCCTCGTGGGCTGGACTTTGCCCGCCGCACCCGGCGACGGCGCGGCATGGCGGGCGCTCTGCGTCTTTTACAATCCCACGGAGGAAGAAAAGCGGGTCCACCTGCCCGACGGCCAGTGGAAATTGCTGAGCGACGGCGTATCGTCTGCGCTCTGGAAAGGCCCCAGCCGGGTCTGCGGCGGCGAAGTGACACTGCTGCCATACAGTGCAACGATTTTCGGCCAGGTATAATAAAAAAGCGGCCCGCCGCTTTACGCGGCGAGCCGCCCAATCATGTCCTGATTTAGCCCTGCGGGTCCTGCTGAGGTGCAGACTCGGCAGACTTCTCCTGACGAGATGCGCCGTTGGTGCCATTGCCGCTGTTGGAGGCGTTCTTTTCGCCCAGCGTCAGGCTGACAGTCTGCATCTGACCGTCGCGGGCGACGGTGATGGACAGGGTGTCACCGGCAGAGTGCTCCTGCATCAGGGTGCCAAGGTCGGTCTTCTGGGCCACCTCAGTGTTGTCGATGCTGACGATGCGGTCGCCGGCCTTGAGGCCAGCCTTATCGGCAGGGCCGCCGGACACGACGTCCACGACGTAGATGCCGTAGGCGTTGACGCCCAGCTGTGCTGCCGTCTGTGCGTCGGTGACAGCCAGATAGGTGATGCCCATGTAGGGACGGCCCGTGACGTAGCCGTTCTCCAGCAGGTCCTGCGCCACCTTGATGGCGTCGTTGATGGGGATGGCGAAGCCCAGACCTTCGGCGTCAGAGCTGGAAGACTTTGCGTTGACGATGCCGATCAGCTCGCCGTTCATGTTGAACAGGCCGCCGCCGGAGTTGCCGGGGCTGACAGAAGCATCCATCTGAATGAGGGACATGGTGTTGACAGAGCTGGAGCTCTGGATGGAGACACTGCGGTTCAGGGCGCTGACGATGCCGCTGGTGACGGTGCCGCCCAGCTCACCCAGCGGGTTGCCCACGGCCAGCACGTTGTCGCCCACGGCCAGCTTGTCGCTGTCGCCCACGATGGCGGGGGTCAGGCCGTCGGCATCGATCTTGATGACGGCGATGTCGCTGGTGGAATCCTCGCCCACGACGGTGGCAGGGTAGTCCTTGTCGCCGATGGTGACGGTGATGTTGGACGCGCCGCTCACGACATGGTCACAGGTGAGGATGTAGCCATCCGAGCTGATGATGACGCCGCTGCCGGCGCCGCTCTCCACCTGGCTCTGGCCGTACCAGGACCACTGGGAGTAGACCACCTGCTCGGTGGTGATGACCACGACGCTGGGGCTGACGGTCTTGGCCACCTGTGCGGTGGTCATGCCGCTGGAAACAGTCGTGCCTTCGGCGGCGCTCTCAGAGTCTGCCGAAGAGCTGCTAGACCGCTCCACCTGCTGGATGATGACCTTGTTATTGCCGCCGAAGCGTGCGCCCACAAAGCCGCCCATAAAGCCCATGGCTGCGGCCAGCACCAGAGCGACGATGCTCTTTACAGCCTTGCCTGCATTCTTCTTAGGCTTCTTCGGCGCGGCAGGAGCTGTGTTCTGCGGGCCTGCGGGGGGCGGCGTTGCGCCGCCGGAAGGCTGGGTGTTCTCGCTGAAGGCAGAAGCAGTGTTTGCGGTGTTCATGCCGCTGGACCCCACATTGGGGTAGCCGGTATCACCGGCAGGATTATTGGAAGAGGAATAGTCATATTCCCATTTGTTTTCATCCATCGTGATTACTTCCTTTCTAAGGGATTAGAAGTTGTTTTCATAACCGTTGCGCACCGTCTGAGCGGTCTTTTTGCCCGCATACTGCGTTGCTTTCCCTTGCAATCCGCCTAGGATTGCTTCGGGAAAGCGCCTTGCCTGCCGGCAAAAATCCTCGCCCATTCGGCACTCTCCGGCTATGAAAACAACTTCGGCCGGGGGAAGAGCTTTTCCGCCCCTCTCCGGCACGGTTTTATTCTATCTGCTAATTGTGAAAATCAATCGTTTCCCCAGTGAAGAATGTGTGAAATAAAGTCTAAGGAGTTTCTATGAAAATCAGCGCCACGCAAACGGGCTTTGCCCTTTATAAAGAGGCCGACATCATCGGCCAGTGCGGCGTCACGCCCACCCCAAAAGGTGCGGACATCACGGCCCTGTCCGTCCTGTCCCAGTGGCGGCGGAAGGGCTACGGCTCCTACCTGTTAAAAGAGATATTGCGCCGGTTCGGCGGTTATGACCGGGAGGCCGCGACGGTGTTCACCGCGCCCCTGCCCGCCGACGAGGGCGAAGGGCTGTTCTGGCAGAAATTCGGCTTTGCGCCTGAGGATGGGCGGCTCGTCCGCCGCCGCACCCCCGATCTGACGGCGGTGCGCTTCGTGCAGGACTATCTTGCCGCCCATCTCCCCCACCCGAAGCTCTGCATCGACGCCACCTGCGGCAACGGCGGCGACACGGCGTTCCTCTGCCGCCTTGCCGGCCCGGAAGGCCGGGTGCTGGGCTTCGACATCCAGCCCGAGGCCATCACTTCCACCCGCGCCCGGCTCAAAAAGCAGGGCCTCACGGCAGAGCTTATCTGCGACAGCCACGCAAACCTCTTACAGTATGTCCGGCCCGGCACGGCGGACATCGTGATGTTCAACTTCGGCTGGCTGCCCGGGGCCGACCACAGCGTCTTCTCCACAGCAGACAGCAGCATCCCTGCGCTGGAAGCCGCTCTCGCGGCGCTGCGCACCGGCGGCGTGCTCAGCGCCATCCTCTACAGCGGGCGCGTCATCGGCACAGACGAAAAGCAGAGCATCCTCGGCTGGCTGCGGGCTCTCCCGCTGGAAAAATATACCGTACTGGTGTGCGATTTTGCCAACTGGGCCGACACCGCGCCCCTGCCCTGCCTTGTTCTGAAAAAATAGCAAAAACTCTTGCATCCATGTGGATTTTCTGTTAAAATAAGCGTTGTATGTAATTTTATAGGAGAGTTTCCCATGTAAACAGACCCTATTGTTTGCTGATACATCCACCCGGCCCTTCGCGGGGCCGCATCTCAGGAGAACGAAACTTTTATGACAAATCGTGAAGAAATCGAGCGCCGCCGGACGTTTGCTATCATCAGCCACCCCGACGCCGGCAAAACGACGCTGACCGAAAAGCTGCTGCTGTACGGCGGAGCCATCAATCAGGCAGGCTCTGTCAAGGGCAAGCAGAGCGCAAAGCACGCCGTGTCCGACTGGATGGACATCGAGAAGCAGCGCGGCATCTCTGTCACCTCTTCGGTGCTGCAGTTCAACTACGCAGGCAAGTGCGTGAACATTCTGGACACCCCGGGCCATCAGGACTTCTCGGAGGACACCTACCGCACCCTGATGGCAGCCGACTCGGCTGTCATGGTCATCGACGCCGCAAAGGGCGTCGAGGCCCAGACCATCAAGCTGTTCAAGGTCTGCACCCTGCGCCACATCCCCATCTTCACCTTCATCAACAAGATGGACCGCGAGGCCCGCGACCCCTTCGAGCTGATGGAGAACATCGAAGAAATTCTGGGCATCAAGACCTACCCCATGAACTGGCCCATCGGCTGCGGCAAGGAGTTCAAGGGCGTGTTCGACCGCAACACCCGCAAAGTGCTTGCTTTCTCCAGCGACGGCCGCGCCAACGGCGTCAAGAAGGTCGAAGAGACCGAGGCCGAGCTGGGCGATGCCGCACTGGACGAGATGCTGACCCCCTATCTGCACCAGCAGCTGGTGGACGAAATTGAGCTTCTGGACGGTGCTGCCGAGGAGTTTGACCTCGACCGCGTGCTGCGCGGCGAGCTGAGCCCCGTGTTCTTCGGCTCTGCGCTGACCAACTTCGGCGTCGAGCCCTTCCTCGAGAACTTCCTCCGCCTCACCCCCACCCCGCTGGCCCGCGTGGACAGCCTGACCGGTGAGGCCGTTGACCCCTGCCGCGATGAGTTCTCTGCCTTCATTTTCAAAATTCAGGCCAACATGAACAAGGCCCACCGCGACCGTATCGCCTTCATGCGCATCTGCTCGGGCAAGTTCGAGCGCGGCATGGAAGCCTACCACGTGCAGGAGGGCAAGAACATCAAGCTGGCCACCGGCACCCAGCTGATGGCGCAGGACCGCGCCATCGTCGATGAAGCCTACGCAGGCGACATCATCGGCCTGTTCGACCCGGGCATCTTCTCCATCGGCGACACCCTGTGTACCGGCAAGAAGAAGATCGAGTTCGCCGGCATCCCCACCTTCTCCCCCGAGCACTTTGCCCGCATCGAGCAGAAGGACACCATGAAGCGCAAGCAGTTCGTGAAAGGCATGGAGCAGATCGCTCAGGAGGGCGCTATCCAGATCTTCCGCGAAGTGGGCGGCGGTATGGAAGAAGTCGTGGTCGGCGTCGTCGGCGTGCTGCAGCTGGAAGTGCTGGAGTACCGTCTGAACACCGAGTACAACGTCGAGATCCGGATGCAGCAGCTCCCCTTCGAGCAGCTGCGCTGGGTCCAGAACGACCCCGACACTTACGTCCTGCGTGACCTCGACCTCACCAGCGACACCAAGGCCGTCGAGGACATGAAGGGCAACCGCCTGCTCCTGTTCACCTCCGATTGGGCTATCCGCTGGGCTGAAACGCACAATGAGACGTTAAAGCTGAGCGAATTTGGCAATATTTAAGTTACAGGTTCCCAAGAGCTGCTGTGCAGAAGACCTGCATGGCAGCTCTTTTTAGAATAAATCTAAAATACAACAATATGTACCAGTCAGCGACAACACCCCCTTCGCGGGGCGCTGCCGGAAAAGAAGGTAACGATCTATGGAAAAACGTAACATTGGCAAAAGCGGTCTCTCCGCACCATTTCTGGGTCTTGGCACCTGGGCCATCGGCGGCGGCAGCTGGTGGGGCGACAACGACGACGCCCTGTCGGTAAAAGCCATCGAGACTGCCGTGGAGCAGGGCATCACCTGGATAGACACCGCCCCCATCTACGGGCTTTACCACAGCGAAGAGGTAGTGGGCGAAGCTTTGCGCCACATCGACCGGGACAAGGTCATCCTCTCCACCAAGTGCGGCCTCGAGTGGCGGCACGAAAGCCCCGTTCTCCACAAGGTGGTGGACGGCGTGCAGACCTACCGCGACCTGTCGGCCAAGAGCATCATCGAGGATGTGGAAGACAGCCTGCGCCGTCTCGGCACCGACCATCTGGACGTGCTCTACACCCACTGGCAGACGCCGGATCTTTCCATCTTCCCGCTGGAAGAAACTGTCGAGGCCATGATGAAGCTCAAGGAGCAGGGCAAGATTCGTGCCATCGGCGCGTCCAACACCACCGCTGAGTTCATCCGCGGCTACTGCAAATACGGCCAGCTGGACGTCATTCAGGAAAAGTACAGCCTGCTGACCCGCCGCATCGAGAAGCAGCTGCTGCCCACCTGCAAGGAGCTGGGCGTGTCCGTTCAGGCTTATTCTCCCTTGGAGCAGGGCCTGCTCACCGGCAAGGTGACCATGGACACCACCTACCCCGAGGGCAGCACCCGGAACACGAACCCCTGCTTCCAGCCCGCCCGTCGGATGCAGGCCATCCGGCTGCTGGACAGCTGGTCTGACCTCTGCGAGAAGTACCACTGCACCAAGGCGCAGCTGGTCATCGCCCTGACGGCCCGGATGATCCCCGGCCTGCACGTGTTGTGCGGCGCACGGACGCCGGAGCAGGCCATCGACAACGCCGGTGCGCTCCACATCGCACTGGAAGGCGCCGACGCCGTCCAGATGAAGTGGGACGTGGACGCCATTTCCTGAGCAAAACCGCAGATATGAAACGAGCAGAGCCTCCACCGAAAGGTAGAGGCTCTGCTCGTTTCATATCTGGATTCTTTGTGATAAACTGGAATTTATCTAACTTTTCCTTGAAAGCCTAAATTCTTCAAAGCATCTTCTCCAAACTTTGCAAAGTCACCTTCTGCACCAAAAGAAAAGAAAGCTTCTTTACCACCAGTGGCAATAATATCTGCACTCTGATACCCCTGATACTCGGATAACATAATTACTAAACTGGCATAACTTCCTGTTCGTAAAAACCAGTTTTCAAAAATTAATAGTAGTGTTTTGGTGTCTCCCAATTCACGTATAATTTCGTCTTTGAATTCCACATCGGAGAACTTACGTTTATCAAATTCTTCTTTGATTTTATTTTTGATTTCATCTAATTCATATCGTTTTTTAGCATACATTTCGACTTTCTTGCTTGCCATTAAAAACGCTCCTTTCAAATTCCGATTTGCCGACCTCACCCATTCTCCTTCCAGAACAGCCCGCCGCTGGTCTGGAAGAGCAGCCACGGATTGACGCTCTTGCTGCCGAGTTTGAAGTCCATGGTCAGATCTTCGCCCAATGCGCCCACGGCCTGCCCCCGCTCCACGCTCTGGCCCTCGCTCACCGAGAGAGCATCCAGCCCGTAGAGGTAGCTTCGCATCCCGCAGCCGTGGTCGATGACGACGGTGTTGCCGGTGAGGGCGAGGTTCCGGGCCAGCACCACGACGCCGTTGGCCGGGGCGCGGCAGGGGTCGCCCGGGATGGTGTAGAGTTTCGTGGAGTTCGATTTGCTTCCCTGCCTGCCGCCGGTGACTTTGGTCTGGCCGAAGTCCACCAGAGTCATATAATTCTCCGCCGGGCAGGCGAAGCCGCCGCTCCACAGCTTTTCGCGGGCGGGCTGTTCATAGAGGGGCCAGACGGCGTTGCGGAACTCGGTGTTGGCAGCTTCGGAGGCTTCCGGATCGGCTTCGATTTCAACCGTACCGAAGTCCTTCGGGATGACGGTGATGTTCTTCACCACCGTCTCGCCGCCCACGGTAAAGGTCACTTCGTGCGCACCGGCAGCGGCATTGTAGGCCGCCGGGATATAGGCGCGCCACCCGCTGCCCAGACGGACGGCCTGCACATTGCCCAGGTCTGTTTCCACCGTGGGAGCTGTCTCGCCCACCATGCCGGTGAAAGCCGCGGCCACCGTGCCGCCCTGCTCCATCCGTTCGGCGGAAAGCTCCACCTCGGCGCTGGCCTGCAGGGTGAACCGGAAAGAGTAATAGTACCAGCCTGTGGGCCGGGCAGGCTTTTCCAGCCGGACGTTCCGCCGGAGCTGGCCGGTGCTGCCGCCCTCGAACTGGGTGGCCAGCATATTTTCCGGCAGACGCCAGACGGTCAGCTCGGCCTTATAGTCCCCGTTGGCCGGAAACAAAAAATCGTCGTAGGTGGCCGCAGTCCCCTCGAAGACCACATTGCCCGCGCTGTCGGTGATGGTCAGGGGGCCGTAGCTGTACCACTCGGGCAGAGCGAAGGCCGGGTGAGCGTCGTAGAGGACGCCAAGCTTCTGCACCGTGAGGGTGCGGGGGCTGGCGAAGACTTTATCCACCTGCCCGCCCAGCAGCGGCACCTGCCAGCACCAGCCGTTGGGCTCCAGCTCCTGCCCGGCGAACTGAACCTCAGACGCGGGCTTCGCGCCCTCCGAGGTGAACGAATAACTCACGCCCAGCACTGCCGCAAGCAGCACCACGACGCCCAGCGCGACGCCGATGAGCCATAATAAAAGCTGCTTCATCTATGTATCTCTCCTCTTGCAGCGGCCTCGCCCTCTCAGTCACCTTCGGTGACAGATTCCCCTTTTTGTCGCTTGCGCGACATCTTCCCCCGGCCGGGGGAAGTCTTTCCTCAAAGGGAGAGCCAAAAACGTGACCGTCAGGCCATAGCCTCTCCCTTTGGGAGCAACAATGATGACCGCCGCCAGTGGCGGAAACAGGGAATCATTGTTGGGGCAGTGGCCAGCAAGACGCAAGTGCTTTTTAAGCACGAAGCGGATGCTGGGTGCCGCAACCCGGGTAGTGGCACGCCGCAGGCGTGACGGAGAGGGCAAGCCCGCTTTCCTATATTTGCAGATATAAAAAGGCGCACCGGCACAGCCCTGTTACAGACTGCCGGTGCGCCCTTTGTCATTTTGTTCTGTTTCGGCCCGCGTTATTCGGCAGTATCCTCAGCGGGAGCAGCCTCTTCTGCGGCCTCGTCTTCAGCCTCAGCAGGCTCTTCCTCAGCGGGGGCGGCGGTATCCTCACCGAACAGCAGACGCTCGTACTCGTCCAGCTCCTTCTCACGGCGGCGCAGATAAACAGCCACAGCAGCCAGCGCACCAGCCACAGCAGCCAGCGTTGCGATAACAGCGATCAGACAGGATTTCTTCATAGGTTCAGCACACTCCTTTTTGGTCGAACCAGCGGTCCAGCTATTTTCAGCGGTCGTTCCGCGGCACAGGCTCGGTCTATTCTGAAACTATTATACCCGGACTTCACGAAAATTACAACCAAAAAGGCAAAATTTTGCTTTTTTCAAAGTCCCAGCTTTTTCTTATACGCCTTGAATGCGCCGGGCAGAGTGTATTCGTTCTGCAGCTGTTCGCGGCTGGCCCAGACACAGCCCGCCGGGGCTTCCGCACTGCCGACGCAGACAGAATAGCCGCTCATCCGCCACTCGATGTGGCTGAAAATATGCTTTGCCGCCGGCAGAGGTTCGATGCCCTCACAGGCAAGGCCCAGCGCTTCCAGCCGGGCGCAGACTTCTTCGGCGCTGAGGGCTTCGCCCTCCCACAGAAGCGGCTGCCACAGACCGGCCAGCAGACCTTTTTCGGGCCGCTGCTGCAGCAGGAAGCGCTCTTCGGGATCTTCGGCCAGCACTACCGTCACCGGCTCGATGCGCCGTGCTTTGGGCGCAGCCTTATGGGGCAGTTCCAGCGCCGTACCGGCCCTGCGGGCTTCACACAGAGAGGCCAGCGGACACTGCTCACAGAGCGGTGCGCCGTTCGGCACACAGACCAGTGCGCCCAGCTCCATCAGAGCCTGATTGTAGTCGCCCGCCTTTTCGGGGAGCTGATGCTCCATGACCCGGGCCGTAAAAGCTCGTTTTACCGCCGGTTCTGTAATAACGCCGGGGTCATTATACAGTCTGGAAAACACCCGCAGCACATTTCCGTCCACCGCCGGGACAGCCAGCCCGAAGCTGATGGAGGCGATGGCTCCCGCCGTGTAGTCCCCGATACCGGGCAGAGCGCGAAGGGCATCGTGATCGGCGGGCAGCTGCCCGCCGTACTGCTCACAAACGATGCGGGCCGCCTTTTGCAGGTTGCGCACCCGGCTGTAGTAGCCCAGCCCCTCCCAGAGCTTGTGGAGCTTTTCTTCCTCGCACGCCGCCAGCGCGGGAATATCCGGCAGGGCGGCGAGGAAGTGCTCATAATAGGGCAGCGCCGCCGAGACGCGGGTCTGCTGCAGCATGATCTCGCTGAGCCAGACGTGGTAGGGGCTGGGGTCGGTGCGGAAGGGCAGGATGCGCTGGTTCTTGTAGAACCATTCCAGCAATGCCGGGGCGATGTTTTCCACTTGTTTTGCTCTCCTTGTTGAAAATAAAAGAAAACCTCTCAGTCAAAGCCTTCGGCTTTGCCAGCTCCCCTATCGAGGGGAGCCTCTGGCGAAAAGGAAAAGTTTCCCGTTCTGCCAAAGCCTCTCCTCGTCAGGAGAGGTGGCATTGCGAAGCAATGACGGAGAGGTTGACTCACTGATCAGAAGCCGTAAGCCGTGCGGGGGAAGGGCAGCACGTCACGGATGTTCTGGATGCCCGTGAGGTACATGATCATGCGCTCGAAGCCCAGACCATAGCCTGCGTGCTCCACGCCGCCGAACTTGCGGAGGTTCAGGTACCAGTCGTAGCTGGACTTGTCCAGACCCAGCTCGTCCATACGGGTCACGAGCTTGTCGTAGTCCTCCTCACGCTGGCTGCCGCCGATGAGCTCGCCGATGCCGGGGACCAGCATATCGGCTGCGGCCACGGTCTTTCCGTCGGCGTTCTGCTTCATGTAGAAGCTCTTGATCTCCTTCGGGTAGTCGGTGACGAAGACGGGCTTCTTGAATACCACCTCGGTCAGGTAGCGCTCGTGCTCAGTCTGGATGTCCACGCCCCACTCCACGGGGAACTGGAACTTCTTGTTGTTCTTCTTCAGGATCTCGATGGCGTCGGTGTAGCTGATGCGGCCAAACTCGCTGTTTGCCACCAGCTCAAGGCGCTCGATGAGGCCCTTGTCGATGAACTGGTTGAAGAAAGCCATCTCATCGGGGCAGTTGTCCAGAACGTAGCGGATCACGTACTTGGTCATGGCCTCGGCGGTGTCCATGTAGCCGTTCAGATCGCAGAACGCCATCTCCGGCTCGATCATCCAGAACTCGGCGGCGTGGCGGGTGGTAAAGCTCTTCTCCGCGCGGAAGGTGGGACCAAAGGTGTACACCTTGCCGAACGCCATTGCCATGGCCTCGGCTTCCAGCTGGCCGGAAACGGTCAGGTTGACGGGCTTCTCGAAGAAGTCCTTGGTATAATCGACGGTGCCGTCCTCGTTCTTGGGGACGTTGTCGAGGTCAAGGGTGGTGACGCGGAACATCTCGCCGGCACCCTCACAGTCGGAAGCGGTCAGCAGCGGGGAGTGAGCGTAGACAAAGCCGTTCTCCTGGAAGAACTTGTGGATGGCGTAAGCGGCCACGCTGCGGACACGGAAAGCGGCGTTGAAGGTGTTGGTGCGGGGGCGCAGGGTGGGCATGGTGCGCAGATACTCCATGCTCATCTTCTTTTTCTGCAGCGGATACTCGTCGGCGGGGCAGTCGCCCAGGATCTCGACGGAATCAGCATTCAGCTCGAAAGGCTGCTTTGCCTGCGGAGTCAGCACGATGCGGCCCACGACACGCAGGCTGCTGTACAGGCCGGTGTGGACGACCTCATCGTAGTTTGCCAGCTTGCCGGCTTCCAGCACGACCTGCAGGGTCTTGAAGCAGCCGCCGTCGGACAGGGCGATGAAGCCGATGTTCTTGGAGTCGCGGATGTTCTTTGCCCAGCCGCATACGGTGACGACCGTACCATCGGCGGGGGTGTTCTTGTACAGCGAAACGATCTCAGTGCGTTCCATTTTCAGATTACCTCCGATATAAAGTAAAAAGACAGCTTTTCTCCCTGAAAGTTCAGGGCGAACAAGCTGTCTTGTAATGTCCGCGGTGCCACCTGAATTACCGGAAGTGTCCGGTCGCTCACGCGCTCAAGTAAAAGCGCTGCTCCGTTAACGCTGAGCCTGCGGCGCACCTACTGGCGGCGCATTTTTCTCACTGCGCCCTGTTCAGTTTGCTGCTCCCGGGTGTTCGTTCACGCACCGTCCGCGCACGGCTCCCAGCTCTGCCGCGCTCTCTGTGGCGTTGTGATGCGCTACTTTTCCCAATCACTGCATTTACCAGTAAAATATAGCACTTTGCCGCCGTTTCGTCAAGTATCCGGGCTAAGCAACGCCTGCACAAGGCCGTTGGCCGCCAGCTGCCCGGCATAGAGGGCCTCGTTGAGGTTATTGCCGTGGCCTCCTATCTCGATGAGCAGACTGCCGGTGGTGAGGTCCTGATTATAAAAGCGGTAGCTGAACAGCACAGGCCGGGTGAACCCGGGGTACATCCCCTCCATGCTCCGCTCCCATGCGGCGGCGAAACGGAGGTTCTGCCGCCAGCCGGGCAGCCGGACGCTGCCGCCGTTGTCGCACCCGCAGATGATCATGACCTGCGCGGCCTGCCGCCCGGCCACGGTGCAGACCGGGGCCATCCGGGAACCTCCCTCTGTCTCGATGGCGTCCCGGTGGACGTCCAGCACCACCTTGATGCTGGGGTACTGGGCCAGATACCGCTGGACGACGGCCCGGCTGTTCTCGTAGCTGCCGGTGTAGCTGGGGTAGTCGTTCAGGGTCTCGTCGTGGAGGGTGTTCAGCCCGGCGGCGTTGAGGGTGTCGGCCATCACCCGGCCCACAGCACACATATTCAGGTTGGTGTCGGTGGTGCGGGCGCCGTCGCCGGGCGAATACCACAGCCCCACCGAGAGGCGGTAGTCCTCGGTGGCGTGGGTGTGCATGATGAGGATCTGCGGGTCAGGGCTGTCCTTTTCGACGCCAAAGGGCAGTGGCTCCTGTATCTCTGCTGCGATGTCCGCCGCAGTCTGTCGGGTGTTGTTCTTGATGCTGCCCGCGCCGCAGGCAACGTACTTTTCACCGCTGCCCTGGGGGTAGTTTTTCTCGATGACGGCGCCCGCGCCTTCGGGCCGGGCGTCGTCACCCAGAAGCTCCACAAGATAGCTTTCGATGCCGCCTGTCGGGGCGGCGGCTTCGGGCAGAGAGGCGGCAGTCCCGGTGCTTTCAGGGGCGGCTTCGGTCATGGATGCGGCCTCCTCCTGTGCCGCGCCGGAGACGGCCTTTCGGCTCAGGGAGAGCGCCGTCTGCGCCGCCGGGACAGGCCCGGCGATGACCGCCGCCAGCCCCAGCACAACACTGTGGGCCGTGATGGTCAGAGCCGCAAAAAGGGCCGCTGCGCCCAGAAAGGGCAGCAGATGGCTCTGCCCGGCCTCGCCATAGCGCATAAACTGCCCCCTCCCCTTTTGTTTTATCCATACAATATGATGGACGGTCTGGTTTTATCCCACCAGCCAGCAGAGCTGGGCGATGCTGAGCCTCGGCTGCAAGGCGCGGTTGATGGCCGCGCCCAGCAGGGCGGCCCCGTGGGCGATGACGCTGTCCAGTTCCCGGGGCGTCACCACGAGGTCTTTGCCCTCCTGCGCCATCATCAGGGTGGGGATGCCCGCCGCGATGACCGGCAGGCCCAGACGGGCCGCGTCCAGATGCTTGCTGCTGCCGGGCTGGGCCGGACAGAGGCCGGTGTCGGAGAACTGCAGCGTCCGGCCCAGACGCTGGGGTTCCGACGAGCAGAGGCTGTCCACGCAGATGAGGGCCGTGGGCCGCACTTCCCGCACCAGCGCACCGGCCAGCTGCTGCAGGCTCAGACCGGTGGACGCCGAGACGCCCGGGGCCACCGCCGCCACCGGGCGGATGCCCTTCACCGGCGGACGGCCTGCGCCCATCGTGACAAAAATTTTCTGGACGGTGCGGGGGCCGAGGGCGTCGGCGGTGACCCGGCGGTTGCCCACGCCCAGCACCAGCACCGGCCCCTCCGGCGGCACAAGCGCCCGCAGCTCGTCCGCTGCCTGCTCGATGACCTCGGCGTCCCGCTCGTCCAGCACGCTGACGCTGGGGACTTCCAGCGTGACGTACCGCCCCCGGGGTTTTTCGAGGCCCTCCCGGGCGATCTCCACCCGCGTCACCGTCACGCCGCCCCGCTTTGCCGTGGCCGCGCGGACTCCGCCGGGCAGGTCCGTCGCGGCCGTGTAGAGCTCGTCCGCCATATCTGTCAAGCGCATGATTTTCCCTCTTTTCTGCTCTGTTTGCCGCCAAAAAGCCGGTTTTTGGGCCTCGCGGCACAAAAAGTATGGGAAAATCAAAACTTTTTGAAACAAAAATCAAAAAAATGCTTGCGCTGGAACGGCAAATATGGTATCATAAGGTGCGCTGTTATAGGTAGCCAAGGAGGTGGAACGAATGCCTAACATCAAATCTCAGAAGGACCGTGTCGTGCAGGCTGTTGCAGAGCAGGCTCACAACAAGGCCATTAAGACCAACCTGAAAACAGTCGTCAAGAAGGCAGACGCTGCCATCGATGCGAATGCCGCTGACAAGGACGCAACCGTCCTGGCTGCTGTTTCCGCGATCGACAAGGCTCGCGCTAAGGGTGTCATCAAGAAGAACACCGCTAGCCGCAAGATCAGCCGTATGGCAAAGCGTGCTAACAAGAACGCTTGATCGCAGTTTGATTGACGAACAAAACCCCTGTACCGGGACCCCGGTGCGGGGGTTTTTGTTTTTTATTTTTCGGGACGGTAAAGTGCGCTTGCGCGCTTTTGGCGCGAGAAAACGCTCTTCCATCATCACAGAAGAGCCTCCTCAGTAACAATATGTATCCTCCCCGGTTTCGCCATCAGCTCCTCCTCCGGCAGCGGCGGGGCCTTCTCCGCCCAGAGCCACCACCCGGCCCAGAGGACGGGGACTGCCGCCGCAAGGGCCAGCCCCGGCCAGAGCACAGCCGGATAGCTCAGCGCCGCACTGCCGGGCCAGAACACCGCCGCTGCACAGAGCGCCAGCGCCGTCCAGCCCTCCCAGAAGATCGTCGTCCATTGTGTTTCCTGTCGCATGGCTTTTCGCCTCCTTCTGGCCCCAATATAACGCACTCCGGGCGAAAAATGAGGCGAAACGGCCCGCCTTACACACAAAAACATCCCGGCTTGAGCCGGGATGTTTTTCTAATTCTGGTCATGACTCTTCCCCACCCACGAGCAGACGACTCCGCACACAAGGCTGGTGGTGATCCCTGCCGCGGCGGCAGTCAGCCCGCCGGTGAGGATGCCGATGGCCCCTTCCTCTTCGATGGCCGTCCGCACGCCTTTCGCCAGCAGATGGCCGAAGCCCAGCAGCGGCACGGTAGCGCCGCAGCCCGCGAACTCCGCCAGCGGCGCATACCACCCCACCGCCGAAAGAATGACGCCCGCCACCACATAGCCCGTCAGGATGCGGGCCGGGGTCAGGCCGGTGAGGTCGATGAGCAGCTGGCCGATGACGCAGATGCCGCCGCCCACCACGAAGGCCCAGAAGTAATTCATCCGTTTTCCTCCTTCTGCTGCGGGCTGCGCAGCTCCACGAGATGGGCGATGGCCGGGATGCTCTCCTTCTGCAAAAAGGTCATCTGGCTCATCAGCGCGCCGGTGGCGATAAAGAGCACCCGCTTCTGCGTCCCCTTCTCGAGGCGGGGCAGGATATGCCCGCAGAGGACGGAGGCGCAGCAGCCCGGGCCGGAGCCGCCGCTCTTCACAGTCTGCTCGGCGGCATCGTAGAGGATGCAGCCGCAGTCCACATGGTTCTTGAGCAGAAGTCCTTCTGCCGCCAGCAGGTCGCGCAGGAGCTGGCTGCCCACATGGCCGAGGTCGCCGGTGTAGATGCGATCGAAGTCCGCCGGGGCGCTGCCGGTATCCTTCAGATAGCGCAAAAGGGTCGCGGCGGCAGCGGGGGCCATAGCCGCACCCATGTTGTTGATGTCTTTTATTTTATAGTCCTGCACCCGTCCGAAGGTGGCGGCGCAGAGCTGCACACCCTCACCGGCGGGCCGCAGCAGGCAGGCACCCGCCGCCGTAGCCGTCCACTGAGCGGTGGGCGTCCGGACAGCGCCGTAGCTCAGCGGCGTGCGGAACTGACGTTCTGCCGCACAGAAATGGCTGGACGTCATCGCCAGCAGGCCGTCGGCCATGCCTGCACTGCACAGCGCCGCACCGAGGCCCAGCGCTTCGGCCATCGTGCTGCAGGCCCCGAAGAGGCCCGCAAAGGGGATGCCCAGCTCCCGCAGGGCGTAGCTGGACGCGGTACACTGGGCCTGTAAGTCGCCCGCCAGCGCGAGGCTGACGTTATCCGGCGTCGTCTCCGCCTTTTTGAGGCAGAGCCGCGCCGCCCGCAGGGTCATTTCTTTCTCGGCGGCCTCCCAGTTGGACTGGCCGAAAAAGTTGTCGGCGCTCAGCTCGTCGAAACAGGCGGCAAGGGGGCCTTCGCCCTCCTTTTTGCCGCCGATGGCCGCATGAGCCGCCACGACGGGCGGCGTCGGGAACAAGAGAGTGTCTCCGCGTCGTGCAGCCATCACAGTTTCCTCCTTTATGGGGCTGATTTTATCTGTTTTTTGTGGTATACTGAATTTTAGTGTGAAAGTGCAATTTCCGCGCTTCCTTATGCGTATCCTTGGCAGGAGGACTTTTACTGCAGCAGCCAGTAGACGCTGCCGTAGAGCACCGCCGCCAGCGTACCGTATACGATGACCGGCCCGGCGATGATGAACATCTTCGCGCCGGTCCCCAGCACACGGCCCTCGGTCTTGAACTCGATGGCCGCACTGACCACCGCATTGGCAAAGCCCGTGATGGGTACGAGGGTGCCTGCGCCCGCTTTCGCGGCCAGCTTCTGGTAGAGGCCCAGCGTCGTCAGCAATGCCGACAGCGCCACCAGCGTGCAGCTGGTGAGCGTCCCGGCCAGCTCTTTGTCGAGCCCCATGGTCAGATACCACCCGCGCAGCACCTCGCCCAGCAGGCAGATGCCGCCGCCCACGCCAAACGCCCAGAGGCAGTCCCCGCCCAGCGGCGAGGGCGGGCCGACCCGGCGCACCCTGCGCCCGTATTCCTCAGCCGACATTTTCATCCTGTTCGCCTCCCGGGAATAGGATGTCCGCCCGTGTGCAAAAATATACACACCCTTAACAAGAAAGAAGGTCCGTTATGAATCCCTCCGCTCCTCATCCTCACCGTCGGCGCCTTACCCGCGCCGAGGTGCGCCGCCGCAGACGCAGCCGTGTCATCCGCCGGGTGGCCGGCCTTACCGTGATGCTCTGCGTCGCCGCAGGCGGCGTCTCCTTCCTGCTCACCCGTCATGCCGTCGTCCCCAGCGCTTCGGCGGCGTCCGCCATCTCCATGCCGGCCCAGAGCATCGCCGATCCCACTGTGAGCTCCGCCGAGAACACCGCTGCCCCCGCCAACGCCCTCGGCCTCACCGCCGACGAGGCCCGCGCCATGCTGGCCGACCCGCTGATGGTGCTGGTGAACCACACCAGCAAGATGCCGGACGACTATACTTTCGACACCAAGGAGTGCGGCTCTGCCACCGCCGTCAACAAGACGCTGCAGACCGTGGCCTGCGACGCCTTCCTTGAGATGCAGAAGGCCGCTGCCGCCGACGGCGTGACCGTCTGGATGCAGAGCGGCTACCGCAGCGTCAAGTATCAGACCAGCCTCTACGAGCGGAAGACCAAATACTACCTCGACAAGGGCTACGACAACGCCACCGCCAAGGAAAAGGCCGCTGCCGTCGTCAACCCTCCGGGATACTCCGAGCACAACTGCGGCCTCGCCGCCGACCTGAACAGCCCGGAGCACACCGGTCTGGACGAGGGCTTCGAGAAGACCGCCGCCTTCCGCTGGCTCTGTGAGCACGCGGGCGACTACGGCTTCATCCTCCGCTACCCCAAGGACGCCGAGGACAAGACCGAGATCATCTACGAGCCCTGGCACTGGCGGTATGTGGGCGTCGAAAACGCCGCTAAGATCAACGCCAGCGGCCTGTGCTTTGAGGAATATATCGAGACTCTGCAGAGCATCGCCGCCGAGGGCTGAATCCACTGGTGAAGAAAAGGTTAAAATTTCACGCTTCGTTTGCAATTCTGCCGTCGATATGGTAGACTATCTTGGGGTTTCGGGCCGACAGTTTTCGGGGCGGCCGGGCCTCAGAATTTTAACGACAAAAGAGGGAAATCTTTTATGAATATTCGTCTGAAACTCGTCCTTTCTGCTGCTGCGCTGGCTGCGGGCTGTGTCCTGCTGGCAGGCTGCGGCGGCTCTGCTTCGTCTGCATCCTCTGCCGCAGCGTCCTCCGAGGCCGCCAGCCCGAGCGCTTCTTCCGAGCCGACAGCTTCCGTTTCCGCTGAGGAGAACGGCGCTTCCGACGCCGTGGCTTCTGCTGTAGACGCCCTGCTGGAGGCTGACCCCATCTCCAACCAGTTTGAGATAACGGCCATGAACATCGAGTACGACTTTGGCCTGAAAGCCGACGATGTGACCAGCTACAAGGGCCTCAAGAGCAACGACAACGGCGACGCCGGTCTGGTGCTGGCCATCCAGCCCGCCGCTGGCAAGGCACAGGACGTCATGGACACCCTCAAGACCTACCAGCAGGACCAGGTGGCTTTCTACGGCAACTATGCTGAGTTTGCACAGGCACAGTCCAACGTGGAGAACGCCGTCATCGACGGCGGCGACGACCTCGTGGTGATGGTCATTGCCTCCAACGACTGCTCTTCTGATCTGACCAGCGCCGTGAAGGACGTTCTGGGCAAATAAACAGACTCTCTCGGGCCGGTGCCGTGGCGGCATCGGCCTTTTTCGACTTTATCACAATGTTATAGCAAACCAACTTTTTAATGCAACAGCAACAACGTTGGTTTGCATATCGCAGATATGCTGCTTCCGTTGTGCTAATTTCTAGTCTTGCGATAAAAGGAGGCTGACGCCGTGGTCTTCAGCACCATCATCTTTCTGCTGCGCTTTCTGCCCATCACACTGGCGCTGTACTATCTCGCGCCCCCGAAACTCAAAAATACTGTCCTGTTCCTGTGCAGCCTCGTGTTCTACTGCTGGGGCGAGGTGCGGTTTTTCCCGGTCATGCTGGCACTCATCCTCATCAACTACCTCTGCGGCCTGGGGCTTGAGCGCTTCGAGCAGAACAAGACCGCCCGCCTCATCCTGCTGCTCATCGCGCTGGCGGGCAGTCTCGGGATGCTCTTCTACTTCAAGTATGCAAATTTCGTGCTCAGCAGCATCAATGCCATCTTCGGCACCGGTTTTGCGCCCATTCAGGGCATCAGCGTACTGCCGCTGGGCATCAGCTTCTACACCTTCCAGACACTTTCCTACACCATCGACGTCTACCGCCGGGATGTGAAAACGGAGCATAACATCATCGATTTCGGTGCTTACGTCGTCATGTTCCCCCAGCTCATCGCCGGCCCCATCGTCAAGTACCGGGACGTCTCCGACCGTCTCCACGTCTACAAAGGCCGCTGTGAGCTCAAGCAGATCGAGGACGGCATGACCCTGTTCACTTTCGGCCTGGCAAAGAAAGTCCTGCTGGCCGACGCCATCGGTGCGCTCTGGACAGACATCATCGGCGTGGCGGACAGCCCCTCCGTCTCCTTCGTGGGCCTCGCCAACGCTTCCACCCCGCTGGTCTGGCTGGGCGTCATCGCCTACTCGCTCCAGCTCTATTTCGACTTTTCCGGCTACTCCCTGATGGGCATCGGCATGGGCAGGATGCTGGGCTTCGACTTCCCCCAGAACTTCAACTACCCCTATATCTCCGCGTCCATCACCGAGTTCTGGCGGCGCTGGCACATGACGCTGTCCGGCTGGTTCCGGGAGTATGTGTATATCCCCCTCGGCGGCAACCGCAAGGGCCTCAAGCGACAGATCTTCAACCTGTTCGTCGTCGAACTGCTCACCGGCATCTGGCACGGCGCGAACTGGAACTTCATCTGCTGGGGCCTGTACTATTTCGTGCTGCTGGCTCTGGAAAAGCTCTTCCTCCTGCCCTACCTCAAAAAGGGCAGGGTCTGGCCCCATATCTACACCCTTTTCCTCGTGGTCGTGGGCTGGGCCATGTTCGTGGGCAACGACGCAGGCGTGGAGTTCGGCCTGCTGTTCCGCAAGCTTTTCATCCCTTCCGGCGGCGTGATGCCCCTTTACTTCCTGCGCAACTACGGCGTACTGCTGGCGGTCTCCGTCGTCTGCTGCACCCCGCTCATCGAAAAGCTGTGGAAGCTGCTTTCCCGCAATGCCATCACCAAGGCGCTGACCATTCTGGTGCTACTGACGGTCTCGATGGCTTACGTCGTGGGCAGCACCAACAGCCCGTTCCTGTATTTCAACTTTTAAAAGGAGGCGTGAACGATGGACAAACATTCAAAGCGCTCCGCTTCGATTTTCCGCTATCCGGTCCTTATGGCCTTCACCCTGTTTTTTGCCGGGCTGTTCGTGCTGGACCTTGTCACGCCGGACCGGGCCTACAGTGAACTGGAAAACACCACCCTCTCCCAGCGGCCCGGCCTGTCCAGCGTCTCGGCTGATGGGCTGAACAAGTTCTTCACGGCCTACACGAAATACGTCAAAGACCAGGTGGTGGGCCGCGACAGCTGGGTCGCCCTGCAGAGCACCGTGGAAACGAAGGTGATGCAGAAGGAGCAGAGCGGCGGCATCCTGCTGGGCAAACAGCAGATGATGTTCCCCCGCACCTACGGCCTCGTTTCCAGCGAGACCCGCACCCTGCCCAAGAACACTGCCGCGCTGGAAGCGCTCTGTCAGCGGTACCCGGGCAAGGTCAACGTGATGCTGGTGCCTGCGGCGTCCGCCATCTACCCGGAAAACGTCCCTGCGGGGGCTCCGCTGCTGGAAGAGGACCGTTATCTCGACTCGCTTTCCGATGCCGTACAGGCCGCCGGAGGCCGCTTTGTGGACGTGCGGCAGACCCTCGCCGACCACAAAGACGAATATATCTACTACCGCACCGACCACCACTGGACGAGCACCGGCGCTTATTATGCCTACAAGCAGCTCTGCGACACCCTGGGCCTTACGCCCTTTGATCCCTCGGCCCACACCGTGCTGACGGCAGACGGCTTCTACGGCACCCACTACTCCAAGGCACGGACACCGGATGCAGAACCCGACACCATCACTTATTACGACCTGCCAAACGAACTGACCATCTACTCGGTCAGCGGCCCCGGCCAGCCCGCCGACGGCGAGACCACCGGCCTGTATGACACGGCCAAGCTGGACGTTTACGACAAGTATGCCATGTTCCTCCACGGCAACAACGGCCTGAGCCGCATCAAGGGCGACGGCACCGGGCGCATTCTCGTCATCAAGGACAGCTACGCCAACTGCTTCGTGCCTTACCTGACGGCCAACTACGCCGACATCGACGTGGTGGATTTCCGCAATTATAACTACGGTCTGGACAAGCTCATCGCGGACAACGATTACGACCAGCTCCTCGTGCTCTACAGTTTCGACAGCTTCAAAAGCGACCCCTACCTCTACCGGGCCGGCGTGGCGGGCTGATACTGGGAATTATTGCAGTATTTTTCCACAAACTTCCGAGGTGTTTTTCATGCATTTTCCCGGGTTTTTGTGGTTTCTGTCCAAAACCCTTGCACAAAATCCAGCATTGTAGTAGAATGATGCTGTCAGAGATGTTTGCTCTGCAAGAGGGATCTTTGCAGTGCGGTGCGCCGCCTGCTGATATGAAGGAGTGATTCTTTATGAAGAAATATATGGAATTGCCTGCTGATTACGCAGTGCTTTCTGACGATGAGATGACCTACACCACCGGCGGCAGCGCTGTTGGCGGCGTCGTCACCATCGTGGGCGTGGCCGTTCTGGCATCCAGCTATGTCTGGGGCATCTCGCAGGCCAGAGACTGGCTGAGCGTTGACAGCAACCGCAGGGGCAATCCCCTCACCGTTATGGGCCGTGCAATGGACGCCATCAGCGACGATATGTCCAAATCGCCTTCCAACTTCCTGCGTGACGTTGTTTCTACCGGTACGGTAGTGGCTCTGGCTCCCCTGAGCGCGCTGCTGCTCATCCTGTAAGTTTCCCCTGCGGTTTTTCGGGAACTTCTATTTTTCGTCAAACCGGCGCACACCGCGCTGTTTTGGGATATTGTTCGTAAAGGAGTGCTATTATGGAAAACATCATGATGCTGCCCGCTTCCTACTGCGTGATGAACGAAGAGGAAATGACCTATACCACCGGTGGTGCCAGTGCTATTCAGGCTATCGCTGCATGGGTCTTCCCTCCTTATGCATGGCTTGCAGGCGTCACCGCTATCCGTGATTACCGCAAGAAGAACCCTGATGCTTGGACTCAGGACGGTCTGGACTATTTCGCAAATGATATGGGGAAGAGTGTATCTAATTTCCTCTATGACCTTGCGTGTGCCAGTTGGGTTCTGGGTACCTCCGCTACCGGAATCGGCCTTGTGATTAACGCAGCTATTATCCTGCTTTAATAACTCAGGAGACTCCAAAGAACAACAAAGGCGGCGGCTCTTCCCGTAAGGGAAGGGCCGCCGCCCTCTTTTTATCTGTCCATACAAAAGCAGAGGCATCCAAACCGGATGCCTCTGCCTGTTTATGGATGTGTTGATTTAGTTATTGAACATATCCTTCAGCTTTTTGAAGAAGCCCTTGCGCTTTTCGTAGTTATCCTCTTTCAGGGTCCCCTCGAACTTCTTCAGGGCCTCACGCTGGGTACGGCTGAGCTTCTTGGGGATCTCGACCTCGCACTTGACGTACATATCACCGCGGCCTCTGCCATTCACATACTGGACGCCCTTGCCGCGCAGGCGGAAGGTGGTGCCGCTCTGGGTACCTTCCGGCACATTGACCTCGACCTTGCCGTCGATGGAAGGCACTGTGATGGTATCGCCCAGGACAGCCTGACTGTAGGTGATGGGGAAGACGACGTAGATGTTGTTCTCGTCGCGCTGGAACACCTCGCTGGGCTGGACAGTCACCGCCACGATGACGTCACCTGCGGGGCCGCCGTTGGTGCCGGCATTGCCCATGCCCGAGAGGCGGAAGCCCTGATCGTCGTCGATGCCCGCAGGGACATTGGCCTCCAGAGTCTTCTTGACCGCGATGGTGCCGCTGCCGTGGCAGCTCTTGCAGGGGTTCTTGATGAGCTTGCCCTTGCCGCCGCAGCGGGAGCAGGGCTGCTGGGTCTGCATGACGCCGAAGGGCGTACGCTGCTGACGAATAACAAAGCCTCTGCCGCCGCAGTCAGGGCAGGTCTCCGGGCTGGAACCGGCGGCGCAGCCGCTGCCGTGGCACTCGGTACACTCCTGCTGACGGGTGATGGTGATGTTCTTCTTGCAGCCATGCACCGCCTCGTCAAACGTCAGGGTGATGCGCACCCGGATGTCCTGGCCCTTGCGGGGGGCGTTGGGGTTCGCAGTGCGGCTCGAGCCGCCAAAACCGCCGAAGCCGCCGCCAAAGATGTCGCCGAAAATATCGCCAAGGTCAACACCGTCGCCGCCAAAACCGCTGAAACCGCCAAAGCCGCCGGGGCCGCCGCCGTTCTGGGCAGCGTAGTTGGGGTCAACACCGGCAAAGCCGTACTGGTCGTAGAGCTGGCGCTTCTTCGGGTCCGAAAGCACCTCGTTTGCCTCGTTGATCTCCTTGAACTTTTCCTCGGCTTCCTTGTCGCCGGGGTTATAGTCCGGGTGGTACTTCATGGCCAGCTTGCGGTAAGCCTTTTTGATCTCCGCATCGGTGGCCGTCTTGGATACACCCAGCACTTCGTAGTAATCACGTTTCTCCTGTGCCATAATCCAATCACCTCTCGTATAAGCAGCAACCTCCCCTATATAGCAGCGCACTGCCGCTTCCAGTACAGACAGCCTCAGGCAGATCTGTACAAGCCTGACCGGCCTGCCAATGGCTCCCCTATCAGGGGAGCTGGCGAGCGTCAGCGAGACTGAGAGGTTTTCTCTATAACCAGCAAGAGCCGCCCCGGCAAAACCGGAGCGGCTTTTGCTATTCTACGCGCATACCCGCCGGTTTGGCCGGATACGCACTGCTGTGTCTCAAATCAGACTTCCTTGAAGTCTGCGTCCACAACGCCGTCATCGTTCGGCTTCTGCTGGTCGTTTGCGCCAGCATCGGGGCCGGGCTGTGCGCCTGCGGCCTGCTGCTGTGCAGCAGCGGCAGCCTGATACATCTTCTCGAAGACGTGGCTCAGAGCATCCTGCTTTGCCTTGATGTCGTCGATGGAGCCGGACTGGACAGCGGTCTTCAGGTCGGCCAGCTTTGCCTCAGCCTCGCTCTTGACGTCGGCGGGCATCTTGTCGCCGTTCTCCTTCAGCATCTTCTCAGTCTGGAAGACCATCTGGTCGGCGCCGTTGCGGATGTCCACTTCCTCGCGCTTCTTCTTATCGTCGGCAGCAAACTGCTCTGCTTCCTTCACAGCCTTGTCGATGTCGTCCTTGGACATATTGGTGGAAGCGGTGATGGTGATGTTCTGCTCCTTGCCGGTACCCAGATCCTTCGCGCTGACCTTCACGATGCCGTTTGCATCAATATCGAAGGTGACTTCGATCTGAGGCACACCACGGGGAGCCGGAGCGATGCCATCCAGATGGAAGACGCCGAGGCTCTTGTTGTCCCGGGCAAACTCACGCTCGCCCTGCAGGACATTGATCTCAACAGAGGGCTGGTTATCCGCAGCAGTGGAGAAGACCTGGCTCTTGTGGGTAGGAATGGTGGTGTTGCGCTCAATAATCTTGGTGCAGACGCCGCCCAGAGTCTCAATGCCGAGGCTCAGCGGGGTGACATCCAGCAACAGCAGACCCTTGACGTCGCCCTGCAGGACGCCGCCCTGGATAGCAGCACCGACAGCCACGCACTCATCGGGGTTGATGCCCTTGAAGGGCTCGCAGTTCAGCTCTTTCTTGACTGCATCGTAGACAGCGGGGATACGGGTGGAACCACCGACCATCAGGACCTTCTTCAGGTCCGATGCGCGCAGGCCGGCATCCTGCAGAGCCTTGCGGACAGGGGTCATGGTGCGGTCGACCAGATCTGCGGTCAGCTCGTTGAACTTTGCACGGGTCAGGGTCATATCCAGATGCTTGGGGCCGGTAGCGTCAGCAGTGATGAAGGGCAGGTTGATCTGGCTGCTCATAGCGCTGGACAGCTCGATCTTTGCCTTCTCAGCAGCCTCCTTCAGGCGCTGAGCGGCCATCTTATCCTTGCGCAGGTCGATGCCGTTCTCGGTCTGGAAGGCGTCAGCCATCCAGTCGATGATGCGCTGGTCGAAGTCGTCGCCGCCCAGATGGGTGTCGCCGTTGGTGGCCAGAACTTCGGTGACGCCGTCGCCCATCTCGATGATGGAGACATCGAAGGTGCCGCCGCCCAGGTCGTAGACCATGATCTTCTGGTCATCTTCCTTATCGATGCCGTATGCCAGAGAAGCGGCAGTAGGCTCGTTGATGATACGCTTGACGTTCAGGCCGGCGATGGTGCCGGCGTCCTTGGTAGCCTGACGCTGGCTGTCGTTGAAGTAAGCAGGAACGGTGATGACGGCCTCGGTGACAGGCTCGCCCAGATAAGCCTCTGCATCAGCCTTCAGCTTCTGCAGGATCATAGCGCTGACCTGCTGGGGAGTGTACTCCTTGCCGTTCAGGGTCACCTTGTGGTCGGTACCCATCTGACGCTTGATGGAAGAAACGGTGTTCTCGGGGTTGGTGATGGCCTGACGCTTTGCGACCTGACCGACCAGACGGTCACCGGTCTTGGTGAAGCCAACAACAGACGGGGTGGTGCGGGCGCCCTCGGAGTTTGCGATGACGACGGGCTCGCCGCCCTCCATGACAGCCACGCAGCTATTCGTAGTACCAAGGTCAATACCAATGATTTTGCTCATAAATGAAGTCTCCTCTCAAAAGAACTTGTTTATCTCATGCTTAGATGTGAAGCGGATGTCTATATTCAAAACCCCTGCGGGTCTTTGCGGATTTACTCGGCCACCACGACGGTCGCGTGGCGGACGATCTTGTCGCCCAGCTTGTAGCCTTTCTGGTACACCGTGATGACGGTGCCGCTCTCCTGCCCGTCCGGGGCGGGGATCTGCTGGACGGCGTTCATGAAGTTGGGGTCAAAAGGCTTGCCCAGCGCCTCGATCTCCTCCACATGGAGGGCATCCAGTGCCTTGGCGGCTTTGTCCAGCGTCATAGTCACGCCCTTTTTGTAATTCTCGTCGGTGGTGGGGGCGTTGGCTGCCATTTCCAGCGTGTCCAGGATGGGGATGATCTGGTTCACGGCGAAGGACACGCCATCGTTGAACTTCTGGTCAGCCTCGCGGGTGGAGCGCTTGCGGTAGTTCTCGTACTCCGCTGCCATCCGGAGCAGCTGGTCTTTGGCCTGTGCGGCGTTCTTCTCGGCTGCGTCGAGCTTTGCCTTTACGGCGTCCATCTCGCGTGCCTTCTTGTTGAACCAGCCATCTTTCTTCTTGGCGTCTGCGGGTTCTGCCTCGGCCTCCTTCTCGGGGGCTGCGGCGGTCTCGGGCGCTTCCTGAGGTGCGGCTTCGGTCTCCTTTGCTTCCTGCTCGGGAGCTTCTGCCGTCTTCTTCGTCTCTTCGCTCATTCCAGATCCTCCTTATATATCACAGTCCGCCGGGGTGCGGCCATCTGCGGGGTGTCTTTTCGTTTGCCGCTCATGCCCTCGCCAAGCTCGTCGGCGAAGAGGTGGAGCAGCGGCATCAGCTTCTGGAAGGGCATCCGGGTCGGCCCGATCAGGGCCACCGTACCCCACAGCCCGCCGCCTACCAGGTAGCGGTCGCTGACGATGCACAAGCCGGGGATCTGAGGTTCCAGATCCTCGCCCAGCAGCACGCTCTCACTGCGGTCTGCCGGGGGTGCGATGATGTGGGCCGCCTGCTCTTCGTCGTTCAGCAGGGTGAGGATGTCGCCCACCTTGCCTTCGAGCTGCGGCCAGTTGAGCAGGTACTGCTCACCGCCCAGAAATACGTGGGGCTGTGCGGAATCCTGCAAGATCGCAGCGGCTGCGCTGATGACCGGAACCAGCTCCGGGTCGATCTGGCTGCACAGCTCTGCCAGCAGCCGGTTGGACAGATCCACCGGCGCAACGAAGGTCAGGTTGCGGTTGAGCAGCGCGGCCAGCGCAGCGGCGTTCTCGCGGGAGAGGCCGGTGCGGACCCGCGCCACACGGGTGCGGACGTAGCCCGCCGTCGTAACGGCCAGCACAGCCGCCGCGCTGCGGCCCACCTGAACGACTTCGTAGTGGGCGACGCAGAGGTCTTCGGCACAGGGGGTGCTGACGGCTGCGGTGCAGCCGCTGATGGCGGCCAGCGCCTTTGCAGCGCCCTGTGCGAGCTTTTCCGGCTCATGGTCGAGGCTGGCGAAAACGGCTTCCACGCGGGCGCGGGTCACGCGGTCCAGCGGCTGGTCGTCCGTCAGTAGATTGTCGAGATAATAACGGTAGCCCTTGGCACTGGGGACACGGCCCGCGCTGGTGTGGGGCTGCTCCAGCAGACCCAGCTTGGTCAGCGCCGCCATTTCGTTGCGCAGCGTGGCGCTGGACACGGCCATATCAAAATAGTTTGCCAGCACACTGCTGCCCACAGGCTCGCCCTCGAGGCCATACAGCGCCACGATCGCCTGCAAGACTCGCTGCTTGCGTGCATCCATCGTCATAGCGCCTGCCTCCTTTTTGGCTTTTGTTTCTTTAGCACTCCATCTTCCTGAGTGCTAAGACCATTATAGCCAAAAATTTTTCCCTGTCAATAGCTTCTCGAAAAAGTTTATAAAGATTCATAATTCTGTCATAAACAAAAAAGGGAGCGCCTGCCAGAAACGCAGACGCTCCCCCCTATTATAATAATGTTCACTCCTCCATCTGCTTTGCCAGGAACGCTGCCGCCACAGCCACAGCCTTCTGCTGGGCAGGGTCGGGCTGCTGGGTGCGGTCTTCGGCCAGCAGACCCACGGCCCCGGTGACATCCCCTGCCGCGATGATGGGCCACGCGCAAAGCAATGGCCGCAGCGAACCCTCGCAGGGCAGCAGGACATGCTCGGGGTCGCCCTCGCTGAGGTAGGGCTTGCGGGATTCCATCACCTTTTCCAGCGGCTGGCTGACGCTGCGGTCGGCAAGGTCGCGCCTCCCCGACCCAGCTGCGGCGAGGATGCGGTCACGGTCCGCCACGAAGGCCGTCAGGGCGAAGCTTCGGCTCAGCACCTCGGCGTACTGCACCGCCACCCCCTGCAGCTCCCCCACCGGGGAATACTTCTTAAAGATGACCTCGCCGTCGCCGGTGGTGAAGATCTCGAGGGGGTCGCCGCGGCGGATACGCTGGGTGCGGCGGATCTCCTTCGGGATGACCACCCGTCCCAGCTCATCGATGCGGCGGACGATTCCGGTTGCTTTCATCTGTGTACCATCCTTCCCATTCTGCATTTTCCCATGCTGTGTAGTTATTATGTGGAAGCGGAAGGGAAATATACACCTGCCCGCCCTGTGTTTGCCAAACAGGGGCGGCTATGATACAATAAATTTACTACAGAAAGGATGGGCAGAGGATGCAGCAGATTTTGATTTTGGGCGGCGGCGCAGCCGGTCTGGCCGCTGCGCTGGCGGCAGCACAGACCGCAGAGGGCCGCGCACGCATCACCGTGCTGGACAAAAACGCGAAGGTGGGCAAAAAGCTTCTGGCCACCGGCAACGGGCGCTGCAATCTCGACAACCGGGACATCACGCCGGAGCGGTATTTCACCAGCAGCCCCAAAGCCCTGCGCCGCCTGCTGAGCGCCGTGGACGAGGCCGCGCCGCTGGCGTGGTTCGAGAGCCTCGGCCTCTACCCCCGCACCGACGAGGCCGGGCGGGTGTACCCCTATTCCAATCAGGCGGCGGACGTACTGGCCCTGCTGGAGCACCATCTGTCGAGACTGGGCGTCGAGGTGCGCACCGGCTGCACCGTCCAGAACCTGAGCCAGAGCCGGGGCGGCTATGCGGTCCAAATCGAGGCCGAGGCGGGCCGCGAGATCCTGCGGGCCGACGCCGTCATCTGCGCCATGGGCGGCGATGCCGGCCCCCAGTTCGGCACCGATGGCTTCGGCACCCGGTTCGCCGCCCAGTGCGGCGGACGGATGGCCCCCCTCTATCCCTGCCTGACGGCCCTGCAGTGTGCTCATCCCCGCAAGCCGCTGGCCGGCATCCGGGCCAAGGGCTGCGCCAGCCTGCTGGACGGTGCAGATGGCCGGGTGCTTGCCCGGGAAATGGGCGAGGTGCAGTTCACCGAATACGGGCTTTCGGGCATCTGCATCATGCAGCTTTCGGGCCTGCTGGCCCCGGGGCGCTGCCCGAAGCGGCCTGTCGTGGCCCTCGACCTCTTCCCTGCTCTGAGTGAGACCGAGCTGACCGAGCTGTTCGCCCAGCGGGTCGGACTGCTGGGCAGCGAGGTAGCGGAGTTCTGGCTGGGCTTGCTGCCCGCAAAGCTGGGCCGCGCCCTCTGGGCTGACGCCGGTTTACCTGAAAACGCCCGCGCCCTGCCCGCCTCCGCGTGGCCGAAACTCGCCGCCACGGCCAAGTGCTGGCGGTTCGAGGGCTTGACGCCCTGCGGCTGGAAGCAGGCTCAGACCACCGGCGGCGGCCTGCTGCTGGACGAAGTAGAGGACGATTTCCAGTTCAAGGGCTGTCCGGGACTCTACTTTGTGGGCGAGACGCTGGACTGCGCCGGCAGCTGCGGCGGCTACAACCTCCACTGGGCCTTCGGCAGCGGCATCATCGCCGGGCGGGCGGCGGCAAAGCTTCGCAAAAAGAAGAAGTAAACCAGCAAGCCCCCGGAAGGTCGCCTTCCGGGGGCTTGCTTTTTGTGTTATTTGTTTGCGGCCTTATCCAGCTCCGCCTCCTCGGCGGCAGCCTCGGCCTCTTCTTCCTTCTGATACTCTTCAAAGGCCGACCACATGGGCTCGATGTCCTCGCCCCGGACGCGGCGGGCAAAGTAGTTCCTGGTGATGTCCACCACAGTGCCGGACAAAGCCAGAACGCCGATGAGGTTCGGGATCATCATCAGGCCGTTGAAGGTGTCGGAGAGGTCCCACGCGAGACCCAGCTTCATGGTCGCGCCCACGACGGTCATGCAGACAAAGACGACCTTATAGATGCGGCTTCCCGCCGTGCCGAAGAGATACTCCACGGCCTTGGTGCCGTAGTGGCTCCAGCCGAGGGTGGTGGAGTAGGCGAACAGCAGGATGGACACGGCGATGAACTTCGGGCCGAAACTGCCGAAAGCCGCCGTGAACGCCTGGCCTACCAGCGCATTGTCCTGCACGCCTGCGAGGACAGCGCCGCTTTCGAGGTCTACCACGCCGGTGGTCAGGATGACGAGGGCCGTCAGGGTGCAGACCACGATGGTATCGGCGAAGACCTCAAACACGCCCCACATGCCCTGATGCACCGGCTCCTTGACGTTGGAGGCCGAGTTGACCATGACCGCAGAGCCGAGGCCGGCTTCGTTGGAGAACGCGCCGCGCTTGAAGCCCCAGGTGATGGTCTGGCTGATGCCGTAGCCCAGCGCGCCGCCGCCTGCGGCGTTGAGGTTGAATGCACCCTTGAAGATCGCCGCCAGTGCCGCCGGGATATTGCCCGCGTGCATGACCACGATGATGAGAGCACCTGCAACATAGAACAGCGCCATCAGCGGCACCAGCTTTTCCGTGACAGCGGCCACCCGCTTGAGTCCGCCGATGACGATGAGGGCCGTCACCACCATCAGCGCAAGGCCGGTGGCGAGGTACGGCAGATGGAAGGCCGCGTTCATGTTGCCGGCGATGGAGTTTATCTGGCTCATGTTGCCGATGCCGAAAGACGCGAGGATGCAGAAGCAGGCAAACAGGACAGCCAGCACCCTGCCCACTGCCTTACAGCCGGGCTTTGCGCCCAGACCGTCGGTCAGATAATACATCGCGCCGCCGTTCCACTCGCCTTTTTCGTTCTTGCGGCGGTAGTAGACGCCCAGCACGTTCTCCGCAAAGCTGGTCATCATGCCCAGCAGGGCCATGACCCACATCCAGAAGATGGCGCCCGGGCCGCCGGAGACGATGGCCGTGGCCACGCCCACGATGTTGCCGGTGCCGATGGTGCCCGCCAGTGCCGTACACATGCTCTGGAACTGGCTGATGGCCATGTCTTCCTTGCTGGTGTGGGCGGTGACGTCCTTATTGGTAAAAATAGCACCGATGGTATGCTTGAGCCAGTAGCCCATCCGCCGGAACTGGAAAAAGCCGGTGCGGTCGCTGAGCCACAGGCCGGTGCAGAACAGCAGTGCCAGACCGAACGGCCCCCAGACGAAGCCGTTGACCACATTGTTGACGCGCGTGACGATGTCCACCATATGAAATCCCCCTCTGATCATCCCAAACAAAAATGCGGGCAGAACCTCTTTTCCAAAGGCTCTGCCCGCAAAAAACTCAGCGTATGACCCCGCACAGGACACCTTTCCTGCGCAAAAGACGTTTGCTCTGTCCTTTTGCCTGAGAGATCGGCCCAAACGGCCTTACACCTTCGGCACCCGCTTCCTGCAGGCTTCTCCAGAGTGCGGCGCACCCGGTTCACCGGGCGGCACATCTTGCGATTTGGTTCTCACCACGTGCACAACTGTACACAACGGAAATACTTTATCACATTTCCGGCTTCTTGGCAAGCCTTTTACCACATTTTATTCCCGGGTTTCATCTTTCATACCGGAAGGTGAATTTTATTATGGTATGACTTTTCCCGTCCTTTACCGGTCGATGGGCGGCACATCATCGGGGCTGCCCATCGTGTCCAGCCACTCCAGCGCTTTCAGCTGGGGCGGCAGATGCGGCACCGGTTCGCTGTCCGGGTCGTCGTCGGGCGGGGCCACGAGGTCTTTCGGGCTTTCGGCCCCTTCGAAACCATGGGCGAGGCCGTCCGGACTGGCGTCGCCGTCGCGGCGGGCTGTCTCACAGCAGTCCAGCCCCTCGTAGGCACTGGCCGGGCCGAGGTCGAGCCAGAAGTCTTCCCGCTCTTCCCTGCTGGGGGTATCATCGAATTTCATAGCATTTCCCTCCTTTTCTGCATAAAGGTTCCCCCATCAGGCCATGCTTTATGCAGTTTTTTTATGGAGGGGAAATAGGAGATGAAAGAAAAAGGCTGGAGGCCCTTCTGGGCCGCACTGCTGGCGGCGCTGCTGGTGCTGCTGCCGCTGGTGGGCGGTACCGTGCTGCTCACCCGACGCTCTCTGCGGACAAAACTGGCCTCCCGGCCCCAGAGCGGCGTCGCCATCCGTCAGCCGAAGGAAGAGAACCGCCTGAGTCTGCTGGTCTGCATCGCCCCCACCGAGACGACAGCACCCGGCTTTCTGCTGCTTTACCTCAGCGCCAGCCAGAACTGCATCCATGCGCTGGCTCTGCCCGGGGAGCTGACCGTACCCTTCGGAGCGGACGAAGCCGCCCTCTCCGACTGCTACCGCGCTGCCGGCCCGGCCCGCTGCCGGGAAGCACTTCTCTCAGCTCTCTCCCTGCCCGAGGACACCCACTATCTCGCCCTTGCGCCGTCCGTTCTGCAAGCCATCGCTGACCGGTACGGGATGCTGCGGGTGGGTTTTTCGGGAGCGCTGACCGCCGAGGAGCTGGCCCTCACCGGGTGCAGTTCCAATGTGCAGGCCGTCTCGGCCCGGGAGGCAGAAGAACTGCTCAACGGGATGGAGGACACTGTCCCGCCCGCCCACAAAGCCGCCGCCCGGGCGGCGGTGTGGGACGCCTTTTTCCGGCAGGAGCTGGAACTTCTGCCCGCTGCCCTGCCGGACGCCCTGCGGGCTCACAGCTCGAGCCTGCTCACCGATTTGACGGCGCAGGACCTGCTCATCTTAGAAGATACGCTGGAATTTCTCGCCGACCGCTCTGCCGCCATCCACACCGAGGCCCTGCCCGGCGGGTGGGACGGCGAATGCTACACCCTCACCGACGACTCCCACGCCGCCGTGCAGACTCTCTTCAACGTCTCACCCACCGAGGCACAGCTCTCGTCGGCCAGCGAGCCGTAACCCAGCACCAGCGTCCCGCCCAGAGCGATCCCGCCGCCGGTGAGGTCATAGTCACTCAGGAGGCTGAGCCGGACGCCCTCGGCCTCAGCGGCGGCCCGGAGAGCATCGTCCGGCGGCGGGTCGCGCAGCTCGGCCAGCAGGTGCAGGCCGGTGTGCAGGCCGGTGAGGTGCAGTTCTTCCGGCGCAAAGGCTTCCCGCAGGGCTTTTGTCAGGGCGTCCCGCCGGGCCTTATAAGCCACCCGCTCCCGGGCCAGATGGCGGGTGAAGTAGCCGCCGGTGATGAACCGCGCCAGTGTCTGCTGCTCAAAACGGCTCACCGTGCCGGAGTAGAGGGCGTATTTCGCGTGCCATGCGGGCAGAAGCTGCTCCGGCAGCACCATGTAGGCGATGCGGATGCTGGGCGCGAGGCTGCGGGAGCAGGTGGAGAGGTAGACCACCGGCCCGTCGGCCCCCGCCATCCCCTGCAGGCTGGGCAGGGGCCGGGTGTCGAAACGGAACTCGGAATCGTAGTCGTCCTCGATGATGTACCGCTGTCCGGGACGCCGTGCCGCCCAGTGGAGCAGTTCTGCCCGGCGTCCGGCGGGCATGGTGACGCCCGTGGGGAACTGGTGGCTGGGGGTGACGTAGCACACCGCCGCCCCCGACTCCGACAGCGCCCGGATGGAAAGCCCGTCCTCATCCACCGGCAGACAACAGCAGGAGATGCCGTTGTTTTCCAGCACCTGCCGGGCGCGGGGGTAGCCGGGATTTTCCACTGCCGCCGGCCCGGGCAGGAGCGGTGCCAGCAGGCCCAGCAGATATTCGAGACCCGCGCCAACGACGAGCTGGTGCGGGCCGCACCGTACACCGCGGTACTCCCCAAGGTACTCGGCCAGCGCCTGCCGCAGCGAGAGGTCGCCCTGAGCGTCACCGTGGGTCAGCAGCTCCGGCGAAGAGTACAGCAGCTCTTTTTGCAGCCGCGCCCATGTGCGGAACGGAAACAGCTCCGGGTCTACGCCCCGGGTGGAGAGGTCGTAGCGGACGGGCTGCTCCGGCGCTGGCGCTGCCTCGGGCTGGGGCGGCGCGGCGGACTCTGTCCGCTCGGGCAGGGCCAGATATTCCTGTACATAAAAGCCGCTGCGCTCCCGCGCCTCCAGATAGCCCTCCGCCGCCAGCATCTGATAGGCCGCGTCCACCGTGTTCACCGAGACGGAAAGCTCTGCCGCCAGCCGCCGCTTGCCGGGCATCCGGGTCCCGGCCGAGATCGCCCCCGTCCGCATCTCGGCGGCGAGGCTGCGGTAGAGCTGTTCGTAGAGCGGCACACCGGACGCCGCGTCCAGTGCTGTCGTCAAATGGACCATAAAAAGCCCCTCCTTTTCGGGCAGTGCGCCAAACTGGACCCATAAAAAATCTTTGTTCTGGGTATTTGCACAGTGCCAGTTTTGCGTATAATAGGAGCATACCCGCAAGAACCAAAAAAGTCAATCGGTTTTGTGGGTATTTCGTAAAACTGGGAGGGAAAATCATGTCAACAACTGCAATGTGGCTGCTGCTGGCAGTCGTCGTCATCGTGATCGTCTTTGCAAGTGTGCTGTATAAGCGCACCTTCACCGTCCACGAGCTGGCGCTCACCGGCGTCATGGCCGCGCTGAGCCTCGTGGCCTACCTGTTCTTCCGTGTGCCGTTCTACGGCGGCTCTTCGTTCCATCTGGGCAACACCTTCACCGCTCTGACCGCCCTGCTGCTGGACGGCGTATCCGGCGGTCTGGCCGGCGCCATCGGTCTGGCTCTGGCCGACATCCTGGCCGGTGACCCGGGCTATGCCGTCACCACCTTCATCCTGAAGTTCATCATCGGCATCACCTGCGGTGCAGTCGCTCACAAGGTGTTCAAGCTCCGTGAGCTGGACAAGCACACCCCCGGCTATCTGGCCAAGGTGATCGTCGCAGCTGCCTCCGGCCTGCTGCTGAATGTCTTCACCGACCCGTTCCTCGGCTACTTCCGCAACGTCTACATCTTCGGCCAGGAGTACACCATCGCCAAGGCTCTGACCAAGATCACCGGCGGCGTCACCTTCGTGAACAGCGTGGCCTCTACCATCTGCGTCGTCCTCCTCTATCTGGCCCTGCGCCCGGCCCTCGAGCGTGCAAACCTGCTGCCGAAGGCCCAAAAAGCATCTGAACCGAAGGCCGACAAGTAACCAACTTCCATCCCTGTCTGATGTACTCATAAAGCGAAAAAGGCATCTGCCGCACGGCAGATGCCTTTTTCGTTTATTTCTTTTCAAATACGAGGAACCGGAACGAGATGTCCGTTGTCAATTCCGGCAGTGCCGCAAGACGGGCTGCGCCGTCCCGGGGCGTTTTCCAGTAGTAGGGCGTCATGGCGAAGAGAGCTTCCAGCTGCCCGGCAGGCACCGTGATGCAGCCGGAGACTTCCCGCTCTCCGATGGCTTCAAAGCCCGGATACGCCACTTCCTGCACCGGGTTCTTGTAAGGCTTTTCGTAGAGGACGGCCTTCATCTGGAAGAGATGCTCTGCACCCGGCACGGCGTAGATGAGCCGTCCGCCGGGGCGCAGGACGCGGAGAAACTCCTCCTGCGCGAAGGGCGAGAAGCAGTTGAGCAGCACATCCGCCCAGCCTGTGCGCACCGGCTGATGGAAACTGGACGCCACGGCGTACCGGGCCGAGGGCAGAGCCTTCGCAGCCAGACGCACGGCAGGCTTTGCGATGTCAAAACCGGCCAGTTCCAGCGGGAGGCCCGCCTCTTCGAACTGCTTTGCGATGCACCGGTCATACCAGCCCTCGCCGCAGCCTGCGTCCAGCAGGCGGAGCGGCTTTCCGGCTTTCGGCTGACCGTACGCGAGGCAGAGTTCCCCCAGCGCCTGCCCGAAGATGCCGTAGTAGCCCGCGCTCAGGAACGCGCGGCGGGCAGCGACCATCTCCCTGCTGTCGCCGGGGGCCTTGGTACGGGTGTTCTGCACCGGCAGCAGATGCCAGTAGCCCTCTTTGGCCCGGTCGAAGCTGTGGCCAGAGGGACATTTCAGTGCGTTATCCCCGGCAAGCGGTGCGCCGCACAGCGGGCAGCACCACGGGGCGAATCCCTCTGCCATCACACTTCCTCGCTGTGGTCCTCGATGGGAGCCGTCGCGCCGCCGCGGGCGTTCATATACTCCTCAAAGCTGGTGAACTTCTGCTGCGGCGGGCGGCGGCTGATGAGCACGAGGCCCGGGTCTTCGTCCTTTGTCGGGACATTATTGCTGCGGCTGCGGTTATTGCGGCCGGACTGCTCTGCCTTGGGGGCGCGGGGCGCACGGCCTGCGCCGCTCTGCTCATTGCGGTTGCTGCTGCGGCCATTGCGGTTCTCATTGCGCTGGCTGTTCTGCTGGGCAGGCTGGGCCGGGCGGGCGCTGCGGTCGTTCCGCTCATTGCGGGGGCTGCGGCCTGCACCATTGCGGCCATTGTTCTCGCTGCGCTGGGCGGGCTGGCGGTTCTGCATCGCGGTGGGGATGGTCTGAGCCGGAGCGGCGGGGGCGGCAGCGTTCTTCTTGGCAGAACGGAGCGGGGTGGCCTCCGGGGCGCTCACAAAGTGGGGGTCGAACTTCGGCTGGGCATTGCTGCCGCGGCCTGCGCCCTGTGCGGGGGGATTGCCCTCGCGGCGGGGGCGGTTGTTATTGTTGCGGCGGCTGTTGTCGCGTCCGCCGGGAGTGCGCTTGTTATCATCCATGAGTTGTTCCTCTTTTGCTTCGATTTTGGGGGCCTTCTGCTTTTTTGCCGCAGAGGGCCTGGCCGCACTCTTTTTTTCGGGCGCAGCGGGTCTGGCGGCTTTTTCCGCCTTGGGAGTTTCGGCCTTTTCGGGGGCAGGCTGTTCGGCCTTGGGCTTGCGGCCCCGCACCGGCGGGGCTGCTTTTACGGGGGCGGGTACGCCGTCCCACGGGTGGCCGGACACCACCGGGATCTTCCGGCGGTTGAGCTTTTCGATGCCGGCCAGATATTCCATCTCCTCGGGTGCGCAGAAGCTCACCGCCGTGCCGTCTGCGCCCGCGCGGGCGGTGCGGCCGATGCGGTGGACGTAGGTCTCCGGCACCTCGGGCAGGTCGTAGTTGAACACATGGGAGAGCTCGCTGATGTCGATGCCGCGGGCGGCGATGTCCGTGGCCACCAGCACCCTGGTCTTGCCCTCCTTGAAGCCTTCCAGCGCCGCCACACGGGCGGTCTGGCTCTTGTTGCCGTGGATCGCAGCGGCGGTGATGCCCTGCCTGGTCAGATCGCGGGCGATCTTATCCGCGCCGTGCTTGGTGCGGCTGAACACCAGTGCATTCTGCACCGGCGGGGTCAGGTTCTTGATGAGCCAGGGCAGCAGGAACTTCTTGTTGCCCTTCTCGACGAAATACAGGCTCTGGTCGATGCGCTCCACCGTGCTGGACACGGGGTCCACCTTCACGAAGGCGGGGTCATGCAGGATGCCTGCGGCCAGCTGCTCGATCTCTTTGGGCATGGTGGCGCTGAACATCAGGTTCTGGCGCTTTGCGGGCAGCTTTGCAATGACCTTCTTCACGTCATGCACAAAGCCCATGTCCAGCATCCGGTCGGCCTCGTCCAGCACAAAGACCTCGAGGTTCGACAGGTCGATATGGCCCTGTCCGATGAGGTCGTTCAGACGGCCCGGGCAGGCGATGAGGATGTCCACGCCCTTTCGGATGGCCTCCACCTGCGGGGCCTGGCCCACGCCGCCGAAGATGACGGTGCTGCGCAGTTTGAGGTACTTGCCGTAGGCGTCGAAGCTCTCGCCGATCTGGAGAGCCAGCTCACGGGTGGGGGTGAGGATGAGGGCGCGGACAGCGCCCTTCCTGCGGGGGGCGGCGGCGCTCAGCCGGTCGAGCATGGGCAGCGCAAAGGCAGCAGTCTTGCCGGTGCCGGTCTGGGCGCAGCCCATCAGATCGCGCCCTTCCAGCACCGGCGGGATGGCCGAAGCCTGGATGGGCGAGGGGGTCTCATAGCCTGCCTCGCTTACAGCCTTGAGCAGGGGGGCGGACAGTTTCAAATCGTTAAAAGTCATGGTTCTCCTTGGTCATTCTTTGATTCTGCGGCACTCGATGTAATACCGCTTTTCCTCCGCATGGCCCATGCTGAAGGTCTTGCGGGGCAGCACGCCGCCCATCACGATGCCTTTGAACAGATCGCTCTTCTCGAAGGGCGGCAGCAGGAAGGCCACACCGCCCTGCCTGGTCAGAGCGCGGACGGCGGGCTCATCGTGGACGTAATCCACCCGGGCCTCGCTGTGGCGGGCCATAAAGTATTCGATAAATTCGTCCACCGTGCCGACGGTCAGCGGGGCGACGGGGTCCTCGAAGCTGAGGACGTTGGACACATGGGGGCCGGCCAGCGTGAAGGCCTGCTGCTTCGAGTCGCCGAAGCAGATGCCGGCCATGTTGGAGTCGCTCCACGCGATGAGGGCCAGCAGCACCGCGCCGCAGTCCACATTGAAGAGGACGCGGTGGATGGGCTCGATCTCGATGGCAGGCGAATGGACGTTGCACACCTCAGCCAGGCACCAGCGGGCGGGATGGCTTTCCCGCTCCTCAGGGGTCAGGGTGGCTTTCAGCTCCTCCCAGCAGGCTTTGGCTGCGGCCAGCGAATGGTTGCCGTCGCCCACAGCCAGCGTCAGGGGCGCTGCGCCCCTGGCCTGGGGATACCTGGCGTCGAAAGCCTCCTGACTGCCCAGTGCAGCCAGTGCCGCGTCGATCTGCGCCAGCATCGCAGGATCTTCCACGGCCCAGCCTGCGATGTGGCCGCCGCCCTGCATCAGCTCGCCCTCGTACAGCTTTTTCAGCTCGCTCTTTCGCGCGCCGATGGGCTCGACGAGGGTGCAGCCGGGGTCGTCGGCCAGCATCATGACATGAGGCGTTTCCAGCGCCGCACCCCGGCGCACGGCCATGCGGGGCGGGATGCGCTCGGTGACGGTGCGCTCGCTGGGCCGGATGGCCGGGCGGGCGCCCTTCTCGTAGCTGTAAGCCTCGAGGTCGATCTTGCCCACGAGGCCCTGACGCACCCGGCCGCTCTGCTCGGTGCGCTCGACGTAGACAAAGCCGTCCACGGCGCGGGTCAGCACGTCGCGGCTGTACTCGTCCATCGCGGCATGGATGTTCTCCACCCGCCGGGCCGCGTCTTTATCCTCGAGGTAGACTTCCGGCAGGATGAGCCGCAGGGTGCTGGGGCAGCCGCCCACAACGGCGTCTGCCTGCTCCCAGTAGGCGCGGTCGCTGGTAAACTGGTCACAGGCCACGCAGCCCCACTTTTCCAGAGGGATATTCTCCCCGGGCAGCAGGATATGGGCCGGACCAAAGCAGGATGCAGTTTTCATAACACATTCCTCACTCTCACATAAATCACCAACAGCAAATAGAGCGTTCTCACCGGAAAATGCCCGCTGCATCGTCCCAGAACACGGCATGCTCCACGCCGGAAGCCGACAGGGTGTTCCGCAGCTCGCTGCGGGCGGTGTCGTCCATGGTCTGCTTTGCGGGGACTTCGACCACGAGGTTCCTGACGCCCAGTGCCGTCGCGGAGCCGCCCACGGTGGAAGCGCCCTCCGTCACCTGACCCAGCGAGTAACCGTACCACAGGGTCACACTGCCCTCAAAGCGGGCATCCCATGCGGCGATGTCCGCAGCCAGCTGGGCGCTGCGGTCGCGCCCGCCGGTGGAGCCGAAGTCCTGCTTGCCGTTCTGGGCAGAGGGGAACTGGACGTTCTCCAGCAGCACGTGGTCAAAGCCCATGCTCTGCACCTCGCCGATGAGGTCGCCGATGAACTGGACGGCCTCGTCGGAATAGGGGTTGAGCCAGGGGTTGCCGCCGGCGGACGCCTTATTATCCAGCCAGAGGTAAGCCTGCCCGGTGTAGCCGATGGCCATATTGCGGTCGGCGCGGGCCGCGATGGGGTCGCGGAAGGCCGCCAGCTTTGCCACCGGCACAAGGCCGTTCTCCTTGAGCACCGAGGCGATGAGGGCCGGGTCAAGGGACGCCCCCTCGATGCTGCCTGCCGCAGCAGCCACCTGAGAGGGATACAGGATATTTCCGGCGCTGTCCTTCAGGGTGACGACGGCGTAGGCCGCGCCCTGCTGGGCCAGCTGCCGGGCAGCGGCACGCAGGGAAGCTTCGTCCTTTGCCGCAGCCGTGTCCAGAACGCCCCAGCTGCCCTCGATGATGACGCCTGCGGGTGCAGCCGGTTCCGATCCCGGCTCCGAGTCCGCCCGCACCTCCGAGGAAGCGGCAGGCTCTGCCGTCACTTCCGACGAAGCGGCCGCACTGGAGGCTGTCGTCTCAGACGAGGCCGAGAGGTCACGGTTGCGCACCACGGTGTACCAGGTGTGGGTGGCCCAGTCCAGCACATGGGGCGCGGCCAGCCAGCCCACGACCAGCACCACGGCCACCAGCACGATGATGCCGACGGCCTTCTTCACCCACATGCCGGGGCTGTAAAAACTGCGGTGATACCGCTTGACCTTTTTATACTTTGCCATGATCGTCCCTTTCTCCTGCACTCCTCACAGGATCACCGAGTGGCCCGTAAACCCATAGATGGCCAGCGCCAGCACGCCGATGTAGATGAGCGTGATGGGCAGGCCCCGGAACGCCTCCGGGATGGCCTCGCTGCGCAGACGGCGGTCAGCCTCCGTCACCAGCATGACGGCCAGCAGATAGCCCAGGCCGCTGCCGAGGCCGAAGCCCATGCTCTGCTCCAGCGTAAAGCTCTGGGTGCGCTCCACCAGCACCGTACCCAGCACGCCGCTGTTGACCGCCGCCAGCGGCAGGATGCGGAGCAGCTGGCCGCCGTGGCGCTTGCCCCGTGCGGCCCAGAGCACGATAAATTCAAACAGGCTCACCACCGCCACGCAGGCCAGAAAGACCAGTGGACGGAGCTGGGCGGGGTTGGGCTGGGCGGCGATGAAGCCGCCCGCATAGAACGCCAGCGGAGCCACCAGCACCTGCGTGACACAGAGCAGCAGGGCGAACCACCCGCTGCTGGTGCGCTCGTCGCCCACCAGCTGGACGAGGCGGGACACACCGAGGCCCCGGGTGAACACCGCGTTCTGTGCAAAGACGGCCAGCACGGCGTAGCTGAAAAATACGCCGACGGCCTGCATCACATCATTCATCCTCAGGCTCCCCCTCTTTCTGGCGGTAGACCGCCATGAGGCCGCGGGCCTCCGATGTCAGATAGTTTTTGTGCTTCTTGGCCAGCGTGCACCAGACGGCACACAGCACGCCCAGCACGATGAAGCCGCCTGCCGGCATACTGGCCATGGGCAGGACGGGACGGCTCAGCACATGGCCGAACACCGTGCCGGCGCTCAGCCACTCGCGCACACAGCCCAGCAAAAGCAGCAGCAGGCCGTAGCCGATGGTGATGCGGATGCCCTTGGAGACGGCCTTTTTCATCGTCTCCTGCACACGGCCAAAGCGGTAGGTCAGCAACGGCTCCACCACCAGCATGGGCAGGTAGATGCCCAGCACCAGCAGGCTCACGCCGAACAGCCGGTTCAGGATGGGGTACGCCGCCAGATAGACCACTGCCGCGCTGCCCGAATAGAGGATGCTGCGGGGCAGCAGCTTCTTTTCCAGCTCTGCGTTGGCCGGATGCTCCTCCCGCAGGGGGAACAGGCGGCTCAGCAGGCAGGCCAGCATCCGGGAGGGCGTCAGCAGCAGCGCCACGGCCACAGCCAGCATCAGGGCGTTCTGGCCGCTCGTCGCAAGGACGACCAGCGGCGCAAGGCCCATGCCCTGCATGACCACGGGGTTATTCAGGAAGACGCGGTCATGGTGGAAGAATCTTTCCGGGTCCCGGGTGAGGAGTTCTGCAGCATGACGTTTCATTCCGCATCCCCCTTTCCGATCTTCTTCTCTTTGAAGTATCTGCCGCTCTTTATCAGCTCATGGAGGCGGACTTCGGTGCGGTCGAGCCAGCCGGAGATGCTGTTGACCGCCAGAATGGCGAAGCAGACGCCCGTCTCGTAGACGCCGAAGTAGCGGAAGCCCATCGTAAAGGCTCCCACCATGACGCCGTAGAGGATGCGGCCCAGCCGGTGGTGGGCGCAGGTGTAAGGCTCATTGAGCAGGAACACAGCGCTGAAGAGCATCGCGCCCGTCAGCATCTCGTCGCGCACACAGCGCAGGCGGAACACAAGGCCCGCCGTAAAGGCGGTCCCCTCCGTCAGACCCAGCTGGCGCGGGAAGAAGAAGACGATGAGGCCCGCCGTGATGAGGAAGCTCAGGGAGGCGCTCAGCCGCACATCCTTCTGCATCCAGAGGAAGAGGCCGCAGGCCACCAGTACGATGGCTGCACCGGTCCCCATCGGGGCGGCATACTCGCCCAGAACCAGCGACAGGGCGCTGATGTTGATGAGGCCGCCGCTGCGCAGGGTGTCCGAGATGGTGCTGGATGTTGCCACGCCGGAGGCGTCCCAGAGCGGGATATTGGCGTATGGGGCCGGATAGCGGAACACCTGCTCCGGCCAGGACACCGCCGCCACCGCGTAGCCCACGGCGGCGGGGTGGAAGGGGTAGCTGCCATAGCCGCCGAAGACCTCTTTGCCGATGAGAGCACCGGCCAGAATGGCGGCGGCGAGGACATACCAGTCCACCGTCGCGGGCATCAGCAGGGTGATGACGAGGGCAAAGCTCTCGTTGGAATAATCCCCGGCCTGATAGACGCGGCGGCGCAGCAGAGAGATGAGCCGGTCGCACAGGTTGCCCATCAGCACCGCAAAGCCGCAGAGCAGCAGCGGGCGCAGGCCGTAGAGGTAGCAGGAGACGCAGAGCAGCGGCACACAGAGAAAGCAGATGTGCTTATAGTATCTGCCGGTGCGCTGGAGTTCTTCCTCCTGCAGCCGGATCAATGCTTCATCCATGGGCAGTCCCCTCTCAGAGAGCTGCCATCGCACGGACGGCCGCGGCGGGGTCGGCGGCGCCAAAGATGGCGCTGCCCGCCACCAGCACATCCGCACCGGCGGTGACGCACTGCGGAGCGGTGGCGGCATCCACGCCGCCGTCCACTTCCAGCAGGAATTTCAGGCCGCGGCGGTCTTTTTCCGCCTTGAGCCAGCGGAGCTTGTCGAGGGCCGAGGGCATGAACTTCTGGCCGCCGAAGCCAGGCTCCACGCTCATGACCAGCACGAGGTCCAGCTGGTCGAGGTAGTAGCCCAGCTCTTCCACCGGGGTGCCGGGCTTGATGGTCATGCCCACCTTGCAGCCCTGGGCCTTGATGGCGTCGATGGTCTCCTGGATGTCGTCGTCGCACTCGAGGTGGAAGTTGAGCAGGCTGGCACCGGCCTTGGCAAAAGCCTCGGCGTACTGCTGGGGGTGGGTGATCATCAGGTGGACGTCATAGAAAGCGTCCGGCAGGGCCTTGTGCAGGCTCTTGAGCACCGGGACGCCAAAGCTGATGTTCGGCACGAAGTGGCCGTCCATCACGTCATAATGCAGCATCTGCGCACCGGCATCCAGCACCATCCGGCAGTCTGCACCGAGATGGCTGAAGTCAGCCGAAAGGATCGAAGGACTGATCGTTGTCATTTTATTTTACTCCCCGTTATTTTTTAGAGAATTTTTGTGATTTTGCTCTGCCGCCGTCCCTGCGGCATCTCCCACAGGAGCAGTCGGCATAGTCGATTATAGTTTACATGAAAACAGCGAAAAAATCAAACCCGCAGCCGTGTTTTTCACGGAAAAGACGTAAAGTTCTGCGTATCTCCCCTCTTCCACAACGCAAAAAGCAGCCAGACCGCTCCTTTGAGGGGCAGTCTGACCGCTGTGAAGTTAGTCTACCGGCTTCATGCTGGCCGGGTCTTCCACCGCACCGGGGCGGCCGCTCTCGTCGGGCAGACGCTTCATGCCGCCGGGGTTGGGGGGCTGGACGGGCAGGGTGAAGACGAATCTGCACCACTCGCCCTGCTTGCTCTCCACCCGTATCTGGCCGCCGGAGAGGTTGACCAGCACCTTGCAGATGTTGAGGCCGAGACCTGCGCCCCGGGCGTGGAGACCCCGGGACTGGTCTTCTTTGTAGAAGCGCTGGAAGACGTAGGGCAGCGCCTCGGGGCTGATGCCCTGGCCGGAGTTCCAGATGGAGACTTCCACCTCCGGACCCAGCCTCTCCACCCCGAAGCGGATGGTGCCGCCTGCCGGGGTGAACTTGATGGCGTTGTCCAGCAGATTGTAGGCCACCTGATGGATGAGGTCGGGGTCGGCATAGACCAGTACCTTCTCATCCATGGTCAGGCCGTCAATGTCGATCATGCCGTCGTTGATGCGCTGCTCTGCCGAGAGGGCCACGCCGGTCAGCGTCTCCCAGATGTTGAACATCCGGGCGTTCACCTGATATTCGCCGCTCTCCAGCTTCGAGAGGTCCAGCATATTCTGGATGAGGCGCGCCAGACGGCCCGTCTCCTCACTGACCAGCTGTAGGTAGTGGTTCTGCATATCGGGCGGGATGGTGCCGTCCAGAATGCCGTCGATGAAGCCCTTGATGGTGGTCATGGGGGTGCGCAGCTCGTGGGCAATGTTGCCCATGAACTGGCCCCGGGAGTTGTCGTTGGACTGGATATTGTCCGCCATCTGGTTGAAGGTGCGGGCCAGGTCGGCCACTTCGCCTTCGCCGTCCACGCCCTCGACCCGGACGGACAGGTCGCCGCCGCCGAAGCGCTGGGCCGCGTCCGTCACCTTCTGGATGGGGTCGGTGAGCTTATGCATCATCACCTTGGTGAGGACGCTGGCCACCAGCAGCATCAGACAGGCCGAGAGGAAGAAGTTCGAGAAGAATTCCTTGCGGAACTCCACCAGCCGGTCGCCCGACGAGCAGAGGAAGAGGTAGCCGGTGCACTCGCCGCTCTCGCTGCGCATCTCATGCACCGAGATGTAGCTCTTCTCGGTCAGTACGCCGTCCAGCGTACCGAAGATGTGATAATTCTCCTTGGCCTTGGCCGACTTTTCCAGCACGGACGCCTCCACCACATCCCCGGCCAGATCGTCCGGGTCTGAGGCCAGCACCACGTTGCCGTCGCAGTCGGTGAAGAACAGGTACACTTCCGCGCTCTCGCCGATGAGCTCGAGCTTGGTGTTCAGGGCTTCCAGTTCTTCGCCTTCCGGCAGAGCGGCTTCCTGCACCAGATGGGACGCCGTGCGCTGGGCCACATTGACCACTTCGTCCAGCACGTCGTACCGCTCCTGGGCGAAGTAGTTGCTGAACAGCACCAGCTCCGAGCCGCCCATGATCACCGTACCGAAGATGAGCAGGGTGCTCATAAGCGAGAAGAACGCAACGGAAACACTTTTGCGCATTACTGACGCACCTCGAATTTATAGCCCACGCCCCAGACGGTCTTCAGCTCCCATTTATCGGAAGCACCGGCCAGCTTCTCGCGCAGGCGCTTGACATGGACGTCGATGGTGCGGCTGTCGCCGTAGTATTCGAAGCCCCACACCTCGTCCAGCAGCTGGTCGCGGGTATAGACCCGGTTGGGGTGAGAGGCGAGGCAGTTCAGCAGTTCCAGCTCCTTCGGGGGAGCTTCCACCACCTTGCCCTTGACCCGCAGTTCGTAGCTGTTCATGTCGAGACGGAGGTTGTCGAACTCGATGACGCCCTCGGAGCTCTCGGTCTGGGACGTGGTGACGGTGCAGCGGCGCAGCACCGCCTTGATGCGGGCCACGACCTCTTTGGTGTCGAAGGGCTTGACCATATAATCATCAGCGCCCAGCTCGAGGCCCAGCACCTTATCGAAGGTCTCGCCCTTGGCCGTCAGCATCATGACCGGGGTGTTGCCCAGCTTGCGGATGCGGCGGCAGACCTCGAGGCCGTCCATCCTGGGCATCATGACGTCCAGCAGCACCATGTCGGGCTTGAGCTGGTTGAACTTTTCAAGGCCCTCTTCGCCGTCGTTGGCCGTCGTGACCTGATAGCCCTCCTTGGTCAGGTAGAGCCGCAGCAGCTCGCAGATGTTGGTATCGTCGTCCACAACGAGTATCTTTTCGTTTGCCATGTGAGTGTTCCTCCTCTATCCAGTCCAAAGCCAGCCCCCGCCGGGCGCTGGCCGCAATTTTGATGTTGACCTATATTCTATTATACGGGACAGTTATGACAAAATAAAGAAGGTTTTGTATGATTTTTGAATCTTTGGCAAGCAAAAGGCCGCAGGAAGCGGCACTTTTCCTGCGGCCTTATCTTGTTTCTGTGCTCGGTCTGCCTGTTGCAAAGCCGCACCTTTGGTCATCCCTCGTGTGCAAAGATTATATCATACCACACATAGTCACCCTGTTCCTGCACACCGATTCCTACATATACATCTTCCCGAATCGTCGTCTTACCGGGTGTATTCCGTTCCGCCTGAAAATTGTTTCGGAAGTATTCTGTCAGCTGATTTTTCGTGAAGTGATCTCGCGGAAGTCCTGTTACTGTCCAATTTTCCCTTCCACCATACTTGTAGCCCTTTCCGCCGTCTTTGAACTCCTGCGGAACTGGTGAAAGCTCGTCGTGCTTTTTTCCGTTCATCATTTCCAGCGCGCGCTGTGCTGAAAGCTGGCTTATCTTATCCACTTCTTGAACTGTGCCGTCCAATCCAACTTCTTTGCGTGCAGCATTGATCGAATCTAGGATAATTTGCGCTATTTCCTCTTCTTCAGGAGAGGGCGGTGTAGGTGCGCTGCTGCCGCCACCACTACATCCGCCCAGTGCTCCCGCAACAGATGTCGCCAGCACCACGGTGCCAGTGAGCTTCAGGAATTTACGACGATTCATTTCATTTGACATAGTTTCGACTTCTAACTTCAAAATTTTGCACGGAGCGTCTGTGCGCCTTCCGCTGTGTTCCAGAATGTAATTTTTTCTTCACTCTGCTGTCCGTTTTCCATTTCATAGACCACAAGCCATTGGTCATCGAGGTCGTCAATTTTCAGTGTCATAGTTTCACCATAGAAATCCGAGATTTTCAAAACATCATCATTTACAAGTGACCATTTTCCTTGACCGTAAGAACCTGGAATCGTAACCGTTCCATCGTCGTAAAGCGTAAAGCTCACACTCTCCGACCACTGCCGATACCAGTTGTTTGCCAGAAGCTTTTTCATCTCTTTTTCGCGGCTGCCGGTAGTATTCTGAGTCACACATACTGCAACTACAGCACACACAATAACGGCACATATTGCGTATAAAATCGTCTTCTCCTTCTTGGACATAACTTTACACCTTTCTCTATCCGTTTGTTACTCGTCCGATTTTCACTTGCCATGAATCCTTTTCCAGCCAAATGTCACTGTTAGCTTTTGCCTTGGGCGTCAAGACAGATATTCGTAAGAACCGTCACTGCTGATTTTTGCAACATGGCTATTCAAACTAGCATATGTATACCCGTTATAGACTTCACAGATTCCCCTGTTTCCTGACGAACTATCCTGTGCATATCCATAAGAGCCGTCAAATTTTATTCTGTCCCATTCATCAAGCTTTGTCCCGGTTTGGTCATATGTATACCACTGCTCTATATTTTCTTCGCAGGTAGTAATAAGAACACCCTCAGCCGTCTGGTATACATATCTGACTGAACCTTTTTGCGGTTCCGCCGCCCATGTTCCGTCTCTCTTTATAACGCCCCAAAATGGAACACCCTCTGGATTTTTCATCTGTAAGACTGCATAGCCGTTGATAAACCGGGGTTCATCCTCATAAATTGATTGAATATTATATTTGCTCAGGTCGATTACTTGATTCAAATGGACATCATAAAACCCCGATGGATAATCCTCAAAATCACCTGCATCTCTCCTGACATCCAAATAAATCAGCCCTTCGCTTAATACTGGCGTTTCGCTTCGTCTTGACTTTATGGCCTCCCATTCCGGAAGCTCATTAAAATCATCATCGAGTGCTCTCAGCCCCGGCATTGTTCGAATCATCAGGTTCCCTTCTGCCTGTATCAGATACGCATTGGGTTCCCGTACCGAGAAAAATTTTTCGGTATCAATGTTCATAAACACATAATAAAAATCACTACGGATGCGATATACGCTTCCTCCACAGTATGCAAATGCCTGTGAGATTCCAATCGAATCGTAGTCATTATTCGCAAGGTCTTTATATACGGTATCAGAATTCATTTTCGAAAACTCATCACGTGTAGTATCACATTGAAAACGAATTTCACCGTTCGTATCCCAAGCGGTTATAATTGCCTTTGTTCCTTCAATCGAGTCCTCTCTTCTTACTGTCCAGAGCAGCGTACCATCGTCATCCTTCGCATACCGGATGATAATTTCATCATTCGATAGATAAGACGGCCTGAAAAGCGTTCCATCCTCTTTTGCCATCACACGGGTACTTGTCATACACATCCCGTTATAAAAACCAGAAGCAATGTAAGTACCACTTTCAAAAACATGATGAACTCTTCCGTCCACATCAAACAGACAGAAGTTACCTTCGCCGCCGTTATAAAGCCAAGCGACCGAAAGCTCTTCCATATTCGGGTATTCAAGCGCACAACCATTATAATTTTGCGCTATTTCCTTCAATGTTGGATACCCTGCATTCGCACTTTCGGCAAGCTCCGCAGACTCCACACTAGAACTCGCACTTATCGAAGCCGACTGAAGTGGCTGGCTGCTTTCCTCTTTTTCCGCAGATGAGTAACTGTCTTTTCCATTAGAACATCCCGAAAGAACAATCGCTGCCACAACTCCGAGTGCAGCCAGTCTCTGAGCGGTTCTCATAGATTTCACCTCTTTCTGTCCTTCCTCATTTACCCAGCATTATTTTTTGCATCCTCAGCCGTATGCCAGAATACGATTGTCTGGTCGGTATTCTTATCCGCATTCGGCGGGCCAAAGGTCACTGATTTTTTATCGATAGCGATTATCGTGAAAATCTCGCTATTCCCATAGAATCCGGTAAGCGTAAACTGGTCTTCGTTCGCAATCGACCATGTTCCTTTTCCGTAGTCATTATCAATCATGCAGGTTCCGTCATCATAAATCGTGAACGCCAAGTCATCCGAACCCTGACGGTACCATGTACCGATAATGAGTTCCTTTTTATTTTTCTTCCCGCATCCCGTCAGCGGTGCTGTCGCACACACCAGAGCCGTCGCTGCCGTAAGCTGTAAGAATCCACGTCGCGTGATATTTTTCATTTTGACTGTCTCCTTCTAAGGCAGCTCATCTAAAAAGCGAGCCGTCCACCATGCGCATGACAAAAGTAAGGATCCACTCTATCACCTTTGCACCCATTGCAACATAGCCGAATGCCACCGAAAGAAGCGCCTTTTTCCACCAGTTTTCTTTTTTGTTCAGACTTTTGCGTATTTTCTCGGAAAGGATAACTCCGATCCAGCCATTTCCGTTTTCAATGCCCTTCCACGAGATCCATCCGCCCCATGCCCAAAGGGCAAACATGCACAATGCAACCGTCATAGTTCTTTCTCCCTTTTTCGTTATCAGCGTTCCTCATAGTAGGCACAGCCGTTCCGGTCACTCGGGCGATTATAGCCGTGTGTCCAGCCTTTCTCGCAAAGGCAGTATACCTCGCCGTCTCTCCAGTCACTCCGGTCAGCATAGACGCAGTCACTGCAATTTCCGTAGAAGCATCCCTCCGGCAGAACAACAGCCATCATTTTCTTGTTTTTCACGTTCTTCATGTTAAGTTCCTCCTTGACATTTGATACAATCTCTTTTTATTACGACCTTCTCATTGTTGCGTACTGCCTTATATGCCACCACCTTACGCCCCGGCATTACAACAACAGGAAAGTACAGACAACCAATTTTTTTCGGCATTACTTCCATAATGCGAACGATATATTCTTTATCTCCTTCGGAAAGGCTTTCTGTGCCGCCGAAATGCACATGAAACATTCCCATAAACTGTATCCCAGTTTCAGCCCATTGGTTGATTTTCTGATTCAGGAAGCGTGTATCAGGTGTATAACTGCAAGGATGTTTACCCAATATTCCTTTATCCAAGCAGATATTTGTAACCACGTCATTTCTTCCGCCTAATATTCCCCCGCTCTCTGGTGGAATATTTGAAACTCCCTGTCGAATTGAATCTATCACCGCTTCAGAGCATATGTTCATCTCGCCCATCCTTTCCGTCAGTAGTTCAAGCCCTTCCGCCCAAGTCTCTGTCTTGGCTCTTATTTTAACGGATTATCCGTTAAAAATCAAGATATTCGGGCCATCCTTTGTAGACTTTCTACAAAGAGGTGAATCCTATGCTATACACGGAACGCATCAAGGCACTGCGCAGCGACCACGACCTCAACCAGACGCAGGTCGCGCGGGCTATCCATGTTGCCCAGACCACCTATTCCGACTACGAAAAGGGCAAAGTGCGCATCCCGGTCGAGTGCCTCATCCAGCTGGCGAAATTCTACGACGTCGATATGAACTATATCACCGGTGTCAGCGACACCCTCCGGCCCTTCCCCCACGCATGAGCCGGACGTCCTGCCGCTGATTTTCCAAAAGCGGCGGTGTTTGTTTTTGTTTTGCTTGTAGATAGCCATTTGGTTATCATAAGTCCAGCATAGCATCTCTCTGCGGTATTGTCAAGATACTCATTCAGTTATCAGGAGGACATCTTATGGCATACTACCGCCGCATCCGCGATATGCGCGAAGACCACGACCTCACCCAGCGCCAGCTCGCCGCCCTGCTGCATATGCCCCAGCCGCAGTACAACCGCTATGAGCAGGGCCTGCGCGACCTGCCCACCACCACTCTCATCGCGCTGGCCGACATTTACCACACCTCGACCGACTATCTTCTGGGCCGTACGAACGACCCCAAGCCGCCTGTCTCCCTATAACGCACCAAAAGGGGCCTCCTTTGCAGGAGGCCCCTTTTGCATATCACGGGCTGGTCAGAATGGGGGACGCAGCCCGGTTTCTGGTATTTTCAGGGAAATGCGCTCAGATCTTTTGAAGCAGTCTTTACAGGACGGGGCTCTGGATGTTGTCGTTGTTCTTGATGCCGTGCTTCTCGGCGTAGCCGGTCAGCATCAGGGTCAGAGCGCCGTCGCCGGTGACGTTGCAGGCGGTGCCGAAGCTGTCCTGCAGGGCGAAGATGGCGAGCATCAGAGCGGTGCCGGCGTCATCGAACATCAGAACGCCGGTGATGAGGCCCAGAGAAGCCATGACGGTACCGCCGGGGACGCCGGGAGCGCCGATGGCGAAGATGCCGAGCAGGGCGCAGAAGAGGAGCATGGTGCCGATGCTGGGCAGGTGACCGTAGAGGATCTTGGAGATGGTCATGCAGAAGAAGACCTCAGTCAGGACAGAGCCGCAGAGGTGGATGTTGGCGAACAGGGGGATGCCGAAGCTGACCATATCCTTGCGCAGGACCTTGCTCTTGCGGGCGCAGTCCAGAGCGACTGCCAGGGTGGCGGCGCTGGACATGGTGCCGACAGCGGTCAGGTAAGCGGGGCCGTAGTGGCGGAGGACTTCCCAGGGGTTCTTGCCGGAGTATGCGCCGGCCAGCAGGTACAGGACAGCCAGCCAGATATAGTGGCCCGCCATGACGATGAGGATGATCTGGATGAAGGCGGGCAGCTGGTGGGTGATCATGCCCTCATAACTCAGGTTGCAGAAGGTAGCGGCGATATAGAAGGGCAGCATGGGGATGATGATCTTGCCGACGATGTCCAGCACGATGTTCTGGAACTCGCCGAGGAAGTCGCAGGTGAGCTTGCTGTTGGTCCAGGTAGCGGCCAGACCCACCAGAACGCTGAGCACGAGGGCGCTCATGACGCTCATGATCTGGGGGATGTTCAGCTCGAACACGACGTCGGGCAGGGTCCGCAGACCGGCCACCTCAGTGTCGATAGACAGGTGCGGGATGAGGGCGTAGCCTGCGCCGGCGCTCATGAGGGCTGCGCAGACAGAGGAAACGTAAGCGATCACGATCGCCACGCCCAGCAGGCGGGAAGCGTTCTTGCCCAGCTTGGTGATGGACGGGGCGATGAAGCCGATGATGATGAGCGGCACACAGAAGGTGATGAGCTGGCCCATGATATACTGTAAGGTGACGACCACCTTCATGACGCTCTCCGGGAAGACCTGGCCCAGGATGACGCCGATGATGATACCGAGAAGCAGCCGGAACGGCAGATTATTGAATAGCTTTTTCATAATATTTTACCCCTAATTCTCCTGCGCTTCGGGCGCAGGGTGTTTTTTGCAGGATGCGGATGCAGGCTTGCCAGGGTGCTGCGAGGACGCTTATTCGGCGTCCGGAGTATGTTCTTTGTTGAGCATCAGGTCGAGGATGACGCTGTCGCTGGTGCCGTGGGTGCTGAGGATAGCGAAGTTGTCCAGCGTGCGCTCCACGTTCTCTTCCACGATGCCGTCGGTGCTCTGGACGCGGACGCCGCGGGCACCCATGGCTGCTGCCTGACAGGCGGCATTGACGCAGGTGGAGATTTTCAGGGCGCAGTCGGCCTTTGCGCCGTCGCACACCATGCCGGTGACATTGCCCACCATGTTCTGGATCGCGCAGCAGATCTCATGGTAGCCGCCGCCCAGCAGGTATGTAATGCCGCAGGCCGCGCCGGTGCCGGCGACGGTGGCGCCGCACAGGTTGCTCAGACGGCCAAACTTCGACTTGATGCGGATGGCGATGAGGTTCGACAGGGTGACGGCACGCAGCATGGTGGGCTCGTCGATGTCCAGCCAGCGGGCAGCAGCCACGACGGGCATCGTCGCAGTGATGCCCTGATTGCCGCTGCCGGAGTTTGCCACCACCGACACCGGAGCGCCTGCCATACGGGCGTCTGCGCCCGCAGCGGCGGCTATCATGGAGTTGGTGGTCAGATCGCGGGTCATGAGGCCCTTGCGGCAGTTGAGGTCGAGGTTGCGGCCGATGGCGAGGCCGTATTCCTTCGAGAGGCCCTCATCGCTGATGACGGAGTTCACTTTCACGGCACTGCGGATGATGTCGATGGGGTCGTTCATCGGGTCGAGCTCTTTGGTGCAGTAGTCCCAGATGGAGCGGACGGTCAGGAAGGACGCGATCTGCTCCGGGGTGACCACATCGCTGTCGCCTACGGCGGCAGTGTCCGTGTCCCGCTTGTCGAGGGTGGCCACACCGTCCTGCTCCACCAGCACGACGTTGGTGTGCAGGTCGCGGACGATGGCGCGGCCCGTATGGCCGCCGCCCTTGGCAATGACCTCGATGTAAAGCTTCTGCGGCACCTGGGCCACATTCACCTTGACCTTGCCGGCCTTGACCAGCGCAGCGGCAGCTTCCACCGTCTCGCGGGGGACGTGGTTCATGACTTCCAGCAGATAGACCGGGTCGCCGCCCAGCGCACCGATGGCGGCGGCATAGTCCATGCCCTCGTAATCGGTGCCGGGGATGCCCGCCGACATGGCGTTCTTGATGATGTTGATGCTGGCGTTGACCGTGATCTCTTCGGCCTTGTCCACACCGGCCTTCCGCAGGGCCTGACCCGCCTCGGCGGCAGTCAGCGCCACAGCGCCCGGCTCGGTGCAGCCGGTAGCCAGCTCCATCTCACTGTTCAGGATGCGAATGAACATATTCTGTTCCATAGTGTTGCACCGTCTCTTTCTCTTATAGGATGCTCTGTTACTTCACGGCGATGCATTCGATCTCCAGCGGTGCGCCTTTCGGCAGTTTCGCCACCTGCACGGCGCTCCGTGCGGGGAAGGGCTGGGCGAAGTATTCGCCGTAGACTTTGTTCATCTCAGCAAAGTCGTTCATGTCGGCCAGAAAGACCGTGGTCTTGACCACATCGGCCAGAGTCATGCCCTGCTCGGCGAGGATGGCCTGGATGTTCTTGAGGGACTGTGCGGTCTGGGCCGCGATGCCCTCGGGGATGGCCCCGGTGGCGGGGTCGATGGGGAGCTGGCCGGAGACGTAGACCGTCTGGCCTGCTGCGATGCCCTGCGAATACGGCCCGATGGCGGCGGGCGCCTGTGCAGTGGCGAGTGCCTGTTTCATAATTCTCTCTCCTTTTCTGAATTGCAGGGGCATCGCTTGCCTTGATGCCCCTTGTCCTGACCCTATCCTAACGCGGTGGGCGGCAAAAGTCAACAATTTTCTCTCGATGAGAAATTATTATCACTTGTGACAAATTTCGCGGATATTTTGAAGCACTTTCACGAAAATGCATCGAGTTTTCCATTTTTCATTGTCAACAACACACGAACGTGATATGATATAGGCAGCAGGATGAGAATAAATTCTCATCATTTCCCTCATGAAACAACGTGGAAAGTGGTGACATACATGGATGCACGGCTGGAACCCTACCGGACACTCGTTTCGTTTCTGGGCGAGGCGCTGGGGCCGGACTATGAAGTGGTGCTGCACGACCTGACCAGCGAGGAAGGCACCATCGCAGCCATCGTGAACAACAACATCAGCGGCCGCACCGAGGGCGCACCGCTGTCCAACATGGCCCTGCGGTTCATCCACGGCAAAGTCTACGAAAAGCAGCCCTATGTGGCAGGCTATCAGGGCGCGTCGCAGGCCAAGGGGCGGCTGCGCTCCTCCACCATGTTCATCAAGGACGGCAGCGAGCTTATCGGGATGCTCTGCATCAACTTTGACGCCGCCAAGTACAGCCGGATGGCGCAGGAGCTTCTGTCGCTCTGCGGGGCCCATCAGGAGCCCGGCCCCAGCGTTGGGGTGGAAAACTTCGTCAGCAGCCTGCCCGACGCGGTGCAGGCCGCCATCACCGACGTGACCGGCACCGCCGGCCTGCCCCCGGATCGGCTGACCATGGACGAGAAGATCCGCATCGTGGACGACCTGCAGCAGGCGGGCATCTTCTACATGAAAGGCGCAGTCAGCGAGGTGGCGGCACAGCTGGGCTCCTCGGAGGCGACCGTCTACCGCTATCTGAGCAAACTGAAGGATTGATACTTGCACTCATACGCTCCTTCGCGTATAATGGTAGATGTATTATTATGTCTACCATAACGTGAAGGAGCGTATTTTATATGAAATTAGGTATCGTCGGCCTGCCCAACGTCGGCAAGTCCACTCTGTTCAACGCCATCACCTCCACCAAGAACGCGGAGGCTGCAAACTATCCCTTCTGCACCATCGAGCCCAACAGCGGCATCGTGGCCGTGCCGGACAAGCGGCTGGACAAGCTGGCTGAGATCTGGCAGACCAACAAGAAGACCCCCGCCATCGTGGAGTTCGTGGACATCGCCGGCCTCGTCAAGGGCGCAAGTCAGGGTGCCGGCCTCGGCAACAAGTTCCTCGGCCACATCCGCGAGTGCGACGCCATCGTCCATGTCGTGCGCTGCTTCGACGACGACAACATCATCCACGTCGTGGAGGACGTGACCAAGGCCGAGGCCGTGGACCCCATCGCCGACATCGACGCCATCGACTACGAGCTCATCCTCTCCGACCTCGAAGTCGTCCAGAACCGCGCAGGCCGCATGGCCAAGGCCGCAAAGAGCGGCAACAACAAGGGGGCTGCCGCCGAGGCCGCATGGCTGCAGCAGCTGGCCGCCCATCTGGAATCCGGCAAGCCCGCCCGCAGCTTCGACTTTGACGAGAACGACGCCGAGCAGCAGACCGTGCTCCACGAGATGGGCCTGCTGAGCGCAAAGCCCGTCCTCTACGCCTGCAATGTGGGCGAGGACGACCTGATGGAGGGCATCGAGAACAACAAGTACGTCCCGCTGGTGGCCGCACGCGCCAAGGAAGAGGGCGCACGCTACATCCCCATCTGCGCCAAGACCGAGGAGGACATCGCCGACTACAGCCCCGAGGAAAAGAAAGCCTTCCTCGCCGAGATGGGCATCGAGGCAAGCGGCCTCGACAACCTCATCACGGCCAGCTATGACCTGCTGGGCCTCATCTCCTTCCTGACCGACGGCAAGAAGGAGTGCCGCGCCTGGACCATCCGCAAGGGTACCAAGGCTCCGCAGGCTGCCGGCAAGATCCACAGCGACTTTGAGCGCGGCTTCATCCGCGCCAGCGTCATCGCCTACAGCGACCTCGAGGCTCACGATTTCGATTACGCTGCCGTCAAGGCCAAGGGCCTGCAGCGCACCGAGGGCAAGGAGTACGTCGTGAAGGACGGCGATGTCATCGAGTTCCTGTTCAATGTGTAAAACAGAGGAACAACCTCTCAGTCTCGCTACCGCTCGACAGCTCCCCTAGAAAGGGGAGCCAAAGCAGAAAAGGATTAAAATTATGATTATCGGTATCATGGGCGCAATGCCCGACGAAGTGGACCAGCTCTGCGCCAAACTGGAAAATGTCACGGTCGAGCCCTACGGCGGCGTGGAGTATCATAAGGGTACGCTGGCCGGCAAGCAGGTGGTCGTCTGCTGTGCAGGCATGGGCAAGGCCAACGCCGCCGCCACCACCCAGGTGCTCATCACCAGGTTCGGTGCGGAGAAGATCATCTTCTCCGGCATCGCAGGCAACATGACCAGCAAGATCGGCATCGGCGACGTAGTCATCGGCAAGACGGTGCTTTACCACGACGCCCAGCTGGATATGATCTGCCAGAATCCGCCTTTCCTGAAGGAGTACACCGGCGACCCGGCCCTTATCGCCGCCGCCGAGAAAGCCTGCGCCGACGCAGGCGTCAAGGCTCTGGCAGGCAAGATCGCCACCGGCGATATGTTCGTGGGCGACAGCGCCACCAAAGCCGCCATCGAGGCCAAGTGCGCCCCCGACTGCGTGGAGATGGAGGGCGCGGCCGTGAGTCAGATCGCCGCCAAGAACGATGTGCCTTGCGTCATCCTCCGCGCCATGAGCGACAATGCCGACGAGGACGGCCATGAGGTGCTGGTGGTCAAAAAGTTCAGCATCACTGAGTACGTCGCCACCGCGACTAAGATCGTCGCCGCGATGGTCGAATCTCTCTAATTTTAGCTGCAAAAAGCTCCTGCCTCATCCGGGCAGGAGCTTTTTCTATTGCAGCATCTAAAATCTGCTGCGAAGCAGCAAATCGGAGAAGCGAGAAAAAAGCGTTTAGCGAAGCGGCTAGCTTTTTTCCGTTTCGACTTCCCCTTCGGGGTCTGAAAGGGGCGAGCAGCCCCTTTCCCGTGCCCGCGCCTCGGAAAAGCGGCGCTTTTCTGGTTCTCTTTTGGCGCGCAAAAGAGAACTTAGCTCCGTTACAGGTACTGCTCCAGCTTCAGCCTGTTATCCTCCTCAAAATCCTGCAGCTTCTGCATCAGCCTCTTCGACCCCGGCGCGGCGTCGGGGTAGTCCTTCTGGGATTTGATGCAGTCCACCACGCCCATGCCGCTGCCCTGGGTGAGCATCTCGGCGAGGTTGCGGGTAGATTTGTCGGTGATGGTCTTCATGCCGATGCTCACCTTGGTGTTGAGCTTCGCCATGGCGCTCTGGCCCTGGGCCGAGCCGCCGCAGGCGTCGATGGCGGCGTGGGCCTCCTGATTGAGCTGGCGGTAGATATTGCGCTGGCGCAGAAGCTCTGCCTTGAACTGCTCATCCTCCGCCATCGGCACGAGCTGATCGAGGGTGTTCTTCCCCATCTCGGTATTCTGCACGATGGCTTCCAGCATATTGAGATTGTCGTTTTTCTGGTTTTCCATACAAAAATCCCCCTTTTGAGGGTAGTTTCTCTCAAAAGGGGGACTCTTATGCATTATTCGCCGTCGTAGATGCGGTCGCCGCCTGCAGTCTGTGCAGCGGCCAGCCGCTTCTCGCACAGGTCATAGAGGGCATCCCAGTTCTTGCAGCGCACCTCGCGGGTGCCAGCCACGCCGATGGACTGGGTGAACGGCACCCGGCGCATCAGGCCCACCGAGGCCACACACTCCTTGGGCATCTCGGCGTAGATGGCTTTCAGCTCCTCTTCCAGCTCACGGCGGGTGCGGTCGGCGCAGCCGATGGCGAACAGGGTGTCGCTCAGGCGGCAGACCACCCGCTCAGCAGGCTGGTCGAAGTGCTTTTTCCACTGGTTTGCCACAAAGCAGACCAGCTGACCCATGACGGCGTCGCTCTCCCGCGCGGAAAGCTTCTCTGCGCCGTCGATGGACACCAGCGCCAGCGCCGCGCAGCGGTGGCAGTCGGTCCACTCATCGAGTTTCGTGCAGAATTCCGTCTCGTAGTAGCGGCGGTTGAACACCCCCGTCACAAAGTCGTGGTTCATGTCGTCGCGGCACATCTCCCGCTCCCGCGGGGTCATCCGGTCTTCGGGCAGATCATTGCCTGCCAGAGGGGCCGTCATCTGCAGCTGCCACACCTTGCCGTCTGCCACGACACAGCGGCGCAGCACACAGTCCACCTGACCGCCGCGCAGCTCGTAGTCCACCATCAGGCCGTCGTCCTGCCAGCAGCGGTCGGCGTCCTCGTCCACCTGCGTCAGGCTCACATCCTGAAACACAGGCCGCGAACTTTCGACGAATTGCCGCAAGTCCTGCTCAGTCCATTCATTCTTCATGCGTTTTTCCCCATTTTATACGCCGGGTCTTCCTTCCCGGTGCTCTGCCTTTTCACAGTCGAGCCTGTTTTCATGGCCAGTGTATCGCTGTGAAAACAGGTTCTTATCCCTGACTGCCTCTCATTCGATTATACCACGACGGCGGGACGCTTACCAGCAAAACGCACAATTTTCAAAAAGATTTTTTACATTTCCGTCAAATTGAGGTTTTGGCCTCTTTTTCGACCGGCGCCTCGGCACGGCAGTAGACCTCGCACTCGGCCTGGATACGGCTGGCCAGAGGCTCTGCGTCGAAGCCCTCCGCGGCGCGCCAGGTCCAGTTGCCGCCCAGCTTGCCGGGGGTGTTCAGATGGGCTTCTGCGCCCAGACCCAGCCAGTCGGACATGGGGATGATGGCCCGGTCAGCCACAGAGCCGAGGGCCGCACGCAGCAGCGCGATGCGGGCAGCGTCCGGCTTGACGGCGGCCACTTCCTTCGCGGTGGGCTTGCAGGGGGTCAGGTGGAGATAAGCGGCGGCGTTGGCCTTCTCCTTCCCGGTGGCGGCGTTCTCCCACCAGTCGGTGAGGGTGGTGTTGTCGTGGGTGCCCGGGTAGACCACGCTGTTCTTGACGTGGTTGTGGGGCAGATACTCGTTGTCGCCGCCGCCGAAAGCGAACTGCAAAACTTTCATGCCCGGGAAGGTGCTGTCGGCCAGCAGCTCGCGGACGCTGGGGAACAGCTCGCCCAGATCTTCCGCGATGATGGGCAGCTTGCCAAGGGCAGCTTCCAGTGCGTGGAACAAGTCCATCCGGGGGCCGGTCTCCCACTTGCCGGTGCAGGCGGTAGAGCTGCCCGCCGGGATGGCCCAGTAGGTGTCGAAGCCGCGGAAGTGGTCGATGCGGAGCAGGTCGTAGATGCCGAGGGCGTGGCGGACGCGCCGGATCCACCAGGCGTATCCCGTCTGTTTATGATACGGCCAGTTATACAGCGGGTTTCCCCAGAGCTGGCCGTCTGCGGAGAAGTAATCCGGCGGACAGCCGGCCACGCGGGCAAAGCCTCCCTGCGCGTCCAGCTCGAAAAGCTCGCCGCCCACCCATGCATCCACCGAGTCGGCAGAGACGTAGATCGGGATGTCGCCGAGAATTTTCACGCCCTTTTTGTTGGCGTAGTCCTTGACCTTTTTCCACTGGGTGGCAAACTCGTACTGCAGGAACTTCCAGAAGCCGATCTCTTCTTCCTGCTCTGCTGCGAACTTTGCCAGCGCGGCGGCGTCCCGCAGGCGGTACTCCCGGGGCCACTCAGTCCAGCTCTTCATGCCGTTGGCGGTCTTGAGGGCCATGTAGAGGGCGTAATCATTCAGCCAGCTGTCGTTGGCAAGGGCGAAGGCGTAGTAGTCGTCAGGGTAGTAGTGGGCGCAGCCGTGGAGACCGGCGTACTTCTCGCGCCATGCGGCGTAGGCGGTGCGCAGCACCTTATAGCGGCTGGTGTAGAGAGTGCCGTAGTCCACCGAAAGCGGGTCATCGCCCCACTTTTCCGCCTTGAGCTGGGCGGCGGTCAGCAGGCCGTCGGCCTTGAGAGCGTCGAGGTCGATGAAGTAGGGGTTGCCCGCAAAGGCAGAGCAGCTCTGGTAGGGGCTGTCGCCGTAGCCGGTGGGGCTGAGGGGCAGCAGCTGCCAGATGTGCTGGCCCGCAGCGGCCAGAAAATCCACGAACTTGAGCGCTTCGGCGCCAAAGCAGCCAATACCATAGGGGCCGGGCAGGCTGGACACCGGCATCAGGATTCCACTTTCACGCATGATGATACCTTCCTCGCTTTATATTCCGTTTGGGTTTCTGCTGTTTCCTATCATAACATAAGCGAAGACTATTTTCCACAGGCAAAAAACGTGGTATACTTAGTTTTATAGTGGGATAATATCGTTTTTATTACAGGAGGTATCGTGCCATGCAGCGCACGGAAAAATATTTCGAGAACGACGCATTCCGCAAGACTGCCGCCGGGGTCATCCTGGCCGCAGAGGCGGACGCAAAAACGGGCGGCGGGCGCATCGCGCTGGACGGCACGGTGTTCTACCCCGAAGGGGGCGGTCAGCCCGCCGACAGAGGCACGCTGACCCTCGCCGACGGCACGGTGCTCCATGTCACCGACGTCCACGAGACGAACGGCATCATCTGGCACAGGGTGGATGCCCTGCCCGAGACCGCACAGCCCGGTGCCGCCGTCACCGGCACCATCGACTGGGAGTGGCGCTTCGACAAGATGCAGCAGCACACCGGCGAGCACATCCTCTCCGGCATCCTGCACCAGATGTTCGGGGCGGAGAACGTGGGCTTCCATATCGGCTCCGACGCCGTGCGGATGGACACCAGCGTCCCCATCTCCGCCGAGGGCCTGCGGGAGGCAGAGCTTGCCGCCAACCGCATCATCTGGGAGAATGTGCCGGTGCTCATCACCTACCCCACCCCCGAAGAGCTGGCGGCGCTGACCTACCGCAGCAAAAAAGAGATCGCCGGGCAGGTGCGCATCGTGACCATCCCGGGCGCGGACGTCTGCGCCTGCTGCGGCACCCACACCGCCGCCACCGGACAGGTGGGACAAATCAAGATCCTCACCTCTGAGAACTACAAGGGCGGTGTCCGGCTCAGCGTCGTCTGCGGCGGACGCGCCCTGCGGGAAGCGCAGGCCATGCGGAGCCGTCAGGCCGACATCGGCGCACTGCTCTCGGCCAAGGCCGACCAGACCGCCGTGGCGGTCCACCGGGTGTACGACGAGTACACGGCCCTGAAATTCGCCCACTTCGGCCTGTGCAGTCAGCTCTTCGATGCACTGGCCGCACAGCTTGGCCCCGACGAGACGGCCATCCGCACCGTCCCCGGCCTCGACCCGGACGGTCTGCACCGTCTGGCTGCACGGTTGAGCGAGGCCACCACCGGTCTCTGCGCCGCTCTGACGCCCAGCGAGAAGGGTACCGGCTACTGCATCGCGCGCTCCGGCGGCGACGTCCGCGCCCTGACCAAAGCCCTCAACGCCGCCCTGAACGGACGCGGCGGCGGCAAGCCCGGTATCTGCCAGGGCAGCTGCGCCGCCACGCCGGAGCAGGTGGAGGAATTTTTGAAAAAAGATCTGTAAGTACAAACTTTTCACGTCACAAGGAGAATACTATCTTATGAGAATGCGTTTCAAGCCCTACGCCCACGACGAACTGATGGCCGCTGATTTCCACGTCCACGAGCCCCTTATCTGGGGCGGCAAGTGGCACAGCCAGTATGCCCGCCCGGAGCAGCCTTTCGTGCTGGAGCTGGGCTGCGGCAAGGGCGGCTTCATCTCCCAGCTGGCCTCTGCCCACCCCGAGAATAACTATCTGGGCATCGACATCACCGACAAGGTGCTCATCCTCGCAAAGCGCAAGATCGAAGCCGCTTACGCCGAGGCAGGCCGCCCCATCGACAATGTCAAGATCATGAGCACCGACATCGAGCGCATCAAGGGCGTCATCACCCCGGAGGACACCGTCAGCCGCATCTACATCAACTTCTGCAACCCGTGGAGCAAGAACGCTTCCTCCAACAAGCACCGCCTCACCTACCCCCGTCAGCTCATCCAGTACCGCGATTTCCTCAAGGACGGCGGCGAGATCTACTTCAAGACCGACGACGATGACCTGTTCCGCGACAGCCTGACCTACTTCCCCGCTTCCGGCTACGACATCGTCTGGCAGACTTACGACCTCCACGAGAACGAGCCGGAGTGGAACATCCGCACCGAGCATGAGGGGATGTTCACCGAGATGGGCATTAAGATCAAGGCCCTCATCGCCCGCAAGAAGGCCGGCGACGACTCCGTGACCTGGGTGGAGCCGAAGGTGCTCAAGAAGTTGGCCGCGCAGGCGGAGGCCGAGGCTTCGGCCAAGGCCGAGGGGGAAAGCAATGTCTGACCCCTGTGAATACTGCCTGAACAACCAGCAGGACGAATACGGCAGCTGGTACTGCGCCGAGGGCGGCGCGCTGGATGAGGACGAGATGGCCCGCTATCTCTCCCATACCACTTCAGCCTGCCCTTACTTTGAGCCGGGCGATGAATATAAGATCGTCCGCAAACAGAACTGATCGGAGGTGTCCCCTTGTCGTTTTTTCTCAATACGACAGTCTGCGGTTTCTCGCTTTATCATATCCTTGCGTTTTTTCTTATCTACTCCTGTCTGGGCTGGTGCGTCGAGGTGGTGTATGCCGCCGCCACCACCGGCCAGCTGGTGAACCGGGGCTTCCTGAACGGCCCGGTCTGCCCTATCTACGGCTTCGGCATGATCCTGGTGCTCTTCTTCCTCACACCGCTGGAAGATGACCTGTTGCTGCTGTATCTCGGCGGCGTCATCCTGCCCAGTGCCTTGGAGCTGGTGGGCGGATGGGCGCTGTATAAGCTCTACCGCACCCGGTGGTGGGACTACACCGACAAGCCCTTCAACATCGGCGGCTATGTCTGCCTTGAGTTCTCGCTGATGTGGGGCGTGGGTGCCATGGTGATGGTCAAGGTCGTCCATCCCACCATTGCCGCGCTGGTGAACATCATTCCGCCTCTGGTGGGCTTTGTGCTGATGTGTCTGCTCTACGCGGTGTATGCCGCCGACGTGGTGGCAACCGCCATCGCCGCCTCCGACCTCGCCCGGGAGCTGGACGCTCTCGAGAAGGTGGCCGACAGTATGCATGCTGTCAGCGACGCCATGACCGAGATCCTTGGCACCACCGCGCTGGACATGGACCAGAAGATGGACGAGAGCCGCCTGCAGCTCAAGCTGGCCGCCGCCGAGGCCCGGGACAGCTACGACAAGCTGTCGCCCCGTGAGGCCGCTTCCACCATGCGCACCCGCGCCGACGAGGCCATGGAGGCCGCACGCCGCGCCTCCCAGACTGCCCGCCTCAACGCCGCCGAAGCGGCCAGGGCCGTCAAGCTGGCCGCGCAGGGCAAGGCCGAGCAGACCACCGCATTCCTGCAGCTGGAACAGCTCAAGGAAGAGCTGGCTACCCGTGCGCAGGTCATGCAGGCCCGCACCCGCCGCGGCACCCATCTGCTGGGCAAGGGCCGTATGCTCCGCGCCTACCCCAAGCTGAAGCACGGTCAGAACAACCGCTCCCTCAGCAGCCTGCTCGAGCAGCTCGAGGACGAATATCCCGACTCCTTCAACGGATTCGGCATCCAGTAAAGATAAAAATACGGCTGGGACGCTGTCCCAGCCGTATTTTTATGCAAATTAAGCCCAGAGATTTTCCGGGTAAAGGCCGTCGGCCGTCTTTTTGGCGATGGCTTCCACCACCACGGGCTTATCCTCGCGGTAGGTGACGCCATACCACTTATCGGTGCTGCGCAGCACCTTGACGGCGGCTTTCTTTTCGCCGATGAGCTCACTGACCACCAGCGGCAGGAAATACTCGCACTTGAGCGGGTTCTTTTCCAGATTCTCGTCCAGCCAGCGGGCAAAACGTCGGTCGGCTTCCTTCACGAAGCTCTCGCCGAAGCCCCAGAGGTTCATGCTCACGGGCGTCTCGCCGGGCAGGTCCGTCCAGCTCTTGCCGCCGTCCTCGGTGTAGTGGATGCCGCCCTCATAGGTCTCGATGCGGGTGCGCTCGGTGACGCTGTGGAGGGTGCTGTCCTCGTTGAGGGCGCAGACGCCGCGGGCGACGCTGCCATTTTCGGAAACGGTGTTCTTGAGCAGGTAGCTCACCATGCAGTAGTCGTAGACCTCGCCGTCGGTGTGAGTGGAAAGATAGTCGTAGATGACCTTGAACGCCTCGGGGCCGTAGTAGTCGTCGGCATTGATGACGGCGAAGGGGCCGTGGAGGTAGGGCTTTGCGGCCAGCACCGCGTGGCAGGTACCCCAGGGCTTCACGCGGCCCTCGGGGATGGTGTAGCCCTCGGGCAGCTCGTCCAGCTGCTGGAAGGCGTACTTCACGTCCATCACCCTGGACACGCGGTCGCCGATGGCAGCTTTGAAAGCCTCTTCGATCTCGTGCTTGATGACGAAGATGACCGTCTCGAAGCCTGCGCGGCGGGCGTCGTACAGGGAATAATCCACGATGACCTGACCGCAGGGACCCACCGGGTCGATCTGCTTCATGCCGCCGTAGCGGCTGCCCATGCCGGCAGCCATGACCACCAGGACCGGTTTGTTCATGTTTATCTCCTCCTTGAAAAGGGTGTTTCTCGTTTACGGTTTTATTATACTCCAAACCATGCCGGGCAACAAGACGAAGCTGTTTTTTGAAACTTGGCAAGTTTTTATTGCATATATCGGCAAGCAAATATTGCCTTTTGCTTCCAGACAGAGTATAATAACTTCATCCGACACAAAAACGACCGGCCAGCCGCTTTTGCAGGCCGAAGTTAAGAAGCCGTTTTCACAAGCATTGCACCCCGCTTATGAAAGCAGCTTCTGGAAAGTGAGTTTTTCCATGAATGAAACTGTGACCAAGCGTTTCCTGCTCTACTTCCGCCTGATGATGGTAGCGTGGATCCTGATCGCCAACGCCTTTTTCCACGCCATCGAGTTTGAGTACAGCTGGCTCGTCTTTTTGAGCAACATCATGCTCTTTACGATGGAGGGCGACATCAAAGACCGCTTTATCAGCGTGGAGCTGGGCGGCCTCGTGGGCATGGTGCTCACGGTGCTGGCGATGCTGGCCATCGGTGCGCTGACGCCTGTTCTGGGCGGGATGCTGGGCCTGCTGCTGCCGCTGGGCGTGGTGCTCTTCATCCTCATCATCCTGCACCCCTACGCCCCCAAGGTGCTGAACAATGTGGGCTTTGCCTACCTGACCGTCGCCTGCATCAACAGCGCAACTTTTGCAGCGAATCTGCCCCTCTTCTTCGGGGTGTACATCGTCGGCTCTCTGGTCTTCAACGGCGGCTGCGTACTGCTCATGAAGCCGGCCCGTTATCTGGCCGCCCGGAGCATCAAGAACGACGTCAAGGCTGACGCCTGAATCTGAGTTTCTCATCTTTTCTTCTTTTTTCTCACAGCGCCCCGGCAGCAAAGATGCCGGGGCGCTGCACTTTTATGTAGATTCTGCCGTTTTTCCGTGCTACAATGGGGTAAACTGAACGAAAGGAAGTTTCCCGCCATGTATGCTGCATCTCCTACATGCTACTCCACCCTGTCCCTACCACCGCTGCCCTGAACAACACCACCTTCACCGCTGACGAGCTGGAAGCCATCGATAAGGCTTCCGGATTTTATAAGGAGTAATTTATGTCCAAAACTGTATGGATAACCGGAGCTTCTTCCGGCATTGGCCGGGAGTTTGCCCGCCGGTATGCCCGCCTCGGCTTCCGGCTCATCCTCACCGCCCGCCGCACCGACCGACTCGAAGCTCTGGCCGCAGAGCTCACCGCGAAGCACAGCACCTTCTGCCGCATCCTGCCTGCCGACCTCGAACAGGAAAGCGAGTGCGCCCGTCTCTGCGAGGCGCTGACGGACGAGCGCATTGATCTTTTCATCAACAACGCCGGCTTCGGCGTCTGCGGCAGCTTTCTTGAGACCAGCGGCGAGAAAGAGCTCTCCATGGCGAAGGTCAATGTGCTGGCCATGCACCAGCTGTTCAAGTTCGCCGTGAAAAAGATGGAGGCGCAGGGCTTCGGCACCGTGCTCAACGTGGCGTCTTCCGCCGGGCTGCTGCCGGGCGGACCCTATATGGCGGGCTACTACGCCACCAAAGCGTATGTTGTCAGCCTGACCCGGGGCGTGGCCGAAGAACTGCGCCAGCAGCACAGCCCGGTCTACGTCTGCGCCCTCTGCCCCGGCCCGGTGGACACCGAGTTCAACGAGCGGGCCGATGTGGTGTTCGCACTGCGGGGCATCAGCCCGGAACTCTGCGTGGAGGAAGCCATGCGGGGGATGCTGCACCACAAGACCATCATCGTCCCGTCGGCCCTCATGCGGGCGGCAACGACGGCCCAGCGGTTCATGCCGATGGCGATCTTAATGCCCATCATGGCCCACCAGCAGAAGAAAAAACTGGGCTGAAGGGCTATTGTGTGCAACAAGCAGCAATCCCGGCCTTTGCAGAGCCCGTTTTTATGACGATTTCACGAAAACGCAGCAAAATGAGAAAAAATTTGCAGTAATTATGCCAAGAAAACACCTTGACAGTCGGAATAAAGAATGCTACTCTAGTATACAAGAGGGCGCAGGGCCGGACAGTCCAAATCGCTGCTTCCCGTGGCGGCAGTTAGACTACAGGTATCGTCCGGCAGCGCAGCGCCCCGCAAAGCAAAATTCTGATTGGAGGACTTAATTATGGCACAGTGTACTCCCAAATCCTTTGACCTGACCGGCAAGGTCGCGCTCATCACCGGCGCATCTTACGGCATCGGCATGGCGATCGCAAAGGCAATGGCCGCAAACGGCGCTACCATCGTCTTCAACGACATCAAGCAGGAGCTGGTCGATAAGGGCATCGCCGCTTACGAAGAAGCCGGCATCAAGGCTCACGGCTATGTCTGTGACGTCACCGATGAAGACGCCGTGAACGCCATGGTCGCAAAGATCACCGAGGAAGTCGGCCATATCAACATTCTGGTCAACAACGCCGGCATCATCAAGCGCATTCCCATGACCGAGATGACCGCTGCTCAGTTCCGTCAGGTCATCGATGTTGACCTGAACGCTCCGTTCATCGTCGCCAAGGCTGTCATCCCCGACATGATCGCTCAGGGCGGCGGCAAGATCATCAACATCTGCTCCATGATGAGCGAGCTGGGCCGTGAGACCGTCTCCGCCTACGCTGCAGCCAAGGGCGGCCTGAAGATGCTGACCAAGAACATCGCCTCCGAGTACGGCGAGTACAACATCCAGTGCAACGGCATCGGACCCGGCTACATCGCTACCCCGCAGACCGCACCTCTGCGCGAGCGTCAGCCCGACGGCAGCCGTCACCCCTTCGACAGCTTCATCGTCGCCAAGACCCCCGCAGGCCGCTGGGGCGAGGCCGAGGATCTGGGCGGACCCGCTGTCTTCCTGGCTTCTGCCGCTTCCGACTTCGTCAACGGCCTCATCCTGTACGTTGACGGCGGCATCCTGGCTTACATCGGCAAGCAGCCGCAGTAAGTTTTTCCATATCCGGCATTTTTGCGCCGTGTCCGCTGCCTTCCGGGTGCCGGGCACGGCGCTCTTTTGTTTCCCATATCGACTTTTTTCCCGGAATCTGCTACACTGGTCATAATAATATAATAAAAACAGGAGGACTTTCCCATGAAGATCGCACTTATCAACGAGAACAGTCAGGCCGCAAAGAACGGCATCATCGAGGCCGCTCTGAAGAAGGTCGTAGAGCCGATGGGCCACGAGGTGGTCAACTACGGCATGTACGCTGCCGATGACGCCGCACAGCTGACCTATGTGCAGTGCGGCATCCTCGCCGCCATCCTGCTCAACAGCGGCGCTGCCGACTACGTCATCACCGGCTGCGGCACCGGCGAGGGCGCCATGCTGGCCCTGAACAGCTTCCCCGGCGTCATCTGCGGCCATGTGGAGGACCCCGTGGACGCCTACACCTTCGCCCACGTCAACGACGGCAACGCTGTGGCCATGCCTTTCGCCAAAGGCTTCGGCTGGGGCGGTGAGCTGAACCTCGAGTACTGCTTTGAGAAGCTGTTCGGCTTCGGCCACGGTCAGGGCTACCCCAAGGAGCGCGTCGAGCCCGAGCAGCGCAACAAGAAGATCCTCGACGGCGTCCGCGCCGCCACTTTTAAGCCCCTCATCGAGTGCCTCAAGAGCATCGATCAGGATCTGCTGAAGGGTGCCATCGCCGGTGAGAAGTTCAGCGAGCTGTTCTTCGCCTCCTGCAAGGACGAGGAGCTGGCCGCTTATATCAAGAGCCTGCTGGCTTGAGCGGTGGCCAGAGCATGACGGCCCTGTATCACCTGAACGAGAACATCGCCCACCTGCTGGAGGGCTTTCTGGAATCGGCAGTCCCCCTCATCGCGGGGCTGGCGGAGGTCATCGGCCTGTTCATCATCGTGACGAGCCTTGTCAAGGCCACCTACCACTATGTGCGGGCGACCTTTTTCCGCGACCGGTACGACTTCCACCACGAAATGAGCACCGGCCTGACGACGGCGCTGGAATTTCTCATGTCAGCAGAGATCGCCAAGACCTTCCTTCTGCAGAACCTCGAGTCGGTCATCCCGCTGGCGGCGACTTTCGCGCTGCGCGCTCTGATGAGCCTGCTGCTCCATGTCGAAATGCGGGCAGACCACAAGGGGGAAAAATGATGCCTGCCAAAGTTTTCTTTGCCCATTCTTTTCCGGTTTGTGCAGAACGTCAAAAACATGGATTTTTGCATCGGCACGCCCTGCTACTGGCTCATCGGCTTCGGCCTGATGTTCGGCTTCAACGGCAGTTCCCCTGAGCCTTTCCACCGATGAGACCATGACCCTGAGCTGTGCCTGTGGTGCGTGAGCCTGCTGTCATCCACGACGGCATCTACGACACCGGGATGCACAAAGTGTCCATCATTGCAAAGCTTTCCAAGTTCGACCAGCTCAAGAGCGCCCTCAACGATCTGGGCGTCACCGGCATGACGGTCACCCAGGTCATGGGCTGCGGCATCCAGAAAGGCACCACCAAACACAGCTCAAAGCCCCGCTCCCTCGCACAAGGGAGCGGGGCTTTGGCGTTTCTTGACAGTGCTCGTCCGTCGTGCTATCTTTGTGGGCAGGATATAAAAAACACAGGAGTGTTATCATGAAAGAATTTTTGAAAAAGGAGCTTTATTCCTTCCGGGCCGTCGCGGCCATCCTGGCCCGCTGGCTGCTGCTGGCCGTCCCCACCGGCCTCGTCTGCGGTGCCGTCGGCACAGCGTTCCACCTGGCCGTGGAGCACGTCACCGAGTGGCGGGCCGAGCACATCTGGCTGCTCTGGCTGCTGCCGGCGGCAGGTCTTGCTATCGTGGCACTTTATAAGGTGACGGGCTGCGAAGGGATGGGGACGAACAACGTCATCCGCGCCGTCCACAGCGGCGAGAGCGTCAGCCCGCTGCTGGTGCCGGCCATCTTCTTCGGCACGGTGCTCACCCACCTCTGCGGCGGCTCGGCCGGACGCGAGGGCGCGGCTTTGCAGATGGGCGGAAGCATCGGCTACAACATCGCAAAGCTCTTCCGCTTCTCCGACCACGACCGCCGCACGGCCACGGCCTGCGGCATGGCGGCGTTCTTCTCGGCACTGTTCGGCACGCCGCTGTCGGCGACCCTCTTCGGCATCATGGTGGAGGACGTGGGCCTCGCGTTCTCGGTGGCCTTTGTCCCCGGCTTCGCCGCCGCCCTCATCGCCTACGGCGTCTCGCTGGCCTGCGGCATCTCTCCTACCCATTTTGCGCTGACCGCACCGGCGCTTTCCATTGATTCTACTCTGCTGGTGGCTGTGCTGGGTGTTGCCTGTGCGCTGGTGGCCCGGGCATTCTGCTGGCTTCTCCACACCATGGAGCACGAAATGCCCCGCCGCCTGCCGAACCCCTGGGTGCGTGCCGTCGTGGGCGGTGCTGCCGTGGTGGCCCTCTCCTACCTGATGGGCGTGGGCCGCTACAACGGCGCGGGCATGGGCGTCATCACTGCCGCCGTGGAGCAGGGGCAGGCCCTGCCGTGGGACTTTATCTGCAAGATACTGCTGACCGCCCTGACCCTCTCGGCGGGCTTCAAGGGCGGCGAGGTCGTCCCCAGCTTCTACATCGGTGCGACCTTCGGCTGTGCATTCGGCCCGCTGCTGGGCCTGCCCGCCGGGTTCTCCGCCGCCGTAGGCCTCGTCTCGGTGTTCTGCGGCGCGACCAATACCCTTATCCCCTCCATCCTGCTGGCCTATGAGCTGTTCGGCGGCGTGGGGCTGGAGCTCATCGCACTGGGCTGCGGCGTCTGTTATATGCTCTCCGGCACCCACGGCCTCTACAGCAGCCAGCTCTTTGTAACGGAGAAGCTGCTGTCGGAGTATACGGAGAGCTGGGGGAAGCGGCTCAGAAAATAAAAAAGGAACGGCAGCGCGTCGCTCCGTTCCTTGACAAATCCGATATTTCTGGTTATACTACAAATAGAAAAGGCGCTGGCCCGCAAACGGCTGGTCCCTCACCATAATAAGTCAAGAAAAAATGACCGGTCTAGTTGGGGAACTCAGAGGCGGTCATTTTTCTTGTCTTTATCGTCGCTGTGAGATACAGTCCAAGTGATTTGAAACGTCACATAAATTGCACCGCCAAGAAGCGAGAGCAACGCGGTAAATTCCAAAATACTCATGGTCTTATCCCCCCTTTCCGCCCTTGAGCGTCCGGGGGAGCACGAATCTGCAAGAAAATCGCCTTACCCGGCACTCAGGTACCGGTAAGGGACAGCCGCCTGTGTTTGTGGTCAGCGCCTTGCCGCCAGAGGCGGCATCTATACGATACCATATTTCGCCTAAAAGTGCAAGAATTGTCCAGTTTAAATTTCTGCAGGCCAGCCCTTGATTTTTTCTGCGCCCCGTGCTACAATCATCTGTAGTTTCATCCTGTGACGCGCAGTGTGCGCAGGTTTTCTGCCGCCGGTGCGTCAAAATCAAATGTCCCAAAACGATGATGCGGACAAACCGAAGTCCCGTTCTCCATGCCGCAGAGAGGGCTGCCGTCCGGAAGGACGCGCTGCAAGCAGCCTGCCATGTGCCGGACTTCTACCACCGCAGAGTGCAGAGGCGAACCTCTGCCGGGTGCGCCCGTTACAGCACAGCGAGTGGCGTGCAATAGCACGCAATTCGGGTGGAACCGTGGAACGCAGTTGGATCTTTCAAAGGCGCTTCATCCCGTAGAGCAAATGCGGGGTGAAGCGTCTTTTTTGTTATACCAAACGCATTTTTCATGTCAAGAAGGAGTAACACCATGAAGATCATCTATAAGGACGGTCATGTGGACGAGTGCCCGCAGGACCAGGAACTGCACGTTATCCGTCACACCGCAGCCCACGTCATGGCTCAGGCCATCAAGCGCCTCTACCCGGAGGCTGACTTCGCCTTCGGCCCCGCCACCGAGAACGGCTTCTACTACGACGTTGACCTCGGCGACACCAAGCTGACCGACGAAGACCTGGCCAACATCGAGAAGGAGATGCACAAGATCACCAAAGAGAATCTGGCCATCAAGCCCTTCATCCTGCCCCGCGCAGAGGCCGTCAAGCTGATGGAAGAGCGCCACGAGAACTATAAGGTCGAGCACATGGCTGACCTGGCCGACGAGACCGAGTTCAGCTTCTTCCAGCAGGGCGAGTACGTCGATATGTGCATCGGACCTCACCTGACCTACACCAAGGCTCTGAAGGCCTTCAAGATCACCCAGCAGTCCGGCGCATACTGGAAGAACGACAAAGAGAACAAGATGCTGACCCGTATCAACGGCGTGGCTTTCCACAATCAGGAGGAGCTGGACGCCTGGGAGAAGGAGCAGCAGGAGGCCCGTGAGCGCGACCACCGCAAGATCGGCAAGGAGATGGGCCTGTTCATGACCGACGACCTGGTTGGCCGCGGTCTGCCCATGTTCCTGCCCGCAGGCTACACGGTCTGGCAGGAGCTGGAGAACTATATCAAGGAGAAGGAGCGCGCCCGCGGCTATCTGCACGTTATGACTCCCTGCATCGGCACCGTGAATCTGTACAAGACTTCCGGCCACTGGGATCACTACCGCGAGAATATGTTCCCCGCCATGGAGATGGAGGGCGAGAGCTACGTCCTGCGCCCGATGAACTGCCCCCATCACATGATGATCTACGCAAACCGTCCCCACTCCTACCGCGACCTGCCCATGCGCATCGGCGAGATCGCACACGACTTCCGCTATGAGTCCTCCGGCACCCTGAAGGGCATCGAGCGCGGCCGTCACTTCTGCCAGAACGACGCTCACCTGTTCTGCACTCCGGAGCAGATCAAGAGCGAAGTCGCTGATGTCTGCAACCTCATCTTCGAGACCTACAAGGATTTCAACATCACCGATTACCGCTGCGTTCTGTCCCTGCGTGACCCCGCCGACAAGAAGAAGTATCACGACGACGACGCCATGTGGAACCACGCCGAGAACGCTCTGCGCGAGGTCCTGACTGAGCTGGGCATCCACTTTACCGAGGAGATCGGCGAGGCTGCTTTCTACGGCCCCAAGCTGGACGTCAACGTCAAGCCCGCTGTCGGCGCTGAGTACACCCTGTCCACCTGCCAGCTGGACTTCTGCCTGCCCGCAAAGTTCCACCTGACCTATGTGGACAAGGATGGCACCGAGAAGACCCCCGTTGTCCTGCACCGTGCAATTCTGGGTTCTCTCGACCGCTTCATGGCCTACCTCATCGAGGAGACCAAGGGCAAGTTCCCCACCTGGCTGGCTCCTGTTCAGGTCAAGGTTCTGCCCGTCTCCGAGAAGACCCTCGAGTATTCCGAGGCCATCACCGAGAAGCTGGTGGAGGCCGGTATCCGTGTGGCTCTGGATGACGACAACCAGAAGATCGGCTACAAGATCCGCGCTGCACAGCAGGTGGACCGCGTGCCTTATATGCTGGTCCTGGGCGCCAAGGAAGCCGAGGCCGGCAACGTCTCCGTCCGTGACCGCAAGGGCGAGACCACCACGATGGAAGTGGATGAGTTCATCGCAAAGGTCACTTCTGAGATCAAGAACCGCAGCCTGTAAGTGATATGATTCCTGATTATATTGATGAAGTCGAGCGTCCGAATGAGGAAACGATTGCCGCCATGTTGGAGGCCGAGCGCATTGCGAAGGACCCCAACGTAAAGCACTACACCGATTTGGATGAACTTTTTGAAGATTTAAGGAAATAACAAATGCCGCTCTTCCCTTGATAGGAGAGCGGCATTTTTGTGCCTTGAAATCAGGTCATCCCTTTGGTTTTCTCGTCAATCAGCGAAAAAATCCTATCATATGTACCGTTCAGAATCGCCTGACGCGGCATCCAGAAATCAAACAGCTCTTTTAGTCCTGCCGAATCCCCGCAGATTTTTCGGGTCTGCTCATAGGCAAATGTATTCGCATCGACTTCATGCGGTTGTCCGAGATACAGGCTTGTAAAATATCCTTCGCTACCTTCTAATTTACATTTCAGATAATGATTTTCCACCAGTTTATAGCAAGTCCCGTCGAACATGATGATATACTGAACGCTTCGATTTATCATCTCATTAAATCGCTCCGGTTCAAGATACTGGGATGCGTGCCGCAGCTCATGAAAAAGATAGAACATTCTTTCGTACTCAGGCTCTTTGTCCAGCCCCTCTGCATTTATAAATACAGTCCTGCTGGAAGCGTCAAATGTTCCCTTTGCTGTTTTGTATCCGGCAGGCATCTCAAAAGACAAATACAGATTCAGCCCATGCTCCCTGCAATACGCGTCGAAATACTTTTTATATCCAGTCATTCTCTCGTCACCGGCTCGCAATTCTTATGAAAAATGCCCCTGCCGAAGCTATTTTTAGCGTTCTGCAAGGGCATTTTCGTTTACGCTTTGTTATTTCAGCAGGTTATCATCCGTGAAGTAATCGATTTTCATGGACTTACGCACTTCGGCGAGGGTGGCGGCGGCGGTCTTTTCGGCCACGGCGCTGCCTTCCTTCAGAATTTCCACGACCTCGGGCAGGCGCTGCTCCCACTCTTTGCGGCGGTTGCGGATAGGCTCCAGCTCAGCCTGCATGACGCTGTTCAGGAACTTCTTCACCTTCACGTCGCCCAGACCACCGCGCTGATAGTGTGCCTTCAGCTCGTCGAGGTTCTGGTACTCGGGCAGGAACTCGGCAAAGTGCTCCGGGCGGCTGAATGCATCCAGATAGATGAAGACGGGGTTTCCCTCCACCTTGCCGGGGTCCTGCACGCGCAGGTGGTTCGGGTCGGTGTACATGGACATGATCTTCTTCTTGATGTCCTCGGGCTCGTCGGAGAGGTAGATGCAGTTGCCGAGGCTCTTGCTCATCTTGGCCTTGCCGTCGGTGCCGGGCAGGCGCAGGCAGGCGCTGTTCTGAGGCAGAACGATCTCCGGCTCCACCAGAGTCTCACCGTAGACGGCGTTGAACTTATGGACGATCTCGCAGCACTGCTCGATCATGGGGCGCTGGTCCTCACCTGCGGGGACGGTAGTGGCCTTGAAGGCGGTGATGTCCGCAGCCTGGCTGATGGGGTAAGTGAAGAAGCCCACCGGGATGCTGGACTCGAAGTTCTTCTGCTGGATCTCGGCCTTGACGGTGGGGTTGCGCTGCAGGCGGGAGACGGTGACGAGGTTCATATAATAGAAGCTCAGCTCGGTCAGCTGGGGCACCATGGACTGGATGAAGATGTGTGCCTTGGCGGGGTCGATGCCCACGGCCAGATAGTCCAGAGCGACCTGCAGGACGTTCTGGCGCACCTTCTCCGGGTTGTCGGCGTTGTCGGTGAGGGCCTGTGCGTCAGCGATCATGATATAGATCTCGTCGAACTTGCCCGAGTTCTGCAGCCGGACACGCTCCTTCAGAGAGCCGACATAGTGGCCGACATGGAGCCGGCCCGTCGGGCGGTCGCCCGTCAGAATGATCTGTTTCATACTTTTCTCCTTTTTCATCAGGCGCATTTTTCCTCAACCTCTCCGTCACAGCTGACGCTGTGCCGCCTCCCCTGATAGGGGAGGCTCTGGCGAAAAGGGTAAGTTTTCGGTTTTGCCAAGGGCTCTCCTATCCGGAGAGCTGGACGCCGCAGGCGGCCTGAGAGGTTCATTTTTTATAAGTATATCCCCCGCCGCTTTCCCTGTCAACAAAAGCCGCACCGGAACGGACAAAAAAGAAAAAGCGATGGAAAACTTCCATCGCTTTACTGGCGCCTCTTGCCTGACTCGAACAGGCGACACCCTGATTAACAGTCAGGTGCTCTAACCGACTGAGCTAAAGAGGCATCTATATAAAACGGCGCAGAGCCGTTTTACTACTAAAATGGTGACCCGTACCGGAATCGAACCGATGTTAAAGGCGTGAGAGGCCTCTGTCTTAACCGCTTGACCAACGGGCCATACTACCATTGCATCGGGTGTTGTTCCCGACTCGATTATTTTAGCACAGCGCACCCGCTTTGTCAACAGGCATTTTCAATTTTTCAGCAAATTTTTCAAAGAATCAGAACAGCCGACGCACTCTGCCCTTCACAGCCCCCAGAAGGACGTTCAGGTAAAGGCCCATGACGCTCTCCACCTCGCCCAGCTCCATGCTCTGGCGCTGGGGCAGGCCGGCCAGCGTACCGCGGTAGAGGCAGCGCAGCTCGGGCAGCTCGGCGTAATCGCTGGGGTGCATGAGGGTGCTGGGCTTTGGCAGCTCCAGCGCACCGCTCTTCTGGAGCACCTCACTGACGAACTGGGAGCAGAAATAATGCCGGCGGCGCTGCCAGCGGATATGCATCCAGCAGAGCAGCAGACCCAGCGAATTGAAGCGGTAGAGCTCCCCGTGGTGCATCATGTGCTGGGTGCGGCGCTTGGCGCGGGTGTAGGCCTCATCCGTCACTTCCAGCGCGTAGAGGGCGCAGGGGATGTTCTCCCGCATGAGGAACACGCCCCGGTTCAGGTACTCCCGGCTGGGACCTGCGGGGAACATGGTGTAGCCGTTCTTACGGGTAGAGCTGTAGAGAGTGCTCAGGTCCTCGTCGAAGGCGAGGGAGATGTGGGTGTACTGCGCACCGGTCAGGCTGTACACGAGGTTCGAGAGCAGGGTGCCGGAGCGGGTAAGAAATATGTAAAGCGTCTTCATCGTCGTTGTTTCTCCATGCTGGCGGCTCATGGCCGCGGGTCAGATTGGCTCAGTATATCATAAGTTGTGCGTTTTTTCCAGATAAATCGCAAAATATCCACAAATATTTTGTATCTCTATTTATAATACGTTTTTTCGCGGCCCAAAATTGCGGCCGCTTCTCTCCTGTTTCCCGCTCCTTGTATCCAAAATCGACAAAATTTTATCAAAGATTTACTTTTGGCATAAAATCTTTAATTTGTGCAGGCAAACGGGCCAGGATTTTTACGAAACTGTCTCAAATACCCCGGATTCTTAATAAGATTTGTTGCTTTTACCCGAAGAAAACCGCTCCGCCGGTTGATTTCGGCCCCAATTTATGTATAATGATATACAGGAGAATACGCATCTGTATTTCTTTTCGTCGTCCTTTTGCGGTGTCCTTTTGGCTGAGGGCAGCTTACCGCTGGTGTCTGGGCGATGACCTGAACGAAAGAAGAGGTATAAGTATCATGGCAAAGTTGGATCTGAGCAAGTATGGTATCACCGGCACGACCGAGATCGTGTACAATCCCTCTTACGAGCAGCTGTTCGAGGAGGAGACCAAGCCCGAACTGGAAGGCTACGAGAAGGGCCAGGTCAGCGAGCTGGGCGCTGTCAACGTCATGACCGGTATCTACACCGGCCGCTCCCCCAAGGATAAGTTCATCGTCATGGACGAGAACTCCAAGGACACCGTGTGGTGGACCAGCGACGAGTACAAGAACGACAACCACCCCGCTTCTCAGGAAGCTTGGGAAGCTGTGAAGGAGATCGCCAAGAAGGAGCTCTCCAACAAGCGCCTGTACGTCGTGGATGCTTTCTGCGGCGCCAACAAGGACACCCGCATGGCCGTCCGCTTCATCATGGAAGTGGCCTGGCAGGCACATTTCGTCACCAATATGTTCATCAAGCCCACCGCTGAGGAGCGGGAGAACTTCGAGCCTGATTTCGTTGTCTACAACGCTTCCAAGGCTAAGGTCGAGAACTACAAGGAGCTGGGCCTGAACTCCGAGACTGCTGTGCTGTTCAACATCACCAGCAAGGAGCAGGTCATCGTCAACACCTGGTACGGCGGCGAGATGAAGAAGGGTATGTTCTCCATGATGAACTACTTCCTGCCGCTGAAGGGCATCGCTTCCATGCACTGCTCTGCCAACACCGATAAGGAGGGCAAGAACACTGCCATCTTCTTCGGTCTGTCCGGCACCGGCAAGACCACCCTGTCCACCGACCCGAAGCGTCTGCTCATCGGCGATGACGAGCACGGCTGGGACGACAACGGCGTCTTCAACTTCGAGGGCGGCTGCTACGCAAAGGTCATCAACCTGGACAAGGACTCTGAGCCCGACATCTACAACGCCATCAAGCGCAACGCTCTGCTGGAGAATGTCACTCTGGACGCTGAGGGCCACATCGATTTCGCCGACAAGAGCGTGACCGAGAACACCCGCGTCTCCTACCCCATCGACCACATCCAGAACATCGTCCGCCCCATCTCTTCTGCACCCGCAGCCAAGAATGTCATCTTCCTGTCTGCTGATGCATTCGGCGTCCTGCCCCCCGTCTCCATCCTGACTCCGGAGCAGACCCAGTACTACTTCCTGTCCGGCTTCACCGCAAAGCTGGCTGGCACCGAGCGCGGCATCACCGAGCCCACCCCCACCTTCTCCGCCTGCTTCGGTCAGGCCTTCCTGGAGCTGCACCCCACCAAGTACGCTGAGGAGCTGGTCAAGAAGATGCAGAAGAGCGGCGCAAAGGCTTATCTGGTCAACACCGGCTGGAACGGCACCGGCAAGCGCATCTCCATCAAGGATACCCGCGGCATCATCGACGCTATCCTGAGCGGTGCCATCAACGAGGCTCCCACCAAGAAGATCCCCTACTTCGACTTTGAGGTCCCCACTGCTCTGCCCGGTGTTGACCCCGCTATCCTCGACCCCCGCGACACCTACGCAGATGCCGCTCAGTGGGAAGAGAAGGCCAAGGATCTGGCTGGCCGCTTCATCAAGAACTTCGCAAAGTACGAGGGCAACGAGCACGGCAAGGCTCTGGTCTCCGCCGGCCCCCAGCTGTAAGCTGACAGCACCTCTTACATAAGGCCATAAGATCAAGACCCCTCCGATCTCCCGCAAAAAGGAAGTCGGAGGGGTCTTTCTTGTGATCCATCTCGTTTTATAGTACTCTGCGGAGGATACTACGCATGAAAAAAGCAACGGTCAACGACTACTTCCGACACCACTGGGTGAAGCTCATGCTCTTCGCGCTCTTTACAGCGGCGGTATCCTTTTTCGCGCCGTTGAAAAACTTCCAGCTCAAGTGGCTTATCGACTCCAAGAGCAAGCAGGAGGCACTGGGCTATATGGGGCTGGTGTTCCTCATCACCTTCACCAGCTGGTTTTTCGAACGGCTGAGCCGCCGCTCCTTTACAAAACTCGCCTGCGGTGCCGTGGAGCAGGTGCGGGGACAGGTCATGGAGCGGGTGCTGCGCCGCCCGGTGTCCCAATATCAGCGGGAGGGCGACGCAGCCTATCTCTCCCTGCTGACCACCGACCTGCGCACCCTCTACGACGACTATTATATGTCCCTCTTCAACATCGCATTCTGGGGCGGCATCATGCTCTGTGCGCTGGGGATGTACCTTTACATCAGCCCGGTGATGCTGGCGGCCATCCTGCTTGTGACCGTGCCGCCGCTGGTCCTGCCCCGGAAGATGAATGAGCGGCTCAAAGCCTCCCGAGACGCTTTTTCCCTCCAGATGGCGGGCTACACCCAGCAGCTCAAGGAGCTTCTGGGCGGGTTCGAGGTCATCCGGGGCTTTCTGCGGGAGGACGCCTATGCTACCCGCCACCGGGATGCTGCCCGGCAGGCCCGCGACAGCGAGCAGGCCTACCAGCAGAGCCTCAACGCCATGGTGGTCAACACCTCTCTCATCAGCAACCTCATCTTCCCCATCGTCATGCTGGTGGGCCTTTTTCTCGCTTTCGACGGGCGGCTGACGATGGGCACCGTCTCCACCGCCGCCAGCATGGCGAACTTCGTCATCACGCCCTGTAATCAGATCGCCCAGTGCTGGGCCAAGGTCAGATCCTCGAAAGGCATTCGTCAGCGGCTGGAAGCCGCCATGTCCGGCCCGGAAAAAGTCTCTGCGGGCCGGGCCATCGGTAAACTCGAGCACATCGAGTGCAAGGACACCGGCTTTTCCTACCCCGGGGCCGCTGCACCGGTGCTGCGCGGCGTCCGGCTGACGGTCTCCGGGCAGGAAAAAGCCGTCCTCGTGGGCGAAAGCGGCTGCGGCAAGTCTACACTGGCAAAGCTGCTGTTCCAGTACTACCCAGACTATACCGGCAGCATCCTCTTCAACGGCCAGCAGCTGCGGGACATCGACCGTCAGAGCCTCTACCAGCGGGTAGGCTACATTGCCCAGACAACCTATCTCTTCAATGACACCCTCCGCAGCAACATCTGCCTCGGCGCGGACTTCCCCGAGGCTCAGCTTTCCCACGCCATCGGGATGGCGGGCCTCACCGACTGGGTGAGCACCCTGCCCGACGGCCTCGACACCCTCATCAGCGAGAATGGCAAGAATCTCTCGGGCGGGCAGCGCCAGCGCATCGGCATCGCACGGCTGGCACTTCGCCGGTACGACCTCATCATCGCCGACGAGATCACCGCCAGCCTCGACCCCGACACCAGCGGACAGATCATGGAAAATCTGCTCGCGCTCCCCTGCATGGTGGTGGCCATCACCCACGACGTCTCGGGGGCGTTCATGAAGCAGTTTGACAAGGTCTACCGGGTGGAACACGGAAGCGTCACACAAGCATAAAAGGAGAGCCTGTGCCGGGTTTCGGCACAGGCCCTCCTCTTGTTTTTACCGGTTATTTTGCCGCGTCGAACTCGGCCAGAATATCTTCCGTGGGAGCCGGGGTCACGAGGCTGACCACCACGCAGACGGCCAGCGAGACGAGGAAGGCGGGCAGCAGCTCATAGATGCCGAAGACGCCGCCCAGCGGGCTGACGAGGTACTTCCAGACGAAGACCATCAGGCCGCCGCAGAGCATACCGGCCAGCGCACCCTGCCAGTTGCAGCGCTTCCAGAACAGGGCGCAGAGGATGACAGCGCCGAAGGAGCCGCCGAAACCGGCCCACGCAAAGCTGACGATGCCGAAGACGCTGGAATCCGGGTCGCGGGCCAGCACCACGCCCACCACACTGACGCAGATGATGGTCAGGCGGGCGGCGAAGAGGCTCTGCTTCTCGCTCAGTTTGAGGTGGCCGAACTCCTGCAAAATGTTCTGGGACACGCTGGACGCAGCGGCCAGCATCTGGCTGTCCGCCGTGGACATCGTAGCCGCCAGGATGCCTGCAAGGATGAGTCCGGCCAGGACTGCCGCCAGCACACCGTGCTGGCTGATGAGGCTGGCGATGTGGACGATGAGGGTCTCACTGGACGAGCCGCTGAGGAATTCCAGCGCACCGACTCTGGTCATGCCGAGGCCCACCATGCCGATGACGATGGACGCCGCCATGGCGATGACCACCCAGACGGTGGCAATGCGGCGGCTGAGCACCAGCTTCTTCTCGTCCTCAATGGCCATGAAGCGGAGCAGGATGTGGGGCATACCGAAGTAGCCGAGACCCCACGCCATGGTGGAGACGATGTCCAGCAGGCTGTAGGACGTGGCCCCGCCGGTCACAGCGTCGTGGCTGGCCGTCATGGTCAGGTAGCCGGAAAGGCTCTGGGCGTTCTCGACAACAGCGCCCCAGCCGCCTGCCACAACGATGCCGTAGCCCAGCACCGCGATGAGGGCCAGCGACATGACCATCGACTGGATGAGGTCGGTGGTGGTGACGGCGCGGAAGCCGCCGAGAATGGTATAGCCCACGATGACGAGGGCCGACACCAGCATTGCCGCCATGTAATCTACGCCGAAGAGGCTGTGGAACAGCTTGCCGCAGGCCGCAAAACCCGAGGCCGTATACGGCACGAAGAAGACGATGATGATGACCGCGCCCAGAGCGTTCAGCAGGTTGCGCTGGTCATGGAAGCGAAGCGACAGGAACTGCGGTACCGTGATGGCGTCGAGGTTGGCCGAATAGCGGCGGAGCCGCCGGGCCACGATGAGCCAGTTGAGCCAGGTACCCAGCGCAAGGCCGATGGCTGTCCAGCCCGGCGAGGCGATGCCTGTCAGGTAGGCCAGACCCGGCATACCCATCAGCAGCCAGCTGGACATATCGCTGGCCTCGGCACTCATGGCCGTGACCAGCGGACCCATTTTCCGACCGCCAAGGTAGAAGTCGGTGCTGTCGTTGTTGGTCTTGCTGTAGGCGAAACCCACCAGAAGCATGGCCGCAAGATAGACGACGATGGTGACGATGATACAGATCTCACTCATATACGTTCCCCCTTTGGTGCTTTTTTCCTCTATGATAAAAGCACGGCTTGATTTTACCACAGTAAAGCATCAAAGTGCAAGACCCCTGGGCAGATTCTTCCCCTATGACCGAAATTTCGTCCTTTACAGCGTCCAAAACCACTCAATATGCCAACAGGCCGTCCTCCGGAGGAGGACGGCCTGTTGGTTCGGATGAAGAAAATGATGAAAATAAAGAAGATGACGGATTATTTTGTGGCTTCGCCTTCGGGGAAGATGATCTTGTTCACGAAGAAGAAGATGACCATCGAGATGCCACCGTTGAGTACCGTGGTGCCGATGTTGTAGATGAAATCAGGCACCAGCAGACCGGCCACAGCCACCCAGATGCAGTTGATGGAGTTGACGATGCAGGTGATGAGGCAGAAAGCCAGCAGATACCAGCCGATCTGCTTGGCGAGGTTGCCCTTGCTGCGGAAGACGAGGCTGCGCTGGATGGGGAAATTGATGCACTCGCCGATGACCATGGCTACCATGTAGGCGCAGAAGTAGGGCAGGCCGCCGTGGGCGGCGTCGTAGCCGAGGATGTTCCACTTGAAGGTCTCGCCGAACAGGGTGATGTCGATGCCCGGCCAGCCGAAGTCCACCACCGGCAGGCTTGCAAATGCCTTGGGCAGGAACTGCAGAAGCAGGTATTTGAACACGGTGATGAGGTTGGACACGATGACGAACAGTCCACCCTCCCGCACCCATTTGGCCGCGGCCGGATGCTTTGCGGCAAAGTTATTCCAGAAATTCATGGCCTTATTCCTTTCAGCTGTTTTTGAGCCGGTCTTCCATCTGGCTGTTCAGGATGAGATTCTTGACGAACTCATAGATGACCCGAAGGATGCCCACGAGCCAGAAGCCTTTCAGCTCCCAGACGAGGCCGTCCACCATGCCCATGCTCACCATGCCGTTGGTCATCTTGGCCAGCGCGCGCAGCGGCATATTATACTGGAACACGGTGTTCAGGTCGGGGGTGCCTTTTGCAAAGCTGCTGTCCAGACGGCAGCGCAGCACCTTCTGTGCCACCCAGCCCAGCGGACTGCGGCCATGGTCCATCTCGCCCAGCGTCATGTTCCGGTCGATGCGGACGACATCCTCCGGGATCGGGTGGCCCAGCAGAGCCTCGAACTCGGCGTCGGTCACATAGCTGATCTGGCCGGAGACGTAGTGGAGCAGGTCGAGACCCTCGTAGGGGTCGGGAGCGTTGGTCCCCTTGACGGAGACTTCCGCCGTCAGCCGGATGTCCGCGCTGGATGCACCCACGCGGAGCTGATAGCTTCCGCCTTCGACTTCCCAGCGGTCAGTCTTGACGTTCCAGTAGCGGAACGCCTTGTCGTCCAGAGCGATGCTCACCGTCCTGCTCTCGCCGGGGGCGAGGAAGACCTTTGCAAAGCCCTTCAGCTCCTGCGCCGGGCGGAAGACTTTGGCGTCCTGCTTTGCGACGTAGAGCTGGACGATCTCGGCACCGGCACAGCTGCCGGTGTTGGTGACGGTGAGGGTCACGCCCTTCTCGTCTGCCTTCAGATCACTGTACGCGAAGGTGGTGTAGCTCAGGCCGTAGCCGAAGGGGAACGCCACCGGCACACCGGCGGTCTGATAGTACCGGTAGCCCACATACAGGCCCTCGCGGTACTCCACGTTCCGGCCCTCGCCGCCGAAGTTCGCCTTGGCGGGGGTATCGTCGTGAGCCTGCGCCCAGGTCTGGGACAGCTTGCCGCAGGGGCAGAGCTTGCCGGTGAGGATGTCTGCGGCTGCGCCGGCGCCTGCCTGTCCGCCCAGTGCGCCGTAGACCAGCGCCCTGCACTGGCCGGCCCACGGCGTCTCTACCGGCGCACCGGCGCTCAGCAGAACGACGACGTTCGGGTTGACGGCAGCCACAGCGGCCAGAAGCTGCTGCTGGTTCTCGGCCAGCTTCATGTCAGAGCGGTCAAGACCTTCGCTCTCCCGCAGCTCATCGAGGCCGAGGCAGAGCAGAACGGTGTCGGCCTTCTTTGCGAGGGCCACAGCCTCTTCCAGCTTCTCGGCGTCCGCTGCACCCTGACGCTCGAAACCGGAGGCATAGCCCACGAAGGTGATGCCGCTGTCGTCGGCCTTGATGCTGTCCAGCAGGGTGTCCACCTGCAGGGCGTTGACGGCGCTGGAGCCTGCGCCCTGATAGCGGGGCGTCTCGGCAAAGTCGCCGATGACGGCCAGCTTCTCATTGGGCTTGAGCGGCAGGATGCCGCCCTCGTTCCTGAGCAGGACGATGCTCTCTGCGGCCGCGCGGCGGGCAAGCTTATGGTGCGCGGCGGCGTCGAAGGTGCGGGGCGCTTTTTCCACCGCAGCGTGGGTGGAGAGCACCAGTTCCAGCATCTCGTCGAGGCGGGCGTCCACGTCGGCCTCGGAAATTTTTCCGTCCTGTACGGCCTTCATCAGCTCCCGGATGGAGTCGCCGCCGGGACAGGGCATTTCGAGGGTGGAGCCGTTCTTCACGCCGAGGGCGTGGTCATTGGAGCCGCCCCAGTCGGTGACGACGGCCCCATCGAAGCCCCAGTCCTTCCGCAGAATGTCCTGCAGCAGGTGGGCATTCTCGTTGGCGTAGGTGCCGTTGATGAGGTTGTAGGAGGTCATGATGGTCTTGGGCTTTGCCTCTTTCACCACGATCTCGAAGCCGGTCAGATACAGCTCCCGCAGGGTGCGCTCATCGAGCACCGAGTCGCTGGCCATGCGGCGCAGCTCCTGACTGTTGACCGCAAAGTGCTTGGGGCAGGCAGAGATGCCGTTTTTCTGGATGCCGCGCACATAGGCAGCGGCCATCCTGCCCGCGAGGATGGGGTCTTCCGAGAAATACTCGAAGTCGCGGCCGCAGAGGGGGCTGCGCTGGATGTTCAGGCCGGGGCCGAGCAGGACAGCCACTTCCTGTGCGGCGGCTTCCTCGCCCAGTGCCTCGCCCACGGCTTCGCCCAGCTTCTCATCCCAGCTGCACGCAGTGGCGGAAGAGGTCGGAAAGCAGGTTGCCGGAACGCTGGGGTTGAGGCCCAGATGGTCGGCGGCACCGGCCTGCTTGCGGACACCGTTGGGGCCGTCCGAAAGGGTGATGGCCGGGATGCCCTTGCCCGGCAGAGCGCGGGTGGTAAAGACAGTCTCGCCCGAGAGCAGAGCGCATTTTTGCTCTAAGTTCAGTTTCTGGATGATGTCGGTATGCTTCATCGCATTTTCCTCATTTTATCCTGAGCAGGGCAAAGGCCCGCTGTCTGGTGCAGCGGGCCTTTGCCGTTGGTTCAGTTCAGGTGCTGCATGGAGAGAGGGTCCGGTTTAGACTTCTTCCTCTTCTTCCTTGCGCTTCTTGTAGTTCTTGATGGCGGTGTACTCCAGGCCAACGATGAGCAGCGCGACCACGACGTCAGCGCCGATCATGATGATCTTCCACTTTGCCATGCCGGGGTTCAGGTTCTCAGCCTCATAAGCGCGGCTGTTGACCACGGTGTAGAGGATGTTCTTGGCAGAGGTGCGCATTGCCTGCTTGCTGCTGTTGGTCAGAACGGTCACATTGTTGTAATCGTTGCCGGTGGTGCAGAGCATCAGGTCGCCGCCGTTGCGGACAGCCTGATCGGCGGTCATGTAGCCGTAGACACCGAAGTAGTCGGTCTCGACGAAGCCGAGGAAGCCCCACTCGCCGCGCAGGACGTTCTGCAGCAGCTCAGAGCAGCCGCCAGCCCAGCGATTGCCGATGTAGTTGAAGGAAGACATGACAGCGTGGCAGTCAGCATCCTTGACAGACATCTCGAAGGGCTTGAGGTAGATCTCGCGGATCGCCTGCTCGTTGGACCAGGTAGCCGCCATGCAGTTGCGGTTGCCTTCCTGATCGTTCAGGGCAAAGTGCTTCATGTAAGCGTAGACGCCGTGCTCCTGTGCGCCTGCGATGGCGTTTGCGGCCATAGCACCGGACAGGACACCGTCCTCAGAGTAGTACTCAAAGTTACGGCCGGAGAATGCGGTGCGGTGGATGTTCATAGCCGGGCCATACCAGCCGGAAGTGTTCATCTCATTGGCCATCTTACCGATGCTGTCGCCGAAGTCGTGAGCCAGGTCCTTGCTCCAGGTCATACCGATGAGGGTAGCCGCCGGGAAGCCGACCGAGCCGACGCCGGTGAAGTTGTTGTTGATGGACGCAGGGCCGTCACAGTCGTTGGTGCGCATCTTGCCGATGCTGTCCACGGCTGCGGTCTGATAGCCGCCGAAGCCGATGGTCTGCTGCAGGTCGTCGATGCTCATCTCATCCAGCAGGTCATCCCACTTGGAGTCGTTGTAGTCCACGCCGCGCAGGTCAGCCAGCTTGAGGCCGTTCTTTGCGCCGGTGGTGATGTCCTCTGCGTTGGGGTCCTCGTCCTTTTCGTAGCCGGACTCGGTGTAGGTGAAGCAGTTCTCGAAGCCAGCCTTGACCTCATCGCTCATCTCATAGGTAGCAGGAGCGGCAGTGGCCTCGTCGTAGTTTGCAAAGCCGTCTGCACGGGACAGATAGGTGATCTCGCCCTCGGCGAAATCGAACTGGTTGGTCGCCACGACCTCGTCGCTCTCGCGCTTGTTGGACTCGTTGTAAACGATGTCGGAGGCGACAGTGTAGGTCTTGGAATCCAGAACATTGTGGGAGTCAGAGTTGGTGCTGATGATGTAATCGCCAGCCTCCAGCACATAGCAGCCGTTGTTCTTGTAATCGTAGGAAGCCAGATCCTCGACCGGGATGGTGAAGTCGATGGTCTCGCTCTCGCCGGGGGCAAGCTCGCTGGTCTTGGCGAAGTCCAGCAGATTTGCGGAGGCCTTCTCAATGCCGCCGTTGGTGTACGGAGGATCATTATAGATCTCCACGACATCCTTGCCGGCAGCAGAGCCGGTATTGGTGACGGTGACAGAGAACTTCAGACTGCTGCCGTCGCTGGTGATGTCGCTCATCTTCTGGGTGAAGGTGGTGTAGCTCAGGCCGTAGCCGAAGGGATAGACAACTTCCTTGTCATAGTCGATGAGGCCCTCATCGGCGGCAGTCTCATAGAACTTGTAGCCGACGTAGATGCCCTCAACGTAGTTGACGAAGGAGGGAGTGGTACCCTCGGGGTCGAACATACTTGCGTTGGAATTGAACTCGGAAGCGTTGGTGTACTTGAAGTCGCCGAAGTTGTTCCACCACGGAGAAGCGGTCAGGTCAGCAGCATAGGTGTCAGCGGTACGGCCGGAGGGGTTGACCTCACCGGCGACCACGCGGCCAAAGCCCTCAAAGCCGGACTGGCCGGTGCCGGGGCAGAGCAGGACGCCCTTGATCTGGGGGTAGTTCTTGACCCAGTCCATCTCGAAAGCGTTTGCGCCGTTGTAAACGACGATGACGTTGTCGAAGTTGGAAGTGACGAGGTCGATGAGCTCTTCCTCGCGGTTGGACAGCTGCAGGAAGTGGTCGCCCTTATCCCAGTCGCTGCCCTCGTTCAGGGTGTCATCGTAAGTGCCGTTGTAGTAGCCGGCGCCGCGCTGAGAACCACGGTAATCTGCCACACGGCGGACCCAGCTGCCGTCCACGACAGCAGACATATCGGTGGGAAGGTCTGCGCCCTCACCGCCGACGCGGGTGATGACGACCATGGCAGTGTCAGAGTATTCCTTGGCGTTTGCCATCATCTCGTCGGTGTACAGGCTGACATTCGGCTCGGGCAGGGTCCAGTCCTGCTGTGCCATGCCGACGCTGGGGCGGGTGGAGCAGTAATCGGTGTAGAACTTGCTCAGCTCGTCGTTGGTCTCGATGCCTGCATCATGCAGACCGGTGAGCAGGTCGGTGACAGGGTAAGCGTCGTTCAGAGCGCCGGAACCCGTGCCGCCGTAGCAGGGGCTGGTGGAAGCCCAGCCGAAGACGTTCAGCTTGGAGCCGGAAGCCACAGGCAGGATGTTGTCATCGTTCTGAGCCAGAACGATGCCTTCCTGGGTGATCTCGTTGACCAGCTCGGTGGCCTCTGCGGAAGTCTCCTCACTGATGGAACCTTCGCCGGAGACCAGGTCCAGCATGGTGGACATGGGGCCGGTGCAGATGAGGTTGACGACGATCGCCAGCGCCAGCAGAATGGCGAGGCCGGACTGCGCACGAATCATCTTCTTTTTCGCTTTGGGCATCTTCCGCACCGCAAACATCACGAGGAGCGCGAGTACGAGGACGACGCCGAATGCAATCAGATAGTTCTGAATGTTCGAAACTACCTGCATTACATCATCCATATTGATGGACAACATAATTTTCTTCCTCCTTATTCTGAATCCATATTTTCCGGGTACAGCTCCCGGAGCGTTGCCTCTATTATAAATGGATTCAAAGAAAATTCATAAACATCTTCACAATCTGTCATTTTGGAGGCATATTTTGCAGAAGTTTCAATTTGATTTCAAATTTTATTGTGCTGATCCACAATTCCGAGGGCGGTTTTATTGTGCATCATGCCAAAAGCAAAAACTCCCCCAGCCGCTGACGCGGCAGCCCCCTCAAAGAGGTGGCCCTTGGCAAAGAGGACAATGTTTCGCTCTCTACCAAAGGCTCCCTCCCTGAGGGAGCTGTCACCGCAGGTGACTGAAGGAGTCCCTTTACTTTTCCGGGACCGGCAGCAAGATCCGCAGGGTGAACCAGCCGTCGGCCCAATGAAGGGTCATGGTGCCGTCGTGGCGCTGGGCGGCCGCCTGCACGCCCTGCAGGTCGTAGCCGCCGTGGGCGTTGTGGACGGGCAGACCGTCCGCGCCCAGCTCCACGGGCTGGGCGCAGTAGTTCTCGAAGCGGAGCATCACGCAGCCGCTCTGGTTGTAGATGGCCACCCGCAGCAGACGCTTTTCGGGGTCAGGCTCGGCCAGCACGCTCTCGATGGCGTTGTCCAGCGGCGCACCCACGAGGGTACACAGCTCCCGCGTGCTCAGAAAGCCCAGCTGGCTGCCGTCGGCCACGCTGGTCATGTTGATGCCGCGCTGCTGGCAGTCCATGCTTTTGGCGGTCAATAGGGTATCCAATACCGGGTTGCCGGTCTTGTTCTCGGCCTCATACTGCCGGAGGCCGCTCTCCATCCGGGCCAGAGCCGCGTCCTGCTTGGCCCGGTCGCGCTCGGCGCGGATGTCCGCGATTTGAATTTTCAGCGCATGATAGCGGCTGTTGATGAGCCGGATGCCCTCTTTGCTCCGCTTGTACTGCTCGTACTGGCGGTGGAGCACCTCGTCCATGGCGGCAAGCTCACTGTGGAGCGCCGCCTCCCGCAGCTGTTCGTGCTGGACCGTCAGGATGAGCACGCCGCAGATGTCCACCAGCGTGCGGATGTAGTAGACGCTCATGTCCACCTCGCGGTCGCCCAAGAACAGCAGGTTGCTCACCGCGAAGACCATCGCCGCCATGACGACGGCCACAAGGGCCGCTTTTCCGCTGATGACGATATGGCCCTTGGGACTTTTGTGCTTATGCTCCAGCACCCAGATGCAGCCGAAAACGCCGCCATAGACCACCACCAGAAGCAGCAGTGACAGGCCGTCGGCCCCGCTGCGCTGAGGCCAGAGGAAGCAGTGCAGCTGCCACTCGGCGCTGGCCGCCAGCTCCGCCAGAACGAAGGCCCGGGCGCAGACATAGCCCGCTTCCAGCAGGGAGATGGTGCGGGTGACCCAGAGGTATAAATACTGTATCCCCACAGCTGCCGCCATGCAGGGGATCCACCACGCCAGCGGAACGCTGCCCGTGGCCTGCAAAAAAGCACTCAGGGCCAGCGCCCATGCCGCACTGGCAGCGATGGTGGCCGTTTTGCCGAAGCGGATGCCCAGCGGCAGGGCGTAGATGCCCACGGCCAGACACTCGGCCAGCGCCGTATACAGGCGCGGGATGCTGGGCAGTGCCGTCATGCACCCTCACCCCCGATGTGGTCGGCCAGCGCCGCGAGGAAGGCTTTCCGCCGGGGGCGGCTGACCTGCAATTCGTAGGGTCCCACCTGCACCATCCCCTGCTGCACGCTCTTCACCTGTGCCAGATTGACAAGGTAGCCGCTGTTGCAGCGGGCAAAGGGCCGCTCGGCCAGCTTTTCCTCAAAGGCTTTCAGGGTGCCTGCCGCCACGAAATCGCCCTCTTCGGTATAAAAATGGACGCGGTGTCCCTCGCTTTCCAGATAATAGATGAGGGACGAATCCAGCCGCCGCATCCCGCCCTCCACCGGCAGGGCCAGATAATGCCGTGCGCGGCGGCGCAGCTGTTCTTCGGCCTTGCGCAGCTGCTGCGAAAACGCAAAATAAGGCACCGGCTTGAGCACATAGTCCAGTGCGCCCACGGCGTACCCGCCGATGGCGTACTGCGCCATATTCGTGATAAAAACGATGATGACGTCCTTGTCCAGCTCCCGCACCCGCCGGGCCGTCTCCATGCCGTCCAGATGCTTCATCTCCACGTCCAGAAACAGGATGTCGTACACCGGGCGGTAATCATCCAGCAGCTCCATGCCGTCGGCGAACTCCGTCACCGCGAACTCGGTGCCGTACTGCCGGGTGTGCCGCTGCACATAGCCCTGAAGCTGTGCCCGCACTTCTGCCTCGTCCTCGACCAGAGCAATGCGTATCATTGCCGCACCTCCTTTTTCCGCAATTTCTCTGGTTTTTATTGTAACACGAAATAGGGCGTGTGGCAAATAGGAGAATAAAACAGCAGCCCCGCTTCATCTGCCGCGAGGCTGCTGTTCTGTGATTGGAAAATTTTAAGCTCAGTTCGTCTTGACGGCCACAAGGATCCGGATCTTCCTGCCGCCGGAGCAGCCGAAGTTGTCGTACCAGCCGATAAGCTTATAATCCTCGGTGTTGATCTTGGGCAGCGAGGTAGCGAAATACTGGCCGTTCGACCACAGATACACCTGCATATCGTCGGCGGTCTCATAGCGCTTGTCGCCGCTCATGACCGAAGCTGCGCCCAGCTTATCGATGACTACCGGCGAGAGCTGGAGCATCCGGTTGATGGCCTTGCCGTCAGCAGAACGGCCGATGGCGATGCCGCCTGCGATAACGGGGTACTTGGTGGCGGTGCTGTAGGCCACCTGCTTGCCGCCGGAGTAGCAGACATAGGTCGCACCCTCGCCCAGATAATTGAGGAAGTCGCCCAGCGTACCGCCCACGCTGTCGCCGGTGCGGCGGAGCACATAGCTGAACAGCTGGTCCGTCTTGCCGGTAAGGGTGTTCCAGGTAGAGCTGACGACACTGCCGTCGATGAGGCCGTAGAGCACATCGCTGGTGCTGGGAACAAGGATGTTCTTCACATCCTGGAAGGTCTCTTCATCGGTCTTGTCTACCTTGGTGGTGGTCGTGGTGGTCGCAGCGGGGAGGCCTGCGGCCTCTCTTGCGGCGTCCTGTGCCTTGTCGCTGATCTTTTTGTCGATCTTCTTGGCGGCTTCGTCCGTCAGGCGGCGGACAGAATCCAGCGCAGCGTACTCCCACAGGTCACCGGTCACATCGTCGAGGATGACCCGGTCGATCTGACCCGCAGAATTGGTGGTGTAGTAGCGGATGTCGCTTTCACTCAGAGTTACCCCCGATAGGCGGCTGGGGCGAACTGCCCCAGCCACACCCTCCGACGTCGTATCAATGATCTGCACGTTGTCTGCAAACGGGGTGTCGCCCAGCGCGGTGCCGTCGGCGTTGACGGTGCCGCTGGTCGAGCGGGGCGAGATGGACTGGACGCTTTCGCCGTCACCGTCCACGCTGATCTCCACCAGCTTGCCCGCCGGGAAATTGAGCTTATTGTTCACATTGACGGTGCGGGCGGTGCCGTCGGTACACATGACCGAGACAGCCTGCTGCACCTCAGCGCTGTTCGTCTCCACAAGGGTGCGGGATGAGGACTGGACCACGCCGTAGAACACAGCGTCTGCCGCGTCGCCGGTGAGGACGGAGACAGCTGCATCGTTCATGCCCAGCAGCAGAGTCACCACCTGGCCCACGCCGCCGCCGGACAGAGAGGACAGCTGGTAGGCCACAGAGGGCGAGGCGATGGTGTAGGTGACGCCGGCCACGGTCACAGAGGTCGGAGCGCTGGCCGAGGGCGAGACCGCCGTCACGCGGCCTGCGGCACGCTTATTGTAGATCCAGACGGTACGGGCGCTCTCGTTATAATAGTAGACATCATAGGGAGAGAGGGCCGCAGAGGTGGTGACTTCGTCGTTGCGGTAGATGGCCGCCGGGGCGAAGGGCAGGACGGTGGAAGCATCTGCCACGAAGGGACCCTTGACGTTGTCCAGCAGGACAGAAGAGATGTCCACCTGGCCGTTGTTCACGGCAAAGCCCAGGGTAGAAGCGTAGACCTGACCGCTGCCGTTCATGGCGGTGAGGGCGTTGTAGAAGAGCATGGTACCCTGCTCGAGGGTCAGAGTCTCGCCCTGACGGGCATTGATCTCATTGCGCAGGCCCAGTGCGCTGGCCTTGCTGAGCTGAGCTGTGGGGAAGGTACCGCCCAGCTTTGCCACATCATAGCCCAGCAGGCGCAGCGCCATGGTGCAGGCTTCTTCCAGCGTGACGGTGTTGTCCGGGCGGAAGCTGCCGTCGGAGTAGCCGGTCATCCAGCCGTTCTGGACGGCAGTGCGGATGTAGACCGCATAGGGAGAGTCGCTGTCTACATCGCTGTAGAGGCGGCCGGTGCGGCCCTGTGCCGTGGTGGTATCGCGGTAAGCAGAGAATGCGGTGAGGAGGCGGGCCGCCTGCCCACGAGTGAGGGGCGCACCCAGAGAACCGGCCTGCTCGGCGGTCAGGCCGCCCAGTGCCGTCGCCGTCTGGACTGCCGCGTTGGAGCCGACCGCAGAGGCGGGCAGCACCAGCATGGAAACAGCCACGCAGACAGCCAGCAGGAATGCGAGGAATCGTTTTTTCATGGTAAACTCCTTATAAGTGTATAAACCTCTCAGTCTCGCATTCGCTCGACAGCTCCCCTACCGAGGGGAGCCTCTGGCGAAGAGAGAAGGCTTTCCGGAATGCCAAGGCCTCTCCTCGATAGGAGAGGTGGCAGCGCGTCAGCGCTGACGGAGAGGTTAATCATACCTCAACGCTTCGATGGGGTTCAGGCTGGCGGCACGGCGGGCCGGCAGGAAGCCGAACAGGACGCCGATGCCGCAGGAGATGCCCACGGCGATGGCTGCTGCGTCCGCCGAGGGGGTGACGTTCAGGGTAATATCCGTCAGGATATACGGAAGGATCTGGTTGATAATGGCCGAGACGACGTAGCCCAGCACGATGCCGAGGCAGCCGCCCAGCGCCGACGTGACGCCGGCCTCCACGACGAACTGGGTCAGGATGGTGCTCTCCTGTGCGCCCAGTGCCTTGCGGATACCGATCTCACGGGTGCGTTCGGTGACGGACACCAGCATGATGTTCATGATGCCGATGCCGCCGACCAGCAGCGAGATGCCTGCAATGGCCGTCAGGACGCCCACCATGACGTTGATCATGGAGGACATCTGCTTCATGGCTGCGCTCAGGCTCTGGACGTAGACATAGTCGTCCTTGCTGACCAGCTTCTTGATGCTTTTTTGCATATACTCCTGTGCCTCATCCGAGTGGTCCGCGTCCTGCAGGACCACATAATACTGGCTGACACTGCTGGTGTTGTTGACGCTCATCAGGGTGGTATAGGGGATAAGAACAATGTCGTCGTTGCCGCCCTCGTACTGAGAGGCGGGTCTGGAGCGGCCCTCCAGCACGCCCACGATGCGGTACTCGCTGGCGCCTACCTTGAGGGTGCTGCCGAGGCCGTTGCCGCCGAAGATCCTGCGGTCCACATAGTCGCCGATGACACAGATATTCTTGTTGTCTATCAAATCGGTGTACTGGATGCCCCGGCCCTTGGCCACCTTGTAGTTGTTGATGGTCGTGTAATCTTCGTTGACGCCGCTGATGTAGGTGCGGCGGTACTTCTCGCCCGCCACCCGCAGCGTGTCGCCGACACTGGCAATCGGCGAAAGACCCTTATAATACTCGGGCTTCTGGTTGATGATGTTATACACATCGCTGACCTCCACCGTGCGGGTGCTGGCGGTCATGACGTTGACGGCCAGAATATCGCTGCCCATGTCGGAGTAGAAGTCCTGCATCATGTTGGTCATGCCGTTGCCGAGACCGACGATGACGATGACGGCCATGACGCCGATGATGATGCCCAGCATGGTGAGGAAGGTGCGGACTTTGTTGCTCAAGACGTTCTGGACGGCCTGTTTGAAGGTCTCCTTTATCATGCCTGCGTCCCCTCCTCTCCGGCTTTCGGCTCTGCCATCATGAAGTTCGGCTGAACGACTGCCTCGGGTGCGTGGGCGTCGCCGTCGTAGACGACGCGGCCATCTTCGAGGCGGATGATGCGCTCCGCCTGCACAGCAATGGAGTTGTCGTGGGTGATGAGGACGACGGTATTGCCCTGCTTGTGCAGATCCTGCAGCATTCCCAGAACTTCGCGGCTGGTGTGGGAGTCCAATGCACCGGTCGGCTCGTCGGCCAGGATGACCGCCGGGCCGCGGGCCAGCGCACGGGCAATGGACACACGCTGCTGCTGACCGCCGGAAAGCTGGTTGGGCAGGTTTTTGAGCTTGTTGCCCAGACCCACCCGCTCAAGGGCAGCCTTTGCCGTCGCGTGGCGCTGTGCGGCGGGGATGCCCGCATACACAAGGGGAACTTCCACGTTCTCCAAAAGGGTCAGCTTCGGCAGCAGGTTGTACTGCTGGAAGATAAAGCCCAGCTTCTCGTTCCGGATGTGTGCCAGCTCGCGTCGGCTCATCTTGCCGACATCCTTGCCGTCCAGCAGATAAGTGCCTTCGGTAGGCACGTCCAGACAGCCGATGATGTTCATACAAGTGGATTTACCAGAACCGGACTGGCCGACGATGGCCACGAACTCGCCTTTGTTGATTTTGAAAGAGACGTGGTCGGCGGCCTTTACGAGGGTGTCGCCCATCTGGTAATACTTGCAGACCTCATCAAATTCTATCAGCGTGCTCATTCGTCATCTCCTTCGGCGGAGGCCATCATGTTGCTGTAGAAGTCGGTCGCACTGACGCTGGAGTTGTCGTAAGCGATGGTATCGCCCTCCTGCAGGCCGCTCTTCACTTCGATGTAATCGTCATCGCTGATGCCGGTGGTCACCTTGACGTAGACGTAGCCGTCGGGGGCGGTCATGGAAGTCTCAGCATTGGCAGCGCTGGGTGAATCCTTGGTCACCAGCACATAGCTGCCCCGGACGAGGGCGGCGTTGGGCAGGGCCAGAACATTCTTGACGCTGGCGGTGGTGATCTTCGCAGTGGCGTTCATTCCGGGCAGCAGCTCGCCCATGTCGTCGATGCGGACGGTGACGGGGTAGCTGGTGGAGCCGTTGGCGGTAGTGCCTGCCACGAGGATGCTGCTGATGACGCCCTTATAAGTCTCACCCGGGACGGCGTCGGCGGTGATGTCCACCTCCTGGCCGACCTCGAGGGAGCGGATCTTCAGCTCGTCCACGTTGAGCTTCATTTCCAGATAGCTCATATCGTAGATGGTGCAGAGGTTCTGCATGGCGGTGTCGTTGGCGCTGAGCTTGTCGCCGGCCTTGACCTTCTTATCCACGATGGTGCCGCTGATCGGGGCGTCGATGGTATAGTGGCTGATGGTCTTCTCGGCAGAAGACATCTGCAGCTCGGCAGCGCGCAGGCTGTCAGCGGCGTTTTTGGTCTGCTTGTCCAGATCCTTGCCGGTGATGCGGAGGATGACGTCATCCTGACGGACAGTGCTACCCTCCTTGACGCAGAGTTCGGACACGGTACCAGAGGCAGCTGCCACGACAGTCTCCTCGCGCTGGTAAGTAAAGTGTGCGGAGTTGAGGGAGCTGACGCCGTTCACCTGTGCCACAGCGGCCTGTGCGGTGGTCAGGCTGCCCGCGTTGGGAACAGCGATGGTGACGGTGCAGGTCATCAGGCTGGCGTCGCCGGCAGGGTCTGCACCGGAAACGGAGCGGATGGTGCCGTTCAGCGTCTCAAAGGTGGTGTCCGGCATGACCTGTGCGGCCTGACCGGCGACAAAGCTCTGGGCCTCTGCGGCAGGGAAATCCACGGCCAGCAGCATCACGGAGGTGTCGCGGATGGTGGCCACAGTCTGACCAGCCTGCACGGCGTCGCCTGCGGCGACTGCAAAGGAGCTGACCTCACCGCTGATCCTGGTGCGGACATTCTGCATATCCGCAATGTCATCGTAATTGCGCTGTGCCTGCTCCACCGAGAGCTGTGCGCTTGCAAGGTTATTTTCCACATCCGAAATGTCGATGGTGTAAAGAATATCGCCCTTCTCGATGCTGTCGCCCAGCTCAAAGTCGGCGGTAAGCACCGTGCCGGTGACGAGGGACTTGACGGTGTAGGAATCGGCGGCGTTGATGGTGCCGCTGCCGTCGTAGACGTTCACGATGTCGCGGCGTCCCAGCTTCTCCTGCGTGTAGGCAAGGTCTGCCGACGCACTGCGGCTCCTGCGCGGCACGATGACCGCCACCAGCACCGCTGCGGCTGCGACCACCGCGATGCAGCGCTTTTTGTGGGTCTTGATAAAGTGGAGCACCTTATTTTCTCCGCCGGTATTCTCCTGCGGAGAAGTGTCCTGTGTCTTCTTGTTGAAACCTAGCATGAAAAGCCTGACCTCCTGTGTTTCATGAAAAAGAAAAGTTCTTTCTGCCTGTTTTCATTCGTTTTGCGCTTTCCCCCACAGCGTCCGCCAAAAACGTCCTGTCTGCGAGATGCTGCCCCGGGTTAGCGGCGCAAACCGTTATAATGATACCACCTAACAAAACGGACTACAAGAAATTTTTCCTGCACGATCTGCAACTTTTTTGAAAATTTTTCCATCATCTCTGTGTCTGGAAGCTGGAACATCAGACAGAGCTTTCGGATGAAGCGTTCATCCACTCGCTCCGGCCCTTCGTGCAGCGGCCTTTGGGATACCGTCAGAAATAACCTGACGATCCGTGAGATGACGGCTCTGATGGGCGGTGACGGCACGATGGAGTAACAAACAGAAAAAGACTTCCGCTTTGAGAATGACCCTCAGGCGGAAGTCTTTTTACTTTCTGAAAAAACAAAAGAAAAAGCACCAAGCATTTCTGCCTGGTGCTCTTTGTGGTGCACCTCCAGGGACTCGAACCCTGGGCCCACTGATTAAGAGTCAGTTGCTCTACCAACTGAGCTAGAGGTGCATATTGTCAAGATGCGGTTTCTTCATCCTGACAACTATGAGTCGGCGACCACCTATTTTCACAAGCCGTTTCCAGCTAACTATCTTGGGCACGAGTGAGCTTAAC